>ERZ836877.123-NODE-123-length-128103-cov-9.466833_pt1 | contig 128103 bp, 117 predicted proteins | sample MGYA00519469_ERZ836877 | MGnify/ENA primary metagenome ERZ836877 (study PRJEB31850, sample SAMEA3708809) | human gut metagenome | biome: human gut; feature: human-associated habitat; material: faeces | place: China | collected 2014 ... | reverse complement strand
ATGTCCACTTAGAACTTTTACAACGTAATTCATCACCCAAAATGTCCAACCTGCCTAAAACGATGTATCTGCCCCAGCTGAACGGTCCGGGAGCCAGCGCCGTTACGATTTCGGTATATCCATCGCGTTTGGTGTGTATGCCTGAACGGATAATCCTTGCCATGCGCAGTATACCGGCAATAGTCATCATGGCCGCAACGACCGCTCCGGACAGATATATCCAGATGCAGACTCTGAACCAATTGATGGCGCCGGTGGTGTCAGATGTCTCGGCGGCATAGGAGACAACTATCGGCACGCCTGCCATGGCCACCCCTTGCGCCCCGGAATCAGGGGAATAACTCAAAAAATATGGAAGTGTCCATGATATCGCGTATATCGCCAGCATGGTGAACCTGTTGAACCTGAAAAAGGTTGTTGAAGCGAGCAACCATTTGTATGCGAGGTAAAGCATGGTCATGATCACCGACACCTGCAGCATATATCCTATGAAGTGGCCCATGGTCATTCCTCCTTATCGCGTTGCGCTTCAATTCTGTCGATCAGTTCGCGCAGTTCGTCGGTAGATATCTTTTCTTCCTTTACAAGCGACGATACGAAACCTATGTAGGAACGTCCGAAGAAGCGGTCGATAAGACCTCGCATAGAACGGTCGCGATATTCGGCAGCCTCTACGAGCGGGAAGTATCGGTATGAGTTTCCTATCTGTTCGTGTCCGAGCCACCCTTTCGCTTCAAGGCCCCTTATAAATGTAGAGACAGTATTGAAATGAGGCTTGGGGTCTTCGAGACATTCCACCACCTCCCTTACAAACATCGGTCCGTTCTGCCAGAAGCAATCCATTATGGCCTCCTCTTTGGGTGAGAGTTTCTTGTTATTGCTTTTCATCTCTTTATATTTCAATAAGTATGTGCAATCTCTTATGTTTACATGTGATTGTGAGCACTACGGCACAAATCTATAACTAAAAAATTAGTTTAATAACTAAAAAATTAGTTATTAACATATTTTAATAGTTGGTGGCGATAGATACGCATCTTTGGCAGATTTCTGTGTATGTAAAAATTCGTGTAAAATCCAAACACGCTTCATGCATACTCTAAAAATAATTTTCAAAAAACTGTCTATCGGAATGAACCTTTATACATTATTTAAGGTTTGAATATCGTAAGTATCTGATTGGATTGAAAGGTTCGTCCCATCCGGTCGGTTACCCAAGGATAAATTCATCAGTCGGACGCTCGTCCAAAGGCCTGTTGCCCCTCTGGTAAATAGAATCTATCGTTATCAATGTATTGACTGTATCATCAGGATAAGCCGTCGACTCTTGTGAATGCCGGGACACGGATCTCCGATGAACATAAACAGAATGGTCAAACCAACTAAACTTCAATATTATGCATCTTACCCCCAGAGAAAAAGACAAGGTGACATTGCTTACAATAGGAATGATCGCCGAGCGTCGCCTTAACAAAGGGCTGAAGCTGAATTATCCTGAATCTGTGGCGTATATCACCAGTGCCGCTCTCGAGATGGCCCGCGAAGGTAAAACCGTTGAGGAGGTGATGAACGCCGCCACAAACGTGCTTACCAAGGAGCAGGTCATGGAAGGTGTGGCCGACATGATAAACCTGCTGCAGGTCGAGGCTGTATTTACCGATGGCAGCCGTCTGGTAAGTATCCACAATCCTATAAAGTGACGCGGACTATCGCGCGATACTTTCCCTCTATCTTATAATCAAAAGAAAAACACACTATGGACCAGAATACAGATAAAAACCAGGCTCCGCAGTCCTACACCACTCCCAACGGTGTATTTCCCGGTAAACCGGATATAGCATATCCCGAGACTCCGGGATATAAGCCGGACCATTATGTTCCGGTAGGAGGTGTGGTTCTTGCCGACACCCCTATAGAATACAACGCCGACCGCCGGACCTGCAAGCTTACGGTCCGCAATACGGGGGACCGCCCCATACAGATAGGATCCCATTTCCACTTCTTCGAGGTGAACCGTTATATGGAGTTCGACCGTCCGAAGGCGTTCGGGATGCATCTTAACATACCGGCCACGACCGCGCTTCGTTTCGAACCCGGTGAAGAGAAAGAGGTGGAGCTTGTGGAATACTCGGGCAAGCACACTGTAATCGGCTTTAACGGTCTTACCATGGGCTATGCCGGATATGAGGACAAGCCCACTTATTATCCTGTATATACAGAGGCCGTGCGCCGCATGAAGGAATATGGCTTCAAATCCGTTTCGGAAGACGAAGCGGAGGCCGGATATACAGAAACAGAAACAAATAAATAACCTCCACTATGGCAACACAATCCAGAGCACAATATAATATGCTTTTCGGCCCTACTCTGGGCGATAAGATACGTCTGGGCAACACCGATCTATATGTCCAGATCGAAAAAGACCTCCGCACTTATGGCGATGAGGTGGTATACGGAGGTGGCAAGACATTGCGTGACGGCATGGGTCTGGACAACCAATGCACCGACGATGCCGGCAGTCTTGACCTTGTCATAACCAATGTTACGATAATCGACCCCGTGCTCGGCGTTATTAAAGCCGACGTCGGAGTGAAAGACGGTAAGATAGCCGGGATAGGCAAGGCGGGTAATCCGAATGTCATGAAGGGCGTTTCCCCAAATCTTGTTACCGGACCTTCTACCGATGCTATATCGGGCGAACACATGATTCTTACCGCCGCCGGCATAGACGGCCATGTGCATTTCTGCTCACCGCAGCAGGCTGAGAACTGTCTTTCGAACGGTATCACGACGTTGATAGGCGGCGGTATCGGTCCTACCGACGGTACCAACGGAACCACAATCACTTCCGGACGCTGGAATATGGAGCGTATGCTTCAGTCGGCCGACGGACTGCCGATCAATATCGGTTATCTGGCCAAGGGTAATGTCTCCTATAAAGTTCCTCTTGAAGATCAGATTGCGGCAGGAGCGTGTGGTTTCAAGATTCATGAAGACTGGGGGTCGACTCCTGAGGCGATAAGACATTGCATGGATGTTGCCGACGCGATGGATGTTCAGGTGGCAATCCATACCGATACCCTTAACGAAGGTGGATATGTGGAGGATACGATCGCTGCCATCAATGGCCGTACCATCCATACGTACCATACGGAGGGTGCGGGTGGCGGACATGCTCCCGACCTGCTTAAGGTGGCCTCGATGAGCAATGTACTTCCGTCGTCGACCAATCCTACCCTTCCCTTCGGTATCAATTCGCAGGCCGAGTTGTTCGACATGATCATGGTATGCCACAATCTGAACCCCAATATACCTTCAGACGTGGCATTTGCCGAAAGCCGTGTACGTCCCGAGACGCAATCGGCAGAAAACATCTTCCATGACCTCGGTATTATCTCGATGGTATCATCAGACTCTCAGGCCATGGGACGTGTCGGAGAATCGTTCATGCGTACTTTCCAGATGGCTTCCTATATGAAGCAGGTACGCGGCAAGTTGCCGGAAGATTCCGACGAGAATGATAACTTCCGTGTTTTGCGTTATCTGGCCCAGATTACGATCAATCCTGCCATCACCTATGGCATTTCCGATGTGCTCGGATCCATCGAAGTCGGGAAAATGGCTGACCTCGTGCTTTGGGAGCCTCAGTTCTTCGCCACGAAGCCACAGCTTGTCATTAAAGGTGGTCTTATAAACTACGCCAACATGGGCGATCCCAACTCGTCGCTCACCACTCCTCAGCCAAAGATAATGCGTCCGATGTTCGGAGCCTTCGGAGAGGCTTTGCAGAAGACACGTATGACATTTGTGTCGAAGGCATCGGTAGAGAATGGAGTGAAGGAGAAACTTGGGTTGCAGAGCATCATATATCCCGTCCACGGCGTGCGTCAGCTCTCCAAGGCCGATATGATACGTAACACCGCGACCCCATATATCGAAGTCAATCCCGAGACCTTCGAGGTAACGGTAGATGGCTATAGGGCATATGTGCCGCCGGCAAAAGAACTACCGCTGGCCCAGCTTTACTGGTTCAGCTGACAGCAGTCGGTAAGCATAAAGACAAATAGTTTCTGAATACGTTCGCCTCAGGTAGGAATCTCCCTGCCCGAGGCGATTTTATTAAGTTTGCAAGTGGGCAAATACTTATGGTTAATGCTTAATTTCCGGATTGATAGATAGGAGTTGTCGGATAAATTCATCCTGACGAACTGGCGATATTATGAGCGGAATAGAGCTTTTCAGAATCTTACGGTCGGTAAAAGTTATTGCCAAGCGGTTGGTCAGCGATGTCGCCGGAGACGAGAGTACACTTTTTGTCGGCTTTATTTCCTTTATCTTGTCAATCGGATAGGCGGTTGGAATAAAGAAAGAATACACCACGAGCTTATCCCCGTCAATCCGGTAATAGATACCGATTAATGTCAGCAACGCGAAAGCGAACATCACAAAACAAATAATAGTCAGCCATATTCCGTCATCCAACAGACAAGGCACTGCGCAGCACGTCGCAACCATCCCCAACATCAACCACGTTGACCCATCCCATCGAGAGTTATACCTTGTGCCTCTGAACTTTTTCATAATCATTATTTTGTATTACTATGCCGGTAATGTTATTTGACGGCAGGTGTTTTTTCAGAATAACCCCTGCCGGATTTGTCTGAACCATCTCTCGCAATGTAGCCAAGTTTTTTAAGGTCTTTGGTTGCTCGTTTAGCTGTAGATTATGAAATATGAAGCGTCTCCATGATTTCAGAATGTGTAATCTCCGGATTGTTTAGGATGGCCATATAGACTTTTTGCAGGGATTCCTTTAGTCCCGTTACAGTGTCATTCTTGGCGTTTGCGGTATCATTTACAGTGTCATTTTCTTGATGCTGCAAAACTCGGCGGTTTAGATTAACGATATGCCCTTTAATTTTGTGGGATAGCACGGTATTTCTGCTCAGGGCTTTTGGGAGATTCCTTATCATAAGGTTCCAGAAGGCCGTCAGCTATCATTCGCGGAATAATCTTGCCCTTAATGTGGGAAACACTTAATCCCGTTTTATCAGCCAGTTCTTTGGTTTCAGTCCAGTCTTGACATAACTCAACAATAACTTTACTTGAAACTTGATAGGGAACCTTTCTCTTGTTGGAAATCAGTTCTCTAAGTTCTTTAAGTCCGATGCTTGTTCCATTGCTTGTTCCATTACTTTTAGCATTGCTGTCTCTATCAGAAATGATGGGGAGAGTAAGTTCCACTTTATTAGGTTCTGATTTCTCGGATATTACAGGTGTTCCAAATTTGGCGTCGTCCCATCCTTGAACAATGGTGTCAGCTCCGCTTCCGGCTTTCTCTACAGCACCTATCATCGAGAACATGGTCTGTAGAGCCGGATTTCGGCATATACTCTCACCACCGGAAAAGTATTGTTCCTTGGAAACGAGCATGATGCCCGGATTAGAGAATACAATCCTGTCGGGATATTTCAGTATCAGCAGTTTTGAATCGCTCTGATATGAAGCGTGGACGCAAAGGTTTACAAAAGCCTCTCTGAGAGCTTTGTGAGCCTTTGTTTCCTCCACTCGTTCATTGCCTTCAAGCTTAAATGGAACAGGCAGGAACGACTGCACTTTGGGCAGTATTTTACGGTAAGCTTGGTAAAGATTCGACTCCCATGTTCCATCGCTGTATATCTTGTCGCTCCAGCGCTCGCTGCCGGGTGTGTACTCCCTGTAGTCAATCATAAACTGAGGCATGGCATCGGTAATGGCGTCATATTTCCCAAACATCAGGAGACCTGCGAGAGTAAAGCCCTCCTTCCCCGAGACGCGGTCCTTGCTGTATGCCTTCATGTGTTTGAGCAAAGTGAGGTCGTCATCCTCAGTCCATTGGTGCGTCGGCTTCAGATTCATGAACAGCTGACGGAAGCCACGAAGCGATTCCTTGTCAATATCGTCAAAAGTATATCCTTCCAGAATTTCGGCATCCATAGCCAGCTTGGGACGTTGCTCGGCAAGCATTATCGCCACTTCCCACTCCTTGCAGAGGTAATCGCCGCTTGCATTGCGACGATATGTCGATCTCATCGGATTCTGACCCACATAGACCGGCCGTTCCTCTCTTGAGGAACGGGGAACAAAGAATATAAGGAAATAATTGCCATTATAATCATCTTTAATGACATCCTTATTGGTCATCAATTTACGGCTCACTTGATTGGGATCGTTGATGCTGTCCCAAAAGATTTTTTCGTACTGCTCGACGGTTTCTGCTGACAGCCCTTCCGAATAGAAATTCCCGTTCTTTTCCTTAACCCCGATAATGATAACTCCTCCATCAGTGTTGGCGAACGAGGAATACGAAGGCCAGAATTCCTTATGAGGAAATCCCCCCTTGCCATATTTGAACTCCACGCACGAAGTCTCCTTGCCTGCAATCAGATGATCCAGATACTCTTTGATGGTATTATATTTTTGTTCAGTGGTCATAGCTATATCAGAATACTAGTCCTAATTAGGGTTATAGATAAAGGAATTGTCCTCAATGTTCGCTTTAGCCTGATCAAGCAGTAGTTTCGACGCTTCCAGTCAATGTACTGCATATCGACAGCCATTGAGCAATTACGCATATGTTCCTCCATTCCCGGTTGGCTGAAATATTCAAACTTCTTACATCTATCATCGTCTGTGATTGAATCTTATTACTTCAAATTTCTGATATTATATTCGTATTTCTACGAAATGATAGAAGATTCTATTTTTTGTGGCGTAGATAGAGCAGAAAGCGAATTAGAATATTCTATGAAATCAGGAAATATAAGCATCTCTTCGCCTATCCTATTAGATGTGTTTTGAGCTAATTTATAAGAAATTCTATCATAAGTATTATACAATGAGTTAACTAACTCACAATTATCATATGAAATTAGCCATCCTTTCCGGAGTTTTTTTACCATTTGGGCAAGTGCGGTATGATCTGATTGTGTATAAAAATTTAAGTAAAGATTTGATCCTTTAATGACATATGGAGGATCGATGTATATGAATAAGTCGCGATGTTTTCTATTCATTTGTTTTAGAAATTCAATTCCATCTAAATTGTAAATTTCAATACTATTTCTACGTTGATATATTTTTTCAATCCTATTAATTAGGTCGATTTTATTAAAACGCGCATCAATTTTATATTTACCTTTTTGCAAAAGGCCACCGATTACCCCCCCCTTGATAACACCAGAGACATTAGTCCGATTTAGGAAGAAAAACGCTTGTGCTTTTTCAAATTCGGTAAGATTTAAAGAATGCGAAAGCATATCTTTGTAAGTTCGCCAAGTATCAATATTAATGGTGACATTTTTTAGCCACTTACAGAATTCATCTTTATTATTGAGAATCGTGTACCAAAAAGCATATACCCATTCATCTAGATCATTTAGATGGATTTTCGATACATACCCGTCCATAAGCAGATGAATTGCTAACCCCGCACCACCTGCATATGGTTCTGCATATTCTATTCCAATCAAATCATTCTCATAAAAAAGATTTGACAAGAATTTAAATATACAATTTTTACCTCCGGGATATCTTAATGGAGAATATAACCGACCACTCATATTTCTTCTTCCTTTGTTTCTTTCCCATGAGATATAGTAAGCATTGCGCCTAGAATAATAGAAATCGCTACAGTTTGTTCGTAGTTTTGAGAACTGCAATAATTGTGAGCTCCAGTATGCAATAACTGAGGCAGTGTTTCTTTTTTAACATTTTGAATGCTTAAAAAAGTTTTCATATCTTGATCTAGGAGTTTTTTAGCATCATCAAAATACTTATCTATATATTTTTTTATATCATCGCTTTTTCGTGATGACTTTGCAGTCTCACAAAGCAGACGAAGGGCCATCCTAAGCAATCCTGAAAAAGATTTAGACAACTTGTGCGTCTTATAGAATTGATGTAATTCTAAGATGTCTCGATATAGATTGTTCACATGTCCTGCTTTTAAGCACAATGACCTCCCAAAGAAAGGAATTTCAGGTTCTGCAACACGTTTGGTTTTACGAGGAGTCTGAGTACCTAGAGAAACTGTTGTTTTGATAGATTCCGTACTAGTCGCAGAACCTGTCTTGTTTTTATCTTTTGCTAAATGTGGCGCCAAAGAATAATCTTTATCATGATTATTCTCTATAATACCTTTAGTCTCTTGGTCTAATACGTCAAAACTCTTACCTCTCGAAGTACGTGTTGTGATTTTTTCTTCAACTATCTTATTGATAATATCATCAAAAATCGCACGTAATTCGTTTTTAGAATGCTTTGTAAGAAGAACCCCATTTTCAATTTTGATGCCTAGTTTGGTCAGATTAGAAGGATTAAATATTTCCTTTTTAACAAAACCTTTATTTAATATCGGGTTCTCCGATATAATGCCCGTACATTCTTCGATGATTAGAAAGTCGCTTTTTTCTCCAAGATGGTATTTGTTTACAAAGGAATCTCGTTCTAAAGGTTTCCAACTTCCAGACTCCCCATGCTTTCTAAGAATACTTTTCAAAGCAAGTATCTTATCACAAACATTGCACGGGATTTCTATGGGGAACTCAGGAAGAGAATCCTTGTTTATCGTAGATACAACTAAGCCATGGTAAATCTTGCCCAAAATGACTCGTCGGTTACCGTCATAAACAATGGGCTTTCCATCTTCGTACACGACAGTAGGAAGTTCACTATAATCATAGAACTCACCCATATTTTTGGCAAGTTTTTCAATATCCCAAGTACCTTCATTGTTCAACAATGCACGATTTACCACATCTTGATCTGACGCATTGGGAGAGATAGGATCTCGTGGATTTTCTGTCCACAGTACAAGATTTTTAATCGGAATATATTTTATCTGTTGATTCATGTCTTTATGAATTTACAATTTCTTTTACGATTTGGAGCATCGACTCATGGTTTATTTGTCTACGGAAGTGAACGGTGTATCCGTCAACCTTTAGTTGCTCAAAAAAACGCTCAGCACAAGAGATTTTGATTTTTTCATTACCGCGTAGATCCGCACCACTTTCAACAGCTTTAGTTTCAATCACGACATTTAGTTCATGCTCACCTGTCGATTTTTTTACGACATACATAAAGTCAGGGCTATAACTACTATCGGCTATGGTCGGTATTGAAACGCTCTTTCTTGGAATTTTGCCATAAACGATAACCTCGTCAATATCAGCCAAGACATTCTTGCGTTCAAGCGGAGAATCATACACTATCGAGTCGTATAGGAATTTATCCGACACAATACCATAATCCAAGTGTATGCCAACTAATCCCTGAGTTATGACTTTTTTGGGAGATCCGTCAGCTTTTGAGAGGGCTGTCTCAGTAGCATTGGTGGATGCTCTACGATAACTGAACCGTCCCTGCAAATGCTCCGAGCGCCATTCGTTGAATTTGTTGACAAATCTTGTAAGGGAAGTTTCGTTAATAAAATCATCACTAAACGGTGCTAATTTCGAATAACTAACAATAGCACGGTGGAGCGACATTATAGGTACAGACGTATTGCGATTGGCTCGTTTCAGAAATTCGCGATAAGGGATGCGCTTACCGTTAAATAATTGTTGAGTTCCGGCTGACTCCATCACCACAGCAGTGCCATCCTGTATTCCTACTTGCTCTCGGATACTATTGATTACCTGATTAGAGAACACTCCGTCATCGAGGATTTTTAATAAAGAATCCTCGACAAGTTTGTCAACTTCCTTCTCAAAGAAGATGATATATTTACGGTTCAATTCTTCCCATAACTGGCGAAGTTCTTCATACCGAGCCTGACGTATTATAATCTCCTTAGATGCTTTAGCATTACGGTCTTTGACTTTGTTCCCAACAAGTCCAGAGGTGTTAAATTCGGGATATTCGGCATACAAATCAAAGAGTTTTGAAGTATTGATTGTGCGGTCGGAGTCTATAATGTAGCCTTTGCGATAAAGCTCCATCATAAGTTCCATTTCATTACTTCCGCGCTTAGTGGCAACAGACACAAGGAGAGTACGAGGAATATTTGTGATGACCTCATGCTTTTGCCCGTTGATTTCAGCCACAAGTTTTGAGGCAAAATCCTTCTCGGTGAAGTCAATGATATAGTTAAGTAAGAATTGCTCATTGCTAATTCGATTACCTAATTCATCAACCGGGAGACGAAGGCCACGGCCAACTTCCTGCAATTTACTTATTTCACTTCCACTACTGCGTAATTTCGCTATGGTAAAAACATTCGGATTATCCCAGCCTTCTCTCAAAGTCCACTTGGAAAAAAGAAACCGACAAATTCCTAATTCTCCATCAAACGAAAGCAGTTCTTTCTTTTTTTGGAGGATAGCGTCAACTTCGTTGGCAATACCCGCTTCGCTTTCATCGGCATCTTGCGCAAAATAGCCTGCAATAGAGGCTGGTATGTTTGCTTTGGTAGACAGAAGATAAGCCTTGTAATCATCACTGCATGGTAAGGAAAGTTCATAGTCCAGCTGTTCAGCCAATAACCTTTCAAACATTTCACGCAACCATGCACCCTCGCCATTTTCGTTTCCTCTGAAAGACTGGATGCTGTCAATAAAAAACAAGGCAAGAGTTTTAATGCGAATAGGTCTGGAGAAATTTTCTCGCTCGGTTTCAAAATGCCTTTTAAGTGCGAGTCGGAGCATTTGATCTTGATAAGAAATGCTGTAAGCGTCAACGGCGAATTCCTCTCCGACCTTCTTCTCTTGCGAATTGCTTAATACAATACTGTCTTTGCCAATTTCGCTTATAGTCAGCCCTGCAAAATCAGCCGAGATAAGGCTTAAAGGCTCTCCGAGAGATAATTCACGAGTTACGGAGTTACGAGCCTTTGTATGTCGCAAAGTGACACTCGTCCCTTTTGTTGTAGACATGACTTTGACCTTTTCTTCGCTGACATCAGGAATCTCAAGATGTTCTTTCGCTACGCCTTTAATAAGGTTTTGGTCGAAAGCATCTTTTGCCGTCAGATCAAACAGTAGATTGGCATAGTCATCAACTTCTATTTTGTTTTTTCCTCTGCCTTGTGTCTTAGTCGGGAACGTAGCACCAAATCGAATAATGCATTGTGGTGCGAGTTCTTTCACGATGGTTTTATAAGTAACATTGGCTTTGTCAAACTTATGAGGTTCGTCTAGAATTACGAAAGGTCGTGTACAGCGCAGGGCATCAAAAGGACGGAAGAAATCAAGTACAGATGTGTCATAGTCCTCTCGGCTCAGAACTTTTGCAGAAGAAATAAGCGCTTGATTAACAAGCAGGACTTGGATTTTGTCATCTAAGTTGCCCCCGATGTACGAACGAACAGAAGAAGGGAAATATCTTTTACCTTTCTTCGTTTTCATAGGGGTAACAACCGAAAGTTCTATCTTTGCATCATAGCCGAGGGTGTCGGCAAAATGTTGACTTACATAGGCTTCCGAAAGAAACGATTTAGCCCCGGCTTTGATTGGTAGAGTCGGGACAATTATTATAAATTTTGAAATACCATATCTTTTATGCAACTCAAAGATGGTACGGGTATAGACATAGGTTTTGCCTGTACCTGTCTCCATTCTTATATCAAGACCTAGCGGAACGTCTGTAACAACATTGTTTTGCTGCGACTCGGGTACATTATTGTCTGGGTCTGCCTTTATAGAAATAATATTGTTACTGATATTTTCAGAAGATAAATCAAAAACAGGATTGGCGCAAATATCCGTTTTTTCAAAAGGAACATTTGCGAACACCTCTGCAATCGCACTGACTGGGCGAGTTTGATGTGGGAGGTCACCTTGAAGAATTAGTTCCATAGTCAGTAACGAATATCAAGATTTACTTTGAGATTTTTGATGCCATCTCTCAGAGGCAGAAGATTCTTCTTCAGTGCCTCGGTTTCCGTATAAGTGAAAGAGTAACCAAACAAGACGATGTTTTCAGGCTTGAAAAATTTGTCGTTCGAGTAGCGCTCAATCAAGGCGACTATCGGGTCCGGGCCTCCGTCATTAAGAAGATTGGGCGTGATAAAATATAGATGTCTACCGCATAAATAAGCCGTATAACCATTGAGGTCAATCGGAGTTATCTCTGCGTTAAGTCCGTAACCGTCTCGGAGTGCCCAAGTGCAAAGAATTGTATCTTTCCCGAACTCATCGAGAATGTTGTCTACAAAAATGGCTTGTGGATTAAAATCATCCAATTTAGCAAGAGTCTGATCACCCGGCTCTTGAAGCGTATAATGCTTAAAGCCGAGGTCTCCTTTGTACCCTGAGTAAGATTCTTTGATTTTATTTGCAGCACGTATAATTCGTTCAAAGCCAATATAATCAAGCGTAGAGGGATAATGATCCGTCTCTAAAAAATCTAACACTTTCTTAATTTTGGGCTTGTCGGATGATGACGCATGATTATATTTATCCTGTAAGTTTAACGGAAGTTGAACGGCAATAAAACGTCTATTCCCCTTTACAGCATTTAATTGGAATACGGCATCCGCTAATGTCCCAGAACCGGAGAAGAAATCAAGGCATATAGAATCTAAATCTGAGCCTATTGACAGTATTTTTTTCAGAAGATAAGTGGGCTTGGGAAAATCGAATAAATCTCCCATCCCATATTTTTTGAGTTCTGTAGTCCCTTGTTCAGTTATAACACCAGTTTCATCCCAGGTTAAAGAGTCAACAGTATCTTCATCATCTTCGTCATCTATTATTTCAATATCTGTCCATATAGTTTTTGCTTTATATGTGCCTTTACGATATTTTTCATAAATACCATATTCACCAGACGACTTTTTACGTGCAACAACGTTACTATGCATTGAGTCACTGTCATTGTTACTTGAGAACTTTTTCGTTCCCCAACGCCAACAACTCTCTGCACCTTCTGAGTTATAAGGGAAAACCTCTATTGGGAATTCGAGACTCTGCTCTAAAGATGTAGGTGAATATCCGTTTTCGTCTACAATCTCTGGATTAACATAGATAGGATAAAAGAGATTGGGACGATTAAATCGGCCGTATTTCGGATTTCGGTTTCTTAACTCTCTTTCGGTATATTCGCTAACTGAATCAGTCTTAGTGTCTTGGCTAAGTTCTTTGATTAATTCGCGTACAATGACTTCTTCTGTCTTGGAATATACGAGCAGATATTCGTGGGTCTTTGCTAATTGTTTATAGGTCTGACCACGTTTATTAGCTTGGACTATTATTTGAGCAAGGAGATTTTCTTCACCAAAAATAGAGTCACAAAGAAGCTTCAGGTTAGCTTGCTCGTTATCATCGATGGAAATGAAAATAATGCCATCAGAAGTAAGCAAATCACGAGCAAGCATTAAGCGTGGGAACATGAAAGCAAGCCACGCTGAATGTGAGGCAGAGCCTTTGGTAGTCAATTCAAGTATACGAGCGGCAGATTCTTCCGAAATACCTAGACGATTTTGGAGTTGTTCGGATGTATAATTGAAATTGTCGTTATACACAAATCCGTCTGAACCGGTATTATAAGGAGGATCTATGTAAATACATTTTATAGACTCCGAATAAGAATTGCGAAGATGTTTAAGTGCATCAAGGTTGTCTCCACTAATGTAGATATTATTGCTATTCTCATTTTCGGGCTTTGAGTTATGTTCTTCATCAGGCACTACGACAGTGGTGGTGTCCGTACTGGCTACCAAAGAAGCATAACTCTTTCCGAGAAATTGCAACGAGTACCCTTCATGGGTAGTTGGTATAGTTTCCGACACAAGACCTTTGAACAATTCGATATCGAATTTTCCGTCAGAGGTAAAGCATTGGGGGAAGTCACGATGCAAAATGTCGATAACACGTTCATTCCCCGTTATCTCCTGATTATGTTGGGCTATATCTTTAATCATCAGATTTCAATTTTGGTATTTAACAGATCATCAACATTAACTTCCAATAACTTGGCAATTTTAACTAAAGTAGACAAATCTGGCTGAGAACTATTCGTACACCATTTTGATACGGTTGATGGATTCACATTTAGTTGTTCACATAACCATTTATTTGTCCGTTTCTTTTCTGCTAAAACTACTTTTAATCGGTTTATATCAGTTTCCATGTCGATAAAATTTGTTATCCACTCGCAAATTTAGTGAAAGTTTCGCAAATGACAATGAATTGTGCTGAGAAACATAAAAACGCCCCGGTAAGAGGTGTGGCTTGCCGGAGCGTCGGGGAGGGATAGTGATCAGTAGAGGCGGATGCAGGTTACATCGGCGGACTGGACGGTTGCGGTGGGGTCGGGCTTGTCCTTGGAGAAGCTGATGGCGAAGTAATTGGATGCGGTGAGTGTGCCGAGTTCTTTGAGGACAGGATGAACTTGCCCAGTTGGACGGTTGTTCCCATAACTCAAAGGTAGACAATGATGTATATTGCAATGGTTCGTAAAATTTGAACACTTGTTTATTTGATTCTGAATTTATCAAGCAGGATTTTGAAATTGTCCTGTGCGCTCAGGCAGGTATCCATAAGATAGCCCTTTATCATAGGCTGATTCCGTAGCCCATTGTAGTAGAACATCTTCAATTCGTCGGTTATATTTCGGGCTGTACGTTCCGAAACTCCATGCATCTCTGCCCATACTTTAACTGAAATATACTCCATATATCGGCAAAATTTTGATTAGAATATAATGCAATGATAGTAGAACTTGCCGATAACGGCAAGTTTCGCTGATGCGTAGCTCAGTCATACAGGCGAAGAGCCCGATGGTAACATAATAAATATTTAAGTGTGTGAGGAAGTGAGAGATTTATTGTCGTGGAGTTTGCTCCCGGTCTTTTTATGGCATGTAAGTGAACCTCCGGGGCCGGGCGTATGTTTAGAAGGTAGCTAATTTTTGAAATCTGCGCGGCTTAGGTCGTAATGGTTATACTCACATTGCATCAGGTGGCCGCAGATGTCATTAACCGATTCTACTATGAAAATTTACACCGAAGTTTTGGGAAATGTGAACCATTCCGAGGAATGGGCCAGAAAACTTGAGAATCTTGATACTGATTATATATTCCTTGACCAGTGGACGGCTCAGAAGAGCCGGTTTCTCGGCAAGGGAATGAGCGGAGAGGAATATCCCGTGGCCCTGAAGCGTCATACTCAGGTTGCGGACGGGGATATAATAGAATATGATCCCGACAACAATCGCGCCGTGGTGCTGCGTATAGAACTCAGCCCGGTTCTGGTAATTGATATGTCGGGTATCAGAGACTGTACCCCCGAAGATATAATACGTATCTCTGTGGAACTCGGCCACGCCATCGGCAACCAGCATTGGCCCGCGGTGGTGAAAGGCACCAAAGTATATGTGCCGTTGACCGTGGACCGCAAGGTGATGATGAGCGTTATGGAAACCCATAACATAGAGGGTGTCGAATATGAGTTTCAGAAAGGACTTGATGTGATTCCCTATCTCGCGCCCCACGAAGTGCGCCGTCTCTTCGGCGGTGCCGGACATGAGAGCCATTCGCACGAACATGGCCATATAGTCTATGCTCCCGGTTTCAAGGAGGAACATGGCCATGAACATCATCATGACCATCCCCACCCCCACCATCATCACGATCATTGTCATGACGATGAGTGAACAGGCACATTGACAGAACGAATAAACGCACTATATATGGCAGACATGGCGGCGGTAATGAAATTACTGCAATTTACAGATTCCACATTTCCGGTCGGTACTTTCTCGTTTTCCAATGGTCTGGAAACGGCCTCGTTTGAAAACGTGGTAACCGATGCCCGCACTTTGGAAGAATTCACCGAGGCGCAGGTGCTTCAGGCGGCTTTCAGCGATGGCGTGGCCGCGCTTCATGCCCACCGGGCATATCTTGGAGCGGACCTCGAGGCAATAGTGAAGGCCGACAAGGCCATTATGTGCTTCAAGATGAACGACGAGGCGCGTCAGATGCTGGGGCGCATGGGTAAAAAGCTGGCGGAGCTCGCCGTAAAGCTTTTTCCCGACGACCCTACTGTCGCGGCATGGCTTTCATTGATAAAAGAGGGCAAAACGCCCGGAGCCTATCCGGTTGCGCAAGGTCTGGTGTTCGCTGCCGCAGGAATAGATGAGAAAGACCTTTATTGCTCACATCAGTATGGCGTGGCGAATATGGTGCTCGGTGCCGCCCTGCGGTGCGTGAGGGTATCGCATTACGATACCCAGAAGATACTGTTCCGGCTCGCTTCCGAAGCTGAAAGCCATTACGAAGAAGCGGCCGTCATGACTCTTGATGACATGCATGCGTTTGTGCCCGGTCTCGATATTCTCGCTTCGCTCCATGAGAAGGGGAATATGCGTATGTTCATGAGTTGATAATAAATAATATCAGACAAGGCCAGACAGTGTAATCGGATGCGTCAGGCCGATGTCCACGTAAACTATATAATAAAAATGAGTACTTGCAGAATAGGAATAGGAGGACCGGTAGGATCCGGAAAAACCGCAATCATAGAGGCTATCACTCCCAAATTGCTTGAGAAGGGACTTAAGGTCCTCATCATCACCAACGATATCGTAACTACCGAAGATGCCAAGCATGTGCGTAAAACCTTGAAAGGCATTCTTCTGGAAGATAAGATTATAGGCGTCGAGACCGGCGCGTGTCCCCATACCGCCGTACGCGAAGACCCGTCGATGAACATTGCGGCGGTCGAAGAGATGGAAGCCAAGTTCCCCGATACCGATATAGTGCTTATAGAGTCGGGCGGCGACAATCTCACCCTGACATTCTCCCCGGCGTTGGTAGATTTCTTTATCTATGTTATAGACGTGGCCGCCGGCGACAAGATTCCGCGCAAGGATGGCCCGGGAATATCCCAGAGTGATATTCTGGTGATCAACAAGACAGACCTTGCTCCCTATGTTCACGCATCGCTCGAGGTCATGGACCATGATTCCAAGCTTATGCGTCCCGGAAAACCTTTTGTGTTCACCAACGCCATGACAGGAGAAGGTATCGACGAGCTTGTGGACCTTATTTTCAAAATGGCTCTTTTCGACAAGGAACCCGAATAAGCTTCCAGGCGAGTGAAAGAGAACTGTCGGTACTCCGGCGGTCAAACATACTCTAAAACACTTGCTGTCGGTTAAATTTGAACACTTACATAAGCATCAATATATGGCTCTACAGGAAATCAAACATGAAATGACGGCATCCGTGCCGGAGGTCGACTTCTCGCGCAGTCGCGAGATGGCCCCCTATCTCGAGGAACCGAAGGCTATGTATGTCGGTGCCCCCGGCAAACACGGCTATCTGCGCATGGGATTCGAGATAGATCCGCGAGGCAAAAGCATAATGCGCGACCTTGAACGGCGCGTGCCGTTGATAGTGCAGAGCGAGTTGTATTTCGACGAGACTATGCCGGGAATGCCGTGCGTATATATACTTTCGTCCGGAGGCCCCAATATCGACGGCGACCGTTATCAGCAGGATATCTATCTCAAAGAGAAATCATATGCCTGGATATCAACCGGAGCCGCCACGAAATTGGCGGAGATGAAATACAACTACTCCGGGATGGTGCAGAACATCACTCTTGAGAAGGATGCATATCTTGAATTTATGCCGGAACCCATATATCCATGCAGACACACCAGGTTTATTTCCGATACCAGAATTGTGATAGACCCCACCGCCACACTGTTCTATTCGGAGATTTATATGGGAGGGCGCAAATACTACGGAGGCGGAGAGTTGTTCGAGTATGATATACTGTCGGTATGCTGTCATGCCGAACGCCCCGACGGAGAGCCGCTGATGCGCGAGAAATTTATCATAGACCCTAAAAAAGTGTCGCCGCGTCTGCTCGGAATCATGGGGGACTTCGACGTATTCGCCAATGTAATTGTTCTTACCCCTCCCGAACATGCCGATGAAATTTACGCGCAGGTAACGCCATTTCTGGACCGGGATAAAAAGTTGGCAGCCGGAATAACCCATCTTCCCAATGGAGCCGGATTGCTGTTCAAGGTTCTCGGAATGGAGCCGGGTCCGGTAAAGGCGTTGGTGCGGGATTTTTGCTCGAAGGTAAGAATGAGTGTAAAGGGTGTGCCTGTGCCGCCTGAATTTCCATGGCGATGATTGAATGATGAAAAAGCACTTCTTGATAATCACACTGCTTTTGCTCCTGTTTGCGGGGGGATGGCTGCTTTCCGAGGAAAGCAAGCCAATCCCCTCAAAATCTTATTTCGATACTGCCGTAGATATAATAAAGAAATACGAAGGTCTCCATCAGGCCCGTCATTGGCCCCTCGTTGGGTATGGACATAAGGTGCTTCCGACCGACAAGTTCAAACGTGGAAAAGCGCTTACCGAAGCGGAAGCCGACAGACTTTTGCGGGCTGACCTTTCCAAACTGTGCGCCATGTACAGAAGTTTTGGCAAAGATTCGTTGCTTCTCGCCACATTGGCATACAATATCGGGCACGGAGCGGTCAACCGTTCTACGGTTTATAAGAAACTTAAGGCCGATGACCGTTCCATAAAAGATAACTATCTGAGTCATTGCCGCTATCGTGGCAAGGTGCTCTCGCAGTTGCAACGCCGGCGCACCGAGGAGTTCGAGACTCTGTTTATAAAAGAAGAGAAAGATAAAAAGGTCGGTATTTCCGTTAATAACAGTGAAAGCATGATATTATGAAACATACCTCCATTAAATATCCGGCGCAGTTTCTTTTCGCATGTATTCTGATTGCCGCGTGCGGAAACCGCCATGCCGCACCTTCATCGGAAGATGTCAGGATTGACGAGTCTCCGCTGCCTGAAGAGGTAACCTCGATAGTGAGCTCCATCACCGACAACGATGCGTCGCGATTCGCATCGCATGTAAGCTATCCACTGGTCCGTCCCTATCCATTGCGCAATATAGAAGATTCGGTCCAGATGGTGGCCTATTTCCCTATTGTGGTCGATGACTCCATAAGGAGTATCGTAAGGGATGCCGCCCGAAAAGACTGGAGTGAAGCGGGATGGAGAGGATGGACCCTTGACGCAGGCCAGTATCTTTGGATCGAAGATAAATTGTATTCCATGCCATATTTGTCGGATACTGAGAAAAACATGCTTGAGGTCGCTATCTCCCGCGATATGGAAAGCATAGCACCTGAACTGCGCGAGGGCTGGGAACCCACTTTCTGTCTTGTGGGTACGGACGATCATACTCTGTATCGGGTAGATTATCAGGAATCGACAGGTAAGTACCGCATGTTGGTCTATCCGGAAGGCGTGGGACTTGGTGGAAATCCCTCCGGAACCTTCTTTGGCGAGATGGAGACGGAAGGTTCGGCAGCCAATCGTATATACACGTTCCGGTCGGAATCGGGAGACACCATGGAATATGATTACGACGACACCGGCGAGGGAACGAGCCTGACATCGGTTCATGGCGATGAACCTCCGCGCAGGATAGCGGTATCGCCGGTCTACTGGCTTGACTATGCTCGTTGCTCGAAGTAATCAAAATGCTTTCCCCCGATAGCGGGCCATCAGACCTAAGTTGCGGTTTTGTCGGATTTTTGCTATCTTTGCAAAAAGCACACGACAATGGTAACTAAATGGAATTACCAACCACTCACCCGACAGCAGAAAGAGGAGGCCGACAGCCTGTTGCCAGCATGCGGTCAGCTTGAGCCGATAGCGGAGCTGTTGCTGCGCCGAGGCGTGACCACGGCAGACGGAGCCACGGCGTTTTTCGCTCCTTCCACGTCTGATCTCGAGGACCCGTTTTCCATGCCTGACATGGATAAGGCGGTTAACCGCCTGAACAAGGCGATGGGTGCCAAAGAGAGAATCATGATCTACGGAGATTATGATGTAGACGGCACGACCGCGGTGGCGTTGGTATATAAATATCTTCAGAATTATTACAGCAACGTGGAATACTACATCCCTACCCGTACCGAGGAGGGATATGGAATTTCGCGCAAGAGCATAGATTATGCCGTAGAGAACGATATCAAGCTGGTCATTGTGCTCGACTGCGGTATAAAGGCCATTTCTGAAATAGCCTATGCCAAGGAAAAGGGAATAGATTTCATAATCTGCGACCACCACGTTCCCGACGACGAACTACCCGATGCGGTAGCTATTCTTAACCCCAAGATGCCCGGTTCTCCCTACCCTTGTCCGCATTTGAGCGGATGTGGCGTGGGGTTCAAGTTCATGCAGGCTTTCGCTCTCAGCAACGGACTTTCAAATCACAATGAGCTTGAGTCGATGCTCGACCTCGTGGCTGTGAGCATAGCAGCCGATATAGTGCCGATAATCGGTGAAAACCGAGTTATGGCCCATTACGGACTCAGAAGGTTGAACTCGAATCCCAATCTCGGGCTCCGCAGCATAATCAGACTTTGCAAGCTGACCAACAAGGATATAACCATCTCGGATGTGATATTCAAGATCGGTCCGCGCATAAATGCCTCGGGGCGTATGCAGAGCGGCATGGAGGCGGTAGACCTGCTCGTGTCGAGAGACCTTCACGACGCTTTCGAAAAAGGGAAGGATATAGACCAATACAACAAAGACCGCAAGGAACTTGACAAAAGGGTTACAGAAGAGGCCAACGAACTCATAGAGAAAAACGTCAGCATAGTCCACGACCGCAGGTCTATCGTGATTTACAACAAGAACTGGCACAAGGGTATTATAGGCATCGTGGCCTCACGCCTGACCGAGCTGTATTACAAACCGGCCGTGGTGCTCACCTATTCCAACGGACTTGCGACCGGCAGCTCCCGCTCCGTGCAGGGGTTCGATATCTATTCAGCCGTCAATTCCACGCGCGATCTTCTCGAGAACTTCGGCGGCCATACATACGCGGTGGGTCTGTCCCTTAAAGAGGATAACATACCCGAGTTCAGCCGCAGGTTCGAGCAGTATGTGGCTGACCATATACAGCCAAACCAGCTGTCGCCTCAGCTTGATATCGACGCGGTAATCGAATTTGCCGACATAACTCCGGAGTTTATAACCTACCTGAAGAAATTCAATCCTTTCGGCCCCGGTAACCAGAAGCCGGTGTTCTGCACCCGGAACGTTTTCGATTTCGGTACCAGCAAACTCGTGGGCAAGAATCTGGAGCATATAAAGCTGGAACTGGAAGACGACAGCACATCGCGCGTTCTGAACGCGATCGCGTTCAACATGGCTCCCTATTTCGAGCATATACATGCCCATAAACCCATTGATATCTGCTACACCATAGAGGTTACCAAGCATGGCCATAACGCCAATGCCATCCAGCTCATGATCATAGACATGAGACTTTCTAAAAATGCGTGATTCTTCTGCTACGGCATCGCGGCCTTCCGAACCTCTCGATATATTGCGCCGGTATTGGGGGTACGATTCTTTCAGACCATTGCAGGAAGAGATTATCAGGTCTGTGCTTAAAGGCGACGACACGCTCGGACTCATGCCTACCGGAGGCGGTAAGTCGATTACGTTCCAGGTACCGGGACTTGTGCTCGGCGGACTGACCATAGTTGTTACGCCACTGGTGTCCCTGATGAAAGACCAGGTAGACAATCTGCGTACCCACGGCATACAGGCTGTCTATCTGCATTCCGGAATGACGGCGTCGGAACGCCGTGTGGCCTGGGAACGGCTGGTGAACGGCAGGGCGCGTTTCCTTTACATATCGCCTGAAAGACTTGCGTCGCCCTCCTTTATGGCGGAGGTAAGAGGATTGAAACCCACGTTGCTTGTGGTCGACGAAGCGCATTGCATCTCGCAGTGGGGTTATGATTTCCGCCCCTCCTATCTTAATATCACATCGTTGCGCAAGGCGTGTCCCGGGGTCCCTTTGATGGCTCTTACGGCTACGGCCACGCCACAGGTGGCCGCGGATATAATGTCAAATCTCGGTTTCCGCAAACCCAATCTGCGTCAGATGAGCTTTTCGCGCCCGAATATATCATATCTGGTGCGCCGTACTGCCGACAAATACGGTAAACTCGTTCAGATACTGTCCAATTCTTCGGGAGCGGCAATTGTGTATGTGCGCAGCCGTAAGAAATGCAGGGAGATAGCCCAATATCTCGATACGGTGGGTATATCCGCCACATTCTATCATGCCGGACTTTCCCATGAAGTCAAAGATGAGCGTCAGAATTCATGGATGCGTGGTGAGAGAAGAGTCATGGTGGCTACCAACGCTTTCGGAATGGGTATCGACAAGCCCGACGTGCGTGTTGTTGTCCATTTCGACATGCCGCCATCCCTTGAGGAATATTATCAGGAGGCGGGACGGGCCGGACGCGACGGGCAAGCCTCCTATGCGGTTGCCATTGTGGCCGATACCGACGGCGCCACTCTGCGCAGAAGAATAAGCCAGGCTTTTCCCGATAGAGATACGATACGGCGAGTCTACGACCGCGTGTGCAATTTCCTGAACATTTCATTATATGAGGGGTACGAACGTGTAGCCGAGTTTGATATCGACAAGTTCCTTTCAACGTTCCATATGCAGGAGACTCAGGTACGTTCGGCCCTGCGTCTGCTCGGTCAGGCCGGGTACCTTGAGTTTATCGAGGAGCGGGAAAGCAATTCCCGCGTGTATATCACTACCGAACGTGAGCAGCTGTATTATCTCCGGGATGTCGGTGAGAAGACCGAGAAAGTGCTCCAACAGTTGCTGCGTCTTTATCCGGGATTGTTTGCCGATTACGTCTACATTCGGGAATCGACCGTGGCACGCGAGACTCGCCTGAGCGAAAAGGAAGTGTATGATTCTCTTGTGGCGCTTTCCAAAATGAAGGTGCTTTCATACGTTCCGAGAAAGCGCACTCCATACATATATGTAGCCACGTCGCGCGAGGAAAGCCGGTATATAGAGATAGGCCGTGCAATATATGAAGACCGTATAGCCGCCATGAAACGGCGGGTCGAGGCCATGATAGATTATGCTACCGACGATTCAGGATGCAGGGTAAGGCGAATGCTTGGTTATTTCGGAGAGAAAGATGAGTGTGACTGCGGAACTTGCGATGTGTGTCGCAGCAGGAAGAAACAAAAGAATAACCCCGCCGATATAGCCCGGAATGTTTTGGAGTTTGTGAGAAGACGCGGTGTCGGCGTGGGGTATGCTGAAATCGAGGCGAACTTCGGAGCGCAGGCATCATCGGCCATGGAGACGATAAGGATTCTGCTGAACGAAGGGTTCCTGTACATAGACCCTGATACGCAGTTGATTCATTCCTCCGCCTGAACCGGATTCTTACGGAAGCGTTTACCCGGGATACGGAACGCACGCAGATGCGATGCCAGGGCGAGGAGTCCGAGCCACGCTATTAAAACCGAGGACAGGAGACGTAACATGTCGCGGTCATCTCTATAATACTTCCCTATCCATCCTTTGCTGTCTTCTATCGGCAAGGAGCGCATTGTGGCTTTCCATACAATTTTGCCGTTATCGGAAAGTACTACAGCCGGATTGCCTCGGGCAACCATCTTCAATACCGTGTCTTCCGCCTTGTATAAGGGCACGGACGGATCCAGAAGGTCTTTCCATATACGCAATGCGTGGTCGCTACCCGCCACTATACATGCGGGTACCATATTCTCATCGCGGGCCTCGGCGACAAGACGTTCTATCTTCCATGCATCCGATTTCGACACTCTTTCAAGTTCCGGCACAAGGATAAGAAGTGATTTGTGGTTGTCAAGTATATCGGAGGTTACATCTTCCTCGTCATCCGGACTATAGATTTGCAACGAACTGCCATTTCCGGTAACTTCGACGTTTTTCTCACGTCTTTCAACAAATGTCCAACCCTCAGATTCGTCGGGCTGAGGGTCTGACGCCGACACTTCCACTCTTTTATCCCCTTTGGCATATATGAATGTCATGTTTGTGGATTCGTCGGCATCATTATAATTCTCGGCAAGCAAGCTGCCGGTCGGGAAAGGTCTGAAATCAACCAGAGGCTGTACCTCATATCCGTAAAGCGATATGCAGACAATATATGCGGAACCGCCAAGAAACGCGAGCCATTGCAGGTATGGGGAAACCATACATGGCGCTTCAAGGTTCATCTTTACCAGATAGACCACGCCGGCAGTTATCACTATATTTTTAATGAAAGTAGCCCAGTTTGACAATACCAGCGCGTCGCCGAAACATCCGCAATCGCTTACAGGATCGGCGAAAGCAATCCATGCGGTAAGAATCAGCATGAACGACATAAGCGCGAGAGCCAGACGCGGCGCCCCACGGCGGTAGCATCCCAGGGCGAGAAAAATGCCCAGCATGAATTCGAACGCGCAAAGCGCGATAACCCCGGTAAGCAGCACACTGTCGGGCAGCCACATTCCGAGAGCGGTCAGATATTCCCTGAACTTATAGAGAGAGCCGAAAGGGTCTACCCCTTTCACGAATCCCGAAGCGATAAATACCGCGCCTATGGCGACGCGCATCATCCAGACAAGCCAGCGTTGCGACTTCATTGCTGGGGATTGTTGTTGAAGGATATGAATCCGCTTTCGGGAGCGGCCGGTTGCAGAGGTTTGTCGGATTCCGGTTTTTCGCCCAGCTTTATCAGGGCGAACAAGGCGTAATTTATCATGTCCATGTAATTCGCCTCAACTCCCTCGCTGACCTGTGTCTTGCCGTTATGGTTCTCTATTTCCTTCGTGCGCAGTAATTTCTGAAGGATTATGTCGGTAAAGCTCGATACGCGCATATCTCTCCATGCTTCATCGTAGTCATGGTTTTTGTCGAGCATAAGAGAGGTGGCCCGATCTATTTCCTTGTCGTAAAGTTGCATTACCTCCTGGGAGTCCATCTCGTTGCCGGTAATTGAAGCCGACACTCCTATCTCAAGCTGTATAAGAGCTATGACACAATAATTCACAATTCCGATGAATTCCGGGTTTATACCTTCGTCGATTGCTCCGTGTCCTCCTTTTTCTTCGAGCGAACGTATGCGCTTCGCTTTTATCATTATCTGGTCGGTAAGGCTTTCCGGGCGCATTATACGCCATGATACACCATAATCGCCAAGTTTCTTTTCAAAAAGAGAGCGGCATATACCTATTGCTTGTGCGAATTCGCGGCGTGTGCGTGTCTGTGAAGTCGATTGGTCGGTCATAGTAGTATACGAAGTAGTATGCTAAGAAATGATTTTAGAGGCCAATACCGGGTCAGCCCCTTTGTTAACGCGAAAATAGCAAAAAAACTTGATAAATAGGTTTCGGGGTGGCAGGGAATTTATTATTTTTGTACTATGACAAAGAGTGTAAGACTGCTTCCTGAATGGGAGCGGACGGAATATATATTGCTGGCGTTGCCGGCCGAAGATACAGACTGGCAATATGTGCTTGACGATGCGCTGGCGCAATACCGCCGACTCCTTGAGGCTTTCATATCCCAAAACCAGAAGTGTATAGTGCTGTGCCGCAAGGCTGAGGATGTGGAAGCCCTGACGGGGGGAACTTCGGATCTGGTTTTCCCGGTAGTCGTGCCCTATAACGATACCTGGACACGCGATTACGGTCCCATTACCGTAGAACGCCATGACCGGTTGCGCGCGCTCGATTTCGGATTTAACGGCTGGGGATTGAAATTCGCTTCAGACCGCGACAATCTTGTGAATCTTCAGTTTGACAAAATCCGGTTGTTTATAAAGGATGTCTACCGTAATGAACGTGATTTCGTACTTGAGGGGGGCAGTATCGAAACCGATGGGGAAGGTACGTTGCTGACAACAACACATTGCCTTACCTCGCCAAACCGAAACGGCGGTAAGAGCAAGCAGGAGCTTAACGACATATTGCAGCAGCGGCTTGGCGCGGATCATGTGCTTTGGCTTGATTTCGGTGCTCTTGAAGGAGACGATACCGATTCCCATATCGATACCCTGGCCCGAATGGCTCCGGGCAATACAATCCTGTTTGTGGGATGCCGCGACATGGACGATCCGCACTTCGAAGAGATGCTGCGTATGCGGGCCCAGCTCACGTTGTTTCGCAACAGGCATGGCGATCCTTACAATCTGGTCGAGCTTCCTATGCCCGATGCCATTTATGACAGCGACGGCATGAGACTGCCAGCTACTTATGCCAATTATCTCGTTGCCAACAACGTCATATACATGCCGGTATATGGTCAGCCTGCCAACGACACACTGGCATGCCAGACCGTAAGGATAGCGTATCCCGACCATAAGATAGTACCGGTAGATTGCACCACTCTGATTCTGCAGCACGGCTCTCTCCATTGCGCCACAATGCAGATACCTTACGGTGTGATAGGTTGCTGAATGGGGCCGTAGGTTCCCAATGAATAGATGCAAGAACTGAAAAAGATGAAAAATATCAAAATAGGAACTGTTCAAAGATATTTCAGTGATGATCTGGACCTTAACCGGGCGCGGAATCTCACCGCGATATCGAATCTCGCAGCCGATGGAGCCCAGCTCGTTGTTCTCTCCGAACTGCACGATTCCCTTTATTTTTGCCAGACGGAGAATGTGGACAACTTCGGATTGTCTACATCGCTCGATGAGTTTCTCGACATATATGGCCGTGCCGCGGTTGAAAACGGTGTGGTGCTGGTATGCTCCATGTTCGAGCGTCGGGCTGCCGGCCTGTATCATAACACGGCTGTGGTGATAGACTCTGACGGTCGTCTGGCCGGCACTTACCGCAAGATGCATATCCCCGACGACCCCGGATTTTACGAGAAATTCTATTTCACTCCCGGCGACAAAGGTTTCGAACCTATAAAGACCTCGGTAGGCACTCTTGGGGTGCTCGTATGCTGGGACCAATGGTATCCCGAGGCTGCAAGACTTATGGCGATGCGTGGTGCGGACATTCTGATCTATCCTACCGCCATAGGTTGGAATCCCGACGATCCGGACGACGAGAAGGAACGTCAGCGTGAGGCATGGATAACAGTGCAGCGAGGTCATGCCGTGGCAAACGGTCTGCCGGTGGTTGCCGTAAACCGTGTCGGATTCGAGGAAGACCCCTCAGGTCATACGTCCGGTATAGATTTCTGGGGGTCGAGTTTCATAGCCGGCCCGCAGGGAGAGTTTCTGTATCTCGCGCCTGACAATTCAGCGGCCGAGTCGGTTACCGAGGTGTCGTTGTCCCGATCGGAGGAGGTGCGCCAATGGTGGCCTTTCCTGCGCGACCGCAGGATAGATGCTTATACCGAAATAACCAAACGGTTTATAGACTGACCTATACACAAGAGATGAAGACAGAGATATCCGGGATAACACTGAATTATACCGATTCGGGAGAGGAGAATCTGCCCGTCGTGATACTGATGCACGGCTGGGGATGCAATATATCTACGTTGGCTTCGGTCGAGGCTATCTTCAAGGGTAGAATGCGAGTGATAAACATCGACTTTCCCGGTCACGGTGACAGCTCGGAACCACCTTCCGTATGGGGCGTTGACGAGTTTACCCGCATGCTTGAGGAATTCGTGGCGAGAATGGGAATAAGCCGTCCGTCATTGCTGGGCCATAGTTTCGGAGGAAGGGTGGCGATACTTTATTCATCGCGCAATGACGTAGACCGCGTGGTACTTGTTGACGCTGCCGGGATAAAGCCCCGTCGTAGCCTTAAATATTACCTGAAGGTATATTCGTTCAAGGCTGCCAAACATCTGTTGCCGTTCCTCCTGGGCAAGGAAAACGGAAAGCGAGCCATAGACCGATGGCGTGGCAAGTCGGGGTCATCCGATTATCGCAATTCTTCCGATACTATGCGTGGCGTTATGAGCCGGTGTGTGAACCAGGACCTGAAACAGTATATGCCTTTCATCAAGGCTCCGGTGCTTCTGGTATGGGGAGAGGAAGATACCGCCACTCCCCTTTCGGATGCGAAGACTATGGAGAAGCTTATCCCTGATGCAGGACTGGTATCGTTTCCCGGATGCGGACACTATTCATTCCTTGACAATCCGGTCGGGTTCAAGGCTGTGATCAAATCGTTTTTCAATATCAAGTAGTTATTACACTTATACATAATAATTCCGACAATGTCGATTTATCTGATAGTAATATACATAATCTGCTCCATATATATGCTGCTGAACTTCCGGCACGACCTGCACATGCTTCAGCAGAATTCCTACAGACTGCCCCGTTATTGGCGTTATCTCGCCAAGGGCGACCGTATGAACGCTTGGCGGCTTGTAGACATAGCGCTTGTGTTGCTGTTGTTCTCCACTTTGCTTATGCCGCGCCTTAACGAGCTGATTATAGCGATAGTGTGTCTCGCCAAGATATGGAAGATAACCCATGCCAAGTTCAAGAAACCGTTGGTGTTCACACGTCGCGTATGGCGCATATACGGAGTTACGGCTTTCCTGTCGTTAGGTGCCGTGGTTGCCGAAGCCATTTGTTTCGGCAACGGCGACAATGTTCTGTGGCAATACTCCGGGTCGATGGTTACACTCGGAACCATACTGCTGCTGTCTGCATTCTCGTGGGCTGTGGTCATATTGTCGGTTGTGATTTTGATTCCGGTAGAGCGTTCCATCAACCGTAAATACTATAATGAGGCCGCCGCGATACTGCGTTCCATGCCCGACCTTACCGTGATAGGCATAACGGGCAGCTATGGCAAGACATCGACCAAGCATTATCTGCACCGTATTCTTTCCGAGGAATTCGATGTTCTTATGACTCCGGGCAGTTTCAATACCACGATGGGTGTGATACGCACCGTAAGGGAATACATGAAGCCCTACAACAGGATTTTCATTTGCGAGATGGGGGCCAAGCAACCCGGCGACATAAAGGAGATATGCGACCTCGTGCATCCCTCGATAGGTATTGTTACCGCTGTCGGACCCATGCATTTGGAGACGTTCAAGACCTTGGAAAACGTGCAGCGTACCAAATTCGAGCTGATCGATTCGCTGCCGTCCGACGGTCTCGCCGTTGTGAACAATGACTTCGAGGCCTGCGCGTCGCGCCCGGTCGACAATGTGTCTTGTTTCCGGTATACCGCCACGGGAGTAGGTTCCAGCCAGTATGTGGCCGACGATATCAGTTATGGGCCCGAAGGAACCGACTTCTCGGTTACAGGCCCCGACGGCTCGGTGATAAGATTGCATACCCGGCTGGTAGGCGAATGCAACATTTCGAATCTTATGGCGGCGGTAATAGTCGCGCTTCATCTCGGAATGTCTGAAGAGAAGATACGTTATGCCGTAGAAAGCATCGAGCAGGTGGAACACCGCCTCAATGTGAAACGCACTCCAGGAGGAATAACCATTATCGACGATGCCTTCAATTCAAATCCCAGCGGTTCGAGAATGGCTGTCGATGTACTGAGCGGATTCACGGGCGGCAACCGGATAATAGTGACACCAGGTATGATAGAGCTTGGAGACCGACAGTTTGAGCTTAACAGAGAGTTGGGCAGGCACATCGCGGGCCGCGTGGATATGGCCGTGGTTGTAGGCCGATACAACCGCGATGCCCTTCTTGCGGGACTGGCCGACGGAGATATGCCTCAGGATAAGATAAAGGTCGTGGAATCTTTTGCCGAGAGCCAGCAGTTTCTTTCCGGCTTCATGAAAAGCGGAGACACGGTATTGTATGAGAACGACCTTCCCGATTCCTTTAAATAACGGCACTCCCGTAATGGGACTAAACAAAACCTTTAACATTTTTTAGGGAGCTTTGTATAAACCCTTTGGCCTAAACAGAGTCTCATTAAACAAATAAAGGCCTGAAAACGTTGGCATAATAGTATGATGGTTTTTCCCTGTAGAAGGAAACCGGCTATCTGTTCCGTCAGCGGTTTCGCCGATAATCAGCATAAAAGATGAAAGTTATGAAAAACTTCAGCTCCTTAAGATATATAGCTCCGCTGTGTGTTGTGGTTTCCGGATTCGCAGGAGTGGCTTATGCCGACGACGATTACGACGACGATATCTACTACAACCCCAAGAAACATGCCCAGGAGCAAGCTCGTAAGGAACAGCAGGCACGTCGTGCCGCTTATTACATCGAGAACTTCTCCGATATGGATGTGGATGATTACAACCGTCGCGGACAATATTACAGTTCGCCGGTCGACACCATCGGTCTCGGAGCCGAGCAAGGTGATGATTTCGTATATACCCAGCAGATTCAGAAGTTCTACAACCCGAAGATTGTAGTAAACAATGTCGATCAGCTTGAAGAGGTATTGGCTAATTCATACGGCAACGTGGAAGTGGTATACGATTTCTCGGGACTCCCTTCGTTCTCTCCTATATACGTATCGCCATACGTATGGACAAATCCCTACTACGGCTCATGGTGGGCCGCTCCGAGTTGGTCGTGGGCCTGGGGACCTTCCTGGTCTTGGAACTGGGGCCCAAGTTGGTCGTGGACATGGGGTCCTTCTTGGGGTTGGGGTCCATCCTGGTCATGGAGCTGGGGACCGAGCTGGAGCTGGGGACCATCATGGGGTTGGGGCGGATGGTATCCGCCGCATCATAATCATGGTTGGCGTCCCAATTCGGTATATCGTCCTAACGGAAACCGTGTGGTAGGCCCTGACCGTGGCTGGGCGAGCAGCACACGCCCCGGTGGTGTGGTTAACGGAGGCGGCCATGGTCGTCCCGGTTCATCATCTCCCGTTTATGGTCGTCCCGGTTCTAACGGAAGCCGTCCCGGTTCTTCAGTAGGAACCACTACCCCTGCCTATCGTGGAAACCGTGGCAACCGTGTAAGCAACGGCACGTTATTGCGTCCGGCCAATTCAGGCAGCAGGCCCGCCAACAGCGTTCAGGGAAGCGCCACTACAAGCCGTCCCGGACGTTATACGATCAACGGTTCGGCTGTCGGCTCAGGTTCAAACAACGCAGGTTCGGTTTCTAATGGCAGAAACAATTCCACCACCGTAAACCGTGGCGGTGCGAACTCAACGGTCAAGAACAACGGAAACAACGGTAATTCCGGACGAGGCAACCGTTATAATTCAAATTCAAACTCCAATTCAAATTCAAACCGCTATAACTCCAACTCTAACCGTTCCAACAGTAGCCGATACAGTACCGGCAGCTACAGCGGCGGCGGTCGCTCTTCAGGCCGAAGCGGCGGTGGTGCAAGAGGCGCCGGTGGCGGTCGCGGTGGACGCAGATAATAAGAAAATAGTATAAAGCCCATCCCTTGCAATGGGGATGGGTTTTGACTTAAAAGGAATAGAGTATGAAAAAGCAATATTTTGCCGGTGTGCTTATGTTGGTCCCCGGTTTCGTGGCGGCCCAGAGCGCGATTGATGCATATCGTTTTTCTCAGCCCGATTTGAAAGGTACGGCCCGTTTTATGTCGATGGGCGGTGCGTTCGGTGCTTTGGGCGGAGACCTTTCCACTCTTTCTCAGAATCCGGGTGGTATAGGTGTTTATCGCAAGCAGGAACTCGGCTTCACAATCGACATCGACTCACAGCGGGCCAATGCTGAATCGGCCAACTCATCGACCGATACCAAACAGACCAAGTTTTATCTGAACAATATCGGAGGCGTGGCTTCGATAAATCTGTATAATTCCACGTTCCGGAATTTCAATATCGGATTTACATACAACCGTGCCGCCACGTTCAATTCCCGGTATTCCGGGAATATCCCTCAGTTGCGTAACTCTCTCAGCAATTATTTCGCCGGGATAGCCAACAATTATAACGTCAACACCGATGAACTCGCATCCGATATGAATCCTTATGCCGAAGGGTATGTGCCCTGGAGTTCCATTCTCGGTTACGACAGCTATCTTATCTACCCTACCGGCGATGGCGATATACCCACATGGGTGGGTCAGTGGAACGACCAGACAAGCGGCAGCGGTTATTTCGATGTCGAGGAGAAAGGTGCGGTAAACGAATATAATATCGCACTCGGCGGCAATATAGCCGACATTGTGTATTGGGGTATGGACTTCGGCATAAACGATTTCTCATATACCATGAACACCATATGGCAGGAGAATCTCGAAGGGGCGCTTATCGACGAGAACTTTCAGAATCCCGATGTCCCCTCGGACCAGAATCTGATAGCCGGTCATTCACAGTGGGCTCTCGGCAACTATTATCATGTCAGCGGCACAGGGTTCAATTATAAGCTTGGTGTTATCGTTACCCCCATACCGGAATTACGTCTCGGATTCGCATTCCACACTCCTACCTGGTATTCATTCAAGGAAGATTTCATGGGTTCGGTAACAAGCCGTTACGGAAACGAGCAGAAAACCACCACCGACTATACCAACGGTGGTGTGAACGGATATAACGAATATAATTTCCGCTCTCCCTGGAGATTCATAGTCAGTGCCGCCGGTGTCATAGGGGGCCAATTCATCATATCGGCCGATTATGAATGGACCACCTTCCAGAATATGAAATTCTCGGCCTATAATCCCGGATATAGCGACGGTTATTACGACGACGGTTATTACGACGATTGGGGTTGGGACAGCGCCACACGAGCTTCTTCGTCGGGATCGCTTGGCCCGGGTGCCTATGACCCTTATTATTATCCGAACAACGACATCAAGGAGTATTACCGCACCACAAGCATGATACGTGTGGGAGCAGAGTACCGTGTCATTCCTCAGTTCAGTATCCGCGCCGGATTCGCTTATCAGACATCGCCGGTCAAGGAGAAACTCAAAGACAACCAGCAGACGGTTTATACATCGGGTACGATGCCTAACTACACCTTTGACAATTCCACTACGTATGTAAGTTTTGGTGTAGGTTACCGATACAAGAAGTTCTATGCCGACCTCGCCTATCAGTACAAGTACCGTACGGCGGATTATCACGCATACACTCCCGACCCCTCGAGTCCCGGCATCTCCAGTCCCCAATCCAAATTGAAGATGGAGAACAACAACATAGTCCTCTCGATGGGCTTCCGTTTCTGACGGCTTCCCTTCCTACGGATATATGAACAACAGCGGGCATGAAACCTATGTGTTTCATGCCCGCCGTCATTTATTTGGTTTATGGAAGGAATCCCCAGTATCCTTTTCTCGCCGATGCCCAATCCGATAAAATGCTACTTATTTGAGTGTTTTACCGAATGGGAACAATGCCAGCTTCATCAATTTGAAGTGCTGGAGTCCAAACGGAACACCAATTATCGTGATACAGAACAGAAGTCCCCACGCGAGATGAGTCAGAGCAATGCCAAATCCTCCAAGGAACCACCATATCACATTCATGATACCGGCCAGACACCCTGAAGGCCAACCGTCGCTTGTGATATCGGTGCCAAACGGCCAAATGGATACGGCAGCCAGCTTCATTGTCTGGAGTCCAAACGGAATACCGATAATCGTTACCATCATCAGTATGCTTGATACGGCATATTCTATGGCAATCATCAAACCGCCAAATACGAACCATATTATATTGAGCAAAATATTCATATCATCAAACACGCTTAATGTTCTGTTTCTACGAGCCATGCGGAGATGGAGCGAATGGAATTGTCGAAGTTGGCGCCGACTTTGATGATGGTGCGCCCGTCGGCGCGGAAGGGCAACAGATAGTCGCGGTCGTTTATCTGGTCCATAGCGGCTTCGACGCTCCCGTTGATCTTGAACTCAAATAGGTAAAGATACTGTGGTGTCTTTACCATCAGGTCGATGCGGCCAGATGCCGTCTGCATCTCGGCCTCGGTGTAGAACCCCATCAGCTTCATGGTTAGGTAAATCACATTGCGGTAATGCATCTCCAAGTTTCCAAGGTCCATCTGGTCGTAATGGTAGCCGCTGAACAGCGATCGCAACCGCGTCATGAAATCGTCAACCTTTCCGGCCTCTACATCCAGGACGAACTTACGGACATCAAATTCTGTACGACCGTTTCTACCGGCGGTGAAAATCTTCATCAGACCGTTTAGGAACCCGCGTTCCACCTCATGGTTGGGATAGCCGAGTGTGACTGTGTTGAAACGGGCATCGTATTTCTTAATGGTCAGGTATCCGCTCTGATACATTATCGGCACGGTGTTGCTCAGATCGAACGATGCATCCATCAGTTCATCCACATTTTCCTCCAGATGCTCCAGATCACGCAGGTCAATTTCCATTCGGCGTATCATGTCTACGAGGAATGTCGGAGTACCTGTGGAGAACCAATAGGAACCGATCTGGCGGAGCTTCAACGCGCTCAGCAGACTGAAAGGATTATACATGTCGGGCGATGACGGCGAGAAATGGTAGCCATCGTAGTTCTCTTTCAGGAGACCGTAAGTCTCTGCAACCGATATACCGTTTTTATCGGCAAGATTCCGTACCCCTTCGCTGAAATTATCGTTGATTTCGTCCAATGTCATGCCGCAGATGGCACTGTACTCTTCATCAAGCGAGATGTCCAGCAGGTTGTTGAGGTCGCTGAAGATGCTCAACTTACCGAAGCGAGACACTCCTGTCAGCATGGCGAACCCGATGTATCTGTCGCATGTCTTGAGATTTCCGTAGATGGATTTCAGCTGAGAGCGGTATATGTCCTGAAGTTCCCTGTTATTGGCGGTATCCAGCAACGGTTTGTCGTACTCGTCTATTAGGATTGCCACTTTTTTACCTGTCCTGACGTATGCCTGCTCGATTATATAGCGGAAACGGTCGGCATGGGATGCTGACCGCTTTTCGGTTCCGTACAGCTCTTCCCATAGTCTGAAGTCATAGTCGAACTTATTCAACAGGCTTTCCGGCTTATTGTATTCGTAAGCATTGAGAGCTATATGCAAAACCGGGTGAGGCTGCCAGTCATGCTCCATTCGGCTGATTGCCAATCCATCAAAAAGGTCCTTGCGACCTTGATAGAAAGCCTCGATAGTGGATAGAAGCAGGGATTTGCCGAAACGTCGCGGCCGGCTCAGAAAATAGTATTTGCCGCCTTTTACAAGATTTTCAATAAACCCCGTTTTATCTACATATATATAACCTTCCTCGCGAAGTGCCGCGAAGCTCTGCACACCTATGGAATAAAGTTTTGCCATTTATCGATGATATTGGTAATTTATCGCTAAATTACTAAATATACGATGAATGCCAAAAGAAAAAAAGAACGCATTTGCCGGCTAATGACTGGCGCTGAGCCATCTTTCTACGTTGGCGGCAAGTTCTTCTGCCGGTATGTCGTATGGGACCCAGTTGATGTGGTGTCCCCTGCGCTCCATGCCCCGGAACCATGTCATCTGGCGTTTGGCAAACTGATGTATTGCCGTTTCAAGCTGCCCGCGCATTTCCTCAAACGACAGTTCCCCCAATACGTGCAGGGTAACGAATTTGTACTCCAGACCGTAATAGATGAGGTCTGCCGGCTTCACTCCTCCATCTATTAACGATTCCACCTCCTGTACCATTCCTTCATTCAGACGCGCGTCAAGACGCTCCGAGATGCGCCGACGTCTATCTTCCCTGGAAATTTCCAGACCCACGATCACCGAATCGAGGCGTCCGGCCGCTGTGATCCGCGCTCTTTCCGCCTCGTCGGGATGCTGATTGTAATACTCTTCTATTTCAATCGCCCTCGTGGCCCGCTTCACCGTGTCGACATCCGTGGTGTTGTGAAGCCGTTTCAAGGTCCGGAGTATGGCAGTGAGTTCCTCCAGACTCTTCCCTTCCAGACGTTGCCGCAAACCAGGGTTCTCGGGTACTTCGGGCAATACAAGTCCGTTGAGCGCGGCCTCGACATACATGCCGGTACCACCGCACAGTACGGGCAGACGGCCACGCCCGGTTATATCCGTGCAGGCCGTCTGAAAATCTGTAAGGAATCTGTGAAGGTTATATTTTTCGCCTGCCGGCAGTATGTCTACCAGATGAACCGGCACCTCTCCATATTCCGCGAGGTCTTTGCCGGTACCTATGTCCATGCCACTGTAAACCTGACGTGAATCGCCCGAGATTATCTCTCCGTTGAAACAACGGGCAAGCTCGACGGCTCGGCGGGTCTTGCCGCAGGCGGTGGGACCTATTATGGCCAGAACTCTCTTGTCAGGGTCTTTCATCGTGATTCAGACATGGGTCGTTTGGTTACACCGGAAGCTGCTTGCCCCATATCTGTCTCCAGAGTTTCTTGATGCTGTAGAAAGGCGTGTCGGCGTTGAAAGTTGATATTTCTATCCATTTGTCGTCCTGAAAATCAAGGTTGCTTTCGCGCACATCGCGCAGGGTGAAAGTGGGTCGGTAGGATTTTATTTTGTTACGACGTCGTCCTTCGCTGTCGTAAAGCTTCGCTGTTACGATTATCGTGGAGAGCCTTGTAAGGTCAGATGCGAACAAAAGCGCAATACGGTTGGGTTCCTTGTTGAAGATTTCCCTTATTTCGGAGAAAGCCATCCACTGGCCCGGCATTTTCAGTTTCTCGTAATCGGAAGACTTGCCGTCGAGGAAATAGAAATAACGAAGCAGCGATCTGTCGCCCACATTACTCATTTTTCTTCCGAAGAAGAATTTCAGCTCTCCACCCTTTATATCGAAAGAATGTTCCACAAGATGTTTCACATCTTCGTCTGACAGTCCGTTGACATTGCGTTTGGTTTGGAAAGGTGTGTCTATAACCTCTGAGTCGCTTACCGCCGGGTCAAGGGAATGAGGGTCTACATATATGGCGTCATCACACATGAGGAAGACCCTTACGAACGTGCGCGCCGACATCTTGCTGAGCTCGTCGGACGAGATTATCTCATTGCATTCGCATAGCTCGGCATATAGGTTTATATACCGGTATATGAAATATATCTCATCGAACAGAAACACTATAAGCACCAGCCATATGAACACATAATTGTCCCGGTCGTTCTGGTTTACGTTGGAATACGAGGTTGAGAAATATGTCCAGACAATTATGGAAAGTATACCGAATATAACCAGCAGATTATACATCTGTACTCGTGCCTCGTGCTCGAACAGAACCCCCGACATGCCCCGCTCAATCTTGCGTCCGTAGTGGCGGCGGCAATCGGCGCAAACAGTAACGCTGTGTCCGCGTAGAACCATTATGAGCATTACGCCGAAGCTTACAGGCAGCAACAGCAGACTTACCAGGTAAGGATAATTGAAGAATATAAGTTCGTCCGGTACGACTATGAGTCCCCAGGCATACAGAATATTGATCGTTATGCCTATAACGCAATAGGCAACCATGCAATAGAAGAAACAGTATGAAATAAGATTGCATCCTACTCCGGGAGAGCTGCCATCTGAATTCCAGTTCCGGGCGTAGAAAAGGGACCGATAAAAAAGAAGCGCGCATGCGAGAGACAGAACCGGCGCCATGTAGAAGGGCAAAAAGCGCGTACATGCCACAAGCACTATGAACAGCAATAATCCGAAAGAAAGATTTTTCCAGAGCGCGTATAGTTGGTCGCGGCTTATTTTATTAAGCTCAATCATAGATTGTGGTTTAGGAAGTCAAGAATCTTACCGAACAGCATTTCGCGGGCATTGCACATTCTCAGGCTGTGTTCGAATCCTGCCAAAGCCATCATGTCGAATACCTTCCCTTCGTAGTTAGCTTTCGAAGCGAATTTAAGGGTGTTGTAGAAATGCACGTTGTCATCGCTCGTGCCTGACATTATGAGCAGCCGTCCTTTCAAGTCCCGTGTACGCGGCAGTACCGAGGCGGCATCATATCCGGTAGAGTTTTGTTGAGGTGTCAGCATGTAACGTTCCGTGTATATAGAATCGTAGAAACGCCAGTCGGTAACAGCTGCCATAGCCACTCCGGCCTTGAAAGGGGAATTCCTGTCGGTCAGTTCGCGGAGGGTCATATATCCGCCGTAGCTCCATCCGAAGCATCCTACCCTGTCGGCATCGATACCCGGAAGAGCCGCTATAGCCTTGGCTCCGGCAATCTGGTCGAGGGTCTCGTAATGGCCAAGATTCTTATATACTATGTCGCTCCATGCCCGGGAGCGACCGCCAGTACCGCGGCCATCCACGGTTGCCACCACATATCCTTGTGTGGCCAGATAGGTCTCTCCGCTGACTTTCCATTTGTTAAGTACCTCCTGCGATTCGGGACCATTGTATTGATACATCAGCAACGGTAGCTTGTCTGAGGCTGAAACATTCCTGGGTCGCATCACCGATGCGTTCATCTCCTCACCGTCGGCATTGCGCACGGTTATGAACTCTCTTACCGGAATGTCGGCATACTTGGCGGCATAAGCTTCGTTGAGTTCCACATCTTTCAGTTTCTTGCCGGCCACGCTCCACAATGTATATTGCGGGGGCACCGTAGATGAACTCCAGTTGCGCAGGTAGTATTCGCACCCGTTGCTGAAAGTTGCGCTTTCGTAGCCGGCCTGGTCATGCAGTATCTTCACCGCGCCCTTGGCGTCGACCGACGCTATATTGCGGTTTATGGCCCCTTTCTGTGTAGTCTGAACGTAATGCGTGCGCAGACGAGGGTTATATCCGTAGTAGGCGGTAACGTTATACTCGCCTTTGGTAAGCTGTCGGCGCAGTTTGCCGCTGTATTCATATTCATACAGGTGGCGCCATCCGCTGCGGTCGCTGCCTATTATGAACGAATCGCTTTGGTAATCCACCATCTGATATGCGGAAGTAGACAGCCATGTATCGCTTTTCTCCTCCATAAGCTGACGCGCAACGGTCGATTCGGGATTGGCGGCGAAAAGCCTCAGGTGATTCTGGTCCCGGTTCAATACCATGAGCATAAGGCGTGTGCCGGAATAATCGAAGCTGATCGAAGGTATGTAGTCCGTATCGCTCATGGGAAGGTCCATGGTCTTTACCTTACGTGTCTCGACATCATAAACCTTAGCGCTGACGACGGAATTGGGATACCCTGCCAGAGGATACTTGTAGCTGTAAGCCTCCGGATAGGCATCGCCAAGGAAGTCGCCCTCGCAATAGGAACGATATTGGTCGAAACTGTACATTGGTACTTTCGACTCGTCGAACCTAATGAACGCCAGAACCGAGTCGTCGCCGCTCCAGCACATTGTGTTGTCAACGCCGAACTCTTCCTCATATCCCCAGTCCGGAGCACCGTTGATTATTTTGTTGATTTCCCCATCTTTCGTAACCTGCACGTCTGTACCATACTCAAGATTGGCTACAAAAACGTTGTTGTCCCGCACATAAGCCACCATTCGCCCATCGTGGCTTATTATCCCGCAACGTTGGGGCCCTCCTTGCGAAACCTTGACCATAGTCTGGCGCATTATGTCGTATACATAATACTCGGCTGTGAAACTGCGACGGTATATCTTCTTGGAACCGGTCCACAACAATATTTTTTTCTGGTTCGCCGATATGGCGAATCCATCGAATGAATCGAGTTTTATGCTTCCTTTCACACCTCTCAAATCAAGAAGTGTGCCGGTCTTAGCGCCCGTTTTGTAGCTGAACACCTCGATTTTGTCTCCATCCGTGCTTATTGCCGCGTAAGTCAATCCGTCGGGTAGCGGTGTGCTTTCCCTGACTGAAGCCGGGGCTGTAAGTTTCACGTCGCAGTAATCCGTTGCTGTCAGGGCCGCGTAAGCCGGAGATGACGAGAGCGCTCCAAGAGCGATCGCGGTCAGAACTATGTTTATAGGTTTCATGGTTTGTCAGGTTTCGTTCCGGCCCGTAAGTATGCGGGCCGGATTTATATTTAATAGCTTCGGGCGAAAATCACACGTCGTGCCGAGGGTTTGCCGGTAACCATACATACTCCCGGAGTGGTATCGCCGTCGAAAGGTATGCAGCGTATGGTAGCCTTGGTTTCCTCTTTTATCTTTTCTTCGGTTTCGGGTGTCCCGTCCCAATGGGCCAATATGAATCCGCCTTTCTCTATCTTTTCTTTGAATTCTTCGTAAGTGTCGGCTGTGTAGGTCATGGCATCGCGGTACTTGCGCGCTTTGGTGAGAAGGTTCGCCTGAATGTCGTCGAGCAGCTTTACTATATGTTCCTCGATACCTTCTATCGGGAGCACCTCCTTTTCAAGAGTATCGCGGCGCATCAGTTCCACCGTGCCCTGCTCCAGGTCCCGCTGTCCTATCGCGAGACGCACAGGTACGCCTTTCACCTCGTAATCGGCGAACTTGAAGCCCGGACGGCGGTTGTCGGCATCGTCATACTTCACGCTTACGCCGAGCTTACGCAGATTTCTTACTATCGACTCTACTCTTTCGGAAATCTTGGCGAGTCCTTCTGCATCCTTGTATATGGGCACTATCACAACCTGGATAGGCGCCAGTTTCGGAGGAAGCACCAACCCGTTGTCATCGCTGTGGGTCATTATGAGCGCTCCCATAAGGCGCGTGGAAACGCCCCATGAAGTGGCCCATACATATTCCTGCTCGTTGTTCCTGTTTATGAACTTCACGTCGAAAGCCTTGGCGAAGTTCTGCCCGAGGAAGTGCGATGTGCCCGACTGGAGGGCTTTGCCATCCTGCATCATGGCCTCGATGGTATAAGTGTCGAGGGCTCCGGCGAAGCGTTCGTTGGCGCTTTTCACACCTTTTATCACCGGAACGGCCATGTAGTTCTCCGCAAAGTCTCCATATACGTTCAGCATCTTGATTGCCTCGGCTTCGGCCTCTTCGCGCGTGGCGTGGGCCGTGTGGCCCTCCTGCCAGAGGAATTCCGCCGTACGCAGGAACATGCGTGTGCGCATCTCCCAGCGGAAAACGTTTGCCCACTGGTTTACAAGTATCGGGAGGTCGCGATATGAGTGAATCCAGTTTTTATATGTGTTCCAGATTATGGTTTCGGAGGTGGGTCGTATTATGAGCTCTTCTTCAAGACGGGCTTCGGGGTCCACCACCACACCGTTGCCGGCAGGATCGTTTTTAAGACGATAGTGCGTTACGACGGCGCACTCCTTGGCAAATCCCTCCACGTGGTCAGCCTCGCGGCTGAGGAACGATTTCGGGATAAGGAGCGGAAAATATGCATTCTGGTGGCCGGTGGCCTTAAACATATAGTCGAGCTGGCGTTGCATCTTCTCCCATATGGCATAGCCGTAAGGTTTGATGACCATGCATCCTCTTACAGCCGATTGCTCTGCGAGATCTGCCTTTACTACAAGTTCGTTATACCATTGAGAGTAGTTGTCGCTCCGTTTGGTGAAATTCTTAAGTTCTTTTGCCATAGATTATTGCAGGAGAGACGGAATATCCGGGAATAAATTGTTTACTAACTTGGTAACTCTTAGCTTATTATCGCAGTCTGTCGGCTGCGCTGAGCTTGCGCTTGTCCGATGCCATGCGCTGCCATGCCATTACTTCGGCCACGAGAGCCAGAAGAGGAGCGCAGGCCACCTGGGTCCAGGATACGGTTGCGCCGTCGGCGAAGCGATATGCGGTAAGACCGGCTATGGCGCATGTGGTTATGCAGAACAGCACGCATACCAGGGCCAGACGCATCTGTAACCGAAGTTTCTTGAAAAGGAAAATATCGATTAAAGGAAGTATGGTCCCTGTCAGGGTTACTATGAAAAGTGTCCAGGTGCGTAATGCCCAACCTGTGGTGGCGCCCCCGGTGGCTTCGCCGGCGTACTCGAATCCGAGCGCGCTGAACGTATAAGTGAAGTCCGTGGCCTGAATTCCGGCCAATGTCTTGAACGAAGCGAGTCCCATCATAACTGCAGCCACGAGCAGAAGCACTGACTGCCATCTCTGTATTACCATTGCGTCTCTATTGTTAGTTTCGTTTTCGGCATCATATACGCGCATACATGCCTATACCAATTTGCAAAAATAATCAATATTTCCCATACCTTCCCCTTTTTTTGCTAATTTTGTAGCGCGGAAAAGGGGTAATTAACGAGTGATTGAAAAATGCCAAGCATATTTAACGAAGAGGATTTATATGACATGGGATATGAACCCATTGATGTTGAAGATGAGAAGCCGGTCCTGAATGCATTCAGGGATTATGCGGAAAAGCCTGAAAACTTGATTCGGGTATCCGCATCGAGAATGGCGGTTTACCCGGTTGTAGGTGTTTCGGTTCCCTTTCCTGGACAGATAATGCAGCTTGATGCGGTAACGCCAATGGAGATTGCAATGGCTCGCGAGGCCTTTAATGACGGGGGAGCCATTTTCCTCGGTGTGTCTACCGACGAGTGCTTCGTACCCGATGCCGGAGTGCCTGTTACACGCCGTGTTTGTGAGTATGGGACTTTCGCCAAGGTCATCGGTCTCGACGCTGAGGGAGCCGGTAACGGCGCTACGGTTACAGTGCTTACAGGTTGCGCAGCCCGTATTAACGCCCAAAAGACCTCTTCTCTTGTGCCGAAGCATCCGTTTGAGGCTTATGTGGAGCCGGTTGAAGATCCTGAATGTCCGCAGACCATGGATTTCAGAGATAAGGTGCACGCTATAACCATCAAGATGCGCGTGCTTCTGGAGATGATAGACAATGAAATATCGAGATTTCTGCTGCACCTTATCGCCGAATGCCGCACCGTAGAGTGCCAGCTCTATTTCACGGCGTTGCACGTGCCGTGTGACCGGGGGCTGAAGTACTCCCTGCTGACTTCCGGGAATTTATCGGAGATGGCCGATATGTTGGATCGTCTGCTTGACGACGCCGCTTCCGAATTGCGCATACGCCAGCAGATTGTTGGCAAGGCTAATGAGCAGATTTCGCAGCAGAGACGCGAGAATTATCTGCGCCATCAGATGCAGGCCATAAAAGGTGAACTCGGGGAGAGCTATGAGGAGAATGGAGATCTGACTGAACTTCAGGAACGGGCTGCGCTGAAGAATTGGTCGGAAAATATCAGGAAGCATTTCGACAAGGAGCTGAGGAAAATGGAGCGTTACAACATAACAATGCCTGAGTATTCCATACAGTATTCCTATCTCGATATGCTGCTTAATCTGCCTTGGGATACATATGCCGATCCTGACTTCTCCTTGAGTCAGGTGCGCGACACTCTCGACGAAGATCACTATGGACTTGAAAAGGTGAAGGAGCGTATAGTCGAGCATATGGCGGTTCAGAAGCTGCGGGGCGACATGAAAGCACCCATTCTTTGTCTCGCCGGAGCTCCGGGGGTCGGCAAAACCTCACTTGGCAAGAGTATCGCCCGTGCCTTGGGTCGCGACTATCACCGCATAGCTTTGGGGGGGGTGTCGGACGAAGCTGAGATAAGAGGCCATAGGCGCACATACGTCGGTGCCATGTCGGGCCGTATAATGGCCGCCATAGCGAAGTGCAAGGAGGGTAATCCTGTAATACTCCTTGACGAGATAGATAAGATAGGTAAAGGGTTGAGAGGTGATCCGGCCCAGGCGCTACTTGAAGTGCTTGATCCGGAACAGAACACCGCTTTCCACGATAATTATGTGGATGTGGACTATGACCTTTCAAAGGTGTTCTTCATAGCTACGGCCAACGACCTGTCGGAAGTTTCGGGTCCGTTGCTCGACCGCATGGAGGTGATAGAACTCTCGGGCTATATAATAGAAGAGAAAATCGAGATCGCATTGCGTCATCTTGTGCCGAAAAACCTTGTGAAGAACGGGTTTGACGAAAACGAGATAACATTCACGCGCGATGCGGCAAGGTGCATTGTGGAGTCATATACCCGAGAGAGTGGCGTGCGGCAGCTTGAAAAGAAGATCTCAGGCGTACTCCGTAAAATCGCGTGCCTGAAAGTGGAGGGAAAGGAATATCCGCGTGAGGTAACACCGGAGGATGTGCGCCGTATGCTCGGCAAGGAGGATGTGTTCCGTGAGACATACGAAGATAACTCATATGCCGGGGTGGTAACCGGATTGGCGTGGACTGCCGCCGGAGGAGAGATATTGTTTGTTGAGACATCGGTGTCGAATGGCAAGGGGGATAAACTGACCATTACCGGAAATCTCGGAAACGTGATGAAAGAATCGGCTACGCTGGCTTTGGAGTATCTGCGCTCGCATCCTGATAAGATCGGGCTTACTCCCGACCACTTCGCGAAGTCCGACATACACGTTCACGTGCCGGAAGGAGCGGTGCCCAAGGATGGTCCGTCAGCCGGTATAACTATGACAGTCTCGATCGCCTCGGCCATGACGCATCGCAAGGTACGCGCCAATCTGGCCATGACCGGTGAGATGACGCTGCGTGGTAAAGTTTTACCAGTGGGAGGCATAAGGGAGAAGATCCTGGCTGCGAGGAGAGCCGGTATCACCGACATAATGCTATGCTGTCGTAACCGTAAGGATGTGGAGGAGATTCCCGAAAGGTATCTGGATGGGTTGACGTTCCATTATGTGGAGCACGTAGACGAAGTGCTACGGTTCGCGCTTCTGCCCGAAATGGCGGAGAGATAGTCGTTGGTCATTGGTAACGACTAAAAATCACCGACCGGTCAACCATTTCAATCGGCGGATTGTTAGAGTGCTATAAACGGTGAAGAAACCGCCTTATAGCACTCTTGTATGGTATTGCTTAAGTTTATATTGATGTCGGTAATTCTCGTGGGCATGGTAGTGTTGCTCATGAGCGTTCGTGCGTTGAGGCATCCCTCAGTAACAGCCGACAAAGATGAAGCCGCAGCCATGCGTAAGGATGTGGAGCATGATGGCTCCCCTATCACCCCGCGAAGTGTGTTCAGCGATTTCCTTGCACGTGATCATCGAAAGTAGCCACGCATCCCTCATGTCCCGGTAAATAAGGTTCTATATGTACCGTGCATATGACCTTGCCGTCGTAAAGTGAAGATATGGCTTTTTCAACTTCGGTTGCGATTTCATGGCCTTCTATAACTGTGATATCGGGCTGGACTTTTATGTGGCACTCGACTACGGTTGTATGTCCGTTGCGATGCGAACGTATGTGGTGATACCCCAACACCCCTTTGACATTTGTTATTGTTACCGCTATGAGCCTGCGGTCTTTTTCCGGCAGCCCGGTGTCAAGCAGTTCGGATATGGCCGGCGAGGCCACCTGTATAGCCGAGTAGAGTATAAGTATGCTTACCAGTATGGCCGCTATCGGGTCGGCCATACGCCAGTGGGGTCCTAAGAAATATGCGAGACCTACTCCTATGAGCGTGGCTACGGATGAGATCGCGTCTGACCGATGGTGCCATGCATTGGCGATCAGCGATGACGAGTCTACTTTTTTCCCTGTCCGGTAGGTATATCGGAACAGCCATTCTTTGGCCAGTATGGATATTATGGCCACAATCAAGGTAAGGAGATCCGGGCGGTCCAATATCTTGCCTGATACAGCGTCGATAAGGGTCGAGATTCCGCTCAGACATATGAACAGGGCCACAAATACCAGTGCCAACGCAATCATCAGAGTCCCGAAAGTCTCGAACTTGCCGTGTCCGTAAGGATGCGACTCGTCGGCTTTCCTGTAAGCCATACCTACGAAAGCAAGTACTATTATATCGGTGGCGAAGTCGGAAAATGAATGATATCCGTCGGCTACGAGGGCATCGCTGTGTCCCGCGTATCCCACGGATAGTTTCAATGCCATTAATCCGACATTTACCCAGAATCCAATCCAGGTAACATGTCGGATTATACGCAACGTTTGTGCAGATTCGTTATCAGTCGTCATAGTTTGAATTTGACGCCTACCTGGGCCAGACCTTGGGCGCCGAAACCGAGTTCGCCATATAAGGCGATACCGTTGGCTATCGTATATTCAGCACCTATGGGGGTAACCTGGAAGGCTACATAACATTTGTTGTAACTGTCGCCGTATTTGGGCATCAGATGGGTTATGTCTACACCGAGACCTACTTTGGCGTACATCTTGAAATCACCTCGGCGGTAGTATTGCATGCGCCCGTTCAGCATCACCGAATGGTAAGCCACGTTAGAGTGATGAGGACCGTGGCCGACTGTGGCCGATGAGAAAGTATAAGAGGGACCTATCCAGATTTTAGGTGATACCTGGAAGTTGACACCTGCCGTCAACGCTCCCCATGCGGTGTTCACACCACCCCAACCGTCATGCATGTCCATGGCGTCCTGCTGGGTATAGCCGCCATAACCTACTGTGATTTCTGTTTTCTGAGCCCAAGCGCAGGATACTGCGACGAGTGCGACTGCAATTGTAGTAAAAAATTTTTTCATAGCAGTATTATTTTTATGTTTTTTTCATTTTAACCCGCAGGAATACGGTATGGTTCAAAGCACCGGTTTTTTTATTAATTTTGTAACCGCATGCCGGAGTATCACCGGTAAGATTTTATAACCCGAGTATGCCGGGTAAGATATTATAATGAGATTCGACGAACTTCTTGAAAACGATGATGTGCTCGACGCCCTATGGGACATGCACTTCGATAAATGCACTCCAATTCAGGAGCAGGCCATACCTGCCGTGCTCGAAGGGCGCGACCTTCTGGCCTGCGCACAGACCGGTACGGGAAAGACAGCGGCATACCTGCTGCCTGTGATCGACCTTCTGGCCGACGGCAATTTCCCGAAAGATTCGGTGAACTGCGTGATTATGGCCCCTACACGCGAGCTGGCTCAACAGATAGATCAGCAGATGCAGGGTTTTTCATACTTTCTTCCCATAAGCAGCGTGCCTGTATATGGGGGCACCGATGGCCATACCTACGAACAGCAACGCAAGAGCCTTAAAGCAGGGGCCGATGTCGTTATAGCCACTCCCGGCAGACTTCTCGCCCATCTCTCCATGGGATATGTCGATTTGAGCAAAGTGGCCTTTTTTATTCTCGATGAGGCCGACCGGATGCTCGACATGGGCTTTTTCGATGATATAATGCAGATTGTGGCCCGATTGCCGAAAGATAGGCAGACACTGCTTTTTTCAGCCACGATGCCTCCGAAGATCCAGCAGTTGGCCGCCAAGATTCTAAATGATCCGGTTGAGATAAAACTGGCCGTCTCCAAACCGGCCGAGAAGATTAAGCAATCGGCCTATATTTGTTACGAGACCCAGAAACTTGGTCTGCTCAAGCATCTTTTCACTCAGAATCCGCCTCGGAAGGTCATAGTATTCTCTTCTTCGAAACTTAAGGTAAAGGAACTTACCAGGGCTGTGCGCCAGATGGGGGTAAAGGTGGGAGAGATGCATTCCGATCTGGACCAGACCAAGCGTGAGGAGCAGATTCTCGATTTCAAATCGGGGCGTATCAATGTGCTCATAGCTACCGATATCGTATCAAGAGGAATAGATATAGACGATATTGAGATGGTTGTGAATTATGACGTGCCGCGGGAGGCGGAAGATTATGTGCATCGCATAGGGCGCACGGCCAGGGCAGACCGCGATGGCCGCGCCGTCACCTTTGTGGCCGAGCGCGACGGTGGAAAGTTGCGTGTGATAGAACGGTTGCTGGAAAAGAAGGTGCCGCGCAAAGATATTCCTGAACATCTGAGGATAGAGGGAGAACCCGCCCCCGCACATGGACAGGAGAGAAAACCCCATAACGGCAGGAGATCACGCGGCGACAGGAGAAAGAGACAAGATAAATCCGGCAGACGGAAAAAAAACATGGAGGGGTGAACCTTTCATCAGGGCAAACGTTAAAAATAGCAAAGAGATTGAAAGACAAGACCGATTTGGAGGACGTCTCCGGTCAGGAGCGGGAAAAACGTCCGGAGACGATCCTCTTTTTCAGTTTTGTTAGTCATAAACCAAAACACACTATAGCTATGAAAAAAACATTCGCCCTTATGGCCCTCGCCGTTATGTTTATTCCGGCATGGAGTCAAAATGTGTCGCGATCGGAAGCAAAAGCTCTCCAGGCATTCTTGTCCGCTCCGGCTGCTAAAGAAGCTACCAATGCTGCGGCTTTGAATTTTACCGGTAACAATGTAGCCCATTGTCCCGGTGTTAAGGTCGAAGGAGGCCATGTGGTCTCGATTGAATGGAAAAACAAGGATCTTGCCGGTTCGCTTAATCTGACTTCGTTCCCGGCCCTTACTAAAGTTGACATCAGCGGTAACAAGATTACCGGACTGACATTGGCGCAGCTGCCGGTCCTTGATGCCGTGAATGCGAGCCGTAATCGTATTTCACAGATAACAATAACCGAGGTGCCTGCTCTTCAGAGCCTGAAACTGAACCGTAACCGTATAGCGGATATAGAGCTCGGCGTCATGCCGGCTCTGAAACGTCTCAACATCGCTTCCAACCTTCTTGCAAGCCTTGATGTAGAAAATGCCGCCGCTTTGGAAATTCTGAATTGCACCTCAAACCATCTTGAAAGCATTTCGGTTGCGAACTGCACTCAGCTTAAAAGCCTCTACGCCGCGTTCAACGAGCTTAGGGAATTGCAGCTCAGCGGTCTTTTGAAACTTGAAAACCTCAACATAGGCGATAACAAGGTAAGCAAACTATACATTCAGAATCTGCCTTCGCTGACCACTCTGTTCTGTAGCGACAACCACATGACAAACCTCGTGGTAAACGATTGCCCGGCCCTGAACGATGTATACGCCCCTTACAATGACCTTACGGCTTTCACCGTTACGAACTGCCCGAATCTGGGATTTGTAAACCTTGCCTGGAATGATATCACCTATCTGAATCTGAGCAACCAGAACTTCCTGCAGAGAGTGAACGTATCCAACAACCAGCTCGTTACACTCGACGTAAGTTTCGACAATATGCTCACTTACCTGAATATAGCCAACAACTATAATCTTACTGACCTGCGTACGGTAAATGATACTCAGCTCCGTCAGGTTGTGGGAGTATGGGATGAATGGGGAGGAATCTGATAATCAGGACTCCGGAAGGAGAACAGATGATAATTAAGGGATATGCAGAAAGTTTTATAAAAAGCTTTCTGCATATTTTATTTATATAAAAAATATATTAATTTTGTAAAGCGAATATTTTCAAATTCAGTTTGAAAGTATTTGAAATTCCAAAGTGTTGAAATATGCGTAGATACCTTATAGTGGATGCCGGCGGTACGAAGACCGACTGGGCTATGACTGAATCGGACGGAAGTGCGGCTACGATTGTGGGCCGTTGCCAGTTTGGCGGCATCAATGCCATGCTTACGCTTCCGGAGGATATAAGGGATATAATGCTTGAAGCAGAACGTGAGCTTCCCGACCTGCGCCCCGATTCTATATATTTTTATGGTGCCGGGTGTGCCACACCCGATGCCTGCGGGCGTATAGGCTCAGCCCTGTCGGAATTTTGGCCCGGAATCGGATATGAGGTGCGTAGCGACATGCTGGGTGCCGCAAGAGGTATGCTGGGCCATACGAAAGGTATAGCTTGCATCCTTGGCACAGGAAGCAACTCCTGTCTGTATGACGGGAACGATATAATAGGAAGCATACCTTCGCTCGGGTTTATTCTTGGCGATGAAGGCAGCGGCGCGTCGCTTGGCAAACGATTGCTTACAGATGTATTGAAGAAACAGCTTCCCGAATACATATGCGAGGAGTTTAACAAGAACTATGACGTAGATACCGCATCAGTGCTTGAAAATGTTTACCACAGACCCGAAGCTAACAGGTATCTCGCGTCATTCGTGCCGTTCCTGGCTCAGCGTCTTCTTGATCCTTATGTCTATCAGCTTGTATTGAAGGAATTCACCAGATTTGTAAAGCGCAATGTGCTTCCATATCAAGGTGCCGGTTCTTTGCCTATAGCCTTTACCGGTTCCGTATCGTTGCATTTCGAGAAGATTCTACGCGAGGCAGCTTCGCAGGTCGGAATCTCTATAAAGTCGATAACCGGTTCTCCTCTCGAGGGCCTTGTGGAGTATCACTTATGAAAATAATATTGTCTGCCATAGCCGTGTCTCTTGCCGTAGGTATGCTGTTCCTGTCGTCGGTCGCCATGAATGCCGACGAATACTGGGAGCAGAGGGTATCATTGTTCGACACTCTCCCGATAAGCGGAAACGATATAGTGTTCCTTGGCAACTCAATAACTGACGGGGGCGAGTTTGCCGAGTATTTCAAGAATCCGGATGTAAAGAACCGAGGTATACGTTCCGATGTCATAGACGGTGTGAGAAAGCGGCTGGATCAGGTTACCAAAGGCCGTCCGGCCAAAATATTCCTGTTGATAGGTATCAACGACGTCTCTCATCATCTCGGAACCGCGTGCATTGCCGATAAATACCGTACGCTGGTAAGGGAGATACGTTCCAAAAGTCCCGAGACAAAGCTTTACATACAATCTGTAATGCCTATAAACAATACATTCAGAAGATATAAAAACCTGATCGGGACAGAGGGAACCATCAGGGACCTCAACACATGTCTCCGGCGTATCGCTCAGGAAGAGGGTGCCGAATATGTGGATCTTACCGACGCATTGTCTGATTCGAAAGGTTGTCTGCGCAGGGAATTTACAAATGATGGGCTTCATCTTACAGGAAAGGGATATGCGGCCTGGGCCGAAGTGATAGCTCCGCTGGTAGGCGAGCCCCGCGTAAGCATTGATATCGTGCGGCCGGAGAAGCGCGACCGATAACTTACGGAGATAATCAAAGAATTGAAATAAGTATGGAATTTATCAAAAAATTATATATACGTTTCAGCGGATATTCATATACGAATCTCGGGCGTCTGTTTCTGAGATTGTTCGTTGGAGTGATGCTGTTGCAGTTCGGAGTGCGCCAATTGACACATTTCGACACTGTGTGTCAGGTATTCCCGGCGGTTCTCGGGATGTCGGCGGAGACTTCTCTCATATTTATGATATGTATAGAGATGGTTTGTCCGGTTTTCATCATGTTTGGATTCCTGACCAGACTGATGGTGGTGCCCCCGCTAATAGCCATGACGGTTGCCGAGGCATATCTGCTTGGCAATCTTGTTCATGAAGCATATCTGCTTGACTGGCAAGTGCCGGTATATCTTCCTATAATGTTTATAGGTATCTTTATATTCATTATGCTTGTAGGCCCCGGAAAGATATCGGTAGACTATTTCTATTCGCTTCATCTTATACATAGCGACAACAAGAGCGAAGAGGAGGAGCTGGAAGAGGTATGAGGATAGCGGTACTTATATCTGGTGGTGTGGATAGCGCGGTGGTAGTCCATAAGCTTGTAAGCGAAGGGCACGACGTGCATCTGTTCTATATACGTATAGGAATGGACAATGGAGAGGGCGACTGCTCGGCGGAAGAGGATATGGAATTCTGCAGACTGATAGCCCGCAAGTATTCTTTGCCGCTTACAATCGTTCCGTTGCAGGATGAGTATTGGGAGCATGTCATAGGCTATACGTTGCGAACCGTGGCAAAAGGACTTACTCCCCACCCCGACATGATGTGCAATAAGCTGATAAAATTCGGTTTCTTCGAAGAGCGCATAGGGCATGCTTTCGACAAGACGGCAACCGGTCATTATGCTTCGATTGAAGAAGACAATGGACGTCTGTATCTCGCCACGGCTCCCGACCCGGTCAAAGACCAGACTGATTTTCTCGCTCAGCTCGATTATAGCCAGTTGTCGCATATAATTTTCCCGTTGGGCGGCATGACCAAAGAGGAGGTGAGACATCTCGCCGCTGAAGCCGGCCTTCCTAACGCGGCCCGGAAGGATTCGCAAGGAATCTGTTTTCTTGGGAAAATCAACTACAACGATTTTCTGCGGCGTCATTTAGGCGAGAAGGAAGGTCCGGTAATCGAACTGGAATCGGGACGCAAAATCGGGACGCACAAAGGATTTTGGTTTCATACCATAGGTCAGCGAAAAGGACTTGGACTTAGTGGCGGCCCTTGGTTTGTGGTAAGAAAGAATCCTCGCGACAATGTGGTGTTCGTCTCCAAAGGTTATGATACCCCCAGGCAGTATGGCCGTACAATCGTCGTGGAGGAGATGAACTGGATCAGCGTCGATCCGTTTGCCGACCCCGGATCGCGACCTGTTCTTTCTCCTCTCCCCGAGCCGGAGAAAGACCATATCAGAGTGGCTTTCAAGACGCGCCATACACCTGAATTCCTTAGCGGTACTCTCATAAAAGGAGCCGAAGGTCTCACACTCAAAAGCGACAGCGATGTTCAGGGTATAGCCCCGGGACAATATCTTATAGTATATACTCCTGACCGCAGGCTTTGTCTCGGTTCAGGCATGATAAGCAAAAATCCGAATTGATGGAGCCACGACGGCTTCGATTATAATAATAAGACTATGGACGAACGTATTCCTCTCCAGTTGATAGGGATTACATATAATCAGGTTGAGAGTGGCGTTTATGCGCTGATTCTACAAGAGGAGGATGGACTGAGGAGACTGCCTATTATCATAGGATATCCTGAGGCCCAGGCCATAGAGTGTAAACTTCAGGAAGTGAAGACCCCGAGACCGCTTACCCATGATCTTTTTCTCTCTGCGCTTTCCCAGTTTGAAATCGATCTGTTGGAGGTGCGTATTCATCGTCTTCCAAACGGAGTGTTTGCCGCCGACATGATATTCCAGGGTCCGCGAGGCCGCATTGAGGAGATAGACGCGCGTTCGTCAGACGCGATAGCGCTTGCGATCAGAGCCGGAGCACCTATATTCACTACAGAGGAGGTTCTTCGTGAGGCAGGATTCACTCCCGGTGCCGATGGCGATAAAAATGCCGAGTCCGGCGAAAGCGGGAAACGCGCCCCGGTAGTGTCGCATTATGCGGCCCAGTCGACCGAAGCCCTGGAGCGTGCGCTCGAGAGGGCTGTGGAGAAGGAGGACTATGAGAAGGCGGGAGAGATAAAAAAAGAATTGGATAAAAGAAACGGATCACAACAATGAAAAACAGACGAGAACGTGTCGAGCTTTTGGTCGAGCTTATCAAGACCAAGAATATATCCTCGCAGGAGATGCTTTCGAATCTTCTTGCCGAACGAGGTTATAAAGTAACCCAGGCCACTCTTTCACGAGACTTGAAGCTTCTCAAGACTTCTAAAGTTCCCACAGACCGTGGCGAGTATGTATACCGGCTTCCGGATGCCAATACCATCAAAGATCAGCTGCTCGCTTCGGGTGAGCCTCACCCTGCGCTCAGACATCAGGGAATAGGTTTCATATCGCTTGAGTTCAGTGGCAATGTAGCTGTGGTAAAGACCAGAAACGGCTATGCCTCGGGTGTGGCGTATGATATCGACATGCTTGGAGGAGAAGAAATTATCGGAACCGTTGCGGGTGCAAATACCATCATAGCCATAATCCGCGAGGGGGTTACCCACAAGGAAGTTTATCATCTGCTGTCCCGCATATTGCCTCTGCCGCTTAAGGAAGAGCCTCAGGTATGATAAAAGTTGGCATAGCCGGCGGCGATACTCTTATGGCCGGCGAATTGATAAGAATACTGGTAAACCATCCCGACGTGGATATCATCTCGGTATGTGCCCCCGGTAAAAAGGGGATGCGTGTCGACAAGGTACACCATGGACTGATAGGTGAATGTAATCTTGTTTTTTCGGAATATCTGGACCCGGAGAATCTCGACGTGGTGTTTATCGATGCCCATTCGGCATTGGCCGACCACTTCCGCAGCCAGGAATTGCCCTCTGACGGACTTCATATAATAGACATGAGTCACGGCGAGGTGCCGACAGCCGATTCTGGAACGGTATATGCTCTTTCAGAGATAAACCGTAAGAAAATGGTTCATGGCGCCGACCGCGCCGTGGTGCCCCGCTCGATAGCCGCCGTGGCCTTGTTGGCCCTGCTCCCGCTTGCCGAACATCTGATGCTCCCTTCCGATATCCGACTGAAAGTAGCCGCGCCCGATGACATAACCGTACCGGCCAAGCTTGAGATGGCTGCCGGAGAGGTGGAATATTGGCTGTCGCGGTTGCAGACCAGCTTTTCCGGACATGTTGCGATCGACGTTGAGAGCCGCGACAATTCTTCTCGTGGCATACGCGTGTCTACGAGCATGCCTGTGGGTACTGACCTGCAGCTTGTGCGCGATCTGTATGAGACACGGTTCGAAGACCACACGCTAACCTATTCGGGAGATCTTCCTATGGATTTCAAGCAAGTGGAGGGAACAGACAAATGTCTTATACGGCTCGACAACACTCCGGATGGTTCTCTGAGCGTGGAGGCGGTGGCCGATTGCCGCATGCGCGGCGGCGCCGGCGATGCGGTGCATGCCATGAATCTGATGTTCGGTCTTATAGAGACCACCGGCCTCAGGCTCAAGGCCCACGTATATTGACAGAAGTTGAAGCGGCTTCAAGGTGTTCAGAACTCTAAGGAATGTAAAACGTTGATATTATATGAGCGTGAATAAAGTTATATTGTTGGGATATGCAGGTAATGATCCGGAGATCCGTTATCCGCAGAAGGATTTCCCGGTAGCTTATTTTTCGTTGGCGACCAACGAGCGCCGGGGTGCGTCGGCAACCGAGATTACCGAATGGCACAATATCGTATTTACCGGCCCTAACGCCGATTTCGCTCAGAAATACATCAGGAAAGGTACGCGACTGTATATCGAAGGGAAGCTGCGTACCCGCGAATATACCGACAAATTCAATATTTCGCGTAGACGTACAGAAATCTACGCCGATACTTTCGAAATATTAGGACGATGAGAAAATGGAAAATCGAAGACTCCTCGGAACTCTATAACATAGGGGGCTGGGGTCTCACCTATTTTTCTATAAATGAAAAAGGGCATGTTCAGGTAACGCCGAAGACCGAGTGTGTACCCGTGGATCTTAAGGATGTGCTCGACGAGTTGAAACTGAGAGACATCGAAGCACCGGTGCTTCTCCGTTTCCCAGATATTCTTGATGACCGTATCCGCAAGATTACCTCCTGCTTCGCAAAGGCTTCGGAGGAATATGAATTCAAGGGTGAGAGCTATGTGGTGTATCCTATCAAGGTAAACCAGATGCGTCAGGTCGTAGAGGAAATAGTATCGCACGGCAGCAAGTATAACATAGGACTTGAGGCTGGTTCCAAGCCGGAACTGCATGCCGTTCTGGCGGTCAATACCCATGAGAATTCGGTTATAGTCTGCAATGGCTACAAAGATGAGAAATATGTAGAGCTGGCGTTGCTCGCCCAGAAAATGGGCCGGCGCATATATATAGTCGTGGAGAAGCTCAACGAACTCAAACTTATATGCGATGTGGCACGCAGACTCAAGATTCGCCCCAATATCGGCATACGCATAAAAGTGTCAAGCTCCGGTTCAGGCAAATGGGAAGAATCGGGTGGCGATGTGAGCAAATTCGGTCTTAATTCAAGCGAACTTCTCGATGCGTTGGCTTTCCTGGAGAAGAACAAGATGACCGAATGCTTCAAATTCATTCATTTCCATATCGGCAGTCAGATAACCAAAATACGTCGTATCAAGAACGCATTGCGCGAGGCCATGCAGTTCTATGTTCAGCTTACCCGTCTCGGATTCAATATCGAGTTTGTAGACATAGGGGGCGGTCTGGGAGTCGACTACGATGGCACCCGCTCGCCTTCCGGTGAGAATTCGATGAACTATTCCATACAGGAATATGTGAACGATGCGGTCTCGGCTCTGGTAGACGTATGCCGTAAGAATGACTTGCCCCACCCCAATATCATAACCGAGAGCGGACGGTCGCTCACGGCCCATCATTCGGTTCTTATAATCGAGACCCTTGAGACGACTCATCTTCCTATCTGGAATGACAATGAAGAGATAACCGAAGATGCTCACGAGCTTGTGCAGGAACTGTATAACATCTGGGACAAGATTAACCCCACGCGTGTTTTCGAAGACTGGCATGATGCCCTGCAGATAAGAGAGGAAGCTCTCGAATTGTTCTCGCTCGGTCTTCTCGACCTGAAGACACGTGCCACGATCGAGAAATTGTTCTGGTCCGTCGCACGCGATGTAAACGACATGACCAGTTCCATGAAGCATCCGCCGGAAGAGCTGCGCAAGGTTGCGAAAATGCTCCCCGAGAAGTATTTCTGCAACTTCTCGCTGTTCCAGTCGCTTCCCGACAGCTGGGCCATAGACCAGATGTTCCCCATAATGCCCATAGAGCGGCTTGACGAGAAGCCCTCGCGCCTTTGTACCATTCAGGATGTTACCTGCGACTCGGATGGCAAGATAAACCGTTTTGTGGCTCCGCAGGGTGTGAGCCATGCGTTGCCTGTGCATCCTCTTCGCGTCGGTGAGAAGTACTATATAGGGGTTTTCCTCGTAGGCGCATATCAGGAGATTCTGGGAGACCTCCACAATCTGTTTGGCGATACCAACGCGGTGCATGTTTCGGTAAACAAAAACGGCTATGACATAGAGCAGATTATAGACGGAGAAACCGTGGCCGACGTGCTTGACTATGTAGAATATAATTCCAAGAAATTGGTACGCAACGTAGAGGCATGGGTTACCGCGTCTATGAAGAAGGGTGTCATCAGTGCCGAAGAAGGGCGTGCTTTCCTGAATAATTACCGTTCCGGTCTATATGGCATCACTTATCTTGAACGTGACTGAGGCTTTGCCTCCTAAGGTAACAGAAATAGAGCTTCTGGCAACCTCCGAAAAGAGTGAGAAAGAGCAGAGAGAGCATAACCAGCGTTGGTTTATGCGGCTTTCATACCGTGGCGCGGACTTCTGCGGCTGGCAACGTCAGCCAACCTCACCTTCGGTTCAGCAGACTCTGGAAGAGAGCATGCGGACTGTATTGCGTCGTCCGGTGCCTGTTACGGGTGCCGGACGGACGGATACCGGTGTCAACGCCCGGGTGATGTGGGTGCATTTCGACGCACGTATCGGAGAGTTCGATCCCCCGGCTCTTATCAAGGCGCTGAATCAGCTGTGTGGCGGAAGCATAGCGGTCTCGGAACTGCGGAAGGTGCGTCCCGATGCTCACGCGCGTTTCGATGCCGTGAGCCGTACGTACCGTTATGTCGTGTTGTTTGAGAAAAATCCTTTTCTTTGCGGGCTTTCCTGGCGGTGTTTCTCAAAACTTGATATAGAGAAGATGAACAAGGCGGCTTCGCTGCTGCCGGCGGTCTCGGATTTCACATCGTTCGCCAAGCTGCATTCCGATGCGAAGACAAACCTGTGTAAGGTTACCGAAGCGAGATGGAACACCCTTGCCGACGATAGCGAGATTCGCTGGCCTGCGGATGGTGTGGTTTTCACCGTTACCGCCGACAGATTCCTCCGCAATATGGTACGGGCTATTGTAGGCACGCTGGTGGATGTGGGAAGAGGGAAGCTCTCGTTGGAGCGTTTTGTAGAGATTATAGAGGCCAAGGACCGTTGCGCAGCCGGCCAGTCTATGCCGGCCGAGGCCCTTTATCTCTGGGATATCACCTATCCCGATACAATCTGGCTCGACGATGTGAGTTACAATATTGACTCGAATAAGTAAAAATGAATTGATGCGGAAGATGGAGGCAAAGGAGAGAATAGCCGAATTGCGGAATGAGCTTAACCGTCATAATCACAATTATTATGTGCTCAATTCCCCGGAAATAACCGACAAGGAGTTTGACATGCTCATGAAAGAGCTTGAAAAGCTGGAGAAGGAACATCCTGAAATGGCCGACCCACTCTCGCCTACTTGCCGTGTGGGGTCAGACCTCACTAAAGGATTCACCCACGTGGTACATGAACGGCCTATGATGTCGCTCTCGAACTCTTATTCCATTCAGGAAGTCGACGAATGGTTCGAACGTGTGCGTAAAGCTTTGGGAGGAGAACCTTTCGAAGTTGTGGGAGAAATGAAATTTGACGGCACCTCTATCTCTATCACTTACGAGAATGGCCGTCTCGTGAGGGCTGTTACCCGTGGCGACGGTACCCAGGGCGACGATGTAACCGCCAACGTCAAGACCATACGCTCTATTCCTTTGGTCCTGCAACCCGGCGATTGGCCCGATAAGTTTGAAATCAGAGGCGAGATTCTGATGCCTTGGGATGTATTCGAGAAACTGAACGCCGAGCGGGCTTATAACGAGGAGCCATTGTTCGCCAATCCGCGCAATGCGGCTTCAGGTACCTTGAAAACGCAAGATCCGCGCGAGGTGGCGCGTCGCCATCTCGATGCCCGTTTCTACTATCTGCTGAGCGACAATCTTCCTTACGATGATCATTACCGCAATATGGAGGCGGCCCGAAGCTGGGGCTTCAAAGTCTCCAAAGTGATGAAACTGCTCGGTTCCATTCAGGAAGTAGACGGGTATATAGCCCATTGGGACGAACACAGGAAGGAACTTCCTGTAGCCACCGACGGACTTGTATTCAAGGTGAATTCACTGCGACAGCAGCTTAACCTCGGGTACACTGCCAAATCGCCCCGTTGGGCCATCGCTTTTAAATTCAATCCCGAGCGTGCGCTTACTCCGCTCCGTGAGGTAACCTTCGAGACCGGCAGGATGGGTATAATCACACCTGTGGCCAACCTTGAGCCTGTGCTCCTTTCCGGTACGATAGTAAAAAGAGCCTCGTTGCATAACGACGATATAATCCAGGAACTCGGCATTCATCAGGGCGACTGGCTATATGTGGAAAAGGGGGGCGAAATAATACCCAAGATAACCGGTGTGGATCTCTCCCACCGTATGCCGGATGCGAGTCCGATAAAATTTGTGAGCCGTTGTCCGGAGTGCGGCACTCCGCTCGAAAGGGTCGAAGGTGAAGCCGCATGGCGTTGTCCCAACCGTTACGGATGCCGTCCTCAGATCACAGGCAGAATCGAACATTTCTGCGCACGACGCATGATGGATATCGACGGTATAGGCGAGGAAACAGCCGAACTGCTTTTCTCCTGCGGTATGGTGCGGGAGATCGCCGATCTCTATGACCTTACTGCCGAGCGACTCTCTACCTTGGACCGTATAGGCGAAAAGTCGGCGGCGAGAATCATGAAAGGTCTTGCCGATAGCCGCAACGTTCCTTTCGAGCGTGTCATATATGCTCTCTCTATTCCTAATGTGGGCGAGACAACGGCTAAACGTATAGCCCAGGGAGTCAAATCAATGGAGAATATGCGTCTTATGAGCGAGGAACAGCTCACCGCGTTGCCTGATGTCGGCCCGATAATAGCCCGATGCATTTATGACTTCCTGCGCGATCCCGTAAATGTCAGAAACATAGACAGGCTTATGGAGGCCGGATTGCAGATGCGCCTTTCTGAAGATAAGATGCAACCGGCCGGAGATGCTCTGCAAGGCAAGACCATTGTTATTTCGGGTACTTTCGAGCGCCATTCGCGCGACGAATATAAAGAGATAATCGAACGGGAGGGGGGCAAAAACTCCGGTTCCATTTCCAAGAAAACATCATTCGTATTGGCCGGGGAGAACATGGGGCCGTCAAAGCGGGAGAAGTGCGAGTCGCTCGGTATACCTATGGTATCGGAAGAGGAATTTCTTAAGATGATCGAACATGGATAAGATTTTGCCGGAACTCGAGACACATCCGTTTCCCCCTTATATTCCTGAGGAGGCGAGAATACTGATCATGGGCACGTTCCCTCCGCAGCCCAAAAGATGGGCCATGAATTTCTATTATCCCAACCGGACCAATGATTTCTGGTTTATGATGGGGCTGATATTCTTCGGCGATAAAGATGCTTTATACGACCGGGATAAGAAGGAATTCCGTCTTGATAAAATCAAGGGACTGCTGGACGAAAAAGGGATAGCGCTCAATGATACCGGTTTCCGCATACGCAGGCTTGCCGGCAATGCTTCCGACAAGTTTCTCGAGATAGTGGAGCCTGTGAATCTGCAGGGGCTTCTGGACCGTATGCCATTGTGCCATACGCTTGCCACGACCGGAGAAAAGGCTGCAGATGTACTGGCATCGCTTACCGGCACACGGGCACCGGCGATGGGGAGCATGGTAACCTCGTCTTCGGGTCTCGATATATGGCGCATGCCCTCTACCAGCAGGGCTTATCCATTGAAACTCGAGAGGAAAGCTGCCTATTATGAAGAGATGTTCCGCCATGCGGGAATACTCGTGTGATGTTTGCCATATAATAAAAGAAAAATTGACGATAAATGATACTGTTACAGCTTTTTGACGCAAGCCAGTTCTTCCAGTGGTTTGTAGAGAACGCCAATTATTGGTTCGTGTTCATATTCATGACCATAGAGTCATCGTTCATACCTTTCCCTTCGGAGGTAGTCGTTCCACCCGCCGCTTATCTTGCCTGTCGCGATTTCGGGGCCGGAGCCGGAATGAATGTCTATATGGTTGTGGTCATGGCCACTCTCGGTGCCCTTTGCGGAGCGTTTATAAACTATTATCTCGCGCTTTGGATCGGACGTCCGGTGATATACAAGTTCGCTGATTCCCGTCTCGGACATGCCTGTCTGATCGACAGAAAGAAGGTGAACAAAGCAGAAGCTTATTTCGATGCCCACGGAGCGATCTCCACATTCATAGGCCGCCTGATTCCTGCCATCCGTCAGCTCATATCGATACCTGCCGGCATCTCGAAAATGAACGTAGGGATTTTCGCGCTCTGTACGGCGGCCGGCGCACTGATATGGAATGCCTGTCTGGCCACTCTCGGCTGGTGGCTTTCCACATGGGTGGAGCCTTCCGATCTTTTCGATAAGGTTGAGGAATATAACCATTATCTTACCTTGGTAGGCTACGGCATACTGCTGCTATGTGTGCTGTATATACTCTGGAATGCCTTTAAACCAAGAAAAAACGAGCAGGAGAAATTGTGATTGTATAGAGCGTGTTTGATTTTGACACGCTCTTGTTTTTTCTTGCCCGGATTGTATAACCGTTAAAAAAATAATGAGATGCTTGTTTCCCCATCGCTGCTCTCAGCCGACTTCGCCAACCTGAAGCCGGATATTGAAATGATAAACCGTTCCGAGTCAGATTATCTGCATCTCGATGTAATGGACGGAGTGTTCGTGCCTAACATCTCTTTCGGGTTTCCCGTTATGAAGGCGGTGAGCCGTGTCTGCACCAAACCGCTCGACGTTCATCTGATGATTGTGGAACCTGACAAATGGATTTCTCAGGTACGCGATCTCGGAGCCGAAATCATGAATGTGCATCAGGAGGTATGCCCGCACCTTCATAGTGTCGTGCAGCGTATACACCTTGCCGGTATGAAGGCCGGTGTGACTCTGAATCCCGCCACTCCCGTCTCTACGCTTGTGGATATAATAGAAGATCTGGACCTTGTGATGCTTATGAGCGTGAACCCCGGTTTCGGTGGGCAGCCTTTCATAAAGCATTCTGTAAAGAAGGTAGCCGAGTTGCGCCGACTCATTGAGCAGACCGGATCGAAGGCGATAATAGAGATAGACGGCGGGGTCAACGCCGAGACCGGCGCGGAACTCGCCGCAGCCGGAGCCGACATGCTGGTGGCCGGAAGCTACGTCTTCGGCGCTCCCGACCCCGAAGAGGCCATCCGAACCCTGAAAAGACTATAGCAACGGAATAGAGTGGCGGCGAGGTCGCGCCGCCACTCTATTATCATGAAGGAATTCTAACATTCTGTGTGAAATATGTTAGAGGAACATTTTGTTTGTTCCAATAATATAAATATATAAGTAGTTACGAAGAATAAATGTTAATATGTTTTTTGAATTTCACCGATGAGAGTATCCTATGTTAAATTCCAAATAATTTTGGGATTTTTTTTGTTTTAAGTCGGAGAAAACTTTTTGGGACCAGCGTAATTTTCCGGTGCATGGCATTTTTAGGCAAAAAATCTTAACTTTAAGGTGAATTAATTTGTTGTAGTGATAAAGAGTCATTAAATTTGCGCAGTTAATTTTAAAGTTAAGTGTGACGCGGAAATATTTCATTGAACTGATTGAAGAGCATAACGCTGTTAATTTTTACAGTGTTCATCTTGGCGATGCGGAGCTGTCTGAATTGGAACGGTTTTTTGAAAAATTTCCTGTAGGCTGCGAATATGATGAGGATATCGACACTATAATCGCATGGCTTGACAGAATTGGCGAGAGTGGTGCTTTGGAAAGATATTTCCGCTATGAAGGAAAGTTTGGCGATGGAGTCAGTGCGATACCTATTGAAACAAGCCATTTGCGTCTTTACTGTATACGGCTTTCAGACAAGGTCCTCATATTTGGAAATGGAGGGGTCAAAGATTGCGCGACATGGCAGGAAAGTGAAACTTTATCGGACTATGTGGAGATGCTTGTCGATACGAGTCGTTTCATCTCGTCAAGACTGGCAAATGGTACGCTCTATATTGTAGATAAAGAAATTATAGGAAACTTGAATTTTACCCGTAATGAAAAGAAATAGTATCATAGAGGCTCGTCGGGCTAAAGTTTCACCCGAAATCTGTAGGCGTGTTAACCTGTCTTTCCTGATAGTTGACAGGATTCACAGCATATTGGAAGAAAAGGGACTTAAACAAAAAGACCTGGCCAATATGCTTGGCAAGAAGGAATCTGAAATTAGTAAATGGATGAGGGGAACACACAACTTTACGATTGAGACAATTTCATCAATCGAAAATGTGCTTGGAATACCGATTCTCCAGGTTGTGGGAGTATAAGAGAGTTAAATACAGGTTAAATACAAACGACTCTCCAAGTGCCAATGATTTTGAGAAGGTTTTGCTCATTTTGCATAATTTGACTAAATTTGCAGTTTGTAGAACCACGGTTTGCAAAAAGTCTTGCCTGTGGGTGTAATTTCTAACTTAAATGAAAACAAACGTAGCTGTTTTTTTCGGTGGCAGGTCGGTCGAGCATGAGATTTCAGTGCTTTCCGCCCTTCAGGCTATTGATGCCTTCAACAAGGATAAGTACAATATAATTCCGATTTATATAACCAAGGAAGGACGTTGGATGACCGGCGATGCCCTCCTTGACGTAAGACGTTATCGCGACATGAAGTCGCTGATTGCAGATTGCCAGGAGGTGTTCATGCGCCCGGAATACGGAGATTTCAATCTGTACAAGGCTACAACATCTTTCTTCGCGAAAAAAAACGCGGTTGTGGCGGAGCTTCATGTCGCTATCCCGATTCTTCACGGAACCAACGGCGAGGATGGTATTTTCGAGGGACTGCTCGAGACTATCGGTCTCCCGTTCGCCGGCTGCAATACTCTGGCGAGCGCGAACGGCATGGATAAAATAACCATGAAGATGATTCTGCGCGAGAGCGGCATTCCGGTAGTTGATTATGTATGGTTTACCGACAAGGAATGGCAGCGTCGCCGCGACGAGCTTATCGGGCGCGTAGAGAAAGAACTCGGTTACCCCGTTATCGTTAAGCCGGCCAATCTGGGTTCGAGCGTAGGCATCGGGAAAGCGGCCGACCGCGATGAGCTTATCGCGAAAGTCGACAATGCCCAGAAATACTCTTCCCGTATCATAGTGGAACACATGGTGCGCCAGCTGAAAGAGATAAACTGTTCGGTGCTCGGCGATGCCGACGACCATGAAAGCTCCATTTGCGAAGAGCCGATTAAGACAGGGGATATACTCAGCTACACCGACAAGTACGTGGGGGGTGGAAAAGGTATGGCTACAAGCGACAAGCGTATACCGGCCGATATTCCTGCCGAGATGTCAGACCGCATAAGGCATCTGGCAGGAGAAACGTTCAGGGTGCTCGGCTGCCATGGCGTAAGCCGTGTGGACGTTATGGTCGAAGAGGCCGACGGAAGCATATATGTGAATGAAATCAATACAATACCGGGTTCCCTGTCTTATTATCTGTGGGAAGAGACCGGTATATCGTTCGAGAAACTGATAGACCGTCTCGTCGAGTTGGCTTTGAAACGCCGTCGCGAGTCTGACCGTAAGACTACATCTCTCGATGCCAACATATTCGCTCTCGGCGGAGGTGCGAAAGGGGTGAAAGGTGGCAAATGGGGAACAAAAAGAAAATGAACCTGACTTATGAAAAAGTTTAAAGAATACAGCAAACAGCTTAACCTGTCTGATATAAACAAGGAGGTGCTTAAGGAATGGGATGCCCATTCACTTTTCGAGGCGTCGATGAAGGAGCGCGAGGGATGCCCTACTTTCGTGTTTTACGAAGGTCCTCCGTCGGCCAACGGTATGCCTGGCATTCACCACATGATGGCGCGAACTATCAAGGATACGTTCTGCCGTTACAAGACCATGAAAGGTTTCCATGTGAAACGCAAGGCCGGTTGGGATACCCACGGTCTTCCCGTGGAGCTCGGGGTGGAAAAGACTCTCGGTATAACCAAAGAGGATATCGGCAAGAAGATATCGGTAGCGGACTATAACGAGGCTTGCCGCCGTGAGGTGATGAAGTACACCAAAGAGTGGACCGACCTCACCCACCGCATGGGATACTGGGTAGACCTCGACAATCCCTACATAACATACGACAGCAGGTATATGGAGAGCGTATGGTGGCTTCTGCGTCAGCTGTACGACAAGGGCTATCTCTATAAAGGATACACCATCCAGCCCTATTCACCTGCGGCCGGTACCGGACTTTCCTCCCATGAGCTGAACCAGCCCGGATGCTACCGCGATGTGAAAGACACTACCGTTACGGCTCTTTTCCGGATTGAGGATCCAAAACCTGAGATGACAGGCTGGGGCGTGCCTTGCTTCATGGCGTGGACTACCACACCCTGGACTCTTCCCTCCAACACCGCTCTTTGCGTAGGCCCGAAGTTCGACTATGTGGCTCTCAATACTTTCAATCCATATACAGGCGAGAAAATCACAGTGGTGCTGGCCGAAGTGCTCGTCGCTTCATATTTCAAGGCAGAGGGAGCGGAGGCATCGATGGATGATTATACCGCCGGGGCAAAGGTGCTCCCCTATCGTGTCGTAGGACGCTGGAAAGGTACCGATCTCGTTGGAATGCGTTACCGTCAGCTCATGCCCTGGGTGAAGCCTTGCGACAAAGTGTCTGACCTTTCACCGAAATGGGTTGTGGAAGAGGCCGACAAGCATCCGGAGCGTTGTTTTGAAGTGGCTGGCGAGAAATTTGTGGAACTCGCCGACTGCGCTTTCCGCGTGATACCGGGCGACTATGTTACTACCGACGATGGTACGGGAATAGTGCATATCGCTCCTACTTTCGGTGCCGACGACGCCAAGGTAGCCAAGGCAGCCGGTATCCCTCCCCTCTACCTTATCAACAAACGCGGTGAGACGCGCCCGATGGTAGACCTGCAGGGGAAATATTATATAGAAGAGGAGCTTGCTCCCGAATTCGTGGCCATGTGTGTCGACAAAAACCTCTATTCACACCATGCCGGCGATTACGTAAAGAATGCCTATGATCCGAAATTCAATCCCGGAGGCAAGTACGACGAAGCCGCGGCTGCCAAGGCCGAAGATCTCAATATAGTAATATGTATCGAGATGAAACAGGCAGGAGAGGCTTTCCGCATCGAGAAACATGTGCATAACTATCCCCATTGCTGGCGTACTGACAAGCCTGTGCTTTACTACCCCCTCGACAGTTGGTTCATACGCACTACCGCAGCACGCGAACGCCTGATGGAACTTAACGGCGACATAAAGTGGAAGCCTGCCTCTACGGGTTCGGGCCGTTTCGGCAAATGGCTCGAGAATCTGCAGGACTGGAACCTGTCGCGCTCGCGTTACTGGGGTACGCCGCTTCCTATCTGGCGTACTGAAGACGGCAAGGAGGAAATATGCATAGGCAGCTATGAAGAGCTTTATAATGAGGCCGACAAGGCCGTGGCTGCCGGTGTGATGGCTGAGAATCCATTGCGCGCCAACGGTTTCAAGCCCGGCGAGAACACAGCCGAAAACTATGCTAAGGTAGACATTCACCGTCCCTATGTAGATGAGATAATTCTCGTTTCCCCTTCCGGCAAACCTATGAAACGCGAAACGGACCTCATTGACGTGTGGTTTGACTCCGGAGCCATGCCTTACGCCCAGGCTCATTATCCATTCGAAAACAAGGAGGCTCTCGATTCGGGCGACATATATCCCGCCGATTTCATAGCCGAAGGTGTGGACCAGACCCGCGGATGGTTCTTCACTCTCCATGCCATAGCCGGTATGATTTTCGACTCCGTGAGCTATAAGGCCGTGATATCGAACGGTCTTGTGCTCGACAAGAACGGCAATAAGATGAGCAAGCGTCTGGGTAACGCTATAGATCCTTTCAACAATATCGAAAGGTTCGGCAGCGACCCTGTGCGCTGGTATATGATTTCCAACTCATCGCCGTGGGATAATCTGAAATATGACGAGGCCGGCGTGGCAGAAACTTCGCGTAAGCTTTTCGCGACCCTTTATAACACTTACAAGTTCTTCGCGCTCTATGCCAATGTGGACGGTTTCACCGGCGATGAGCCTCAGGTGCCCATGAACGAGCGGCCCGAGATAGACCGTTGGATGATTTCGTTGCTCAATACACTCGTAAAAGAGGTTACCGAGTGTCTGGACGATTACGAACCCACCAAGGCGGCCCGTGCGATCGAGGTGTTTGTAAACGACAATCTCTCCAACTGGTATGTGAGGTTGAACCGCAAACGTTTCTGGGCCGGAGAGATGAATGCCGACAAACTTTCGGCCTATCAGACTCTTCACCGTTGCCTGGCGACTGTAGCTCAGTTGATGGCTCCCGTGGCGCCTTTCTTCGCGGACCGTCTTTACGGCGATCTCTGTTCATCGGAAGAGAATGGCTACGCGTCTGTACATCTGTCCCGTTTCCCCGAATATGATCCGGCACTCAGCGAGCCGGAACTCGAGAAACAGATGGCTCTCGCCCAAATCGCGACCTCGGCCATACAGGCTCTGCGCCGCAAGGTCAATCTGAAAGTGCGCCAGCCGTTGCAGACTCTTCTCGTGCCTGCTGCCGATGCGGATCAGAAGAGGGCTCTCCTGGTTGTAAAAGACCTCATAGCTTCCGAAGTGAATGTAAAGGAGGTCAAGATCGTAGACAACGAGGAATCAGGACTTGTGAAACGCGTGAAGGCTGATTTCAAGAAGCTCGGCCCGCGCTACGGCAAGGTCATGAAAGACCTCGCCAAGGCTATAGGAGCCATGAGCCAGCAGGATATAGCCGCACTGGAGCGCGAAGGCAGTTTTAAGTTCGCTCAGGTGAGCGGAGAGCCTGTTGTAACTCTTGAAGATGTAGAGGTACTGCCCGAGGATGTTCCTGGATGGCTTGTAGGCAACGAAGGCAACGTTACCGTCGCTCTCGATGTTACCGTTACTCCGGAACTGCGTCGCGAAGGTATGGCCCGCGAGCTTATAAACCGTATTCAGAATATCAGAAAGTCTGCCGATTACGAGATAACCGACAAGGTGGCGGTGGTTCTTTCGGATGTGCCTGAAATACGCGAGGCCGTGGAATCGTTCGGCGACTATATTTCCACTCAGGTTCTCGCATCCTCAATCGGCCTATCCACAGAAAAACCTGAGGGCGCGGTCGAGATGGATATAGAAGGTATTCCCGGTGCATGGGCATCGGTAAAACGCGAAGCCTGATGACCCGGTCTCCGAGAACGAAAATAGATGTGGCTGACCATCGCCGGGCCGCCTGGATTGTGTTCCTCGTGGCCCTGGGGGTGCTGATAGCCGACCAGACTCTCAAAATTTGGGTCAAGACCAACTTTTATCTTGGCGAATCGCTCGAGATATTCCCATGGTGGGAGCTCAAATTCATAGAGAACAACGGTATGGCTTTCGGCATGGAACTTTGGAACAAATTCGTGCTCACTTTCGGGCGCATAGCCGCCGTGATATTCTTTATCTGGATTATCTCCAAGGTTATAAGGGAGCGGAAGTGGCGCACGGGTTTCCTTGTCTCGCTCGCCCTCATCACTGCTGGTGCTGCGGGAAATATCATCGACTGCGTGTTTTACGGCGAGTTGTTCTCGGCCCCGATGCCGCCCGCTGTAGCTGAATTTCTTCCTCCCGGAGGGGGATATGCCGGCTGGTTCGAAGGGAGGGTCGTAGACATGATGTATTTCCCGATAGTTACATGGACATGGCCTTCATGGTTGCCTTTTATAGGAGGCACCGAATTCGAGTTCTTCCAGTATATCTTCAATATAGCCGATGCGGCCATATGCGTGGGAGTGGCTATGCTGATATTTTTCTACTCGAAAGATGCGAGCATGGCATATGCGCTGCTTTGGGGCGATTCTGAGAAAGATAAGGTTTCCGGTAACGGCAGTGAAGCCGATACGAAGAATGTGAAGAAATGAGATTCAGACACTCTCTTAAAGAAAACATAGTGAGGATGGTCGGCCCTTTTACGGTCGGCCTTCTTATGCTTTCTGTCCCTTGCGTGTCGTGCCGCCGCGACAAGGAAGTGATTCCGGAGAAAGAACTCGTAAGGTTGCTTGCCGACCTTGAAGTGGCTCAGGTCTGGTCCAGACGGCCTATGGGAGACCATGCGTTCAGTTCCGATTCCGTGGGTCTTGCCGTTTTGAAATCGCACGGTATCACTCCGGCCCGGCTTGATTCCACTATGGGATGGTATGGGAGAAATGTGGATGACTATCAGGAGCTGTATGCCAAGGTAGAGAAGGAACTCGACAAGCGACTCGCGCATCTCGGTCAGGCCAAGGCTATAGAGAACAGCGACGGATCCCGCGATCTATGGCAGTCTCCGCGTTTTGTGAGGCTTGACGACAATTCCCTGTTGCCCGGTGTCGCTTTCAGTATCGATAATCCTGAAATAGAACCGGGCGAGGTTGTCGAGTGGCGTATGCGGCAAGTGGCGGGAGGCAATCTTGAAGTTGTGCTCGGTGGAGAGTATTCAGGTGGCGATAATGTCTATACATCTTCGTCTATTTATTCGCGTAATACCACGGGGGTGAAATTCTATACGGATTCCACGCGCCGCATAAAGCGTCTGTATGGCACTATGCGCACTATGGATGGAGCCGGCAAGGATGTGGCTCTTATCGACAGTCTGGCACTGATAGTGACTCCTATGGATTCCACTCAGTATTTCAGAGCGCTGCATCAGAAGAAATATTCCATACGCAAGCCGGTGAGGATTGTCAGGAAGAAGCCTGAGACAAAGCCGCGGCAGGATTCCGATTCGCTTAAGACCACCCGCTGAGTACCGAACGGATGACTGATATAAGAGCCTATGCCAGCGAAAAAATATCTTACACGCAAAGTAATCGTGGAACGTCCCGGAAAAGAGCGGGAGACGTTCGGCCTGAGTATAGTGACCGTAGAGGACCGAAGGGTGCATGTAAGACCCTTTGAGCGCGAGGAAGCCGGCGTGGAGGCTATCGACTCTATGGTGGAAATACATTACGGACTCGACGGCAATGTAACGGAGGTTTGCGGAATTACGGGATAATTATTAAATTTGTGGTATACACTTCCCGAAGTTGTCCGGATTTTTTCTGGTCTGACCCTGAAGCAGACACACCCTGAACAACTTCCCGTTTCGGGAAGCGAGATATTACTGATTATGGCTGATTTTAACCTGAGGGGTATGGGTGTGGCGCTCGTAACCCCGTTCAATAAAGATAAAAGCGTAGATTACGATGCCCTCGATAGATTGCTCGGGCATGTTCTGGATCATGGCGCGGACTATCTTGTAGTGCTCGGCACCACAGGAGAGACCCCGGCTCTCTTCCCGGAAGAAAAGAAAAAGGTCAGGGAGTTCATAAAGGAACATGTGGCCGGCAAAGTGCCGTTGGTTCTGGGTTTGGGCGGTAATTCTACCATGGGTATAGTACGGGAGATAGGAGAAACCGATTTATCGGGATTCTCCGCCATATTGTCTGTGGTTCCCTATTACAACAAGCCGTCGCAGGAGGGGTTGAAACAGCATTTTCTGGCTATAGCCGATGCCTCTCCCCTTCCGGTGGTACTCTACAATGTGCCGGGACGTACCGGTGTGAACATGACCGCGAAGACGACGCTTGCCATAGCCGAGGCTTCCTCAAAGGTAATCGGCATCAAGGAAGCATCCGGAATATTCCCGCAGATAGAGGAGATAATAAAGAACAAGCGTCCCGATTTTCAGGTGATCTCGGGCGATGATTCCATAACCTATCCTCTTATGACCCTTGGCGCCGAGGGTGTGATATCTGTAATCGGGAATGCCTATCCCGCGGAGTTCGGCCGAATGGTGCGTCTATGTCTCGAGGGTCGTTTTGCGGAAGCTCTTCCCATTCATTTCCGCTTCACCGAGATGTTCAATCTGCTTTTTGTAGACGGTAACCCCGCGGGTGTGAAATGTGCGCTCAACGCGCTCGGCCTTATGGAAAACGAATTGCGTCTTCCCCTTGTCCCCACACGTGTGGAGACATACGAGAAGATCCATAGGTTGATGGAAAGACTCTCTTGATCCGGCCTTGCGGACGCTGCAGGTAAAAATGAAGGGGCAGGATAATGATAGATAAAGCTACGGTAGAAAAGATCAAGGATGCCGCCGACATAGTGGAGGTGGTAAGCGATTACGTGCATCTACAGAGGCGTGGGGCCAACTATGTGGGGCTCTGCCCTTTCCATAATGAACGCACCCCATCTTTCTCGGTAAACAGAGGTAAGAATTTCTGCTACTGCTTTTCATGCCACAAGGGTGGTTCGCCCGTGAATTTCATCATGGAAAAAGAGGGCGTCTCATATCATGACGCTTTGCTGCACCTGGCCCGCAAATATAACATAAAGGTCGAGGAACGCGAGCTTTCCGACGAGGAGCGACGTACCCAGAGCGAGAGAGAGGCGATGTTTGTGGCTAACGAGTGGGCCGCGTCTGAGATGGCCCGTACGCTCCACGAGACGGACGATGGCAAGGATATCGGTCTCAGTTACCTGTACGGTCGCGGCATCACTGCCGAGGCCGTAGCTAAGTTCCGGCTCGGTTACAGTCTCGATCATGGTAGCGATATGGCCGTAAAAGCCCGTAAATCCGGGTTCGACACGGAATTGATGTGCAAGCTCGGTATACTTGGCAAAAGTCAGGAAGGAAGAATCTATGACCGTTTCAGAGGGCGCGTGATATTTCCTATCATGAATGCATCGGGGAAGGTGGTGGGATTCGGCGGTCGCGATCTGAAGGGCGGTCCGGCGAAGTATATAAATTCTCCCGAGTCTTCCGTCTACAAGAAAAGCAACGAGCTTTACGGTATGTTCCAGGCCAAAAGCGAGATGGTGCGTCAGGACAAGTGCTATCTCGTGGAAGGATATCTGGATGTGATAGGCATGTGGCAGGCCGGCCTGCAGAATGTGGTGGCTTCGTCAGGCACGGCTCTTACCTACGGGCAGATCGCATTGATCCATAGATTCACCAATAAGATCACACTGATATATGATGGCGACGCGGCGGGCATCAAGGCTTCGTTGCGTGGAATAGACATGCTTCTGCGTCATCGCATGGAGGTGAAAGTGCTTCTGCTGCCCGATAGCCACGATCCCCATTCATTCGCCAACGAGCGGACCCCGGAACAATTCCGGGAATATATAAAAAGCCACGAGACCGATATAATACGTTTCCAGACCCAGGTGCTTCTCGACGAGGCCGGTCAGGACCCCCAGAGGCGCATCACCGCCGCCAACAGTGTGGTGCAGTCGATAGCCTCGATTCCCGACCCTCTGTCGCGTGCGGTCTACATTCAGGAGTGCGCTTCGGTTTTCGGGTTGCCCGAGAACTCCATAGCTGCGGCCACCGAGGCTACGAGAAAGGCGCTTGAACTGCGCTATCAGCACGAAAAGGAACAGGAACACCGCAGGTTGCGGAACGATCAAGCCGGGAATATCTCCGGAGATGCCGGTCGCCCTTCCACTGAGGCTATTGACCGTCAGGAGCCGGTTGCCGGTGCGGAGGTCCGTCAGACCGCTCCGGCCGGAACGGTGGAGGATATACCGGCTACCGGCGGCAACAGGAGTAATCTTGAAAGAGAGTCCGGCCGCTCGCATGTTCGTCGGCGTAAGGAGCGTGTGCTTGTGGAACTTTGCATCAAATACGGTCTTGTGCCTTTTTGCGATATCGAGTTCGAGAATGGCGAGAAAGGTATGATGAATGTTGCCGAATTTGTAAAAGATGAACTCGAATGTGATGATATAGCGCTTTCTACCCCTCTCTATTCCCGTGTGCTCGATACCGTCATAGGAATGCGCGGAGAGATGGAACGTTCGCTCGCCGGCTATATGTGTAATATAGAAGAGAAACTCGCTGAATTCCGCCGCGCGGAGACAGAGCGTATCGGCACGTCTGCCATTTCCATGCAGGGAATAGAGATAGCCGAGAAGAAACTGCAGCAGGAAATAGAATCACGCCGCGGAAGGGCTTCGATAGCCTATATGAAGGAATATCCGGCCAGGATGCTCGCGAGCCATGAGGATGATGAGATACGGCGTCTCGCTACGGAAATCTTGTCGTCTCCGCGTCGTCTCAGTAACATATATATCAAGGATGTGCGCCCTGAGGAACTGGAAAAAGAGGAGCAGGCTCGGATGGGGAGCGCCGTGGATCGTGGTATTCTGGAACTCAAGAGCGAGGTGCTTGAAGAAGAATACCTCGACAAAATGAGTCGGCTGCGCGAGGCGGTGGCCGGCAACGCGCCGGCCGAGGATGTGCGTGAACTGCAGTCGCAGCTGAGAAATATAATGCAGTTGCGCTCCAATCTGGCAAAAGATCTGGGCGATCGGGCTGTCTCTCCATCGAATCGTTGAAGTCGCGGTCGTCAGTCAACTGTCATCAGTCATAGGTAATTGCGGTCAATGACAGCTTCAACAACTAAATACTCACAACTAAAAACTAACAACCAACACATATGCCAATACTTGAAATAGACCGGCTGACCAAGAACTTCACCAATGTGAAGGCTCTCGACGATATATCGTTCAGCGTGGAAACGGGTTCGATTACCGGTGTGCTCGGACCGAACGGCGCCGGCAAGACCACTCTTCTGAGAATCATCAACGGAATAATAACATCCGATTCAGGTACGGTTCTGGTAGACGGCAAGCCGGCATCGCGCGGTAATGCCGCCCTGATAGGCTATATGCCCGAGGAGAGAGGTCTGTATGACAATATGACCGTCGAAAACCAGATAGTATATTTCGGCAGACTGAAAGGTGGCGACGAGCGCCGCATACGCAGCGTGATGTCGGAGTATATAGAGCTTTTCAACCTGAAAGGGCAGAATCACCGCAAAATCAAGGAGCTGTCGAAGGGCAACCAGCAGAAAGTGCAGATTATCTCCACCTTGGTCCACGAACCACGTCTGGTGATACTCGACGAACCTTTCAGCGGTTTCGACCCTATCAACGGCGCAATCCTGACTCAGGTGATAGAGCGTCTGCAGGAGCGTGGAACGACCATTATGCTGTCGAGCCACAACATGCCGGCAATCGAGGAGATGTGCAGCGACATAGCTCTTATAGACCACGGACATCTGCTCATTAAGGACTCGATAGAGAATATCAAGGAGAACAATCGCGACCACTCGCTGATAGTCACGAGTCGTACTCCAATAGATATCGAGGCGGTTACTTCGAGCGGTATCGTATCTTCCGCGCACGCGGAGAAGCCTACCGGATGGAGAAAAGGCTATGCCTATCGCTTGCAGAAAAATGCCGGCAGCAGCAATGCCGATGTGCTGCAGTTGCTGAATCCTATCGCCGATATAACCCATTTCGAGGAGGCACTCCCCTCTCTCAACGACATTTTCCTTAAATACACCCAACAGTCATGAGCAAACTTTCCCTTATAATATCGCAGGAATATAAGACGGATGTAACATCCAAATCGTTCTGGATCTCCACCATTCTGGTGCCGGTGCTGATCATCGGTTTCGGAGCTTTCGTGGGATTTCTCGCCGCCGATTCCGATTCATTCAAAACTATATCCGATGCCACTACCGGAGTGGATGACAAGGATCTGAGCGGAACCCAGGCCATAGGCATGATGTGCGGCATATTGCTTACCTTCTTTGTAATGACATACGGAGCCATCATATTCAACAAAGTGAAGGTAGAGAAATGCAACCGTATTATCGAGGTGCTCGCCACATGCGTCACCGGGCGCACGATGATGCTGGCCAAAATTATCTCGGTGGGGTTGATAGGCCTCACGCAGCTGTTTGTATGGGGCATATTGGTTGTAGGTGGACTTATAGGGGTGATTTTCATATTCGGCGTCGACATACCGTGGCAGGATGTGCTGTCATGGCGCGTGCTCGGTATATTCCTGTGGTGTGTTGGATTTTTCTTAGGCGGATATGTTTTTTACGGCTCGCTCTTCGCCGCCTGCGGAGCCACGACCGACCGCAACAACGAAAATCAGGAGTATATGACACTTCTGACCTTCATTCTGCTCGGCTCATTCTATATCGGCATCTTCGCCGTAGACCATCCCACGTCGGCATTGGCCATGTCATGCAGTCTCATTCCCTTCACCTCGACCACCTGCGGCGTGGTAGGAGCGGTATCGGATCAGAATCCGCTATGGTTCTCGATACTCTCGTTGGCTGTGCTGTGGGGATGTGCGGCGGTAACGCTGAGCCTGGCCGGAAAGATCTACACCTCCTCGCTCCTGCTGATGGGCAAGAAACTGACCCCAAAAGACATAATAACCTTCCTGAAAGCGAAGTAACCTTGGAAAGTAGAAATACCCTTTATAAAGCGAAGTAACTTTTAGAAAACTGAAATAACCGACTAAAAAAAGCGAGTGTTAGAACCAAACACTCGCTTTTTTTAAGAGCTCTCATAATCCTGAGAACTCTCAGGATTATGAGGACTATGAGGACTATGAGGACTATGAGAACTATGAGAACTATGAGAACTATGAGGACTATGAGAACTATGAGAACTATGAGAACTATGAGAATTATGAGAATTATGAGAATTGTTCCGACAGTCAGAATTCTCCTGATTACCCTGATTATCAGGACTGATGCCGGCACTCATAGAACTCTCAATACTCATACAACTCTTAGTACTCATAGAACTCTTAGAACTCTTAGTACTCATAGAGCTCATAGAACTCATAGAACTCCCCGAACTCCCGATACTAGCCCGATATTCGCGGCGGGCGCGAGACATTTGCTCGCGGATGCCTCCGCTCTGCAGGAAATCACGCTTTTGGCGTTCTATAAGACCGTGCAGTAGCCTGTCTGTCTGGTGAATCAATGTTATGGCTATGTTCGCTATAGCTTCGTCGGTTCTTTCATGCAGTTTGACGCATATATTACGCGAGTCCTCCTGTGAGTTGCAATACTTGCGAGTCTGCTCGACTTTCGGACTATTGGCGGTCCATTGCTCAAGTCCGCGCACACGAAGATAGTCCTCAAAGTCTATAAGCAGCTCCTGCAGACTTGCCTTAGCAACATTCGTAAGCTTGATTTCCGTTTCCTTAGATGTAACACCGGCAGCACTACCCTCAGCGATATTCTGCTTACCGCTCCTTGCCGCCTGTACCATTTGGTCGACAGTACGGTCTCCGGCCCTGAGATACTTATGCGCGAAGAGATAAGTGATGTCATATACAATCTCCGCAAGTTGATAAGCCCGAAGTTTACGATAATGTCCCTGTTGCGGTATAAAATCCTTGTTGTCTGCCATAGCATCCACTTTCTATAAGAGATTGTCTAAATAAAAGCCGCTTCATCGACCGACAGAGGTTCCTACTTACTCTGAGGTTTCTTCTTACCCATGACGCATTAGTGAGAGTAATTGCGTTCACAATAACCACAATTGCAAAAATAACTGTAATATCTGAATTAAACAACAGGCACGGATAAGAGCTATAAGAATATCTCCGACAATCAAGATTAATACCAGTTCCCAAGGCCCTCCCAGACCTAAAAGTTATCACTGCCCTCATAGTTCTCGTAGTGCTCATAGTTCTCCCAATCCTCATAGCACTCAAGGTCCCGCCGGTATTAGCGGCAGCCGCGCGAGACATTCCGATCAGTGCTTTCTTTACATTCTTATTGTAGACATCATCATCCGGCTGCATTTCCTTCTCTCTCATATTAAACAGGCTATAAATGCAGTGGTAAAGTTATGTGAAATTGTTGATATCGGCAATAGTTTACGGTGGGATGGATAAAAGAATGGGTTGAGAGGGAATTTATAATTTCGGTCAATTTAAAATCTGCAAGTAGCAAGGATTTGTATCGGTTAAATTTGAACACTTACTTATGGATAAGATGATTATTTACCGGGACTGGAAAGAGGCGTTGTCGCTTCTTTCTCCCGAGAAACGTTGCCTGGCATGGGAGGCTCTTATGGACTATGCTTTCGACGGTATCGTGCCCGAAGAGGAATATCTCAATCTCATTACCGTTATGATGCGTATGAAAATCGATAAGGATAAGAAGGCGTATGCCGATGTCTGCAACAAGCGTGCCGAGGCCGGAAAACGCGGTGGCCTTAAAAGCGGTATTGTCCGCAGGAGTCAGGCGGAAGCAAGTGATATCGGGTGCCAGATGGGAGGCGCGGACACCCCGAAGCAAAATGAAGCCACTGGAAACAACCTGAATTACGGCGAAACCAAGTTAAGCAGGGTTAAGCAAACGAAGCAAAACGAACATAATGGTAATAGTAAATATAACCGTAATGATAAAGAAGATAAATCTTCTTCATCGAATACAGCGCATGTGCGCATGGATGTCGAGGCCGCCGAGTTGAGGAGTAATCTTGATGATTTAAAGAGGAGCGCCGTATGGAAAGAGAGCATGATGAGAAAATACCGAATCGGCGACGGCGAGATAGATACGTGGCTTGAAGAGTTTTACAGCGAAATGATATGCAGGAATATCAGGGTCAATAAGCCGGCTGTATTTTTTGTAAACTGGCTGAGTGAAAGGCTGAAGGATTATGGGCCGGTTCATGATGGCAATAGCGGTCGTAAATCCGATGATGGCTATATCGGTTTCCGACTATCTGACGGTGAATCTCTTAAAGGCCGACAAACCGGAGGCGAAATAATGTGCGGTCGGCAGTCGGAGAATGGGAAAATAAGTCGTATACAATCAGGCAATGACAACAATGGAGCTAAACGGCAGGATAAATTTCAGCAACGTCGCGGAACTGACGCGGTTGCTTGGACAGAGAAAGATTTCGAAGAGGCGTTTTAATCTCGACATTTCCGAACAGGAGTGCGCCAACGGTATTTATGCTGCGCTCAAGGTTGAGGTTGCCAATCGCAATCGCCGGCTGATATTCAACGACAGTACAAAAGAGCATATCCTGCACATCGCCCGCTGGCTCGTGGACTGCGACGGTAAGCCGGGACTTATGCTTCGCGGATATGTGGGTAACGGCAAGACCTCGTTGCTTCTCGCGGTAATAAACCTCGTGGGGTTCATTACCGAAGAGGCCGGCGGGTATTCCAACCGCAAGGAAATAGTGTTCAGGACGGCCAAGGAGATAGCCCGGATGATGACTACCGAGGAGGGTCGCAATGAATATTCCAAATTGGTAAGGACTCCCCTCCTCGCTATCGACGAACTCGGCGAGGAACCTGCGCAGGTTATGGTTTACGGCATGATTCACGAGCCGCTTAAGGATCTGCTGCTTGAAAGATATTCGCGTCAGCTCTTCACCATAGTGACATCCAATCTGAAGTCGGCCCAGATGGAAGAGAAGTACTCAACCCGCATAACCGACCGTTTCCGTGAAATGATGGAAGTGGTGAACTTCAAGAACACCTCCTACCGGTAACAGGACTGACGGATCGGCCAGATTACAGGTCATCGGAAATCATGGCGACGGCGGTCTGGTATTTGGCCATGTTCACGGCTTTGCGGATGGCTTTCCAGGGCTTGCGGCCTATCTCCTGTTCGGAGTATTCCCAGAAGGGTTTTATCTTGCCGAGTATCTGTGCGTCGCCACACAGAATCTCGCGGTAATGGTTCAGCAGCGAGCGGTGGAAGCGCAGCAGCTTCTGCAAACGCTCCTCGCGAGGCATCTCCTTGCTTTCGGCAATCTCATCGGTGAGTGTCGGACGCGCTATCAGTCCCCTGCCTATCATAACTCCCTTTATGCCTGGGAACCGCTTTACAATCTCCTCATACTTCCCGAGATCGGTTATGTCGCCGTTGTAGATTACAGGAATCTCGCTAAGCGACAGGAACTCGGCGAAGCGGTCAAGGTCCGGCTCGCCGCCATACTGTTGCGCCGCGAAGCGCGGATGGAGCGTTATATGGCGCAGTTTCGCCTCGTTTAACACCGGCAATGTATTGCGCCACTCGTCGGGGTCCTTGAATCCGAGACGCATTTTCACGGAAAACTCCACATCGGGATAATCCTGTGTGATGCGCACCACCTCGCGCGCCATATCTGCGTTTCCGGCAAGGGCCGCTCCACGTCCGCGCGCGGTCTGCAATGGGAAGGGGCAGCCCATGTTAAGATCGATGCGCCTTTCGCCCATTTCATATAACGCCGATACAAGAGAACGCAACTCCTTGTCATCGCGGAATATAATCTGAGGTATAGGTTTTACCACCGGATTGGATTCGGTTGAAATATCTTTTATGTCGCGCGGTCGTATACCGTCATGCTCCCAGCGTATGAAAGGGGTATAATAGAAGTCGGCAGGTTTGAACAGTTCCGCATGGGTGTTTCTATATGCCGCGTCTGTATTTCCCTGTATCGGTGCGAAATGTATTTCCATATCACTAATCAATAGGAAGTCTTTAGAACTTTACCGATTCAAAATTACAAAATCTTCGCGTTGTGGAAAAAGATGGCGCGGAATTTGTTATAGTTTTGGATGAAGATATGAAGAAAAACAATTCTACAAGATATATCAGCGTAAAAGGGGCGTGTGTCAACAATCTCAAGAAAATGGATGTCGACATTCCGCTCAATACCTTTACCGTGGTTACCGGTGTCAGCGGATCGGGAAAATCGTCGTTGGCCTTCGATACTCTGTATGCGGAGGGTCAGCGTCGTTATGTCGAGAGCCTCAGCTCCTACGCGCGTCAGTTTTTGGGCCGTATGGCCAAGCCTGAATGCGATTATATAAAAGGATTGCCACCGGCCATAGCCATAGAGCAGAAGGTCAACACTCGCAATCCGCGCAGTACCGTTGGTACCGCGACCGAGATATATGACTATCTCCGTATGCTGTTCGCCCGCATAGGAAAGACTTATTCGCCCGTTTCGGGTGTCGAGGTGCGCCGGCAGAGTATCGACGATATAGTGAAGACTCTTCTTTCCTATGGGGAGGGTACAAGACTGGCGGTACTTAGCGAACTGTATATTCCCGAGGGACGCGATTTCGCCACTCACCTTGCGGTGCTTCAGCAGGAGGGTTACTCCCGACTGGAGAGAGATGGTTCGCTCGTGGAGATGTCGGAACTTACCGAGAGTCAGAAAGAGGCCGGCCCGGATGGGTGGCGCCTTCTTGTCGACAGACTTTCGGTTTCCTCGGACAAGGATGAGATATCGCGACTGACAGATTCCGTCGAGACCGCCTATTTCGAGGGTCATGGCGAATGCATAGTCAAGGTATGGGGTACCGACGGAGCGCATGAACACCGGTTCTCCAGCAAATTCTCCGCCGACGGGATGGAGTTCCGCGAACCGTCGGACCTGATGTTCAATTTCAACAATCCCTACGGTGCGTGTCCTGAATGTGAGGGGTTCGGCAAAGTGCTCGGCATAAGCGAAGACCTCGTGGTGCCCGACAAGACTTTGAGCGTGTATCAGGGGGCTGTGCAATGCTGGCGTGGCGAAAAGATGGGAGAATGGCTCAAGGAGCTGATTCACATAGAGCCCCGCCATAATTTCCCCATCCATACCCCCTATATGCGGCTTACACCGTCGCAGAAACATTTCCTTTGGAACGGTAATTCCAAATGGGGAGGGATAAACGGCTTTTTCGCTTTTGTAGACGAGAATCAATATAAGATTCAATACCGTGTGATGAAAGCCCGTTACCGTGGCAAGACCGAGTGTCCGGTTTGCCACGGGTCACGTCTGAGAACGGATGTGGAATATGTGAAAGTGGGCGGCAAGAGCATCACGGAACTTGTGCGTATGCCGATAATGAAGCTCGCTGAGTTTTTCGGAGAGCTGCATCTTGGCGAGACCGACAGCAAAATAGCCGAACGTCTGCTGGTCGAGATTAGAAACCGACTCGGATTCATGAACAAGGTCGGTCTCGGCTACCTGACTCTCGACCGTTTGTCCTCCACCCTTTCGGGTGGTGAAAGCCAGCGTATAAATCTGGCTACGTCGCTCGGTTCGGCCTTGGTAGGCTCCCTTTATATTCTCGATGAGCCGAGCATAGGCTTACATTCCCGCGATACGGGACGACTCATCGAGGTCCTGAAAGACTTGAAGGATACAGGCAATACGGTTGTGGTCGTAGAGCATGACGAGGAAATAATGCTGGCTGCCGACGAGATACTCGACATAGGGCCCGACGCCGGAAGACTTGGCGGAGAGCTGGTGTTCCAGGGAAATCTTAAGGAGGCACTTGAGTCGGACGTCGCATCCAGGGGTTATACCCTCGATTATCTGCGCGGCCGTCGACGTATAGATGTTCCTGCTCAACGCCGTCCCTGGAAGAAGTTCATCGAAATCGAGGGGGCCTGCGAGAACAATCTGAAGGATATAAATGTAAGGTTCCCTTTGGGGGTCATGACCGTCGTTACGGGGGTAAGCGGCTCCGGTAAGTCGACGCTTGTGCGTGAGATCCTTTATAAAGGCCTCAGGCGCGCCCTCGGAGAGAGCGGCGACGCTCCCGGCGCCCACAGGAAGATGACCGGAGATATCCGTTCGGTAGGCGAGGTGTTTTTCATAGATCAGAATCCGATAGGTACCTCTTCCCGATCCAATCCGGCCACTTACCTGAAGGCTTTCGATGAGATAAGGGCGTTGTTCGCTTCATGTCAGCTGGCCAAGCAGATGAATTTCACTCCCGGTTATTTCTCGTTCAACACCGAGGGCGGTCGATGTGAGGAATGCAAAGGTGAAGGCACTATCACCATCCCTATGCAGTTTATGGCCGACATGGTGGTGGAGTGCGATGTCTGCCATGGCAAACGATATAAGAAAGAGGTACTCGAGGTTCTGTACCGGGGCAAGAGTATCTATGACTTCCTGGAGATGACAATAGACGAGTGCATGGACTTCCTGCGCGAGAAACCCGGCCTGATAGAGAACCGTATACTCCAGCGACTGCAACCTCTGCACGATGTCGGGCTCGGCTATGTGAAACTCGGCCAAAGCTCATCTACCTTGTCGGGTGGTGAGAATCAGCGCGTGAAACTCGCCTACTACCTTGCGCAAGATTCCATGCAGAATGCCTTGTTCATATTCGACGAGCCCACCACCGGGTTGCATTTCAACGACATATCCACATTGCTCGATTCCTTGAACCGTCTTGTGAACAAGGGACATACGGTAGTGATAATAGAGCATAACATGGATATGATAAAATGTGCCGACTGGGTTATAGACATAGGTCCGGAAGGCGGCGAGATGGGTGGAAACCTTGTGGTGGCCGGCACCCCCGAAGATGTTGCGGCCTGCACCGCTTCGTACACCGGACAATACCTCAAGGATAAACTGCAAGGAGCTGTAAATTCCTCAAAGAAATGAAAACACTGGGATATATCCCCGCTGCTATTGTCGCGGCGGGATTGCTTGCCGGTTGCTCGGCGGCCGGAGATAATCAAAACGAGCGGGAAGCCGGCGATCTGTTTCGCGAAAGCTACGCCCTCATCAAAAGCTATACCGACAGTCTTGCCAAGGCTCCCGATTCGGCGGCGGTCGCAAGTCTCTCGGAGCATTTCGAGAATAAAATCACACGTCTGAACTTCAAATACAGGGCCGATACGGACCTCGAAATGACCGAGCAGGAGAACGATACCCTGGCCGTCATGCTGGAGCGTTATGTGATCGCGAGAGATTCACGCCTTGAAAAGCTTCATCTCGCAAACGCCGCAGTCGAAGGAAAGGCGGAAACGGACTCCGTCGGAAGTGATAAATAAAGGCTCTTCCGGAAGTTCCGATGCGGGTGTGAAGCGTTTGCACTTACCCATTTCCCGCAAAATGCAATGACGGGTGTTCATAACTTGTAAGCCGTCCATCTCCCCTTTCGTCAGCAATTCGGCGGCAGGGGATATTTTTTTTACGCCATGTTCCCTGTAGAAGCCCTCTGCCAGCCTGTTTGCCACATTGTGGCGGTGATCAAGCTCCGACTCCGGGAAAATAGCCGACATATCCTCTTTTCTTCTGAGTTCCAAAGGAAGAGTGGAGAGATTGGCTTTGTCGAGCGCGGAGGTAAGCGCCCTTCTAGACGCGGTGAGTTCAGAGGCCGGTATGAACATATCCGACGGCATGTCGTTGGTCAGCGAGGCGAGTCTGTATACCGTGTTGCCCAATTTTGAGAAAACTCCTTCCGGATTCATAGGCTTCAGCGCCTTCTCGCGTGTATCAGGCAGTGGTACGCGCACCGAGACACCTCTCGCATCGGTTGCCGATATCCCGGTTCGGTCGAGAGTTATCTCCACAGGTATTTTTCGTGTCGCCGTAGCTTTGGCCATTCTTGAATTCCATACCCTGTCTGAAGTCCTTCTTATTTCCACACCTTTCGGTATCCGGAATCCTCGCGGACCTTCTATGCGTGTACCGTTTACCGCGTTTACGTTCATGCCGACATATTCGCCATGACTGTCGAACCAGCTTATGCCGTCGCCTGTGTGAATATCGGAGACATCGGTTATCAACTCTCCCAAAGACTTGGGGGTGCGCGGCTCCGAAATCCTTGACGGTCTGCGGTTATCGAGGAAATAATGGGTAAATCCGCGGTTGAAACTCTTAGCGGGGTCAGGCAGGAAACCGTAATCCACCGTCCCGACCGACCCGCGTCGCAGGGAACCGTCGAGGGCTATTATCCGGTTCAATCTCTCGCTGTAGGCAGCCGTGATGTTTTTGACATATCCGGTCTCTTTCAATCTTCCTTCAATCTTGAAGGAAGAGACACCGGCCTCTATCAGCGCTTCAAGGGAATCGAGCAGGTTGAAGTCTTTAAGCGACAGCAGATGGCGTCGCTGACCGATACGTTTGCCTGAGGCGTCGGTAAGCTGATACGGCAGACGGCACAGCTGGGCGCACTCTCCCCTGTTGGCCGAGCGACCGCGGCATGCCTGACTGGCATGGCACACACCCGAATAACTCACACAAAGCGCACCGTGGACGAAACACTCCACAGGCACCTCGACCGCATCGCATATAGCTTTTATCTCCTGCAGCGTAAGCTCGCGCGCCAGCACTATCTGCGAGAAACCGACATCCTGCAGAAATCTCGCTTTCTCAGGAGTGCGCGTATCGCACTGGGTGGAGGCGTGGAGTGATATCGGTGGCATGTTCAGACGCAGAATGCCCATGTCCTGAACTATGAGGGCATCGACACCGGCATGCCAGAGATCCCATATCATTTTCTCGACCTCTTTCAGTTCATGGTCGTATACGATGGTGTTTACGGTTACATAGACCTTGGCACGGTAAATATGGGCGAAATCCACTACCCTGCGTATGTCGTCTATGGAGTTGGCCGCGGCTTTGCGTGCGCCGTGGCTCGGTGGACCTATGTATACGGCATCGGCACCGTGAAGTATGGCTTCGATGGCGGTATCGGCGTTGGCGGCCGGAGCAAGTAGTTCAAGCGACCTCATGTCTATTGTTTGTAAAGCCTGTCGAGAGTGCGCTTGTCTTCGCGTTCCTTTATCGACTGGCGCTTGTCGTACTGCTTTTTACCTCGTGCGACACCTATCGCGAGTTTGGCGAACCCCCGGTCGTTTATGAAGATCCTGAGAGGGATGATGGTGTATCCTGGGTCGGCCGATGCCTTTACAAGTTTGGCTATCTCCTTTTTTGACAGAAGGAGCTTGCGGTCGCGGCGCGTGGCGTGATTGTTATACGATCCGTAGAAATATTCGGCGATATGCATTCCCTTGACCCACACCTCGCCGTTTTCTATCAGGCAATATGAGTCGGCCAGCGATGCTTTGCCGGCGCGTATCGACTTTATTTCGGTGCCGGTCAATACAAGTCCGGCATTATAAGTGTCGCCGATCTCATAGTCGAATGTGGCGCGGCGGTTCTTTATGTTTACTTGCGACTGTTTCATAGCGTATTCATTGGTGCGATAACTGAAAAGAGCCAGCTTATGGCCCAGGGTACTCCAATTGTCAACACACTGAGTATGGTGCTGGTTTGAATCTGTATTTTTTCAGGCACTCCGAGCAGACGGCACCCACGGCATATTATGAATATTGTCCACAGAGGGAGGAACACGAGCACAGGCTGCAGCATGGGTAAGGCGAATATCAGCACATCGAAGATAGCCAGCGAGGTCATGGCTACCGCCACGAAGTTCTTGCCGAAAGGTTTGTCGAAAGCCTCGCGGCCCTCTTTCGGCAACAGAAGCTTAACCAGTATGAGCACACAGAAATAACCGAAGAAAAATCCGCAGAACGCCTCTATGGCCTTTGGCAGAGCCTGTTGTACCGTCAGCGAGTTCCAGCAGAGAGATGAGATGAAGCCCGCGATCGCCACGAGGGCCAGAGAGGGGAAGAGAAGAATGGAATTGACTTTCTCTGGAGTGGAATGCAGACGTTTGAGCTTCTTCCAACCTTCTACGGGAGACATAAGAATGCGGAAGAAAATACCCCAGTATTTTCCGAAGCCGGCTTCATTGTTGTCGTCTCCGTTATTGCTGTCGCCGTTTTCGTTATCTGTGTCGGATTCTTCCGAATCGGGAAGTATATATTGAGACTCATCGTTGTCATCGCGGAGAACGTAATATTCGTTCTTCGGTTTTACAGAGTCGTTGTTTTCAAAATCGGGTGTCATTGTTTTTTGATTCATGACGTGAATTGTAACCGGATGGTTACCGGGAAAAAGCCTTTGGCATGCGAAAGACTTGAAAGATAGGGAAAGCCGGGGGTAAAACGGCATAAGGCCCGTTTTACCCCCGGAATGATATTCAGTTCAGCTCTCGGTAGAGCCGGTAGGTTATTGCTCGGCGCGCTGTTCGTTCAGCAGACGGATCATCTCGATAGCTGAACGGGGAATGCGTGTGCCGGGGCCGAAGATGGCCGATACACCTGCCTTGTACAGGAAGTCGTAGTCCTGAGCCGGGATAACGCCTCCGGCGGTAACCAGGATGTCGGGACGACCGAGCTTCTCGAGTTCCGCGATAACCTGGGGTATCAGGGTCTTGTGGCCTGCGGCCAGCGATGAAACGCCCAGGATATGAACGTCGTTCTCCACAGCCTGACGGGCGGCTTCGGCCGGAGTCTGGAACAGCGGACCCATGTCCACGTCATATCCACAGTCGGCATAGCCGGTGGCTACGACCTTGGCACCACGGTCGTGACCGTCCTGTCCCATCTTGGCAATCATGATACGTGGCTGACGGCCTTCGCGTTCAGCGAACTCGGCCACAACCTTGCGGGCCTCGTCAAATTCGGGATCGCCCTTTTCTTCGTTTGAATACACGCCTGAGATTGTTTTGATTACAGCTTTATAACGTCCTACAACAGCTTCGCAAGCATCGGAAATCTCGCCGAGAGAAGCGCGGAGGCCGGCGGCTTTCACTGCCAGTTCGAGAAGATTGCCCTTCGACGGGTCTTTCACAGCCTCGGTTATGTCGGCCAGAGCCTTCTTCACGGCAGCCTCGTCGCGGTTTGCGCGGAGGTCCTCCAGACGTGCTATCTGCTCTTTGCGGACTTCGGTGTTGTCTACCTCGAGGATATCGATCGGATCCTCATGTTCAAGTCTGTATTTGTTGATACCGACGATGGTCTGTTTGCCGGAGTCGATACGGGCCTGAGTGCGGGCTGCGGCTTCCTCGATCTTGAGCTTCGGCAGACCGGTCTCGATAGCCTTGGCCATGCCGCCGAGTTTCTCGATTTCCTGGATATGGGCCCATGCCTTCTCTGCAATCTCGTTTGTAAGAGCCTCCACATAGTAGGAACCACCCCAGGGGTCTACCTGCTTTGTAACGTATGTCTCTTCCTGGATATAGATCTGGGTGTTACGGGCGATACGGGCCGAGAAGTCGGTCGGCAGCGCGATAGCCTCGTCGAGAGCGTTGGTGTGGAGCGACTGGGTGTGTCCCAGCACGGCGCCCATAGCCTCGACGCAAGTACGGCCTACGTTGTTGAAGGGGTCCTGTTCCGTAAGCGACCATCCCGAGGTCTGGCAGTGGGTACGCAGGGCCAGTGATTTCGGGTTCTTCGGGTCAAACTGCTTCACGATGCGGGCCCAGAGCATACGGGCCGCACGCATCTTGGCTATTTCCATGAAGTAGTTCATGGATATGCCCCAGAAGAAAGAGAGACGCGGAGCGAACGAGTCGATGTTCATGCCTGCGTTCACACCTGCGCGAAGGTATTCGAGACCGTCGGCAAGAGTGTAAGCGAGCTCGATGTCGGCGGTAGCGCCGGCCTCCTGCATATGGTAGCCGGAGATTGAGATCGAGTTGAACTTGGGCATGTTCTTCGATGTGTATTCGAATATGTCGGCGATAATCTTCATCGAGAATGCCGGCGGATATATGTAGGTGTTACGCACCATGAACTCTTTCAGGATATCATTCTGGATGGTACCTGCCATTTCATCGAGTTTCACACCCTGCTCGAGACCGGCGTTGATGTAGAATGCCAGTACCGGAAGAACGGCTCCGTTCATGGTCATGGAAACCGACATCTTGCCCAAAGGTATACCGTCGAACAGAACCTTCATGTCCTCAATAGAGCAGATAGACACACCGGCTTTGCCGACATCGCCTACCACGCGCTCGTGGTCGGCGTCATAGCCGCGGTGGGTGGGAAGGTCGAAAGCGACCGACAGACCCTTCTGGCCTGAAGCGAGGTTACGACGATAGAATGCATTCGATTCGGCAGCGGTCGAGAAACCTGCATACTGGCGGATGGTCCAGGGACGCATGGGATACATGCCGCTGTAAGGACCGCGCAGGAAGGGAGGAATACCGGCCACATAGTCCAGGTGTTCCAGACCTTCAAGGTCTTTCTCGGTGTAAACTGGTTTTACCGGGATAAGCTCCGCGGTAAGCCATTCCTCCCCTTTGGGTGCCTCGGCGGCGGTTGCGGGAGCTACAACTTTCGTTATATCTATATCTTTGAAATTGGGTCTCATGGCTTATTTCAGAAGTTTGGCGTTGAACTTAACCAGGGTGTCAAGAACGTTGACGCGGACATGGATGAAGTCTTCTATGCCCTGTGCTTTGAGTTCGTCCATGCAGGCGGGAGCTCCGGCAACCACAAACTGTGCGCGGCCGTTGAGTTCCTTGAAAGCCTCGGGAGCGAATGTAGCGTACTCGTCATCGCTTGAGCAGAGCACCACCACGTCGGCACCGGCCTTGACGGCGGCATCCACGCCCTCTTTTACAGTCTCGAAACCGATGTTGTCGATAATCTCGTATCCGGCGCAGCCGAAGAAGTTAGCGGAGAACTGGGCGCGTGCCAGACGCATGGCCAGGTTGCCTATGGTCAGCATGAACACTTTCGGACGGTTGGCCGCTCTTTCGGTGTCGAGACGCAGAGCCTCGAACTGGCTTGCGGCACGGTCGAAGTTGAGAGCCTCTACCGCTCCGTCTTCAGGCTTCTCGCAACCGCAACCGCAGCTGCATCCCTCGTTCTGAATCTTGTCGAGAGCCATCTCGTTGAAGTTGGGATACTGGTTGGTTCCGAGCAGTATCTCCTTGCGGCGGGCAACATCTACATGGCGTTTTACGCCGCTTTCGTTTACCTTGCCCTGGATACCGCCATTCTTCAGCTCGCTGAGGAAGCCGCCTTTTTCTTCTATTTCGTTGAATATCTTCCATGCCACGTTGGCGATAGAAGAAGTAAGAGTCTCTATATAATAGGAACCGCCGGCGGGGTCCACAACCTTGTTGAGGTGAGATTCCTCGCGGAGCAGAACCTGCTGGTTGCGTGCTATGCGCTCGCTGAATTCATCGGGCTGCTTGAAGCAGAGGTCGAAGGGAAGAGTCTCGATGGAGTCTACACCTGCGAGAGCGGCGCTCATGGTTTCGGTCATGGAGCGGAGCAGATTCACATGAGCGTCGAAGATTGTCATGTTGAAGCGGCTTGTAGATGCGTGAACCCACATCTTGCAGCACTCTTCGGGAGCGCCGTAAGCCTTGACGATTTCAGCCCAGAGCATGCGTCCGGCGCGGAACTTGGCCAGCTCCATGAAATAGTTGGAGCCGATGCCCATGTTGAACTTGATGCGTTCCGCAACCTCGCAGGGCTTGAGTCCGGCCTCGGTCATGACGGTCATCCATTCGGCGCCCCATGCGAGAGCGATACCGAGTTCCTGGGTGATGTATGCGCCGGCGTTATTGAGCATGTAGCTGTCTACTGCAAAGCAACGCAGACCTTTTACTTCCTTGACGGTTTCGTATACTTCGAGAGCTGTTGCCGTGAGATCCTTGGGGAACTCGAGACCGCGCTTCAGAAGACGTTTGAAGGGGTCGAAGTCGATAGCTCCGCGGAAAACATCGGCAGCTCCGGCATTCTTGATGCATTCTACCAACGCCTTGGCAACCTCAACGGCTTTGCCCGGGCAGCAGGAAATGTTGACCTCCACTTTCTTGAGGTCGATGTCTTTGAGGATTACAGCCAGGTCGGAAGGCTTGCTGTCGCACATGCAGATGCCGAGCGACTCCACGCCACGGTCAAGCGCGTGGATAGCGTTTTTGTTTACTTCCTCGGGAGTTTCGCCCTGGATAGCCTGGCGGATAAGCCAGTCATTGTTGTCGCGTGTACCGCGTACATAAGGGAACTGTCCGGGCAGAGTGCCAATGGTATTAAGGCCTTTAAGGTCTTCCTTGCGGTAGAAAGGCTGAACTTCGAAACCTTCGTTGGTTCTCCAGACGAGTTTTTTCGAGAAGTCGGCGCCTTTCAGATCGGCAGTGATTTTCGCCATCCACTCTTCGGTGGTTACTGGCGGAAACATATCAAACAACTTTTCTTTTTTGTCTGCCATAATTTAATAGCGTGTTATGAAATAAGGTTTTGTCTCGATTCAGTTATCTTCCCTGTCGGGAGGAGGGTAAGTGTGTTTCGATTCGTTGTCATTTCCGGTTAAGGTGTCGGAAATACCATGATGTCAGGGAAGAATATATAAAAACAATAGGCAGAAAGGAGTGTGATTCCTTTCTGCCACAAATATAATGATTTTTTTCGGTTCAGAGAGCCTTGATATAAAATTTGGAGCCGTCGGGGCTCTTTTTTATCAGCGTATGACCACCGACTTGTCGTGGCACTCGAAAATAGTGCCGGGAAAATCTTCGGTAAGCTGCAGATTGTGGGTGGCCATGAGTATGGTTTTACCCTCTGATGCCAGGTCGTAAAGCAAAGAGGCTATGGTAAGTCCGGTCTGCGGGTCAAGGTTTCCGGTCGGCTCATCGGCAAGGATCAGGTCCGGTTTGTTGAGCAAAGCGCGGGCTATGACTATACGTTGCTGTTCGCCGCCGCTCAGTTCGTGAGGCATTTTGTAGCTTTTATGGGCCATACCTACGTCGGCGAGAACCTCGTCCATGCGCTCGCGCATGGCTTCTTTCGACTTCCACCCTGTCGCCCTCAACACAAACTCCAGGTTGCCGAGCACCGAACGGTCCTGCAACAACTGGAAATCCTGAAACACGATGCCTATACGGCGACGCAGAAACGGAATCTGCTTGCGTTTCAGGCCTATCAGGTCGAAGTCCATTATGCGGGCTTCCTCGCCGGTGGTAACGGGCACGTCTCCATACATTGTCTTCATCAGCGAACTCTTGCCGCTGCCTACTCTTCCGACAAGATAGTACATGCGTCCCTTTTCTATTTCGAGGTCCACATCCTTGAGCACTATGCGGTCTGCCCTTTCTACCTGTACCTTACGGTATGAGACGATGGTGTCTGCCATAACTGTCAACGTGCCTTGGAATCACAATAGAGACAACGGGCCACTCCCCTCTCGTTCACATGAATCTTGGGAGCGACTTCCTCGTTGTTGGAGATACATTTGGGGTTATGGCACTTCAACCGGCTCTGGGGCAGAACTTCCGAATATCGCGACGGCATCGTATGGGCTGGGTCGTCTTTCCACTCGAGAAGTTTGGTAATGAGCGCCATGCGCACATATTTGCCGTTGAGTACCTGACGGAAGTAAGCGGCGCGCGGGTCGGCATCCACCTCTTTGAGTATCTCGTTGACACGTGGCAGCGGGTGGAGCACGCACATCTTCTCCTTGCCCATTGCCATGCGGTTGCAATCAAGTACGAAGCAGTCTTTCACCCGGTCGAACTCCTCTTCGTCGAGAAAGCGTTCTTTCTGTACGCGGGTCATGTAGAGCACGTCGAGTTCAGGCATTGCCTCCTCTATAGTCGACACCTCTTTGAAAGGTATTCCGCGTGAAATACATACATCCTGCTTGATATAATCGGGGAGGCGCAGCTCTTCGGGAGCTATCAGCACCACCTTGGTGCCGGGATAGCGCGAAAGGGCCTTTATGAGCGAGTGGACCGTACGGCCGAATTTCAAGTCGCCGCAGAACCCTATGGTGATATTGTCGAGGTGCCCGAGTTCCCGCTTTATGGTAAGCAGGTCGGTGAGAGTCTGAGTGGGATGGGCATGACTTCCGTCGCCCGCGTTGATGATGGGCACCGGGGAGACCTCGGCCGCATCGAGTTGCGCTCCCTCGATATGATGGCGCATGGCTATGATGTCGGCGAAGCAGCTTACCACCCTTACCGTATCCTCGACTGTCTCTCCTTTGCTTACCGAAGAACTGTTGGCATCGGCGAAGCCGAGCACATTGCCTCCCAGCTCCATCATCGCCGATGTGAAACTGAGGCGTGTACGGGTACTGGGCTCATAGAAAAGGGTCGCCAGCTTTTTACCTTTGCATGTTTCGGAATATTTCTTGGGATCGGCTATGATGTCGATTGCGAGCGACAGGATTTCTTCCGTTTCCTGAGGCGAGAGGTCGGTAGGGTCTATAAGATGTTTCATTTCTATTGATTGCTGTGCTGCAGACCAGTCTTGGCTGTTCTGTTTCGCAAATGTACTTTAAAATTCGTTATCCGGCAAATCATTCGCCGAGAAACTCTTTTATGGCGCGGCGGTATGCCTCTACCGGGTCGGCGGCTTTCGTTATGGGGCGCCCCATGACTATGAAGTCCGATCCTATCTGTCGGGCACGGGCCGGGGTAGTGACACGCACCTGGTCTCCGACATCGGCCAGTTTTTCGGTACCGTCGGGGTTTAGTTCCGCAAATCTAACGCCCGGAGTAACGGTCATGAAATCCTTGCCGCATCCCTCTTTCACGAGCCCTGCCTCAGCCGGAGAGCAGACCACGCCGTCGAGGCCCGCAAGTTTGGCGTTGTTGGCATAATGCACGATTGTCTCTTCGATGCTGTGTTCTATAAGCAGGTCGCGCTGCATCCTCTCTTCTGATGTGGAGGTCAGTTGCGTAACGGCCAACAGAAGCGGTCTTGTACCGTCGGGGCGTGTCAGGCCCTCGAGAGCCGCTTTCATCATCTCGACAGTGCCGGCGGCATGTAGGTTCGTCATATCGACATCAAGTTTCGACAGTACCTTCATGGCGCTTTTTACCGTATTGGGTATATCGTGCAGTTTGAGATCAAGGAAAATCTTATGACCGCGTTTCTTTATCTCGCGTACTATCTCGGGACCGGCGGCGTAGAAAAGTTCCATGCCGACCTTAACGTATGGTTTCTCTTCCTTGAAATTGTCAAGGAAACGGAGCGCCTCTTCGGGAGTGCCGAAATCGAGTGCGATTATAACGTCTTTTGCCATTTTTTTCTTAAGTAATTAGTCTACCCGTGGGATGCTGTTGAGCGAGTCGATGCCTATGGCTCGCATCACATCGGGCAGTTGTTCTATAATTCTTTTGCAGGCGTACGGGTCGCGGAGATTCTCGGCTCCTACCTGTACGGCCTTTGCTCCGGCCATCATCATCTCTATGACATCTTCGGCCGAAGCCACGCCTCCGCACCCTATAACGGGTATGGAGCACGCTCCCGTAACCTGATACACCATACGCAGAGCCACCGGGAAAATCGCCGGTCCCGAAAAGCCTCCCATACGGTTGGCTATGACAGGCCGACGGCGATGGATGTCTATGCGCATGCCGAGCATGGTATTTATAAGTGTCAGCCCATCCGCGCCACTGTCTTCGCAAGCCCGCGCTATCTCTACTATATCCGTAACATTGGGACTGAGCTTCACAAACACCGGCTTGGTGGTAACTTTCTTTACAGCTTCGGTAACCTCGGCTGCCGCTTTGGCTGAAGTACCGAACGCCATGCCTCCGTTATGTACATTCGGGCATGATACATTCACTTCTATTATCCCGACGTTAGGCGCATCGTTGACTTTAAGGCAACATTCGCGGAATTCATCGACTGAAAATCCGCTTATGTTGGCTATTATCGGCTTGTGGTACCGTCCGGCCAGTTCCGGAAGCTCGTGGGAGAGCACGTGGTCTATGCCCGGATTCTGCAGGCCGACGCTGTTTATCAGTCCGGAGGGGCATTCCGCTATGCGCGGAGTAGGATTGCCGAAGCGTGGTTCGCGCGTGGTGCCTTTTACCGAAATGGAGCCGAGTATATCGAGATCATACCATTTGGCGAACTCCGCTCCGAAGCCGAATGTTCCGCTTGCGGGTATCACCGGGTTGTCGAGCCGCAGTCCGGCCAGCTCTACCGACAGGTCCACTTCCGGGACGCTCCTATTGTTCTGTATGTTCATATCCGGTTCCAATCGATTAAAGTATTTGAGAATACCGGACCCTCGGTGCAGACGCGGGCCGGACCTTCCGTGGTATGAATGGTGCAGCCCATACATGCGCCAAAACCGCATCCCATCCTCTCTTCGAGGCTGAACTCACCTTCCATTTCAGGGAATGATGAAGAAATGGCCTTCAACATGGGGAGCGGACCGCAGGCCTGAAAGAAATCGGGAGCTTCCTCAAAGGTGGCCACCGCATCGGTTACAAATCCTTTAGTACCCTCAGAGCCGTCTACAGTGGCTATCGCCACATCAAGACCGAGTCGCAGGAAATCGGAAGCGAGCATAATCTCGGAACTCTTGTTGAATCCGAGTGCCACCAGAGGCTTAACTCCCGCTTCGATCCAGCATTTGGCCAGGTTGAAAAGAGGAGGCACCCCTACTCCGCCTCCTATGAGCACGGGCCTCTTTCTCGCCGGGTCTACCGAGAAGCCATGTCCGAGTCCGCAGAGCAGGTCAAGTTCAGTTCCTTTATCCATAGCCGCCATTTCAGCCGTTCCCACGCCTACGGTCTTGTAGACAAGAGTGAGAACTCCGGGAGCCACATCGCATACTGAAATAGGCCGACGCAGGAAACGTCCCGGCAGTTCGATTTCCACGAACTGTCCGGGCATGGTTATGGCCGAGGTGTCGCCCTCCAGTCTCATACGGAATACATCGGCAGTGAGGGCTGTATTGTCAAGTATCTTGAATTTGCTACGGTTCATCAGTCTTCGGCATCGATTGTTGAAACCTTGAATGTAATCTCTTCCAGCACGTCGAGAACAACCTGAACGGTCTCGAGAGATGTGAAGATGGTTACATTGTTCTCTATGGCGGCACGACGTATTCCGTATCCGTCAAGACGGGTGTTGTGCTGGTTTATGTCTATGGTGTTTATGACATAACTTACGTGTCCCTGTCTCAGGGAGTCGTATATGTCATTGCTCCCCTCGCTTATCTTCTTGAGGGCTCTTGTGCGTATGCCGTGTTCCTTGAGGAATCGGGCTGTGCCTCCTGTGGCTTCGATGTTGAAACCGAGATTGTAGAATCTCTTTACCAGAGGAAGAGCCCGCTCTTTGTCGGCATCGGCTATGGTGCAGAATATGGTACCGTAGTTCACTACCTGCAGTCCCGAAGCCTGCAGAGACTTGTATAGGGCGCGGTTCAGCGTGTCGTCGTATCCGATGGCCTCTCCGGTTGATTTCATCTCGGGAGAGAGATAGGAATCCACACCCTTGATTTTCGCGAAAGAGAAAGCAGGGGTCTTCACATAGTGGCGTTTGCGTTCGGGGGCTATCACATCTTTTACGCCGAGGCTCGGCAGCGAATGGCCGAGAATAACCATGGCCCCGAGTTTCGCGAGGGGAACTCCGGCAGACTTGGAGAGGAACGGTACGGTACGCGACGAGCGCGGGTTGACCTCGATTACGAACACCTTGTCATGTTCATCCACGATGAATTGTATGTTGTAGAGACCTACGATACCTATGGCGCGTCCGAGTTTCACGGTGTAGTCCACGATAGTGTCTTTCACTTTCTGCGATACGCTGAATGTGGGATAGACGCTTATGGAGTCGCCCGAGTGTATGCCGGTGCGCTCCACGTGCTCCATGATGCCCGGAATAAACACATTCTCGCCGTCGCAAACCGCATCTACTTCCAACTCCTTGCCCTGTATGTACTTGTCGACAAGCACAGGAGAGTCTTCGTTGACCTCCACGGCATTATGCAGATAGTGGCGCAATGCCTGCTCGTTTCCCACGATTTGCATGGCCCGGCCACCGAGGACGAAGCTGGGGCGCACGAGCACCGGGTATCCTATCCTGGCGGCTGCGCGTACACCGGCTTCTATGTCGGTTACAGCCTCGGCTTCCGGCTGAGGGATGCCCACCTCACGCATTATCCGTTCGAACTCTTTACGGTCTTCCGCCTTGTTTATGTTCTCGAAACTTGTGCCCACTATGCGCACTCCTCTTTTCTCAAGACGTTCCGCAAGATTGATCGCCGTCTGTCCGCCGAGCGACACTACCACACCTTCGGGCTTTTCAAGATTGATGATGTTCATCACATCTTCAAGCGACAAGGGCTCGAAATAGAGTTTGTCGGATATCGAGTAGTCGGTGGAGACGGTCTCGGGGTTGTTGTTTATCACTATAGCCTCATATCCGGCGTCGCGTATGGCCCAGATGGCATGTACGGTGGAATAGTCGAATTCCACACCCTGCCCTATACGTATGGGACCCGAGCCGAGAACGATTATCTTTTTGCGGTCTGAGACTATCGATTCATTTTCGGGGCGGCATTCGGCAGAGGGTTCCTCGTATGTGGAATAGAAATATGGAACATACGAGCTGAATTCCGAGGCGCAGGTGTCTATCATCTTATAGACCGGAACTATGCCGTTCTCCATGCGCAAGGTGTATATCCCGTCTTCGGTCATCCCCCAGAGCATACCTATATACTTGTCGGAAAATCCGGTCTGTTTGGCCCGGCGGAGAGCCTGAAGGTCGCCCTTCAGGGATTTGAGTTCTTTCTCCTGGTCTACGATCTTACGCAGTTTCTCCAGGAAGAACATATCTATTTTCGTACGGTCATAGATAAGCGACAGGTCTATGCCGAGTCTCAGCAGCTGGGCTATAGCGTATATACGGTCGTCGGTTCCGAGTTTTATGTATTCAAGAAGTTCCGCCACCTCCTTGCCATCGAACTTATGGTTGTAGATATGACAAACGCCTGTTTCCAGAGAACGTACGGCCTTGAGAAGGCTCTCCTCGAAAGTGCGGCCTACGCTCATCACCTCGCCGGTGGCTTTCATCTGGGTACCCAGCTCGTTGGAGGCTTCCGAGAATTTGTCGAACGGGAAACGGGCTATCTTGGTAACCACATAGTCGAGAGAAGGCTCGAAACAGGCCGGGGTGTTGGCGATGGGAATCTCGTCGAGATGCATGCCGACCGCGATTTTCGCGCTGACACGGGCTATCGGATATCCGGATGCTTTCGAAGCGAGAGCCGACGAACGGGACACACGCGGATTGACCTCGATTATGTAATACTTGAAAGAAAGAGGGTCGAGGGCGAACTGCACGTTGCAACCTCCCTCTATCTTGAGCGCGCGTATGATCTTGAGTGCTGAATCGCGGAGCATCTGATACTCCTTGTTGGTAAGTGTCTGACTCGGAGCCACCACTATGGAGTCGCCCGTATGGATGCCGACAGGGTCGACATTCTCCATGTTGCAGATGGTAATGGCGGTGTCGTTGGCATCGCGCATCACCTCATATTCAACCTCCTTGTAACCCTTTATGCTCTTCTCTACCAGCACCTGACTTACGGGCGAGAGAATCAGGGCGTTGCGCATAAGCTCGCGAAGCTCCTCCTCGTTGTTCACGAAACCGCCGCCTGTGCCTCCCAAGGTGAAGGCGGGACGCAGTACGAGCGGATAGCCGATACGTTCGGCCACTTTCACACCCTCTTCCACCGTGTTTACAATCTCGGAGGGGAGCACCGGCTCTCCCAGATCTATGCAGAGTTCCTTGAAGAGTTCGCGGTCTTCCGCCTGCTCTATGCTTTTGAAGGATGTGCCGAGTATCTCTACGTTGCATTCATCGAGAATACCCTTCTTGGCCAGCTGGACGGCCAGGTTAAGGCCGGTCTGTCCGCCGAGGCCCGGAAGAATGGCGTCGGGACGTTCCGATCTGATTATCTTGGCCACATATTCAAGCTTCAGAGGTTCCATATAGACCTTGTCGGCTATATGTGTGTCGGTCATTATGGTGGCGGGATTGGAGTTCACGAGAATTACTTCATATCCCTCTTCTTTCAGGGCGATGCATGCCTGAGTTCCGGCATAGTCGAATTCAGCCCCCTGTCCGATGACGATGGGTCCGGACCCGATCACCATCACTTTCTTTATGTCTGTTCTCTTAGGCATTTGTGTGTTCCTCCATCAGTTTAATGAAATTGTCGAAAAGATAAGAACTGTCTTGCGGACCGGGAGCGCTTTCGGGGTGGTATTGCACCGAGAAAATGCGGTCGTCCACGCAACGCACGCCCTCTACAGTGTTGTCGAGTATGTTGAGATGGGTTACTTCCAGGCGTGTATCCTTGAGCGATTCCGCATCTATGGCGTAGTTATGGTTCTGGCTGGTTATTTCCAGTTTGCCGTTCAGCAGATTCTTTACAGGATGGTTGCCGCCGCGGTGTCCGAATTTAAGCTTGAAGCTTTTGCCGCCGTAAGCGAGCGATATAAGCTGATGGCCGAGGCAGATGCCGAATATGGGAAGTTTACCTCTAAGTTTCTTTATGGTCTCTGCTACCTCCGGCACGTCGGTCGGGTCTCCGGGGCCGTTGGAGATGAATATTCCGTCCGGGTTGAAAGTCAGGATCTCTTCGGCCGTGGTGTCGAAGGGCACGATAGTTACATTGCATCCTCGTGCGTTCAGCGAACGGATTATGTTGTATTTGATACCGCAGTCTATGGCCACGACATTGAAACGGTGATTGGGAGTGCGTGAGAACCAGCGTTTCTTGCAGCTTACCCTTTTCACCACCTTGGGGTCGGCGGGGGTATCCTTTATCATGGCGAGCGCTTCGTCGACAGGGCGCCCGGCATCGACTATGGCGCAACGCATACATCCGGCCTCGCGTATGACCCGGGTGAGCATTCTTGTATCTATTCCGGATACGCAGGGTATGCCGCTTTCCTCGAATACCTCGGTTATGGTTTTGGTATAGCGGAAGTTTGACGGAGTGTCGCAGCATTCCCTGACTATCATTCCGCTCAGCGCAGGTGATTTGGATTCATAATCCTCGTCGGTAACACCGTAATTGCCTATCAACGGATAGGTCATCACTACGATCTGGTCGGTATACGATCTGTCTGATAGGATTTCCTGATATCCTACCATGGAAGTGTTGAACACGATTTCACCGACCACCTCGCGCTTGGCGCCGCAACTGTAGCCGGGAAACTGGAGTCCGTTCTCCAGAACAAGTTTCACATCGGGTTTCTTTTCCATATGTCAGGTTAGATTTTTTTAGTTACAATGTCCCCCTTGTAGATGGTCATCACCGGTAGGCCGGTCAGCTCCATTCCCTCGAAGGGTGTGGATTTGCCTTTGCTGCGGAATCGGCTCGGGTCTACGCGCCATCTGGTACTGAGGTCGAAGAGAGCGATATCGGCCCTTTCTCCGACCCGGAGCGAACCTCCGAGACGGAATATGCGTCTTGGTGCGGTGTCGAGAAGTTCGACGAGTCTTGCCAGGGATATCACGCCGCTCTTTACAAGGGCGGTATACGAGGCTCCGAAAGCTGTTTCGAGACCGACCACTCCCATGAGACTCCGTTCAAGGCCGCGGCTCTTTTCCTCGGCTGTGTGCGGGGCATGGTCTGTGGCGATTACATCTATCGTGCCGTCTGCGATACCGGAGAGCAGCTCCTCGCGGTCCCGGACTCCTCTTATAGGAGGATTCATCTTGAAACGTCCGGATTCCTGCAGGTCCCTGTCGCAGAATGTAAGATAATGCGGGCCGGTCTCGCATGTTACCGACACTCCATCTTTCTTGGCATCGCGGATAATCTCGACACTCTCGCGTGTGGAGATATGGCACACGTGGTAACGGCATCCGGTGTCGGAGGCCAGTCTTATATCGCGTTCTATCTGTTTCCACTCGCTTTCGGAACATATTCCCCGGTGTCCGTTGACCCGGGCATACTCCCCGTCGTGGATATATCCGTTCCGGAGCAGGGAATTGACTTCGCAATGGGCCGCGAGAATGCTGTCGGCTTCGGCCACGCGTGCCATTGCCTCGCGCATTATACCGTCGTCCTGCACGCCGCTGCCATCGTCGGTAAAACCACAGCAAAACGGTGCCAACCTCTCTATGTCGGTAACCGCCCTGCCCTTCCTTCCTATTGTAATGGTGGCATAGGGTCTTACATCGACGACGGCATCGCGTTTTATAATGTCGAGCTGATATTCAAGATTATCTATCGTATCGGGAGCCGGCGAAAGATTGGGCATCGCGCAGACTGTGGTGTACCCCCCCGCGGCGGCAGCCTCAGTGCCGGTTGCGATAGTCTCTTTTTCCGGGTTCCCCGGTTCACGCAAATGAACGTGTACGTCCGCGAGTCCGTAGGTAGCCAGAAGATTGTCGGCCTCCACGACCTTTGTGTCGGCCGGAATATCGATGTTTTTGCCTATTTCCTTTATTATCCCCTCTTGAGTCAGGATATCGGCGGTGATAAGATTCCCGCCGTCAAGGATCTTGGCGTTGCGTATCGATATTGGTTGCTGTTCGCTCATATTATAACGGATATACAAAAAAGGCAGCCCCGGGAAAAGGGGTTGCCTTCTATATCATCTTAAAAAACGATTGATTCAAACAGTCGGGGAAAATAGAGGATTCCACACCCTGATTTACTATAAGGTGGTGGCGGAAAACTATTTGTTTTTCTTTCCTCATTTTTGACTTGTGCAATCTAATCACCCGAGAACAGGATAGTGACTCCGTTCTCTCTGAATCTGCATGCAAAGTTAATAATTAATTTTCCCAATACCAAATCGATTCATGAATAAATCCTGACAACCGCATCAAACGCTCCTCAAAAAATTCCGAGTCGTGTGTGGCGTGGCTTTGTTGATGTTGGCTTATTTTATTATATTAGCGAAGTGAATTGTTCATTGAATTGTTCATTGAATTGATTATGAGAATGCTTTTGACTTCTATAGTGATAATGTCTCACTCCATAATGGCATCGGGCAGTTTTACACCGATCAGTCCCGATGGAATTGTACTTGAAGATCATGCGCTTTCTGTTCCTTGCGCCATGATTGAAACGCTCTCGCCCGACGGACGCTACTGCGTATCATCGTGTGGGGGCATATTGACTATCTTCGATCTTCAAACCGGGGAAAGCTGGCGCTACGTCCCGGAAGGAGACAATCATTATTTCAGTGTGGGAAGTGGCGCGGCTTTTTCTTCCACAGGTGTGCTTGTGGGGAGTGTGTCGTTAAATGGAACGGCCTCATATTGGGAAAAGGGGGAATGGCGTCAGCTTCCTGCGCCATGTTCGGATGGGGCCTGTGTGGCTTACGGCATCAATTCCGACGGCTCCATAATCTGCGGCGTGGCGGAACCGGCATATGACAACGGGTATGCGGGCCATGTAAGAGCTGTACCTGTGATATGGCGTCGCAATGCCGGAGGAGGATACAACCAACCTGAGAAGCTTCCCTATCCGGTAAAAGATTTCACGGGTCGTGTTCCCAACTATGTGTCGGCGTTATGTGTCTCAGATGATGGTAACACCGTGTTAGGGCAAGTATATGATTATTCCGGTCTCGGTATAGCTCCGATAGTCTACACATGCGACAATAACGGCACCTGGAGCTATGACTATCTCGGAGAGGAACTATGCAATCCTGAACAGGTGGCTTATCCGGAATGGCCCGAGGATATAGGTGCCCCTCCCTCTCCTGAGGATTACATGTCGGATGAAGAACGTGATAAATATTTAAGAGAGATATGGGAATGGGAGCAGGACGACCGTTACACTGACACTGAACCCGATTATTCGGCACATATGACAGCCTCGCAGTTAGCTGATTTTGTAGAATCCGCAGCAAGTTATAGTGCGCTTGCCACCCGGCATAACAAAAAGGTCAGCGAATGGATGCGTTTCTTTGCCCGGCAGATGGCTGACGATGACGTACGGGTCTTCACATTCAACAATCTGTTCATGAATTCTGACGCTTCACAATTTGTCTCGACACGGAGAGTCGTTGTGAGAAACTCAAAAAACGCATATGACACCAAGATCGAGATGCAGCCATGCCTTTTTGTACGCGATGCGGAAGGTAAATACACCGTTACCGACATGGGACCAGGATATTGCGCCAGCCAGATGGCCGATGACGGCAGCGTGTTGGCCTATTCTCTTAATGACGGTTTAACCAGGGCATATATAGCGTCTGCAGTAACCGGACGCTTTGTCGCGTTTGAAAATTATATCCGGGACCTCAATGAGCCATTGGGCGCTTGGCTGATAGAAAACTGGACCCATGAGATGCCGGGTCTCTATGCACAGGATGGAAAGAGAGTCATATCAGGCAAGCCAACTTGCACTCCTGACATGAGTCTTTTTTCAACTTCCACATACAATTATTGGGATGCCGGTCCCGGTTGCCCATTCGGGTATAGCTATCTGTTCGGCACAAATATGAACGCGTCTGCTAATTCCATCTCTATCGAACCCAAACCATCGGTAAAAGCCCTCGGCAACGGTTCGCTTCTGGTTGACGGATGGTCAGACATCACTATCTATGCAATAGACGGGAAGCTCCTTTTTACTGCGGAGGGAGTGTCTGAAAAGATTGACACAGGATTGGGAAGCGGAATATACATCGTGCATGTCAAAACACCGGCAGGCATTCCATACGCATTCAGACTGAAGTGGTAGCCAAAAATCCTCTTCGTGTGAATGGAAGTTAAATCACTTCATTCTGAAAACGGGACAATATATTTGAATTAATATAAATTAACATATATTTGCATTGTTTTATAAATCGTATTTTTAGCACATCCTCATCCTAACAACACAGGTTTACACAGGGGAAAGGTGTTAGGAATACCCGCTATTTTACTAACATCATGTTAAAATGGTGAAAATGTTTAAGATATAAATCCTCTACTTAACTTGTCATTGATTTGGATTAGAGGTATCCTATGTCTATATTTGCAATATGAAACTGATACGGCATGAGCATTTCTCTACTATATATAATCTCGGTTCTAACGTCGCACCCGCAGACTATGCCATTGTCCGGCGTTTGCGCCCCCGATTCAGTGAGAGGTGATGGGCGAATCATTATTCTGGAGAATGAAGACCCGAAGAAGGCCGCTCCGAAAACGCAGCGTACGAGCGTTTCCCGGCGCAGCACCTCATCGGTCGATATCCCCATAAATTCACGTCGCTTCCGCCCGGGGTTCGTATGCGAAGGGAACTCGGTTGATGTGCATTGCATCTACGCCGATGGTACTCTCACCATATGGTGCGATGGCGAACCCGGATTGATGAATGTAGAGATACGCACTCCTGCCGGCAAGCTGCCGCTGGTCTACAACGTAAGTTCGACCGAACGACTGCCGGTATACATAGGCGATATGCCGGGCGATTATGACATTCACATCACGCCGCCCGATCAGAGCGATGTGGAGATTCTGCTAACTCTTACGGAATGACACGCTATATCGCCTCTTTTTAATTTATTCATCATTTTAAAGCTGTATCTGATGAAACACCTTAACGCATTTGCAACTTTGTTGCTTCTGTCTGCTCTTCCTTTGATGGGTGCGGATAAAATTGTGCCTGAGTCCTGTTCGATCGGCGACCGTCCTTTCGTACACCCTCTTGAGTTTGTAGACTTCTATTTTGATGGAGCCGTGGCTTTGGGCCATTCCCATAAGGCATATATAAAGGATGGTAATGGCGATATCGTTATCGAAAGCGAGGGAGCGCAGTCAGACAATTACGTCGGATCAAAGCGCACGCAGGGCCGTGTTGTATTTTTCTTCGACAAATTCCTGCTTCCATTGGGTAAGGATTATACAGTCGTTGTAGAACCGGGGGCCATAATCCGCATGGGGGAATCCGACATATGTAACGATGAGATTTCAGTACAGTTTACTGTACCTGCCGATCTGGGTGACATCCGACCCTACATTAATATAGGCGGAGTGGAAGTGGAAAAGCCATCTTCCGACACTATGATAAACAGTGCTTCGAGTGTTTGTGTCTATTGGTGGACCGAGACGCGCAGCGTATGCGACCCGCAATGGAAGCTCTACCGTAACGGAGAACTTGAAGGAACCTATCCGGCATACGTCACTTGGGATTGGGATTTGGGTCAGGCTTATGCCGAATTTGGAGAAAACAAGCGCTTCGACAAAGGTGCGCTCTACACTTTGGTCCTTCCTGCCAAGAGTGTGGTGTCGGAATACCGCGACGATATCTTCAACCGCGAGGTGCGCATTGAATTTACCGGAGGCTCCGAAGCACCTGAACCCGGACCGCTACAGTTCAGTTGGTGCAGTCTGTATACCGACCATTCAAAAGTACTCGACAAGGTATGGTTCCGCTATGACGAACCAATCGAAGTCAGTGCCGACGCCTATGTGGAGCTTTATGAGCTCAGACAGGAATCTGATGCCGATGTGCTCGTTGATGTGCTTGTGAAAAAAGCTCCGGCATGGCTCGACACCAGTATAAATTGCTTTAACCTATGCGCTGATTTCGGTGGCTTCGAAATGAAAGACAATACCGGCTATTACTTTGTAATACCCGAAGGAACGGTAAGCAGCATACTTGACGACCGTACGAACAAACGCCAAAGCATGGCGATAGACAACACCTCGGGTGTTGAAGCCATATCTGTCGCGGATACGGGTGCCGAACCGCTTTACGATTTGAACGGACGCCTCGTGATGAATCCGCAGCCGAACACAATTTATGTCCGTTCCGGTCGCAAAATAATCTGGAAATAACCGGAATACATGGTGCTGACGGAAAGTTATAGACGCATTCTGAGGAAGGCGGGAGGTAAAATCCTCCCCGTCTTCCTTATCCTTTTACTGGCGTTTGCCTGCGGACGTCGTGAAATTTCGGATCCGCAGATGGCTCATACGCGGTTTGACAATGCGGAACGTCTTTTTCTAAACGACAGCGTTGAATCGGCATTGAACGAACTGCTCCCTTTGCTTGATTATGCCGAAGGCGCAAACGATACAGTGTTTTCAGCGCGGATTCATGAACTTATGGCCGACATCTATCGTTCGCGCCACAACCTTCGGGGTGCCCGTCAGCACCGACTGCGGGCCGTGGAGGCGTACCGTCTTGCCGGACGCACTGAAAATGAGTTTTATTCCCTCATGGACCTTGCGGGAGAATTCTCGCATGAAGAGAATGACTCGGCATTGATTGTGATGTCTGCGGCTTCTGAAATCGCTTCGGGCTGCGGCGAGGAACTGCGGATGCACTATGCTCTTATGGCATGCGACATATTCCGTATAAAAGGGAAATATGCCGATGCTCTCGCTTCGTTCAGGCTAATAGGTCCGGAATGGAAAAAACAATTGCTGAACGATAATGATTCCGTCAGCATCGGTTCGGTGTACCATCACAACGAGATGGCGGACAGCGCAGCGTTATTTTTCAGAGGGGCAAGTATCGAGAATCCCGTTTATCTGGACTATCTCATCGATGTATGCGAAGAGAAGGGAGATGCCCAAGGGACCATCCGATATTTATCGGCATTGAGAGAGGTTGAGAACGATCTGGCAGGGGCTTCGCTCTCAAACGATCTTGAATTTACCGAACGAGCCTATTATGAACGCAAAGCTGTCAGAGAGGCCGAGGCACGACGCCGGGTTGTCAACCTCGCTGTAGCCTTGTCGCTCGTAGTCTTGCTTATAGCGGCGGTGGTCCTATTGATACGTTATCGGAAAAAGTCGCATGTGCTTAAGGTCGAGAATGAGATACTTGACGCCGCTATCATATCCCAAGACAACGAAGACATCCATGAAGAGACACAACATAATGATCCTCCTAAGGTTGAAGAGAACGAGAAGTGGGCCAATGTCATTATGAACTATTATATGACGCGACTCAACACCATAGGCCGCGAATATTTCCGCGCCACGGATGAGAAAAGTCTGGAAAAGATACGGCGCGAGTTCTCAAGGGAGCTTGGAGAGCTGCGCTATAGTGACATCTTCAGCGAGATCGAGCGTCATATAAATGAACGGGAAGAGGGTCTCGCCAAGAAAATAAGAAGGGATTTCCCGAAATTCAACGAGCAGTATATCCGTCTTATGTTCTGTCAACTGTCAGGTTTGTCGAGCCAGTCGGCCTGTCTTCTGCTATCGATTGAAAAAGGAAACTATTATGTGATGTGGTCGCGTATAAGAGCACGCATCAAGACCTCCTCTCTTCCCGACAAAGCATATTACGAATCAGTATTCTGCCATAAGTAAATGTTCAAATTAATAATGCATTTCAGAAACTGAGCTGCAGAAGAGCGTCTATGCGGTTTGTCGAGGCGCGGTCGCCATTGAAGTTTTGTCTCTGCCCTATCAGGTACTCCCCTCCGAGCATAAGTCTTGGCGTTATATACCATATTATGTTGGCCGCCCCGTACAGTCCTCTTTTGTAATCCGTCGGGTCTGGTGTATGACGCGGATTGAATCTGAGTTCAGACAGTGATATGGTGGCCATGATATTCCGGTTTATGGAATATTTGGCTCCGATACAAAACGAGTATGACAACGGCGCGTAAAGATGACCGTCGGCGGTAGGGTCTGTTATCAGGTCATAGTTGCCATTCGACAAGTCGTTGGTATAAGATGCATGCCCCGCTCCTACCGACGCAATTCCGTATAATGTAATAGGTGAAGGGGTTGAGAAGACACCTGAGAGCATCACACCCCAGCCGGCGACAGTGTGATTCTTTTCCGCCACGATATCCCGATATGATAAAGAGCGGAGCATTGCAGCCAGTTTCACATGGCTAAGACCTTTGTCCCATGAGTATTGTCCTGCCGCCACTATGTCGGGAAGCCAGTCGGAACTTTTTTCAGTAAAACGGTCGGTCTGAATGTAAGATGACGGAAACTCCACCCCTCCGCTTACGGTCCATCGTTTAAGCTTCTTTGTATATCTGACAAGCATATTGGTGCGTCCCACCTTGCCGTTAACGTCTCCGTCGTCGATTACAGGGGCCTCCGCGTCGGGGTCGGAGAATGTTGAGGTAGCGTAGCCGGCTGTCCAGTCTTCAAGAATGATATATGCTTTTTTCAGTTTGCAACCATTGCCTGAACCGCCGAAATTCACCTGCAGATAACCCTGATAGTTGCCGAGTCTTTTGTTTTTGCCTAACAATGTAAAAAACAAGGAACTTTCAGAAGCCGATGCCCCGAGATGTCTCATGTTGGCCGGATCTTTGGGTATCGCGATTTCGTAAGGAATGAAATCGGAACCGCTCATGGTTCCGTTCCAATCGAACCATCCGTGTAGCTTTATCGAACCTCCTACGCCGAATGCCATGTTGGCATCCTTGCTCATGAACATAAAATAAGGAGCTTCCGGATCTTGAAAGTGTCGGTATTGGTTTTCATAGAATTTCATCATAAGTTCTCTTACAGAGTCGTTGATGGCCGATGGGCCCGCGCCACCTACGGAAATGACTTTCACGTTCTGCAGCACCGATTCGATATGTGGTATTCGGGAATTCAGATACCTCACTGAGTCGCCTCGATTTCTCATCTCTTTAGAGATATTTATGTCGCTCCCTACTCCCGAAGGTTCCGGCGTGTCGGCCGCCATTGCGGATAAGGACATCATAAGAGCGGACAATGCCGCTAATGCGATTGAAATAACGCGGTTCCGATACTCGCGCCTGTCAAGATACAACGATATGCTTCTCATAGTTTACGTGGAATTTATCCGATTGCAATTATAATTATCTTAACAACATTTAATATCACTCAATGTTCGTGCGTTTCCATCCTCTTCTTTCAGGACGAAGCATAAAGCATCTGTTCATTTTGATAAGTAAGAGAGTGTTTGAATTTAACACGAATTTATAATTGAGAGATGAATGGAAATTCTTTCCATCCCCCGAAGGTCTTTTTGGCTGTTTACGCCAAGATTTCGTCGGTTACGGTGCCCGCACCGCGCCCTCCTCAATTTGCGGAAACATCTCAAAAAATCCTCTTCGGGTGAATGGAAGTTAAATTCAAACACTCTCTAAGTGTTCATTTTAATCTATACTTGATGCGAGTTTATTTTTTGAGACGATTACGGTGCGGATGAAGGAGAATATAGGCATATCCGACCGAGCGACTATCCGTAAGCGGCCAAAAAGGAACCGCAGGAAGTATAAAAGATTTCAAAACATTTACTATCGTTTAAATCTGAATACTTATAATACTTATAAAATCTCTTACTTATAAAAATATATGCCTGAAAATTTGGAGGATCGGACATTTGTGTATAATTTTACGCTCAATTTTAATGAATATCCTTGTAATACTGTTTAATAGAATAATTATATTTATTTATTAGAATCATGAATAATTTTTTACAGAAAGGATTTTTTGTCCTGACACTGATTGTGGGGGGGGGTAACTTGCTGAATATCAGCGCACAAGAGGTCTCTATCGGAAGCACCGACTACCCGACGCTCGCTGAAGCGTTCGCAGCTGCCCAGGAGGGCGAGACAATAACCGTTCTCAAGGATCTTGAAATCACCGAGATGATTCCCGTCACTAAGTCGGTGAACCTTGACCTCAACGGCAAGACCATCACCAGTACAATCACGGGAAACAGGATGTTCCGTCTTTCAGGAGTCACTTTCACTATCGACGGCAAAAACGGCAAGATTTTCATTCCTGAATCAAATCTGTCATCCTACGGATTTGTAGATTTCCGTGATGCATCTAATGCGGCATCGGCAGACGCAAAATTGATAGCTTCGGATGTCTCTTTCGAGGGTGGAACTGACCAAGGATCTCTGTTCGCTTTCCGCACCAGCGGACAGTCGATAGACTTTAACAATGTCAATGTCAACCTGACGGGAGGATATGCCTACAGTATCATCAATGGATATCAATGCACAGTTGACATCAATATCACAGGCGGAGAATATATCTGCAGCAGCACGAATCAGACCGCAGGCGTGTTCCAGGCATACGATGGGAGTAATATTAATTTCGACGGTGTGAAGGTGACGACGTCGGTAGGTCCCATATTTGAGGTTATCGGAGAGAATACCACTGCGACTTTCACCAACTGCGACATGACCAACACAGCTACGAATTCATTTTTCGCAAGCTGTCTGGCTTCTTCCAACGGTGCGAAACTTACTGTCAACGGCGGCACATACACGGCAAACTATCCTCTCTATATATATAATTCCGGTGGCTCGATCGATGTAGAGGGCGGTGAGTTCAACGGTAACATCGCTTCCATCAAGGCAGACAATAAGGAGAATGCCGCATATGAGTCGGTAGTAACTGTGGCGGACGGCACATTCACCGGTCCTATCAGTGTTGACAACCGCTCGAAGGTAGAGGTCGCGGAAGACAGTTCGATGGTAGAGACAACCGATGCCGATGGTAAGATTGTCTACATCGCCGCTCCGACATCTTCCGACATCGCCGCATTCGTTGGCACGACTTCCTATTCTTCACTCGCCGATGCATTTGCAGCAGTCGAAGATGGTCAGAGAATCGTCTTGTTTAAGGATCAGGATCTCTCCGAGACAACCCGTATCATAGATAAATCCGTGACTCTCGACCTCAACGGCAAGACTATAACAAATAATGTAATGGGGAACGCGCTTTTCTGCATCACGGGCGGGGAATTTACAATTGACGGGAAGAGCGACATTGGCGATGCTGTTGGTAAGATTGTCACTCCCGACACCAATACCTCCTGCTGGGGCTGGGTAGCTTTTACGGCTAAAGGTCTCACTTCTGCAAATACAAAACTGACCGCAACCGATGTAGATTTCGAGGGTATAATAGATGACGCTGGCTTGTTCAGATTATGTGCAGACGGTCAGTCGATAGATTTCACCAATGTGAATGTCAATCTTAAGTCCAGTCAGGCACGGAGCATAATCAACGGATACGATTATAAGGGGCTTACAATCAATATCAAGGGGGGGACATATAATTACGACAGCACCCTCGAGAATATGGGAGTGTTCCAGGCTAATGCGAGCAGTGTGATCAATTTCGACGGCGTGACAGTGAATACCAACCGCGGTCCTGTGTTTGAAGTGTATGGAAGCACAGCCAAATTCACCGACTGCATAATGACCAATACATCGACAAATGGTTTCTGTGCAGCATGCATAGCTCCCTCCAACGGCTCTCAGGTGACGATAGAGGGTGGGACCTACACGGCAAACTATCCTCTCTATATCTATACTACCGGCGGTACGCTCAATGTTGATGGCGGCAATTTCATCGGCAGCGAGGCAGCTCTTATGGTATCTAACCAGGACGGCACCGCTTATCCCTCTGTGGCAAATATATCCGACGGATATTTCGAAGGTCCGCTCAAGACGTCCGGTTCCGACTCAGTAATCCAGATCAAGGGGGGTACCTACAGCGAGAAGCCTGCTGAGGAATATTGCGCATCAGGATATAAGCCTGTAGAGAACGGCGATGGCACGTTCGGCGTGCAGCAGGATAGTTCCACAGGTATTGACGATCTCGAGGCAACCGAAGCTGATGACGTGCGCATATATAATCTCTACGGAGAGAGAATCTGCAGCGATGTAAAGAGCCTTCCCGCGGGAATCTATATCATCGGCGGCAGGAAAGTTGTGATCAGGAACAGATAAATCCCCTTTAAGACAGATATCAGGAGGCGACGCCCGCGCGGGCGTCGCCTTTTTTATTGTACTTTCGCCACCCGGAGTTTTGGTGTATAAATATGTAAAAATATTTATACGAAACATCGATGTAACATTCTGAAATATAATTGAAACAGTGTGAAATATTAATTTAATTAGTGTTATGGTGTTGATTAATAATGTATTATATAGATAATACGACTTTGCGGCTTAAAATGAGTTAAAATTTAAAACTATTCATAAATAGTCGCGTTATACTGATGTAATCACGAACGAAAACAACTCACAACATGAAAACTTCTGAAACTTTCAAACAGCGTATTATCGGTCTCCAAAGCAACCTTCTCAGCTTCGCATATCAGCTTACCAATAACCATGATGAAGCGCAGGATCTTTTGCAGGACACGACCCTCAAGGCTCTTGACAACGAGAGCAAGTTTGTAGACAATACAAACTTCAAGGGATGGATATTCACTATAATGCGCAATATCTTCATCAACAATTATCGTCAGACCGTAAGGCAGGCTACTGTTGTTGACAAGACCGAAAACCTTTACCATCTCAACATATCCCAGGAATCAGGCGTAGAGACTCCCGAAGGTTCTTATGCCGTAAAGGAGATAATGAATGCATTGTCGGAATTTTCCGATGATTTCCGCATTCCGTTCAATATGCATGTGGCCGGTTACAAGTATAGCGAAATCGCCAAGAAACTGAATCTGCCGCTTGGTACGGTAAAGAGCCGTATTTTCTTCGCCCGCAAACGTTTGCGCATGCAACTGAGCGGTTATGCATTCTGATGGCACCGCATAGCCGGCTCCCGGATTCAAATCCCTACCCCTGAGGGCAGAAGATTTCATTGTTAAAAATATAAGGTCTCCGGCATTCCCGGGGACTTTTTTTACGTTTATAATGTATGGGAAAAGAAATAGAAAGGAAATATCTTGTGGCCGATGCCTCTTATAAGGACACGGCATTCAGTATGGTGGAGATAAAACAGGGATATCTGAATCGCGATCCTGAACGCACCGTACGGGTAAGGCTCTACGGCAATTCGGGTAAAATAACCGTAAAAGGACTTACCAAAGGTATAGAGCGTTTGGAATTCGAGTATGATATACCTGCCGGGGATGCGGAAGAGATGCTTTCTCTTTGCGAGGGACGGGTGCTGGACAAAAGTCGGTGGCTCGTGAGGGCCGGTGATGGCCACGTATGGGAAATAGATGAGTTTCACGGCGACCTCGCGCCGCTTGTAGTGGCGGAAATAGAACTTGAAAGCGTGGATGAGGGATTCGAGGTTCCCTCTTTTATCGGTACCGAGGTAACCGGCGATCCACGCTATTACAACTCCTCGCTTTGCAAATAATAGTTAAACGGACTGTATGAGTGCGCTAAAGGGGGATTGCATCGCGTTATTAAGTGAATGAAACTGTTTTCCTTCCAAACTCCATTTCACCGACTCTTGCGGCTGTTTACCATCATGGTGGCCGTGCTCTCGCTGTGCCCTGCGGAATCGGAGGCTGCCCAGCGTAGGCAAAAGAAAGTCGTGGAAGTTGACACGACGGTATTTACCCGTAAGGATGCGGAACTACAGGAGGTGGTGGTGCGCCCGAAGAAGGAAAAATACTCTAAGAAAAACAATCTCGCGGTAGACCTTATGCAGCGCATAAGGCATTCGAATCATCTCGGGAATCCCGAGGGTGAGCCATGGTACAGCTATGACAAGTACGACAAGATAGTGCTTGGATTGAACGATTTCGAAGCGGAATTCGGCAAAGCCAAAGGGAAATGGTCTTTTCTTAATGAATATACCGATACTGCGCCGCAGACGGGGAAACAGATATTGAATCTGTCGCTCAAAGAGAAACTCTCGACCGTAATATGGAGAGACTCTCCACGAGCCCGCAAGCAGGTTGAACGCGGCGTGAGGAGCGTAGGTATCGACGAAGCGTTCGAGCAACAGAACATACGTAAGATGCTCGACGACGCATTGCGTGAAATAAATATATACTCGAACGATATTGCCTTAATGCAAAATCGTTTTGTAAGTCCCCTGTCCAATATCGCCGCCGACTATTACAAGTTCTTCATAACCGATACTCTCGATGTGGATGGTCTGAGGTGCGTGGAACTATCCTTTTCCCCGAAGAATCCCGAGTCGTTCAGTTTCAACGGTAAGCTTTATGTGGATGTGGCCGACAGCGCATGTTTCATCAAGAAGGTAACTATGAGGGTGCCCCGGGTGCTGAATCTGAATTTCGTAGACAATATTTTCATAACTCAGGTGTTCGAGAGAGACTCCATAGGCAAACGCCACAAGGTGCTTGACGATATGAGTCTCGAACTGCAGCTAATACCGGGGACACCGAGTTTCTACGGACGCAGACTTTCAACATACAATAAATTTTCGTACTCTCCACGCGAAGATATGGAAGAGTATTACGACCGTATGGCATTCAACATACAGATGCCCGGATCGGAAGAGCGTGATTCCGTTTTCTGGCATGACAACCGTCCGTTGGCTCTCACTCGGCAGGAGGTGAAAATGGACCGGATGTTGAAACATATGCGCGCCAATCCGGTGTTCTACATAGGCGAGAAACTTATCAGGATAGCAGCCAAAGGGTATGTGGGTACGTCGCTTCACGGCAAGCCGAGCAAATTTGACATAGGACCGGTGCTTTCCTCCATATCGTTTGGCGATGTGCAGGGCCTTCGTCTGAGACTCGGCGGGGTTACCACAGCCGCGTTGAACCCTCATTGGTTCGGACGCGGGTATCTGGCGTATGGTTTCAAAGACCGTAAATTAAAGTATCGTCTTGAAGGTGAGTATTCGTTTAACGCTAAGAAACGCCACTCGCGCGAGTTCCCTGTCAACTCGATAAGACTGAGTCATGAGTATGACGTTTTCAAAATAGGTCAGAATTATGTTCAGACGGCTTCCGACGCTATCTTCCTGTCTATAGCGCGTATGAAGAGCATACTCGTCACTTACAGACGGTTGTCGGTTGCCGAATATAATCTTGAACTTGAAAACAATTTCAGTTTCGGATTGCAGTTGCGTCACGAAATACAGGAGGCAACTCCCTGGGTGGAGTTCCGTAAAAGCGACGGGTCATTCGCTTCGCGGTTCTCTCAGAGTTCGTTCAAGGTGTCGCTGCGCTACGCTCCGGGAGAGGTGTTCACCCAGGGTGTGTATAACCGCGCTCCCATCAACATGGACGCTCCGATTTTTACGCTGACGCATGAATATGGTCCGAAAGGATTGTTCGGGGCTCCGTTCGGCATAAACCGCACCGAGGCTTCGGCGTTCAAGCGTATATGGTTCTCGTCGTTCGGTTATCTCGATGTGCTTGCCAAGGGAGGCATATTGTGGAATGCGGTACCGTATACATCACTGCTGTGGGCCAATGCCAATGTGAGTTATACACTTCAGCGAGAGACATTCTCTCTGCTTAACCCTATGGAGTTTGCCGCGGACAAATATGTGTCGCTCGATATGACCTATTGGATGAACGGACTTATTTTCAACCGTATACCTTTGATAAAAAAACTTAAGCTTCGCGAAGTGATCACATTCAAAGGTTATCTCGGGGGACTTTCTGCTAAAAACGACCCGGCCCGTAATCCGGAATTGTACAGTTTCCCTGCCGACGCGCTGTGCAGACAGATGCACGGACGTCCCTATCTTGAGATAGGAGCCGGGATAGATAATATAGCGCGAATTTTCAGGTTGGATTACGTGTGGCGTCTGACTTATCGCGACACTCCCGGCGCTCCGAATTCAGGTCTTCGCGCTTCGCTCCACTTTTCTTTCTGACCTGCCGTGCCATTCAAATTTAACCGATAGTAAAATCTTGGTATTTTTACATTTATTCCTGCAATTCCCTTCGTTCCGCTTGATGAGTTCTTTGTTCTCGGGAGATATGCCGACATAGTCGAACTAATATATATATGTGTTCGTTATGTTTTCCAAGACAGATGATTGCCACCTTGATAATTATTTTTAATTTTGCGTGTATTGCATTCAGTAAGCAAGAGAATAATGAAATTGAAGCATAGTCATGGACAAGAAAGAAGTATTTGATAAAATTGAATATGTAGTGGCTTGTGTCGGAGCTTTCGCCCAGCGATATAACCTCTCCAACATGCAGGCCTACGCATATCTGCGCCGTTTCACGGGCATAGATTTCCTTCTCGATTGCTATGCTGCCGAGCATACCCTCTCCATTGACGATGCTGTTTCAGACCTCCAAATTATATGCCAACGGGAAGGAGGTAAGATATGATACGACTCTATCACGGTTCCAACATGGCTATTGAACAGATTGATCTTTCGCGCAGTAAACGTGGCAAGGATTTCGGACAGGGATTCTATCTCAATGCCAATCCCGGCCAGGCGATGGAGATGGCAACTCGGACAACTCGATTACTCAACGATGGAGTCCCTACTCTATCCTGCTTTGAGTTTGATGAAGACGAGGCGACAAATAACGGTTTGAACATAAAGATTTTCCCTGATTACTCAGAGGAATGGGCAGAATTTGTTGTGATGAATCGTAAGAATAACTCCGATATTCCGGCTCATCCATACGATATTGTTATAGGTCCTATTGCCGATGATACTGTTGGCGTACAGATTCGCCGTTTCATAATGGGCTATCTGTCAGCGTCGGCATTGGTTGAGGAACTGAGATTCAAGGGCGATCATGCTATACAATATTTCTTCGGCACTCCCAAAGCCGTAAAACTCTTAAAACGCATTGAGTTATGACACAAGACGTACAATTCCAAATAGAATGCCTTGCGGCTGAACTTGCGGAAATGCTTATGGCAGAATACGGCTGGGACATACACCGCGCCCTTGACGAACTGTATTCATCAGCCACCTTCGCAAAACTCAACGATCCCGAATGCGGCCTTTACTATCAAGGTGCCGTCTATATCTTCCAGTTCCTCAAATCCGAAATCGAAACCGGCAAAGTAGCATAAATAAATTGCAAAAGAATCCGGTTAATAAAAATCAGTCGCGCCGTTTTTCGAGAGAGGCAAGCAATAGTTTCAGTTCGTCGCGTACTTGTGTGAGTCCCTCCATTATCTGTTGCTGACGGGTTACGGTCTCGGGATTGCGACGCATCTGCTGGCGCGCGGCCTCGATTTTAAGCCCCTTTATTTTCAGCAGATAGTATAATGCCTTTAGGGTCTCTATCTGCGCCGGGGTGTATTGCCGTCTGTTGGTTGCTGTCCTCGCGGGTCTGCATTCGGGAAATTCCTTTTCCCAGAACCTTAAAGTGCTTTCGGCCACGCCGAGCATCTCGGCCACCTCACCTATCTTGTAATACTTTTTGTCTATTTCCATAATGATTCGATCCTATGCCGGCTGAGATTGGGTTAGTCCATCACATATCCGTTGTTGTCTGCCGTCTGAATCATTTTCTTGTATTCATCGGCCGAAAGGTCCATGAAGAAAAAGTCTACCGGATTCTGAGGCTCTCCTTTGAAAAGTACCTCATAATGAAGGTGCGGTCCCAGGGAGCGTCCGGTACTACCAACTTTCCCGATCTGGTCGCCGCGTTTCACACGGTCGCCCGGTTTCACGCTGATCTGGCTGAGATGATTGTATTCGGTCTGGTATTCATACCCGTGGTCTATCGATATATGGTTGCCGTTTTGTGAATCCTGTCCGGCATCCTTTACCGTTCCGTCGGCGGTAGCCAGAACAGGCGTTCCCGGTTTGGCCGCGAAGTCCATGCCGCTGTGAAACTTCATGACTCCGTAGCCTGGCTTGCGGCGATATCCGAATCCCGAGGCTATTGTCGCCGTAGAGTAATCGAGAGGTATTATTTGAGGGACATGCGCCATACGGACCTTTGCCGCCACAGCCTGCGACCTCAATTCATCGAAAGACTTCGACTGGGAATAGAGCTCGCGTTCGAGTAAATCCATGTTGCGGTTCACTTCCTCAACGATTGAGGCATCAGACATCTTGCGTAGTTCCTGATATTTCTCTTCGTTGTCGAGACCGGCGTATCTGCGGGTATCCCCTACGGGATCCATCTGCATCATCACCCGATAGAAATTGTCGTCGCGTTTACGTATGTCTTCCATAACTCTTAGTGATACGTCGAGACGACGGTTCAATACCGCGTACCGTTCTTTAAGTTCGCGGTTTTCTTCACGTAAATTGGTTTCGGTAGGCGAATCGAAAAGATAGAACGCGCAGAAATAGAAAACGATACCTATCGCGATTCCCAGCCCGAGGCGTGAGCCTATCTGCTTCAATCGCTCGCCCACAGTAGGGTAATAGCGTTCGAAGTCATCGGTTTCTGTATTGTATGTATAGAAAACTCGGCGCATGGAAAACAATCATCTGCTTGTGCTGAATACAAAATTACTAAAAAATTTCTTATTTGGACAAATCGGTTGATTTTCAGAGGGGTTTGGAAAGGCGTGGGTACTAATCGTGTACTTTTATGGAAGTTGACGGACAGCCGAGGAAATTGAATTTTAGATTTTCTACACTGAACCCAGTAAAAATTTCCACACAGGTATAATTTCTATCTTTACGCCATCCTTTTCTATCACGTCCTCTTCACTATAGGTTACAACTATATTCCTGCGGCATGACAGGCGGGATTGTACCTTTATAAGAGCCTTAGTCTCCCGCTCAAAGGTTCCTTCGGCGTCATTCATTGTGTAGCATACCTGTATGGCAGTTTCCGTTTGCGGCACATAAAAATCCACCTCTACGCCATGATTATAGAAAAAGACAGCATCCTCCGTTGTACCGTAAGTCGAAAGGAGCTTCAACGCCACTATATTTTCAAGCAAGGAGGTGCGGATGTCGAGAGCAAGGAGGGAAATTATTCCGTTATCGATAAAATAGTATTTTGGATTGGATACTTTATCCACCAGATTGTCTGCGATATTCGTCACAGGCAAAATCAGATATGCTTCAGTTGCGTATGACAGATAATTAATGACAGTGCTTTTACCTATTTTAGTACCGGTGGAAGCGACAATGTTTGCTGCGCGGGTAAATGAAAGCGGCTGTTTGATACTTTCAGCCAATTTGCGGATAAGTACCCTCAGGGCAAGAATATTATCAATCTTATTCCGTGCAGCTATATCGCCGAGGAATATTTTCTGATACAGACTCATGAGGTAATCACGCTTCACCGGCATAGTGGCACATTCAGGAAAACCGCCGAACTGGAAATACTCTTCAAAGAGTTTCATAAGTTCTCCGCGCGAGGCGGTTGTAGCCGTCAATAATTTATTTGTCGGATCAACTCCGTTGATGGCGATAAATTCATTGAACTGCATCGGAAATATCTCGCGTGTCAAATATCTGCCACCAAGAACCGCGCTCACATCTTTGGAGAGCATCTTTGCGTTGCTGCCTGTAATAAATACCGTGAATTTGTTATCTGCAATACGTCTGGCAAAATGCTCCCACCCTTCGATATTTTGAATCTCATCAAGGAACAACATCGGTCGTTTGTCACTTAATCCGGCGTGGACTTCCAGAATCATGTTCAAATCAGACAGTTCGATGCCTGCAAGGCGCTCATCCTCAAAATTCAGATATATAATCTCATTCCATGAGTGCCCCTCAGCGATCAGTTCTTGGATTTTCCCATATAACAGATACGATTTACCGGCGCGACGCGCACCCACCAGCACTTGACGGTCAAATCCGTCAAGTGATATATTTCGCTTTATAACTTTGTGATGCATAACCTCTTCCCGGTTTTCAAGCATCACTTCTCGGAGAATCTCAGGTTTTATCATATCTAATTTTGTCTCATAGACAAGACAAAATTAAGTATATTTTGTCTCATGGACAAGACAAAATAATAGAAAATATGGTCATTACCTGTTGGTCTCGTATTCTTTATGAGCATTATCCCCGGCCTGACATTGTCATGACGGCCACGGGAAAGGAGGTTTTTCAGGGGATGAGGACTTTGGCGGCGACTGCGCCCTGACGGCGGACGTAGATTCCGTGAGCCGGATTCACGACTTTGCGTCCGCTCATGTCGAAATATTCCACCGGGGCATTCAAGACGGAAGAACCGGCCTGTATGGACTCTATGCCGGATGAAATCAGCTTTGAGAATCGGGTGGTCATATATGCCTTGTTGCTGTTGAGGTAACTCTTCATGAGGGGCACGTTGGAATCGAAGGTGTCGCTGCCCGGATTGTTTTCCCATTTGGCCTTGTCCGCATCAGAGATGTCTATCGGTATCGGTGGCAATTTAGTTTAGATTTTCATCAGGTTTTAGTATCTTCGCATAAATGTCTTTTAAAATGAGATTCTGGAGATCGCAGATGAATAAATCGGCTTATATTATACCCGTATTGCTTTTCTTGATTGGCGCATGCACGGGAAACCATACGGTCAATAAACAATTGAGAGCGGCGGAGGAACTTATTCCCGAAGCCCCGGATTCCGCTCTTTCCATACTCGTCGGAATGGATACTGCCCGTATGTCGCAAAAACAGATGGCAAGACAGAATATATTGTATATCTATGCCAATGTAGTTCATGGGAATCCTATCGGACTGGATTCGTTGACGCTAGCCGAGGGAGACGGGCACTTCAGCGGAGAGTTTAATTCAGACGGTGTGAAATGGTTGATTATCAAATCGGCGGACGCAAGAATAAAGGGTGATCCCATAACAAATATAGAGAACCTCAAAGATGCCGAATTCCTTGCGATGCGGATAGATGATAAGTTCGATCTCGGCATAATATATCAGATGCTTGCAAGGGTATATGAACAGGGATTTAACGGAACGGTTAGCAAGTATTATGCCGATAAGGCTGTCTCTCTGTTCCGGGACCTTAAAACACCTACTCATTTAAGGAATGCGAGAATGGCGATAGTCGGTGCTTATGCCGTGAGCAGGGACTACAAAACCATGCGTGATTCGCTTCTTGCAATGAAACCGGAAGTTATGGCCAATGCAAGCAAAAGTTATCAGATCTACTTTCTTGACCAACTTGCAAGAAGTTACGATACGCAGGGTCAGACAAAAGAGGCCATAAGCGTCTGGCATTCCATATTCGACGGGAAAGATGTATCTTCCAATTCATTGGCTCACTGGGCTCATGCCTACTGTCATGTCGGTCAGTTGGATAGCGCCTATCTATTGATTCAAAAAGCCATCAATCTTCCACACGGCAACAGCGATGAATATTTGTGCCGTAACGTAGAGCACGATATCCTTGAGAAAATGGGCCGTAAACCGGAGCTTACAAGAGTGGACAGCCTTCGCGAGATAGCGGCGGAAAAGACCATGACCGACCGCCATCTTGAGGAGAGGAGTCTTATTATAAATGTAAAATATGAGAATGCCGCAAGAAATGCATGGATAGAGGCTGAAGAAGCCCGTACGCGTACCGGCATCGCGATATTCGTCGCGGTTATTGTTGTGGTGGTTGCGGTATCAGGTGGTATTCTTTTGCGTAAAAGGAACCAGGTGTTGAGGTTGGAACATGAGAACGATTTGCTGAGAATCCGGGCGATGCAAGATAACCTTTTTGAAAGCGATAGCCGTAACAAAGATATGTCGGAGAAAATTACCGAACTGTTCCATACCCGCTTTAAACTGATAGATGGGCTTGCTGCCACATATTTCGAGTGTAAAGACACAGGTCAGGAACAGAAACGTATTTATGCCGATGTCAAATCCTCTCTGTCTAATTTCAGCAGCGAAGAGGCCACACGCGAACTGGCTGAGATTGTAAACGGGTATAATGATAATCTCATGGATAAATTCAGAACGGATTTTCCTAAACTGCCGGTATCGCAATACGGACTTGCCCTGTATCTGTTCTGCGGTTTTTCTCTGCCCTCGATCAGTATCTTTACCGGTACTGAATTAAGAAACGTTTATGTGTATAAATCCCGTTTGAAATCTACGATCTCGAAAAGCGATTCGCCAATGAAGGCCAAATATCTCGAATATTTCTCATAATTCGAGTCCCTGTTAGGTATTGTAAGATAATTTTATATTCCTATATTGTATATCAGTACCTTACATTCTAAAATGTAAGGTACTGTAGTTTGCGGTAAATGATATTTCATGTAATTTTGCATCATAAGTCATAGTTCACCGCAGAGTAAAGGTGCATTTTGAACTACGCACTCCGGGATGCCCTCGGAGATGGTGCCCCTCCTCTACCGACGGTTATGACGACCGGTAAAAATGCACAGATACTATGGTATTCAGATCTACTAAAATATATTGTCTATGGATAAACCTTTAAAATATGGACTTCGTGCCGGATTCTGTTTTCTTGGTATAATGGCCGCGATAATTCTTCTGACGTACGGTATGGATATGATTGTCGGTAGATATGATGCCATGAGGTATGCTTGCATCATAAGTAAGTATTCAAATTTACTTAAATATATTGTTTATGGATAAATCTTTAAAATATGGACTTCGTGCCGGATTCTGTTTTCTCGGTATAATGGCCGCGATAATTCTTCTTACATACGGTATAGATATTATTGCCGGTAGGTATGATGCCATGCGGTATGTTTCGAAGACTTATGTCATATTTGCTATCGCAGGCTTTGCTGCAACCTTCTCAGGCGGTTACCTCTTCCCTATTTTCCTTTCAAGATCCATATCCAAATCTGAGATGGAATACTCAGGAGTGCCTCGGAAATATATCGAGGAGGTATGCCGAGGAAAACTGTTGCAGAAATACTATCTGAATATCGCATGGATCTGTTTCGTACTTTCATTCATGTACGACTTTGACATACATCGACTTCTTGTAAATTTCCTTACTTGTTGCAGTTTGGTTTCTCTATTCCGATATTTCAAATACAGAAAAAGGTATAAGGATCTTTAGAATGTATCCCGAGGTGCCCTCGGAGATGGCTCCTCTGCAGACGGTAATGACGGCCGGTAAAATGCACAGATACTGTCTGCTTATTAAAGCAAACATGCTCTCAGAGAGCAAATATAGAATCAGTATTGTAAAGAATGTTTGCTTTATCCTTATATGGAAACAAGGATAAAGTAAACATTTTCTAAAGTTTTAAAATTATGAAAAAGTTGATATTGTCTTTTGTAATCGTCTTGATGACGACTGCCGGTGCTTCGGCAATGAGCCTTAAAGAGGCTTTCGACGCACTCTCCAACATCCCTTATGTGTCGCTTAAAATCAATGACGCTCCTTCCACGATTGTCATTGATGCCAAACCTGACGAAGTGGGGGCATTCAAAGTGGCGACCGCTTCCGGATTGAACGGCATGCAAATCAAGGAAACAGGGAACGCCGCATTGGCGATTCTGAATCTGGTTCCTCTTAAGCATATGATAAACGGAGCTGATAACGATCTGGTAGGCGCGTTTCTGTACGCTACCCCCGCAGGTGATGGCAAATATGACTTCCTCGCGGTTATAATGAGCGGGTATGCCGGAGATGTCTGCGTTGTTTACACTTCAATCAACAGCGCTACCAAAGATGCATTCCAGCAAGCGAAATTGTCGATGGAAGGGCCGTGTCTTACAATCATTCCCAAAAGGACGGAAGGGAGTTCCCCCTTCAATATCATAATAAACCGGTCTGAATGAATGCAAAGAGAGTGAAGCCCCTATGACTTCACTCTCTTTGTTTTATACATGTTATTATGGTTTAGCTTATAGTTTCAGGAGTGAGGAGCCGTTGTCTGTGTTGTTCAGGTTTCTGCGGGCGGTGCGGAATATGGAGCCGAAGTCGGCGGTATAGCTCACCGCCAGCACTATCATATTGCCGTTGTTCTTGATATACCTCTCGCGATATGAGGGATTGACAGCTGAATAGTCCCAGGCCGGGTAGCGGGTGCCCTTCCTGTCGAACATATACATCCAGCTCGCGCAGACGGTCCAGTGTTTGTCAGGTTGCCATTCGAACTGCAACGCATCGCCATTCTCTTCTTTCCCTACATAATGGCCGTCGAGATACTTGCCCGGAAGCTTACGCCAATAGGCAATTGTGTATGGCCCTTTGTTCCACCACAGAGACAGGCTGCCGTCGAAAGATGTAAGCCTGTGATTCCAGTTCGCTCCGGCCGTACGGTAATGGGTAAGACACAGATACAGATTGGCGCCGAAGCCATGTATGTTGCTAAGTCTCAACGACAGATCGTTCTGTAAAACACGTTTGTGGTGCGTGTTGACCGATTGGGACAGGAACAGCCCGTCGCCCAGATATGAGACATCGCTTGTAACACTGTTGTTTGTGTTGGAAAAAGCGGTGCGGAAAGAGGCTTGGAATTTCTTGTAGCTGAAATCGGCGCCTATGCTGTATACGAAGTTTTCCGCCACTTTCAAACCGGGATTGCCGTTCGAAATCAGATATGGTGTAGTCTGTTGGGGATAATCTGTAAGAGATGAGAGGGAGGGAATGGAAGGTACGTAACGGAATGTGCCTTGCAGATTCCATTTATTGTTGATGTTCCACGATATCTGCGCGCTCGACAGATTCCTGATAAAATGACGCTTGTTCAGGTCATTGTTTATCCAGAACATTTTTGCTCCGGTGGCCAAAGCGAAATAAACCCGTCCTACCTGCTGCCCCAGACGCACATAAGCATAGTTGTTGTTTTCCGTGAGCACTGGTTTGTAATCCGACGAAAGATAGGAGTTCGTGCTACGTGATACGGTATTCTGATATCCCGCTGAAAGCGAGGTCTTGTCGCTGAAAGAGTGTATGTAGCTGATTTCGGATATAAGGGAATGACGACGGCTGTCGACATCCATTATATATGAATCCTCGTCGCCGTCATCAAATATGTAGTTGTTGTCGCGCCTGTAGTCGCTTGAACTGAGCGTCCCTACAACCTGAACTTCAAGCGAGTTCTTTTCATTGAAATCCTGACGCAGGAAAAGGTCGAGTGAGGGTGTGAAATCTTTGGTTGTGGTTATGTTCCTGTTATCATACGTTCCAAGTTCGGAATCGATGGTGGAGGCTATCGATCGGCTTTTGTGGAAATTCGGGGTCGCGCTGAACGTAGCGGAAAACAAGGTGCCGGATCCCGGGCTGAAGTCGTACTTGAGCTTGAGCGCGTGGTAATGGTAGTTGAAGGGATTCCTGTCGTGTTCCTCGAGATTGACGCGGAAATCATCTCCTATGTAGCTTTCGGTAGTGTTGTCGTACACTTCCTGATAATTGCGCCAGGAGGGTCTGTATTGCAGGGTGAACTGAGAGGGTCCCTGATGGTATGAGGCGGATATATTGGCATCGACAAAGGCTGTGTTGACGGCGCTTCTCCCCCATGCATATACATTGCCGCCATCGTTTCTCGCTTTCAATGTGATGTTGAGGAATCCCGAGCTGCCGCTGTCGGCATATCGTGCCGGAGTGAAACGAGAGAATTCTATCTTCTCGATATCCTTGGGTTGCAAGGCATTCACATCATCTATCGAAGACGGAATACCGTTTATGAGTATTACAGGCGATCCGTTGTCTACCGAAATGGTACGGGTTATCGGGTTGGCTTGCAGCCCTGGCAAAGGAAGTTTCTGAAACAGACTGATGGATGTGGCCGAAGCCTTGACATCGGCGGTCGACGGGTATATGATAGTACGTCCTTTGGAATTGACAACCGGGTTCGCGGATACTGTAACTTCGTCGAGCGCGACACCTTCGTCAAGAAATATGGCACCGAGATTAATGTTTTTAGCACCTGATTCGATAAGTATGTCCGTAGGAGAAAAACCAGTCATGGAGACTTTGAGAAGTAAAGCCGATTTCATATCGGTTTCCAGCGAGAAAGTGCCGTCGGCATTCGCGGCGGTTCCGGTTATCGTTTTCCCCTCGGACAGAAGCCTGCAGTTGGCTCCTGCTACGGCTGTGGAATCGGTCGAGGCCAGAACAATACCCTGGACGGTTCTCGCGTTCAGGGCCGGCATAAAGCAAATCAGTAATGTAAGTAGAATAGGTAATCGTACCATAGCGGAAGTGTTGGTTATCGGTTGGAAGTAGAAGTCATTCTTGAATGACTTCTACTTCCAAAGGTAATCAAAAATATTAGTATGGCACGAATATAATGTGTCAAATACAAACACTCCCTAATTGAACTGTCGCGTCCGGATGTCAGTTCTGACGCGGATCGAAGAGGGTCATGTGATAGCCGAGGGCATTGAGTTCCACCGCCATTCCGGCTAAGTACAACTGATGGAGAGCCGCTACGTAACAGCCGAAGGCGGCCGGAGTGCCCGGCTCCAGATGAGAATGGGTAAGCAGATTGTGGACGCGCGACGCGCATTCGGCAGCGTCGGCGAGGATCTTCTCCCCTTTTTCTACTGAATACCCTAACAGACCTTCCACTACCGTTTCGTCAAAGTTGTCATAACCTGCTTTATCGCGCAGCGATTCGTAAAAATTCGTCCGGGAAGCGTTCTTTTCCCAATCGGTATCCCAATAATAAGCCATGGCCATACCCATAAGCATCATCCAACCTAACGAGACTATAGGATATTGGGCAAATTCCTTAACGCCGTCTGGCAGATATGCTCTTGCTATCTCAGGCCATTTCCCTTCCACGTCGGGACATTCGGGCACATGCTCGTCTATCGCTTTTTTATATTTAAGGAAATCGAACAAATCCTTGTGCACTTTAGCTTCGAATTCCCCTGCAATCTTTTTATCTATATCCTTGCTATCCATAATATCCACTATCCCTTTATTGATTATACTTACTTAACTATCTCCTCTTTCATCAACGCATATGAAAGCCAATTGTTTCATTTCAGAACCCCTATCGGTGCCGAGACACCATCAGTAATACGAAAAAATCAAACTTTTCCTCAAAATTTTCCTCGAAAAAATGGTTTATTTTATAAACTAAATTAACTTTGCATCCGAATCAAGAGCGGAATCGCGCGACCGCTCTTTTTTCAGAGTCAAATGGTTTATAAAATAAACCAAACATTAACCCTTTAATTTCCTAAATAATGGAAGACAGAAAACTCACCGAAAAAGAGAGCCTCGAAGTGATAGCTTCGATGATCGCCCGCACAAAACAGTGCTACATCGGCAATGGCAACATCCTACTGATGTGGGGCTACTTGACTGTAACGGTAACAATATTGGTATGGGTGCTTTTGTCAGCAACCCATCATACTGCATGGAATTGGCTGTGGTTTCTCATATGGATTATTGGTGGAACAGCCACGCCGATAATGGCTCGCAAAGAACATATCGACCACGGAGTAAAAAATTACTCGGATCGTATAACTTCCCAAATCTGGTCTATTGTTGGTGCGATGGCAATAGTTGCCACAGCAATGTGTCTGGGCTTCCTTTTGATAGGAGGGAAAGACAGCTGGTCAATGATGTTTGCTTATGCACTCATTATCGTTCCATTCGGCGAGATTGTTCAAGGGGTTATACTTAAAGAGAACTCCCTGAAAGTCGGGGGAATTATAGGAATGGTGATAGGCGTATTCACTGTTTGTTGCATTGCCGGCGGTGTTTCCCTATATGCAGACTGGTATTTACCTGTGTTTATGGTAGCATTTATCGCTATGTTCATAATTCCCGGACACATTCTCAATCATAAAGCAAAGTCGAGGAAATGAAAGAATTGGACCCACTGTTGCACTCGCAACTGCGGCTGGCGGTGATGTCGATTCTTATGAGTGTGGAGGAAGCCGATTTCGTTTATCTCAAAGAGAAAACCGAATCGACCGCCGGAAACCTTAGCGTTCAACTTGACAAACTCTCATCCGCAGGTTATATTTCTGTCGAAAAGGGAATGGCTGGCAAACGACCGCGAACCATCTGTTCAATAACCCAAGAGGGGAAAAAAGCATTCGAAGAGTATGTTGAGGCATTGAAAACCTACCTCAATATATAATGAAGTGATATTTCTTGACCGTCCGTTCTATAAATTGTCTGGAATATGAACAATGCCCCAAACAGTACTGATGGGTGAAGATTCAATAACGAAGTGCAAAAAACATCGTTCTGAATAGCGCAATATTTTTTAGCTCGAGACTTAATGGCGGATTGACCAATCCGCCATTAAGTCTCGTAAAAGGTAACTCTCGACCGTTGACCAGTCCGAGGTCATGGAATGCCGTTATGGCGTAAACCATACCCGCATTGATTCTTATATTTCGGCTTTGATAATTGTGCTGTAATTGCTTTCAGTGCCCCATGTCGTCAAGAGACAGAGCGGCATATCCGATATGCCAGCCTTTGCGCTTTGATACGATATTATGCGATTTTTGCTCCAGCCCATTCAGGTCGATACGTCGTGGATTACGCTTGACTTCGCCTATTACTATCTCACGGTCGACCTCGTTGACGGCAATAAGGTCAATCTCATTGCTGCCGTCTTTCTCCCAATAGTTTGTTACAATATTATAGAGACCCGTCTCACGGTACATCTGTCTGAAATAGCGTTCAAGAATCCACCCCGAGAATGTCGAGTAGTCGGCAAGTACCTTTTCCTTGACATAGGCGATATTTCCAATTTCCACCGCGCTTCGGTATTTATATATGAATCTGAACCAGAAATTGAGAAAGTTGTCCTTGATCCCGTATCTTACTTTGCGGCTATTCTCACTCGCAAGGTAGGGACGGTAGCGATACACAAGATCATAGGTATTCTCCAGCTTGTCAAGATAGCCTCCCGCTTCTACTCCGGTGTAGGATTTGATTTCTCCGCGTTCATTGAAACCTCCGGCTATTGCCGACAGAATGGAAAAGTAATTCCCATAATCTTTGCCGAACTCATCGGACAAAAGTTCCTTTCCCTCGTCGATGAAATAAGAGCCAAATGATAGCACTGCCTCGATTATCCTGTCTTTTGTGAATGCCTTTTGCATGTGGAGCTGTTCAACATATTTTGCGACTCCTCCGGTAATCATATACATGGCCAGCAGATCATCGGGTGTGTAATCCGGATTATTGTCCCGCATTATTTCACGAAGTGTAGTCAGTGGAAATTCACGAAGACGGATTCTGGCAGTGGCACGGCCATATAGTGGTTCTTTTTTGTCATCGAATATCTTCGTCATCATTGAGTACAGCGAGCCACACACCACCATATTTATCCGGGCCTCATTCTTGTTGCTATCCCAGATATTCTGCATTTCGCTGAAAAATGCTTCATTGACATATTTAAAATTCTGGAATTCGTCAAAAACGAGTGTGAAATGTCGTCGCTTTGCTATCTGCATAATTGACGCAAACAGTCGGGCCATACTTGAAAAGTCTCCCAAGTCCTCGCCAAGCACATCACGCATTGTGTCGGAAAGTTCCTGACATAACAACGCCTCACTCTTACGCGCCACAAAGAAATATATCATCTTTTTGCCTTCGTAAGCGTGTTTGACAAGCGTTGTCTTGCCGATACGTCTTTGTCCGGTAATGACAGTCATCTGGGAGTACTCCTTGGAGGTGGATTCGATACGTCGTAAAGTCTCGGTTTCTATCTCTCTGTCGTAGAATTTCATATTATGGCAACGGCTGTTACAGTAACCGCTGTTGCAAAAATAATCGTTTTATTCGGAATGAGCAACAGTCGTAATCTTTTTAATGTTTCTATCGGATTAATATTTCTATCGGAGCAAAAAGAGGGATAGCACTTTAATGACCCTGCAAATACTCTTTCTGCACATTTTCACGGGGGGTAGACTGCAAGCGAAACCAACTTCGAGGCACCATCTTTATCTTTTTCGACGAACTTTAGTAATGCTTAATCCGACGATGCGATTCGTTTATACGGCAAAGTTATGGTGTCCGTTATACCATAGAAAAGACAGGGGAAATTTGTATTTCTTTTGTGATGTCGCCCTTTGTGAGCGCACGGATCTGAGCGTTCATCGCGTCCTCGATAGAGGGCGCGGCAGAGTCGAGCAGATTGCCGCCGGTGGCGGCACGGATTGGCTGAAAGAAATCCGAGAATTTGCGCGAGAAGGTATCTTTGAGCGCGGCGAACCAGTAGAAGATGTATGGCTTGAAAGCCATGGACTTTCCGTAGAGCGTCGCGCCGAGTTGGTCGAACAGGTCTTCGTTCTGCGTCTGAAGATTGCATTGATAAAGATTGTCGCAGATAATGAAAGTCTCGAACGGCACTTCGGAGGAGTCTGCCGGGAGTGCGTGTTGGCGGTTGATTTTGGAGAGCCTGACGGGTACCGTCGGGATTGAGCCGAGCCAGTCGAGATGCGGCAGCAGCTCGGCGAGGGTTAAGGACGTAACCTCAAAAAGGATTTTTCCTTTTTTGAGAAGGCATGAGCCGCTGTCCTGTTTGCCGATAACCTTTGTACCGTTGCACTGGAGAAGGCATAAGGTTTTGATTTCGTCCGTGGCATACTCGGACGAAATGAGTTGATAAACATAGCGTAACTGTTTATTGGGAAGTTCGTGCCAGCCCTGCGGCACGATGAAATTAATCGAAAAAGGTTTCCATAAAGAAAGAGTGTTATCATACTGCAAAAATACGGTAACACCCTCTATACGGAAAAGACATTAATGGACAATCAATCTTTACTGCTGACTAAAGTGCCAACTTTTCGGATGGTCACAATACTTGCAATCAGAGTTATAGGTGCTTTTTTTCTCCCAACCAGGACAACTTGTACATCTCGGGCAATCAGAATTTCTACCCCCTTTCCCACCAAACGATGGATTGCTACCTCCTGTGGTTACAGTGACTTTACCCGTTCCTCCGCAATTTTGACAATAATAGTAATTACCATCATACGGGTTTAGTACAACACCACCTCCGTTACAATATGCACAATTTACTGTGCGAGTAGTTGGTTGTGAGTAAGGGGATGAAGGAGTATAGCCTGAACTCCCTCCACTATCACAACCTGCCATTGAAATGGCAAGCAACATCATGAATAGAAATTTTTTCATGTATAAAAAAGAGAGATTCAGCCCACATCTCGTTTGATATTAAAGAAGCGTGGACTGAACCACACTTTGTTAGAAGGTCGTAGGAAACCTAAAGATGAAGATGTAGGAATAGCAGCCCACGCCTATGGCGTGAGAACCGCTTGTCTTCCTTGCATCTTTGAAAATTTCCTACGTTTTCTATCAGTTGTACTAACTATCTGAAAATCATTTGGTAAG
>ERZ836877.120-NODE-120-length-129885-cov-3.786090_pt1 | contig 129885 bp, 103 predicted proteins | sample MGYA00519469_ERZ836877 | MGnify/ENA primary metagenome ERZ836877 (study PRJEB31850, sample SAMEA3708809) | human gut metagenome | biome: human gut; feature: human-associated habitat; material: faeces | place: China | collected 2014 ... | reverse complement strand
TTATGAGACATCCCTCAGCTGCGGTATCGTATACTTTAGAAGTGGCTCCATTATCGAATTTTTGTAATCGGGCTAATGGGTAGCTAACTTTCAGTATATGTGAACCTACATATTGATTTAATGCGTTTTCAGCGTTTTTATAATCGCTTCCAGCTCCTAATTTCAGTACCAAATCATCAAAATTGTTTATACCGTCTTTTTGATATGTTTCATTCGTTACGGCAAAGAGGGTAAAGTTTGTTTTTTGTTTTACTATCTGTCCATATGAATTTTCAACCTCTATGTATATTTGATTAACAACTTCGCTCCAACCGGTTTTTTCCAAAGCTTCTTGGAAGATTCCATAGGGACGTCCACTGCTTGATAATTTCTCATATACACTTTCCGTTAAAGGATTCATAACACTTTCGAGCATATATACATAGCCATTGGATACAGTGTTGGCAAATTCAAGAATACGTGCCTCCTTATTTAGATAAACAGCTTGCATACCACCTTCTTCTGTAGAAATGGATAGATTATCTTCCGATAAGGTTTTCTTTTCCAATTCTCCTTCCGTAGCTAAGAATGTCTCCTGATTAATAGTGTCTTGTATTACATGATATTGTACTAAAGCTCGAGCGTATTCTTGTCCTAGTTCGGTAATGGAAGACACTCCTTTTTTCTCGTAGAACGCTTTTACGGCATTGTTATTAGGAACAAATAGAGTAAAATGTTCTGTTGCCTGATTTATTGCATTATATAAATCTGCATACTTCATGATTGAAGTCCATTCGGAGAAATCTTCCGGTCGGCTTGAAAGATAAGTGGAAGCCGGTTGGACATCATATACAGAGAACGTATCTCCTTTGTATGGGTCGTCGCACGCAGCACAAAGGATGATAAGCAATAATAAATATAATTTTCCAATCTTTTTCATAGTTGTTATGTTATTTAATGACATCATAATATGGATTTTGTTCCAAATACTTATTCGTATTTATATCATCTTCAGAGATAGGTAAAAACCATGCGTATTCATTCGATAATACAGAATTTATCCATTTACTTCCTGTTGTATTATTATTTTCGGTGATTAAGCTGATAAACTCCGATTTGTATTTGAAGTTTTGTTGTTTGCCTAATCGAAGTAAGTCATACCAACGTTTTCCTTCAGCTGCGAATTCCATATCTCTTTCATTCAATATTAATTCTAATATTTCCAGTTCACTGGTTTCCGAAAGATTAACATTTAATTCATCCAACTCTGAACGTTTCCGTATTTTATTAAGAATATCGATAGCTTCCTGCCAATTGTCGGTGCCTCCCTTTCTGACTAAAGCTTCTGCTTTCATTAGCATAATATCAGCCATACGGTAAATAATGAAATTGGCGTCTAAATCATTTCCTGTTCTGACCGACTCTTCTGCATCTAATCCTAAACCACTGTATTTCCAAACTTTACCATATTCCAAATATTTCGTACCGGCATACGAACCGTAATAGGTACGAACAGATTTTTGTTTAAACTCTTCATCTAAGCGAAGTGTCATAGCTGTTGAATAGCGATAGGTCGGTGCTTCGTCTCCTGAAGAATAGGTTAAAATATTAGAAGGGGAATTTTTTGTCTGCTGATAAGTTGCCCCATTGTATTGAATTTCAAAAATAGATTCGTTACTGTTTCCAGGATAGAATATTTGAAACCATTGAGTAGGAATTGACATAAATACCGGGCGCATGCCTGATGTGGCGTTGATTAAAAAATCTGCATACGTAATACATTCGTCATAATCTTCTGCCCATAAACAAGTTTCAGCCATTAAGGCGTATAAAGCCCATTTGGTTGCTCGTCCTTTGTTAGCCCAAGTTGCTTCAAACATTTCTTTTGCCGCTCCGGTTTCTAGTGCGGTTTTTACATCATTTTTTATTAGGGCGATAATATCTGCCTCGGATGATTTGGCTACATCATTAGGCATTGAATCATCTACGTAAGGTTCGGTAATCAATGGGACTTCTTTGAAATTACGTACCAAATATAAATACATTAGTCCTCTCATAAAATAAGCCTCTGTTAAATGGCTATTCATTTGAGACGGTTTATAACTTTCATCATTGGCCATGACTCCCGGAGCATACTTTATCACGGAGTTTGCCATATTGATAACAGTATAAAAGTCCATCCATTTTACAACGCTGTTAGATGGAAGTGCCTGAAAGTTTTGAATCATGTATCCTGTTGTCACGTTTGTGGTAACAGATGAACCTCGCAATTCTCCCCATTGAATCATTCTTGGCACACACATGCGCATGCTGCTATAGCCTTGTGCCAAAATGCTTTCTACATCTGATGCTGATTTCCAGAATGTGTCTGTCGCTTGTTTATCTTTTGGTAAAATATCTAAGTAGTCGCTGCAACTACTTGTCAGCAGTCCACCAATTAATAATGTTGTTAAGAATATTTTTTTCATATCTTTTAATCTTTTAGAAACTTAAGTTTACACCGCAAGTAAATTGTATAGAACTAGGTGTCAAGGCTGTATCTTTAGTTAAAGATGTACTTGGTTTTACTTCCGGATCCTGTCCCGTATAATCAGTCCATGTAAATAGGTTATAACCTGTAACGTAAACATCCATTGTATTTAAACCCCAGTTTTGGCATACTTTTTTAGGCATTTTATAGGTTAATGACAACGATTTCATACGTAGATAAGACGCGTCTTCAACAAAGCGGTCCGAACCTAAATAGTTGTAACCGGTTCCGTAGAGTGCACGGGGGATATCTGTTATTTGTCCTTCTGTCCGCCAACGTCTTAATACGGCTTTACTTTGATTACCGGCGCCATACATGGCTTCATTGTTCATACGTGCTTCATTCACTACTTTCATGCCGTAACGTCCGTAGAAGTTGGCGCTTAGTTTAAATTGTTTCCATGAAACATTCAAACCTGCACCTCCAGTAAAACGAGGCTGCGCATTACCTAAATATACAATATCATATTTGTTAATGACACCATCATGGTTGATATCTTCATAGATGGCATCTCCTGGTGCTACAGCCAGATTACCATTTTTCATTATGATTGGATTTCCTGATAAATCTTTCATAACATTACCTTCAGCATCCTTTGCGTAGGTATCCTCTTTGGTTGAATATACTCCCAAGCATCTATAACCATAAAAAGAACCTAATGGCCGTCCTGCTTCATTACGAATAGCGTACTTCTTGTTGCCGAAGCTATAATCTTCTTCGCTTTTGTTATCAGGTAATTCGGTTAACTTGTTCACATTCCGGCTAATGTTGAAGTATCCGGCAATTCTGAAGTCTTTCTTTTCATAAGCAACAATGTCAGTACGGAATTCCCATCCTTTATTCGTCATTTTACCAGAGTTAAACCATTTCATTTTGTACTCTCCGTAACCTACAGATGTCGGGATTCTTACATCTTTTTGCAGCAAATCTTTTGTGAATTTCTGATATACATCCACTGTGAAACGGAGTTTCCCTTTAAAAAGTGAAATGTCCGCACCGGTATTGTATTCGGTTGTAGTTTCCCATTTTAGGTTGTTTAACTGCATTGTGCTGGGTTTTATCGCATCCATTTCCATGTAGTTATCACCTGATTCGAAAGAACCCAGATAGATAGATGTTCCGCTAGCAGACTTTCCTGATTGACCGACACTAAAACGGAGCTTTAATTCTTGCAACCATTGAATATTGCGCATGAAAGGTTCTTCTTGGAGATGCCATGCAACACCACCTGCAGGGAAGGCTCCCCATCTTTCGGATTTACCCATTGATGAGTTTCCTTCTATTCCAAGTGTTCCATTAAATACATAGCGGTTTAAGTAGGTATAGTTTAGGTTTAACGCACCACGGAGACTGTGTTCTTCTGAATCTCCGGAGGCAGCCTTCTGAACCGCACTTCCGATAATCGGATCAGAAAGTTCACCGGAAGCGTTACCTGACGTTTCACTTCCGTAACTTGATTTGGTTGTTTCTGATGTTCCCCAAAGTGCAGTTGCTACTAAGTTATGTTTTTCGTTCCAATCTTTAATGAACATCAACTTGTTTTCGGTAGCAATCGTTAATTGGTCGGAAGCTGTGTCCGTGCTCCGGTTCGCATAATTGTCTGTCCAAGGTAACCCTGTTGCTACTTGAGGTAGGAACTTACGTCCTTTCGTATTACGAATATTTAGATTAATGTAACCTGTATAAGTCAATCCCGGTAAAATGCGATATTCAGCCCGGAAGTTCATTTTACTTTCGCGTTGTATCGTATTGTTTTTACCCTCCTTAGCCATAGCTACCGGATTATAATTATTTCCCTTGCTTCCGTCAGTTGTAAACTTTGGGTCTATCGCATCAGCTTCATAATGTGAGAAGTATTGTGATGTACGTTCTCCGGTTTTCGGGTCAATATAATAAGGTGACTTATTAGGCATTTTGTCAAAGGCCTCACTACGTACATTGAAATAATTATCATCTTTGTCTGATTGAGAGTAGGAAGCTGTTACTGTGAACTTCAATTTATCGGAGAATCTGTATGTAATATCCAATAAAGAGCTTAAGCGGGTTAAACCTGTACCGATTGTAGTACCTCCTTCATTTAGGTAGCCTAAAGAAAAACGGTAAGTCGCTTTTTCTCCTCCACCACTCATAGAGAAGTTATTATCCCATGTTTGTGTATTTCTACGTACTTCTTTTAACCAATCCGTATTCTGATTGTATTCATTGAAATATTGCCAGTCTGGATAATAACCAAAAACTTTGGAATTATAAAGCATTTCCAAGTAATTAGATGAACTGCTGAGACCTACATAATTAGCTGCATTCCATAAAGCGTCACTTATTAAAGTACTGTATTCATTTCCGTTCAGCATGGGGATGCTTGATGGTTCAAACTTTGCAGAGTATTTTGTTGAAAAAGTGAATCTGGTTTTTCCAACAGTACCTTTTTTAGTTGTAATCATTAAGACACCGTTAGCTCCTTTTGTTCCCCAAATAGCAGTAGCAGCTGCATCTTTTAATACTTCAATCGAAGCAATGTCTTGCGGAGAAATATTTAACATGGCTCCCAAATCGTCATTATTTAAATTTGAAAAGTCCGTGTCATCACTAATATCTGCCGGATAAGGAATTCCATCAATAACAATTAAAGGGTCGGAATTAGCATTTAATGTACTGGTACCACGGATTTGAATGCTGGCACGTGCACCTGGGTCACCACCTCCAAGAACAATGTCCACACCTCCTAATTGACCTTGAAGAGCGTCTTCAATAGAAGTTACAGGGGAGGTCGCTATCAAATCGTCCATATTGACTTTTTGTGTAGCGGATACCTGTTGACGGGAAGTAATACCTAAGTCATTTCGGTCAAGTCGTTCTGCTTTGATTACCACTTCGTCCATTGTTTTTGAATCGTCTTTCATGGTAATGTTTAATCTCTCTTGTCCCGTGTATTTAATTGTTTCGGTCTTCATTCCAATGTAAGAAAATACAATGGTTAAGTTCTTCTCATTGGGCATTTTTACGTTGTATACACCGTTCATGTCTGTAATGGCTCCACCTAATGAACGGTTTTGGGCATTTACAATGTTTACGTTTACACCCATCAGTGGCTCTGCCTGTCCGCCGAACATCTCGGTAACTTTACCGGATAAGATTTTAGCTTGGGCATGTATTTCGCTCGTTGTCGTTACGAGGAATATCGCAATTATTAAATATTTGAATAATTTCATAATCTCTTTTTTTCAGTTAATCAAAAGGTATCCTCTATTAGATGGAAGCATCCGTCGTTAAATGCGAACGGGAAATAATGATACTGTGAAACTACATTGCATTTTTTTCCTGAAGGCAATTGAACGCTTAGGCTATTGCCATTATCTGTATATACGATGTTTTTATTTGTATTGGATAAAGTGGTATAATTGCCTGTAGTCATCGTTGAGCCAATATACGGATAAGTTGTAATTACGCTATTTGTTGCACATAAAAAGTATGAGTTCAAGTAATCGGTTAATACTTCCTTATCAAAAGTTCCGGTCAAATTACCATCAGCGTCGAATGATGCGTTGGATACTCCCGGAATGCTTCCTTCTTGTATGGCCTTTTCTATTGCTTCGTTGGTAGGGATAAATGCGATGAATCTCTGTGTGACCTTTCTACCTAATTCTGCATCAAAAGCTAAGATATTTGAAAGTAGGTAAGTTTCGCTACCATCGGAAGTAGTTCCTGCTTCGACTAATCCGGCAGCTTTCATTAACTGTGCAAAACGATGATAAACATATTTTTTATCAACACATATTGCTATAGAACGACCTAACTCCTCATTTTCAATCATAAATATTTGATCGCCGTCAAAGGTGTATACAGTACCGTTGTTACCTTCGTCCAATTTGGTGAAATTATGAAAAGGATCACCTGTGTATTGTGGATTTAATTGAAGGTTAAATTCTTTGTTTGAAGTGATTTTCCCATTATTTATGAACCAAAAATTCCAACTGGCTTGAGTTGCAATTGTTTTCGAACCAGTCATGGGGAGTTCTGTGCTATTTTGCCCGCTGATACTTGCAGAATGAATATACATGATATTCCGTTTTTTTGTTGTTCCAATCGTTACTCTGCCACCGTCTCCGTCTTCTTCCAAATCTTGTGTAGAGAAAGAAGTATAAATGTCAGAATTCTCAAATTGCTCTGTAGAGGGAATAAGTAATGTATATTTAGAACTTTGTGAGATGTAGGAACTCAATGTACCAGAGCCTCTTAATGCGTACATCATAGAGCGTGCATAATCATATTTATATATAGGCCCGACTACAGTTTGGAAAAGTGTTGGAGTCTGTATCTCATCCATTCCGTATAATGCTCCGTTAGCACACATAATATGGTCTTTTACTTTTTCAGGGTCGATATTAAATCCTGCTCCATCTTCAGAATTGATTGTTTCAATTTCTTCAGGAAAGATTAAAGAGCCATTATAAACAAATTGGTTCATCATGGTGCTTACTGCTGATTTATCGACTTCGTCTAATGAAGAATAACCTCCTTTTCCCCAAAAGTTGTTGAAAAACTGCTCAAATGCAGTGTTGGATGGAGCAAATACAGTTAATCCCCAGCGTGTCAAATTTCTGAAATCTGTCGTTGTAGCTCCGTCGGGCCATTCACATGCAATATTAGGTATGGAGCTATGTTGGTGTAGATAAAGGGTATCTACTCCATAAGCAGCAGCATAATCCTTGGTTAATTCTTTATTTGCAGGATAAATACTATAAGTATCGCATAAGCTATAGAATGTTGAATATTCCTCCCGGTTTTTGAGTTCCGTATTGATTGTTTCCAACGGTTTGATGACTTGGCTTAGTGTATGAATATAGCCGTTTTGAGCTGGAATACCATATTCCTTTACAGACGCATTTGCAACATTGAATCCTTCACTGCCACTCCATTTAGACTCAGGGAAGAAGTACTCGTAATTATACTTTGCATCAATTTTTTTAGTTTGGAAATAGCGATAAGAAAATACCGGTAAGTAACGTTCATAATGATATACCATTACTTTCTCTCCGTATTGTGTTGTTTCCCAAGTTGGAGCGTCAGCACTTTTTGTACGATGTTTATAGTACAATCCAGCTGTTAAATCAGCTTGAGCTTGGTCTTCCTCAGTACCTTGTACATTGTTGCCTTCCGGTCGAAAATTAATAAGGTTTTCTTTATTATAAGAATAGTACAAAAGGTGATATGCGATAAGTTTTTTCAGTTCTTCTTTTGGCATATCACTAATGGATGAATAATTATTCTCCGTCAGATAAGCTTTGAATGCATCATCGTCAGGAGCCATTACAGTTAGGAGACTTTTACCTTCTAACATTTGTTTGTAACCGGCTAAGTCTGTTCCTTGCAGGAAGATAGAGAAATTACCTTTTTCTTCCAAAATGTCCCAAATGCTGGCAGGAACCCAATTGGGTACTTCATAATGCTTATCCATATTGTCCTCACAAGCAGTGGTAAGGAAAGGGATAAACAATAACCAAAGCATTTTTCGTAAGAATGTCGCTTTTTTCATTGTTATTATTAATTATTTGATAATAGATTTTTTACTAATTTTATATATGTCAGAGCTTTTGAATAAACTAAAAATCAATTCCTAATGAGGGGGCATATAAGTCATAAACTGTCTTCGACTTAAAACATGCAATTTCTAAATCAGAATAGAAATCAACTGTTGCATCTATTCCAATATAAGAAGATGTCAATTCATCTACAATATACCAGTCTGTATAACTTCCATCATAAAATCGTTCTCTATAATAAGCAGAATACCAAGATATCTCGGAATCCTTAATAATTTTGGAAGTAATTGTTTCTACGCTAACATCAGTTCTTAGATATAAGTTATAATTCACATAAGAATCCGAAGGCAACCATAAGCTTTTGAATTGGTAAGAAATGTTATCCATTGAAGTATTATAATTTACATAGTCAGTAGTTGATTTGTTATATGTACGTATATCTCCTGTTGGATAATCGACAATATCTATGGAAAAGTTCCACCATGTTTTCCCCGAAACTTTAAGCGAGGAATCCCAGTCATAGAAAGTGTGAATCAAGGCTCGTCCTGTAATATAATTAGGGTCTTCCAAACCTTCATTGAACATTAACCTTATATCTATAGTATTGTCTGTATTTTCAATTGAATAAGGAACATCTATATCAAATTCAAATTGGAATTCTGCATTTGAACCTGTATCTTCTTCGGCATCGATGTCTTGCCGGAGAAGTGGTAATTCTGTGTCTTTTGTTACAGAGGTGACATAGGCTGCGCAATTTGTAAAAATACCACAGCCGTCATCCAATCTAATTTTTGTAGTAATATGGTGTTTTCCATAAGGGAGTCTTATCTTTGAATTATGGTAAGTATCATTTCTCAGCGTTATAGTATCTGGATACATGTTTTCGTTATCGTATTCAGATGGCGATTTGTCTATGTAAAATGCGATATAATCATATCCAGGCAAGTCTCCTGTATTATACATATAGTTCTGAACGGTATTGGCATAAACTTTAACTGGGCAGTAAAAGATAGAATCTGAAACACTCTTAACGTTTTTGGTGTTTACATTTGAAGGCGCATTCTCAAAAGAGTTTTGGGATTCGCAACTATAGAATACGAATGATAATAAGCCTAACATTATTCCAAACAAACTTTTCTTCATCATAATTATTTTGAATTTAATAGATTTGATTATTGATTTATCCATTTTTTATAGGCTTCCTCGTAGATTTCCGGAAATTCCAATGAAAGTGCATAATTTTCAATATTAGTGTATCCATTGTTGGCAGTACGAACAGCATCGTATTTATTTTTCTTATTTAATCCCCACTTATCCTCAAATTCATCTGGAATGCCATCACCATCCGTGTCTACAATGTTGTTGCTACTATCCATGTTTTGCCATGTGTTGGCCAAAGGATATTGGTATTCTTGACGTTGGTCTCTTAAAATAGTTCCTAACTTACCCAATGACGTAAGTTCTTCAATCAGGTAGTTATCTACTGCATCACGTTTAGGCAATGAAGCGCCTACTTTTTCTACAATATATTTATAAGCTTCTTCTGCACTTGTTTGGTTCTGAATGATGGGATGTATAACATCGGGTGTGCCTAAGAATACGGGGGAACCACTACAATATTCACCCCAGTTACTTTGTGTGATTTCGACTCCATTTAAAGAACCATTTGTATCATGGTCATAGTAATTACCCACGCAATAGGTAGAAACTACGCCTTTACCGCTTGCTCCTGATATGGGTTTGCTGGGTTTAACGGGAACAAACTCTTCTATTAATAAGCTTTTACCATCGCTTGTGAAAGTTTGAAAATGTCGATGATTAGGATCTTCCGCACAGTAACTTTCCCAATCGAAATCTTTATCGTATGAGATATTCATCCAGTTATTTCCCGGACCTTTTATAAAATAGTTGTTGACAATCGTCGTGTTGGAGTTGCCTTCGGAATCTCCACCCATATCGTAACATGACCCATTGCCCCAGTTATATACCACATTGTTAACATACTGGTTTAGTCCTTTTACTTTTAAATTACGAGTCTTATTGTCGATAAATAAGTTACGGAAAATAGTACTACCTTTATTCAGGTCTGTTTGCATTAATCCACCAGCGGAGTGATTTTGAAGCCCTTGTCCGATAATGGAATTTTGGAGTGTTATATTAAAAGGCTTAGTACCTTTACCATCCGAATTGACGGAGAATGTTTCGTCTCCACCCCAAGTAAATGAACAATGGTCGTATATTTGATTTCCACCATTTGCGATACCAAAGCAATCTTTGCCCTCGCCGAATCCTTTTCCTTGACGTAGACGCATATACCGTACTATTACATTTCCTGCACTGGAACCACTAACACGTCCATTGAACAAGGTTAATCCATCCCCAGGAGCTGTTTGGAAAAGAATTGTTTGGTTACTTTTTAGTACGTATGTCTCTTTTTTCATATCAAGTATGCCGGCAACTGCAAAAACAACAATTCGGTTATCTTTGCTGATGGCATCCTTAAATGAGCCGCTTCCACTACTATTTAAATTGGTTACTTTATATATTTCCCGCTGACCGGATCCTCTTGCTCCGGTTACATAACGTCCGTATCCTTCAGCTCCAGGAAAAGCGAGAGGGTTGTCATTATATCCGAAGTCAGGAAATTCAACTTCTTTTTCATTTGAGTTTTCATCTTCATCATCTTCCACAAACGTAATAGGTGGATTGATTGACGGGTCTATATCATCTTCGTCAATCGGTTCTGTGTCGGCACAAGCTGAGAACAGAGAGAGAAATATTGGACTAAAAACAGCGAGCATTCCTATTTTTGTTAGGAACATGCTTTTTCTTCGAGTAGATGTTGTGTTTTTCATCTTAGCTTTCTATTATTAATTATTAGTTTTATAGTTAAACAAAAGGTGAAAAGAATGAGTATTCGAAAACGCTCTTTTGGAAATGGTTTTCTATTTACTCTATTTCACGCTACAAAAGTGAGGCTTTTTTAATGAAACGGACTTGTAAAAATGATTGTAGATATGTGAAAAATGATTTTTTGGCAAAAAAAGTTGGGTAAAGTAACATTTTATGTGGGTATGAGTGTAAATGTTACATTCATTATGACTTGGAAAATACAAAAAAGAGGCTATCTGACTTTAGCATTGTCAGATAGCCTCTTATTATGGTTTGTTTTGAGATTCTTTATTAAGGAATAACCGTTCCACGGAAAGGACCTTTTAAATCTGGGCCGAAATAGAATCCGGATTGGGTGGGTTGATTGTATCCTACATTTTGGGTGGCGATACTGATTCGGTAAATCGGATCTTCCAGGAATGTGTGGAAGCGATAGGGGGTAGACTCTGGGGAAACGTAGAGTCGCAGGGCATTGTTATCCTCTGTACGTACTAATACTTCTTCTCGCCAATCGCCAATGATATCTCCTTGTAGGCAAGGGTTGGCTTTTGTTCCATTGTTCGATTTGCAGCCTTCGAAACTCAGGAGTGGAACGCATTCTTGTTCTTTCCAATCATATTTACTGATGGTGACGCGGTCGAGCATTTCACGTAGCAGGTCACCATCCCACCATACGGCCATGTTAGTTGGTAAACGGCGGGGTCTGCGGCTAATGATTTCTCCTTTTACATTGCGAATGCCTTTAGAATCGGACGACCACATCTCCACACCCGGGTGGTTGGGGTCGATATCGGCTGCCATACAACGTCCTACATCTATCGGGCTTTTTATTTGCATCAATATTTCTCCTGTAGCGGCATCCCGATAAGTGGAACCGTCTTTTTTGTTTTCGTGACAATCCCATACTTGTAATCCTTTTCGGGATGGGTCGAAGTGGGTCAGGTGTAAGGCATCTCCATGTCCCAGTCCGGTAGAGTAGAGGCCTTCGCCATTATGGTCTATAGTACAGGAACCATAAACAATTTCATCGCATCCATCACCGTCTACATCACCTACTCGCAGATTATGGTTTCCTTGTCCGGCATATTCGGGATGTTGGTTGCTATCGAAAACCCACCGCTGTTTTAAGGCTTTGCCGTCCCAGTCGAATGCGGCTAATACGGTACGAGTATAGTATCCCCGGCACATAACAATGCTTGGCGTTTGGCCATTGAGATAGGCAACGGCGGCCAGGAAACGGTCGCTGCGGTTGGCTTTTGAATCTCCCCAGTCTTGCGGATTTCCACGTGGTGGAATATAAGGAACTGTACAAAGCTCTTTACCCGTTAAACCTGAAAAGACGGTTAAGTATTCATTTCCTGTGAGGATTCTTCCTTTACTGCGCGGATCTTCCGGTCCTCCTTTTCCCCGATAGTCGGCAGAAGCATCACCAATTACTTTTCCTTTTCCATCGATGGTTCCGTCGGATGTGCGTATAGCTAGTTCCGCTTTTCCATCACCATCAAAATCATAAACTAAAAATGGGGTGTAATGTGCACCGGAGCGAATGTTATGGCCGAGGTTGATTTGCCAAAGGCGTTCTCCGTTCAGGCGGTAGGCTTCCATCAAGGTGGGGCCGGTATATCCGTCATGACTGTTATCATGTGAATTGGTCGGGTCCCATTTTAAAATGATTTCGTATTCCCCGTCTCCGTCTACATCGCCTATAGAGGCATCATTAGGAATGTACTCAAAGTTTTGTCCATCCGGAGTTTGTCCGCCGGCCGGACGCTGTAATGGTATTTCGATGTATCCGTTCGGAGCGTTTGCCGGAAGCTGATAACTTCCGCTAACAGCTTGTTCTCCTTTAGGAAGAATGGGACGGACTTCGTAAGTGGCAGCGGAAGTATCTGTTACACGGTCGCGAAAGAAGGTGCAATTGGCTACCGGAATCTTATTTACCTTTTTTCCGTTACGGTAAACATCGAAAGTGATTTCTTGCGGGTCAGAGGAAAGATACCTCCAAGATACAATTACTTCATAAGGGGTGTTGCGTATGGCTACTACACCACGTCCTAGTTTCTCCATTTTTAATTGGGTGAAATCATAATTGGGTTGGGCCGACAAATAGGTCGCCCCTCCAATAAGCACTAATAGAATAAGGTACAATACACGTTTCATGTTTTTTACTTTTTTAGTTTATCTGTTTAGTTTATCTTGTTTTTTAGTTCATCCGGTGCATCTTTGGTGAATGATTTAGCTTCTCCGGCCACATGTGTAAATAATTCCTGTATTTGTTCAGGTGATACATTGAAGGTAGGGCGGAATTGGTCGGAATTCATATAATCGAGAATGGCTTTATACATTTGCCGGGCTACGATGCGGTGCTCCGGCTTGGAAGTCACATCCATGCTGGTCATCATCAGTTTTCCATTTAATACGTTTGCTTCGTAAAGCATGCCTATCTTACGGTTTAGGAACCAGGTATCAATACTTTGCACCAAAGGCTGGAATCCTTTCGGGAAACGGGTGAACTGCATCACTTGTGCATTATTTAAAAGTTCCCACCATTGCAAATTACTATGATATTCTGTAGGAAACTCATGAAAAAGAGGATGATAGTTATTTACCCAGATGCCGGTGGTATGAGGTGGCCGCATTTTGAACCAGGAAGTATTCCAGAAGACAGGGCTGAAATGTTGGACCACTTCTTTACCATAACTTATCTTTCCGGCTGCCAGAATCAATACTTTTCCTCCTTGCTGCAATCGCTCAAGTGCCTTGGAATCTAATGTATCTGTAACATAGACATCACCTTGATTTACTGATTGCGTAGCAGGATACACCCAAAAACTCCAATCATTAACTGCTTCCGTACCTTGTATACTTACAGTCAGATTTAGCTTCATTGGCTTTTCTATTTCTTTTGGACAATAGCTAATTGTCCCTACTTTATTTTGATTTCCTATAGAAAGGTGACAGCCTTCGAAGTTGCCGGAATGATAAACTTTTCCGTATTCGTCGCTCCATGTATAATGTACCGTTTGATTCTGCATCTCTTGCGGACTGAAATTAGCTATTTCTATGGTTGTCTGAATGGTGTCCGCCGTGGTATAAACAAAGCGTTTGGTTCGCATAAGAGGTACAATGGGAGAGCAGAACCGACGGAATTCTTCGGCATTTATATAGCCTTTCTCTTCAAAGAAAACATCCAATAATCCTACTAAGGCGGAGCCCTGTCCTGAATAATCGTTCAAAGCCAGAAGTTGGAATCCTGCATAATCAGGAGTACGTAAAGTTCGTTCTATTTCGTGTTTGTAACAGAGGGCTTGCAACTTACCGGAAGCCATCAGGAAACGGTGTCCCATCTCTTCCATATCGTTTTCCACTAAAATATCATGAAAGATGTCGAAGTTTTTGGCACGGTTTACTCCTGTATATTTATATCGTTCCTCGAAATTAGGGAATGCACACCATTGCCCTGTTTCATGTGATACGTACGGCTGGGATACGGTATCAATACGGCTTTGGAAGCGATAGTCCCCCAGTGTTTCCGGCTGTCTTTTATTCCAATCCAGTCCACGGGCTCCGGCTTTAACGTGATATTGGTTTTTAGGTTGCCACTTCCAGCCATTGCCTACGGATGCCCCTGTATATACACGGCGTGAATCGCGTGCTTTCCATTCGTCAACGAAACGACTTACCCAGGGAACCCAGTTCCCGGCAGGCTCATTTCCACAAGCCAGCATGCAGAAAGAGGCATAATTACCGTATCGGTGTGTCATATCTACTGTTTCCTGCATTAAATAGGTGTCTATCGGTTTCCCTCTTCCCAAGCTAATTCCATGATTGGGCCAGCTCGGGCCTTCCGGTTGTAAATAGAATCCTACGAGGTCGGCTGCTTGAAATGCAGCTTCGGGTGGACAATAAGAGTGGAATCTCATGTGGTTGAGTCCGTATTGCTTGCATATTCTGAAAACTCTTTCCCAACTCTCTCTATCCATAGGGGCGTAACCGGTTAAAGGGAAATCACAGTTTTCTACAGTCCCGCGGAGCATTGTCTTTCGTCCGTTCACATAAAACCATTTTCCTTGAATGGTGAATTCGCGCATGCCGAAAGTAACCTCTTGCAGGTCTGTCTGTTTTTCAGCTTCCAATGTGGCGGTGAGTTTGTATAAAGCCGGTGAAAATTCGTCCCAGGTTTGCATCTCTTTTCCTAACTTCAACTGCATTTCAATCAGCGTAAGTGTATCTTGTAAGAAGACACTCTCTTTTATAGAGGGCACTACATGTGGTTGGTCGGAGTTGAAACTTTTAGCTGAAAGTTGGAGAGTTGCTTTCTGTTTAGAAGCATTCTTTGAGCTAATCCATATCTTTACCGTCGCTGTTTGGTCGGCAAGATGTGGATATACTTGTATCTCCTTTAAATAGATGAATGGTGTTTTTCTTAATTCCAGTTTTCCCACTATGCCATTCCAGTTGCCCTGTGTCTGGTCGCTCACACTGTGCGAATCTTTTCCTACATTAATGGCTTCTAATCGATTATCTATCCGGATAGCTATTTGGTTTTTTCCTGTGGATAAAAAAGAAGTCAGGTCATATTCATGTGCAACACAAAGACTGTTCCGGCTTCCTACTTTTTTATTATTAACCCATACGGTAGTTTCCGTATGTGGGCGTTCCAAAAAGAGAGTAATGCGTTTTCCTTTCCAGTCTTTAGGAAGCGTTACCTCTTTCTTATACCAGGCAACCCCAACGTAATGCTTGGTAGGAGTTAGAAAAAAAGGAAGTTTCACGTTTCCTGCTTTCCGGTACTTTTCCATGTAAGGATTATAATAATAGGAACTGTCATACAGACTGCCCGTCCAATCGGTTTGTGCTGTTACCTCATCTCCTTTCCCTCTTTCGGGCATGGAGCCGGGTAATAAGATAGTTTCTTCTAGATTCTGTTTGTACCATTGTTCTTGAATTCCTTGATTGTTTCGGTCGATGCGAAATTGCCATGTACCGGAAAGGTCAATGCTGGTTTGTGCAAAGCTGCATAAACTTCCAAATAGAAGAGTACATAGAAAGAGTAATATGTTTTTCATGATATACTTTTGGTTTAATTAAGCAAAATAACTTTTAATAAATCATAGTTGCAAGAAAATAAGCTAATTATTGCTCTCATTTCTTTTAATTCAATCATTTTTCTTAATTGGAAAATCATAATAAACAGTTCTTTGAGTCTGTTTCAACTAAAATAGCATGAGTTCGATATACCCATCCTATGGTTCCTATTGCAGGATACTTTATGCAGTTAGCTTCATAAGTCCGTGAAGTTAACTTACTTGCCCTCCGAAGTTAACTTCATGGCTCTATGCAGTAAACTCCGTTAATGAAAAGATAAATGCATGCAATTGAAGGATTATATCGAAGGTAATAAGAGGATAGAGGAAAGAGTGACTCAAAAAGTATCGTGAGCTGAAGTTGTATAATATAATAAGGTGTAGTACCTAAGAAAAATTGAATAAAAATCATATTTCACAGAATAAAAATCATTATTAAAAGTCTGATTCATTAAAAGTTTACTTTATTTGCAAAGTTTAAAGAAGTATTATTTTAATCCAAAAGATGAAACCATGAAATTCATTTTTCTAACATTTATGACATGTATTTCTATGTCCTTGTTCGGGCAAGAAAAATTCCCTGACGGTACATTAATCCCCGATTGGTTTAGAGAGAATAAACCTGTTCAGGTAGAAACTTTGGGAACAAAATACGTCATTACTGATTTCGGAGTGGTCAATGACAGTACTTTATTGCAGACGGATAAGATTCAGGCTGTAATTGATAAGGCTGCCCTGACCGGAGGCGTTGTAGTAGTTCCCAAAGGAACTTTTTTGAGTGGGTCGCTTTTCTTTAAACCTAAGACACACCTGTATCTGGAAAAAGATGCGGTATTGAAGGGTAGCGATGATATAAGTAATTTCCCGGTAGTGACGACCCGTATGGAGGGACAGACCTTGAAGTATTTTGCGGCACTTGTGAATGCGGATGGAGTGGACGGCTTTACCATTTCCGGAGAAGGCACGATTAACGGTAACGGACTTCGTTATTGGAAATCATTCTGGTTGCGCCGTGCTGTGATACCTAAATGTACCAATATGGATGAACTTCGTCCCCGCTTGCTGTATATCTCTCATTGTAACGATGTGCAAATCTCGGATGTACGCCTTCTTAATTCTCCTTTTTGGACTACACATCTTTATAGATGTAACCGGGTGAAGCTTTTAAATTTGCATATCTCTTCTCCTTCCAAACCGGTGAAAGCTCCGAGTACGGATGCGGTGGATATTGATGTATGCAGTGATGTGCTGATTAAAAACTGCTATATGTCTGTCAATGATGATGCGGTAGCGCTAAAAGGGGGAAAAGGACCTTTGGCGGATAAAGACCCGAATAATGGTGGGAATCGTCATATCATCATAGAAGACTGTACGTATGGATTTTGCCATAGCGCCTTGACTTGTGGCAGTGAATCGATAAAGAATCATAATATCATTCTCCGCCGTTGTAATATACATAATGCTTCCCGGTTGCTATGGTTAAAAATGCGTCCGGATACACCTCAAAAGTATGACTATATCTTGGTGGAGGACATTACGGGAGATGCCGGAAGTTTCCTGGTGGTAAAGCCCTGGACACAATTCTTTGATTTGAAAGGCCAAACCCCTCCGATGTCTTATTCCAATTACATCACTATGCGGAATATAGAGTTGGAGTGTGATGTCTTCTTTGATGTGCAGCAATCCGACCAGTATCAGTTGGACCACTTTACGTTTGAGAACTTGCGGATAAAAGCGAAGAATGACAAGTGTGATAAAAGTCTGATTCCTACATTCAGTTGGAAGAATGTATCGGTAGAAAAACGGGCAGAAATGAGAGCAACAAAATAAGATAGGTTATTAAGGTGAAAAGAAAAAAAAGAAGAGTGTGGTTTACATACTCTTCTTTTTTGTCATCTGAAAAACAAATCTTTTTATCTCCAAACAAATACCTTTACCCGAATCTATGAAAAAAACAGTATCATCGATGTGTTTATCGATATACAAAAGTAGTGAATTGCTTTGTTTCCTACCATAGAGATATGTACATATCCATAGAATATTGTCCATACTTCGTGTTTGTTTCTTTATTCTCATGGAAATTTGTTCGTTTCCATGGAAATTTGTTTGCCTGGCTTTATTCTATCTGCTATTTGTGATAGATTTGCAATGTGTATAATTAAGATGTAAGCAGAATATATATATTTACGATAAGAAATATGATAAGATTAAAAGTTTGGGGGTGGTTGTGCCTTTTGGCGGCAGCTATGTTGAATCAACCTGTAAGTGCGCAAAATAAAATCACTGCACCGATGGAAGATGTGAATCATGTGATAGACAATACGCTCGACAGTTTGAATAAAGCCATGATGGCTCGTCCGGTGGCTGGTTCCAGCCGGAAAGCGAATCATCCGGTTTTGTTTTTAGTAGGTAACTCTACGATGCGTACCGGTACACTCGGTAATGGTAACAACGGACAGTGGGGATGGGGCTACTATGCGCATGAGTATTTCGATGAGAATAAAATTACGGTAGAAAATCATGCATTAGGCGGCACCAGTAGCCGTACTTTTTATAATCGTTTGTGGCCCGATGTCTTGAAAGGTGTGCGCCCCGGCGATTGGGTACTTATTGAATTGGGACATAATGACAACGGACCTTATGATAGCGGACGTGCCAGGGCTTCTATTCCGGGTATCGGAACAGACAGTTTGAATGTAACCATCAAAGAAACCGGAGTGAAAGAGACGGTTTATACATACGGAGAGTATATGCGTAGGTTTGTACGGGACGTGAAAGCGAAAGGTGCTCATCCGATATTGTGCTCGCTTACTCCCCGTAATGCGTGGGATGATAAAGACAGTACTATCGTGACACGCGTGAAACAGACCTTCGGTTTGTGGGCTAAACAGGTGGCCGAAGCGGAGAATATACCTTTTCTCGATTTGAACGAAATATCGGCACGTAAGTTCGAAAAGTTCGGTAAAGAGAAAGTGAAATATATGTTTTACCTCGACCGTATACACACCAGTCGGTTTGGAGCACGGGTAAATGCCGAATCAGCGGCTGAAGGTATTCGTATGATGCCGGGACTGGAGTTGGCGGAATATTTGAAAGTGGTGAAGCCGGATACCATGACTGGAGCTACACGAAAGGCGGGATGCCCGGTGTTGTTTGTGATAGGCGACAGTACGGTGAAGAATACCGATAACGACCCCGATGGACAGTGGGGTTGGGGTAGTGTAATAGCCGATTACTTCCGTTCGCAGAAGATAACGGTGGAAAACTGTGCCATGGCAGGACGAAGTGCCCGTACTTTTTTGAATGAAGGCCGTTGGGATAAAGTTTATAACGCTTTGCAACCGGGAGATTTTGTGTTGATGCAATTCGGGCACAATGACGGCGGAGATATCAATAAAGGGAAGGCGCGGGGCGAGTTGCGTGGAAATGGAGATGAAAGCAAAGTCTTTTTAATGGAAGCGACCAAACGCTATGAAGTAGTCTATACGTATGGCTGGTATCTGCGTAAGTTTATACAAGATGCCAAAGAGAAAGGAGCGATTCCTATTGTGTTGAGCCATACACCCCGCAATATATGGAAAAACGGGAAAATAGAGCGTAATACGGAATCTTACGGACGCTGGGCACGTGAAGCTGCTGAAGCCGGAGGGGCCTATTTCATTGATTTGAACTCTATTTCGGCTGATAAACTACAGAAGAAAGGAGAACAGGATGCTGCTGTTTATTTTAAAAGAGACCATACCCATACTTCTTTAAAGGGAGCGCACCTGAATGCCGAGAGTATTGTAAAAGGCTTGAAACAAACCGATTGTACATTGAAACGTTATTTGAAAAAGTAGGATTTCTACTTTATAGAGTGGCTCTTTTGTGCCGTTCCACTTCATCGGTTTTATATTTATCGGGTAGCTCATATTTAGGAAAAATAGCATTCGCTTTATAATTAGAGCCGGAATTCTTCTAAAAGATTCCGGCTTTGTTTTACTATATCCCCTTTTTTTGTACTTTTGCCTTCGTTAGGTAGATAAAAATATGAAAATACACAAATATCTTATAGGAGTACTTTTCTTATTCTTGAGTGTATATGCAAGGGCTTCTGTAGAGGTGCGTTCGGTTCATGTTACTACAAATGACGGTATTGTCAACAATTCCATACGTCATATATTTCAAGATAGCAAAGGCTTTATTTGGTTTGGTACCTTAAATGGGTTAAGTCGTTACGACGGAAATTCTTTTGTGAACTTCCGGCCGAGCCTAAAGGATACCTTATCGCTGGCCGACCATCGTATCAGGCAGATAAGTGAGGATAAAAACGGCTTCTTATGGATTTCCACTTTTGCAGAACTGTACAGTTGCTATGATTTAAAGAAAGACTGTTTCGTCGATTTTACAGGCTGCGGAGAATATAATCAGCGCTATAGTGATAAGAGAATAACCTCTAACGGGGACTGTTGGCTTTGGCACAAAGGGAACGGATGCCGTAGAGTGAGGTATACGGATGAGGCTTTTTCATCGTTTACCTTTACAAAAGAAAAGGGAAACCTGCCTTCGAACCGTGTGAACTATGTTTTCGAAGATTATCTGGGTCGAATCTGGATAGGATGCGACCAGGGTGTAGCGTTGGTTACGGGAGAACGGGCGGACTTATCTGTCATTTTTTCCAGTGCTTTTATGGCGCAGTCGGTAGGCAAACGGGTGTTTTTCTTATCTTCGCAAGGCTCTGTTTCGATGAAAGAAGAGGGCCGACCTATACGGGAGGTAGCCAATCTAAGCAAGGAGGGGACTTTAACTGTTACCGGTTGTTTCCAGATTCAGGACGATTGGTTGATTTTGACCTCAAAGGGGACATATATGTTTAATACCACCACCTATAAGGTTTCCCGTTCTACTCTGTTAAATATTAAGGAAGGAAGAACGCAGGCTGATAACCGGGGAAATTGCTGGATATGCAACCATACGGGCAGAGTGTGGTATATCAATGCAAAAACCCGCGCTGTCAAAGAGTTTCAGCTCATGTCGGATGATAAGGTGGGTTACATAGACCGTGAACGTTATAATATTGTGCATGATTCCCGCGATATCATTTGGATTTCGACCTATGGAAACGGACTGTTTGCTTATAATCTGCGGACAGAAGAGTTGCAGCATTTTACTTCAAATATCAATGGCTTCAGCCATATCAATTCGAACTTCTTGCTGGATATTATGGAAGACCGTTCCAAAAGCATCTGGGTGAGCTCGGAGTATGCCGGAGCCTCAAGATTATTGATTCAGAATGAAGAGGTTGTCCGTATGTATCCCGAAGATAGAACCTTATCCGACCGTTCTAATACGATTCGTATGATTACTCGCTTGCAGAACGGAGATATATGGGTGGGGACCCGTCGTGGCGGGGTGTATACTTACGACAAGGAGTTGCATAAAAAAGATAAGATACATTATTATCACTCCAATATTTATGCGGTGGCCGAAGATGGTGATGGGCAGTTATGGTTGGGAAGCCGGGGCGATGGACTTTGTATTGGTAATACCTGGTATACGCATAAGGCGGAGGAATCTTCGTTAAGCAGGAATCAGATATTCAGTATCTATCGTGACAGGAAAGACCGTATGTGGGTAGGTACTTTCGGAGGCGGTTTGGATTTAGGCGTGAAGACGGAAACCGGATATGAATTCCTGCATTTCTTAAATAAAACATATAGTCAGAAGCAGATACGGGTAATTACGGAAGATAGTTTCGGATGGATGTGGGTAGGTACCAGCGATGGAGTGTATGTATTTCAGCCGGACTCATTGATTGCTAATCCCGATAATTATTTGGAATATAATACCCGGAACGGGAAGTTACGCAATAATGAGATAAAATGTCTTTGTCTGGATAGCAAAGGGCGTATGTGGGTGGGAACATCCGGTGCCGGATTTAGTGTTTGCGAGCCGAATCAAGACTACCGGAATTTGGAATTTGAGCATTACGGAACGGAGGAAGGATTGGTGAACAGCATGGTTCAATCGATAGTGGAAGATAAACACGGGAAGTTATGGATAGCAACAGAATATGGTATTTCTCGTTTTGATGCGGAGAGCCATTCTTTTCAGAACTTTTTCTTTTCAGCTTACGGATTGGGTAATGTGTATAGTGAAAACAGTGGATGTATATGCGAGGATGGACGGATTATGTTTGGTTCGAACTATGGATTGTTAGTGTTGAATCCGGAAAATATACAAGCGAATGATACCGCTTCCGACCAGCTCGTTGTTTTAACGAACTTGAAAATTAATGGAATGGATATCCGTCCGGGAGTTGGCGATTCTCCTTTAAAAAGCTCAATGGCTTACACGGACGAGATTCGTTTAAAATATTATCAGAATTCATTGATGGTAGATTTTTCCACTTTTGATTATTCTATCGAAGGGAATGCAAAATATAGCTATAAGTTAGACCATTATGAGACGAATTGGAGTACTCCTTCTCCATTGAACTTTGCTTCTTATAAAAATCTAGTGCCGGGTACTTATTGGCTGAGGGTCAAAGCATGTAATGAGGCGGGTGTATGGTGCCAAAAGGAAACGGTACTGAAAATAGTGATAGACCCGCCTTTTTGGAAAACGCCTTTGGCCTATATTCTTTATACACTGTTAATTATAGTGTCTTGCTATGTTCTGTTCCGTTTGATGCGTAATTTCAATGCTTTGAGAAACCGCATAGAAGTGGAAAAGCAACTGACAGAGTATAAGCTTGTGTTTTTTACCAATATCTCGCATGAGTTCCGCACTCCATTAACCTTGATACAAGGGGCGTTAGAGAAAATCGAAAGTTATGGCAAGATACCTAAGGAGATGGTTTATTCTTTAAAGATTATGGATAAAAGCACCCAACGGATGCTGCGGTTGATTAACCAGCTGTTGGAGTTCCGTAAAATGCAGAATAACAAACTGGCTTTATCGCTGGAGGAAACGGATGTGATAGCTTTCCTGTATGAAATCTTTTTAAGCTTTAAGGACGTGGCAGAGTCGAAGAATATGGATTTCCAGTTTCTTCCTTCTACCGATTCGTATAAGATGTTTATTGATAAGGGCAATGTGGATAAGGTAACCTATAATTTATTGTCCAATGCCTTTAAATATACGCCAAGTAATGGGCAGATTCTTTTCTCGGTGAATGTGGAGGAGGAAAATAAGGTCTTAATTATCAGGGTGGAAGATACCGGAGTGGGCATTCCGAAGGAGAAACGTGGAGAATTGTTTAAGCGCTTCATGCAAAGTAGCTTTTCGGGAAGCAGTGTAGGGGTAGGCTTGCATTTAAGTCATGAATTGGTAAACGTGCATAAGGGGACTCTCGAATATGATGAAAGAGAGGGAGGCGGTTCTGTCTTTACGGTATCTTTGCCTTTGGATGCAGGTGTCTATGAAGAGAAAGACTTTTTAGTGCCTAATGAGTTGTTGAATGAAGAACAGGAAGCGCAACATTTGAAAGATGTGCTTGTGGAGAATAAACTGGAAAGTGAGTTGCATACTTCTGTAGCTCCGTTGAATGAGCGCAAAATCCTGATTATAGAAGATGACAATGATATTCGGGAATTCTTGAAAGCGGAAGTCGGAAAATACTTTGAAGTAGTAGCGGAGTCGGATGGAATCTCCGGACTGGAGCGTGCCCGGGTATACGACGCTGATTTAATTATTTGCGATGTGTTGATGCCGGGTATGAATGGATTTGAGGTAACCCGCAGGTTGAAAGAAGATTTCAATACCAGCCATATTCCTATTATTCTGCTGACGGCATTGGATTCGTCGGAGAAACGCCTGGAGGGAGTTGAAAATGGAGCGGATGCTTACATCACGAAACCCTTTAGCCCGAAATATCTTATTACACGGGTCTATAAGCTGATAGAACAACGGGAGAAGTTGCGTGAGAAATTTTCGAATGACCCGACGATGGTGCGTCCGGCTCTTTGCTCTTCTAATAAAGACCAGAAATTTGCGGACGATTTACAATCGATGGTAGAAAAGCACATGCACAATCCGGAGTTCTCTGTGGATGAATTGATGTCAAAGATGGGACTGGGACGTACTATCTTTTATCGTAAGGTACATGGCGTAACAGGTTATTCGCCCAATAAATATATCCGTGTTATCCGGTTGAAAAAAGCGGCCGAACTGTTACAGGAAGGGAAATATAGTGTATCGGAAGTCTGTTATAAAGTGGGTATGAACGACCCGTTTTATTTTAGTCAGTGTTTCAAACAGCAGTTCGGTATCTCTCCCTCGGTATATCAAAAAGGTCCGGATGCGGGAGAGGTTAAAGAATCTGATTCTTCTTCTGAAAAGTAAACTATACCTTTTACTGGTGGTTACGCCTGTCTAATGTAAATAGAATCCCAGTTATATCATCTTTCGGCACACTAGGCGAATACTTTTGCCACCGTCTGTGTCACAACAATGCCAGCGCTTGTGTCACAACAATGCCAACGCTTGTGTCACAACTGTGCCAATGCTTGTGTCACAACTATGCCAATACCTGTGTCACAACTGTGCCACGGGCGTGGCATTTATATTAATAAGCGGCTCTGTATTTTCCTTCCTCTTTATCTTCAAGCATGTTCAGATAAGAAGTGTAGCGTGATTCGCTGATTAGATGTTGCTCTACTGCGGCACGTACCGCGCATCCCGGTTCGTGTACATGAGTACAATTATTATATTTGCATTGAGCGGAGTATTCGAATATCTCTTTAAAGTAATGACCCACTTCTTCCTGCTCCATATCAAAGGTTCCGAAACCTTTTATTCCCGGAGTATCAATCAGATATCCGCCATTTTCTGTTGGAAACATTTCAGAATAGGTGGTTGTATGCATTCCCTTGTTATGATACGTAGAGATTTCACCCGTTTTAACGTTCAAATCGGGGAGTATGGCATTGATTAAGGTCGATTTGCCGACACCGGAATTACCCGAAAATAAAGTAACCTTCCCCCACATTTCCGCTTTCAGTTGGTCGATACCCTCTCCGGTTAAAGCCGAAACTTTGTAACAGGGATATCCGATGTATGTATATAGGTTAATTAGTCCGTCGAGATAACGGAGCTCCTCTTCGTTGTAGCAATCTATTTTATTGAATAACAGTTTTACCGGAATCCGGTAAGCTTCGGCCGAAGCTAAGAATCGGTCTATAAAGATAGTAGAAGTTTCAGGATGGTTAACGGTAACAATCAGGAAACATTGGTCGAGATTGGCGGCAATAATGTGCGACTGTTTCGATAAATTGGAAGAACGTCGGATAATGTAATTCTTTCTGTCTTCAATCTCGCTGATAAATGCGGTTCCTTCGTTATTTGTAATAATTTGCACATAATCGCCCACAGCCACGGGGTTGGTACTTCGTATGCCTTTCAAACGGAAATTTCCTTTGATTTTGCAGTCTATAACAGAACCCTCTTCTGTTTTTACCTGATACCAGCTTCCGGTATTTCGTATTACTAATCCCTTCATTTACTTAATTGAAAATGGAAAATGGAAAGTTGAAAATAAAATGAACGGATGGATATGTATTGTGTTCATTTCATTTTCCACTTCCCATTTTCAATTGTTTATTAAACGGTCATGATTTCCTTCTCTTTTGCTGCGAGAATATCTTCTATCTTCTTGATATACTTATCATGTATCTTTTGCAATTTAGCTTCGGCATCTTTTTGAGCATCTTCAGGCAACCCTTCTTTTTGGGCTTTCTTTAGCATGTCAATACCGTCGCGACGTGCGTTACGTACACTAATTTTGGCCGTCTCACCTTCTTTGCTGCACTGTTTGGCCAGTTGTTTACGGCGTTCTTCTGTTAAAGGAGGAATACCCAAACGGATGATTTCACCATTGTTTTCGGGAGTAATGCCTACTTCTGAGTCCATGATTGCTTTTTCTATGATTCTAAACATAGTTTTGTCCCATGGCTTAATCGTAATAGAACGTGCGTCCGGAGTAGTGATAGCGGCTACCTGATTTAGTGGAACCATACTTCCGTATGAGTCTACACGGATGCCATCAAGAATGTGTACATTGGCTTTACCTGCGCGAATGCGGGATAATTGTTCATCCAAGTACATTTCTGCCATTTGCATTTTTTCTTCAGCTTCGTCTAAGTACACTTTTACGTCTGTCATATCGTTTGGTCTTTTAGGTTATTTTTACAACTTTGATTGATTAGTGAAACAAAAGTAATTGATTTTTTAATAGGTTGCAATGTTTTGCTTTATTTATCTTGCATTGCGTTAGATATTTTAGGAAGAATGCTTTTGTTAAAAGCCGGAGAATACAAACAGTTTGTAGATAAAAGAAGGCCAATGGTATAATATATTATTAAGTTCTTCAGCATTATTGTATCTTTGTTTCCATCATTCATTGGCAACATTCGTAATTGTGTTGTGCTCCTTCCACTACTGATTCGTTTTTAGTGGAAGAGGAGGATAAGAAACCATTGTAGTTTTTTCATATATACCTGTTTTTAAGTATTGGAAGAGTTGCTTCGTTGATGAAGCGGCTCTTTCGCTTTATACCTACTACTATCCGGCGTTGCAGGGATAATATTCCTTTGAGGATTGCTTTGTTGTGTTTTGGGATAAGAAAGTTAAATATTGAATAATTGATTAACATTCTTTGTTTTCAGCTAATTATTCGTACCTTTGCTTGTACTATAGGCTAATAATTTATATTATGTACAAAATGTAAGTAGAATACGAATGGATATCAAAAGCTTTGATGTCATCTGTTTATGTATGGTTGCTCGTGTAATATAAGATATAAGCCGGATGAAACAAACAAGGATGAAGACATTGAATTTTGGATGATAAAGCGGACACATTGTATATGGATGTCCGGCAAACGGAATGTATTCTATTAATTTTTATTATTTTTGCTTGCAAATGATTCGCAGTAAATTGAAAATAGGCATTACCTGTATATTGTTGTGTATAGTAACGGTTGTTACTATGGGAGCGGACAATGTCAGTACAGAAAAAGATGTGGACGATTTGCAGATTCTTAATAATCTCCGTTATAAATTGCAATTCTTAGAGAAAGACCAGTCCCCGGAAGAAATACTACAAACACTTTCCCGTTTATCAGCTGAATGGGCTTATGAGAATGATAATGCCGTAACGGGCGATATCTATCGGATGCGAGTATGGTGTTATATCTTGCAAGGCGATTATGGATGGGCTTTTAATGAAGTAAATAAGATATTGGAAGTGGCCGATAATCCGGTTCGGTTAGCTTTCTCTTTTTATGCATTGGGGGATATCTATTATAGTTTGAATCTGTATGAGAAGGCGCTTCCGAATTATCTTTTAGCTAAGGAATATTTGGAGAAAATGGGTAGAATGGAACTGTATTTGGTATCTGTTGATTTTAGACTCCTGTTCATCTATTTATCACTTCAGCAACGAGCCAATGCCCAAAAAGAACTCTTCTCTTTGCAAGAGCATGTTTCAAAGTTGGAGCCGGCTTTGCGTCCTCCTTTAATATTAATGAAATATGCCCAGGCTTCTTTTTATATAGAAATGGAAGATTTTATAAAATCCCGTCAGTTAATTGATGAATTGGAAACTGAAAGCGATTCGCTTTATAATCCTTATAGTGTTGTTTCAGATATGCTTTATGTGAATTATTATCAGCGTAAAGGAGATTTGAATAATGCTTATCGTTATATTCAGGAATGCATTGCTGCTTCCGATAATATGTATGATATTCATTGGCATATTCGGGCTTTGGAGAAAAGAGCCCAGATAAAGGCTGTTATGAATGATATGGAAGGTGCTTGCGAAGATTATCAGAGCGTTTATCATTTGAAGGACTCTTTAATGAATAATAATTTTGTACGGCAAGATAACACATTGCATCTGACTTATCATGTAGATGATAGTGCGACACTTCTATGGAAAGAGCGTCAACACATACTTTATATATGTACCCTATGTATAGTCATCTTGCTGATGGTTGGATTGGGATTGATGATTGGATACAATAAAAAGAACAAGAGGTTAAAAGTATTGCGTGTAAAGCTGACTGACGCAAGGAAAGAAATAAATGATAGCATTCAGGCAAAAAGTCTCTTCTTGTCGAACATGAGCCATGAGATTCGTACTCCTTTGAATGCGATATCCGGTTTCTCGGAGTTGCTGGTTTCTCAGGACAATTTAGATATGGAGCTTCGTAAACAGTGTAATGAAATGATTCAGCAGAATTCTAATTTGCTGATGAAGCTTTTGAATGATGTGCTGGATTTGTCCAATTTGGATATTCAAAAAATGAGCTTTAAGTTCAGGGAATGCAATGTGGTTCCTCTGTGTCGTGCTATTGTAGAAACAATCAAAGGTATAAAACGGACGGAAGCCGAAGTCTCTTTTAAAACTTCTTTGCAGGAATTGTTCCTTTATACAGATGAAAATCGTTTGCAACAAATGCTTTTAAATCTATTGGTCAATGCTACGAAGTTTACGAAAAGCGGAAGCATTGTACTCTCTTTAGAGAAGAAAAAAGACGGAATGGCTTACTTTTCCGTAACCGATACGGGTATAGGAATCTCTCCGGAAATGCAATATAAGGTATTCTCTCGTTTTGAGAAGCTGGATGAGCATTCGTATGGATATGGTTTGGGCCTTTCTATATGTAAGTTGATTATAAACCGCTTGGGTGGTAAAATTTGGGTGGATGCGGAATATAAAAATGGAGCACGTTTTATTTTTACACATCCAATAAAGTGGCGTATAAACAAATGAAAATGCGTATATTCATCATAGCACTCCTATTTATAACAGGTTTCTCTTTTCCTTGTTTTGCAGAGGAAAGTGAAGAAAACTTGGTGCATTTATATGAAAGCCTTCCTCCGAATGAAACTTGGATGAAGGTAACGGAAAAACTTTTGCAAACAGACTTGGACAATTATGATGAGTCGGTAGTCCGTGCAACAAATTTATATACAGAAGCTAAATCACGCGGGAATGATTACTATCTGCGCAGAGCCTGCTACTTTTTAGTGATAGCGAACTATAATTTATCCCGGATAAAGGAAGTAAACAGCTGGTTTGAAGCCTATAAACCATTGGCTCGGAAAGCCGGAGCATTAGATGAACTATATGAATGCTGGCAATGTAAAATACAGTCGTATGCCGATAATATGGATTTTCAACGTGCATTGGAAGAAGCCCGTGAGATGTTGGATGATGCAAAAAACTCTAAGAATGTAAATGGAATATTTTGGGGAGACGTCAGTTTAGGAACTATTTATTCAAACATTGGATGTTTAGACCGTAGCATCGAACTGTTTGAGCATGCAAAATTGTTATTTCCTAAACTGGAAAGCTCCTTTTCAAAACTTTCGTGCTTTGGCTATTTGGCCATTACGTATATGAGGCGGGGAGAAAGCGACCAAACCAGAGCTATACTGCATGAAATGGATGAAACGATTGATTCCATGGTAATTAAGTCGTCTAAGTTTACCCGTGCATACGATGATATGCGCTTTTTTATTTCCACATTATATGCTTATTCCTATTTAAAAGAAAATAAGTTGTCACAGGCAGAGCCTTATTTGAAAAAGGCTTCCGAGCATTTTATTCCGGAACGTTTAAAATGGTATAAAACATTATATTATGAAACTCGTTCTCTCTATTTTCAGATTCTAAGGCAATATGATGAAGCGTTGGCTTGTAACGATTCGGCTTTAGTCTATGCAAAGAACTCTTTGAAGGATTATTTGCGCTATACGGTTCAACGTGCTGATATTATGAAACTCTCCGGGAATTTGAATGGTGCATATCATGCATACAAATATCAAACGGAGTTGTTGGATTCGGTTTCTGTGGTAATGTATACCAAGCAGTTGGAGCAAATTCGAGAAAATTACAATGCTAAACAGGTCGTTCTGGAACGTAATAAATCAAAAGTTTATTATGGAATTATGATTGTAATTGTACTCATAGCTTGTTTAGTTTTTGTTGTGTGGATGTTTTGGCGGGTAAAACTAACGGAATCTCGTTTGAAAGAGGCTAACAAGGAAGTTGAAGGTGCGTTGAGGAGAGTCGAAGAAATAAATGAAACGAAGAGTAAATTTTTACGGAACATGAGTTATTGTGTCCGTTTGCCTTTGAATGCGGTCATGGGCTTTTCGCAAATACTTTCTTCACCGGAAGGAGATGCTTCTCTGGATGATGAGACTCGTGAGAAAATATCCCAGATAATGAAAGTAAATTCGGGTAATTTAATGCAGCTCGTAAACAGTGTATTGGATTTATCCCGTTTGGAATCAGGAATGATGAAGTTTGTACTTTCAGATTGTGATATTGTTCAGATTTGTAAAGATGCCGTCTCTATGTCGCGAATGAAAGAGGGAAATATGGCCGTTATTACTTTTGATGACCAGGTAGAAAGCCAAATGATTCATTCGGATGAAGGACGCTTAATGGTTATCATTTCTTCTATGTTGCAAGACTATACCTCTGAAGAGAGACGTCTGATTGTAATTACTTTACGAAAAGATGAGGAGCAAAAAGTTTTAAAGATAGATGTGGAAAACACTCCGATTGCCTATATGGACGATGATAATCAACAGATATTTATACAACGTGAAGTAGCCCGTTTGTTTATAGAACATTTCGGAGGAACGTTTAGAGTAGAGGGCGGAGCCGTCTATTTTACTTATCCCTATCTGTAACGGAGTGATAGCGTGCACAAATGTTTCTTTTTTCCTTTAAAAATTAGTTATTTATTAAATGCTTTTTGCTTTAAAATATCTACCTTTGCAACCAAATCGCTTAATCTGTTATTAAATGTCTGAAACGAAGAGAATAAAAACCGCATTGATATCGGTTTTCCACAAAGAAGGATTGGATGAAATCATTGCCAAACTTCATGCGGAAGGTGTACAATTCCTTTCAACGGGTGGTACCCGTCAGTTTATAGAGTCATTAGGTTATCCTTGCCAAGCTGTGGAGGATTTAACTTCTTATCCTTCCATTTTGGGCGGAAGAGTCAAAACATTACATCCTAAAGTTTTTGGAGGTATTCTTTGTCGCCGTGCTTTGGAAGAAGACCAAAAACAGATAGCTCAATATGGTATTCCGGAAATAGATTTGGTTATCGTTGATTTGTATCCGTTTGAGGATACGGTTGCTTCCGGAGCGGAAGAGTCGGCTATTATTGAGAAGATTGATATAGGCGGTATTTCTCTGATTCGTGCCGGAGCCAAGAATTTTAAAGACGTAGTAATTGTTGCAAGTAAAGCTCAATATAAACCGTTAAGAGATATCTTGGTTGAACATGGAGCTTGCACTACTTTAGAAGAGCGCCGTTGGTTTGCTAAAGAAGCTTTTGCGGTGTCTTCTCATTACGACTCAGCTATCTTCAACTATTTTGATGAAGAGGAAGGTTCTGCTTTCCGTTGTGCAATGGACGACCAAAAGCAATTGCGCTATGGTGAGAACCCTCATCAGAAAGGATATTTCTACGGTAATCTGGAAGATATGTTTGACCAGATTCATGGAAAAGAAATCTCTTATAACAATCTGTTGGACATCAATGCCGCGGTAGATTTGATTGATGAGTTCGATGAAATTACATTTGCTATCTTGAAGCACAACAATGCTTGCGGTTTGGCTTCACGCCCTACTTTGTTGCAGGCATGGAACGATGCTTTGGCGGGCGACCCTGTTTCAGCGTTCGGTGGCGTATTGATAACGAATGAAGTGATTGATAAAGCTACGGCCGAAGAGATTAATAAAATATTCTTTGAAGTAATCATTGCCCCGGATTATGATGTGGATGCATTGGAGATACTGGGACAAAAGAAGAACCGTATCATTCTGGTCCGTAAAGATATAGAACTTCCTAAAATGCAGTGTCGTTCTGTCTTAAATGGCGTATTGGTACAAGATAAAGACTTGAACACCGAAACAAAAGCCGATTTGAAACAGGTTACTGTTAAGACTCCGACTGAAGAGGAAGTGGAAGATATGTTATTTGCTAATAAAATTGTAAAGAACAGTAAGAGTAATTCCATTGTGTTGGCCAGAGGTAAACAGTTAATTGCAAGTGGAGTGGGACAAACTTCACGTGTGGATGCTTTGAAGCAGGCTATAGAAAAGGCGCATAATTTCGGTTTCGATTTGCAGGGAGCTGTTATGGCGAGTGATGCATTCTTCCCATTCCCGGATTGTGTTGAAATAGCCGGAAACGAAGGCGTTACCGCTGTCATTCAGCCGGGAGGCTCTATTAAAGATGAGTTGTCATTCCAATATTGTGATGAACATAATATGGCGATGGTGATAACTGGTATTCGTCATTTTAAACATTAATAAATAAGGAAATTTAAATGGGATTGTTTTCATTTACACAAGAGATAGCTATAGACCTTGGTACCGCTAATACCATCATTACTTCTAATGGTAAGATAGTAGTGGACGAACCGTCTGTTGTAGCATTAGATCGCCGTACGGAAAAGATGATTGCTGTGGGAGAACGGGCCAAGTTGATGTATGAGAAGGAAAATCCGTATATCCGTACGGTACGTCCGTTAAGAGACGGAGTCATTGCGGATTTTAATGCTTGTGAGCAAATGATGCGCGGACTGATTAAAAAGGTCAATATGGGTAATCGTTTGTTTTCACCTTCTTTACGTATGGTAATAGGTGTTCCGTCGGGTAGTACGGAGGTTGAACTTCGTGCCGTACGCGATTCTGCGGAACATGCGGGAGGACGTGACGTTTATTTGATATTTGAACCGATGGCTGCTGCTGTAGGCGTTGGATTGGATGTGGAAGCTCCGGAAGGAAATATGATTGTAGATATAGGTGGCGGGTCCACTGAAATTGCAGTCATCTCATTGGGAGGAATTGTAACAAACAGTTCTATCCGTATTGCCGGAGATGATTTAACGGCAGACATTCAGGAATATATGAGCCGTCAGCATAACGTGAAAGTCAGTGAACGTATGGCCGAGCGTATTAAAATCTCGGTAGGAGCAGCGTTGACAGACCTTGGTGATGAGGCTCCGGAAGACTACGTTGTACACGGTCCGAACCGTATTACAGCGCTTCCGATGGAGGTTCCCGTATGTTATCAGGAGGTAGCCCATTGCTTGGAGAAATCAATTGCCAAAATAGAAACAGCCATATTGAATGCGTTGGAAAATACACCTCCCGAATTGTATGCGGATATCGTACATAACGGAATTTATCTCGCTGGTGGCGGTGCGTTATTACGTGGTTTGGATAAGCGTTTAACCGACAAAATTAATATCCCGTTCCATATTGCGGAAGACCCGTTGCATAGTGTAGCTAAAGGTACAGGCATTGCATTAAAGAATGTAGACCGGTTCTCCTTCTTAATGCGATAAAAACAATATTTTATTCTTTTATTGTTTTATCAAAGCGGGATTAGGGTTTCCTTAGTTCCGCTTTGTTGACATTACTAAAAAGTAGGGAATGTGCGTAATCTGCTGGAATTCTTTATAAAGTATAGTTATTGGTTTCTTTTCATCTTGTTGGAAGTAATCAGTTTTGGATTGTTGTTTCGTTTTAACAGCTATCAGGGAAGTGTATATTTTACGTCAGCCAATTGGTTGTCGGGCACTGTCTATGAAATATCGAACGGAGTAACCTCCTACTTTCATTTGAAAAGTGTGAATGAAGAGCTGATGGAGCGCAATATCTATTTGGAACAGCAGGTTTCGGCCTTGCGCGAAGAATTTATAAAGGCAACTCGTGATACGGCTTGGGTCGATTCTATTCAGCATTCTGTTTTAAAGGACTTTATCATGTTAAAAGCAGAGGTGATTAATAATAGTATTAATTGGGCTGATAACTATATAACACTCAATAAAGGAGAACAAGACGGAGTCCGTTCCGAGATGGGAGTTATGGATGGTAATGGAGTAGTAGGCATCGTCTATTTAACAGCTTCTCATTATTCTATTGTGATTCCGGTATTAAATAGTAAATCCAGCATAAGCTGTAAGATACAGAACAGTGATTATTTTGGTTATTTAAAATGGGATGGGGCAGATAGCCGTTATGCTTATTTAATGGATTTGCCTCGCCATTCGGTATGCGAAAAGGGCGATACTATTGTAACAAGCGGTTTTACTTCTATTTTTCCTTCCGGAATTATGGTAGGTACGGTCGACGAAATAGCCGATTCGCATGATGGACTCTCTTATTTATTGAAGGTGAAACTTTCTACAGATTTTGGAAAGTTGAAAGATGTAAGAGTGATAGCCCGTAAAGATATGGCAGAACAAAAAGAGTTGGAACAGAAAATAAAGAAGTAAACATGGCTATTGTTTTTTTCAAGCGTTTGGGGTGGTTTTGGCTACTCGTCTTTATTCAGGTACTGGTTTTGAATCACGTACATCTGATGGGATATGCCATGCCGTTTCTGTATGTTTATCTTATTTTGACGCTGAATGTCAATGTCTCTCGGAATATCTTGTTGTTATGGGGATTCTTTTTAGGACTGGCTGTGGATATATTTTCCAATACTCCCGGGATGAATGCGGCGGCAACTACCTTTCTGGCTTTTATGCGTCCTTCGTTATTAACCCTGTTTACCCCACGCGATTGTGCTGAGGATATGGAGCCGGGGATTAAGAGTATGGGGTTCTGGCTGTTCTTCCGCTATGTATTAGTGGGGGTAGCCTTGCATCATACCGTTCTTCTCACTATAGAATCTTTTTCTTTCTTTGATTTAGGTTTCTTGTCACTTGAGATATTGTCAAGTACGTTGTTAACTACATTCTGTGTAATGGCTATAGAAGGTATATGTAAAAAATAACCTGTAAGTAATATGCGTGATTATAACCTCGAAAAACGGAAGTTTGTAATCGGCGGAGTGGTAGTCACTATCGTCCTCCTCTATCTGATACGTTTGTTTACGCTTCAGATTATGAGTGACGATTATAAGAAGAATGCCGATAGCAATGCCTTCTTGAATAAAGTGCTGTTTCCGGCGCGCGGGGCTATTTATGACAGGAACGGAGATTTGTTGGTGTACAACCAGCCGGCCTATGATGTAATGGTGGTGATGAAGGAGATAGAAAATCTGGATACCTTGGACTTTTGCCAGACATTAAATATCTCCAAAGATTATTTTATAAAGCGTATGGCTGATATCAAAAACCGGAATCTGAATCCGGGCTATTCCCGCTATACGGAACAGATGTTTATGAACCAGCTTTCTGCTGAAGACTTTGCTGTCTTTCAGGAAAAGCTTTTTAAGTTCAAGGGGTTCTATATACAACGTCGTACCATCCGGCAGTATACTTATAATGTGGGAGCCCATGTACTGGGAGATGTGGCCGAGGTGTCCAAAAGAGATATTGAGAACGACGATTATTATCGTATGGGAGATTATATCGGAATTCAAGGGGTGGAGCGGTCGTACGAAAAACAGTTACGTGGCGAGAAAGGCGTGGAAGTATTATTGCGTGACGCGCATGGGCGTATACAGGGACGTTATATGGACGGTGAATATGACAGGACTCCGGTTCCCGGGAAGAATCTGACATTGGGAATTGACGTAAAGCTGCAACAACTCGGAGAGCGCTTGCTCGAAGGAAAAATCGGTAGTATTGTAGCCATAGAGCCTTCTACCGGAGAAATTCTCTGTATGATTTCATCTCCTACTTACGACCCGCATTTAATGATTGGACGGCAACGTGGAAAGAACCATTTGGAACTGTCGAAGGATTCATGGAAACCCTTGTTGAACCGGGCCATATCGGGGACATATCCACCGGGTTCTACTTTTAAAACTTCCCAGGCTTTAACTTTCTTGCAAGAAGGAATTATTACACCGGAAACTTCGTATCCGTGTTATCATGGATTTGTTTTCGGAGGATTGCGCGTAGGTTGTCACTCGCATGGTTCCCCTTTACCGTTAGTTCCGGCTATCGCAACTTCCTGTAACGGCTATTTCTGTTGGGGACTGTATCACATGTTAGGTGCCAAAAAGAAATATGGTTCTGTACAGAAAGCCATGACTGTATGGAAAGACCACATGGTATCGATGGGATTCGGTTATCGGTTGGGAGTGGATATTCCGGGAGAGAAGAGAGGAATGATACCGAATGCCGCTTATTATGATAAGAATTACAGAGGTTCGTGGAACGGACTGACCGTTATTAGTATTGCTATCGGGCAGGGAGAGGTCACGTTAACTCCTTTGCAAATAGCCAATTTAGGGGCGACTATTGCCAATCGGGGACACTTTATTACTCCGCATGTAGTGAAAGAGGTGGAAGGAGAAGAACTGGATAGTTTGTATCGTTTTCCCCGTAAAACAGATGTAGATCGGGAATATTATGAAGTGGTAGTGAAAGGAATGCGTCAGGCTGTGCTGGGAGGTACATGCCGCGGAGCAAACATACCGGGAATTGAGGTTTGCGGAAAGACGGGTACGGCAGAAAATCGCGGACACGACCATTCTGTATTTATGGGCTTTGCACCGATGGACCAGCCTAAAATAGCGATTGCTGTCTACGTGGAGAATGGCGGATTTGGTGCTGTATACGGTGTACCGATTGGCGCGTTAATGATGGAGCAGTATTTGAATGGGAAACTATCGCCTGAAAGTGAAGCGCGTGCGGCTGAATTCCAGGCAAGGAGGATAATGTATGGTAACGAAGAGCGGTAGTTTGTTTAAGTCTATTGACTGGATAACCATCTTCATTTATTTGTTGCTGGTTGTTTTTGGTTGGTTCAGTGTATGCGGAGCCAGCTATACCTATGGCGAAACGGATTTTTTTAATTTCGACACACGTGCCGGAAAACAGATGGTATGGATTTTCTGTTCGTTCGGTTTAGGTTTTGTACTGCTAATGCTCGAAGAAAAACTCTATGAGATGTTCTCCTACATTCTGTATGGGGTGATGCTCTTCCTATTGTTGATTACTCCGTTTCTGGCAGAAGATACAAAAGGCTCCTATTCATGGATTAAATTTGGTCCGATTAGTTTGCAGCCGGCCGAATTCGCGAAATTTGCCACTGCACTGGCTTTGGCCAAGTATATGAGTGCCTACTCTTTTTCTATGGAGAAAACCCGTAACTTTGTAATGGTTGTCGGGATGGTTCTTTTACCGATGATGTTAATTGTGTTGCAGAAGGAAACCGGCTCGGCATTAGTCTATCTGTCTTTCTTTTTAATGCTTTATAGGGAAGGTATGTCCGGAGCGTTTCTATTTTCCGGCGTTTGCGCCGTAACATACTTTGTAGTAGGCATTCGTTTCTCGGAAGAACCGTTATCAGAGATAATTCCTACTTCGGTCGGAACATTCTCTGTCTTGCTGCTGATTTTGCTTTTTACGGCAGGCATGATGTGGACCTATTGCAAGAAGAAGGCACCCGTGTGGAATGTACTGATTGTGGGATTGGGTATAACCCTGCTTGCTTACTTGTTTGCAGAGTTTGTGATACCTTTTAATATTATGTGGGCACAGTTGGGCATCTGCGTTGCATTGATTGGTTATTTGATTTACCTTTCGTTAAGTGAACGAAGCAAGAACTATGCTTTAATAGCCCTGTTTACTTTGGGTTCCGCTGTTTTCTTTTATTCCAGCGATTTGGTATTTAACAAAGTGCTTCAACCGCACCAGCAAATCCGTATTAAAGTGGTATTAGGTATGGAAGAGGACCTATCCGGAGCCGGATACAATGTCAATCAGTCGATTATTGCAATAGGGTCGGGCGGTTTGACTGGAAAAGGTTTTTTAAATGGTACGCAGACCAAATTGAAATATGTGCCTGAGCAAGATACGGATTTTATTTTCTGTACGGTTGGCGAGGAGGAAGGATTCTTAGGCTCGGCTGCTGTACTGATTCTTTTTATGGTGCTGATATTGCGGCTTATTGTGCTTTCTGAACGGCAGACCAGCGCTTTTGGGCGGGTTTATGGCTATTCGGTTGCCAGTATTTTCCTCTTTCATCTTTTTATAAATGTAGGAATGGTATTAGGCTTGACGCCGGTTATCGGCATTCCTTTGCCCTTTTTTAGTTATGGCGGCTCTTCTTTGTGGGGTTTTACCCTTTTGTTGTTTATATTTCTTCGCATTAGTGCCGAAAGTAAGAAATCGTAATAGATGTTGCTTTGTTTTTTAGAAAAAACAGTTGGAGCGATTGAATAAAACTATATATTTGCAGCACTATTGTTCAGATAATTATGATATGGTAAATATGAATACTATTCAAAAGCTATTTATCTGTTTTTTATTCTTAGTCCTGTTTCTTCCAAAGCTTCCTGCTCAGGACTATACGGTGGGGAAATCCATTATTTCTTTGCAGATTGGGCCTTCGAGGTATGTGGGTACATTTCTTGGAATAGCAGACTTTTCTAAGAACTATCGTAGTGATTTGCGGGATGGACTAAGTTGGAATGCCGGGTATAGCTATATTTTCGGCAAACCGGGAAGAAACTGCAATTTCGGGCTTGGACTGATGTATCAGGGAACCCGCTATAAACATTCGGCATCTGATGTTTCGGATGATATTTCCATGCAATACCTGGCCCCTCAATTTATTTTGCACTTTGCGAGAAAACGCTATAACATTCAATTGGCCTATGGCTCCGGCTTCTTATGGTATAAGGATGATAGTGGTATGTATGGAAAACCCCGTAAGGTGGATATGGACGAATGGGCTTTTAATCTTTCGGCAGGCGGTGAGTACTATTTAGCCTCCTGGTGCGGACTGTGTGCCAAACTGAATTGGATTGTTTCCGAGTCGAAAGAATATTCCGTTTCTTATCATGGTGAAACCTGGACTGTGAATAATCCGGAATTAAGTAATGGGGGAGGTACTTTTGCTCCGCTTTCGTTTACTGTTGGTATGAACTTTCATTTTTAGTAAGATGAAGAAACTTTGGTTTATCAGTTTGTTAGCTTTCTGTTTGGCTTGTGATGAAGATTATACGGTAGACCCCACTCTTCTTCCTCCGGCTACAACTACCGGGGCAAAAACCATGGGTTGCCTGGTAGATGGATGGGTCTATTCGAGTAAGCGTTTTGGTGATACTTCAGTCGATGTTTATCAGGTGGAGCGTGGGGACAGTGTCGTTATTAGTGCCTATGCAGGAGACTACGGGATATTGAAACTCAGTATACTGAATCCGGAAGAGAAGAAAACGCTGCCTTATGTAGATGCCTTTTTGGATGAACAAAAATTAGAAGACGGTGAAGTAACCATTACCCGGATGAGTGGAGGAGTATTGAGCGGAACTTTTGAAGGAGGTAGTGTGACGCGTGGTCGTTTTGATGTCAAATACGAGAAGCCGGAATAGGCAAACCTCATTCTCGGCTTTATTTCTCTACAGTTCCCGTTCAGGCGTCAGGATGTGGCAGGTTTAGCCTGAAAGAGGCTGCGCTTCGTTTCTGGGAAAAGCTTATTTCTCAACAAGCCTGATTCCTACGTCATGAATGCCTTCTATGCGGCCTTTCTTCATGTAATGGGCCAGTTTAAAGATAGGAGTGTATTCTTTATCCAATGTAACCGTTTTAAGCGGAAAATTTGTTTGGTAATAGTTGTTCAGTCCGGTTCCTATAAACCGGCCTTTTTCGTTGACCAGTACGCATTGCAGCGTATCGGCGGTAAATTGCATGGAGTCTTGCGAATTCTGATAAACCACTACCCATAAAGATTGATACGCAAACTCCTTTGTATGGCGTATTTCTATTTGAAGCCCATAGTTTTCAGCCTGTATATCTTTTGTGGGTATGGGAAAAACAAGCGTATCACTCTTGTTCCACCCGTCTTTGGGTAACGTGCGGAAAGAGTGATACATTGTATGGGGTTGGCAGGAAGCCAACAGGGCTATCAGTAAACCTGCCGGTAAACTATTCCTTATTTGGTTCTTTATTGACATTCTCACGTTTGATAAATCCTTTTGGACGTTGTTGTGAGTTGGTTTGTTGCTTATTCCCGTTTCTGGACCTGTTTTCCTGTGCCGGTTGAGAACGCTTTTCTCCTTGCTGGCGTCTTTCTCCTTGTTGCGGCTGTGGATGCTGCGGTTTGTTTATTTGTCCGTTATTGCCGTTGCCTCCGTTGTTGTTATTGTTTCCCGAAGCTTCCTGCTGGTTGGCATTTGTTCCATTTCTCTTCTTCTTTTTCTTTCCTGCATTTTTGCTGCGGTCGAAACGGGTCAGGCTCTCTTGTTCTAATAAGTCGATAGAACGTTTCGGTTCGTTCTTTTTCTCTTCTTCCATTAAATTATCCGGTTTAAGGCTTTTCCGGTTCATATTAATGATTTCGAACGCTCTTTTTCCGGTAATGGTAACAATGTTAGCGGCAAAGTTCTTGTCGGTAGAATAAGTGACTAACCCTTTTAAAATATCCGACTTGAAGAAATAGAATGTACCGTCTTTTGTTTCCAGGGCAATTTCACGGGAAGGCATACGTTTCTGGCACTCTACATAAGCATCCACTTCGTAGTTGAGGCAACATTTCAGTTTGGCACATTGTCCGGCCAGCTTTTGAGGATTTAAAGAGATATCCTGGATGCGTGCCGCGTTGGTGGATACGGAAACAAAGCTGGTCATCCATGTTGCACAACAAAGTTCTCTTCCGCAAGGTCCGATACCTCCTATACGTCCGGCTTCCTGACGGGCGCCAATCTGCTTCATCTCTATGCGTACGCGGAAAGCCTCAGCCAAAACTTTGATAAGTTGGCGGAAGTCCACCCGTTCGTCGGCTATATAATAGAAAATAGCTTTGTTGCCGTCTCCCTGATATTCCACGTCACCGATTTTCATATTCAGGTTCAGGCTGGCGGCTATTTGTCGCGAACGAATCATGGTGGCATGTTCTTTCGCTTTCGCTTCCTCGTACTTTTCCATGTCCACCGGCTTCACTTTCCGGTAGATGCGTTTGATTTCCACGTCCGGCTTTAAGTTCGCCTTTTTCATCTGGAGCGGAACCAACCGTCCTGTAAGAGTTACGGTACCTATATCATGTCCGGGACTTGCCTCCACAGCCACTACATCGCCTTTTTCCAGTTTAATGTTGTTGCTGTTTTTATAGTACCCTTTGCGGGTGTTTTTAAACTGTACCTCCACCATGTCGCAGAGTTCTCCGTTTTCGGGTATATCTGCCAGCCAGTCGAAAGTGTTCAGTTTATTATCTTGTCGTCCGCAGCCTTTGGCACAAAGCCCGCCGCTTCCGCGTTTCTGTATAAAATCTGTCATGGTCTTTTATATTTATTGTATAAGCAATACAATCATTTTCAGCGAGAAGTCGAAGAATACCATTTTAGGATTCACATTCTGCTCTATATGTTGTTGTGCTTCGTTTAATTCGTTCATAATGCCTATGGCGTTACGTTCATTTACAAAAGGAGAGAAGTGCTTGGAAAAGTTCATCTCTTCGTTGTTCATGTACGTTAATTCACTTCGATGGAAATTGTATATAAAGTTTTCCCTTATCATGCGTTGGCAATATTCCAGGAAGTTCTTTTGTCTTTCGCGTCCCATTCCGGCTATTTGGTCGCTCCACTCTTTCATCTCTTTGATTTTCCGTTGGTAGGAGAGACGCATCAGGCTGATAAACAGTTCGAGAAAGAGCTTGTTGTCTTCACTCAGGTGAATGGTTTCCAGTGCCTTTACATAGTTTCCTCCCGAAATGTGGGCAATGCTTGTGGCATCTTCCGGTCGTAAACCGAATTTGCCTTCCAGCGCATGGGCAATTTCATCCTCTTTTATTTTATGGATATTGATACGCTGTGTACGGCTCAATATGGTTGGCAATATCATATCCGGAGCTTCCGATACCAGTAATAACACTGTTTGAGAAGGCGGTTCTTCGAGCAGTTTTAATAACTTGTTGGCACAGGTAATATTCATCTTTTCTGGTAGCCAGATAATCATTATCTTGTATCCGCCTTCGCTCGATTTTAAGGTCAGTTTCCGTAATATTTCCGAACTCTCTTTTTCATAAATCATGGCTTGCTGGTTCTCAGCACCCATTTCGGCCAGCCAGTGATTTAAATTAAAGTAGGGAGTGGTAAGCAAAAGGTTACGCCATTCTTTGATGTAATCGTCGCTTACGGCGTCATTTTTCTTTTTTATAACGGGAAATACGAAATGCAAATCGGGATGGGCCAGCTTATTGAACTTTATGCACGAAGGGCATGTTCCGCAAGCCTCTTCTTCTCCCCGATTAGTACAACAAAGATAGCGGGCGTATGCGATAGCCAAGGGTAATTTTCCGCTTCCTTCCGGTCCGCAAAGCAGTTGGGCGTGGGGTACACGTCCCTCTTTAACTTCCAGAATGAATCTTTTCTTAACTTCCTCTTGCCCTATAATATCTTTAAAAAACATACTTAATTCTACTAATATATCTGTTTGGCCACTTCCTTGATGCTGTTTACGGCTGAAACCGTATAGAAGTGAATACTTGGCACGCCATGTGCCATTAACTCTTTACATTGTTCCACGCACCACTCTATTCCCAACCGGGCTGCTTCTTCATCCGTTTTACATTTTGCCGCTTCGGTAGCCAATGGTTCCGGTAAATCCACTTTAAACGTTTTGGGAACCATGGATAGTTGCGATAACTTGGTGAATGGCTTGATTCCCGGGATAATAGGAATGGTGATACCTTGTTGGCGGGCCCGTTCTACGAAATCGAAATATTTACGGTTATCGAAAAACAACTGGGTTACAGCGTACTCGGCTCCCATCTCCATTTTCTTTTTCAGCCAATAGAGGTCTGAATCCAGATTGGGGGCTTCTTCATGTTTTTCCGGATAGCAAGCAACGCCGTATGAAAACGGAGTTCCTGTAATCTTAATGGGTGAACCGTCGACAAATAGTCCTTTATTGAAATCGTTGATTTGTTGTTGCAGGTGAATGGCGTGTGAATAGCCGTCTACTTCGGGAGTAAAGATGGATTCGTGCCTTGCCTTGTCGCCACGTAAAATCAACAGGTCGGTAATGCCTAAAAACTGGAGGTCGAGCAATACATATTCCGTGTCTTCACGGGTAAACCCACTGCATAAAATGTGGGGTACTACTCTGATATCGTATTTGTTTTGAATAGCGGCTGCTACGGCGACTGTTCCCGGACGACGACGCAACCGGTTGCGCTGAAAGAGTCCGTCTCCTAAGTCTTTGTACACATATTCGCTGCGATGCGTGGTAATATTGATATATTTTGGGTCGAACTCCCGAAGTGTATCGATGGTTTGATACAGCTTTTCAATGCCTGTACCTTTCAGTGGCGGAAGGATTTCGAATGAAAAGGCTGTTTCTTTTGTATCTTTGATTAAATCTATCACTCTCATTATTCTACTTATTCGGCTCTATTTTACCCAAATTACATAATGTGGCAAAAATAGGGAAAATATTGTGAAAAGCGAAGTGATTCGTGCTGTAAATAGCTATTACTTTTCCTAAAAACATAAAAAACTGCTTCGGTAAGCTGCCATTACTTGTAATTAACTATAACTTTGTAGCCAAATAGGTAATAAGATGAGGACATTAGTGCTGGCCGACAATCAGGATATCACCCGCTATGGAATAAAGTTGCTTTGCTCGGCATGCAGCGGGATAGGCAATGTGGTAGAGGTTGCTTGCAAAGAGGAACTGGTGCAAGGGCTGTTGCGCAATCCGTGTGCGTTGGTGGTATTGGATTATACCTTGTTCAACTTGAATTCTGACGATGAGTTACTTATTTTAGAACAGCGTTTTCCCGATGCGCAGTGGATTTTGTTTTGTGAGGATTTAAGTGAAGACTTCATTCGCCGGGTATTGGTGGGAAGCACACGCATAGGCATTGTTATGAAAGAGGATAAGTTGCCCGAAATAGAGGAGGCCCTGCAATGCAGTTTGAGGTCGGAGCGTTTTGTTTGCAAGCGTATTGCTCAGTTAATGCAGTCCAAACCGCCAAGTACAAATGAGAAAGAACACCTGACCGCTACGGAAAAAGAGATATTGAGAGCCATTGCCATGGGAAAAACAACAAAGGAAATAGCTGCCGAGCGTTATCTCAGCGTGCATACGGTAATGACTCACCGTAAAAATATCTTTCGTAAATTGCAGGTGAACAATGTATACGAAGCCACTAAGTATGCGATGCGTGCCGGCATTGTAAATAGGGCGGAGTATTATATTTAGAACGGCTGGATATAGCGTCCTTCATGCAAGGATGATTTTTTAATTCTTATTTCTTTTTATGACAAATCATCCCATTTTGCCCGTTTGCAACTCATTCTTCAGGAAGGCGTAGACGTATTGGGGGCTTTGGAAATAGAGTCCGGTCTTGGGGTCTTGGAGCTTGGTGTACGTATCGGAAGTGTAGAGTGTACGCAGAGCTTCTTTCATATCCATGTCAAAGTCCTTCATTAGCAGAAGCACGATGTCTTTTGCTATACCTTCTATTTGATAACTAATCTCATTCATAGGTCTTCTTTAATAGTCGGACGGCACGAGCCGTTCCGAAGAAATATTGGATGGTAATACCTTTCATGTATTTCAGGCGTTCCACGAAAGTATCTAGGTCTATCTCATGTTCCATATAGCGGCGTATCTGCAAGCCTACCCGATCGTTGGCTATTGGACCTACCACGATGTCATAGTCGTGGGCGGGTTGTGTCGAGGTGTTATTGCGATTGGCAAAGATGAAATCTGCCCACTCCTTGTTATATGTGTCGAAGAACTTCACTCGAAATGTGGTATCGGCAGAAAGCAAGGATTCGTCAAATTCGTAGACGTTGATAATCGGTGTTGCGTCCAACTGTTCCGCTTTATAGGCAGCCATAGCCAAAGCCTGTTCCTTGTCGGCAGAGAGGTAGAAACCACGCCCGAAGTCCTTGTTGGGCTTGGACTGTTGCAGGTCTATTTCCGTGATGTCTACGGTCGATCCATGATATAACTTCATGATAGAGCCCCTCCGAAGCGACGGCAATAGGCGGTAAGGTCGGCAATGACGTCTTCAAAGCGTTGTGTATGGGCAATTCCATAATGTTTGTCGAGGAAGTCTATAGCCTTGAAACGTTCCAGATAACGGTAAGCCTGACTGTCATTCAGAGAGTGCGCTTTGGCAAACTCGCTGACCACAGCAATGATATATTCTATCTTATTTGCTAAATCCTGTGTCATAAAACAACTCTATATTTAGTCTCCTAATGCAAAGATAATTATTTAATTGAAAATGAAACGTTTTATTTAATTGAAAAATGAAAGTTGAAAATTGAAAATGAAGGACTTTTTAAGTGGAGAGTTATTTAATTGAAAGTTGAAAGTGGAAAATTGAAAATAAAAGACTTGTGGAGTTGGGTTTTGAGAATGAGTAGAGCGTTTTATCTTCTGCTCTCCCGAGAAAAAAGAATCTATTTATTTGTTCCGTTTTTTTCTTCATTAAAAGCTTTCTCTTTATCTTTGGAGCGTTGAACTGAAATAATGAAGAGCGTTGCTGAAACTCTTTCTATTTTGGAGATATTAAATCAGAACCCTATGAATACAAAAACGGTTATATTAACTACTTGTGATGATGCTTTTAAGGCGCATGTGCTTCAAGGTGCTTTGGAAAGTGAAGGTATAGAGTCTATTTTGCACAACGAAATAGCTTGTAATCTTATGCCTAATATGAATGGAATAATGGGGATGGGTGTGCAGGTGCTTGTTCTGGAAGAGGACTATGAAGCTGCACTGAAAGTGTTGGAAATAGACCAGCCACGTGATGGCAATAAATGTCCTTATTGCGGTTCTGTGGATATTGCTTCTTCGTTAGGTAAGCGTCAGGGCTTAAAGGCTTTTTTCGCTTTACTTTCTGCTTTGGCAACCACTCCGTTGGGCAACATCAAGAGGGGATTTCATTGTAATCATTGCGGAGAAGATTTCACCACTCCGGTTTAGTCGCGGCAGCTTTCCTTCATTTAGCTTCGAGACTTATAAGTCCCTTCATTAAATGCTTAATTCATTTGTTATAGGGAAGTTGGCTCTATAGTAGATTAAGTGCTTGGTAGCAAGTGCTAGTATAAAAGTCGATTGATATAAATACCTTACAAGAGAGAATCTTCCAAACAGTGAATGCTGCAAGTAGAGTCGGTTACCAAGTCGTCTTTTTGCCGTATTCTTAATTATATAGTTTCTATAGGTATATAAATTTTTGTCACAGACCTGTAAACCAATAGTTTAACGAAAAAAGTTCCGATATTGACCAATGAAACTCTTAGTCCTCTTCGACATTTTTGACGCGCTTTTTTCATTTTTCTCTCTTTCTCCCTTAAAATGCCTTTTTTATCGCTTAGTTAGGTCTATGGAGAGATGATTAAGCTGTTTTTTGTTGAGATAGAAGACTTTTTACCTCTTTCTCCGTTCTTTTATAGGCTTTTTGGAGCTCTTTATCCTATTGTGAATCAATCTCTTTATAAAGTAGTTCCGAAATCGACCAATTTTATCAGCCGGATTAGCCGGAATCCATGTATAACTTTTTCTATTTGTAAGTGCACTTCGGAAATGCAGTAGGTCTTCATGGCTGATGTGCTACTTCATCTCTCCGAATGCAGTAGGGCATTTGTCCTTTATGTACAGAGAAATCTCCTTAGCTGTAAGTAATAAACAGCTTAATAGTAAGGTAGGGTGCATCTAGTTTCTTATATGTCTTTCCCAATACTTCTGTTATGGTTGTCATTTTTAGTTTTCGAGAGACGTTCCTGCTTAAAAGAAGTAATCCATATATTGTGTTAAACTCTTCACCCCACTGAACAAGTCTTTCATTTTCAATTTTCCACTTTCAATTTTCAATTAAGTAACTCTCCACTTAAAAAGTCTTTCATTTTCAATTTTCCACTTTCCACTTTCAATTAAATAACTCTCCACTAAAGGAAAAAAGATTTCTTTATTCAACTGACATATGAATCAATATTTTGTATAAATTTGTTCCATAATTTAAAAGAGAGAAAACTATGGAAGCAAGCAATCCTTTTATTGCCGTTATGTCCGAAAAAGAAAGCAACGAGTTAGTAGCTATCGTTACAGTCAAACGAAAAGATTACCAGCCTCTTGCTGTAGAAACCGCAGAAAAAGAACTGGAAAAAAGAAATCTTCCTCCGGAGACATACGCTCATCTGGAAAAAGAAGCCCAATTTCAGGAACAATATAAAAAGGAACAAGTGATTCAAAAGAACATGGCTCCCTTACCTCTTTGGGCAAAATTTCTCATCTTTTTAATTCCGGCAGCCTTCTTTGTCGGCATCGTTTTTATCTTTCTCGGATACAAAAAATATGGAGTAGGCATCTGCAAATGGAGCGCTTTGGGACTCTTATTTTATTACGTCCTTTTCGGTTTCCTTTTAAGATAATATTCAGGTTCGTATCTTAAACAGTTTTCGCCTCCGTACAACAGGTTTATGTTGTGCGGGGTTTCGCATTTCTTAATGCAGATGAACGAAAAGATGATAGCCGTGTTCGCTCTCTATTTTTCAAATTAGTATCTTTGAACCATTGGGAACAGTAACAACTAGTTAACATCCGGGAACGGGAAGGTTGTATTTAGTTCTCAAATTAGTATCAAAACCATCTTGTTGTTTGGCTTCCGTGCACAATTCTATGTTGTATTTAGCTCTCAAATTAGTATTAAACCAACCTTTTTATGATGACGTATAGAGAACCACTAAATATGCAGATAAGTTACAAATAAATACAACTATTGTGACAGATGGTGTTAATCGGGACTCTTTTGTATCGTGTTATGGCACATGCTTCACAAAACCTTTGTATCTTTGCACCCGGTATTAGTTTAATTATAATTTAGGAGGTAGAATATGGAATTACCTGAAGACCCAATGATGTTGTTCAGCGTGGTAAATATGAAATTGCGCGACAGTTATCCTTCTCTTGATGAACTTTGCAAGGGGATGAGTATAGATAAAGAGATGTTGGTGGCAAAACTGAAGGCTGCCGGATTTGAGTACAGCCGTGAATATAATAAGTTCTGGTAAAGGCTTGTTCTTTAGTGAAATAGGAATGAGAGACTATCCATTCTCTAATCTTGGTAACCGAAGGTAATGACCTTGCCTTTACAAGTTGCTGAGGCCGATAGCGCGACCTCGCAACGTCGATAGCGCGACCTCGCAACGTCGATAGCGCAACCTCGTAACGTTGATAGCGCAACCTCGCAACGTTGATAGCGCAACCTCACAACGTTGATAGCGCAATCTCACAACGTCAACGGAGAAACCTTTAAATACTTGTTGGTCAGCATGATATCTCTCCGCTTCCTATACAAATTTGTTCTTCTGCATCGTAAACAACTCCGAACTGTCCCGGTGCAATGCCTTGTAACGGCTGTGAACTCACTATCCGGTACGAACCTTGTTCATGGTATAATATGCCGGACTGCCTTTTTTCCGTATGGCGTATTTTAAAAGTAACGGCTGTCGGTTCTTTTCCTATCCAGGGGTTGGCTGTGATAAAGTGGAAATCGCGTAGACGGAATTCATTGCCATACTGCTCTTTTGTATCCTGCCCATGAGATACGTGTAAAATGTTTTCGTCTATATCTTTGCCTGTAACGAACCACGGACCTCCACTGAATCCCAGTCCTTTACGTTGGCCTATGGTATGAAACCAGTATCCCTTGTGAGTCCCGATTATTTTGCCTGTCCCCAGTTCCACCACTTTGCCTTCTTTTTCGCCAAGGAAACGACGAATGAAATCGTTGTAATTGATTTTTCCGAGAAAGCAGATGCCCTGACTGTCTTTTCTCCGGGCACTTGGAAGGGTTGTCCGGTCGGCCAGTTGCCTCACCTCCTGTTTTGTCAGGTTGCCGAGGGGGAACATCAGTTTGGCAACCTGTAAAGCATCGATTTGTGCCAGAAAGTCGGTTTGGTCTTTTACCGTATCTTTGGCCGTGCCCAGCCAGATTTTGTTATCGATAAGACGGGTGGTCGCATAGTGTCCTGTCGCTGTTTTATCGTATTCCTTCCCGGCGCGTTCCTCAAAACAGCCGAATTTAATCAGTTTGTTACACATTACATCCGGATTAGGAGTAAGGCCCCGTTTCACCCGGTCGATGGTATAGGCTACTACTTTCTCCCAATACTCTTTCTGCAAGTCGATAACTTCCAGCTTCAAACCGTATTTTCGGGCGATGAGGGTGGATATTTCAATATCCTCCTCGGCGCTACAGCTGAGGTCGGTGTCCCGGTCCATTCCTATTTTTATATAGAAAAGGTCCGGCTTGTACCCTTGTTCACAGAGGAGGTGTACGACCACCGAACTGTCGACACCTCCTGAAATTAGAGTTGCTATGTTCATCTCTCTCTTCCTATTTCAACTCTATCTGTTAGCCCTAACTCTTTTCCAATGTAGAGCCAACGTTGGTTCACTTTCTTCACTATCACTATCTGTTAAACTAAATTTTTTCCAATGCCTGGCTTATATCGGCAATCAAATCGTCGATATGTTCCGTTCCGATGGACAGACGTACGGTATTGGGGCGGATGCCTTGCTCTGCCAGTTCTTCCTCATTCAGCTGGGAATGCGTCGTACTGGCCGGATGAATCACTAACGACTTCACATCGGCTACATTGGCTAGCAAAGAGAAAATCTCCAGATTGTCGATGAACTTCTGCGCCTCGGCCGCTCCGCCTTTCACTTCGATGGTGAAGATAGAACCGGCTCCTTTCGGGAAATACCTATTATATAAGGTGTGGTCGGGATGTTCCGGCAACGAAGGATGATTGACGGCCTCTATTTTCGGGTGTTGTTTTAAGAAATCCACTATTTTCAAGGCGTTTTCTACATGACGCTCCACACGCAAGGAGAGAGTTTCGAGTCCTTGCAGCAGGATGAAGGCATTGAACGGACTGATGGTGGCGCCTGTATCGCGCAACAGCACGGCACGGATACGGGTTATATAGGCTGCCGGACCTGCTGCTTCTACAAAGCGTATGCCGTGGTAACAAGGTTCCGGTTCGGTCAATTGCGGGAATTTACCGGACGCAACCCAATCGAACTTACCCGAATCCACAATCACGCCGCCCAGAGAAGTACCGTGTCCGCCTATAAACTTGGTAGCCGAGTGCACCACGATGTCCGCCCCGTGTTCTATGGGTCGGATTAAATAAGGCGTTCCGAAGGTGTTGTCTATCATCAACGGAATCCGGTGTTTGTGTGCAATGTCCGCTACGGCATCGATGTCGATGATATTAGAGTTGGGGTTGCCGAGTGTTTCGATATAGAGGAGTTTAGTGTTCTCCTGAATGGCGTCCTCAAAGTTCTGTAATCGGTCGGGGTCTACAAAAGTAGTGGTCACTCCGTATGGGGGCAACGTATGTTCCAGCAGATTATAGGTGCCGCCATAGATGGTCTTTGCGGCTACCACATGGTCGCCGGCACGGGTGATATTCTGGATGGCATACGTCACGGCTGCCGCGCCGGAAGCTACGGCCAAGCCGGCAACGCCTCCTTCGAGCGCCGCCACGCGCTCTTCGAACACGCCTTGCGTGGAGTTCGTCAGGCGACCGTAAATATTTCCGGCATCCTGTAGTCCGAACCGTGCGGCAGCGTGGGCCGAGTTGCGGAAAACGTACGAAGTGGTTTGGTAAATGGGTACGGCACGGGCATCTGTAGCGGGGTCCGGTTGTTCCTGTCCTACATGTAACTGTAGGGTTTCAAAGTGCAATTTCTTTCTGTCCATCATTCATATTTTTTATATCGTTCTGTTTGTATTTTGTTCGAGAAGTTGGAATGAGCTTCTTCAGGGTGTTCCTCTCTTTAAAGCGGATATTCTTCGAAGGCATACAGCGATGTAGATAAGTATCTTTCTCCGGTATCGGGTAGAAGTACCACAATCGTCTTTCCCTCGTTTTCGGGTAACATAGCCAGTTGCGTGGCGGCATACAAGGCTGCTCCCGACGAAATGCCCACTAATAACCCCTCTTCGGCAGCTACCTCGCGTGAGGTGCGTATGGCATCGTTATTGCTTATCGGCATAATTTGGTCTACCACCCCGGCATTGTATGTTTTGGGAACGAAGCCTGCGCCAATACCTTGTATCATGTGCGGACCCGCTTCCTTTCCGGAAAGTACGGCCGAACTTTCCGGTTCAATGCCTATAATCCGTATCTCTTTGCGGTGGGCTTTTAACGCTTCGCCCACTCCTGAAATGGTGCCGCCTGTACCGACTCCTGCACAGAAGATGTCTACCTGTCCGTCCGTGTCCCGCCATATTTCTTCTCCGGTGGTGAGCCGGTGGATAAGAGGATTCGCCGGATTCTCGAATTGTTGCAGCAGCACAGAGCCGGGAATCTCTTTTTGCAGTTCGTATGCCCGTTCGATGGCTCCTTTCATTCCTTGGGAACCGGGTGTAAGAATGATTTTTGCGCCTAATGCCTTCAGTAAGTTCCGGCGTTCCAGACTCATTGTTTCGGGCATGGTGAGGATGAGTTTATAGCCTTTTACGGTCGCCACGAAAGCCAATCCTATTCCGGTGTTACCGCTGGTAGGTTCTATGATGGTGTTTCCCGGTTGCAGCAATCCTTTTCGTTCGGCATCTTCTATCATCGACAAGGCAATGCGGTCTTTAGCGCTTCCCGCAGGGTTAAACGATTCGAGTTTGGCCAGAATGGTTGCTTTCAATCCGCGTTTGCTGTTATAATGCGAGAGTTCCAATAGGGGAGTGTTTCCTATCAAATCGGTTAGTTGTTTGGCTATCTTCTTCATATCAGTTCCTTTTTTTGTATTACGTTGCAAAGATAGCGGAGGAGGGGAGGGTATGCAATCCCATAAATAGGGTATTTTTATTAAGTTGAGAGTGGAGAGTTGAGAGTGGAGAGTTTTTTAATTTTTCAATTAATGAAGTTTTCCACTAAAGAAGCTTTCAATTAATGAAGCTTCCATTCCGAAAGGAGTTTCTTTCACTCTTCACTCTCAACTCTCCACTTTCAACTCTCAACTCTCCACTTTTTTAAGTGCAATGCGTTTACGGTCGCGGTCGATACTGAGGACCCGGACCCGCAGGTGTTGGTGCATGCTGACAATCTCTGTCGGGTCGCTTACGAAGCGGTCGGCCAGTTGGGAGACGTGTATCAAACCGTTTTCCTTGATACCTATGTCCACAAAACAACCGAAGTTCGTGATGTTGGTTACGATGCCCGGCAACTCCATCCCCTCTTGCAGGTCGTCCAACGTTTTTACGTTCTTGTCGAATTCAAAGACTTTGATTTGTTGCCGTGGGTCGCGCCCCGGTTTCTCCAGCTCCTTTAAGATATCGTTCAGAGTAGGCAGTCCCACGGTGGGGGTGATGTATTTCTCCAATGAAATCTTGGAACGAAGCTCTTTGTCTTGAATCAACTCATTGACCGTACAATGCAAGTCCTTAGCCATTTGCTCCACGATGGGGTAACTTTCCGGGTGAACAGCCGTATTGTCCAATGGATTCTTTCCACCCGAAATGCGCAGGAAGCCTGCACACTGTTCAAAGGCTTTGGCACCCATGCGGGGGACTTTCAGTATCTCGCGGCGGGACGTGAACGCACCGTTTTCGGCACGGTAGTCTACAATGTTTTGTGCCAGTTGAGGCCCCAGACCGGAGATGTAAGTCAGCAGATGGCGGCTGGCCGTGTTCAAGTCCACACCCACCAGGTTTACACAGTTCTCTACCGTTTGGTCGAGCGATTTCTTTAATAACGCCTGGTCTACATCGTGTTGGTATTGCCCTACACCGATAGATTTCGGTTCTATCTTTACGAGCTCAGCCAGAGGGTCCATCAAGCGACGGCCTATGGAGACGGCTCCTCTTACGGTGACATCGTAATCGGGAAACTCCTCCCGGGCCGTTTTAGAAGCCGAGTAAATAGAGGCCCCGTCTTCACTCACCACAAACACCTGTAAATTACGGTCGTAGCGCTGGGAGGTAACGAAGGTCTCCGTCTCGCGGCTGGCCGTACCGTTACCTATTGCGATGGCTTCGATGGCATACTGCTCTATCAGATGTACCAACTTGCGGCTGGCCGTGGCTTTCTCATTCTTGGGCGGATGGGGATAAATAGTCTCGTTGTGCAGCAGATTCCCCTGTGCATCCAGACAAACCAGTTTGCAACCGGTGCGATATCCCGGGTCGATACCCAATACCCGCTTTTGTCCCAAGGGAGGCGCCAACAGCAGTTGCCGCAGGTTCTCGGCAAACACGCGAATCGCTTCTTCATCGGCTTTTAACTTGCTCAATGTAGCAAATTCCGTTTCAATAGAAGGTTTCAGCAAACGCTTATAAGCATCTTTCACCGCTTCTTCCACCTGTTGGCTGCATGCATTGTTGCCCTGAACGAAGAGACGCTCCAACCGTTCGCTGCATTCCGTATCATCGGGCGTGATGCTTACTTTCAGGAATCCTTCATTCTCGCCTCGCCGTATGGCCAGTAACCGATGTGAGGAACAACGTTTTAAAGGCTCTGAAAAATCAAAATAATCCCGGTATTTCTGCCCCTCTTCCTCTTTGCCTTTTATCACTTTGGAGGAGATAACGGCTTGGCGGCTGAATTGATTACGTACCAAATTACGTGCCCGTTCGTTTTCATTTACCTGTTCGGCAATGATGTCGCGCGCGCCTTTCAAAGCCTCCTCTTCGGTAGGCACTTCTTTTTGGAGGAACGTCCGTACGCGAGCCGATAAATTGTATTCCTTTTGTAATAATAATAAGGTGGCGAGCGGCTCCAGTCCTTTTTGGCGTGCCGCTTCGGCCCGGGTCTTCCGTTTGGGCTTGTAGGGCAGATAGATATCCTCCAGTTCGGTGGAGTCCCAACTTTCGTTTATCCGCTTTTCCAGTTCCGGAGTCAACTTGTTTTGCTCCTGTATAGTCGAGAGAATGGTTTCTTTCCGCTTCTTCAGTTCGCAAAGTTTGTCGTAACGGTCTTTAATTTCACCAATCTGCACTTCGTCCAGTCCGTTGGTAGCCTCTTTACGATACCGGCTGATGAAAGGAATCGTAGCCCCGTTATTTAATAAAGTAATTGTATTACTAACCTGTTTTACAGCAATATTTAATGCCGTAGCTATCAATGTGTCGAATAATTCCATAAAAGTATTTTGAGGTTGCAAACATACGGAAAATCTCCGGAATAAGCGATGCTATCCGGTTTCATTTTTCATTCCCTCGCACTCAAACGACAAACAGGAAGAACAGCATTGGGGGTGCTATCCGGTCTCATTTTTCATTCCCTCGCACTCGGAAGGGGGAATGAAACATTCATCCGTCGGTGAACTTGACTCTTTGACAAACTAACCCGAAAAGGCAGACAGAAGTGTTTCGGCCTTACTTTCAGGAATGATAATGTTAAGACTTGCCAATGCTTCAGTTATTTTCTCTATACTATAGATATAATCTTCTGAAACAGCATTACCATTGACGAAGTGAACTGCATTGCCTCATGAAGTAAACTATATTGGCTCATGAAGTGAACTTCGGGGGCCAATGAAGTAAAATATCCTGTAAGGAAAACCATTGGAATAGTTTCTCAATAGATACCCCGAAGAAGGTAAAATATTGAACATGAACCCTATCTGTTCTTATCCGGCACAGGCTCCGGCAATGCTGCTTCGTGTAAACTTTTGTTTTTGAAAGAGTATGCAGAGGATGGTGAGCAAGCATACAAGCGAAGAAAACATTTTTTGATTGTTGAAAACTTGTATAAATATGTTTGGTATTGCTTTATATTTTGTTACTTTTACAAAGAATTGTTATATTTGCGCAATTTGCTTAGGTGAAGTAGTGGCCTAATAGCATGAAAACCAAGCTAGAATTTAGTAGAGAAGATGGCTAAAGAATTAATAAATATCCGTATATTCTTATCGCATTTATGCTTTCGTAAGATAAAAGGATGGGTAGTACTTATTCTTTTATGTGGAGCGTTGTTTGTACCTTGTCAGGCTTCGGTTTCAGAATCAGTCTCTTCCACATCTTTCGAACAACAGGCGCAAGCCGCTGATTTTCACGATGAGGAAGTGCAGGCTCTTTTACAAAAGCTCCCTAATTACGGAGGAAAGATAGGAAAGAAAGAACTGGAAGAAATTTATCGGGCCTATGAGTACGAACAGCATGTAAAGAATATCATTCTATATTCCAGTATATTTATAGTATTGATGGCAGGAGCTGCCATTGCTTTCCTTGTATACACGCTTCGGATGCGTGCACGCACACAACGTTCCATGCAAGAGATGGAGCAGGTAAGGCAGAATTTCTTTACCAACATCACCCACGAATTCCGTACACCCTTGACAGTGATTTTAGGTATAACCGATGGCTTGAAAAAACGCTTGGCCGACAGGCATACCGAACCCGGATTCGATTTAATCATTCGCCAGTCGAATGAGATGTTGTCTCTTGTCAATCAATTACTCTATATTTCGAAGGTGCGGTCGGTGGTCAGTTCCCAGGACTGGCGTACGGGAGATATTGTCGCCTTGTTGCGTATGGTTTTGGAGAGTGTCCGTGTGCAGACTGCTAAAGACTTGATTGATATTGAGTTCTTTACATCGGACGATTCCATACAAATGGACTTTGTACCGGATTATACGCAGAAACTATTGCAGAGTTTGCTTTCCAATTCTATTAAATTCACACCGCGTGGTGGAAAGATAAGGGTCTCCGTTGTACTTGAGAAGAAGATGGTGCATATTACCATCATCGATTCGGGAAGGAGCATTGCGGAAAAAGATTTGCCTCATATTTTTGACCCCTTCTACCAAGGGGATGCTTCTGTAGGCAATCTGCGGACAGGTATAGGACTGTCGTTGGTGCGGCAGATGACGGAAGCAATGGATGGAAAAATAGAGGTTTCCAGTATGAAGGAGCAAGGAACCAAGTTTCTTGTCACACTGCCTCAGAGCCATGCGGACGAGGAGTTTAAAAAGTGGTTGCCCGAAGAGGGATTGTTGGAAGAGGAGCGGTTAGCTGTCAATAAGGATAACAGGACTTCTTTGGATGAAGAGGATTCTACTTCCATGGAGAAAGAAAACATGGCGCTTCAGCAGGATGAAGACATGCGGCAACCTACCATTCTCGTTATCGAAGATAATGCGGACATTGCCCGGTACATGGGTGCCATACTTGAAGACCGCTATAGGGTGTTGTTTGCTTTGGACGGTAAAGAGGGGCTGGCCAAGGCCGAGGAGTACATGCCCGACCTCATTCTTACCGATTTGATGATGCCGGAAATGGACGGATATGAATTGTGTCGTGTGGTACGTGCTTCCGATATCCTGAACCATATCCCTGTTATTGTGGTTACCGCCCGTTGTGAGGAGAAAGACCTTTTAATGGGATTGGAAGCCGGAGCGGATGCCTATTTGGTGAAACCTTTTAGTGCCGATGAGTTGAAAATCCGTGTAATGAAGCTACTTGAGTCGCGGCGTTTGCTGCGTGAGAAATATTCTCAAGCCTTACAGGAGGGTAAGTCCGACAGTGTGGAAATCTCCGATGGCGATAAAGACTTCATGGCACGTTTACAGAAAGTGCTTTTTGCCAATATCTCCGATACCGACCTGAGTTCTGAAATCCTGGCCGACAAGTTGTTTATGAGCAAGTCGCAGTTGAATCGTAAAGTAAAGAGTATTACAGGACTTGATACGGCTACATACGTGCGTCAGTCCCGCATGTCTTTTGCCAAGAAATTGATAGCTGCCGGCGATATGTCCATAGGCGATATTGTGATGCGGTGCGGTTTCGAATCTCCCAGTTACTTCACTAAAACCTTTAAGCAATATTTTGGAGTTACTCCGAGCCAATACCGCAAGCAGGTAAGTGGCGATTAGCTTTCATGCGTTCGTTGATAACTAACTATGTTATTGGTCGTAGGATAGTTAGTTATTTTTCTAACATTATAAGTTACGCTTCCTAGCATTGCTAGTTATTTGCATCGGGGTTAATTGGAATTCCCGGCAGGGTACTTTTACGTTGTAAGCTAAACTGGTAGGGGAAATACAGGATTAGTCGCAAAACCTGGTGGATATTACAGATAATATAGGAGGAAATAAAAAATCCGGAGGAACTTTTCAGCTTCTCCGGATTGTCAAAATATGAAATGAATCTCGTTTATTTGTGATTATACCAGTCGGTATGTGTCTGACCATTAGAGTCTGCCCAATTGCGGAAGGTTGGATATTCACCATTCTTACTGCCAATAGCAACACTTTCTGTTACCTGTTCCCAGTTAAGTACCGGAATGTCGATGGCAAACGGATAAGCTCCGGTCATACCGTCTACGTAATATTGGTTAATATTACCTTCGTTCCATCCCAATGCCGTAGGAGTTTGTTTGGGTAAATGCACCTCTTTGCGTTTGGAAGCGCTTCCGTCATTATTTTCTACAATAAACGGATTATATACAATCTTGCTTTCGTCTAATGTATTGTTTTTCTTTAAGGTGATTGCCATTGCGAATGTCTTGCCAATGACAGCACGGGCATTCGTAGCTACAATGATAGACGGTATCGGATTATTTACTTCTAATGTTGCATTCTCTCCATTGATTGTTACGGATTCTATAATGTCCTTATCCAATCCTTTGAATTCAATGCCGAATGCATTGTTAAAGGTAGCGGCCTTCTCATCCTGTACAAATGTGAAGTTAGATTCCAACAACGTTACATATTTTTCGGATAAAGTAATTTTGCCATCTACTACTTTTTGTTTCGTGTAACGAGTTACAGCATGTTCATATTCAGTTACTACGTCATTCAAATCATAATCACCTCCGTCAGGCCATTGGTCTTCAAAAGCGTATGTTCCTTTATCTGCAACAGAACGTTTGGTTTCCTCAATGTCTTCGATAATAGGAATATCCGGATTAATAGTTAACGGACTGGCTTCTAAGTAGAAACATAAATCGTTATAATCTTTGTCGGAACCACTACCTTTATCATCTTCTACACAAATGGCAACCATACCATCTTGATTTCTTGCTACAGCAAAATGCAAGCATTTGCCATTCTTATCCGTATCAAGAGTCGTTCCAAGGCCTCTTCCGGAAACTTGTTCGTTCTTAATCGTCCACTGATTGTTATTATAGCTAACGCCATCAGCAATAATGAACCATCCGATAATGTATCCTTTAGGGAAGTTGTAGCTAGCCGATTGGTCGTAGTTTTCTCCAAAGAACTGTAGATGAATGGTTTCTCCTTTGGAGAACATACCGTTATCTGTTTTTTCGGAAGCATCCGGCATAATGATATACTTATGGATTGCATTCATATCGGGTGTTGTTCCGGCCTTGTAGTAAAAGTAACCAAAGCTTGAATGCCATCCGGCTTTCTCACTCAAGAATACCAGATTAATGTTGGTATACTCTTTTTCACCGCTTGTTTTGATTTGTGCGGCGCTAGGAGTTACTACCCTGTCCGTATTATTTTTTCCATCAGGAAAGAAAGCGGCTATTTGATTGGCGAAATTAGAGATTTCTGTTTTACTACGTCTGGTTGCTTTTACATAGTCGCTAGGAGTAAACGTAACTCCCTTTTTGCCCTTCCCGTCTTTAACCGGTGTCCAGTCGCATAAGCGATATAAGTTGCTTATGCCTTTTACATTTTGCACCTTTTTTACTCCATTTACTACCTCGTCTTTACCATATTCAATGTTATCATCCTCATTAATGTATGAGCCTCTAACACTTTTTTCGTTCGTGGTAGCTATGTCCGCTTCGTCATAAGTATACGAAGCTGTGCTATTTGTAATGTCCAATTCCACACAAGTCGGAAGATTCCAGTTTTGGTTGAATATCCAAATCTTTTTTGCAGCTGTTGGTAGATTCAACGACACACTACTTTTACCTCCATTATCTGTAATGTTAGAATACACAGGAGAGAGTTCCTGATTTAATTGCACCTGTCCATTTTCTAAAGTCTTCATCGGATTCTCCGTATAAACTTCATAAATAGAATTTGCCCCCATTGCGCTCATATCTAAAGACACAGCTACCTTGCCTTTGGTAGCAAAATCAAAATATTGGTCGATAGGTTTCAGATTGTCCAAAGGATTTTGATAGTAATCCTTTTCATTGTTACATCCTGCAATTATCGCTGATAATCCCAGAACGAAAATCCATTGCTTTTTAGTTCGCATCATAAAAATGTCTAGTTTAGTAAATAGTCTAGTATATAAATTCGCTTATAGTTGCAATCTACAAATACATCTTACTGTCCTTGAACGAAGATTTACTCTTTCCTGTTCCCATCATAAAATGTAACAATCTAATAGATAGCTTAGTCTATAATTCTTTTTAGTTGTGGCCAATGAATATATTCTATTCATTTCCTAAGCAAAGAAAGTCAAAAAAAGGATAGGTTATTAGTCTTTTTATCCTATTTATTGGTTTTTATGTCTTATTATTAAAGTAAAGAGTGGTAAGGAGCAGTGTATTTGGAGGAATAAAGTGCTGATGCGGGCTGTATTGGGTGACAGTCCTGTGGCTTATCTTTATGGCCTGATATGAACGATAGCGTTTGCGAATGTTTATCCGGTATTTAAACAAAAATGGGGCAAGTGGAATAGGATATTAAAAAATCCGGAGAAACTTCTCAGCTTCTCCGGATTACTAGAATGTTAAATGAATTTTATAAATGAAAATCGATTCATCTTATTTGTGATCATACCAGTCGGTATTTACCCCACCAAAGGAATCTGCCCAATTACGGAAGAGGGGATATTCACCATTCTTACTGCCAATAGCAACACCTTCTGTTACTAATTCCCAGTTAAGTCTAGGAATATCAATAGCAAATGGATAAGCTCCGGTCATACCGTCTACGTAATATTGGTTGATATTACCTTCATTCCATCCCAATGCTGTAGGAGTTTGTTTGGGTAAATGTACCTCTTTACGTTGAGGAGCGCTACCATCATTGTTTTCTACAATAAACGGATTGTAATCTACTGTTATACTTTTTGCTACGTTTTCTTTCAACTTAATAACTAGTTCAAATGTCTTGTCGATAGCAGTACGTGCATTTTTTACAACAATAATGGATGGAATAGGATTGCCGGCTTCCAACTGTGCTGTTTCTCCATTGAGGGTAACCGATTGAATCGCACTTTTATCTAATCCTTTGAGTTCAATACCAAATGCATTGTTAAAGGTTGCAGCATCGGAAGCTTGAGTAAATTTGAAGGTACTTTTCAATTCTTCTACGTATTTTACTGCTGAAACAAGCTTGTCGTCTTCAAAGCTGTTTTTACTATAAACAGTCTGGCTATGTACGTATTCGGTAGCCACATCGTTCAAGTCATAGTCACCTCCGTCAGGCCACTGGTCTTCAAAAGCATAGGTTCCATCAACGGAGTAGGTAGTATGTTCTTCTTTATCGCTCAAAATAGGCACGTCTGGGCTAATGGTCAACGGATTGGCTTCTACATAGAACATTAAGTCATTATAATCCGGCTTATTTGTTTGTTTATCATCTTCTACACCGAGATACATCATAGAACGCTGTGAGTCTGTTGCTACGGCAAAGTTTACACAAACATCTACATAAGCCTTTTTTTCACTGTCCCATTTCTTTTTCGTATCAAGTGAAGTACAGAACCCTTCTGTATTAGATAAATTGTTTTTAATGTTCCATGAATTAATTGTATTCCATTTATCAGAGGAAGAATGTTTTGTTCCGTCTCCTATAATAAACCATCCGATGACATATCCCGGAGGGAAATTATAGCTGGCCTCTTTTTGGTCGTAATTTTCTCCAAAGAATTGTAAATGGATAGTCTGGCCCAATTTGAACATACCATCTTTGGTATTGTTATCGGTCCATGTATCTTGTACGTTGTCCGAAGCATCCGGTAAAATGATATATTTAGGGATGCGGCCACTTTCTAAATCAGCTCTAGTAGGTTCATTTCCTGCTTTGTAATAGAAATATCCAAACGGTGAGTGCCATCCGGCATTCTCTCCCAATACGACCAGATTAATGTTAGTATATTCTTTTTTGTCATCTGTTTTGAGGTTTACCGTAAGAGGGGTTCCTGCATATTGGCTATTGTCTTTTCCTTCAGGATAGAAGTTTCCGGCTCTTGAAGCAAATGTGTTAACAATCGTTTTATTACGTAATGTTTGTTCTGCGTAATTGGATGGAGTGAAAGTAATATTATTAAGTGATACACCGTTACTCCATTTGCAAAGGCTGTATAAAGCATTCATGCCGCTCATGTTTACTTTGTCTTTTACACCATTGAGCACTTTGTCTTTTCCATATTTTATTCCGTCAGTATGGATATACCAATCGTCTCCTTTATCACCAATCGCTCTTACACTTTTCACTTCATTCGTTTCGTCGTCGTTAGTGAAAGAAATAGCGCGTGAATCAGATATTTCCAGTTCTACGCATCCCGGTAATAAGGCATTCCGGTTAAGTAAATAGACCTTTTTGCTTGCGGTAGGAAGTTTAATAGAAGCTTCACCTCTTCCTGTTTGGTCGGTAATATCGGCATATACCGGTTTGATATCAGGGTTTAATTCGGCCAATCCGTTTTCTTTTATTACAACAGGATTTTCCAAATATACTTCATAAATAGAATTGGCGCCGATAGCTCCCATGTCTAACGATACAGAAACCTTATCTCTTGTAGCGAAATCGAAGTACTCGCCTTCCGGTTTCAAATTGTCCAAAGGATTTTGAAAGTAATCCTTTTCATTGTTACATCCGGCAATTATCGCTGATAATCCCAGAATGAATAACCATTGTCTTTTTGTTCGCATCATAAAATACTGTTATAATTTTGATAAATAGTTTAGTGATTAAATTCTTTTAATGCTTTATATTCATTTCATGGAGCAAAGAAAGCAAAAAAAGAGATAGGTTGTTAATACTTTTGGCTTGTATTTTATAATAATTGGCGCATTCTTGAAATGAAAAATTGTAACGGTTGGCGCATTGGGGGGGGGTAAAATATTGATATATAATGAAGTGAAAGAAATAAATGTTGTAAAAAAGTAAATCAATAAATTGGGGAAAAGTATAAAGAACGCGCTCGGTGAGTAATTACTTTTCGCTTAGGCATCCACTGCCTCGGTGACAGTGAAATTTATTCTTTTACGCTGGTTTGTGGGGCATTATTGCGTAGGTGTATCTAATGTCGTTACACAGGCCTGTCCAAGGGGTATTGCATAGGCTTGGCTAATAGGATTGCGTAGGCCTACGAAGTGAAACGGGGTGGAATAGGGGTGTTTCGCCGGGAAAAAGGAAGGGAGCCCCGAAGGTAAACAGACTTATATGGAGAAGCCTGTCTGCCTTCGGGGCTCCCTTTTTTATGGGAATACCCGAATTGCGGAAAGAGTTATTTCAATCCTCTATTCTTTAGTAAAGGTTCAATGCCCGGCTCTTTGCCACGGAAGTTAACATACATGTCCATCGCATCGTCGATACCTCCGGGAGTAAGGATGTATTTCCGGAACTTGCCGGCTACTTCCTGGTTGAAGATGTCGCCGGTCTCTTTGTAAGCTTCGTAAGCGTCGGCATCCAGCACTTCGGCCCAGATATAACTGTAATATCCGGCTGTATAGCCTCCTCCCATTGTATGGTTGAAGTAGGTGCTGCGATAGCGTGACGGGATTTGCGGCAACAGTCCGCGTTTGCCTAATGTTTCGTTCTCAAACTGCATGACGTCCATTCCTTGCGGGATTTCTTTCAATACATGGAAGTCCATATCCAAATAGGAGGCAGCCAAATATTCGGTCGTGGCGAAGCCTTGTCCGTATTTACCGCTCTTATCCATCTTTTCTACCAGCTCATTCGGCATCACTTCACCCGTTTGATAATGTTTGGCATACACTTTCAGTACTTCCGGTTCGAAAGCCCAATGTTCGTCTACTTGTGATGGAAGCTCTACAAAGTCGCGGGGAACTCCGCTTACTCCGTAATAGTGTACATCCTTAAATAAGTTGTGAAGGGCATGACCGAATTCGTGGAACAAGGTTTCCGTTTCATCCGCATTTAGCAACGCCGGCTGGCCTGCCGCGGGTTTCGAGAAGTTGCAAACAATGGTTACGACCGGAGCTAGCTTTTCCCCGTTCCTATAGGTTTGCGAGCGATAAGTGCTGCACCATGCGCCGCCCCGTTTGCTGGCACGGGGGAAGTAGTCCATATAGAGTACGCCCAGGTGTTTGCCGTCCTGGTCTTTGCACTCGAAAGCTTCCGCATCGGGATGCGGGAGCGGTATGTTTTTCAGTTCGGTGAAAGTAATTCCATATAATTTGTTGGCTACATAGAATACTCCGTTGCGCACGTTTTCCAGTTTCAAATAAGGACGAAGTTCGTTTTCGTCCAGATTGAAACGGGCTTGCTTCGCTTTTTCAGCATAGTAGCGCCAATCCCAACCTTCGGCCGTAAAGTTCTTTCCTTCTTTCTTTATCTCAGCCTGAATATCGGCCAGTTCTTCTTTTGCTTTGGCTAAAGCGGGAGTCCAGATTTGGTCGAGCAGGTTATACACATTCTCGGCATGTTTTGCCATGCGCTCTTCCAATACAAATTCGGCATAGTTATCGTATCCCATGAGGCGAGCCTTTTCCAGCCGTGCAGTTACCAAGCGTTTTACTACCTCTTTATTGTCAGCTTCATTCCCGTTGTTGCCCCGGTTGATGTATGCTTTGAATATCTTCTCGCGCAAATCTCGGTTTTCGGCATATTGAAGAAATGGCATCACACTTGGGTTGTGCAGCGTAAAGACCCATTTGCCTTCCATGCCTGCTTCCTTAGCCGTTTCGGCTGCATTGGCAATCAAGGTTTCAGGCAATCCGGCCAAGTCTTCTTTTTTATCGACCACTAATTGGAAGGCATTGGTTTCCTTCAGCATATTTTGTCCGAAAGTGAGTTGCAGCATGTCTATTTCGCTGTTAAGTTCGCGAAGGCGTTCCTGACTTGCGGAATCCAGATTGGCACCGTTGCGTACAAAGCTTTTGTAGGTATCTTTCACCAACTTTTTTTGTTCTTTGTTGAGTGAAAGCTCTTCCATCTGGTCGTATACAGCTTTTACCCGTGCAAACAATTTCGGGTTGAGGCTGATGTCATCGCTATGTTTCGATAAAAGGGGCGAAAGCTCGCGGCTAATTTCCTGCATTTCATCGCTGGTATCCGCGCTGTTTTGTCCATAGAAAACACTGCTGACCTTACGGATAAGCTTGCCGCTTTGGTCTAAGGCAACAATCGTATTCTCAAAAGTAGCCGCTTCCGGATTGTTAGCGATGGCTTCTACTTCTTTCGCTTCTTCTTCCATACCTTGCATGAAGGCCGGTTTGTAGTGTTCCAATTGAATCTTGTCGAAAGGCGGCACTTCGAAAGGAGTGTTGTACTCAGATAAGAACGGGTTGCTGTCGGCTCCTTTTTGTGAACCGCATGCTCCCAACACAGTGGCCATTCCGGCCATTAAAATCAGTTTCTTCATGTTTCTGTATTTAAGATTAATATGCCAGGGTATGCCGATATTCAACGGGCATACCCTGTGGGTTTAGGTTAATTATGCACTAAAGTTCCGATAGGTTCGCCGGACATGACTTTCTTCAGGTTTCCAACCGTATCCATATCGAATACAATGATAGGAAGGTTGTTCTCTTTGCACATGCAGGTGGCGGTAAGGTCCATTACACGGAGGTTACGTTTCAGCACTTCATCGTAAGTAATATCGTCGAATTTGGTGGCTGTAGGGTCTTTCTCCGGGTCGGCGGTATAAATGCCGTCTACACGAGTACCTTTCAGCATCACATCCGCTTCAATTTCAATTCCTCGCAGGGAAGAGCCGGTATCGGTGGTAAAGAACGGGTTACCTGTTCCGGCGGACATGATGACAATCTCGTTGTTTTCCATATATTCGATAGCTTTCCATTTGGTGTAGAATTCGCCGATGGGCTCCATGCGGATAGCCGTTAATACGCGTGCTTTCACCCCTGCGGCTACCAGTGCGGAGCTTAATCCCAAGCTGTTGATAACGGTTGCCAGCATTCCCATCTGGTCTCCTTTCACCCGGTCGAATCCCTTTCCGGCGCCACTTAGTCCGCGGAAAATGTTTCCTCCTCCGATAACGATACCTATTTGTACTCCCATATCGTGGATTTCTTTGATTTGTTCGGCATACTGTGCCAGTCTGGTTTCATCAATACCGTATTTCTTTTCGCCCATCAGGCTTTCTCCGCTCAACTTAAGCAGAATGCGTTTAAATTTTGCCATTGTAAAAATGTATTATTTGTTTTGTTTAATCTTTTATATAGTCTTAACCCGTTAGAAATAAAAGCGCAAACCTCCCAATACAGATGTACGGTTGATTCCGTAGTTTTCGTCATCGTCCAGCTGATAACCCTCCGGAGCTGAATAAGACTGAATGTTATTAGCGGCTTCTATGGCGATTCCAATACGTCGTGATAGCATGTATTCTATTCCTAATGAGAAGTCACCGCCAAATCCGCTTTGTTGCTCGTACCCATCACTGAAATGACAATATCCTAAACTTATTCCGCCTCTTAATATCCAGCGTTCCCCTAATTTGGGACATAGAACAAGAGATGGACCAATGTAGGTTAAATTCATGTCTCCTACGGGAAAGGAGGTGTAAAAACCGGCATAAGTCAGTCCAAATCCCAAATAGCTTTTAGACACATAATGGTATTCTATTCTCCAATCGGTGCCTCCCTTTTTCTTATAAGTGCCAATGGGTGTTTCAATATCACTGTTCAGCCAACCTAGTCCTCCGCTTATCATGATGGTATGTTTGGGAACTCTCTGTTTCCTTTCCTTTTCTTTTCTGATGGCTTCCATCGTTTCAACGCCTCTCATTACCGGATTGGGAGCCAGGGAATCTATATTCATATCGTGCAAAAACAGCATCATTCCTTCTATTTGGTGACAGCTACTTCCCCAAAAAGAGGGTTTTAAATGGGTGATAAGCAACAGCCCGTTTCCACCAGCCTGTCCTGTTTCTTCTTTAGCCAGTTGTAGAATCTGGTCGTATTTGCATCTCGTTGTAAAGCCTGCGTCTACTACAGCCACTTTTCCAATGGCTTCGGCAGAGTTGGGAGCTGTTTCGCCTACATCGAAAACGTGTACGGAATCTGCAGGGAGTGGGTCGTGAGATATCATAATATCAGTCATTACCCGTGGATTACATGCTGTAAGAAGCAGTGCTAAAAGGCCGGTGCTTAGTAAGTAGATTTTGCCCATGATTTTATGAAACTAGATTTCTTGACAAAGATACGTATTCTTTTATTTGTTTTCCAAAATCTTGCGGCCTAAAAATCCTTGCATGAGTCCGCGAAGTAGCAGGTAGACAATAAATGCCATCCAAAGGGCATGGTTGCCGAGGAGCGGTTCGAAGCTGTAATAAAGAATGAAAAAACTAGCGGAGGCTACCAGCATGGAACGTAACATCAGGTTGGTGGCCGTGGCGCCGATAAATATACCATCGAACAGGAATGCCGAGAATCCCGCTAACGGAATAGCCAGTATCCAATAAAAATAGTTTCCGGACTCTTGAATAACAGCGGTTTCGTTGGTAAGCAGACTTAAAAAAGATTGTCCGCCTATACTATATAATAAGGTGAAGGCGATGGATAAGCCCAGCCCCCAAGCAAATAGTTGGCGTACCGTTTGGTGAAGCGCCTGTTGGTTTCTGGCTCCGATGTAGCGGCCGGCTAAGGCTTCTCCCGCATAGGCAAATCCGTCCATGATGTAAGAGAATAAGGTGAAGAGTTGCATCAACAGGGTGTTGACGGCTAAGACAATTTCTCCTTGCGCCGCTCCGGCAGAAGTAAAATATAAGGTGACGGCCACCAAGCAGAGAGTACGGAGGAATATGTCGCGATTAACCTGGAAGAAACGGGAAATGGCTTCTTTATCCAATAGCGTATGCCAGTCTATTTGTTTGCGCAGCGTTCCGTAATAACGTGCCCATAAGAAATAAGCCATGATGAGTCCGGCATATTGTGCTATAACCGTACCGATGGCTACACCTTCTATCTTTAGCTGCAAGCCGAATACAAGGAGAAGACTGGCTGCAATGTTGACAATGTTTTGTGTAATGGCGATAAACATGGGAATTTTGGAATTCTGCATACCGATGAACCATCCGGAAAAGCTATAGAGTCCGAGCACGGCCGGTGCGCCCCAGATGCAGATACGGAAATAGAGCCGGGAGAGCTGTTCAATTTCCGGGGTGGTTTGTATAAAGGTAAAGGCAATGGCCTGTATGGGATATTGTAACGCCAGTAGAAGTAAAGCAATAAAGAATCCCACTCCTACGGAACGGAGAAGCAGTCGGGTTATTTCGTTCAGGTCGTGCCGGCCATAAGCTTGTGAAGTCATACCACTGGTTCCCATACGCAGGAATCCGAATATCCAGTAGATGATATTGAACAGCATGCCTCCTACGGCAATAGCCCCGATGTAGGACGCTGCTCCCAAGTGGCCGACAATGGTCACATCAATCAGTCCCAATAAGGGAACTGTGATGTTGGACACAATGGATGGTACGGCTATCTGTAATATTTGTCTGTTTATTTGAGCTTTCATCTGCAAAACCGTGGTCTTTTTCTAACAGAAGGCAAAGGTATGGATTTCGGGAGAGGTAACAAAATCCAACGCATGCAAAGCTTCGCCGGAAGTTAAAAGGGAGTGGAATGACTAAAGCGGTTATTATCCGGTGAACCGATTCAGAAGTTAAAGCCCTATCGCCTTTATAATTATAGGGTTGTGTTAAACGGGAGTATTGAGCTTTGGCTCTTTCAACCCCTTTTAAACTCTTGGCGAAGCTTTAACTCCTGAATTTTAAATTATTTATCAAATATATAATTGAGCTCTTTAAAAGAATAGGTTCTTAAATTCTTTTCTGTATCCAGTAGTACGATATGGCCGTCCGGTTCAATATGATGAATTCGCGCACCGAATACGCCATTCTTATCCTGGAACATATAGAATCCGCGTTTCCGAAGCAATGATTTCTTATATAAATCGGCAATAAGGTCGATGTTTCCTTCTTCCAGTTTGCGATAGTAATACTCGAAACGGCCCAGTATTCTTTGTAGAATGGCTTCACCATCTTTAGGTTGTCCCGTAGCTTGCATCAATGAAACCGGATTGGGAGCATTGCCGGTAAATTCAAGCTGATTCAAGTTAATACCTACACCGATAATGCTTAGTGCAATATTTTTCCCTTCCAAATCGTTCTCTATAAGTATGCCGCCAATTTTTCTTTCTCTCCAGTAGATGTCATTCGGCCATTTGATGCTAATTTTCTTCGCATGATGTTCCAGCTCTTCCTTAATGCTTAACGAGATAGCTTGTGAAATGGTAAATTGTTGGTTTGCGCCAAGGAATGTCGGGCGGCATAAGATACTAAATAATAAATTTTTCCCCTTTTCAGATTCCCAAGAGTTTCCGCGTTGTCCGCGTCCGGAAGTCTGGAAATCAGCTGTAACCACTACAAATTCTTTCTCAGGGAAAGAGTTTGCCATACTTCTTACATAGTCATTCGTTGAATCTACCTCTTCAGCGTGGATAAATTCATAGTTTTCAAAGGTTTTCATATTCAGTACGTATTTTACGGGTGAATTTCTTTATAACTTCTTCGTAGGAGTGGTCTATCAGATGCCGGATAAGCCGGTCGTCTATATCACCACACAGAGACACCTGGTTCCAATATTTCTTGTTGAAATGGAAAGCTCCTTCGATACCCGGATGTAGCTCTCGCAACTCCAAAGCATAGTCGGGGTCGCACTTGACATCGATAAGTGTCGGATTGTTAAGGTTTATGCAGGCAAACATTTTTCCCATCACTTTGAATACCAAATTCTCTTCATCGAATGGGAAACATTCGTTGGCCGCCTTCTTTTGCAAGCAATAATCTCTAATTGTTTCAATATCCATCTGTTTCTTTTTTATTACCAGATAGGTGGGAAGAAAGCTTCGCGAATATGTTCTATGTCGAAATGCTCTTCACTGCCTACAATGGTTATAATGTCAAATCGTACAGGCAAATCTAAACAAAATTTTCTTAAATATGCGTCCGTTGAGGATACAATATTTCGTATTTTCCGGTCGGTGATGGCTTCCTCCGGATTTCCGAAGTCTGTAGAGCTTCTGGTTTTCACCTCCACTACAATCAATTCATTCTCTGATTCGGCCACAATATCCAGTTCTTTTTTGCCGCATCGCCAGTTACAATGACGAATGGTGTACCCTTTTTCTTTAAGGTATTCCGCCGCATACTCTTCACCGGCTTTTCCTAGGATGTTATGTTTTGCCATCTTGCGTTTTTGCAAATTTACTTCTTTTTATTCTTTGTATTTCAATAACTAACACTAATTTTGCGCCGGAATATGAGCAAAGAAGTTAAAAAACGGGTAAAAGTGCCTTCTTCAGAACCAAAACGTAGGCAACGGATGGTTTGTTTAATGAGCGAGGAAGAAGTGCAGATTGTGGAGCGTTACTTGGCTAAGTACAAAATAACCAATAAGGGGCGTTGGGTGCGCGAAACAGTTCTGTCTTTCATTTATAAAACAATGGAAGAGGATTATCCTACATTGTTTAATGAACATGATATGCGACGCTGATGGCTGATGATACGTTTTACATGAAGCAAGCTCTGTTGGAAGCGCAAAAAGCGTACGACAAAGGAGAAGTTCCGGTGGGGGCGGTCGTTGTGTGTAAAGACCGCATTATAGCCCGGGCGTATAACCTGACGGAAACATTGAATGATGTAACGGCTCATGCAGAGATGCAGGCGATTACTGCCGCCGCCAATACCTTGGGTGGCAAATATTTGAATGAGTGTACGTTGTATGTTACCGTTGAACCTTGCGTTATGTGTGCCGGCGCCATTGCTTGGGCGCAATTGGGGCGGTTGGTATTTGGCGCGGAGGATGCCAAACGGGGATATCAGCACTATGCGCCTCAAGCCCTGCATCCGAAGACGGTGGTAGTAAAAGGTCTTTTAGCCGACGAGGCTTCTACACTAATGACCGAATTCTTTCGCGCAAAAAGATAAGAGTTGTTTAATTGAAAGTTGAAAATGGAAAATTGAAAGTGATAGACTACCACATGGGGCGATATTTTATTCTCCATTTTAAGTAAAAGCGGTATTTTCTATTCTCTACAGAGAAAGGGAGGATGTATTTGCATATCGTGTTTTATTTCTCATATTCAATTAAACAAATCTCATTCATAGAGTCTTTCGCTTTCATCTCTCAGCTTAATAAGCTTTCCACTCCATTTATAAAGTCTTTCGTTTTCAGTTTTCCATTAGTTAAAACTCTCCACTTTCAATTCTCTATTCAATAAGTTTTTTACTTTCAATTTTCAACTTTCGCTTTTCCATTAGCTATAACTCTCCACTGAATAAAGTTCTCCACTTAAAAACTCTTCCATTTTCAACTTTCCATTAAAGAACTCTTTCAATTTTCCATTTTCCATTTTCAACTTTCAATTAAATAAACGTTCTCGTGTAACAAAAATCCCATCACTTCCGTCTATCTTTGTGAACGGCCGTTCAAAAGAACAATTTAAAAGATAGTACGATGAAAAAAACAATTATAGCACTTGCCTTATTGCTGGGAGTCTGTCAGGTTGGTTTTGGACAGACTGTGGAGGCTCTTTTCGGTAAATATAAGAATGAGAAACATGCGGAATATGTCAATCTGACTCCTTTCTTATTTGGTGTTGCGAAGCTTTTTGTGCCGAGCGATGAGGGAGGAGACATGGTTAAAAGAATCCGTTCGGTCTGTGTGTTGGATATGGGCGACTGTTCTTCTTCAATCAAAAAGCGTTTTGCGAGGGAGGTGAAACAATGCCGTTTCAAAGAGTATGAAGAATTGATGCGTGCTACAGACGACGGAGAGCAGGTGCGGGTGTTGCTTAAACAGAAGAAAGAAGTCATTCGTGATTTGCTGGTGCTGGTAACAGGCGATGACTGTACAATGGTACATATAAAGGGTAAAATAAGGAAGAGCGATTTGAACGATTTGATAAGCGAGCATACTCCAAAAAAGAAGAAACATGAACGCTGAGTGTTTTAAACAACAATTTCTTCCCTACCATGAGAAACTCTATCGGATAGCTTTCCGCTTGCTTGGAAATCGGGAGGATGCCGAGGATATGCTGCAAGAGGCCTATTTAAAGTTGTGGAATAAACGCGAAGGGTTAGCAAGCATCAGCAATACGGAAGCTTATGCGGTGGGAGTGTTGAAGAATGTCTGTTTCGACTTTTTACGCAGTAACCCCGATTACGCAAAGGAAGAACAGCTGGAAACCTTGGGCGATTCGGCAGGCGACTCCCTTACCAAACAGGTAGAGCTGAAAGATGAGGCTTCTCAGGTGAAGAGGTTGATAAGCCTGTTGCCCGAACAGCAACGGAAGGTTATTTGGCTGCGCGATGTAAACGACTGTTCGTTTGAGGAGATAGAACGGGTTACTGGACTGAATGCCGTGAATATACGGGTCGCTTTATCCCGTGCCAGAAAGAAAATACGTGAACAATTTAATAGGATAACGAATCATGAGAGCAGATGAAATAGAAAAATTGATAGTACGTTATGATAAGGGTGAGACTTCGGAAATGGACGAGCAGGAGTTGTTTCGCTTCTTTTCAGAAGAAGACGTCCCCGCCCATTTGCAAGCTGATAAAGCCTATTTCATGCAGCTGAAACAAATGCAGGAAGTGGAACTTCCGTCTAATCTGGAGGCTCGTTTGGGAGCAGCGATTGATGGTTGGGAGGCGAAGGAGAAGCAGGCTAACCGGATAAAAAAGACGGTTCGTTTTATCCGCTGGCAATGGATATCGGGGATTGCCGCAGGGCTCTTTATTCTGTTCGGTTTCGGTGCTTATCTATATGAACGCCATACCGTTCCGGCTCAGAAAGATACCTGCAATACTCCGGAAGAGGCTTATCAGGAAACCCGGAAGGCATTGGTTCTCTTCTCGTCTACCTTAAACAAAGGATTAAAAAGGATGGAAACCATTTCTCATACTACGGAGAAAATGCAGGAAAGTGTGAATGAACAATTGAATCAAATAAAAATAGTAAAACAATGAAACGAATTTATATTATTACCTTATTGCTCTCTCTTTGTTCTGTGTTTAGTATGGCACAACAAGAGTCTGTTTTTGAAGAACTTGCTGAAATGAAGGGGGTAAGTTCCGTCTATATCTCTAAAGCGATGTTCCAGTTAATGCCTGACATGAAGACGGAAGGATTGAATCTGGGTCCTTTTATCCGGAAATTGGAAAGCGTGCAGATTCTTTCTTCCGAAAATGCAGAGTCTACGGTTAAAATGAAGAAAGCTCTTCAGTACATATCGCCTAGGAATGGCTATGAGGAACTTATGCGTGTGACGGAGGACGGGGAGAAGATGATAATTTATTGGAAGCAAGGCAAACAGGGAAAAAATGAGTTTGTCATGCTGAACGATGAAGGAAAAGAGTACACTGCCATCGTGATAGTAGGCGGTTTAACGCTTGAAGAGATGCAGAAAATAGCACAAGGAAAGTGAATATAGAAGTGAAGCTCCCTTTTTGATGGAAAGGAGTTTTTATAATCTTTGTAGGCGATAAAGAGAGTCCTGCCATTGCTCTGAAACAGAGCTTAGCAGGACTCTCTTTATTTGTATATGCTGATAAGAAGGGTACAGGAAAAAAACTCCTGAATGTTGTATATTTATATAACTTTTCATATCTTTGTACCATGAGAAAGATAATTGCGTATAAGAATTATTTCAGTGATTTTATAAAGAAGTTATCGAAAGACGAAACAAACAAAATACGGCGTTCGTTGGACTTGTTCAAGGTAGAGGATAAAATACCAGGGCACTTTATAAAATTCATACGTGATGGAGTTTATGAGTTTCGTGTCACTTATGGTAACAATGAGTTTCGTATCTTTTTTTATATATGACGGTGATGCTGTTGTCGTTCTTTTTAATGCATTCAGAAAGAAAACACAGAAAACACCTGATAGCGAAATAAAGAAAGCAATAAAATTAAAGGAGGAATATTATGGAACTAAAGGAAATCAGTAAAGACATTTACGATGTAGATGCTTGGTTAGACGAAGGTCTTGGAAAGGAAGGTACTCCCGAACGTAAGAAGAACCGTGAAAAGGCATGGGAGGAGTATAACGCTCAAATTTTATTGGATGCTCGTAAGAATGCGGGACTTACACAAGCCGAACTTGCTAAACGTATAGGAGCTGACAAAGGATATATCTCAAGAATAGAGAGAGGTATCACAGTTCCAACAGTTTCCACATTGTACCGCATTGCGGCAGCTATGGGGCTAACCGTAGAATTAAGACCTATGTGAAAAAGCCGGAGATATCCGGCCTTTTCTTTATTTTTTCGAATCTACTTAGAAGTCAATACAACTTCACTGCACAAACAATCTTCCCATTTGAAGATTCGGATATTCTATCATCCGTTCCCTTTACCTGATAAAATTGGTTGCCACCTTCTTTTCATTTTGCGGAAGAGGTATTCCTGCTTCTTTTCCGGCGTGAATACACTTCAATAACCACGCCATGTTGCGCGCCAGTGTGCGCATGGTCTGCATTCCTTCGGCATCTTGTCGCACCTCTTCGGGTGTATTTCCATGTACCATATTCCAGTATTGCGAGGATACGATTGGCATGTTGCTAATGCCGAAATATTTATTTAGCTGGTCTACTGTGGCAGTGGCTCCGCCTCTTCGGCAGCTTACAATAGAGGCCGCCGGTTTGTTGGCAAACAGAGCGCCGCGTCCATAGAAGACCCGATCCATGAAGGAGGTGATGGCACCGGAAGCGGATGCGAAGTGGACGGGTGAACCGAAAACGAATGCATCGCTTTCTTTCGCCTTTTCCAGAAAAACATTCACGGCATCATCCATAAAACATTTGCCTGTACTCATACATTTCTGGCATCCCAAACATCCGGAGAGTGGTTTGTTTCCTAACCAGAAGATTTCTGTTTCCAGTCCCTCTTGTTGCAATATATTCGCTATTTCTTCCAAGGCGGTATAGGTGCATCCATGTTTATGGGGACTGCCATTTACTAATGTTACTTTCATACTTGTTTTAGTTAGTCATTTAATTGATAGACAAAGATAAGGTAAACCGGGCGCGGAATAAAATGAATTCGTTCATTTTTTATGCCTAGGTGCAACATCTCTTCGCTTTTTCTGCTCCAAAGATATCTCATTTCTCTAACAGTGCAAAGGTATATTTCGGCATACTTGGCATTTCCTTTCTATTTTAAAATGTCCGGAGTAAACTTTCTGTGCCTATAGATGTTTCCTCTTATAGAAACTTGATTTTTTGTATTGGATGCAAGCCGTTAGCCTGCTTTATTTATTGAGTTTATAAATGAGATGAGATTCGGTTTTTTATAATCGATGAAACTTGCAATGAGGGTTAAAAGAGTTAACTAGTTTGAAAAGAAGACCGTAATGAAGTGGATAATTGGTTTTATAAATAGAAGCGATGTTAAGAATAGAAATTAGAACTAGAGAATAAAAATAGTATTTGTATGAAAAAGGTTGTATTATTATTCATGGCGTTGGTTGCTTGTGTTACATTTTCGCAAGCTCAGACCAAAGAAGAGAAGGCCAGAACCCGGGCCGAGCGTAAACTTGAACAGGAACGAATCGATGCATTATTGTTTGAAGAAGCAAGGCAAAGTATTGAAAACCGGAACTTTATATTGGAAGCCGACCGGGTAATCTTTAAACGTGGCAGGAGTGCTTTTGTGATGTCGAACACTAATTTTGTATCTGTAAACGGTGAACATGCCACGGTGCAGGTGGCATTTAATGTTCCCGGAGGAGGTTTAAATGGCTTGGGTGGTGTTACGGTGGACGGAAGAATCTCCGGTTACAAAGTTACCTATGGCAAAAAAGGGAACTTGGAGGTCAGCATGAATGTGCTTGGAGTGGGAATTTCGGCTCAGGTAAATATCTTTTTGCCCAAAGGAACAAATGAAGCGAGCGTGGATATTTATCCCAATTTTAATTCGAACCGTTTAACTCTGGAAGGGAATATTGTTCCTTTAGAGCAATCACGGGTATTCAAGGGAACTTCATTTTAGTAAGTTGAGAGTTGAGAGTTATTTAATTGAAAATTGAAAGTTGAAAATTGAAAGTGAAAGACTTGTTCAATGGAGAGGTACATTCCTTGAAGTGATATACGGAATATGTACTATTTTGCTTCAATATTGTTTCAATAAAGTATGCTTAGCAAAATCTATGCCACGGAAGATGAAAAAAATAGGGAGTTTTATTTTTTACTATTCGTTGTCTTTCCATAAAAGAGGAACAGATATATTCTTAAAAAGTCTTCTCTCAGATTTTTAGTATTTTGAATAAAAGGAAAAGAGGTTTAGGCATTGCCGACTTCTTTCAGTGTGGAGATGAAAAAAACTGAAATAGATAATTTCTTTACTATTGCCAAAGTGACAGCTCGCATGACATCTGTCACACGCTTGTATTTTTGTAGACTGTTGTAAATAAGTGTGTATCAACTCTATTGAATACCCGGTGACGGATGTGACAGATGTCATGCCCCTTTTTTCTTTTTTTTTGAGAAAAGCGGATGAAAGGAGGATTCATCTATCCGATTTTATCCGTCCTCATTTCCTGATGAAATTTGTTTTGCAATTCCATAAAGCAATGCTTACCCTCCTATAAAAACGAACTTCATCTTCCTAAAAAAGATAGACGTTGTAACCCGATGAGGTTGATAGAGGAACGTCGTGAGGTTGATAGCGCAACGTTGCGACGTTGATAGAGGGACGTCATGAGGTTGATAGCGCAACGTCAACTCGTTACATAGATGGAAAATCAGAGAGTATAACTGAAAAGGTGCGAACCTAATATAAACCCGACCTAATCAACACAAATACAGTTACATAGATAACATAAAGAGCCGTTCTTCGCCACATTATTAGTTGTCTCTGCTAACATAGTTAGTTACAAGGCGTAGCATAGTTAGTTATTTCTGTAGCATTGCTAGTTATTCTTCACCACATTAATAGTTATCATACAGCCCTTCCGTAGTGTGTTTTATAAAGAAATTAAGGTATGAAGTGAACAGCTTGTCTCACTCTGTGATAACGATGATATCAAAATCATACAGTTCTATTTTAAAGACTCAAATTGAAACTTAGTTACCATCCAACCTCCTCAAAAAGCCCGGTCTGGACTATTTTTACATGTTATTGAACTATTTCTACATGCTATTGAGCAATTATTCTCCCTTTTCATTTATAAAATTCGTCTATCTTTGTGAGGCTCTTACGGGCACCTTTTTGAAAATACGTTGATTCTAACTAAAATTGCTATGAACATGAAGCTTCTAATGAGGTTATTTATTCTGAGTTTTTTTTATTCTACTTTTATTGTATACGCTAAAGCGGATGATAAGCGAGTTGCCGAACAACCCTATATGGGATATCTCTTCGCTTATTTCGAAGGGACCGGAGACCGGGCTTTGCATGAACATATACGTTTTGCGGTAAGCGAGGACGCGGTGAATTGGAAAGCATTGAATCATAATTATCCAATCATCCTTTCCGATTCGGTATCAAAAAGCGGGGGAATGCGCGACCCGCATATACTAAGAGGAGAAGACGGGCGGAGTTTTTATATGGTGGCCACGGACATGAATGTGGCGGAATATGGTTGGGGCGCCAATCCCGGCATTGTGATGATGAAATCGGACGACTTGATTCATTGGACACATGCATACATCGAACTGGCGAAAGTGTATCCGAAGAACTTTGGAGATGCCTTTTGGGTGTGGGCTCCGCAAACTATTTACGACCCTGCCGCCAGGAAATACATGGTTTACTTTACTTTGCGTCGGGAAAATCAGGAAGAACTGGTTACTTATTATGCTTACGCCAATAAAGATTTCACAGCCTTTGAAAGTGAGCCAAAAGTGTTGTTCAATGCCCGTTATGGCTCCATTGATAACGATATTATCTATAAAGATGGCCTGTGGCATCTGTTCTATAAAGGAAACACGAAGGATAAAAATGGTAAAGAGATAAAGAACGGCATTCAGCAGGCTACCTCTAAAAGCTTGCATGGCAAGTGGAAAGAAGATTTTCTCTATTTGGATGCATACGCCGGAAAAAGGCCGGTTGAAGGTTCCAGCGTCTTCAAATTGAATCATTCGGATACGTATGTGCTGATGTACGATTTATATACTTCGGGACGCTTTGAGTATCAAACAAGTACAGACCTCTATCATTTCAATCAGGAACCCATGACATTCAACAAAGATTTCTCTCCGCGACATGGTTCTGTGATATCCCTCACGCAGAAAGAGTGGGATACGTTGCAGAAAGAGTGGGGAGAGAATGCGCCTTTCCGTTTTAAGTCGAATGGAAATCCGATTTTTACACATAAATATACAGCCGACCCGGCCACTTTCGTGGAAGGTGATACCCTTTGGTTGTATACGGGGCATGACTTTGCCGGAAATCAGGGTAAATATAAACTGAAGGACTGGTGTGTTTTCTCCACCACCGATATGATAAATTGGACGGAGTATCCCACCCCTTTGAAGATAACCGATTTTACTTGGGACAGAAGCGGCGCGGCATATGCGGCACACGTTGTGAAGCGTAACGGGAAGTATTATTACTATATCAGTACCAACGGCTCCGGCATCGGGGTAGCGGTATCCGACCGTCCCGAAGGCCCGTTTAAGGATGCTCTTGGTAAGCCGTTGCTCACCAAAAACGACTGTGCGGGCGCCAAACATTCGTGGGTATGTATCGACCCGGCTGTATTTATTGACGATGACGGACAGGCGTATATCTTTTGGGGAAATAAGATTTGCTATTATGCCAAGTTGAAGGAAAACATGATTGAGATAGACGGTGAAATAAAGCGGATTGATTTTAAAGGCTTTCAATTTACCGAAGCGCCTTGGGTACACAAATATAACGGAAAATACTATCTGACTTATGCTGCCGGTTGGCCGGAGAAGATAGCATACGCCATGGCGGAGCATATCGAAGGTCCTTACGAGTACAAAGGAATTTTATCGGAGATTGCAGGCAACAGCAATACGACGCATCCGGCTATTGTTGAGTTCAAAGGACAATGGTATTTCTTTACCCACAACGGAGGTCTTCCGGAAGGAACAAGTTATAGCCGTTCTGTTTGCGCGGAGTTTATGCAATACAATTCCGACGGAACCATCAAGAAAGTAAATATCAGTACCGAAGGTGCCGACCGCGGTTATCTTCCTTTCGATAACAAGAACAATCCGGTGTTGAAAGGGTATTATGCCGACCCGGAAGTGATGTATTCCCAAAAAACAGGGAAATACTATATTTATCCCACAAGCGACGGCTTTCATAACTGGAATGGCTCTTATTTCAAAGCCTTTTCTTCCGACAACCTGAAAGACTGGAAAGACGAAGGTGTGATTCTCGATTTGAAGAAAGACATTGCTTGGGCAGATAACAATGCCTGGGCGCCCTGCATTATTGAACGTAAAATAAAGAATAAGTACACCTATTTCTATTATTTCACGGCAGGTAAAAAGATAGGAGTGGCTGTAGCCGACGAACCTACCGGCCCGTTTCGGGATGCATTAGGCAAACCGCTTATCGCTTTCCGTCCGGAAGGACAGAGAGGCGGGCAGGAGATTGACCCCGATGTTTTCCAAGACCCCGTATCGGGTAAATATTACCTCTATTGGGGTAATCACTATCTTGCGGCGGTAGAGTTGAATGAGGACATGATTTCTTTCGACCGTAGCAAAATGGTTCGCTTGACACCGAAAGACGGTACTTATTGTGAAGGTACTTATGTGTTCTATCGTAACGGCCTTTATTATTTTCTTTGGTCGGAAAACGATACCCGCAGTGAAGATTACCGTATCCGTTATGCAACGGCAACGTCTCCTCTGGGTCCTTTGAACATCCCCAAAGATAATCTCATCTTATCCAAACGACCGGAGAAAGGTATCTATGGAACCGGTCATAATTCCGTGTTGCAAATTCCCGGAAAAGACGAATGGTACATTGTTTATCATCGTTTCCGTCGTCCTAATGCCGTGAAGATGGGTCGGTCTGCCGGTTATCACCGGGAGGTCTGCATGGATAAGTTGGAATTCAACGAAGATGGGAGTATTAAAAAAGTAGAACCTACCTTATAATAAGGATGATGAAGAAAAGAAAATTACTAGTATTGCTATGTTTGCTGTCCGGAATGTTTGCGTCGGCGCAGCAGAAACAGAACCTTTCAGAGAAAGAGATGGGCGCTTATCTATTTGTATTCTTCAGCGACCCTACTCATAGTCTTTTTATGGCTACAAGTCGCGACGGCTATAGCTTTACGGCTGTAAATGACGGGCAACCGGTCATTGCCGGAGATAGCATTGCCGAGCAGCGAGGCATTCGCGACCCGCATATATCCCGAGGTCCGGACGGCTCTTTCTATCTTTGCATGACCGACTTGCATATCTTTGCCCAGCGTGAAGGACTACGTGATACGGAATGGGAGCGCGATGGAGCCAAGTACGGTTGGGGCAACAACCGTTCGTTGGTTTTGATGAAGTCCGACGACCTTATCCACTGGACACGTAGCAATGTACGCATAGATAAAGCATTTCCCGATAAATTCGGCAATATAGGTTGTGCCTGGGCACCCGAAACGACTTATGACCCGGTAGAGGGCAAGATGATGATTTATTTTACGATGCGTATAGGACGAGGCAAGACTCAGCTCTATTACGCTTATACGGATGATGCCTTTACCAAACTGATTACGGAGCCACGTATACTGTTTGAGCATCCCAATCCGAAAGTACAGATATTGGATGCCGATATCATGCTCCTGCCTGACGGACGTTATTGTATGACGTATGTGTCGCAAGAAAATCCGAGTGGCATTAAGATGGCGCTATCCGACAGCATCCATAGCGGTTATCAGTATGACCCGAAGTGGATTGACTTTGAGCCCAGGTCCTGCGAAGCGCCCAATGTGTGGAAACGTATCGGCGAAGATAAGTGGGTGGTCATGTATGATATCTTCGGTATAACCCCGCATAACTTCGGATTCTGCGAAACGACCGATTTCGTAAATTTTAAACCGTTAGGTCGTTTTAATGAAGGAGTGATGAAAGCTGTTAATTTTAAATCCCCCAAACATGGTGCTGTCATACAGATATCCAAAGAAGAAGCCGATAACTTAGAACAGTACTGGAAACGGAAATCTTCGTTTTGATATTGCAATTAAATTAAGTATTTGGATATAACCTGTTTCTATATAAATTGTTAATAGTCGATATATTGCTGGCTGAGCAAAGGAGAGGTGTGAACACTATGTTATACATTTCTCCTTTGCTAATTTTGATTATCGTATTATAGAGTAGCTCAGAACAAAGAAGATAATATTTTCTAATAGGAATATTATTTTGAGTAATTTTATTATCTTTGTGGAGCTACGAAAAGTGTCAAATGTAATCTTAGGTTGGAGGGACGCGTAATGAAAACACATCAATTCCTTTTATCGTTTTTTTTGTTAGTATGTGGTGGTACAATATCTTCTGTGTCATTAGCACAAGATAGTAAATTGCCCAATAAAGCAAAGTTGAAAGCAATTCTTTATCGATGATATGATGGCATTGGTTATTAAACAGAGATAAGATGCAAATAAAAATAGCGTCAGAAGCTAATAAAGTAGATAAAAGTGAAGAGCCTGCTGTTGCCGCTATGTTATTAATGAATCTTTTAGGTTCTACTTCTCTATCTTCTGTTCCTAATATGTTGGTGTTTGTGAATGATAAGTTAACTGATATTTACAAGTAATTCTGAGGATAATATGAGAATGCACAAATCCTATAGATATATAGCTAATGATGAAAGATTTGATATAAAATCTGACTCTAGCAAGGATAGTCAACTTCATACTGAAAAATTGGCCGATGATAAAGATGATGCTTATAAGCCGCAAGCTTATAGAACTAAGTTAAACACACGGGAGGAGCCACGACAAGAACGTCGTGATTCTGAAAAATTCAGCGAAAAGTCGCCTGATGATAATCTTTCAGTAGAGGACTGTATCGAAAAGTATTCTGGTGGAAAATATAAGGTAACTTCTGTTAAGACTGAATCAGAACGCACTCCTCAGGTGATTAAGGTAAAATCAGGCAATGGCTGTCTTTTGACAGTTGTAATCATTCTGTTGATAATATTAATAATAATAATGATTTTAAATTCAGTACAAGTCATAGTTCCTTTGGATGCAACACCTGAAGAAATAAAAGAGGCATTTGAAAAGGCTTTTCGTTTATTATGGTAGTATTCAGATATTATTTGTTTTATCAAGAAATGAACAGAATGTATGATTGTTACCACAAACTGAAACGTCATTCAGAAAATTTTTAGAGGGTTTGAGAATATTATCTGCACCACTATGAAAGGGGGACTATTTTTAGTCCGGATGATTCATGGTACAAGGAGTATGAGGACGATTTGAGAGAACTCGTAGAAGGTTTTGATTTGAATGATTTAGACTTTAAGTTATCAGAAAAGTGTAATTAAACCGTAATCGTTATATATAAAAAGGAGTTAAGCCATAGACTTAACTCCTTAATTCTCAGCGGTCGGGGTGACTAGATTCGAACTAGCGACCACTCGCCCCCCAGACGAGTACTCTAACCGGGCTGAGCTACACCCCGAATTGCGGATGCAAAAGTAATGTTTTATTTTAAAGTAGCAAAAGATTCTTTTGGTTTTCTGCTGTGATAATAGAAATAATTCGCTTAATTTGCGAATTTCTTTATTGTTTACTATCTTTGTATTACCAAAGAACATTGTATGAATGTAGAATTTGAGAAAGAGTATTTGGCAGAACTTTATGATGAAGGAAAGACGCATGACAAGAAACATCGTTTTCAGCCTCAAATAGTAAATGGTTATTTGAAATGTGTTAAAGTGTTGTTGAATGCTTCTAAAATAGAGGATTTATATCAATATAGGTCTTTAAACTATGAAAAGTTGAAAGGGGATAAGAAAGAATTTTCTTCTTTACGTATTAATGACCAATACAGGCTTGAATTTCGGGAGATTATGAGTGCAAATAATCAAACCCTCGTTGAAATTTGTTCTTTGGTGGATATAACGAATCATTATAAATAGGAATTATGAGTATTACAGCTAACAATTTACAATCATTTCGTCCCTATCATCCGGGGGAATTGGTGAAGGAGGAACTGGAGTGCAGAGGCTTGAAGCAGAAGGATTTTGCGCAGAAATTTGGTTTGTCTTATTCGGCTTTAAATGAGGTGCTGAATGCGAAGCGTCCTATAACGACTGAGTTTGCTTTGTTTTTAGAGGCTGCTTTAGGTATCAATGCGGATTTGCTTGTAAGGATGCAAACGGACTATAATATGCAGATGGCGCGTAAAAATAGTTCTTTGCTCGAAAAACTGAATAATATAAAGAAAATAGCAGCTGTACTTTAAAAGTAGGGGCTTAAGACGTTGTTTGTAATTCTTATACTACAATCATTGAAACTCTTCTCAAAGTAGCAAAAGAATTGAAAAAGACTTAAGAAGTGGCACTCAGTTCTTTTTAAGTTCTTCAAAGGTTTTCACTATAAAAATATCACTCCTATTTCTTTTATTGCTATTTTTGCAACTAAATGTTGAAGTATTACGTAAAATGCAAATAAAAGTAACGGCTCCGGCCTCTATACATACGCTTGTTCACTTGCCTTCTTCAAAAAGTATCAGTAACCGTGTGCTTATTATCAATGCGATGGGAAATGGAAACTCTTTTCCTGAAAACCTTTCCGACTGCGATGATACACAAGTTATGATACATTCATTGAACGAAAAAGGAGAAACGTTGGATATTAAAGCGGCAGGTACAGCGATGCGTTTTCTTACCGCTTATCTGTCTATTACACCGGGTACAAAAATAATAACCGGAACGCAACGTATGCAGCAACGCCCTATTCGCATCCTGGTAGATGCTTTGCGAAGTCTGGGGGCAGAAATAGAATACGTGGGAAACGAAGGTTTTCCGCCGTTGCGTATTACGGGTAAAACATTGAGCGGAAAAGAGGTTTCCTTACAGGGAGATGTGAGTTCCCAATACATTTCCGCATTGCTGATGATTGGACCGATGTTGCCCGAAGGACTGGTTTTGCATTTGAAAGGAGAAATTATCTCCCGTCCTTATATTAATCTGACGCTGCAACTTATGGCCGAGTTTGGAGCGGTTGCCGGTTGGGATGCGGAGAATTCTATTTGTGTGAAACCTACTCCCTATCGTTCTGTCCCATATTTTGTAGAAAGTGATTGGAGCGCAGCTTCTTATTGGTATCAAATAATGGCTCTTTCTGAAAAGGCGGAGATTACGCTGGACGGACTTTTCGGTGAAAGTTATCAGGGAGATTCGGCTGTAGCGGCATTGTTTGAACAATTAGGCGTCGAAACTATTTATGAAGAGAAGCGGGTTCGATTGAGAAAAACAGGCAGGATAACGAAATACATGGAGTATAATTTTGTGAATCAGCCGGATTTAGCTCAAACGTTTGTCGTGACATGCGCTTTATTGGGAGTCTCTTTTCGTTTTACAGGATTGCAGAGCTTAAAAATTAAAGAGACCGACCGTATCGCAGCCTTAATAAAAGAACTGGGTAAACTGGGTTATTTGATAAATGAAGAAAATGATTCTGTTCTCTATTGGCATGGCGAACGGGGAGAAGCGGATGCTTGTCCGGCAATAGATACTTATGAAGACCATCGTATGGCGATGGCATTTGCTCCGGCAAGTATGGTCATGCCGGAGATACGGATTAACGAACCTCAGGTGGTTTCCAAATCGTATCCTCATTATTGGACTCATTTGGAAGAAGCTGGTTTTACGCTTACAGAAGTGAAATAACTCAAGTTTCGTAGGGATTGAGAAGGTAGGAATAAATAGAGGTCTCAGCTTGTCTTGCCGGGCTTTAAAGTAAAGTTCGATAGTCTAATTTAATTCTGACTAAAGGATAAAGAACTTATGAAACTTAAATGAAATAATAACTATGTGGATTTTAATAATCAGTTTGCTCGTATTAGCTTTGTTTGCCCTTTTATTGGGCATCTTGCGTAATCGTAAACTTCGTCGGAAAGTGGCGGAGGGTGAACTGGATGAGCTCCCTGCGGCCCGGCTTGCAGATATGGAATGCTGCGGACAGCATGAAGTTTGTGAGAAAGAGAGTCTGTTGGCGGCAGTCAGCAAACAGATTGAATATTACGATGATGAAGAACTGGACCGCTACAGAGGTCTTTCTTCCGATAACTATACGAACGAGCAGATAGAGGAATTTCGGGATGTGTTTTATACCATGCAAGAGACCGATGTGGCAGGTTGGGTACGTAGTTTGCAATTACGTGGAGTGGAATTGCCTGATGAGCTAAAGGATGAAGTATTTCTGATAGTAGGAGAGCGGAGAATAACGAATAAAGTTTGATAACAGAGGAGAGATAGCATGGAAATACTACACTATACATTTTTTCAGAATGCTTTGTTGGGAAGCCTTTTTGCCAGTATTGTCTGTGGATTGATTGGAACGTATATCGTTACCAAACGTCTGGTTTTTATCAGCGGGGGAATTACTCATGCTTCTTTTGGAGGCATAGGACTGGGGGTTTTCTTTGGTTTTCCTCCTATCTTGTCGGCGGCTGTGTTTTCTGTATTGTCCGCGTTTGGCGTAGAATGGTTAAGTAAGCGGAAAGATATGCGTGAAGATTCCGCTATTGCCGTATTTTGGACACTCGGTATGGCCATTGGTATCATCTTTAGTTTCCTTTCACCGGGTTTTGCACCGGATTTATCCTCCTATCTGTTTGGCAATATCCTGACTATCACTCGCTCCGATATTTATATCTTAGTCGTGCTTTCGGCTGTGATGATGCTCTTTTTTACGCTCTTTTTAAATCCGATTATTTATGTTTCTTTTGATAGGGAGTTTGCCCGTTCGCAGCGTATTCCGGTTCATCTTTTCGAATATATATTAATGATGTTCATTGCCCTGACAATCGTGTCCTGTCTGCGTATGGTCGGAATCGTGTTGGCTATTTCGTTATTAACCATTCCCCAGATGACGGCCAATCTGTTTACTTATCGCTATAAGTTTATCATAGTCTGGTCCATTCTTATTGGTTACGCCAGTTGTCTGGGCGGTTTGTTTATTTCTTATGCTTATAATGTGCCTTCCGGCGCATCTATTATATTTTTTTCTATCCTGATTTATGCTTGCTGCAAAACAGGCAAGTCTATATGTAGAGTAATTAACAGAAAATAAAAGCGATATGGAAATCAAAATCGATTCTTTAGACAATATTCATGAGGCTGCAAAAGCCTTTATTCAAGCAATGGGAGACAATACCGTGTTTGCTTTCTACGGTAAAATGGGAGCTGGTAAAACTACTTTTATCAAAGCGCTCTGTGAGTGTCTCGGAGTAACGGAGGATGTCATCACTTCTCCTACCTTTGCCATTGTTAATGAGTACCGTTCGGAAAGTGGAGAACTTATTTATCACTTTGATTTTTATCGTATTAAACGGTTGGAAGAGGTGTATGATATGGGCTATGAAGATTATTTCTATAGTGGAGCGTTGTGTTTCATTGAATGGCCGGAACTGGTCGAAGAATTGCTTCCGATGGATGCCGTAAAAGTTTCAATAGACGAACAGGAAGACGGTAGCCGTATCATTCAATTTGAGGCTTAATCGGTTTTCTGGAAATCTTCTTTAGTGGAGAGCTTTAGCTAATTGAAAACTTATTTAATTGAAAATTGAAAGTTGAAAATTGAAAATGAGAAATGGATGAAGTTCTTTAATTGAAAGTTGAAAATGAATTTAGCGGAGAGTTTTTTCATTGAATGTTGAAAGTGAGAAGTTGTAGGTGATATTACAAAATATATAATAAGAGGAAAGAATATGGGAGCGCAGTATTTTGTGCAAATATTGTTTGCTGTAGCTGGGATACTTTCTCTGTTGGCAAGCATCTGTAACTGGAATTGGTTTTTTACTGCCCAGAATGCACAATTTGTTGTGCGGAATGTAGGACGGAAGAAAGCACGTTTGTTTTATGGATTAATCGGATTAATTATGTTGGGAATGGCATGTTACTTTTTCCTTCATACATAATTCTATTCATTTTCTTTCTGTATATAGTCTTTCAATAGTTGTGCTTCGCTTTCCAATTCGTACCTTTGAACCATTGGGAATAATTGTTCCCGTCTGCATGCTATCTTTGCAACAGTTGTGGTAGTATTAAAAACACTTATTCTGCATCAGACGTTTTACACGTCCGTGTTGTGTTTGGCTTTTAAATTAGTATTAAAAATATCCCCAAACTTACGCTCGGATATATCGACTTCGTTGTGTTTGGCTTTCAAATTAGTATCAAAAACATCAGGTTTGTTTCCTCATCGGGTATTACGATGGTTGTGTTTAGCTCTCAAATTATATTCCAATAGATAAAACAACGGCAACTAATTCATTGCGAATTAGTTGCCGTTGTTTTGTTTCTTAGAGAGCTCTTTTTGTATAAGCTGAATTTATACTTGTACTAACGACGGGCAACGTTAGTAGTCTCGCAAGGCTACGAGACTACTAGTGTCATTCACCACTACTGCTTCTCTGTTTTAGCGCTCTATTCTTGCCGAATAAGTTTTCGAATTAATCAACTAGCCCGATGGAATTGCCGTATTCCATTTCTCCTTGTACTACAAAGAGAATGTCTTCCGGTTCATAGTCTCCCATTTGGTCTTTCTTTGCCTCGGCAACAATGTAATTTACAATCTCATCCTGGTCGATATTGATGTATCCATCTTTATCAGGTTCAGTGTCCAGACAACCACTTGTTGAATAATAATCAACGATTACATCCAAGAAGTAGTATAGTTCGTCATCGGAAAATTTTCCTTTCAAATCTTGCGGTAAATAGTTCTTAATGAATTCGATGGTCTTTTCATCGTCTTCGTCTTCCAATAAGAATTCGTCATTTTCTGCCATATACATTCCGTTTTTAGTGGTTGTTGTTATAAAACAAAGCGAAGAATCTGTCCGTATGAATACGGATTCTCTCAGATTCTTCGCTTTGTATTGAATATCGGATAGAATTAAAGCAGTGCTTTAATCTTTTCTTCAAATGCAGATTTAGGAGCTGCGCCCACTTGTTTGTCTACTACTTCGCCGTTTTTAAAGAACAATACGGTGGGGATGTTACGAACACCATATTTTCCTGTCAAACCGTCGTTAGAGTCAACATCGCATTTTCCGATAGTTACTTGACCTTCATATTCTTTAGCCAAAGCTTCGATATCTGGAGCAATTTTTTTACAAGGGCCGCACCATGTAGCCCAAAAGTCTACTACTACAGGCTTTCCTTCTGCTACTAAAGCCTCAAAGTTTCCATCTGTAATTTCTAATGCCATAAGTTTTCTATATTTAAAATGTTTTTCGCAAAGATATTAATTAATTTTGAATTCCAACTCCGGTCGGCTTTTAATATATGATATTAAGTCTTTTTTGACAGTTATCTTCATTTTTCTCGACATCATGTGGATGTTCATTTTTCCTTCTCCGTCTTTAATCTGGAAGTAGAGTTCCGTTTTGCCGGGATGTTCGCTTACAATAGAGGAGAAGTCCGCAATGAATTCTTCATCAAGTGCCTCTAACGGGGTTGTGATGGTAATCTTTTCAATTAGAGTCTCTTTAATGTCCGGTAGGAGCTCTATGGAATTTACCTTGATGTCCAGCTCGTCCGGTTTCCATTGTCGGGGTATACATTTGGCTTTTATATATAGGAAGTAGCCAACACGTAGATAGTTACTCCATGTAAGCCAATCTTGTCCAAAGAATGGAATCTCAAAAGAACCCGAATAGTCTTCTATCTTGGCGATACCAAAAGGCTTGTCTGTTTTGGTTCGTCCTTCGCGTAGGTTGGTTACAATACCCCCTAATGTGAGGTCTTTGTTTACCAGATTATCTTTATCCTCCAGGTCTTTCATGTGGGTATTACATACATTCTCAAGAATGATGGCATAGTCGTCGAGTGGGTGAGCGGAAAGGTAGATGCCGACCAAATCTCTTTCTTTGTTTAACCGCTCCAGTGCATTCCATGATTCCGCTTTGGGTACTTCTGGAGTAGCAATATCTATCGGATTGTCATCGCCAAATAGAGAGTTGAGTGCGGCCGCTTTATCCAATTGGTATCTTGAGCCGTATCGGAGTAAAGCTTCGGTATATGTTTCTCCTTTACTATTGGCGGCAAAGAAAGTTTCTCGTTTTACTCCATCAAAGGCGTCAAATCCACCTGCCAATATAATGTTTTCAACATTCTTCCTGTTACAAGCCAATAAATTAACTCGTTGAAAGAAATCCAACACGCTTTTGAACGGACCATTCGCTTCGCGTTCTTCTACAATAGCTACTACGGCATTTTCGCCTACTCCTTTTATAGCGCCGAGACCGAAACGGATATCTCCGTGTTTGTTGACAGAGAATTTCATATTACTTTCGTTTACGTCCGGACCTAATACCTGTATTCCCATAGCTTTGCATTCGTCCATTAACTTCGTGATTTCGTCAATTTTCGAAATATTGCGGCTCAGGGTGGCTGCCATATATTGTGAGGGGTAGTTGGCTTTTAAGTAAGCTGTTTGATAAGCTACCCACGAATAACAGGTTGCATGAGACTTGTTGAAGGCATACGAAGCAAACTTTTCCCAGTCAGCCCATATCTTTTCCAATACTTTAGGGTCGTGGCCATTTTTCCTTCCTCCTTCAATGAATTTAGGTTTCATGTGGTCCAGCTTGTCGCGTAGCTTTTTACCCATGGCTTTACGTAAGGCATCACTTTCACCACGTGTAAAGTCAGCCAGCAAACGCGACAGGAGCATCACTTGCTCTTGGTAGACTGTGATGCCGTATGTATCTTTCAGATACTTTTCCATAATAGGGATATCGTACTCAATCGGTTTACGTCCCTGTTTACGGTCAATAAAGTCGGGAATGTAGTCCATTGGACCCGGACGATATAGGGCGTTCATGGCAATTAAATCCTCGAAAGTGGTGGGTTGCAACTCTCTTAAATATTTCTGCATTCCGGATGATTCAAACTGGAATGTACCGATGGTTCTTCCTTCGCTGTATAGTTTGTAAGTGTTCGGGTCATTGATATCAATGGAATCGATATCCAGCTCTTCGCCCAAGCTCAACCGTATGTTTTCTAACGCTTCCTTAATAATAGAAAGAGTTTTGAGCCCGAGGAAGTCCATCTTGATTAATCCGGTTTCTTCAATTACTGAACCCTCATATTGGGTAACAAGCATCTTTTCTCCCGTTTCTTTATCATCGGCGGTACTAACAGGCACCCAGTCGGTAATATCGTCACGGCAGATAATGGTACCGCAAGCATGTACACCTGTGTTGCGCACGTTGCCTTCAAGCATTCTGGCGTACTTAATGGTATCCCGCAGCATTGGGTCGGGAGAGGCTTCTGCTTCTTGCAGTTCCGGAACATAGGCAATAGCATTTGCCAAGTTCATCTTTTTATCGGGAATCTTATCCGGTATTAACTTACACAGCTTGTCCGAAATGGGAAGAGGAACTTTCTGAACGCGCGCTACGTCTTTAATGGCTAGTTTAGTGGCCATAGTACCATACGTAATGATATGGGCCACTTTCTCCTGTCCGTACTTTTCCGTTACCCAGCGTAATACTTCGCCTCGTCCGTCATCATCGAAGTCAACATCAATATCGGGGAGAGATATACGGTCGGGATTAAGAAAACGCTCAAACAGCAAATCGTAGGCTATAGGGTCAATTTTGGTAATACCTAAACAGTAAGCTACAGCAGACCCAGCCGCGGAACCACGCCCCGGTCCAACGGAAACGCCTAATTCATTGCGGGCTGCATTGATGAAGTCTTGCACAATCAAGAAGTATCCGGGGAAACCCATTGTCTTCATAATGTGTAACTCAAAGTTCAACCGTTCTTTGACTTCATCGCTCAGGTTCTCTCCATAGAATTTCCGTGCGCCGTCCATGGTTAACTTCTTCAGGTAATCGGCTTCCAGCTTGATACGGTATAACTTATCGTATCCGCCTAATTTCTGAATCTTGCCTTTGGCAGACTCTTCATCCATGACCACCTTGCCGTTCTCATCGCGGGTAAATTCGTTGAATAAATCTTCCTCCGTGTATTTCTTTCGGTATCCTTCTTCTGTCCCAAAATCTTCCGGAATGGCAAAGGTTGGCATAATCGGGTCGTGGTCAATAGAGTAGGTCTCTACCTGATTGCAAATCTCTACCGTGTTGCTTAACGCTTCGGGAATATAAGAGAAGATTTCATTCATCTCAGCTTTGGTTTTGAACCACTCCTGTTTTGAATAAAGCATTCGTTTCGGGTCGTCCAAATCCTTACCGGTGCTGAGACAAATCAGTCGGTCGTGCGCTTCGGCATTTTCTTCATCAACAAAGTGTACGTCGTTTGTACAGATGAGTTTTACATTGAATTTCTTGCTGTATTCTATCAGTTTCTCATTTACCTTCAGCTGCATGCCATACGCTTCGTGGTTGGCACGAATGGCTGTGGCTTTATGAAGCTGCAATTCGAGATAGTAATCGTCTCCGAATAGGTTCTTATACCATTGAATGGCTTCTTCAGCATCACTCCATTGCTCGTTCGTAATGCGTTTGGGGATTTCACCACCAAGACAAGCAGAGCAGACAATAAGTCCCTCATGATACTTTTCAAGTTCCACCCTGTCGGTTCTCGGACGCATATAGTACCCTTCTGTCCATGCTTTGGATACTAATTTAATAAGGTTATGATACCCTTTTTCGTTTTTGGCGAGTACAATTAAGTGATAACCGCTTTGGTCCGGTTTGCCCTCTCTGTTGAACAATCTGCGGCGAGCTACGTACATTTCGCAGCCGATGATGGGCTTAAAGAACGTGGCGTTCGTTTTTTCTATTTGTTCTTTCAAAGAAGCTATTTTTTCCTCTTTTCCTTCAATTGCGTCGGTGCTTTCTTCCAATTCGGAAAGCTGCTTCTTCAATCCTTTAAGTTCGTCTTTTACTTTGCCGTTTTTCTTATTTACGTAGTTGATAAATTCTTTAATACCGAACATATTTCCATGGTCGGTTACAGCCATACCCCTCATTCCGTCGGCGATTGCTTTATCTACTAATTTAGGAATACTGGCCTGCCCGTCGAGGATTGAATATTGGGTGTGGACATGTAAGTGTACAAAATCTTGCATTCTATATCTATCTTTAAAAAAAGTGTTTAAAGATACACGGCTTTTAGGAAACGAACAAAAACTTTTCAAAAAAGTTACGAACAAATAAAGAAGTGAAGCAAAATCATACTACTCTTCCAATTCTAACCAATATTTATTTGCACAATTATTAAATATAGACTACTTTTGCCCGATATAATAAGCTTTAACGGAAAAATGAACCGACTAAAGAAACTTAAGAAAATAAGATTACATAGAGAAGGTACCCATATACTTATACTGAGTTGTGTTATATTGGTGTTGATAAATGCGGCACTTTTCTATTTCATTGATTGCAAAATTCCCTTTTATATTTTTGCGGTATTGAGTTCCATCATTTATTTGGTGATGATTAATTTCTTTCGATGTCCTATACGGTTGTTCGAAGGAGAGACGGATAAGATTGTTGTAGCACCGGCTGACGGTACCATTGTGGTGGCGGAAGTTGCGGACGAACATGAATATTTCCATGATAAACGGGTAATGATTTCCATCTTTATGAGCCTGGTCAATGTACATGCCAATTGGTATCCGGTTGACGGAGTGGTGAAGAAGGTAGAGCATCAGAACGGTAATTTCCATAAGGCGTTTTTGCCTAAAGCCAGTACGGAGAATGAACGCTCGACAGTGGTTATTGAAACTCCGGATGGACATGTGGTGATGGCCCGCCAGATAGCAGGAGCTATGGCCCGGCGTATTGTCACCTATGCGGAAGTGGGGGAAGAGTGTTATATTGATGAACACATGGGTTTCATTAAATTTGGTTCCCGGGTGGATGTTTATTTGCCCTTAGGTACGGAGATTTGCGTAAAGATGGGACAGAAAACAGTTGGTAACGAAACTGTGATTGCTAAATTAAAATAACCGAAACTATGGCTAATTGTATGACTCGTCATATTCCCAATGCAATCACCTGCTGTAATCTTTTCTCAGGTTGTATAGCTTGTGTCATGGCTTATGAAATGAAATATGAATTAGCCGTTGGCTTTATTATATTAGGTGCCGTATTCGATTTCTTTGATGGAATGTTAGCTCGTTTATTGAAGGTGTCGGGTCCTCTAGGCAAAGAGTTGGATTCTTTAGCCGATGATATTACCTTCGGTCTGGCTCCGGCGATGATTGTCTTCTCCTTATTTAAAGAGGTACATTATCCTGATTTCTTATTTCCCTTTGCAGAGTATATACCTTATACGGCCTTTTTGATTGCGGTATTTTCAGCGTTGCGTCTTGGCAAATTTAATATCGACCCGCGCCAGAGTTCTTCGTTCATCGGAGTACCTACTCCGGCGAATGCGCTTTTTTGGGGAGCGTTGGTGATAGGCCTGCATGACTTTTTGCTTTCGGCTCACTTTAATGCTATTTATTTATTCGCATTGGTTTGTCTCACTTCATGGCTGTTGATTGCTGAAATCCCCATGTTCTCATTAAAGTTTAAGAACCTCTCTTGGAAAGATAACAAAGTTAAATACATATTCTTATTGGTTTGTATCCCTTTTATCCTGTTGTTGGGTGTCGGTGGTTTGGCCGCTATTATAATTTGGTATGTATTTCTTTCGGCACTGACACAAAAGAGAGCCTAAACAATACTGTGGCACGCTTGTTGTTATCCTTATGAAACACTAAAGACGTTCATTTATGCATATTTTAGGTTGCTTATTCGTATTTCTGCTTTTTGCAGTTATTTTTATATATTCCCTTGTCAGAGGTTTCTTCCGTATGTTTTTTGGTTGGGGACCTAAGGACAGCTCTGCTTCCGGGCAGCGTTCTTATACCACATCCAATCAGAAAGAAGATTCGAACCGTACCTCTTCCACTTCTGGAACTACTTCTAAAAAGAAAGTGATTGATAAAGATGAAGGGGAGTATATCGATTTTGAAGAGGTGGAGAAATAAGTATGTCGGAAATGGGTGAGGAAACTACCTTGTATTTATCTTATAAGATTAGTTATCCTTATCCGAAAGATAACTGTTCTTTATGGGGGAAGATTACTAATCTTTCTTCTTACATTACTAGTTGTTCGTTGCCGTTTCTATTCAGCAAAAACGGCATTAGAATGAGATGCTTTCTCATCGCTAACACCGTTCCTTTAATAGAATTACCTTATTTATATAGTTTCTTTAGATAGGAGTGTTGGGAAGTATATCGTCATTTTCTGCATCCTCAACATCCTTTATAAGTGTTCCGTCCGTTCCATAGAAGAGCTTACGGTCTTTTTGCCCGGTAGTTTCCACTTCAATCAGATAAAATGTTTTATCCGGACGTTCGTATTTATCTATATCTTCCACTCTCCAAGTTTTATAGTCGCTATTTTCAAAAGCTGTTTTAATTTCGTCCGGAAGTAAGTTTAAATCGGTACCTAAGTCCGTTTCCGTCATACTCCATTCGGCATTAGAGGTAAACCAAGCGTCGACTTCTTTTCCATTTTCCCTGAATTCCGCTACATAATATCCCGATTTCATTTCCCATTTTTCATTCGTGGCAGAGGGATATTTAGCTTTGAATGCATTTTGGATAGCCTCAGATACATTTGTCGGGTCATCATCATCACTACAACTTTGTAGAGTCACTACGCTGCAAAGCGCGAAAAATAATAAGTATAATTTCAGTTTCATAATTAAAATGTTTTTTATGTTCCTATTTGTCTATATCAATCACATTGAACTTTTTGTCGAATTTCAGTTCCCATCCATTAGATAGCTTCACTTCGTAGCCACGGTCGTCTTTTTCTATCTTCAGCACTTTGGTGTTAGGATACTGTTTGTTTACATAGTTCTGGATAGCTGTGGGGATAATACCAGTCGGCACCTGACTATACTTACAGTCAATTTCCTTCCATTCTCCTTTTTTGTCGAATTCAGCCTTGTTGCCGTTAGTGAAAATCACATCGTAGCTTTTACTAAAGAAGCCACTTTCCATTTTGGCAAGAGCTATGGAACTATCGGAAAAATGCTTTTTTATGAATTGCTGTGTACGTTGGGGCATTTGCTCTACTTTGATAGGTTTATCGTCATCTGCCCAAACGGCGGCCTGTATAGCGAACAGGCATACGAGAAATAGTACTAATTTTTTCATAATGTTTCTTTTTTATAGGTTGATACTTTCTTGTTTTATTATTTATATTGCAAAGATGAGTGGAGAAACTGAAAAGATTCTGAACTCCTGAGAATTTTCTTCTTTTTTCTCTGCTATGCCGTAAAAACGTTTTCTCTATTGAAAAGGTTTTATACGGCATGTCTTTTAATTTCTTAAATAAGTAGAGTTGTTCTCGGAAGAAAAACGATAATGGGAGCTTTTGTTTCTTTTTTGTTTGCTCTGCTTGATTCGGTGAGTTAAAGAGCGCTAAACCATAATCGGATTTCGGTTCATTCTTTTATGGTTTTGTCCATTGGCCTAATGCCGGGAGGAGATAGCTATTCTTGTTTGAATACCTTAATTTGCAGTATAGAATTTGCAGATAAAAATAGAGAATATAAATTAGCAAATCAAAGAAAGCAGGAAGTGAACCATTTGTTAGCGTGGACGTCTTGCCGAGAAGAAGATTCGTAATCTCAGGCTTTTCTACGGAAGTAATCCGTAGGAAGCGATGATACTATCATTATTTCATTCTCTTCTTTTTTAGACGTATTTTATAGACTGATATCGATAAAGCATTGCATAACAATGTATAGGTTAAGTTCATTTTGATTTTTCGATGCAGAAACAATGTTCTTTATTTTGATATGTATAAGAAAGAAGGAGTCCGTATTGTTTACAGATGGAATGGGCAATAGCCAATCCCAATCCGGTAGACCCTTCTTTTTTGCAGCCTTGGTAAAAACGTTCGAAGATTCGGTTTTCGTCTAAGGCCGTTTGTTCACTGCTATTGCGGAATATGATTCTATTTGTAGTTAAAAGAATGTGGATATGTCCGTTCTCTATGTTATGTACATAAGCGTTTTTCAGTAAATTAGTAATAAGTACGGTTGCTAAAGACTCATTCATCTCCACCCGAAACGAACCTTTTTCATCCATTGTTAATGTAATGTTCCGGTAAGCGTAGACTTCTTTATAGTCGTCTAAATATTGTTTTAGAACGCTGTTCAGTTCTACTTCTTTTATATCGGAGAACTGACTGTTTTCTATCTTTGACAGTAGTAAAAGCGATTTGTTCAGTTTGGTTACATGGTCTAACGTCTGATGTGTTTTCAATAACTCTTCCATCTGGTTTTCGGACAAAGATTCATCTTCCATTAACATCTCTATCCGGTTTTGGCAGATTGCGAGCGGTGTTTGCATCTCGTGGGAAGCATTACCGATAAATTGCTTCTGCTGCTCAAACATTTCTTCGCTACGTGCCGCATAGCGTATGGCCGCTTCATTGAGTTTACGGAATTCCGTGACGTTTGTTTGGTTTTGAAGAGGAGTATTCTTTTTACCCAGACGGTAATCATCCAGCCAATGTAACAATACATAAAGAGGTTTCATGCTTTTACGGAATACCCATATATTGATAAGTATAATGGTAAGTAGCAGAGCGATATACAAATAAATGATTAAATGAAGAATAGCGCTTCTGAGGTCCTCTTTCTCAATGGTTGGAGTATAGACGGTTAGTTTGTAATATTTCTCGTCTTCATTTTTGAATAGAGTAGTGAGGATGCGGGCCGGTTCGGTTTCTCCTTTTTCCGGAATATAAATCATCGAGTCCTGATAGCATATATCTTCATGCCGGTCAGCGTATTCCTTATCTATCTCCGTTAGGAAATACTGGTTATTCGAACCACTGCTTTTGGAAGGCAAATCTTCTCCGGCTAAAGAACGTATAATAATGAGCTCCGAATAATCTTCCAAACTGTCGTCTACCTCATCGTTTATTTCATCCATAATAGCGATATAAAAACAGATACCCCATCCGGTAAGGATAAGTATAATTCCTATTGATAGGCGAATGAGTATGCGGTATAGCAGTTTCATGAGTTAAACTTTAGTTATTCGACAATCATTTTGTAGCCAAAACCATATACCGCTTTAATTTCGGCAGTGGCTCCGTACTCTTTTAGCTTTTTGCGTAAGTTCTTTATTTGGGTATAAATAAAATCGAAGTTGTCCACTTGGTCGATGTGGTCTCCCCATACAGATTCCGCCAAGGTGTTTTTATTAATCATCCGGTTAGGACGATTCATGAAATAATACAGGATGTCGTATTCTTTCCGGTTTAATTCTATTTCCTTATTGTCCACCCATACGGTAAACGTATCCGGTTGAATACGGATGTTTCCTAATTGAATATAGAGTTCCCCATCCCGGTGATTACGACGGATAAAACTTTTAATCCGGGCTGTTAGTTCTACCAGGTGGAAAGGCTTGGGTAAATAATCGTCTGCACCAAGTTCCAGCCCGAGTACCTTATCTTCCAGAGAGTCTTTGGCCGATATAATGATTACATTTTCCCGTTTATGTAATTCTTTTAGTCTTTCCAATATTTTTAGTCCGTTTCCGTCCGGTAACATAATGTCCAGTAAAACACAGTCATAGTCGTACACCTCTATTTTCTGTAGAGCTGTTTGGTAGTCGCCGGCGGTTTCTGTAACATAACGTTCTTTTTCGAGCGAGCGCTGAATCAATTCCCTCAAAGAAGGTTCGTCTTCTACAATTAATATTTTCATACTCCTGTCTTTTGAAAATCGTTTGCGACACAAAGAAAGGGTTTATTTCTGAAATAAAACTGAAATGGGAGTGCTTTTTATAACAGATTCGTGTGGATTGCTATAAAAATCAGAAGTCTTAATCCATACTGTTTCTAGTACCTCTCCGGTGGTACTATCTAAATGGGTGTACCTGTAACCGTTTTGTTCACATAGTTATACCTATTCCTCTTTTCGACGATATCATATAGATAGGATATTCTTCATTCTGATGAAATAGATTCTATGGCTTTTGATATAGACTATACCTTATATATTTATAAATTTATGGATGCATGAGAGTGAATATTTTTGTTTAATCTTTGCGAATCAATAACTTTCTTATTTCTATTTTGTTTATTTACCTTGTTAGAAAGATAAATGGGTTAATACCCAATTTTGCTATTTGCGTTCAATTGCGATTGTAAATAGTATGCTTTAGATAAAAATATTTTAAATTCGTAAGCTAATTATTGATTAAATAAGAAACAAGTCTCGCATTTAAATGATATATACTGATATTTCACATTTTCCCTTAAATGGGCATGAAGCATATATGAAAGAAGGTTTCGGTGGCGTCTGTACAAGTGGAACAGCCGTTATCGAAGTTTTTTCGGTTAGTCATCAAATCTCCGCAAACGATATTGTTACGGTTTTACCACTGCAACTGGCATCGATACGTAATATTAGCGATGATTTCTCCATGACGTTTTTTAAGTTTGATAAGACGATGTTTATTGATATCATGAGTGGTTTGGGGAGAATAACTCCGGATTTCTTTTTCTATATGCGAAAGAACTTTCGATATCATTTAACCGATAGTGAAACTCAACGTTTCCTCAGCTATTGCCGTGTGCTCAATTACCGGAGCCGTAGTGAAGACCCCGCTTTTCGCAATGAAACCATTCTGCATCTTCTGCAAATCTATTTTTGGGATTATTATGTGTCTTTTCTAAAGAAAGCAAACAGCGAGAAAGTGCCTCTTACAAGCTCAAATAAAGAGAACATTGCCTTTAAATTTGCGATGTTGGTTGCCGAAAATTATCGGAGTAATAGGGAAATTGCTTTTTATGCCGCCCAATTGTGTATATCACCTGCCTATCTGACTAAAGTTATTCAAGAAATGAACGGCCAGTCTCCCCACGAGCTTATTGCGGATTATGTTATTATTGAAATAAAGAAACTACTTCGAGACCCGCATATTGATATAAAAAATGTGGCTCAACAAACTAATTTTGCCAGCCAATCGTCATTAAGTCGCTTTTTCCGTCAGCAAACAGGTATGTCGCCATCGGAATACCGACGTACGATTCATGCCACACGGTAAAGTTGTAGTGTATTATATAAAAAACATCATATAATAAATATGGAACAAAAAAAGGAAGATTCTCTGAAAGATAGCAAAGCCTGTTTTGAGAGCAATATGTCAGAATTGCTTACGGAACAGATTCTATTTCCGGAGAGTGTTTATGCTTGCTTGCCGATGGGCGTTGAAATCTATGATGCCGAAGGAATTTTGCGTGCTATTAATCCTCGCGCATTAGATATATATGGAGTCGAAGATAAATCATCTGTTATTAATAAAGTAAACCTTTTTGATAGCCCGTATATGGATGAGGTTCTTGAAGGCCGTATAAAATCGGGAGAAGAAATTACTTTAGAGTTTGAGTATGACTTTGATAGGGTAAATAGAGAATACTTTTCTTCCAGCCGTCAGAATACCATTATTTACGAGGTGAAAATTGTTCCAATTCGTAATGGAAAAGGAATACTTATGGGACACATGCTGCTTACAAATGATGTGACTGCTACCAAAGAGGCTGACTTCCGGACGGAAGAAAGCAAGAAAAACTTGGAAATGGCTATGGAAGCTGCCAATATGTCTTCGTGGGTATATGATTTACAAAATAATCTGTTCAGTTCATTGTATGGAGATACTATCGCAGAGAATGGAATGAAATTGGAAGAGTTGAAAGAGATACTCCATCCTCAGGATTATGAAACCTTGTCGGAGCTTTTTAATCGGTTGGTTAAGAATGAAGTAGAGCAGGGACAGATAACCATACGTGCGTTTGATGAACGTCAGAATCAATATCGTTATTATGAAAGCCGGATGCGTCTTTCGTCTGAGCATAGGGGTAAACTGCTGATTATCGGAACACAGGTGGATGTGACGGAACGGATACGGATAGCCAAGAAGGCACAGGAACTGATTGCCAAACGTGAAATGGCAATGAAGGTCAGTAATATTGTTCATTGGGATTTTGATGTACGTACCCATCGTTTTGAATCTTATAATGATCCGGTAAACGATTACAGGTCGGATAGATTACTGACATTGCAGGAATACTTGAATGTCATCCATCCGGAAGACCAGTCTATTGCTTGGGATGCCCTTCAGTCGATGACGATGGGAAAGGAAATGAATATTGATTTTGTGTGTCGTATGCAAACCAAATATGATAACTCTTGGCAATATTGTAATGTAATAGGTGTACCTTTTGAGAAGGATGATAAGGGGAATGTGACCCGTTTTACCGGGTTCCGCCAGAATATTTCCAAGCAGCACCAATTGGACGAGGAACTTAGAGAGCGCAACTATCGGATGGAGCTTACCTTTAAAACCGTAGGTATGTCTTATTGGGTTTTTGATTTGGAAACAAAACGATTCCAAGCATTTAACGACCCGGTAAATGATTATAATCCGGAAAAGGAAATTTCATTGGAAGACTATTTGCTTGTTACTTATCCTGATGATGTGAATGCGGTTCGTGCTTATTTCGAAGAGATGTCTCAGGGAATGAACAAGGAATTTAATTTCCAATATCGTTCCAGAACTAAATGGGATAAGGAGTGGCAGACTCTCATTATAACCGGAATTCCTGCCGAAAGGAATAAGAAAGGGGCGGTAACCCGTTACACAGGTATTGCATACAACAATACGAAATGGGAGAAAATGGCCAATGAATTAAAAGCCCTGAAAGAAAAAGCAGAGCTCTCGGATAAGATAAAATCTGCTTTCCTGGCTAATATGAGCCATGAGATACGTACGCCTTTAAATGCGATTGTAGGATTCTCCGAACTATTAGTCGACTGTGAAGATGAAACTGAAAAAAGAGAGTATATGGATATTATTGAATTTAATAATGAATTACTGCTCCGTTTAATCAATGATATTCTGGACCTTTCGAAGATTGAGGCAGGAATCCTTGAACGCAAACGGGAGAAATTTAATCTGCGTAAAATATGCAGTGAGTTGTCTGCTACGATTCAACAAAAAATCACTAATCCGGAGGTTGAGTTCCATTCTGCTTTAGGACCGGACTGTTCTGTCTTTTTAGACCCAAACCGCCTCAAGCAAGTGTGGATGAACTTTTTAACGAATGCAGTTAAATGTACCAAAACGGGGTATATCAAGATGGGATATTCTATCGAGAAAGGAGGTATACGGATTTATGTGGAAGATTCCGGAGTGGGTATTCCATACGAACTGCAAGATAGGGTATTCGGACGTTTCCAGAAACTGAACGATTTTGCTCAAGGTACCGGATTGGGGCTGGCTATTTCCAAAGCGATTATAGATAGTGCTGAAGGAGAGATAGGTTTTAAATCGGAACCAAACGTAGGCTCTACATTCTGGGCTTGGATACCTTGTGAAATAGAAATGCTCGATGATAATGGCGGAAAGAACGACTCCGGCTCTTCGTCGCAGTTGCCTGTATTCAAAGATACTACTGAAAAGGATTTCAAGATTTTGTTGGCCGAAGATAACGACAGCAACTATTTGTTGGTCAAAAACATTCTTAAAGGTTTCAATCTTAGCAGGGTATGTAATGGAATAGAGGCCGTACAATGCGTGCTCGAAGGAACATTTGATTTTGTTATTATGGATATGAATATGCCGATTATGGGAGGTCTGGAAGCTACACGTAAGATTCGGGAATTCAATATGAATATACCTATTGTTGCGCTGACCGCCAATGCCTTTGATTCGGACAGAGTGAGTGCTTTAGAGGCCGGATGTAACGCATTCTTAACCAAACCGGTGAAGAAGAGTCAGTTGCTTGACCTCTTTGTTAGGAATGATAATTAATAAGAAATACCTTTGTTTTTTTGATACGTAGTTCTTCCGGTATGTGGCTGTGAGAGTTATGACGGACGAACAGTACCTTTGTTTTTTAGTGCTCCTTCGGGAGTGAATTTACCTATTTTATAAAGCTTTAGATTCATGAATGATGGGTTGGATTCTTTTATCCAATCCATCATTTTATTCGTGAGCTCATCTTATTGGGTAACTAGTATTTTATCAATGCGGATACCATCCATATCCACAATTTCGAATGTGAAGTTGTGCCAACAGAGAGTTTCTCCGGCATGTGGAATGTGTTCTAATTGTTCCAGAATCAGACCGCTGACTGTACTATAGTCGCAAGGAGTATAGAGCTCTTCCTGATTGAAGTAGGCGAGAAAATCATATATCGGACATTGTCCGTCCACTAACCATCCCGGTTTGTCTTTGCGCTTTATGATGTCCGGTTCTTGATGCAGTTCGTCAATGCTTCCGACTAATCCTTCAAAGATGTCTCGCAAAGTAATCAGCCCTTCCACGCTACCGAATTCGTCGCAAACGAAAGCCCGGTTGATTTGGGTAGACTTCATCTGTTCCAATACTTTGTATACAGTCATGTTTTCCGGATAGAATGTGACGGGACGTACGATGGCGGAAAGCTGGAATTCGGGTTTTCCCAGTTTGATAGCTAAATCCTTCAGATAAACCATCCCTTTTATATTCTCTAAATCTCTGTCTACCACCGGATATACTTCAAAGGTATTTTCCTCAATCGTTTTTTCTATTTCCTCTTTTGTAGCATGTATGTCTAAGGTGACCAAATCTTTGCGATGCGTCATGATGGAGGATATTTTTAAGTCGCCCAACACCAGTACACGTTCCATAATATCTTGTTCCACCTCTTGCACCTCTCCGGAGTCGGTTCCTTCTTGAATGATAGATTTAATTTCATCCTCCGTAACCTTACTTGCCGATTTGGACAGTCCGAGTACTCTTATTAATAAAACTGTACTATGAGACAGAATCCACACAAAAGGCATAGCAATCCAGGAAAGAACCCTCATGGGGATGGCTATAAATTTAGCGGCAGAGTCTGCCAGATTGAGCCCGATACGTTTCGGAACAAGTTCTCCCATTACAATGGACAGATAGGTAACTACCACAATAATAAGTACCTGTGCCAACGGATAGGCATATTTTACGGCAACACCCCAAGAGAGTAGGATGTTCGAAAAGTCTTTGGCTAATACATCTCCTGAGTAGATACCGGTAAGGATACCGATTAAAGTAATACCGATTTGAATGGTTGACAAAAAACGGTCGGGTTCATTGGCTAAATCCAATGCCGCTTTAGCTGTTTTACTTCCTTTCTTCGCATCACTCGACAATTTCGACTTGCGTGCTGATATTAAGGCTATTTCCGACATGGAGAAAACTCCGTTAAGTACGATAAGTAACAGAATAATAATAATCTCGTTCATATACTAAATTTGTGTTCCAAAGATAGAGAGATAGAAGTATGAATAAAAAGGAAGTTGTTCTTTTTTAATTTTTTTTAGGTAAACAGTAAATAAGAGCCGCGTTGTTTAAAAAATAGAAAAAGAATTCTTTATTTATAAAGTATATCTGAGCTTATTGTTAAATTTGCAGAATTCTATTTATTCTTAAATCAATTTAGCTTGTATAATGAAACAATTGCTGATATTTTGTTTAGTAAGTTTATTGTCTATATATACTTATGCCCAATCCGACTATTTACAATATGATATAGAGACGGGAGTTTCGGTAAGTACGGGAGCACATACTCCCTTTTGGCTCGTCGCAAACAAATATGGCGTCTCTTCCATAAAGAGAAATACGGCTTATTTAAGTGCCGGGGTTTTTCATCAGGAAAATCCTCTGAAGAAGTTTTCGTATGCATGGGGCTTGGAACTGGCCGGAGCACATCGTTTTACATCCGGCTTTTTTGTGCAACAGGCTTATCTTGATTTGCGATATCATGACTTTGTGTTGAGCATAGGCAGTAAGGAGCGTGGGAGCGAACTGAAGAATGATGCCCTTAGTACGGGAGGACTTAGTTTATCGTCCAACGCCCGTCCGGTGCCGCAGGTGCGTATCTCCATTCCGGATTTTGTTCCGATACCGGGGTGTCGCAACTGGTTGCATGTGAAGGGGCATTTGGCTTATGGCCGTTTTACGGACGATTCCTTCCAAACGGATTATGTGCAGGGAAAAAACAAGTATACGAAGAATGCCTTGTATCATTCGAAAGCGCTGTTTGTAAAGCTGGAAAATGAAAAGATACCATTCAGCGTAACGGCGGGCATTGAGATGATGGCACAGTTCGGAGGCGACTGTTATTATCCTAACGGACATGTATATCGCACGCCTCATAAACTGAAAGATTTCTTCAAAGTGTTGCTTCCGGGGAACGGGGATGGCGATGCGTCGGAGAGCGACCAGATTAATGTATTGGGTAATCATTTGGGCAGTTATCATCTGGCGGTTGAATATAGATTCCCTACCTGGAAAGTGCGGGGGTATTACGAACATCCTTTTGAAGACCATTCGGGCATGGAGTTTGCCTATGGCATGTGGGAAGATTGTTTGGTAGGACTGGAAGTGACTTTCCCAAAGAACCGGATAATCGAATCGCTGGTAGCCGAGTATCTTTATACAAAAGACCAAAGTGGGGCGTTCCACTTTCTGAATTACAATGATAATGCGCTTTGGGGCAGGAACTATACAGGTGCCGATAACTATTATAACAATGGCCAATATACCGGATGGGAGCATTGGGGTATGGGACTGGGAAATCCGTTGTTGACTTCTCCTATATATAATGGAAAGAATGACTTGACGTTTCGGAATAACCGGGTAGAAGGTTTCCACGTCGGCCTCAATGGTGAACCTGTTCAGGGGTTGCGCTATCGTTTCTTACTTAGCGCCACTCGCAACTGGGGTACATACGATACTCCTTTCGATGATATAGAGAATAACTGGAACGGTTTGGCCGAATTGTCTTATTCGCCCGGGAAGTGGAAGGGATGGACTTTTACCCTGAGCGCGGCCGCTGATGCCGGGGATTTGTTGGGAAGAAGCACCGGAGGTATGATAACCATTCGTAAAACAGGAGGATTTAATTTATGAAGAAAGCATTGTGGATAGGGACGTTATGTGTGCTGTTGTTCGGCGCATGCGACGGAAAAGAGGGCTATGACAGTAAACTCGACGGTATGTGGCAGATGGTGGATACATCTATTTATTATAGCTTTCAGGTGAATGTGGTGAATGTGAAACAGAAGGGTGGAAACAATTGCTTCGGTCATTATCGTTATGAGAATGATTCCATCTATATAACTATCCGTAATTCGAACAAGCGGACCGTAGAACCTTTGGGTCTGAAAGATACCATACAGAACTTTGAAGTGGAAACGCTGACACATAAGCGGTTGATTCTCCGTTCGGAGGATACGCGTCTGGTTTTTCGTAAATACTAAGCAAGCTTATGTGGAGGATGCCTTCCCGAAAAGTGTCTCCTATATTATGAGATGATTTTCTTCTAATATGTGAAACAATCCGTCTCCTAATATAGGAAACAAACAAGCCGTATGCATGCTCTTGGGATAGAAGCTGTGTGTTCTTTGTCCGGAAGACGGCTTTCCTTGTGCTTGAATACATAATGCAAAGCCGGAACATATATCCAAACCGGAAGTGTGCCCGGAGCCTATCATTCTATTTAGAGTTCAGATATAAATTCACAGAGCCTACGACACACTTAAGGCTCGAAGACTGGTCAAAACTCAAATTTAAGAAAGAACCACTTTTAATCTGAAACTTGACTACCCTTAAAGACATTAAAAGAGCCTCCCAGGTACCCAACACGAAATACATTATCTTCCTTTTTATACTCATGCTGCTTTATAACTACCGGATTAGCAATCAAGGCTAACGGAGACGTCACACCAAGGTTACGCATTATCATTATTTCAAAACAGAGTTCTATTAGGATTATTTGGCTTTTATTCGTTATAATCTGTCACTTTTTAGAATGGACAATTTAGTTTTGATACACCTCCATTTAGCTTGCCTTTCCCGTACACTCATTTTTCCCCTCCAGTGCGTTTGAGGGGAAACGAACGTTCATTCAAGGCTAAACGAACGTTCGTTTCCTCCCAAATGAACGTTCGTTTAAAAAACGGGTGTACACAACAATCACTCTAACGAATCATTTACATTGCTTCGAGATAATTCTTTTTCAGTAAAAACGGTTTTTAGCAACATCGGACAAGTCCGTTCTCTTTTCGCTGCTTATCTTTGTCGTGTGAAACAAAAACCATAGAAACCATGCAACAGAAGAAAACGACGTTGGAAGAGTATCAAAAGTGTGTCAATGCGGTGGTCGATTACATTAATCAGCATTTGGGAGAGGAGATTGATTTAAAATTGCTGGCCGGCATCTCTCATTTCTCTCCTTTTTATTTTCATCGCATCATGAAAGCTTTCCTGGGCGAGCCTATCGGTATGTTTATTGTCCGGACACGCACCGAAGCCGCCGCCCGTTTGTTACGTTATTCCGATTTGCCGATTGCGGACATCGCTTATCGTATCGGATACTCTTCTCCATCTTCCCTTTCGAAGGTGTTCAGGCAGTTCTATGGCATTTCACCTTTAGAGTATCGAAACAATAAAAATTTTGTAATTATGAAACCTGCAATTATTAATCCGGATTTGGAGATGACAAGAGAAGTGAAGGCAATTCCTGCCAGAAATGTAATTTATATCCGTCTGTTGGGTGATTATAAGTCGAACGATTATTGCGGAACGTGGATGCGTCTGTTCCACTTTGCGCAAGAGCAGGCTTTACCCGTAAAAGAGATGTCTCCGTTGTGTATTTATCATGATGACCCCAAAGTAACTCCCACGGATAAACTCCGTACGGATGTATGCCTGCAGCTGTCGGATAAAGCGATGCCGAAAGGGGATGTAGGTTTTAAGGAACTTCCCGCAGGACGCTATGCCATCTTTTTGTATAAGGGTCCGTACAGTAATTTGCAGGCCGTGTATGATACCATCTATGGAAAGTATATTCCTGAAATGGAATGTACCTTGCGGGATGAGGCCAGTGCCGAACGTTATCTGAACAATCCGGCTGATACCCGTCCGGAGGATTTGCTTACGGAGATTTATATTCCGGTTTATTAAGGGAGAGCTTATTAAGTTGAGAGTGGAGAGTTGAGAGTTTTAGCCAATGGAAAATGGAAAGCGAAGAATAACTGTTTACATTAAAGCTTAATAGATTATAGTTCCATATTTGAAAACAGGATTCAAGTATAAAACTTGAATCCTGTAGTTTTCTATTTATGCAAAATTAGGGAACAGTGCCTAATAACGCTTGGCACTGTTTACTTTACTGCTTTACGTGCTTGTTTTTCGTAGCTATTCACTTTTCAGATTAAGTATTTCATTCTATTTAATGCTCTCACAATCAACGTTCAATTGCCCACTTTTAATTGAATAAGCTTTCCATTGAATTCACTTTCAACTTTCAACTTTCAACTGACTAAAACTCTCAACTCTCCACTCTCAACTTAATAATTCTTCTTTGAAAGAATCTGTAGATTTCGCCAATCCAGAGAACCGGTGAGGTGGCAATGAAGATGATTCCCCATGTTTCCCAATCAAGAGGTGTAGTACGGAATACCTCACCTCCAAACTGAACAATCACATATTGTCCGATAAGGATTAACAAGGCTACCCCCGGTACAATGTAGGAATGGGAAAAACCGCTTAAAGCCGAATGGTTCGTACCCAATACGCGTGCGTTGAACAGGTTCCAGAACTGGAGCATGACGAATACCGTGAAGAAGATGGTCAATTCCCGAATCTGGAGTCCGTCGTTGTGAGCAAAATAAACATACAATGTTATCAATATGAGAATGAAAGCGACGCCGCACCCGATAATGTTGCGATACATAGATGGGGTAATGATGAAATCCGTGTTTTTTCTCGGCTTCTCTTTCATGACATCCGCATTGGGTGGAATGGAAGCCAGAGCCAGGGCGGCGAACGTATCCATAATTAAATTGACCCAAAGCATTTGCGTAACGGTTAAAGGAATGGCTGTACCGATAAAACTTCCCACCAGTACGGTAAACATGGCTATTAGGTTAATCGTTAACTGGAAAACAATGAAACGTTGGATATTCTTGTAGAGCGAACGTCCCCACATAACGGCCGTGCCGATGCTGCGGAACGAATCGTCGAGCAATGTAATGTCGCTGGCTTCTTTGGCTACGGACGTTCCGGTTCCCATGCTCAATCCTACTTGCGCATGGTTCAGAGCCGGCGCATCATTGGTTCCGTCACCGGTTACCGCTACCACCGCTCCTTTTTTCTGAAGCAGCTGTACCAGACGCTGTTTGTCCATCGGTCGTGCGCGCGACATGATTTTCAAGTCCATTACCCGTTCCAATGCCTCTTCATCACTTAAAGCCGCAAAGTCGACTCCGGTAATGCGGTTGCGTTCCGTATCTTCCGGCTTCCAAAGTCCTATTTGCCGCGCAATTTCCGTGGCCGTTCCCGGCGTATCGCCCGTTACGATTTTTACCTGAATGCCTGCGTCCTGACATTGTGCTACCGCTGCAGGCACATCCGGACGTACCGGGTCGGAGATGGCGGCGATGCCCATAAAGATGTAATCATTGGTTTCGGTCAACTTGGCGCAATCTTCCGAACCGTTCTCGTCTATCTGTTTGTAAGCAAAGCCCAGTGTGCGCATGGCCATGTTCTGGTAGTCCAGCAATTGCTGTTCGATATCGGTTTGTCGGGTTGAGAGAGGTTGGTTCCCGTTGGGGGTGCATACCTGCGAGCACTTCTTCAGAATGATTTCAGGTGCACCTTTCATATAGACAACCTTCTTTCCGTCGAGTTTCGAACGGACAAGGGTAGCCATAAATTTGCGTTCGGTAGAGAAAGGCAGTTGGTCGATGGTTTTAGCTCCGGTACGCAGTATCAGATAATTTTTCTTTTGTGCATCCATCCAGAGCAGTAAGGCTATCTCAGTAGGATTACCCACTCCCTTTATCTCTCCACTCTCTGTTTGTTCCAGAAAAGCCGTGGAGTTTGTAGCAATGCCCTCTGTTATCCGGTCGAACATTTCTCCTGATTCCGGAGTCTGTTCGTCTAATCCGTAGAATTGTGTCTCGTGAACCTGCATCTTGTTTTGTGTCAGCGTTCCGGTTTTATCCGTACAGATAACCGTTACAGCTCCCATCGTTTCGCATGCGTGCATTTTGCGAACCAGATTGTTGGTAGCCAACATACGCCGCATGTTTAACGCTAAACTCAGGGTTACGCTCATGGGCAATCCTTCCGGCACACTTACTACAACAAGTGTAACAGCCAGCATAAAATAGTTCAATACGATTCGGGCTATCTCCAAGTACTGTTCCCAGCCTGTTACGGTGTGTACTTGTAAATAGTTGTATAACCCGTGTGAAACAAAGCCCACAAAAGTGAGGCCGGCTACGATAAAACCAATTTTGCCTATAAGGTTAGCCAGTCGGGTAAGTTGTATGTTAAGCGGTGTCTGTTCTTCTGATTTCTCGGTAGCCTGCCGGGCCACTTTGCCTATTTCGGTAGCGTCACCCACCTGTTGCACTTCCATGATACCATGTCCGTCGACAACGGTTGTTCCACGCATTACCCTGTTCGAGGGGTAAGTGGCCTCCTTATCGAAGTGCTCTTCATTGGTCGTCTTTTCAACCATCGGTTCGCCGGTAAGGTTCGATTCGTTGATTTGCATGGAAATAGCTTCCAGCAACACTCCGTCGGCCGGCACCTCTTCGCCGTTTTCGAGCATGACAATGTCTCCCACCACTACTTCCTTTCGGGGAATTTCGTGTATGGCACCGTCGCGGATTACCCGTACCAAGGTGTCCTCGTTCGATGCATTCAGCAAATCAAACTTCTTGCCGGCATCATACTCAAAGTAAAATCCGATGCCGGTAGCCAGAAAGATAGCCAGAATAATGCCGACCGTTTCGGCGTATTCGTTTTCGATACATGAAATGATGAGTGAAAAGAAGGCGGCCAGTAATAAGATTTTAATAACCGGGTCTTTGAACTTTTCCAGATATAGTTTCCAGATAGATTCCCGTTTAGGAGGAGTTAGTAAGTTGTTTCCGTTAACTCTTCTGCTTTCTTCAACCTGCTGTTTGTTTAAGCCTTCCTGCTTAAAGCTTTGTGTAGCCATATTTGCTATGTGTTTAAATAATGCGAACAAAGGTAGCAGATTCAATAAAATGAACTAAAGTTGTTAAATGATTTAATGTATCTTTTGCTTATTGAAACATCTTGAAGGTTTATTTTTTTCTTTTTATCAGCTCTGTGGGGTTTTCTCCAAAATATTCTTTATAGCATTTAGTAAAATAAGAGGGAGAAGTAAAGCCTACTTCATAAGTGATTTCTGCAATGGTTTTTTCCGTAGAAGAAAGTAAAGAAGCCGCTCTTTTTAACCGGGCTATCCGTAATAGTTCATTGGGCGAATAGTTTGTCAAGGCTTTTATCTTCCGGTATAGTTGTACACGGCTCAATCCCATCTGTCCGCCTAAATCTTCTACACTTAAATCGGAATTGGAAAGATTTAGTTCTATCTGCCGGCGGAATTTAGTTATAAAATCTTTGTCTGTATGGCTAACCGACTCTTTGGATAAGGTGGTGGCATCTCCGAAAAACTGTTTAAGGCGGTTGCGGTTATCCAGCAAGTTACGTATGCGTGTAACAAGCAATTGCGAGTTGAAGGGTTTGGATATGTATGAATCGGCACCGTTTTCAAAGCCACTGATACGTTGTTCGTCTAACGAACAAGCCGTAAGGAGAATAACAGGAATATGGCTGGTTTGCAACTCCGTCTTTAAATGCCGGCAACATTCTATGCCGTCCATTTCGGGCATCATGATGTCGCTGATAATTAAATCAGGTACATATTTCATAGCCATATTCAGCCCCTCCTTTCCATTGTGTGCTTCGATGAGGGTGTAATGCTCGGAAAGCAATTGTGTGATATAATGGCATATATCCTGATTGTCATCTATAACAAGAATGGTTTCTTTATCCGGGTTCAAGCCGGTAGAGATGTCTGCTTTATTGCCTTCGTCGCTTCCTTTTGCAGGAGATGCTTCTTTTAAAAGGAATGGTCCGGCTTTATTTTCTTCTGTTTTAGGTTGAAGAAGTTCGGCTGCCGTTTGTTCTGTCTCTGTTGTCGTTTGGTTAGGGGAGGGATAAGCTGGTATTTCGAGGATGAAAGTAGTTCCTTTTTTCTCTTTGCTTTTTACCTGTATCGTTCCTCCTTGTAACTCTACAAATGCTTTAACCAAAGCCAGTCCGATGCCGGAACCGGTATGGTGTACATTTGTTTTATAAAACCGGTCGAAGATGTTTTGCGCATGTTCTGTCGAAATGCCGATGCCGTCATCGCTGATGGTAAGTTGGACGTAGGGTACATCTTCTTTTAGAAAGTAGTCGAGGCGGGAATGGATATGTCCGTTTTCCGGAGTAAATTTCAATGCGTTCGATATCAGATTGAAATAGATGCTTTCCATCTTTTCCAAATCCAGCTTTACTAAGTAGTTGCGGGTTTTAGTCTCCGCTTCATAAGAGAATTTGATATGCTTTTGCAGGGCTGCGGTACGGAAGGATGTGTTCCACTCTTCTATGGCTTGCTGCAAATCGAACTCTGAGCAGGTGAGTTCCATTTTCCCATTCTCGTATTTTCGGAAGTCGAGAATCTGGTTTACTAAACGCAAAAGAATCCGGGTGTTCTTATGGGCAATCTCCAACAGTTCGGTTTCAGCGGAAGTAAGGGAACTTTTGGAAAGCAACTGTTCTATAGGTCCGGCAATCAACGTCAACGGAGTGCGGAAGTCATGTGATACATTGGTAAAGAATACTAGTTTGGAATGTGTGGCTTCTTCCAGTTGGCGGGATAGTGCGATAAGCTGGTCGCGCTGTTGCTCCAACTGTTCTTTCTGGCGGGTGATTTTATCATTCCGTTTAGCCAGCTCTTTGTTCAGGCGGTCTTTGGTCCAATAAGCTTTAATCAGTATTCCGCATAAAGCCACCGTCAGAATAGTGATGGCTAGGATGGAGTATAACAAAAGTTGTTGTGTGGAATAACGGGAGAGATAAGAATCTATCTGTCTGTCCAAGGTTTCTATTTTACTGTCCAGTTCATCGATATGCTGGTTTTGCAGTTTCATGACTTGTGCATTACTCTTGTCGACAACGGCTGTAGAAAGAATCGTTTCTTTTTTGAACGGTTTCTTTTTCAGAATAGCCATAGCTGTCTGTATTACTTTATCCCCACCCGTAGGGTAGATAAAAGTAGCATCGAAGACTCCGTTCAGCACTTGGTCTACTCCGGCGTCCGTATCGGGCAGTGCATCGATACCGATAAAACGGATATCTTTTTCACGGTTTTGTTTGCGGGCGGCAAGATAAGCGCCAACTGCCATCCTGTCGTTTTGGGCAAACACTACATCAATCTGTGGAAAGACTTTTAGAAGATGCTCCATTGTTTCTTCTGCCGGACTTTGCAACCATTCGGCATCTTTGCTGTCCAGCAACTTGATTTGCGGATATTCGGAGAGAGATTCTGCAAAACCTTTATGTCGCTCTATAGCCGGGGTAGAGCCGGATAATCCGGTAAGTTCCACTACATTCCCTTTGCCTCCCAAGCGATTCCCTATGTAGTAGCCTGCCGCTTTGCCTATGGCGTAGTTATCGGCTCCGATGTAGGCAGTGTATTGGTCGGAGAGTATTTTCCGGTCTACAATGATTACCGGAATTCCTTGCCGAAAGGCTTTCTCTACAACGGGAGTTATGATTGCAGCTTCGTTGGGAGCTATAACCAACAGGTCTACTTTTTTATCAATGAAATATCGGATGTCTTCAATCTGTTTGTTACTGTTATCTCTGGCGGTTCGGATTTCAATATCCGTGTTTTCGTAAAACAGTATTTCGCGAAGCATTTCTTTGTTCATCTGTTGTCTCCATTCGTCTTCGCTGCATTGTGATACCCCAATTACATAATGGGTGGTCGGCTTATGGCAAGCCGTAAAAAGGAGAAGCAGGAGTAGAAAAAGGGAACTGTGTTTCATAGAGCCAGATAAAAGTTACATCTGCAAAGATATACGATTTCTTTACAGATGCAACCGGTTTTATTTGAAAGTTTCCGTATTCGGACTCTTTTATTGCATCCTAAAGGAAGCTTTCTCTCAATTCTTTAGGCATGGGCGGCATGGCTCCGTTTTGAGTACAAACGTAAGCAGAGATTTTAACAGCCAACCGGTGTGCTTCCGGTATGGACATTCCTTTTAATATGCCTGTGCAGAAAGCAGCGGTAAAGGAATCTCCTGCCCCTACCGTATCGGCTACTTTTACTTTGGGGGTATCTACAAAAGAGACTTCTCCGGGTGTAAATACGTAGCTACCATTGACGCCACATGTTAGAATCAGCATTTTCAGATTGTACTTAGCCAATAATATCCAGCATTTATCTTGTAAATCAATACCGGGATAGCCAAACATGCGGCTGATTGTAATGAGTTCTTCATCGTTTATTTTCAGGATATTGCATTTACGGAACGAGCTACAAAGCACTTCTTTTGAATAGAAATCCTGTCGCAGGTTGATGTCGAATATTTTTAGTTGTCCTTCGTTATCGGGCATTGCATCGAGAAAGCGATGGATGGTTTCGCGGGAAACAATGTTGCGTTGGGCCAAGGAACCGAAGCAGACCGCTTGGGTATGTTTGGCCAGTTCTTCCAAAGAAGTGGTATAGGGGATATTGTCCCAGGCCACGTTTTCTTTGATATTATAATGAGGTATTCCTGCATTATCGAGTTCCACGAGGACGGTTCCGGTGGGGTAAGGAACTTTCTCTATCAGGTAATTCAACTTCTTCTCGTTAAAGTTTTCCAGAATCTCCGTGCCGAGTTTATCGTTACCAATGGCACTGACTACACGGCCGTCCAAACCCAATTGAGCTATGTGGTAAGCGAAGTTGGCCGGAGCTCCTCCTATCTTTTTTCCTTCAGGAAGTATGTCCCATAGGGCTTCTCCCATTCCTACTATTACGTTATTCATGATATGATTTGTTTAATGGTTTTTATTGAATAATTTGATTTTAGAAGTGTAATATATCAGGTACATAGCGCCTACTATCATGACACTAACCGCTCCCAGTTGGCCTACGGCATCGGATGCAAATCCCATGATAAGAGGGAAGATAGTGCCTCCGAACAATCCCATAATCATCAATCCCGAGACTTCATTCTTCTTATGAGGCATGTGCAACAGGGCTTGTGAAAAGATGATGGGGAACACATTCGAGTTGCCGAACCCAATTAAGGCAATGCATATATAGATAGGTGTTTGCGTATCAAAGAAAAATAATCCCACCATAGCCAGTGTTATCATCAGGGCACTGATTCCAAAAAAAGTTTTACTAGACAATTTGCTGAGGATGAAAACTCCCAGAAAAGAACCTACCGTACGGAAAATAAAGTAGAGACTGGTAGCGAAAGAGGCCTCGGCCAATTCCCAGTTCAGACGTTCCATCAATATTTTAGGGGCTGTCGTGTTGGTACCGACATCAATGCCTACATGGCAGATAATGCCTAAGAAAGAGAGTAGAATAAACGGTTCGCCAAGCAAAGCGAAACATTCTTTGAAGGTAGAGGCTTTCCCTTCCATTTTCTCTTCTGTAATAGGAGTTATATAAAGAAATAGAATGGCAGCGATGGCAATAGTCATGTAAATAGGAAACAATACACGCCAGCTCAAGCCGAAAGTCGGGATGCTTTGTGTGGCTCCCCACATGGCGATGTATGGAGCCAGAAAAGAAGCAATGGCTTTGACGAACTGTCCGAATGTAAGACTGCTTGCCAGTTTATTGCTGGTAATGATATTGGAAAGCAAAGGATTGAGTGACGTTTGCATCAATGTGTTGCCTATACCCAATAACGAAAAGGATAGGAGCATGATGGCATAGCCATTGCCGAAGATGGGTAACAGCAAGGAAAGGAAGGTGATAAGGAGACTTAATAACACAGTCTTTTTCCGACCAATCTTATTCATGAGCATTCCCGTAGGGACGGAGAAAATCAAAAACCAAAAGAAAACAAGTGACGGGAAGATATTGGCTTGTGAGTCGCTTAGTCCTAAGTCGGCTTTTACATAATTGGAGGCAATGCCTACCAGGTCGACAAATCCCATGGCAAAGAAGCAGAGCATTACCGGGATTAATTTGAGATATATATTCTTGGTGTCTTTCATGATTCTGGATAATAAATAAAGAGTTGTTTGGGTTCTAAAAGTTTCTTTTTTACGCTTATATATGCGTCGCTCTGCGCTCCTATAAACGTGACCCTATACTTATACATGTGTGAGCCTATGCTTATACGTGCGTAAAAAGATGTTTGTTTAGGGTATCCGGAGCGGATATTTTTTCGTTTGCAAAAGCATTCGCTCCGGAGTAATTCTTATCATTCTAACCGGTAAACATTCAGTTTGTTTACTTTGCTTTGTCCGCCTTCGCTATAGAATTGCAGCGTATTGTAAGGCTCATTCGGGAACACAAGGTTGGTCATGGCTACTTTTCCGCCATTTAGAAATAGCTCTATAGAGCATCTGTCTACAAAGATTTGCAACGAATAACTTGTGGCTTTTTGAATAGGTGCCCAGGTAGCCAAGGCGAAATCATCCACATAGTTGATGGAGTTGGTCTTCCGGTGGTCGTGTGTTTCTTTGGCATGAGGTATACTGTTGCGTCCGAAATCGACCACACCACTCTGCGTACGGTCCATTACCAGTTTCATTGCTTTCATGTCCAGATAGATTTTTACTTTCTCTCCCAGGCTGTTCTGCAGCTCTATTCCTTCTATCTGTGCTTTTTCCGGAACCAGTTCTACATTTATTTCCATGGCTCCTTGATTCTTGGCGAACAAATTCTCTACTAAATAAGTGTGCTCTAAACTGAATGCCGGAATCTCTTTATGCTCTTTGCGCAAGCTTTCTGCCTCTTTTACGACATTGGCACCCATGTAGATGTCTCCATTTTCGGTATAAAGGAACAGTTCGCGTGGTAGGGCATTGGCGCTACGGAATTGTTTGGTCGGTACAAAGTTGGCGTATTGCCAGTTGCTCATCCAAGGCACGGCGATGATGCGCTGGTCGGTATTGGAGAAACAGACGGTTGCATAATGGTCTTTACCCCAGTCCAGCCATTTTACGACTTCCGGTTGGGTGTCGCAGATGAATTCTTTTCCATTGAAATCGCCTGTAAAATATTGGGTAGCGCTTCCTCCGAACAGACATCCAGGGTTGATGTTTACAATCAAAGCCCATTTCATGCGTGTCGTGTCACCGTCAACAGGAAGTTGTATAAAGTCGGGACATTCGAATTGGCTGGGTTGCATACCGTATCCTTCTCCGAATCCGCTCATATAAGTCCAGTCTTTTAAATTGGATGAAGAATAGAAACGTATCTCTTTATCGGCGGAAACCACCATCACCCACTTTTCGTCGGGAGCATACCAGAAAACTTTAGGGTCGCGGAAGTCTTTCAGTCCGTCGAACGGGGTAAGGATAGGGTTCTTTTCGTATTTGGTATATGTGTAACCGTTGTCCTCGCTGTGTGCCATGCACTGAATTTGTCCGTTCTTGTCGCTGGCTGAGGTGTAAAAGGCTATGATAGCATCCTTTCCGTAACCTGCCTGATTCTCTTTGTCTACAATGGCGCTACCTGAAAAGATGTGTCCGAGTGTATCGCGTGCAATGGCAGGGTCGAGGTGTTTCCAATGTATCAGGTCATTGCTTACGGAGTGTCCCCAATGCATGTTTCCCCAAACCGAACCGTAGGGATTATATTGGAAATAGAGGTGATATTCGCCGTCTTTATATACCAGTCCGTTTGCATCGTTCATCCATCCGTATAAAGGGGTATGGTGATAAACAGGACGGAATTTGTCGCGGTTTGCCGTATCAAAAGTGTTTGAAAGGCGGATGCTGTCCCAGCACATAGCGTTTGCTTCTACGTTGCGGATGATGACTTTTGCCTCTTTACCGTTTTCCGATAAAGCAAACGGAACATAATACTCAACACTATCGGTTGACAGCCGTATGTCCATTTCCGTATCCGATGGATTACCTGTATCTAATTTCACTTGTCCTTCTTTACTGTTTTCTTGAATGGGGAACAGCAGATATTTAGACGGTTGGGTGATATGTATAATGGTGAGAGAGTCACCTTGATGTTCCAGTGTAAAACCTTTTTGGCCCGATTGGCAGGAAAAGATACCCATAGCGAAAGCCATGCCTAATGTAAGATGAATAAAATTTGTTTTCATAATGGTTTATGATTTAAGGGTTTGTTGAATGCTTCTTTTTTGTGCCGGTAAAATTAGCTATAACTGATTTTACCGGCTGAAACAATTGTTTCATTTTCTATTCTATTTGTTACCTATTGAATCTTTTTAGAATGTTACTTTGGCCGAGAACTCTACCGTAAACGGACGGATGTAGCTTCCTGCCATCCAAGCCCCGTTGTATTGGGCTGCATTTTCTTTGTCTACCAGTTCTGCTCCCGAAATGCTTCCTTTGGCTCCTGTTTGATTCAGGATGTTGATAACCGTGCCGCTCAGAGACAGATGTTTATTCACATCCCAGTTGATTCCGCCAAAAGTTTCCCAACGTCCGTTAAAGTAGTATGCATTCTTGATGTTGGCGTAGGTTTTACTGAAGTAACGGAGACTGGCCCATATCTTTAAGTCTTTGGTAAGGTAGTAACTAGGGTCTAACTCTATCAGTACTTTGGGAATTTCCGTAACGATGTTACCTGTAGCGTTGATACTTGATGTGCTTCCATCGCTGAATGTTACGCCTGTTTCATATTTCTTGTACTTCGGACTTTGGTAAGTAAACAAGAAATGAAAGTCGAATCCTTTGAACGGTTTAACTACGGCATCGGTGGTCCATCCGATGGTTTCAATATCGTAGCTCAAAGGAGCTGCTTTAATATCTTGTCCGGTAGGGTCGTTGGGATTGATTAGGTTGAGGGTGGAATTATTGTTTGTTTTGGCAATGTAAGTGAACAAAGAGGTCAAGCTAATCCAATTGTTGTTGTAATAGATACCGGCACGTCCCAATGGAATGGTAATCTTATCGGTATTCGGCATCTCGGCCGGAGCAAAGTTCGACAGGTTCGGGCGTTGTGTATTGTAGGTAAAGTCGGCGGTCAGACCGAATTGTTGGGTCATTTTATACGTAGCGGCGGCGGTAAAGGCCATATTTAACCAGTCGTAGCTGTAATTCCTAGGTGTAATCCGTGTGCCGTCTGCAGCTGTAGCACCTATATGGTAGTCAGCAAAGCGCCCTGTTGTTTTTCCTTCTTCATTGCATACCGCAAGGTTTTCGCCCGAAAGGTGCTGATATTCGAAACGTGCCCCGTAGTATACATTCCATTTGTTGCTGAGGTCCCAATCATGGGTGGCATATAAGGCCAGTTTGTTTTCGTGCCCTCTGTAATATTCCGAAGCGTTTTGATTCATATTATAATAAGGTGTACGGCCATAGTGGTGAACATTATCAGTGTCGGCGCTGTAGAGTATACGTGGATATTCTTCTACGGTGTGGTCGTACATGGTGGTGTTTGAGGCATAATCCACATTGTAATACCATTCGTTTAACCCCAGACGCCAGGTCATGTTGTTGTGTTGACGGGATAATTCGGTGGTAAAGAATACTTCGTCGATGTTTCCTCTATTGAAACAGGACATACGGCTTTGTACATGTCCCTCATACGGTGTCAGGGTTCCGTCGGCTTCTTTTGTGCTGTATCCGTCGGTGGTACTTTTTTCTCCCATAGCCATAGGGGTTTGGTAGAGGTAAGAACCCAGAGCATGGTCGTATTTCATGTTTACTTTCCATTCCAGTCCGTTGTCCCATTTGTAACGGTGAAGAACGGTCAGTTGGTTTCCTTTACTTGCCGTGGCGTCATATAGGCTGGTGCTTTTTATTTCGCCGGTGCGGATGTCCATGTATGGGATATCGCCGACATTGGGAAGATAAGAGGAGGTGCCGAGGCTGAATCCGGGTATCTCTTTAACACTACCATCACCCACGTAGATGAAAGGTGCTCCGGTTGTAGCGTTCGAAAGCCAATGGCTGTTGCTATAGTGATAGATAACGGAAAACTGTCCTCTTCCTTGATGATAGAGCTTGCTTAATGACAACTTGTAGATTTCAGTACGGTCTTGGTATTGGGCAAAGCGGAGTTTAAAGCTTCCCGGGTCGAAATTCTGGTACATGCTTCCACTATAGAACCAGTTGTTTCCTAAACTTCCGTTTAGATTCAGGTCGAACTGTTGCTTGCCGAAGTGGTTGGTATTGTAATTCAGTATGCCATTGAATGTTTTGTTTCCATGTACTCCCAATTGGGTGAACGTGTTGACGGCATACCCGATGTTGCCGGTAGTGATGGCTGTTTCTGAAATCTTTAGCAGTCCGCTATGTTCCAAACTGCTGTCGCCCCGCCAATGGGTATTTACATTATGGGGATTGGAGTTGTAGACAACGGGAAGTCCGTTTTCGAGTACATTCACATCGCCTCCGGGCAATCCTATCGATATTTCACGGGGACCGTTGGCGCTGGCTGCGTTCAACATTACATTCCGGTTACCTTCTTCTTTAGAGTTAGAGGTTACTTTAACGGTATCCGCTTGGGCGAAACTGTTCAATGAAATGCCGGATAAAAGAATCAATACGGTGAAGTACCATTTCTTGCTTTTCATATTACGTATTTGTTTAAAGGTTAATAGATTTGTCGGTTTGTTTTTCCGAAGGCAAAAATAGAAACCCTGAAAAGGAGAAACTATAACAAATGTTTCACCGAATAGCAGAAATGTTACCTTGTAACAAAAGTGATAAAGTTTGAACGAAATGTGCGAACATCAGCACCCCATCGATTCTCTGTAGAAGTCGAGCATTTCGAATATCTCTTCTTTGGTAGCCGATTGGTTGATGCGGATTTGGCCGATATCTTCCAATAACGTGAAGTTGATGATGCCCGCTTCGTTCTTTTTATCGTGCGTCATAAATTCGTATAACCGGTCGTACTGTTTGCAGTCGAAGGTGAATACTCCGTAGTTTTCTTTAATAAACCGGATGGTCTGGCGCAACTTGTCTTTGGGGAAGCCGGTTTTAATGCAGGAGAAATAGAGTTCGCACACCAATCCCCATGCAACCGCATATCCATGCAGGTGCGCCCGGTTCTCTTCCAGTGCCAGGCTTTCGAATGCATGCCCCACGGTATGTCCCAGATTCAGTGCTTTACGGATGCCCTTTTCATACGGGTCCTGCTCTACAATATCTTCCTTTATCCGTACCGATTGCGCTACCAGTGCTTGCAGCGCTTTATAATCCGGTTGGCAGATATCGAAGTTCAGCAATTCCGCCCAATGGCTTTCCGTACTGATAAGTCCGTGTTTCAACATCTCCGCATAGCCGGAACAGAGATTCTCCCTGTCCAACGATTTCAAGAACTCCGTATCGATGATAACACTCTGCGCCGGAGCAAATACCCCGACTTCGTTTTTTAATCCGTTGAAGTTGATACCCGTCTTTCCGCCTACCGAAGCGTCGACCATGGCCAGTAAAGTGGTGGGTACATTTATATAAGGTATACCTCTTTTAAAGGTGGATGCGGCGAAACCTCCCAAATCGGTGACCATGCCTCCTCCTAAATTGATGAGCAGGGAATGACGGCTGGCGCCGCGGTCGCCCAATGCTTTCCATACGGAAGCCAATGTTTCCAGTGTTTTATGTGTATCTCCCGCTCCGATAAGGATGGGGTCTGTTCCTTTTAAACATTCTATTTCCTGAATGAGAGGAAGGCAAAAGCGATGCGTATTCTCATCGGTAAGGATAAATAGCTTATCGAAAGCTATTTGTTGAATAGCCTTCGTAAGGCTCTGTTCCGGTTTCTCGGATAGGATAACTTCCTGTTTACTCATAATCGTAGGGTACTAAATACAGGGCAAAGGTATAACAAAAAATCGGAAATAGAAGCCGGGATGTGTCAGATTGTAGCTACTTTTGCTAACATAGTTAGTTACGCTGCATAACATTAAGAGTTATTTCTATAACATAGTTAGTTACACAGCGTAACATTAAGAGTTATTTTAGCCACGATAAGACCTTTCGTCTATAGAATAAGGCGATTCATCTATTCTACCGAAAAGTTTTTATTGAAATATTAAACCTTTGTCCTATAAAGCTGTCAAAAAAGCATTGAAATTAAACACAACCTTATAATTTTATGAAACGAATTTTCCTTTCTTTGCTACTATGTGGACTGGGTTTCAGTCTGATTCAAGCACAAGACACGAAAGTAACAGTCTCCGGTACCGTTTGGGACGCAGAGGTAAATGCCCCTATAGAGCAGGCAACTGTTCAGATATTATCGCTGCCGGATAGTGCATATATAAATGGTAATGTAAGTTCAACAAACGGGCGCTTTTCTCTGCCGGCCGTGAAACCCGGAAAATACCTTTTAAAGGTTTCCTATGTAGGGTATAGTCCTGTTTGGAAGACATTACAGCTGACAGCCTCCAGACCAAGAGTCAATGTAGGACGAATGACTCTTTCCGATGAGGGTATTCTGATGAAGGAAGCGGTTATTGTAGCTGAGGCGCCGCAAGTGCAAGCTGTGGAAGATACGTTAGTCTATAATAGTTCGGCTTACCGTGTGCCCGAAGGCTCGGCCTTGGAAGAACTGGTAAAGAAATTGCCGGGTGCCGAAGTGGACGAAGACGGTAACATTACGGTAAATGGAAAGACCATTAGCAAGATATTAGTGGATGGAAAAGAATTCTTCGGAAATAAGAAAGATATGGCTTTAAAGAATCTTCCGGTCGATATGGTAGAGAAACTTAAAACATACGAGAAGAAGTCCGATTTGGCCCGTGTTACCGGTATTGATGACGGCGACGAGGAGACGGTGCTCGATTTAACCGTGAAGAAAGGCATGAAACAAGGTTGGTTTGGAAATGCCGATGTAGCTGGCGGTACAAAAGACCGCTACTCTACCAAGGTGATGGTAAACCGTTTTGCGGATAATAAACAATTAACCGGAATGGGCTCTCTGGGTAATACCGGCGACCCGGGTTTCGGCCGTCGCGGAGGCTTCAGAGGAGGAAACAACGGCTTGCGTACCGATAAAACGGGAGGCTTTAACTTTGCTATCGCTACTCCTAAAATAGAACTCGGAGGTAATATCAACTATTCTTATAATAATAATGATACGGAGAGTAAGACTTCTTCGGAAACTTTCCTCGAAACAGGCAATTCTTTTTCTAACTCATTGAGTAAGAACTTTAGTAGAAGTACCGGATGGAACGGTGATTTCCGTTTGGAATGGAAACCCGATACGATGACGAATATTATCTTCCGTCCCAACTTCTCGTACAGTACGTCCGAAAGTCATTCACAGAGCTTGTCTGCCACTTTTAATGAAGACCCTTATAAGGATGGCATTACCAATCCGCTGGAAGAGTTTGACGATGAACGGTTGAAAGACATCCGAGTGAACCACCAGAATCAACTTTCACAGAGTGAGGGAAACTCGCACTCATTTAATGGAGTATTGCAGGTAAACCGGAGACTGAATAACAAGGGACGTAACATTACGTTCAGAGGGTCTGCCGGGTATTCTAAAAATGAAAGTGAACAGATTTCACAGTCACGCATTGAGTATTTTCAGGTAGAAGGCCGCAACCAGGAAATAAACCGTTACTCTACCACTCCTACCAAGAATTGGAATTATGTAGCACAGTTGACGTATAGTGAACCGGTATTTAAGAATACATTTCTGCAATTCAGCTACAAGTACCAGTACAAGTACTCAAAGAGCGACCGTTCTACTTATAATATAGGCGATTTCGAATTCCCTATTCTTCCTAACGGATATGACGATGAGGCTAACTACGATGCCGACCAAAGTAAATTTGCGGAATACAAGAACTATATCAATGATATCTCTGCCAACCTGCGTTTCATACGCGAGAAGTATCAGTTGAACTTAGGTGTGACACTCATGCCGCAGAAGTCGGAAATGAGTTATAAGAAGTCGCAGCTGGATACCTTGGTAATCCGTACGGTGACTAACTTTACACCGACCGTTGATTTCCGTTACCGTTTCTCCAAGCAAACTCGTTTGCGTATCAGTTACCGGGGAAGTACGGACCAACCAAGTATGACCGATTTGTTGGATATCACCGACGATTCTAACCCTTTGAACATAACACAAGGTAATCCCGGTTTGAAACCATCGTTTAAGAACTCTTTGAATGCTTCGTTTGATACATACAATGTCGACAAGCAACAAGGAATCAATACCAGTTTGAGTTTCGAAAATACACTGAACGATATCAGCAATATGGTCACCTATAATACGGAAACCGGTGGACGCATTACCAAGCCGGAGAATATTAATGGTAACTGGAGTGTGAACGGACGTTTCGGATTCTCTTCCGCTTTAAAGAACAATAAAAAGTTCACCTATAATACCAATACCAGTGCAAACTATCGTAACATGGTGGCCTATTTGTTGCAAAATAAGGAGACTCTGAAGAATACAACGCGGCGTATGAATATTGGTGAGCGGGTAAGCGGAGGATATCGTAACGATTGGTTTGATGTATCGTTGAATGGTTCGTTGAATTACAGTCATGTACGGAGCTCCTTGCAGGAAAGCAGTAACATGGATACTTACGATTTCTCTTACGGAGCCGAATCCAATGTTCGTTTCCCATGGAATATGTCGTTCTCCACAAGTGTATCGAACAGTTGTCGTCGTGGATACAGCGATGCAAACATGAATCGCGACGAATTGATTTGGAATGCACAGCTTTCTCAGAACTTCCTGAAAGGAAATGCGGCGACGTTGACATTGCAGGTATTCGATATTCTTCATAACCAAAGCAACATCAGTCGTTCTATCTCCGCTTCTCAAAGAAGAGATACCGAATATAACTCTATAAACAGCTACTGTATGGTACACTTTGTATATAGGTTGAACTTGTTCGGCGATAAGGAAACGCGTAGCAAGATGCGTGATATGAGGAATCGTGGTGGTTTTGACGGCGGATTCCCTCCCGGAGGTTTCGGCGGTGGCCGTGGTGGCTTCGGCGGTGGCCGTAGAATGTAAAACCACAAAAACGAACAACTATACGTATTGAAGGCTTTCAACACTATTGCACTAACGGTGCAAGGTGGAGAAGGCCTTCTTCTTTTTGTTTATATTGGTATAAGCATAGAACGTATGTCAATCTTTTGTACTTAATATAAACCTTCTTCGCTTCTCCTCCCGGAGGATGAAAGACCTACTTGCCTTCTTCTTTTTCCATGTAATTGAAAGGTAAGTCTGGCAATAGTTCTGTTTGTAAAACGAAGCAAGTGCATACGATGCTTTGCTTGTTGTAAACAGCTGTTTAGGTGTAGGTTATCTACTCGGTACTGAATAGGCTATTTCAATGAGATTGCACAGGCGTATCTAATGTGCTTCCGTAGGCCTACGCAACACCCCTTCCGTAGGCTTGGCCAATAACATTACGTAGGTCATTCTAATAATACTCCGTAAATGATTCACTTTTGCAGCCGGTAACAGCTTCATTCTACCGGACCGTATCTGCTTCAGCCAAACCGAAAAGAAACCAAACTAGTGATTGCCATGAGACGCTGCTTATGAAAGGAATTGTCATAATTTAGAACTTCTAACGAAGCCGCTTGCATAACACTATTCGAAAACAACCCGCCTCCCTTTCTTGTTTATATGATAATAGGAGAAACTTGTAGAAAAGAAAAACATTGAAAAGCTTTCTACCCCAACCAATATAGAGTATCCATGAAAGAAAGAAGGTTATCCTTGGAATTTAAAAGCTTTCCATGAACCGGGAATTTATAGTAATACGTTAAAAAAGAGGCCTGTTTGCAGAATGTGAGGCAAATATCTCTATAATCTTTTTATTTATTTTATTTTTGTAAACGATAAAATCTAAAGCAATGGACTGGAACTTTTTATTAAACCATATCGTGTCAGTCATATTTATTGTTTTATACCTGATACTGGTTATCGGTCTGGTTATTATGCTAGTGCTCGACAATCGGAATCCGGTAAAGACCATGGCATGGATGGTGGTATTGCTTTTCTTACCTGTAATAGGCGTCATTCTTTATTTCTTTTTCGGACGCAATACCCGTAAAGAACGTCTCATCAGTCAAAAGAGTGCCGATATGCTGACTAAAAAGTCTTTGCAAGGTTTTATCTCCCAATCCTCTTTCGAATTACCAAGTGAACATTATTCCCTTATCCAGCTCTTTCGGACACTGAATCGCGCGCTTCCTTTTGAGAACAATTACAATGAAGTCTACACAAGCGGGTATTCCATGGTGCAATCGTTAATCCGTGAGATTAGTCATGCCAAACACCATATCCACCTTGAATTCTATATCTTTGAAGATGACTCCATCGGACGTTTGGTCCGGGATATTCTGATTGATAAAGCTCAGGAAGGAGTGGAGGTACGTTTGCTATACGATGATGTGGGATGCTGGCATGTACCGAATCGTTTTTTCGACCAAATGCGAACGGCAGGTATTGAGGTCCGAGGTTTCTTAAAAGTTCGTTTCCCTTTGTTTACCAGTAGAATAAACTATCGTAATCACCGTAAAATTGTGATTATTGACGGAAAGGTAGGCTTCATTGGTGGAATGAACATCGCCGAACGGTATCTGAAACCCGGGAAATATGGAATTTGGCGCGATACCCATTTAATGATAAAAGGACGTGCCGTATATGGTTTGCAGAGTAATTTTTTAATTGATTGGTTTTTTGTAACCCGTTCGTTAATTACGGCTTCTAAGTATTATCCATCGGTCGATGTATGCGGAGAAGCTTTAATACAGACCGTTACTTCGGAACCTGTAGGAGAGTGGAAAGCTATCATGCAGGGATTGCTGTTGGCTATAAGTAACGCCAAGCGTTATTTTTATGTGCAAACCCCTTATTTCTTACCCACGGAACCTATTTTAGCCGCTTTGCAAACGGCTGCACTCTCCGGAGTAGATGTACGCTTGATGATTCCCGAACATGCCGATTCAATGATTACCCATTTAGGTACACTTTCTTATGTGGACGATATGCTGAGTGCCGGGGTAAAGGTTTATTTCTATCAGAAAGGTTTCCTCCATTCCAAATTAATGGTCTCAGATGATAGCCTTTCTACTGTAGGGTCTACGAATATGGACTTTCGTAGCTTTGAGCATAATTTTGAAATCAACTCTTTTATCTACGATACAGAAACCGCTTTGTTGATGAAGGAAATCTTTCTTCAAGACCAGCGAGATAGCGTACAGATTTCATATAAGGTATGGATGCGGCGCTCTTCCAAACAGAGAGCGAAGGAATCTATCGTTCGTCTTCTTTCACCGTTGCTCTGAAAATGGAGAAGTTTACGCTACCATAGGAGCGATGTTCTACAAAGTGCGGGTTGTCCTCAAAGTGATTCTTCTTTCCATGTTCCAAAACGAATAATCCGTCCTCTTTCAGTAGTTGGCGTTCAAAAATAAGAGAAGGAATGGTCTCCAGTCCTTTTAGTTCATAAGGAGGGTCGGCAAAGATGAAATCAAATTGTTCGTTGCAGCGTTCGATAAAACGGAATACATCGCCTCGTATAGGAATACACTTGTCTGTTTTTACCTCCTTCATTATCTGGCTGATAAAAGCATAGTGTTGCGGGTCTTTTTCTACCGAAATGACTTTGTCACATCCACGTGAAACCAATTCGATGCTAATACTTCCTGTGCCGGCAAAAAGGTCCAAGGCTGAAACATGCTCCTCAAAATCCATGTAATTGGATAACACGTTGAATAAGTTCTCTTTGGCAAAATCGGTAGTCGGTCGTGCTTTGAAAGTACGAGGAATGTCGAATCTTCTTCTTTTATATATTCCGCTGATAACTCGCATAGGCTATATATCACATAAAAATGAGGTTTGTAAATCGAATGGTATTTCTTCTATCTTAGAGAACTCCGAACGGTTGAATTCCGCTGTCGGGTTGATGATGTATACTTGACGGAGATATTTCCGTAATTGATGAACCAATATATCTTTCTCCGGGAAGATACCTGTTAAGTGGAGTTCATCCCGGTTCTGGTCATAGTTCAATTGTTTCCATATATATAACAGGTAGTATATATAGTCATTGGTTTGTTTGCATACAAAAGAGTTCAGTAATAGCAGTTTTCCTCTTTCAAAGCATAAAACCGTTAAGTTCTCGCCCTGCAGGTAAGCATACAACTTCTTACTGTTGCCTAAATAACTTTTCCCTGTAAAGTATTCGGTAAGCGGACTTGCAATAGAATAAAACCTGGCTTCCGGGAATTGTTCTTTCAGCAGCTGGTATACAGCTTTATTCAGTCCGTATAACATCACCACATTCGCTTTGGGAAGGATGTTATGAAGAATCAGGTTGTTACTTTCTTTCTGATGACTTTGGTAATAGAGTTCTTCTATTTCTTCTTCATCAAACAGCTCGAAAGGAACAGGTATATAATCCGGCTGGGCTATATAGATACGTATGCGTTTGTAGGTAAGTTTAAGAAACTCGTTTTGCTGAAGCATTTCTTTAATATTCGCAACCATTGATAAGGAACGGTCTATCTTATAAGGTATATAATAGAAAGAGTGGTCCAGTATCGGATTGTATACAGAAAAAGAAAATCCATCCGTACTCAGACGGATGGATAAGGTATATTGTTCTGAATTATTAAAGTCAAATATTTCAGCCATTATTCCCAGTTACCTGCGTTGTTATTCGGTATTTCAATATCACCAACTTTCAAACCAGGGAATCTACTAAGTTTGGTTTGTGTATCAATCAGGTTATTCAATTCCTGTTGGTTCAAATCGCTCAAGTAAGCAGTATATGGAGTTTTAGCTTCGAACAAATAGAATCTTGCACCGGATTTGGTACTGTCTTCTTTAATAGCCATTTCAAAGGTTGCACCATTTCCAAACGGGACATAACGTATAGAGTCGGCATTGTATTTACCTCCAAAGATAGTGTCGACCATTGCTACCCATATTGTATCACGTTTGAAGTTCATTAATCCGGCAGCTTCTACCTCTTTCCAGTTATTGGTACGTTTAGCTTTACTAATCATAGCCATAGCCTTATCTTCAGTCAATCCGGCTTCAAGTTGGTCGTCGCTAAGGACTCCTTCTTTTCTTACAAACGGAAGTTTTGCTTCTTTTACGAATGCAATTAAGCTATCGAAACTGTCGGTATAGCGTCCGCCATGTAAACCTCGATATTCCACTTGTGCTTTACGGATGTCGATTAATCGTGCTTTAATCAGTTCTTCTCTGGCATCTTTTTCCTTGTTGAACTGTATAGGTCCCATAATGCTTTCATAGCACAAATATAACAGACCAACCATACAAGCAGCTAAAATGATATTAAATACTGTTTTCATGATATAAATACGTTTTTTTTAGTTTATATTCGTACGGCAAAAATAAATAAATAAATATAAATAGCGAGTAGTTCCACGAACTTTTTCATATAGAAAAATGATAAATAATTATTTAGAACGACAAATTAAGGAAAATTTTCATTTCCAACCAACTTCTGAGCAGGAGAAAGCGATTGAAACCTTATCTGAATTTCTACTATCGCATACGTCTGAAGAAATTTTTATATTAAGGGGTTATGCCGGAACGGGTAAAACTTCGTTGGTGGGTGCATTAGTAAAAACCATGGATGCCTTAAAGCAGAAGTCTATATTGATGGCGCCAACCGGGAGAGCAGCAAAAGTATTTTCGCTCTATGCCGGACATTCCGCTTTTACTATTCATAAGAAGATATACAGGCAGAAAACTTTCTCTAATGAGCAGACGAACTTTTCATTGAATGATAATTTGTATCAACATACCTTATTTATAGTGGACGAGGCTTCCATGATAGCCAATGATGGCCTGTCCGGTTCGGTCTTCGGTACGGGGCGATTATTGGATGATTTGATTCAATATGTATATTCCGGAACTGGTTGCCGTTTGTTATTGATGGGAGATACGGCCCAACTTCCTCCGGTAGGGGAAGAGGAGAGTCCGGCTTTATCGGCTACGGCATTGAAAGGATATGGCTTGCACGTACGGGAAATTGACTTGACTCAGGTGGTAAGACAATTGAGTGATTCTGGTATTTTATGGAATGCAACGTCGTTGCGCAGGCTTATAGCTATGGAAGAACTATTCGAATTTCCTAAAGTAAGGTTTTCCTGTTTTGCTGATATTTGTAATCTATCAGGAAATGAATTGATTGAGACTTTGGAAGAATCTTATCAGCGGTATGGAATGGAGGAGACAATGGTTATTTGCCGTTCCAATAAACGGGCAAACTTATATAATAATGGAATACGCAATCGCATTCTTTATCGGGAGGAGGAACTTTCTTCCGGCGACCTGCTGATGGTTGCCAAGAATAATTATTATTGGACGGAACATCATAAGGAGATTGATTTTATTGCGAACGGGGATATTGCTGTGGTACGGCGAGTAAGGCATACCCGTGAAATGTATGGCTTCCGTTTTGCCGAAGTGCAGTTGACTTTTCCTGATTATAACGATTATGAAATGGAGGCGAATATCCTGTTGGATACATTGCATACCGACTATCCGGCTCTCTCTAAAGCCGATAACGACAGGCTGTTTTATACTATATTGGAGGATTATGCGGATATCCCTTTAAAACAGGATAGGATGAAGAAGATGAAAGCGGACCCGCATTATAATGCTTTACAAGTGAAGTATTCGTATGCCGTTACTTGCCATAAAGCACAGGGTGGGCAGTGGAAAGCTGTTTTTCTTGACCAGGGATACGTTACTGATGAGAACCTTACTCCGGATTATTTTCGGTGGCTCTACACTGCTTTCACACGTGCAACAGAAAAGTTGTACTTGATAAATTGGCCGAAAACACAGATAGAGGAGTAGGGTAGCCTTTTGGGCTACTTAGCCAATTCTTATTCCTGATAGACGGATATCTCTTCAATTTTACTTCCGGGCTTGAAGTCTTTGAGAAAGAACTTCGGCTCTTTTTCGTTGACAAATACATCTTCGTATTTGTTAAGTCCGGAAGGGGTAAGATATTTGCTCTTTAATTCAATCGCGATACAACCGTTTATGACAGCTCCGTAATATTCCCCTTCAATTTGCCATTCTACCCCTTCGGTAAGATTGACCAAATCCTTTATGGGAGAGCCTGGATGCAATCCCTGTTCTGTTTCGATATGGGGTGAATAAACGGTTAGATAATGTATCGCTCCTTCGTCTTCCGGCGTGATGCTTATTTCCATCACTTTTACTTTACCCTGATAAAAAAGATATTGGTCGTGTGCGGGTTCCGCTTCGAAATCGTTCGGGTCTCCTCCGGGAATCACCTTTTTCTCCACCTTATTATATAGTCCCTCACATGTTTCCGGGATGTCTGTAACTTTCATTCCCATTTGTATGCAACCTACTCCTTGTGAGGTAAGCGTAAATTTTTTCTCTTGTGCATATCCTATGGTGCACAGCGTCATAAAAGTTCCTATTAATAAGGTATGGGCATTCATCTTTTTATCGTACTGATTTAGGCTACAAAACTACGAAATCTTTTTCAGATATAAATGATTCTAAACCGTGAACATTTTTAGATTTTGTCGGGTAAAGAAAAGTTTACTAATCAAAACGTTGCGGAA
>ERZ836877.117-NODE-117-length-130948-cov-5.019864_pt1 | contig 130948 bp, 89 predicted proteins | sample MGYA00519469_ERZ836877 | MGnify/ENA primary metagenome ERZ836877 (study PRJEB31850, sample SAMEA3708809) | human gut metagenome | biome: human gut; feature: human-associated habitat; material: faeces | place: China | collected 2014 ... | reverse complement strand
GATTGCAGATCTCGACTTCGCCGTATGTCCCGACATAGTCAAGACTCTGCGCCAGCGCCTCGACCATCCCATTCTGGGCTACTTCGCATGCCCTGACAGTTACTGGAACGCCGTGATGTCATGGCTCGAGCGCCGCCACGGCCTCAAGACCGAGCGCGAACAGCTCGCCTTTATCCCAGGTGTGGTCAAAGGCATAGGCTATGCGGTCAACTTCTTCTCTCGTCCCGGCGACAGAATCGTCATCCAGCCCCCCGTATACCATCCTTTCAGAATGGTGATCGAGGGCAACGGCCGACAGGTGGTCGAAAATCCGCTTGTCTTTGACGGCGACAACTATACGATGGATCTCGACGGTCTCGAAGAGGCCATCATCCGCGAGAAACCGACGATGATGATTCTCTGCAATCCCCACAACCCCATCGGTATACAGTGGAGCGCGGAAACCCTCGCCCGTGTGGCCGCTATATGCCGCAGGCACGGCGTCACAGTCGTCAGCGATGAAATCCACGGCGATCTCGTCCTCTATGGCAAGCCGCATATCCCGTTTGTCGACGTCAGCGCCGACGCCCGTGCCGTCGGCATCACCCTCGGTGCACCGTCAAAGACATTCAATATTCCCGGTCTCGTCAGTTCATGGGTACTTGTCAAAGATCCGGAGCTGCGCCACGACTTCTTCCACTGGCTCGAAGTCAACGAATTCAGCGCGCCGATGATGATTTCGGCCCTCGGCGCCGAAGTCGCATACACCCACGGCGAACAGTGGCTTGACGAAATGGTCGGTTATGTCGAAGACAACATCGACTTCGCAGTCAACTTCGTCGACCGCCATATCCCGGGCGTCAGAATTATACGTCCGCAGGCATCGTTCCTCCTCTGGGTCGATTTCAGAGGTCTCGGTCTCTCTCAGAACGAGCTCATGGACCTGCTGCTCGACAAAGCCCACATAGCTCTCAACGACGGCACGATGTTCGGCGCCCAGGGACTCGGATTCGCCCGTCTCAACGTCGGCACACCGCGTTCGGTTCTCGCAACAGCTCTCGAACAGATTCGCGAAGCTGTCGTCAACATGCCCGCCCGCGTCAGCACTCCCGACGCAATAAACAGATAGCACAATGGATTTAAGAATCTTACCACCCGACGAAATACTCTCGGCCTCGGTCGAGCTGCCGCTGAGCAAAAGCGTCAGCGCCCGCACCCTCATCATCGACGCCATCGCAGGACTGCCGCTCACGTCCCGTGTGGCTGACTGCGACGACACAAAAGCGCTTGCCGCCGCCCTGTCTGACGACAGTCATGAGATCAATATAGGTGCAGCCGGCACAGCCATGCGCTTTCTCACGGCCTACTATGCCGCGCGTCGGGGATGCGACGTCATCCTCGACGGCGACGACCGCATGCGCCAGCGTCCCGTAGGCCGCCTCGTCGACGCGCTGCGGCGTCTCGGCGCAGACATAAGCTATGCCGGCACAGAAGGCTTCCCGCCTCTAAGAATCAAAGGCACGACACTCTCGGGCGGAGAAATCGACGTCGACGCTTCGATAAGCTCCCAATACGTCTCGGCCATTATGATGGTCGCCCCGCTCATGAACGCCCCGCTGCGCGTCAATCTTCCCGGCGATGTTGTCTCGAGGCCATATATCACCATGACAGCCAAGATGATGGCTGCCCGCGGCATCGACGTAGACATCAACCCGACACTCATCACCATCGGGTCAGGCAGTTACACGGCCGCCACGACTGAAGTCGAACGCGACTGGAGCGCCGCATCCTACTGGTACGAAATCGCCGCCCTGACCGCCGGATGGGTGACATTGCCGGGACTCTCGCTGCCGTCGCTTCAGGGCGACAGCGCACTCGCCGGACTGTTCCCGCGCTTAGGCGTCCTCACCGAATTCGAGGACGGCGCCGCCGAGCTGTCGGCAACACCCGACCTGTTCTCGCGCTTAGAGCTCGACATGAGCGACACGCCCGACCTTGTTCAGACCTTCGTCGTCACAGCCTGTGCCATCGGCATACCCTTCAGACTGACAGGTGTGTCGACACTCAGAATCAAGGAGACCGACCGCATCGACGCTCTCTGCCGCGAACTGCTGAAAATCGGCTGTGTCGTCAGCGCCGAAGGTGACGACGTGATTTCGTGGGAATGTGTGCGGCGTCCGATTACAGAGCTGCCGCGCATAGACACATACGGCGACCACCGCATGGCCATGGCTTTCGCGCCACTCGCCGTCTTCATCCCCGGCATCATCATCAACGACATCGAAGTCGTCAGCAAGTCATATCCCGACTACTGGAGTCATCTGACCGAAGCCGGATTCAGGCTCATTGACGCAGAAACACCTCTGACTGACATAAACGAAGAAGCATGACAGGCGCACTTATCATCCTCGCAGCACTCATAATCGTCGGCCTGATACTCTATATCAACGAGTACCTCGCGCACAAACGCGACATAGCAGCCGACCCGACCGCCGTAGACCCGAAATCACAGAAAACGGCCGCCGCAGACATTACAACGCCTGAAAACAGTCAGGAATCGCAGGACGAAGAATGCTGCGGCATGCATGTCACCTGCGAGCGCGACTCGCTGCTGACAGCCGTCGCCGACAAAATCGAATATTATGAAGACGAGGAGCTCGACCGCTTTGCCGGACGCACCGCCGACGCCTATTCACCCGAAGAGACCGACGAATTCCGCGAAGTGCTGCTAACACTCCGCCCGGACGAAATTGCCGGCTGGGCGCGAAGCGTACAGCTGCGAGGCATCACTCTCCCCGCCGATGTGCGCGAAGAACTTCTCATGATTGTCGCCGAAGCCCGCGCCGCAAAAAACAAGAATCAACAGTCATAAATGTTAGAATATCTCGATTATCCCTTTTTCCGTCTCGCCCTCATCGGCGTAGTGCTCATCAGCATCAGCGCAGCGATGATAGGCACATATATCATCACCCGGCGCCTCGTCGCGATATCGGGCGGCATAACTCACGCCTGCTTCGGCGGTCTCGGCCTCGGCTATTACCTCGGCCTCAACCCGGCTGTAATGGCCGGCGTTTTTGCCATCGGTTCGTCGGCCTGCGTCGAGTGGCTGTCATCAAAATTAAACATGCGCGAGGATTCGGCCATCGCGGTCATCTGGGCCGTCGGCATGGCTATAGGCGTGCTCTTCGTCTTTATGACGCCGGGCTACGTACCCGAGCTAAACTCGTTTCTCTTCGGCAATATCCTGACAATATCGACGGGCGACACTGTGGCCTTCGCCGTGTTCACCCTGCTGCTGGTAGCGTTTTTTGCATTCAGATACCGACAGATTGTCGCCTGTGCCTTCGACCGCGATTTCGCCACGGTCATCAACCTGCCGGTTAAGTTCATCTCCTACACTATGACCGCCATGATCGCGATATGCATCGTCCTGACGATTAGACTCGTCGGCGTTATGTTGCTCATGTCGATGTTCTCGCTGCCTATGATGACGGCCGAGGTATTTCGCAAAGATTTCGGCAGAATGATGATTCTGTCTGTGATTATATCTGTCTTCTGCGGTGTCGCCGGGCTCTTTGTCGGCACGCTGATCGACGTGCCTTGCTCGGCCATCATCGTCATTATCATGGCCGCTGTCTACCTCGTCGCGCGCGTCTGCAAGACCGTCATACGCCGGCACGTCAGAACCCGGGCACTCGCTCTCGCAGTAACTCTCTCAGCCTCGTTTCTTCTCGCTTCGTGTATCACCGACGACACAGACACAGATGTCATCAGCGTCGGTGACCCCCTGCCCGATTTCAGCGTCACTCTCGACAACGGTGCGACAGTCACCACCGGCGACCTGAAGGGTCACGTGTCACTGATACTGTTCTTCTCGACCAAATGCAGCGACTGCCGCGAGGTTGTACCCATTGTCGACCACATCTACGAGAGCTATGCCGACTGCGTCAGCTTCGTCGCCATAAGCCGTGCCGAAGGTCCTGAGGAGGTCGCCCGATTCTGGAACGAATTCGGTCTGACGATGCCGTATGCCGCGCGTCCCGACCGCGAGATTTACAACCTCTTTGCCACGTCAGTCGTTCCTCGCATCTATATCAGCGACGCCGCGGGCATCGTGCGGTACATCATGACCGACAGCCCCAATCCCGACGAAGCGACAATCACCTCAGCCCTCGACAAACTCCTCTAAACTGCCGCCTACAAAATATTTTTTCAAAAAATTCTCTGAAAAATTTGGTTTATATTATAAACCGATTTATATTTGCAGTCGATTTAGGGCGGTAATCGCGAGTATCGCTCTTTTGTCAAACAATTTTGGTTTATATCATAAACCTGTTTACAGACATCTTCTAAACTTGATTGAATTCAAGGCGGAAGAATTTAGAAACCATTAAACACACTCGAAAATGGAAGACAAGAAATTAACCCAGCAGGAAAGCCTTGAGCTCATCACCACTATGATACGCCGCACACGTGAACGTTACATGGGTGACGGCAACATCATGCTGATGTGGGGCTATCTCTCTGCGGCAGTCGCCGCCCTGGTATGGATAATGCTGGCCGTCACCGGACATCCGGCATGGAACTACCTCTGGTTCCTGATAATGATTGTCGGCGGGACGCTAACCCCAATCATGGCCCGTAAGGAACAGTCGGAACGCGGGATGAAAAGCTACTCCGACCGCCTCACTTCCCAGATCTGGACCGTTATCGGATACACATCCATAGCCGCGGCGCTGATGTGCGTGGCATTTCTTCTGGTCGGCGGCGTCGACAGCTGGATGATGATGTTAGGCTTCGCATTGACACTGGTACCCTTCGCCGAGATAATCCAGGGCATCGTCGTCAATGAAATTTCCATGATAATCGGAGGCTCCATAGGCCTGCTGATCGGCATCTTCACCGAATGCTGCATTGCCGGGCATGTCACGCTATATGCCGTCTGGTTCATGCCGCTGTTTATTTTGGCGTTCGCCGCAATGTTTATCGTGCCCGGACACGTTATTAACTATAAAGCGAAGCATCAAAGACTCTAAAGCAAAGCATCGAAGATGAAAGAACTTGATCCGTTACTGCATTCGCAGCTCAGGCTGGCGGTAATGTCGATACTGATGAACATCGAGGAGGCCGACTTCGTCTATCTACGTACCAAGACGGAGTCGACCGCCGGCAACCTCAGCATCCAGCTCGACAAGCTGAGCAACGCCGGCTACATCACCGTCACCAAGGGCTACGAGGGCAAACGTCCCCGTACCACCTGCCGCGTCACCCCCTCCGGCCGCCACGCCTTCGAATCCTACGTCGACGCCCTGAAGCAGTACCTCAACCTGAAGTAAAAGTTTAGAGTTTATGTTTAAGGTTTAGAGTGCGACTTAGCTCTGTTTGAATTTATACGGATGGTATTACACGAACATCTGGATATAAAGCATGCACATCACGCCCGCCACAAGGGCGTATGTCGCATGCTTTTCGAAGCCGTGGCTGTGCGTTTCCGGTATCATTTCGTCGCTTATCACATACAGCATCGCTCCGCCGGCCATGGCCGTTATGGTCGGGAGCAGCAGATTTGATATCTCACCTATCAGATAGCCTGTCAGCACGCCCACCACTTCCATCAGCGCTACCGCAAGACTCACGCCCACCACTTTCGGATAGCTCACGCCTATCATCAGCAACGGCGTCACTACCACCATTCCCTCCGGAATGTTCTGCAACGCTATCGTGATCGCCACCGTATAGGCGTTGCTCATGTCGCCGCCGTCAAACACCACGCCCGTGGCCAGACCCTCCGGGAATTTGTGTATGGCTATGGCCATGACGAACAGCAGTATCCGGTCCACGCTCCGGTTACGGCGCGGATGGTGTTCCTCGCCGGCATCCGGCACCGAATCCCGGTCCAGACCCGTAAGGTGATGCAGATGCGGAGTGATCTTGTCCAGGAGTGCCACGAGCAGCACACCGAGACCCACGCCAATCACCGGCTGCCACCAACCGCCGCGACCGGCCATTTCCACGGCCGGCATTATCAGGCACGCCAACGACGCCGTCAGCATCATACCCGCGCAGAATCCTAAGAATATATCGTTCCAGCGGTGCGGGATTTTCCGCACCACCAATCCCACCGTCGAACCGAGCAGCGACGCCAGCCCCAGTCCCCCGGCGCATATCATCAATTGTTGAAACACCGTCATATCCAATCAGAGTCTATCATAATTGTTAACAAAGATAGTCCCCGACCGACACTTCCGCAATCCCCAAAATTAGTGATTTTATTGACTTTCTTAAGCGTTATGCATTCGGATTATTTCGTCGGCAAGGTAGAGGTCGCTGCGGCATATCAGGTCGGCGGTGCCGTCATCGATTATCTCAAACAGGGGTGACGAATAGAGCATATCCATCGCGGACTCAAGGGTGATGTGTTGCTTTTCTGCAATCAGCTCTATGATACGGGCATACTTCATGTCCCTCAATATGCGTGTGGCCTTATCCATGTGTATACTTTCTATGCTCAATGAATTTAAGACACCGGTCTATCGCTTCCTGAGTGATGAAGCATAACTGATTGTTGGGCATTTCGTATGCAAGATTCTGTAATGCCTGTTCTTTGTTGTACACTCCGGCCATATAAAGGTCTACAGTCTGAAACACTTTGTCATTGGCTACTCCACCCTCTATGATATCGTATTGTTTATAAGCATCTTTACCTTTACGACAGTTGCACACGAAATCAAGCCATGCTTCATCATAAGCCTCGAATATCCTTATCCTCATCTCGGGATCAGGCGTATATTCGAATATGTGCAGATATGCATCTTTCCCGGCACGTAGAAACCGGCTGGAATATTTATCCGCCTGTTCTATAAGTCGGGTCACATAGAAACCCTTCCCAAAGTCAAGAGCATCCCGCGAATGCCTGACATCCGGAGACTCAAAACATTGGTCGGAGGTATGATATACTAACATAAGGCGTGGCCTTTCTTTTTCATCAATTCCATCACGTCTTCTGCCACGTATTCAAGGCTATAGGTATGGAGCACATCGTATGCGGCAGCCAGATAATCCTTTATTACTCCGGCAGCGTGAAGCTTCCGGTATATGAACGAACATGACTTACCCGTCGTCAGAGCCAACGCCCCGATAACACAAGTCACATAGTCTATTTGCCTCTTTGTCATTTCATCATCATATCTGAGAGAGTCCGTTCAAGTCTAAATTTCTCTTGCAAAGATAATACTTTTTTTCAGATAAGGGATAATCCGGTAAAAAACGTGATGACCGAAACCAATCCGGCCATCATCAATATTATATTCCTTCGTTACTTGCAATGTACGCGTTCGGGGTGCCATTTGTCCATCGGGGCATGGTCGGCGAGAGGATAGCCGACGGGAATAAGGTTGAAGGGGACGAAGCTGTCAGGCAAATCTAAAATCGCCTTTACCGAGGCCATGCGATCCTGGTGCGGATACAGACACGTCCACACTCCTCCCAGGCCTATGGCGTGCGCCGCCAACAGAAGATTCTCGGAAGCGGCGGAAAGGTCCTGCTCCCACAGTACGCCGTCCACTCCTTCAAGAAAACGGTCTTTGTTTCCGCATATCACGATGGCCAGGGGTGCTTCGGCCGCCATTTTGGCGTACGGCAACGCATCGGCCAAGCGCTTTAATGTCACCGGGTCATCGACTACCATGAATTCCCACGGCTGTCTGTTCACGCCGCTGGGCGCGCTCATGGCAGCATGTAGCAGGGCCGATACCTGTTCTTCGTCCACCTGACGGTCGGCATAACGACGCACGCTGACGCGCCGTAGTATGTTCATATATGCCTCATTCTCCCTGAATCTTTCCGATATATCATTTGTAATTTTCATTGTCTTAAGTACATCTGTATGACTTTAAAACGTGATGCTGCCTAATTATGTTTATCCATCGCCTTGCGAATCCGTAAATCTTGCGGATCTGTAAATAAAAAACACGCGATGAGCCGGCATCCGAGTCATCGCGCATTTTGATATTTACTACTGTTTCTCCTGTTCTCCTGTCAAAAAGAGTCAGCGCTGGGCCAGCTGGCCGAGGGGGTCGAGGTGTCCGCGCACGCGCTTCAGGCGCAGCAGGGCCTCGAGATAGTAGTAATCGGCATAGATTATCGAGGCGTCTATCTCGGAGCCTGCGGGCTTGTGGCCGGTGGAATGGTCCAGGAACGAGGGACGCTTCCCGCGGCTCTGGTACTTGTCGGAGCTAAGCGACGCCAACATCTTCTGCGCGGCCTTGTAATAACGCTCCTGATCCGCCTTGTCGCAGTATCCCTGCAGTTCCAGCAGCGCGGAGGCCACCACCGCAGCGGCCGATGCGTCGCGAGGTGCTTTCTGCCCTGCCGGATCATCGAAATCCCAGTAAGGCACATAGTCCTTGGGCAGACGGTTCAGATAGGCGTCCGTCACCTTGCACGCGAAGTCCAGGAACTTCGGATCGCGCGTCTCACGGTATACCACGGTATATCCGTATATTGCCCATGCCTGACCGCGGGCCCACAACGAATCGTCGGCATATCCCTGATGCGTCATTCCCTTCAGGAATTCGCCGGTCTTCGGGTCGTAAACAGCCACATGATAGCAGGTATTGTCCGGACGGAAATGATGTTTCATCGTGGTCTCGGCATGTTTCACGGCGATGTCGTACAGACGGTGGTCGCCGCCGTTCTTCGCCGCCCAGAACAGCATCTCCAGATTGATCATATTGTCCATGATGGTGTTGTGGCCGCCAAGCATTTCCACGTTGCGCGGCCAGGACAGGATTGTGCCCACGTTCGGGTTGAACAGCGTTGCCAGGGTGTCGGCCGTGGCGAGTATCACCTGCTTATAACGCGGATTGTGCGTCAGCCGGTAACCGTTGCCATAGCTGCAGAACACTAAGAATCCCAGATCATGGTCAAACGCCGGACGCTGCGACAGGAACTCCAGTGTCTCCGTATATTTCTCGGCATACTCGCGCAACTTCAGGTCGTTAGACGACTCATACGCATACCACAGCACACCGGGCCAGAAACCGTTGCACCACTCCTCCGGCGAATTCTTGCGCAACGTCCACACCGAATCGGTGTTGGCTATGTTGCGTGGCATCAGCGTGAAGTCCTCGCCGTTCCTGGTCACCTGACGCAACGTGCGCCACGTCTGGTTCTGACAGTATGTTATCGCTTTGTTCTCGTCCAGTTTTGCCGCCGACACACCTGCACAGGATGTCAGCAACATTGCGCTTGCGATTATATTTATGACTCGCATAAGTAATCCTAATATCTTTTTAAGGTTATCTCTTATTCTTATTCTCAGTTAATTTTCAGGTTATCTTCCACCACATCGATCCATCCCCGCTCGGACACTCCTCCCGGCGTCACGCTGTAGTAACCCAACTTCGCCCCTATCCATTTGCCCACACGCGCCGTGAACCGGCCGGCATCGGTATATTTACGACCGTCGGTGCTGTAACTCAGCACACACTTGCCGTCGCGCTTCACGGTGACGCGCAGCCACACGTCACATTCCAGGTTGGGCATCAGTCCGGCGGCATACACACGCGTCGGCTTCAGCTCCGTAATGTCTTTCACCGTCTCCTTGCCGCCGTTGTCGGCGTCTTGGTTCACGGCATACTGCAGCACGAACGCATCGCCCTTCTTCAGCAGGCCCAAACGCACATAGTCACGGCCCATCACCACTATGCCCGATGTGGCACCCTCCGACAGGGATTTAGCCGACATCCTTACGCGCGACGTAACCGTAAATTCCTCGGCAGGGAATTTCTGCAGCCACAGATTCGGCACGTCCCACAGGTTGATGTCCACGGCCTCCGTACGGTGGCCGTATACGCGCATCATACCCTCAGGCAGCGGGAAACCGTACTCCGGTTTGTAGTCGGCATGCCATTGGAACAGTGCCGACGCATCCTTGCTGTGCTGCAGTGGTAGCGCGCCCTGTATCACGCTTCCCGCAGGCTTGGTCCACCGGCGCACCGGGTCGCCGCAGCCGTCGCCGTCCGTGTCGTTGCCGATAACCGGCCAGTCCTCGCGCCACACCATCGGGTTGAGATGTATCAGTCGTCCGTACAGATCCTTGTCCTGGAAATGCAGGAACCAGTCCTTGCCTTCCGAGTCGGTTACCCACGCGCCCTGGTGAGGGCCGTTGATGTCGCTCTTGCCCTGCGCCATCACAATCTTTGCCTCGTACGGGCCTTCGATGTTGCGGCTGCGCATCACAAGCTGCCAGCCCGTGGCCACTCCGCCGGCGGGCGCGAACATATAGTACCAGTCACCCTTGCGGTAAAATTTCGGTCCCTCCACGGTATGGTTCACGCCGTCGTTGCCGTCGTATATTATCCGTGGCGTACCCACGGCTTTCTTACCGTCGGGCGTCAGTTCCCACAACGTGATGACGCTGTTGAAGCCGCAGCGCGACGCCGCCCAGCCGTTGGCGAGGTACACCTTGCCGTCCTTGTCCCAAAGCGGCGACGGGTCTATCAGTCCCTTGCCCGGAATTACCAACGTCGGTTCACTCCACGCGCCCTCGGGGTTGTCGGTGCTGACCATGTACACGCCGAAATCGGGGTCGCCCCAATATATGTAATATCTGCCGTCATGCTCGCGGATGCAGGGCGCCCACACGCCCTTGCCGTGACGCGGCGCGGCCCGGTAATAGTCCACGGGCGGCACGTCGGGCAACGCATAGTTCACGATGGCCCAGTTCACCAGGTCGTGCGACTTGAGGATAGGGAGTCCCGGCGCCGACTGGAAACTCGACGCGGTCATGTAGAACGTCCTGCCGTCGGGCGACGCCACAACATCGGGGTCCGAATAATCGGCATGGATTATCGGGTTGACATATTCCTTGCCCTTCAGGTTGGCAGGATTCGACACCATCTGCGGGGTCATCGCCCCGGCGCCGGCCGCAACCGCCGCCATCATCGTCAATATTATCGTCGTCTTCCTCATGTTTGCTCCAGATAGCTGCACTATCCTCTTAACTTTCTAAACTCTTTAAACTTTCTAAACTTCAGCGAATCGGAACGATTCGCATCGCCACTCCGCCGCGTCCCGGCACGTCGAACTTCAGCTTGTCCTTCGACGTCACCTTACGCGTACTCATGGCCACCTTCGTGGCGGTCTTCACCTTGTCTTCGCCGTCGGTATATATCTCGGCCACGTACTTGCGGCCCGGTTCAAGGAACGACAGATCTATAGTCTCCTTCGCGCCGTCGTTGTTCACCATCGCGGCAACCCACCAGATGTCGCCCTTGCGGCGCGCCATCACTATGTCGCGGCCGGGGAAGCCACCTAATACCTTCGTGTCGTCGAACGTGGTCTCCAGGTCCTCGAACCATTTGATCTCAGGCTCGCCCTTGTACATCCGGGGATTGTCGTACCAGAATATGGTCTGCATCGGACTGTAGAACACCAGTGACGCCGCAAGCTGATGGGCGTGGCTGTTCTTCAGCCTCTTGTCATAGTAGCATATCGTATAGTCGGCGGCTCCGTTTATCATGCGTGTGAATGGTAATGTTACGTTATGTGTAGCGTCGGGAAACTCCTCGTTGCCTAAGATTCCCTCCTGTGTCACCAGATTGGGGTACGTGCGCGAGAAACCGGAGGGACGGAACTCGTCGTGGATGTTCATCATCAGTTTGTTGTCGGCGGCTTCGCGCACCAGGTCGTGCAGCCATGTGGCCCAGCGGTGCGACGCATACTGCACGAAACCGCTCTTGACGCCCTTCACGCCCCAGCCTGCCACTACGGGCAGCAGCTCCTTGTGCTGCTTCTGCAACGCGTGCTGGTTGATGTACAGCCAGATTCCCACGCCATGTTCCCGGCCGTATTCCACCACCTTCTTCATGTCTATCTGCGGTATCACCTTGGTGGCGTCGCCGTCGTGCGAGGTGCACGGCTCGTACCATTTCCAGTCGTACAGCATGTAGGGTATGTTGTGGGCGGCGCAGAAGTCTATCACCTCCATCGCGGCCTCGGTGGTCAGCTTGGTGCAGCGCATTATCTTGCCTGGCTTCACCCAGTCGAAGTCACTTTCGGCCTCGGGGTTCAGGTTCAGCACTATGTCGTTGTTTTCCAGCAGTCGGCCGGGCGTGTCGGCGGTCATTATTATCTTCCAGGGAGTGGCGGCGTATGTCACCACGTCCACGGGCGAATACATCACCGACTGCAGCGTGCCGGGCTTTCTGTCGCGGGCCACGAACTTGGTAAGGCACCAGTCATCGACGTCGGCGTCGGTCACTGCCACCCATTTGCCGTCGGGCAGTTCCAGGGTCAGGGCGCGCTCCACGGGTTGCTTTATCTCGTCGATGCCTGTGCGGTCGAACTTGGCCTGCGCCCACTGCTCGCTCCATGCCATCGTGCCAGCTGGAAAGGTGTAGTCGGTCAGGTCGGCCGTCACCTTGTGGAATATGGCGTCGGGATGCTCCGGGAAGAAATAGCGGAAGGCTATCCCCTCGTCGTATGCGCGCACCTCCACATTGAGACGGTATTTGCTCTTGTCATGACGCGACATATACATCGTGGCCGAGTTGTAACGGTCGCGCACCGTAGAGCGTTCGCCGTACTGCGGATGCCATGTTTTGTCCACCGGCTGATGCACGCGCACCGAGTCCACTGTCAGCAGGTCCATCCAGCACTCCGGCTGCTGCAGGTCGCGCTTGCCGAGAGCCATCTCCCACACGCGGTTGTCCAGATCCAGGCCTGCGCGTGACGGAAGGATGACGTCGGCGCCGTTCATCCTGACCTGATAGGTCAGTTCCCGGCCCGGCTTGGAGAATGTCACTTCGTTCACGCCGTCGGGCGACGTCAGCTTCAGCACCTTGCCCTCGTCGGCCGCCTGCGTCATGCCGCATACCAGCAGCATCGCCATAGATGTTATTGTCGTTATCTTCATGTCAGGTTCTTTTCTGCCTATAGTACGGTTTTACATCCCGCTTCACTTAAAGCCGGGGCGTTATTTATCAAGATTCCAGTACACGCAGTATCGCATACGGTTTGCGTCGTACAGCGGCAGCAGGTCGTGGCCCTGCGCCGAGCGGAAGCGCAGTCCCTTGCCTGCGCGCGTCACGCTCTTGGCTGGGTTCTTTACGTCCACTTTCAGCGTGGTGGGCAGGTCCTGAGGCACCTTGTAGTCGTATGTGTAATAGTCGTTTCGCACGGTCGGGTCGGAGAACGGCGCGGGGGCGGTCATTCCCTCCGTGCCCATATCGCCCACCAACAGCACGGGGCCGTACATCAGCGCGCCGCGCGTGGCGTCGTCGGGCGTGGTCTCCACACGCAGCGACATGGGATAGCGGGCCTCAATCACGTCGCCGGGCTTCCACTGCCGCCTGATGCTGATGTATGACGACGGTTTGCCGCTTACTTTCTCTTTCTTGCCGTTCACCTTGATCTGGGGCTTGCCGCTCCATTCGGGATAACGCAGCGAGATGGTCATGGCTTCGGCCGGGGCGGCGTCGATGGTGAATTTCGTAGTCTCCTCGTCGGGGAACTCTGTGCGCTGCGTCAGCTTCAGCCCCTTCTCCTTCCAGTCGAGGACGGAGGGGATGAACAGGTTCACCAACAGCTCGTTGTTATTATGATAATATATCGCTTCGGCATATTTGGAATGGCTTTCGAAGCCGCTGCCGACGCAGCACCAGAATGACTGTTCGGGAGTGCTGTACACTTTGTACGCACCGCTGAGCAGCGGAAGGAAGTAGCATACCATACCGCTTTCGGGGTCCTGCTGCGCCAAGATGTGATTGTAAAGCGCACGCTCGTAGTAGTCTGCCACGCGGGGAGACGCCTCCTCGCAGAACAGGTGGCGAGACAGCTTCAGCATATTGTACGTGCAGCAGGTCTCGCCTGTGTAGCCGTTGATGAATTTCGACATCTTCTTCGGGTCGAAATAATGCTCCTTCTGGCTCAGCGAACCGTTGACGTAGCAGTGCCTGTCGGTCATCTCGTTCCAGAACAGGTGTGCTATGTCGCGGCTGCGCTGCGATCCGCTCAGCTCGTAGTTGCGCGCCTCGGCTATCACCTTCGGGATGAAGGTATTGGTGTGCTTCGTACCGAAATCGGTATTGCCTTCGGCCAATGGGTCTATCACGTCGTTGTGGTAGAAGTATTCGGCCATCTCGCGGTATTTCGGGTCGGCGGTGATGGCGTAGAGGTTGTAGAATGCCTCGTTGATGCCGCCGAACTCGTTGCGCAGCATCTTGCGGCGCGTCTCCTCGCTCCGGCCATGCAGTTTGTTGTAAGCCCAGTCGCCCATCTTCACGGCCACCTCCAGCGCCTGCCTGTTATCGGCATAAAGGTACTGGTCAATCAGGCCGGACATTATTTTGTGCAACGTGTACCAGGGCGCCCATACCCCCTCGCCGCGCAGATTGCGGTTTATCAGTTCCTCTGGAAAGGCGCTGACATAACCGCTGCCGAGAACATCCTGCACCTTGCCCAACACCTTGACGATGCTGTCCCCTTTCAGCTTGAACAGCGGGTCGCCGGTAGCGGCGTACATCATGCCATAGGCCGACATCAGATGGCCGGTGGTGTGGCCGCGCAGATCGCAGTCCAGCGATTCCCAGCCGCCATATTTCTTAAGGGATTCATAACCACCCTCCAGACCGGCGAAAATACCGGCATTGTTCTTAAAGCTGTGGGTCAGCCGGTTGATGCTTATATTGGCCATCCATGCCGAGTCGCGGCGAAGGTTGTCGTGCACGCGGCCCGGCAGCAGACGCACGTCCTTCAGGTCGAACGCCCTGACTTTGGACTGGGCCGTGTCGGCCACTTTCAGTTTACCGCGATGCTGGCCCGGATACACCGACTGGGCGCCGACGCCGCCGGCCACGCCGCCCGCTATTATGAATGCCGCTAAGGCCCTGAGAGAAATCTTCATGAATGTCATCGAGTTTATAGGATGAGATTTAATCGAGTTTATCGCTGTGCTTATAGCTGTGTTTATAGCTGTGCTTATAGCTATTACGCTTATAGTACGTTCCACCCCTCCCATCCACCCAACGCGTGTCTGACTGGAGTGACGGCGTCCCCGCCGTCAGCATGTGGGCGGTGGGGACACCGCCCCTCCAGTCGCCGCCCCGTTATTTACGGCAAAAGGAGCCATGCCGGTCGGCACAGCCCCTTGGATATGTTCATGATGTCGTGTTATATCGCGTTATGCGGCGTTATGCCGTATTATTTCACCATAACCTTGGTCACGTTCTTGCCCTGGCGGCGAACATATACACCGGGAGTCATGCTGTCGGCCTTCACCTGAACGCCGTTCAGATTGAAGTACTCAACCGGCGCATTCTCGTCAGCCTCAATGCCTGCGATACCGGTAGATTGCTTCTTCTGAAGAACCAGATTTCCGTCCTTCTCTACAAGTTCAAGAGTCTCATGCGAAAAGTCGAACATTGAGGGACTTGGATTACCGATTACGACAGTACTACCCTCTCCATGATTCTGCAGATACAACTTCACTGCATTAGCTGCAGGAGCCATTTCCATGGAGTTTGTTTCAGGCATAGCTTTGGGTGCAGGATTGAAAGTAGAGCTGGAACTAAAGGTATAGGAGCCTTCTACATAAATAGAACCATTGGTCGTACCATCAATACTTGAGCCATTTGCTCCGAAGAATATTTCGCTCCGAGGAACTACGCAATTCTCGAATGTAACATTTTGGAGATTTACGCTACCTCCATCCTTGGCACAAATCACACCTTTGTCATCTGAAGATATGAAATTGCTTATTTCGCAATCCTCAAGAGTCAGAACTCCAACCGAGATGGTTCCATTCTTACTTGCTTCTACAAGATTTTTACTACAAGCATCTGTTCTAGTGTAGACAATATCCACATTCTTGATTGTGACTGCATCTTTTACAAGAAATCCAATACTGTTGTTCAATCCGTAAGAGAGTTTCACTCTGGTGTCACCCTCTTTACCTTGAACCGTTACATTTTTCTTATAGAAATTAACACGTGAGCCTATGGCAACGTCACCGTTCACCATAATCACATCACCTTCCTGAGCGGCATTGACCGCAGCATCAAGAGTGTCATAGGGTGTTTCTCCAATATATATTACAGGCTTTATTGCCATAACAATATTTTCCCCATCGACTTTCAGAATGAAAGCATCATTCTGAAGATCGAATTTTGTTAAATCCGTACAGTTCTTTACAAGAATCGAACCTACCTTGCGGTTTTCAGGTATATACACTTTGATAGCAGCTGATGGATTAAACGCACCTTCAACGGCGAAATTTCTATCTGTACCATCTGTATATATCGATCCATTGGTAGTTCCACTTAGGGTCAATTTGTCGTTGGCACTAACACGGATTTCTCCAGGATCTTTAGTTTCATTGTTCTCAAAAATTACATTTGTAAGTTTTGCTGTGGAACTTACATTGATAACTCCATGGCCTGAATTTGCAGTTCTGAAATTGCTGATTTTGCAATTTTCCATTATCAGCGTACCCTTACTTGCCTCCATCAATCGCTTGTCAGATGCATCTTTCTCTGTGTATACGAAATGCAGATTTTTGAGGGTAAGTGTCAGATTTCCGTTATTATTAAGAGTAATGGCACGTTTATTTTTGAGTAAGCATGATATTGTTACTCCATCAACAGCCTGTATGGTGAGGTTATTCTTGTCAGGAGTGATTCCTGTTTTCATTTCTACATCGCCCTTCACTTCAATAAGGTCTCCTGCTGTTGCGGCTGTAACAGCTGCTTCTATAGTAGCATACTCAGTGCTACCAATCCACACCTGCGCCATCGAGGCCGTACCGCCGACGAGGAGGGCGGCAAGTAGCGTAAAGATTTTTTTCATGGGTTGTTAAGTTTGGTTTGTATTGTTGGTTTGTTGTTTGTTGGCTTGTGGTTTGATTCGTAATCAGTGGTTGAGTCTGTCAACAGCTTCTTACTGTTTACATCCTTTTATACGACCCACTTTTCATACACACTCAATCCCCATTCAAAAAAAATCTGCACAGCCTCTTTTCCAAAGGACCCTAAGGACCCTAAGGTCCTTAATGCCCTTTCTAAACAGTGCGGGCCGCCCCTTGTGGGGGCAGCCCGCCGATTGTGTCGGTCCGTTCGATTACTTCACCAGCACCTTGACGGCGGTGTTGCCCTGGCGGCGTACATAGACGCCGGGAGTCATGTTGCCGGCGCTTACCTGCATGCCGTTCAGGTTGTAGTACTCCACGGGTGCGTTCTCGTCGGCGACGATGCCGGCGATGCCCGATCCGCCCTGATACTCGCCTGCAACCAGATTGCCGTCCTTGGCCTCGAGGCTGAAGGCTGTGCCCTGCAGCTCGAACTTAGTCGTGTCCTCAGTGCCGGCCACAATGATGGAACCAAGCGTACGGTTCTCGTCTACAAACAGCTTCACGGTCTTGGCGGGGGCGAACTCGGCGCCTGCGGTCACATTGTAATCTTTCTCCAGGAAGATAGACAGGTCGGTCGTGCCGTTGATGGCAGAACCGCTGCCTCCTAAGAAAAGCTCGCCGCAACCATCGGCAACGGTGCAGTTCTCGGCAGTAACGTTGTTCAGCGTAATGTTGCCGTTGTTCTTCACAGAGATTATGCCCTGTTTGTTAGTGCCGTTGAAATCATTTATCTCGCAGTTCTCCATCGTCAGTTTCGAACCCGGAGAGCTTACCTCGATTAATGTAGCGGTCGATTCATCCTGCTCCGTATAGGTCATCTTCAGGTTCTTCAGCGTAGCGCTGTTGTTGACCAGGAACGCCAGTTTATTCTTCACCAGGCAGGAGATGGTCACGCCATCCTTGGCGGTGAGAGTCAGGCTGTTCACATCCTTGAAGTTAACCGTATTGCTGATGGTGATATCCTCGTTGATGGTGATGATGTCGCCGTCCTTGGCTGCTGCCAAAGCGTCCGTCAGATTGCCGAAGCCGAGCTGACCGATGGTCACGGCACCCTCGCCGGCTACAAACTCGCCGGTCACGATGTTGCCGTCCTGTGCCTTGAGGCTATACTTGTCGCTCATCAGGTTGAACTTGGCCACGTCCTCGGTGCCGGTCACCAAGGTGCTGCCCAACGTGCGGACATCGTCGATGAAAAGACGGCAGGGGCTGGAGGGGTTGAAGTTCTCGCCTGCGGCCACGCTCAGATTCTTCTCGATGAATATGGAGGCGTTGGTGGTGCCGTCCACGGTCGAACCGGTGTTGCCGATAAACACCTCGCCACGCCCCTCGGGCAGAACATTGTTGGAGAATGTCACATTGGTCAGCACGGCGCTTCCGCTGCTCTTGATGCTGATCAGACCCTGGTTGTTGGTGCCGCTGAAATTGCTCATGGAGCAGTTCTCCATGTTCAGCTTGCCGCTGCCCGAGCTGGCCTCGATCAGAGGCTGATTCGACGCATCGTCATTGTACACCAACGTCAGGTTCTTCAGCGTGGTCGGCTTCTTAACCAGAAACGCGAGTTTGTTCTTGGTACGACATGATATGGTCACGCCTTCCACAGCCTGCAAGGTCACGTTGTCCACCTTGTCAAAGTTCACACGGTTGCTGACGGTCACGTCCGACCTTACCTCGATCACGTCTCCCTCGGCAGCGGCATCAGCGGCTGCGTTGATCGACTCATACTCTGCGGTGCCGATAAACACCTGTGCCGACATGACGGCGCTTCCGGCCATCAACGCGGCTATAAGAGTAAATACTTTCTTCATAGGTTTATAGTATTAGTTATAGTATATTTTGAGTTCACGTACGCCCCTCTTGCTTCCGCCATGTTCTTTTGTTTCCGGCTTGTTTTCTTTTGTTTTCTTTTGTTTTTGGCTTGAGCTTTAGCGAAAGCCCGCAGTCCCATAAAAGCAATCCGGAGCAGTAAACAACTTCCGTTTACTGCTCCGAATACGTTTGACTTTTCGTTGACACTTAACGCCTTCAGTCCATTTTTGTAATTATCTTCATCATTCCGTCCTGACGCTGCGGATTGACGCTGCTGCCGTTCACTTTCAGCGCGGGCAGCGGGCTTCGGTACTTCATGTTGACGCGCGGCTGGCCGTTGACCCACAGGTTCATGCACTTTCCTTCAGGCTTGGCTATAACGTTCAGTTTGGCCAGCGACGAGAATACCACCTCGTTGCCGCGGCGCAGCGAGCTGCCGTGGTTGATGAATACTTCCTCGGGCTTCGTGGGGTCGCCCCCCTCCTTGTATGTCACCGCAAGCATATATGCGTCGGTGGTCCATCCGTCGGCGTCGATCCACGAATTGAGATGCATCAGCCGTCCGTCGGCCAACTGGTTGATGTACAGGTCGGTCACCTTACCCTTGTACGTGACGCGCACGCCGATCCAGTCCTTGCCCTCGCGAGTCTCGAACTGCGGCACGTCCTTCTGCTTGGGCGAATCCTTGAGCGTGATGGCAGTCAGACCCTTCACACGGTCGGTGTCGCCGGGCAGGATGAAGGCATAATATTCCTCGGTCCCTTTCAGGTCCTCGGTCGGTCCCTGACGCACTTCCCAGCGCATGTCCTCGGGATAATCGTGTACGAAATTACTGTAAGCCAGGGGGCGCGGATATATCGGACGTATCAAGGCGGCCGACTCGCCGTTGGTGATGTTCAGGTCGAAGCCTTTCTTCTCTGCTTTGCCTCCGGGATGCCACAGCCATTCGAACCGGCCCGGCTTGTGCGAGTGTATGTCGTCTATCACATAGATTATGTCGTCAATCCACAGGAACGAGCGGAAGTTTCTGTCGAAGGCGTGCGACATCGGGCCGGTGCCGTCGGCCAGCACATACTTGATGTTGCCTGCGTCCAAGAGCCCGCTCACCGAACCGGGCAGCATCGAGCCGTGATACTGCTGGTATGTGGGCTGCCCCTCGCCGTTGAATTTCACCACATTGTGGGCGTCGGACTGGAAGAAATAGTTGCGGTATTCCGGTTTGCCGTAGCTGCAGTTGCCGGCGTCCTTGATGATGTCGGCGCCGTTGTGGAACACTATCAGCGAGTTTGCGTCGGCGTGCGAGTGATTCCACGTCATGCCCGATTTCACCGCTAACATCGAGGCGTCCTTGTCCCACGAGTCTCGCATAGTGGCCCAGCCGAAGTCCTTCCACAGGTGCGATTTGGCAAGTGCCGGCTCGGCCGGGGCGTTGCTCAGGTCGGGGGTGTAGAGGAAGCCCATCGGGAAATGGCGCGGGAATCCCTCGCGGTGCTGACCCGGCTCCAGCTGGTTGATATACCACAGCGTGGCGGGATCCTTTGCTCCCTGGTTGTAGGCAAGTATCATGGAGCTTTCGCCGGTCACGTTCTTGTGGCTGTCGCCGAAGTTGATGCTGTACAGCATTCCGTCGCGCGGATAGGCCACGTTGCAGAAGAACGACGCCAGCTTACCCATCTGCGGAATCTCCTCCGGCTTGGCGCCTGGATGCGAGTTGAGCCATGCCTGACGGAACAGCAGCGCCTCCGTTATGCCGAAGCTGGCATAATTGATGCTCTCGTACATGCCTCCGTCGCGGTCGAAGGTCTTGGGCTTGTGCTGTATCACGTCGCCGGCGAAGTCAAACCATTGCGGTATGGCTTCCATCACGGCCTCGGCTCCCTTGGCGGCCTCGGGCATCTCGTTGCTGATGGCCAGCGCCAGGATGCCGCCCATGCCGGCGCACGACGTCCACCAGTTGTGGCCCATCGAGTTGAGGGAATGTATGCGCGTAGGCTCGTTCACCCAGTCGCCGAGCAGAGGCTCCACGGCCAGGCGGTACAGTCCGTTGGCTATCTTCTTGCGCTCCGAAGCGGAAAGGCAATCATAGATGGCGTCGTATGCCACTGCAAGCTGATATGCCTTGTGTGCCATCTGCAGTTCGCTGCGCCACGCCGGTTTACGGGCCATCATTTCCCTGTCGCCCCACGACTTGATCTCGGCGGTCTTGAGCAGTTCGCGCTTCACGGTGTTGGCATACGCCGTGTCACCCGTCATCAGCCATGCCAGTGCCGGATACTCTAATTTGCGCACGTTGGCTCCTTTCTTCACCTGCCTGTCGGCTTCCTCCTTGATCAGCTTCCAGCCGTTGGCCTGAACGGTGTCGTGCGCCATCCGCTGCTTGGCCGCCGCCACCTTCGCGGGCGTGAACAGCAGCGACGGATGCTTTATGCCCCCCGCATTCACCGCCATCGCGACCACCGCCACGAGTGCCGCCACTATACCTGTCTTTTTCATTATCATGATGTGGTAGTTATATTCCTTTTATTTAAATACGACGTTGCGGACGTGATTGCCTATATAGATGTCGCACATATCGCCGGCCTTGTACCATTTCGGTTTGCCGGCCATGTCGTCGGTTATCTTCACGCCGTTCACGGTCAGGTTCTCGAACGTCAGTCCGGCCACCTGACGGTTGTCGTCATATCCGCATATTATCGATGTCGAGGCGTTCCGGCCGGTGTAGGTCACATCCTTGAACAGTACGTTGTCGACGCTCTTGCCGGGTGCCTTGCAGTATTTCTCGTTCATGAATATGCGTACGTTCACCAGTTGCCCGCAGCGGAAGTCCTCCACCCTTATATTGTCGAACGTCACATCACGCACTATGTTGTTGTCGCCGCACGAGATGGCGAACACACCCTGATAGTCCTTCTGCAGCTCCATCTGGTCCAGGATGTCGAGATTGCGGTATGTCAGGTTCTGAATCGTGTCGGACGGGGCGTCCACGCCTATCTCTGTGGCGGCGCCATGCAGTCCGATCATGATGGGATGCGCCACGTCGGCCCAGAGGGTGGAATTCTCCATCAGTATATTGCTGCAGCCACCCACAAAACCCTTGCGTGTGGCGTAGACGGTGTTGCAGTCGTCGCTGTTGCGGCAGAACACTCCGTCGTAATGCACGTTGCTGCTGGCGAACACGTTCATGCCGTCGCCCCAGCCGTAATGGGTCATCGACTTTACGTTGGTTATCTTCACTCCGTCGGAGGCACCGGCCGGAATCTGCGACAGCACGATGCCGTCGGCCTCGACGTTGCGCGAACGGCGTATCTCCACGCCCGCTCCGCGTCCCTTGGGACGCACGGTGCCTCGGCCATATACGCGCACGTTCTCCACGCCTTCGGCTATAAGCGTGGCCTGTACCCACGCGCCGCCGTCCACATATACTGTCGTGCCGGAGGCCACGCGCAGCGTGTCGCCGGGGAACTTATGAATGCCCGGGCCGAAATAAAGCAGGTTCCCCTTCTTGTTCTTAAGGGCTTTCTTTATCTCCTTCGCCGTGGGGCGGTGCGAGTCGAGAGGATTGGCAAACAGGTGCAGGTTGTGGAATATGTCGCCGTTCACCTCCACCGACAGGTTGCGCGCACGGTCCAGAGTGAAGCAGATGGTGTCGCCTTTCACTTCAGGCGTGATGCCGTACGACAGCGGCCTTACGCGCACGCTCCGCACCGGCTTGGCCGACACCACGCGCACCTGCACCGGGCCGTCGAAGTCGAAGTATGCGTACGACGCGGTCTGGTCCTTGCGTTTCACCACGCCATCCTCCAATTTCACTTCCTGGAATGTCACGGGGTACGCGTCCACATTCTCCCACCGGCCGGCGGCATCGTCCTGGCGCACCTCGACGGTGAAATCATGGATGGTCGGCACATCCTTGCCGGCGGGGTATGTCACCACTTTTGCTCCGGCCGTCATGCAGCCCACGGTCAGCAGCGCAGCCGCAACTGCCGTTCTTGTCATGTTTCCTCTCTGATTCATTGTAATTGTCGTTTCTTTATTATAAATCCGTATTATACTATGGGGCGGACGGTCGCGAGACTGTCCGCCCCATGCATTATCTGATACGGATATCCGGTATTATTCGCGGTAATACATCAGTGTGGAGAAACCAAGCTGATCGAAACCGCCGGAGTTGGGACCGTAATGTCCGCCGCCGCCATCGGCGCGGAAGTGCTCGGCCATCTCCTTGATGTACGTGGCCTTGATGCCTTTCTTCACGCAGTAGCCGTACCACAGGTCCCATCCCGGACGGATGGTGCCTCGGCCGTCGGCGCTGATCTTGTCCATCTGCATGTCGCCCCACTTGTAGGGCTTGAAGGGCATGGAGCTTTCGGGATACTTGAAGTCGGCGTCCGACAGGGTTCCGCTGTAGTTGGTGCCGAGCGAAGGCTTCACCAGGTTGTACTTGCAGATATACTGTGCGAAGGCAATGGCGCGGTTGTCGCCGAGGGCAAACAGGTCGTCGCCAATGTTGTATGCCATCTGGCAGAAATAGCCTGCCAATACGCCGGTCAGCGTGTTGTGGCCCTGGTCACGTCCCGACTCCTGGCCCTGTGCCAGTTTCTCGCCTGTGCCTGAGGGATCGTCAAACACCTCTACCACCGAGCCGCGCAACATACAGCCGGGACCTGCGCCCATCTTATAGGCTAAGATTGCCTCGTTGATCATGTCCTGGTCGTCGGTAAGAATGCCGATGGACAGGAGCGCCGTCATCGACGCGAGGTCCCAGTTCAGCCACCAGTGCTGGTTGGCGGCGTTGGTGGCGATGAACTTCGAGCAGAAGGGCGCGAAGTAGGTCTTGAGCCATACGCACACGTTACGGAACTGCTCCGACTCGCCCCAGCCGTTGTAGTCGCGCAGCAGCTCGGCGGCGTTGGCTATCTGATGTATCTGGAACATGATCAGATACTCGTTGGAGTCGATCACGTCGTCCTTCCACTTGTTACGTCCCAACAGGATTCCCTGGTTCACGGAGGCCCAGTCCTCGATAATCTTCACGGCCGTGGCAGCTGCCTGCAGGTTGCCCGTCAGCTGATACTCCAGCGCCAGCTGATATGCGGCGTGGCAGTCGCGGAAGAACTGCGTGTAGTTGTTGTGTATTCCGGGATAGTACTCGTCGCGCAGGCCTGCGTCGTCCCAGCGGCCGCCGCCGTCGCCCCAGTTCCCGGCGTCAAGACGTGCCAGATACTTCACCGGGCTTGCCTTGTATGTCTCGTTGCAGAATCCGCTCGTCTTCAGCTTCTGATAACCGTCCGACCAGGGCTTCTGGCTCAGGTGGGCCTTGACATATTCTATGTCCTCCTGTGTATGGAGCATACAGGGATGGTTCAGGGTGTAGGTCTGGGGCTCGAACTTCTCGAAGGTGTCGCCCCAGCTGTCGATGTCGGTGGTGCCGTGCTCTATCTCCGAACAGGAAGCAAAGCCGAATCCTACCGTGGCTACAGCCAGACTGTATATATATTTGTTGATTTTCATGTTTCTTACAGTTTTCTATCCGCGGGAGTGACGCGCGGTCACTCCCATGGACGTATTGGGATTTACTTCTTGTTCTTTATTTCATTCTCGGCGAAGTCGATGGCCTCCTGCTTGTTCTTGAACGAACCGATCCAGAATATGTCGTAGTAAGGCTGCGACTTGTCGACGTTTTCGTTGGGGATGTCGGCTATCTTGACCTGGAACAGATTGAACTCATGGAATCCGGTCCACTTGCCTGTGGGATCCCACATGATGAGGCGCGTGCCGTCGCTCAGTTCCGTACCGTTGTTGTCCTTCGGGCTGCCTGCGTCGCGGATGTCGAACGTGTTGTTGCCTCCCTTGGGCAGGTTGGTCTTGAAGGCGTACACCGGATAGTCGCTGTGCCATACGTGGTTGCCTTTGGACAAGTCGAGCTTGATGTCGCGGCGCCACTTGCCTGTGCCGGGATCGGGGAAGTATACGCGCCAGTAGTCGGCGGTGCGTTCCTCATCGGCCTGGTCGTTCGAGCAGATCCAGCCCTTGAATCCGTTGGCTCCGTTCCAGAAGTACTTGCCGTTGGCCACTGTCACCTCGATGGTGGCCGTCTGGCCGGTGGCGGTACATGTGGCGGTGATCACTGCCGAGCCGAAGCCTACGGGCGTTACCACGCCGCGGTTCACTGTGGCAACGGATTCGTTGTTAGACTCCCACTGCACCGATCCGGCCGTACCGTTGCTCGGAGTGTAGGTCACGTCGAGTCTGATGCCGTCCGAAGGCAGCGACAGATTTTCCAGTTTGCTGTTGATGGTGAGGCTCTGAACCTCGATGAAGGGATCCACGTGCAGCTTGAATTCGCCGCGCACGCCCGAACGGTCCTGTGCCACACAGTATATCTCCACGTCGCCCTCCTTCAGCAGTGTCACCTTGCCGGCCTCGTCCACGCTGGCTATCTCGGGATTGGACGATACCCATGCCACGCGATGGTAGGTCACATCTTCAGGATAGATGGTGTTGCTGAGCTGGATCTCGTCGGTCACATAGTATTTACCCTCCTCGCTGGGAGGAGTCTGGCTCTCCACGTCGATGCTTGTAGCCTTGGTTATCTCCGGAATCACCTGCACGAAGATGGATGCGGTGGTTCCGGCACCCAGGCGCTTGGGCACTGCCGAAACAGTGGTCTCGCCCACGGCCACGGCGTGTACCAGGCCGTTCTCGTCCACCGTGGCTATGCTCTCGTCGCCGCTGCGGAACAGCAGGGTCTTGTCCTCGGCCTCCTCCGGGCCTACGGTGTACACTAACAGCGAGTCCATTCCCACTGCCAGGGGCAGAGTCTCGGTACACTCGAATGTGATGGACGTCGGGATGATTACCTCCGTACCGTCAAGTGTCATTTGCTTGTCGTCACTGCATCCGGTCAGTCCGGCCATCATGCCGCAGACTGCCAGCGATGCGATGACGCCTGTATATCTCTTGTTCATGTTATCTTTCTTTAATCGGATTAATGTTAGTGATCCGGATTACCAGCCGGGATTCTGGCCCAGGTTGGGGTTGAGCTGGAGCTGGTCGGTGGGCAGCGGCAGCAGATAGTTGCGCTCGGCCCACTTGCGGCCTGTCTCCCATACCACGCGGCCCTGTGCGTCCTTGCGCAAGGCGGGGAAGTTGCGGCGGCCATACTCGGTGCCGTCCACGTGCACGCCGGCGAAGTCCATGGGCATTTCCACCTCGGCTGTCTTCCAGCGCTTCAGGTCGTCGAGACGGAAGCCCTCCGACACGAATTCCACGCTGCGCTCGCGGCGTATCTCGGTGCGCATGTCCAGTCCGTTGGAGCTTACGAAGGCATTGCTCAGCTTTGGCATGGCGGGGTTGACGCGGCGGCGAACCAGGTTCAGCGACAGGTCAAGATCCTCGTCCGAAATCTTGCCGTCACGCTCAAACACTGCCTCGGCGTAAGCCAGCAGCACCTCGGCATAACGCAGGATAGGCATGTCGTAGCTCTCCTCGGTGGAGGTGACACGGCGCTCGCACGCCCACTTCTGCGGGAAATAACCCGTACCGCTGCCCGGCATATAGTCGGCATACTGCGCGCGGTTGGCGTCGGCGTCGGTGAAGTCGCGGAAATAGTTCGGGTTCGTGCCGTTCCAGTATTTTCCGTGAGGCTTCATCAGGGTGTTGTACATACGGTTGTCGCGGTTCTGCCACTCGGAGTCGGCGTTGGCGTAGCCCTGGAACATCGGCGACTTGTCGATGGGGAGGCCGTCGGAGCACAGATACTGGTCGGCCACCTTGGCCGACATAAGCTGCGCGTTGTTCAGCACGCCCACGGTCACGTTGTCGCCTATCTGCTTGTTGGTCATGTCATAGCAGCGCTTGATGATGTATTCCTTGTTGGCGCTCTTGGTCAGTCCGGCGGGATTGCACTTCGTGTCCTCCAGGATAAAGAGATACTTGTATGATTCCGTACCTAAGGCCGACGACGAGAAAAGCTGGAACTTCTTGGAGTCGATCACTGCCTTGGCGGCCTGTGCGGCCTGGTCCAGCAGGGGCTTGGCCGCAGCCTCGTTGCCGCGGAATTTCTGCCACGTGCCCTCGAACAGGGCGGCGCGTGCCTTGAACGCCAGGGCGCCTTCCTTGCCCACATATCCGTTCTCCACGTCGGTGGTGCTGGGCAGCAGCTCGGCGGCCTTGTCCAGATCCTCGAGTATCAGCTTGATCACCTCCGAGCGGTCGTTGCGCTTGGCCTGCATGGCGGGGTCGTCCACGTCGATGGGTGTGGTGACGATGATGGCGTCGCCGTAACGCGTCAGCAGCGTGTAATAGCTGTATGCGCGGAAGAAGTATGCCTCGCCCTCGGGCTTGGCGATGTCCTCGCGGGTGCCGCTGTATTTGTCGGCGCGCTCAATCAGGATGTTGCAGCGACGTATGTGGTTGTAGCAGCCTCCGTAGGTGCCGTCGCTCGCCGGCACGGCGTTCGTACCGTTGGAAATGGTGTTGAAACCGCTCTTGTCCACCATGAAGTCACTCTCCTTGTCGCCGTTGTACATGCTCTGTATCGACGGGAACCAGTCGTAGAACCTGTTGGCAAAGAGCTGGAAGTCGCTCGATGTGGCCCACATGTTGGTGTCGGCCATCTGGTCCTTCGGCTCCAGGTCCAGACAGGACGTGAGGAGCAACGCCACCGCTGCGGCCGATATGGTCTTTATTATCTTGTTCATTGCTGTATTCATGATGTGGTTAGAATGTTAGGTGCAGGCCCACTGTAAGGCTGCGGAGGAAAGGATAACGGTTGGCGTTGCTGACTTTACCCGACGACTCGGGATCCCAGCCGTCCTTGATCTTGGAAGTCTCCCAGAGGTCGGTGCCGGTCAGGTAGACGCGCACGCCCGACAGCACTTTCTGACGGTTCAGTATGTTCTGAGGCAACGTGTAGCCGATGGTCACGTTCTTGAGACGCAGGTAGGAGCCGTCCTCGACCGACCACGACGAGCACTGGTAGTTGTAGTTGTTTATCTCGCTCTGGTGGGTCAGCGGGGTGTAGTATCCGTCGGGATTGCTCTCGCTCCATACGTTGCCGATGAAGTGGTTCGAGCCGTTCATGTAGGCCGTACGGGTCGGGATGCGCCATATATCGGCGTTGTTGTTGCCGTCGCGGCGCCATACGGTGCGGCGTCCCGCGCCCTGGAACACGAAGTCGATGTCAAGTCCCTTCCAGGTGGCGCCGAAGTTGAACGAGAACTGGATCTTCGGATCCTCGGAACCAAGATACACCAGGTCCTCGAAGGTCAGCTTGCCGTCCTTGTTCACGTCCTCGAACATGTTGTCGCCCACGCGGAGCTTGGAGATGTTGCCGGCCACAGTCGACGTGCCGTTATAACGGTCGATGTATTTCTTCAGCTGTTCCTCGTTCTGGATCTTGCCGCAGTAGCGGTAGCCCCATACGGAGTTCAGGGGATATCCCTCGCGGTCGGAGCGCACACCTGCCTGGATGGCACCGGAACCGCCGTTGTCCAGCAGTTTGTTGTCGGCGTAGGTGAACGTGCCCCCTACGTGGTATGTCACGTTGCCTATAGTCTGGTTCCAGTTGATGTTGGCATCGTAACCCCAGGCCTTGAACTTACCCTTGTTGGCCGTCGGCGCGCTGTCACCGAGGATGGCGGGATAGATCACGTCGATCAGCATGTTGTTGACGCGCTTCCAGTATGCCTCGACCGAACCGGTCAGGCGGTTGTTGAAGAAGCCGAAGTCAAGGGCGACGTTGTAGTTGTGCACGCGCTCCCAGGTGCGGTCCAGGCTGACGAGCTTGCCGTTGGTGTCGATCCAGGAGATTTTGCCGTTGCCGATTATCACGTTCTGGTTGGGCTTGAAGTTATAAAGGGCCACGCCCGAGTAACGGTCGATACCGTTCTGGTTACCCACGTTACCGTACGATGCGCGGAGTTTCAGTTCGCTCAGCCAGCCGCGTGCGGCCTCCATGAATTTCTCCTGGCCGATGCGCCATCCGGCCGATACGCCCCAGAAGAACGCCCAGCGGTTCTCGGCCTGGAACTTCGACGAGCCGTCGTAACGTGCCTGGCCTTCCAGCAGGTATCTTGAATCGAAGTCGTAGTTGACACGTCCGTAGTAGCTCAGCAGGGCCTCCTGCCACTTGGCTCCGGTCGTGGTGATGGTTCCCGTACCGTTCACAACCTCTAACGGAGCGTTGATGTCCATAGCGGTGTTGGTGTTCGACTCATAGTCGGTGAACGAGTACTGCACACCGAGCATGGCCTTGAAGTTGTGCACGTCCTTCCATGTCTTGGTATAGTCCAGATAGCCCTGACCCATGAAGAGTTCGCGGCGGTCCCACCATTTCTCGTACTTGGTGTCGTCCTGGCTGGGGTTGGAGAATACCTTCGTGTCGCCCTTGTAGTTGTAATAGTCCACAGAGAGGGTCTTTGCGTCGCGCGTGTTGCCACGGTAGTTGTAACCGAACACGGCGTTGAGGCTCAGTCCGTCAATGATGTCATAGCGGAATGCCTCGCTCACGTTTACTGACAGTGCTTTGTAGCGGTTGTCGCCGCCAAGTTCAGCGGCCCAGTTGGGCGCGCGCCATGTTCCCCAGCCGTAAGGCTTGCCGTCGATCGTCGACGTCGGGAAGCCGGGCTGTGCGGTGCTGGTGCTCAGGCAGGCGCCGATCTGTGTGGGCGACACCTGGTCCTGGCGGTTCAGCGCTATCGACGAGGTCAGCGAGAAACGCTTGTGGAACTTGAAGGTGTTGTTCAGTCGGATATTGAAACGGTTGTTGTGGTTGTTGCCCCATTTCAGAGGAGAGTCATCGTACATGTAAGCGGCCGACACGCGGTATGTGTTGCCGTTCTTGCCGCCGGACACGGCCAGGTCGTGGTTGGTGCTCCAGGAGTCGCCCCATATCACGTCGTTCCAGTCTGTGTCGAAGAATGTCAGGTCCTGCGTATCGGAGAACATGCCGTTCAGCGGGTTGCCGTTGCGCATGTCGATGAACTGGCCCTTGTATTCCTTCATCATCTTGGCGTAGGTGATCCAGCCGTTGGTGGGATCGCCATCGTTCAGATATGCCTCGATCTGGGCGTCGGCCCATTCGTCGATGCTCATGGTCTTCGGGGTGTTGCCCACGAACTTGTGGGTGTACGATCCGTTGTATTCCACGCGCACCTGGTCGTCCTTACCCTTCTTGGTGGTGATCAGCACGACGCCGCCGGCAGCCTTCGAACCGTAGATGGAGGCGGCGGCATCCTTCAGGATGTTCATCGACTCGATATCCGAGGGGTTCAGCTGGTTCAGCGCGCCCACGCCTTCATACTCGATACCGTCTATGATCACGAGGGGTGCGGAGTTGTTCTTCGACACGGAACCACGGATCTTCATGTCCCAGTTCTCCTCGCCGGGAGCCGAAGACGAACGTGTGATGATCACACCGGGCACCTGGCCCTGCAATGCCTCGACGGGGCTGGCCAGGGCTCCTTTGTCCTTCAGCTTCTCGTCGTTCACCACCGTGACGGATCCGGTCATGGATGCCTTCTTCTGCACGCCGTAACCCACTACCACCAGTTCGTCAAGCACCTGGTCGTTGGGTTTCAGCTTGATGTTCATGTTGCCGGAAGTGGCCTTAACTTCCTGCGAGTTGTAACCGACGTACGACACAACGAGTGTGGCGCCCTTCGATGCCTTGATCGAGAAGTTGCCGTCAAGGTCGGTGGTCGCGCCGTTAGTAGTTCCCTTCACCATGACGGTGGCACCGATCAGGGGCTCTCCCGTCTCGTCAAGTACCACGCCGGTGACCTGCCCGGGTACGGCTGCCGACGACGATGCGTGCTGCGCGTACGCCACCAATGGCGTGACGGCTGCCACCATCACGGCAATCAGACCCACACGCAGTATGCTCTTCCATGGCATAGTGTTTTTAAGTCGAATGCTCATAAATGTTAGGTATTGTATTATGGTATTTAGTTAATAATTGCGTATGTCTGTCATGACCGAACCGGATCATTCACACTACGGCGGCAATGCAGCTGCGCACATCGCGGCGCCCCAGGCGGAGGTGATTCTCTACCGTGCGCTTGGACAGCGACAGCATCCCGGCTATCTCCTCTGGTGTCTTCTCCTGGTATCTGCTCATTTCATATATGATACGGCGCTGCGCAGGCAGGCACTCAACGCGCTCGCGCTCTATGCGCGCTATCTCGAATGCCGAAATCAGATTCTCGGGCGACATCTCGTAACGCTCCTCGCCGCTTTCCAGCACTTCCTCGCTGTACGCACGGCTGTGGCACAGGCGACGCAGATAGTCGTTTACGAGGTTGCGCGCTATCACGTAGATCAGGGACGTCAGCGTCTCCTCCTCCACCGGACGGCTCAGCGTCAGCACGCGCACCCATACGTCCTGCGCCAGGTTCTCGGCATCCTCTACATTGTTGATGCGCGACACGATGAAGTGAAGGACTCGCTCGAAGTTCTCATGGTAGGATTTGATAATGACAGCCCGGCTGTCGGTTGGTTCGTTCATGGCCTTTGTAGTGTTGTTGGTTCATGTCCATTGCGGACACTGCAAAATTACCACGCGAATTTGCCGAAAAAAACTTTTTTGACCCCGTTTATATCTCTCTTAATAAATTTGGATGAAGTTTAGTCGCAATAGTTGATACCCAATTACTTAAGAGATTGAGATTCTTAGTTGCATAAGAATGTGAGACTCGTTTCGTCTCATATCCTTGCAAAAATCAGTGCAGTTTGTTCTTGATGTATTCCGACGGAGTGATGCCCGTGAACGCCTTGAAATGGCGGAAGAAACTGGCCCGCGATGAGAACCCGCACTTTTCGGACAATGCCGTGAGCGTATAGCGGGATATGTCCGTTTCGTTCACCAGCCGTTTGAATTCCTCCACACGGTATTCGTTCACATAGTCGTAGAAGGTTTTCTTCATGTACTGGTTGAACAGGAACGAGAGCGAATGACTCTTGGTGCCGATCAACGCGGCCAGATCAGAACTTTTTAGATTAGGATTGGTGTAGGGCTTTTCGTTGTTCATGACATTAGTTAGAAGTTTCAACAGTCGTTTGCATTCCTCGTCACTCAGGCGCGTTGTCTTATAGCTGATGTGCTCCGGCTCCTTAGCGGCCGGAATTTCGTTAGTTGCGTCTTCCGCGTCGATATATTCTTCCGCGTCCTTGGAGTGACGGTAAAATTTCCTGTACAATATATACAATGTGTAGCAGAGTCCGCCGGTCAGCGCCACGATTATGAATATCATGGCCCAGCTGATGTTGGACGACTTGCGTATGGTCAGCACGGTCTGGGTGTGCGCGTTGTCCTGCACGCGCATCTTGAGCGTGTATTTGCCGCTGGGCAGCTCGTACAGATGTATCGGCTCCGATCCCTCGGCCCGGTGCCATTTACCGTCGGTGCCTTCGAGCATGTACTCGGTCACGAAGTATTCCGACGGCTTGTAGCTGAAGTCCGACAGGTATATCACCAGGTCGTCCTCCTTGCCGGTAAGCGATATGGACAGGTTGTCGTTGTCGTCGCGCATTCGCGTAATTATGCTCTTGCCACGCGATTTCAGGTCAGTGATGGTGACGGGCCGGTGATGGTCGATGGCCGTCTTCTTGAACCGGTTGAAATCCAGCTCTATCAGTCCGGACGAATTGCCCATCCACAGGTTGCCGGCTGCATCGCGGATCGGGGCGCAGAGCGTGAACACCTGGTTGGGGAGTCCGTCGGCGTTATTGAAGTGGTGGAAGTTCTCCTTGCGGTCGTAGCGTATCAGTCCCTTGTCGGTGCCGAGCCACAGCCAGCGGTCGCGGTCCTCGATCACAAACATTGTGTTCACATTCTCGTCGGCACCGAATTCAACCGGTCCGTACTTCGACATCTGCAGGTCGGAGCGGTACACGCTGCCACGGTCGGGCACGAAGTACAGCTGATGACTGCTGTCCTCGTATATGTCGCGTATCTTTTGCTTGTGGATGAAGTCTTTCGGAAACATTTCCGTGTCGAGGCTTTCGCCGTTCCACAGCGCCATGCCGTTCTCGGTGCATATCCAGCCGCGGCCGGCGCTGTCGAAGAATATCTCGTACACATTCCCTGCCGGAAGCCTGGAATTACGGCTGGTCCACACGTCGGCATGACGGTCTTCGTGAAAGCGCACCAGCCCGTCGGACGTGCCGGCCCAGATGTCGCCGTGGTCGTCCTGCGTTATGTTGAACACCGAGGCATTGCCGGGAATGGCCCCGTGGCTGTCAAAGTCGCTGATGTCGCCGGTCTGCGAATCGAGGCGGTACATCCCGCCGTTGTAGGTGCCGATCAGGTATCGGTGGTTGCCCACAGGGACGATGCAGAATATGATGTTGGAGCGCAGTTGCGGGTATGCGTGATGCCGGAACGTGCCGCGCGTGTCGTCCACTACAAAGAGTCCGTCGCGCGTGCCTATTATCTTGGTAGTACCGTCAAAGGCTATCGCACGCACGGCATAGCGGTTGCTGTCGAATCCCGCCGCCGGATACGTATAGGTGTTGAAATAATTGTGGCTGTTGGGCGTATAGTCCAGTCCCATCTGGTAATATCCCACCCATAGCAGCCCGAGGTTGTCTACCATTACGGAATACACGGAATTCGACTTCAATCTGACCGGACCTTCGGACGTGGAAAGCCTCTCCTCCACCCTTCCGGTGGCGGGAGAATAGCGGAACACGCCCTCGCCGTCGGTTGAGATCCACAGATCCCTGTTGCCGTCTACGGCTATGTCGGTAATAAGGTTATTGCCTGTCTGCACCGGCACGCCCATGCGCTGGCTTTCGATGTCGAAAGGCACTAAGCCCACGTTGCGCATACCGATATATATCCGGTTGCCGGCCATGGCTATGTGCGTGCACTCTCCGCCGCCGGGCATCGGGAACGAACGTATCTGCTGCGTGTCGATCACATAGCGGTACAGCGTGTGCGTCGTGGCGGCCCACAGGATGCGGTCGTCCTGAACCAGCACGTCCATGAACTTAGTGTCGGGGCGGCGAAGGTCTGCCTCGGTCGAGATCTTGTCCAGCTGCTTCTGCCGTGTATTGTACCTGAACAGTCCCTGGTCAGTGGCGATGTATATGTTGCCTGAGCGGTCGTGGTCCAGGGCGTTGACCGGCATACTTATCCTGTCGGCCTGCATGCGTTTGGGCTGCACGGTGCCGGCCGGCATGACGCTCAGGCCCGACGTGGTGCCGATATACAGGTCGCCCTGCTTGGTGTGCAGTATGGCGTTGACGCGACCCAGGCCCTTGGATTTGTCGGTCAGAGGGTACGACACTATCGAGTTGCCGTCGTAACGGTCTACGGCCGACTCGGTGCCCAGCCAGATATAGCCCTGATAGTCTTTATATATTGTATTGACCAATATGTCGCTCAGACCGTCGCGACCGGTCAGTGTCTTGAACTGACGCACGTCGCCCCGACTCCCGGTCACTCCGAAAGCCAGCATTAACAATATGGCGGTCAATACACGTCTGATCAGTCGCATAAGCATAGAGAATGCCTAAAGGGCGTATATTGCAAAATTAAAAAATATTTTGCACTTTTTCAAAATTAGATATTATTTTTAACACCCTGCCCGTTGAGTGTCTGTTTTATCATGTCCGTATTATAGGGCAAATGGTGATTTATAGATGGTGTGACTCTTTAATCTACAGAGTCGTTATTACATTGGGACACCCGTGAGGGCATGCATTAGTCATTCAAGTTATTTAGTTATTAAGGTATAAAGTTGTTATTGTCAAACGCTTCCGAAGCCAGGCTCCGGAAGCGTTACTTTTTTATTACATTAAGGATATGTTCCTTAATTCAAACAGTTATTTCACCTGCAGCTTGCAGTTATTTCACCAGCAGCTTGTTGCCGCCCACGATATATACGCCCTTGTCCAGACCCTCTACTGTCGTGATGCCTTCGGTAAAGTGTACTTTCCTGACTTCGCGGCCGTCCATGGCGTACACAGTCAGTTCTCCGGATTCCTCAGACTCTATCACGAAGCCGCCGGGACGGGCGTTGACGGTCAGTTCCGACATATCGACATCTTCTATTCCCGATCCCTTCACCTCCTTGCCGATGACACGCGACCAGATGGATTCCGTGCCCTTGTACGACACGGCCTTCATGCGGTATTCCATAAAGCCCCCGACCACATCCTTGTCGGCGAAGAAAGTGGTCTGCCCCATCTTATAGCCGTTGCCGGGGGTGATGAAGGCTATCTCCTTCCATTCGCCGCCATTGATGCGGCGCTCTACCTTATACCCTTCGGCCGTCTCGCCGTTATGGTCGTAGAAGTCGATGCGCACACGGGTACGGTTCGACTTGATGGCCATGATGCGCGGCGGCGCTATCTTCCATGTATGCACATACTCCGTGGCGCGGTTGAACGCCGGGCGCGAGTTGAACTCCGTGAACACTTTGCCGGCAGGCGTCAGCTTTCCGTTTATTTCCACCGCGCGGGCATCCTCCACCCAATTGTAGAAAGAATGACGCTCCAGCCAGTCGCATTTGTCGAATGCGTCCAGGGCTTTGCCCAACCATTCTTTCTGCACGGCCGAGTTGGCCTCGGTGTGCGGTCGGCTCACCTCCGTCTGCTTGCCGTTCTCGTCAAGCACGATGTTGAATTCCGCATCACGCTTCGGGCCTTTGGCGTCCGGCCACCATTCGTTAGTCCAGTTGGCGCCGTTGTTCCATTCCGTAATCCACATCGGGCGTCCGCCGTATGTGTTTTTACACAGTTTTGCGATGTCGTCGGCCAGCCTGTACGGATCCTGCGAGTTCCAGTACATGTGCGTGGCCACGAAGTCCACTCGGTAATTCAGCGAATCGGCTTTGGCCAGGAATTCCTTGAGCCATGCCTTGTTGATGCAGTCGGGAGCGGGCGATCCCACGCGCAGGCCGGACTTCATATATTCGGGCCACATATCGATGGCCACTTCCGTGCCGAGATCCGACTGGTCGGCATGGTCAGGCTCGTTGAAGCCGAGCATATTGGCACCGTCCACACGCGAATTTATCTTATCCCAGCCGTCCCACCAGCGGTTGTGGCGCATAGGCACATATTCGCAGTCCGTGTCGCTGACCGCGCTGGCGCCCCAGTCGTAAAACCATGACGAGCGGGTCAGCTTCCAGATGTCGCCGCCGGCGATGCCGCGCTTCCCGACCCAGTCATGCCGGCACACACGTATAAAAGACACGAAGTCAAGTCCTTCGGGCATAACGTTGACTGTCAGGTCCTCGTTGTCGGCTATGAACACCCGCGAATATCCCGTGCCGTCGGGGTTGTTGGCCAGCGTGCACATAAAGCCCTTCTTCAGCCGGAACGATCGCACCCGGTTGTCGAAATCGCCCAATTCCTCCTCAGGCAGGAAGGATGCTTCACCCTGGAGTTCGCCGCGATAGTAGCGGTCACGCTCCAGCACTTTTGCCGTGCCTCCACAGTCCGGCTCGCTGTATATTGTCAGCGGCTCCTTCCACCCGTCGGCTATCACAATCGAGCCGTTGCCATAGATGGAAAGCCGGTCGCGCGCCGCGTCGAACGCACGCCCGGCTATGGTTATTTCGGCTGTGTTCACTTCGGAGCACAGCTGGTTCTCAAATACATGCGAGTCGCCGGGACCGGTCAGTTCCACCGGCGCGGCTACGGCCACTGCGCTCGCCAGCGAGCATAGGCCGAGAATCATTCCACGGTTCATGGTACTCTTTAGATATAGTTCGTAATGTTTTTTTGGTTAACGTATCCTATTGTGGATTTAGTTTAAAGTTAAAATATCGGTCTAAAAAAGACTAAAAATTGAACCTGAAGCCGGCCATAACCGTGGCGCGGGGCATCGGGTAGCCGTCGTTGATCTCATATTTCTGCGCCAGGAGGTTGTCTCCCCTCACCCAGACGTCAACCCACTTGGCGATACGGTACTGACCGCGCAGATTCCACAGCACATAACTTTCCTTCTTGGGGTTGTCGCCCACCGCCGTGTAGAGATCGGCCACATACTGCACGCCCGTGGCGGCATACCAGCGGCCTTTCATGAACTCGGCGCCTACGTACAACTTGTGCTCCGGAGCGGCTATCACGGGATTCTTCATGTGCAGATAGCTGTAGTTGGCGTTCACACGCCATGCGGAGCTGATGCGGTAGCCTCCCTGAAGCTCCATGCCGGCGTTCTTCACCCTGCCGGTGTTCTGATTCAGCATACCCGTTCCGTTGGGATTCCTTAGCGTCACTATCAGGTTCTTGCCGTCGATATAGAACAGGTTCACGCCGTAACGCAGCCGGCCGCCAAGCAGCTGTTGCGACATAGCGATTTCATAATTCCACATCGACTCGGGCTTCAGGTCGGGATTCTGCGGCGGAAACATATACATCTCGCGCAGTATCGGATAGCGGAATCCCTTGGACGCCGAGGCCTTCAGTTCGATGGTGCGCGGCAGATGGAACGCCAATCCGACCTGCGGCACCCATTCGGTGCCGACGCGGGTGTGATGGTCCACACGCACCCCGGCGTTCAGCGACAGCCATTGCCACAGATCCTGACGGAAATCCATATAACCGGCGTATTCGTCCTCATGCTTGTTCACCAGGTCGCGGCGCGTACCCTCCTGCGGGCCGGCCACATAGTCGGTCCATGCCTTGCCGCCGTAGCGGAACCAGTCGAAACCCAACGTAATGCGGTTGCCCTGCCAGAATCGGGTGCTCTGATAGGCCGACACGCCGATCATGTCGTCGTACGACTTGAAGCGGCCGTCCTGCCCGGTCTGGCCGTTGCTCGGCGTGTAGCCGTCGTTGATCCGGTGATTGCCCCAGTTATAGAAGAAGCTGACGGCACCCGAGGTGCGGTCGTATTCGTTCGACACCACCATCGACGCCACGCCGCGCGTGATGCGCTGGTAGCCGTCGACCAGCGGCGCATAGTCCGGGCCGGGACAGTGGGCGTTGTAATGCGTCACGTTCACGTCGGCGAAGGCCTGCCAATGGCTGCTGAAGTCATAGCCTATCTTGGCGTAGCCGCCGTATTGCTCAAAGCCCATGTCCTTGCGGTGGCCGTCGGTACGGTTGTACGACGCGCTCACCACGCTGTTGAAGCCGCGCTTGCGGACGGTGTTGGTCACCTCGGTCTCAAGCGTGTTGTACGATCCGTAGCCCACGCCTACATGAGTGCGCACGCCATCGCCGTGCATACGGCGCGTCACGATGTTCACCACGCCGCCCATTGCGTTGGAGCCGTAAAGCACCGACGCCGGACCGCGAAGCACCTCCACCTTGTCGGCCAGCAGCGACTGGTAAGAGTCGGATATGGGATGGCCGAATATGCCGGCATACTGCGGATGTCCGTCTATCAGCACCATCATGCGGGCGTTGCCGCCGCTCAGGCCGCGTATGGAGATTCCGCCTGCCGAGCCTCCCGACGAGCCGTAACCCAACACGCCGCGCTCGGTGACGAACAGTCCCGGCACCTCGGCCGAAAGCACCGGCAGAAGCGACGGCTCCATGCTGTGCTCTATGGTCTCGCGGCCCACTATCGACACCGTCTGCGACAAATGGCGCACGTCGGTGCGGTCGCGCGTGCCTGTCACCACCAAGTCGGGGATGGACTGCACGCTGTCAAGTCCCGACGCCGGCGAAGCGGCCCGTAGACCGCCTGCCGGTATCGTCGTTGCCGCCATTATCACAATGGCGGGCAACAATCTGCCTGCTATGTTATTTGTCATCCTGTGTTATTTCCCGTCTATGTTCACGATCTTGTACTGCTTGGAACCGAGGCCGATCTTTTCGGCCCGGTCGATGGTGTGCGTGCCATGCTGCTTGTCGATGCGCTGTATCAGGTCGGTGGGGTCGTTATGCGCCGTGACTTTCTGCTGGTTGATGATGTCCACACAGGCCTGGTCCAGAGCCACCGGGTCGGTCGATGCGAGGATGCCGTAATCCTCCAGCTTGACGGGTGCTGGATGGGCCACGCAGTCGCAGTCCACGGTCATGTTGTTCATCACCGAGATATAGATTATGCCGTTCTCGCGGTTGAAGTAATCGGCCACGCCCTGGGCTGCGGAGGCCATCGACTCCAGGAAGTCGTCCTGCTTTGCGATTTTACTCCAGAGTTCGTCGGTGTCGGAAGTGGCGCCGGCGGTGTGGATGTATGCCTTGCCGTCACGGCTGGCGCAACCGATGCTCATGTTCTTCAGCGCGCCGCCGTAGCCACCCATCGGGTGACCCTTGAAGTGGTTAAGCATCACCATGAAGTCGTAGTTGGCCAAATGACCGCCCACGAGGTCGTATTTCAGGTGCTTCTTGTCGCGCACCGGTATGCGTATCTGGTCGTACTCGTCCATCAGGTCAACGGGCGCGATGCTGTCGAAGCCATGCTCGTGTATCACCTTCCAGTGGTCGGCCGTCTCCATGCGGTCGCCCTTGTAGGCCGTACGGCATTCCACGATGGTGCCGCCCACCTCGTTCACTAACGGACCTATCAGCGTAGGTTTCAGATAATTGGGATTCGCGCCCTCGCCCGTCGAGATTTTGACTGCCACGCGCCCCTTGGCCGGAACGCCGAGAGCCTTATATATCTTGATCAGGGCCTCCGGACTGATTTCGCGGGTCAGATACACCGTACTCTGAGCCAATGCTGAGGCGCCGACCATCAGCGCCATCCCTAAGAATGCTACAATCTTTTTCATCTTCATAATGCGGTTAATTGTTTCAAATTACAAAGTTATAATCTTTTCCCAATATTCCAATTATCCAAAATACTTATCTCCTTACCCAAATTACCGAAAAGCAATGCCCGATAGAGGTGTTGCTAAATTCTGAGAAAATGTGTAACTTTGTAGCAAATCTCAGGTATAAAATGTGTAATATATGGCAAATACTCGGGCATAAAACGTGTATATATTCGCATAATACGTTAATAAACAATAATATAATCACAATAGTATGTTTAAGAGAAAAATTGAGTACCAACTTGAGTCTTGGCTGGAAGATTCAGCACATAAACCAATCATAATAAAGGGAGTGCGTCAATGTGGCAAAACAAGCAGCGTAAAGGATTTTGCCAAGAAACACTTCAAGAATGTAGTATATCTCGATTTTCGAGAGCATCCGGAATACAAGAAGTTTTTCATCCCCAATTTAGACGTAGATTCGATAATAATGCGCATCACGGCTGCCATGCCGGATGCGGAAATTGAGCCACGTAACACTTGCTTTATATTTGACGAAGTCCAGGATTGTCCCCGGGCAAGAGGTGCACTTAAATATTTTCATCTTGACGGCCGGTATGAAGTGATGTGTACAGGGTCGTTGCTGGGAGTAAACGGATATAAAACAAAGGAAGAACAGGAAGATGAAGAAGCATCGTCAATACCTGTGGGTTTTGAGGAGATAGTCAATATGCACCCTATGGATTTTGAAGAATGGTTGTGGGCGAATGGAATAAGGCAAATGCATGTAGACTATCTGAAAAAATGCTATGCCAATCTGACTCCGGTGGATACAGCCATTCACGACAGATTCCGCGAACTGCTGAGACTATACGTAATAGTTGGCGGCATGCCTGAGGCAGTAACGACATTCATTGAAACAAAACAAATCGGGAAGGTCCTGAACATACAACGCCGCATCATTGATGAGTACAAGGCTGATATGATCAAGTATGCACTATCTGCAGATAAATCGAGAATACGGGAATGCTTCGAATCCATTCCCGCCCAACTCGCCCGCGAATATAAAAAGTTCGCGTATGTCGCCGTGAGGCCCGGAGCACGAGGCAGGGACTATGCAGGCAGTCTTCAATGGATAGAGGATGCAGGCATTATCCGCAGATGTTATAATGTGGACATTACAGAGCTGCCACTTGATGGCAATAAGATTCAAAGTGAGTTCAAGGTATATATGGCTGACATAGGACTGTTGGTTTCAATGCTTGAAGAAGGGACGCAGTCAAATATTCTGGAAGGGGACTTATTAGGCTATAAGGGAGCTATATACGAAAACCTTTTGGCTGATATTTTCAGCAAGATGGGACGTAAGCTATATTACTATCATAAAAACGGCGGCATAGAACTGGATTTTCTGATACGCCACAAAGGACGGTGTACGCCGGTAGAATGCAAGGCTACAACCGGTAATGCCAAGTCGTTGCGTACTGTTCTTAACCACCCCGAAAAATACAAGGTGGAGATGGCCGTTAAACTTGGAGATTATAATGTCGGCATGAAAGACAATCTGCTTACATTGCCTATGTATATGGCTTTTCTGCTCAACGAGCCATAGTCCGACAATGACAACGCAGACAATCTCCAGCAGCGAACACCAATGGATAAATGCCGTTGCGGTTTGAATATTTAATGAGTCCGAAACGTTATACAAACGTATTATAACTGAAAATTCCACTATCCGATGAATTATGTATTGCTGATCATAGGCCTTGTACTGATATTGGGCGGGGCCAATTATCTGACTGACGGCGCCGCTGCGATAGCCCGCAAGTTCGGTCTGTCGGACCTTATAGTGGGCCTTACCATCGTGGCGTTCGGCACATCGGCTCCGGAGCTGACCATCAGCATCATGTCGGCCGTAGACGGCAATACCGGCATGGCCATCGGCAACGTGGTGGGCAGCAATATCTTCAACACGCTGCTCATAATCGGCGCCGTGGCTCTGGCCCGTCCCATACAAATAGGCAAAGGAATAATGATCAACGAGATACCGTTGGTGATACTGGCCAGCGTGGCCATCCTGGCCATGGGTTGCTCGCCGTGGCTGGACGGCACTGCGCCCGAAATTTCGCGCGTCAACGGCATCATGCTGCTCCTCTTTTTCGTCATATTCATGCGCTACATCTTCTCACAGGCCCGGGAATCCAAACAAGACCGGTCCGGGCAACCCGCCGGGGCCAAACCGCAGCCCAGGATGTGGCTGTCGGCCATAATGGTCGTCGGAGGCCTCGCCGCGCTGATTTATGGCGGCGACCTGTTTGTGGACAAGGCATCGGCCATAGCCAGGTCATGGGGCGTGAGCGACGCCATAATCGGCCTGACCATCGTAGCCGCCGGAACCTCCCTCCCCGAACTGGCCACATCCCTCGTAGCGGCTGTGAAGGGCAACTCCGGAATAGCCGTGGGCAATGTAATAGGCAGCAATATATTCAACATCTTCCTGGTGTTGGGCTGCGCCGCGGCAATACGTCCCCTCCCCTTCGGCGGAATCTCGACTTTCGACCTCGGTGTGCTCACCGGCAGCGCATTGCTGTTCTGGTTATTCGGATGGTTCTTCAAGACGCGTACCATCACCCGCATCGAGGGCGCCATCATGGCTCTATGCTATATACTCTATATCTCCATCCTCGTTATTCAAGCCGTATAATTGCAAATTAACCTATTTATCATGAACAACATAACCACTTCAATCCTGCTTCTGACAGCCGCGCTCGCGCCGTGCTCAGCCTATGCGGCCAATCCTGTAGCCATAGGTTACGGCAACGCCAAGGAATCAAAAGACATTGTATTTACCGTCTCCAATCCGTCTGACATGGCGCGCAACGAGATGGTGGAGATAGCCGAGGCTCCGGCCACACCCTTCCTGCTCATGGATGCCCGTGGCCACGAGGTGCCGTATCAGATCACCCACGACGGCAAGATAATCTTCCGCGTATCCATTCCCGCAAAAGCCGGCATAGACTACAAGCTGGTGCCGGGCACTCCGATGCCGGTCGACACCATCTGCTATGGCCGCATATTCCCGGAACGCAAGGACGACCTGGCGTGGGAGAACGACCGTGGCGCGTTCCGCGCCTACGGCCCTGCGCTGCAGCAGAGCGGCGAGAAGGCCTACGGCTACGACGTGTGGACCAAGAGCGTGACCGAGCCGGTGCTGGAACAGCGCTTCTATGACGACCGGGTAAAGCGCATCTCGTTCCATATAGACCACGGCAAGGGTATGGACGTATATGCCGTCGGTCCGACGTTAGGAGGCGGCACATCGGCCCTGATGCTGCCGGGCGACAGCATCGTGATGCCCTACTGCTGGGCCGAGGCCCGCGTGCTGGACAACGGCCCCCTGCGCTTCACCGCCGAGCTGACCTACAATCCCGTAAGGATAGGCGGCAACGATGTAATCGAGCATCGCCTTATCACGCTTGATGCCGGCGACTGCCTCAACAAGACCACGGTTTGGTACGACAACCTTCCTGCCCACGCCCGTCCCATAGCCGGCATCGTGGTGCACGATTCCAACCCGCAGGGCTATGACTTCGGCAACGGTTTTGCAACCTACACCGACTACACACAGGAGCCGGGAGCCAACAACGGCGAGATCTACTTAGCCCTATGCGGCGACAAGACCATGAAGGTGCGCTACATACCGTTTGACGCGCCTCGCGGCGACGCCGTGGGCCACGTGATACTCTCCGCCCCCGAAGGCGCCGACCGCATGACCTATTACTGGGGCTCAGGCTGGTCGAAAGGCTTCGTGACCGACGCCGCGCAGTGGAACGACATAGTCCGCTCCCGGTCCGACGCCCTCGCCCTGCCGCCCCTGACAGTCACCTTCAAGTAACCGACATCACTCCTTGTAGATATCCTAAACATAGATATCCTCAACGCATCGTCTTGCAGGTACAGACATCATTTATGTGGACTTCATGGAGCGCATCAAGCAAAATGCGCTCCATGACTGTATATCCAGCTGCGTTAGGGTGGACAGCCGGGCTTTCATCGGAATACGCAGAATCCATCGATGTCCCGCAATCGTTGACCAATGCACTGAAATAGTCAGCATACGGAATGTCTTCAGCTTCGGCATACGCCTTAACCCTGGCATTGAGTCTCCGGATCTTATCCATGGCATCCTTCACTTCCGGCCTCCAGATGAATCCCTGAGCCGGCAGGCATGACGCCAAAATCACCTTGATTCCGTTGGCCCGAGCCAGATCCACCATTGAGCGGACATTCCCGAATGTTGCGTCCTCATCGTACTCGCCGGCATTCAATGCGATATCGTTTGTCCCGTAATTTATAACCACTGTTTCCGGATTCAGATCAATGACATCGGCACGGAAACGCAACAGGAACTGCCAGGTTGTCTGTCCGGCTATGCCGCGGCCGATTATTTCGGGATGTGTCTGGAAAAGATGCGGAGCACGTGCCGGCCAGAAATCGGTAATGGAATTTCCCATCAATACCACCCGGCCTGGGACAGGAGGAAGCGATGACAGTTGGGCGTTGCTATCGGCGTATCGGTTGAAATTTGCGAAACGCACCGCATCCTCGGCATTTGACGGCAACGACAATGAAAGGGAAAGCAGCAGAACCCAGCCCACTATAGCCGGAGTACTTGTTGAATTACTTAAAAAAGCAAGGTAACGGTTATTCATTTTATATTTTTTGTTAACGTCTGTCAAATATTACGTATTTTTGCAAAATTAAATACGCGATATATGCCGGCATACGACAATCTTCAAAAACCGTGCAACAATACGTTTAGGATAAGTCTTTTGCAATAATCTTGCATCCTCCTGCAATATCGTTGCATGGTCCTTGAGCATCAAGCATATATATTTGCAACATTAAAAGAACCACCGTGAAAAAACAGATCCTCACATTCATTATAATTGCCTTTATGACACTGCATGCCGCAGCGTCGCTGTACCGCAGCTATCAGACCGACGACGGGCTCTCGCACAACGGCGTATGGGCCGTGATGCAGGACAGCCGCGGATTCCTATGGTTCGGCACCAACGACGGACTGAACCGGTTCGACGGACTGAACTTCAAAGTCTATCGGCGTGTAGACAACGACAGTCTGAGCTTAGGCAATAATTTCATCCACTGTCTTCTGGAAACGTCCGACGGCAATATACTTATAGGCACCAAGGAAGGATTGTACTGCTATAATCCCGGCAGGGACGATTTCCGCCACGTTTCACTTGACGGACACCGGTTCGGCGATGACCGCAACAGCATTCACTGTCTTGTGACTGACAAATCCGGCCACCTCTGGGTTGGATGCTATGGACAGGGGGTGTACCGTCTTGACCCGCAACTGCATGTAGTCCGGCATTATGGAGGCAAACAGCTGCCGTCGCGATTCGTCACGGCTATGGCTACCGACATATCCGGGGCGATATGGATCGGCACCGATAATGCCGGCATATTCCGTCTTGACCCGGCTACGGGCAAGACCACACCCACGCCGGTCTCCGGGGAAAACATTCAGACTATATACCGCCAGAACGACAACACCCTCTGGATAGGCACCCTTACCGACGGTCTGTTTCATTTCGATCCTCGCTCCAATACGGTCCGGCGCATCACTCATACCACATCATCCACAGCACCAGTCCATGACATAAAGGCTCTGACTCCATACAGTCCCAACGAACTGATAATGGGCTCTGAAAACGGTCTGCTGAAACTGGACCGCAACGACCATACGCTACGGCCATTCGATGACGGCAATTCATACGACAACCTGCCCGACAAAAGTATCTTTGCAATAACGCGCGACAATGAAGGCGGACTGTGGCTCGGCACTTATTTCTACGGCGTGTGCTATCTATCACCACGCATCAACGCCTTCTCATATTACGAGGCAGGACATCACGACAGGAATAGGGCACGCACCAACAAGATAGTAAACCGTATAGTAGAGGTTTCTGACGGAAACATCGTACTGGCCTCGAGCGGCAACGGCATAAATACGTTCAACCCCGCCACCCGAGATATGTCGACATTCCCGGTAAATGGTCTATCCGACAATATCCAGGGAACTATGGCCAACGGCAACGAATTGTGGATCAGCGACTACGATCGAGGCATCATCGTGGCCGGATACCCTTCGGGCAATATCACCGCCACATATACCACCGCCAACGGACTGCCCTCGAATGTGGTGAATGTCATGTACCGCGCGTCCAACGGACGTATATATGCGGGCACCTCACGCGGAACCGCAGTATTCGACGGCATGAAATTCAACAGAATCAAAGAGTTACAGTCTGCCGCAGTAATGAAGATACTTGAGGATTACGAAGGCAACCTCTGGTTCGCCACTCATTTCCACGGACTGTACCGCATGAGTCCCGACGGCCGGTTCATAAACTATGTGCATCGAACCGGCAACCCGAAGACCGTGCCAGGCAACAACCTCAACAATATATTCCTTGACTCTCGCGGCAAATTATGGATCGGCACCGAGGGCGAAGGACTCGCGCTGTTCAATCCCTCCACAGGCAAGGTGGAGCGGCGTTTCACAGAGGCTCTCGGCGGACTGCCGTCCAATATCATCTACTCCACTCAGGAGGACATGAACGGCAATATCTGGGTATCCACAGGCGGAGGTCTCGTCAAAATATCGGCCGACGACTACTCGATACGCGATTTCCGATACCTCGAGAATCTACTGAAGATACACTATACGCACAATTCTTCGCTCCGTTCAGGTAAGGGCGACATGCTTTACTTCGGAGGCTCAGGCGGTTTCATAGCATTTGATCCCGCCTCCATACGCAAAAACGACATCGTTCCTGCCGTGCGCATCACGGATTTCTTTGTCAACGGCCTGCGCGACAAGCGCAAGCCCGACGGAGACTCGGAAATCGAGCTGGCCTCGTCGGAATCCACATTCGGGTTCGACGTGGCATGCCTCAGCTACCTCTCTCCGGAACAGAACCGGATCGCCTACCGCCTGAAGGGATTCGACGAGACATGGAAGACACTTCCGGGCACCGAACGGCATATAGAATATATGAACATTCCCGCCGGCAGATACATCCTGCAGATTAAAGGCGCTAACAACGACGGAGTCTGGAGCGAGCCCATTGAACTGAAACTCGCCGTAAAACGGCCTTTCATGCTGTCCAACGCAATGATTGTGGTGTATGTGTTGCTTTTCGGAATGGCGATGTATCTCCTGAAGCGCCGTATCGATGCTTCGCACCGACGCAAGATGGTGAAATTCAGCCATGCCAAGGAGAAGGAACTGTATGAGGCGAAAATAGGATTCTTCACCAACATCGCCCATGAGATCCGCACGCCCCTTTCCCTGATAAGCGCTCCGCTGGACACCATATTGAAATCGGGCGACGGCAACGAACGCACCCGGCGTAACCTCGTGGTGATGAAAAGCAACGTGCAGCGGCTGCTGGAGCTTATCAACCAGCTGCTGGATTTCCGCAAGGTGGAGTCCCAGCTGATGCGGCTGAGTTTCACCAGATGCAACGCCTCGGAAATAGTGGAGGGAATATGCAGCCGCTACGAGGAATTCACCGGTCTGCACGGCATCAGACTGGACCGGAGCGGCATTCAACCCGGAATAGAATGCGTGCTCGACCCCGAGGCTTTCGAGAAAATCGTGGGCAACCTGATGTCGAACGCTATGAAATTCGCCGACAAACGCATCACCGTGTCCATGCACCTGGACCGGGAGGGACAGGCGCTTCGTCTTGAAATAGCCGATGACGGCCCCGGAATCAAGGAAAAGGACATAAACCGCATCTTCGAGTCATTCTATCAGGTGGACGACCACGGCAAACATCCCGGCTCCGGACTTGGCCTTCCGCTGGCCCGTAGCCTCGCCAGGATGCACGACGGCGAGATCAGCGTCGAGTCCGAATACGGCCACGGCAGCCGGTTCATCCTGACAATCCCCACGACGCTGCAGGCCGACACTCAGGAGCATGACAGGACATCCGGCACACAATCGACTGATGAAAACGGGTCCGCGGATTCCGACGCCGCATCCGGCACGGAGGACCGCAACATGCCCACGGTGCTGATAGTGGAGGACAACGACCAGTTGCGTTCGTTCATCGCCGACAATCTCTCGGATGCGTTCAATACCCTCTCGGCGTCGAACGGTGTCGAAGCGTTCGCCATTCTTGAAAACAGGAACGTAGACATCATCATCTCCGACATAATGATGCCCGACATGGACGGCATCGAGTTGTGCCGGGCCGTCCGCGGCAATCCCACGTTCTCGCATATCCCGGTCATCCTGCTGTCGGCCAAGACCGACATCGAGACCAAAGTGGAGGGCCTGAACATCGGAGCCGACGCATATATAGAAAAGCCCTTCTCCATCGAGCAGCTCCGCGCACAAGCTATCAGCATTCTTGACAGCCGGCGCCGGCTCAGGGAGAATTTTATAAAGTCTCCTCTTGATTTCTATCAGAAGCCTCATACCGAGGACACACGCGAAGCAGAAAACGCCGAATTCGTCAAGAAACTGAACGACCTGATCCTCGAGAACCTCACAAACGAGGATTTCAACATCGACGGCCTTGCCCGTATGTTCCTGATGAGCCGTTCTAATTTCCACAAACGCGTCAAAGGCGTCACAGGAAAAACCCCTAACGACTACATCCGGATAGTACGCCTCAGCAAGAGCGCCGAACTCCTTGCCACAGGGCGTTACCAGATAGTCGAGGTCTGCTATATGGTGGGATTCAACACCCCCTCCTACTTCTCAAAATGCTTCTTCGAGCATTTCGGCAAACTGCCCAAGGACTACATCAACGACCTGAACAAATAGAGTCGGCAATCCACCTGATAACTCAAACTAAACTAACCATACTTATGAAATCAAGAAATCTCATTGTCCTGCTTATGGCGGCGGTCACGGGCCTGCCGGTCGCGGCCCGCGACATCAACGTCAGCGGAACGGTGACCGACGCCTCGGACGGCGAGCCGCTGATCGGAGTCTCGGTCATAGACAAAGGCAGCAAACGCGGTGTCGTGACCGATCTTGACGGACACTTTTCGATTGTAGCCGACGACAAGGCCACGCTGCAGTTCTCGTATGTGGGCTACAGCACAAAGAGCGTGAAAGTCGACGGACACGAGACACTCACCGTGGCCCTTGAGTCCTCGCAGACGGCCCTCGAACAGGTAGTGGTCGTAGGCTACGGCACACAGAAGAAAGTCAACCTCACCGGCTCCGTGGCCTCCGTGTCCGTCGGCAAGGACATGACCTCTCGCTCCGTGCCCAACGTGTCGGCTGCCCTTTCGGGTCTGATACCGGGACTTTCGGTAAACCAGAGCACCGGCATGGCCGGCAACAACAGCGCGACCCTTCTGATTCGCGGCCTCGGCACGATCAACAACTCCGCCCCTCTGGTCGTGGTGGACGACATGCCCGACGTCGACATCAACCGAATCAACATGAACGACATCGAAAGCATCTCGGTGCTGAAGGACGCCACGGCGTCGTCCGTCTATGGATCGCGCGCGGCCAACGGCGTAATCCTGATCAAGACCAAGAACGGCAGCAAGAACCGTCCCACACAGATCAACTTTTCGGCCTCATACGGATGGCAGGAGGCCACACGGGCATACGACCTGCTCAGCGATTACGCCACGGCACTGCACCTGCACCAGCTCTCGGCCGCCACGAACCCCGGCACCAACGGAGTGCAGCAGAACTATAAGGAAGGCACCATCGACCAATGGCTCGCTTTGGGCATGATCGACCCCGTGCGCTATCCCAACACCGACTGGTTCGACCATATCATGCGCACCGGCGCGCTGCAGACATACAACGTGTCGGCAACAGGCGGCAACGACAAGGCCAACTTCTTCGCCTCCGTGGGCTATATGGACCAGAAAGGCCTGCAGATCAACAACGACTACGACCGCTTCAACGTGCGCATGAATTTCGACTATATGATTCTCCGCCAGCTCAAGGCCGGAATGCGCATGGACGGCAGCTGGAGCAAATACTCATACTGCCAGAGCAACGGTTTCAACGGCGAGGACAACCGCATAGGCAATGCCGTGGCCGGAATCTACCCTTACGACCCCGAGACAGGCCATTACGGAGGCCCGATGGCCTACGGCGAGCTCCCCGAGGCGTTCAATCCCCTGTGTGTCTACAACAACGCCGTCAAGAAGGAGAACCGGCAGGAACTGAACGGAACCGCTTTCCTGGAGTGGAACGCCTTCAAGGGATTCACCGCCAGGCTCGACTACTCGCTGCGTTACTACAACCAATACTACAAGGACGCCCCCATGCCGGTGCAGAGCTACGACTTCCAGACCGACAGCTACAAGGAACTGTGGTACATCCAGCCCAGCGCCGGCGTGACGGACCGTAACAACAACGGCTACAAGACCTTGCTGAACTTCCGTCTGAACTACAATCATGTGTTCGGCGACGCGCACGATCTCCGCATCATGGCCATCTACAGCGAGGAATACTGGTACAGCCGTTCCAACACCACGGGACGCGGCAACCGCATACACCCTTCGCTGTCCGAAATCAATTCGGCGCTGACCACGACCCAGACCACATCCGGCACCTCGTCGCGCGAAGGATTACGTTCCTTCATAGGCCGTGTCAGCTACAACGCGCTTGACCGTTATCTGGCCGAATTCAACTTCCGTGTGGACGGCAGCTCCAAGTTCCTGAAGGGTCACAGATACGGATTCTTCCCCTCCGGCTCCATCGGCTGGCGTCTCAGCGAGGAACCCTGGCTCAAGCCCCATGTCGAGTCATGGCTGGACAATGCCAAATTCCGAGCTTCGTACGGCCTGTTGGGCAACAACAGCGGTGTCGGGGCATACCAGCAACGAGAGATAATGGCACAGAACAACTATATGTTCGACGGTGCCATCGCTTCCGGTTTCGTATACCAGAAAATGCTCAACACCGCCCTGACATGGGAGAAGACACGTGTGTTCAACCTCGGACTCGACCTGGCCATGCTCAATTCCCGTCTGCTGGCCGAACTGGACTATTACGACCGGCTTACGACCGGGATGCTGCAGAACTCGCAGATGTCAATCCATCTGACAGGCGCATACGAGGCTCCCAAAGCCAATCTGGGCAACCTGCGCAACCGTGGCGTCGAACTCAACCTGACATGGCGCGACCACGCCGCCGATTTCAATTACTCGGTCAACGCCAACGTATCGTACAACCGCATGAACCTCGAGAAATGGGGCGAATTCCTCGACAAGGGATACGTCTATCTGAACATGCCCTATCATTTCACCTATTATATGCCCACACTTCCGGGACTGGCACAGACTTTCCAGGACACCTACGACTACGCCGACCAAGGAGCCAAGCCGGGCGACATAATCCGCCTGGACACTAACGGCGACGGCGTGATAGACGGCAACGACAAGGTGGCCGATGTAAACAGCCTCCGCGACGCGCCCACCACCAACTTCGCCCTGAACTTCAAGGCCGACTGGCGCGGATTCGACTTCGCGATGCTGTGGCAGGGCTCGGCCGGTCGCCGCGACTTCTGGATCAACAAATACAACACCTGCATCCTCCCCACGCAGTCGTACACTCCGACCGACAACCATCTGACAAAACCCTGGTCGTGGGAGAACCGGGACGGCGAATGGGAACGACTCGGAGGCAACGCCACAAATCCCACCGAGAATGAATTCCACCTGCGACGCATGGATTACTTCCGGCTTAAGAACATTCAGCTCGGATACACCCTGCCGCGCAAAATCACCACTAAATTCTGGGTACAGAACCTGCGCGTGTACTTCAGCGCCGACAACCTCCTGACCCTCACCTCATACGAAGGTCTTGACCCCGAGAAACCCGCCAACTCCGGCGACCTGTATCCCACCACCCGAACCTATACACTGGGCATCAACATATCATTCTAACGACATCAAGATGAAATACAGACATATCATACCATTGCTTCTGCTGTCGGCTGTGTCGCTGCAGTCGTGCCGCGACCACCTTCTGGATCTGGAACCGACCGATTCACTGTCAAAGGAAAATTTCTGGAAAAACGAAAGCGACGCCACCTCGGCGCTGGCCGGAGTGCTGTCCGACACCCGATATCTGTTCTGCCGGGACTATTATCTGGACGGACTGGGCGAATACGTGAAGATGCGCGGCAACTCCTTTCTGGCCAACAACGGCAACAACGGGCGCGCATATATGGGCCGCTGGGATTACCTTCCCTGGGGATTCGGCGGATATTTCGAGAACATGTACAAATACTGCTACGGCGCAGTGAACCGCGCCAACTACGTAATCGAGAACGTGGAGGCCATGATTCCGAATGCCAAAAGCGACGAGGAGCGTCAGAACCTGCACACCATCATAGCGGAATGCAAGCTGATGCGCGCACTGGTCTACTTCCGGCTCATCTCATGGTGGGGCGACGTGCCCTACATAGACTGGAACGTCAAGAGCAACGACGAGGTGGCATCCATATCGCGCACTCCCATCTCGCAGATATACGCCTCCCTGATGGCAGACTTCGACGAGATCATTCCCGCATTGCCCGACAAAGCCAAAATCCGGGGACGCTACAGCAAGCCGGCGGCCATAGCCCTGCGCGGCAAGATCAACCTGTTCTGGGCCTCGTGGAACCATTACGGCTGGCCTGAGCTGGACACGTTCACTCCCTCCGAAAGCGAGGCGCAACGCGCTTATAAGGCTGCGCGGGCCGATTTCGGATCGGTCATAAATGATTTCGGACTCGACCTGTTCCGCGGCGGCGAACCCGGTGAATGCGACGCACCGGCCGAAATGTGGCCCGAGGGCACCGTCATCGACGGCGTCGACCTGTCGGGACGCGTGAAAAATTTCGGCGGTGCCGAAAAATTGCCCAACTATTTCTATCTCTTTCTGCCCACGGCCAACGGTGATCCTGAATTCGTGTTCACATTCGAGCATGGCGGCACCAGCACGGGCCAGGGCGACCAGCTGATGCGCGACTTCGCGGGCCGTACCGTGCAGTATTCCCAATCCTGGGTCAATCCCCGCGCAAACATAGCCGACCGTTACCAGAGCACAGTCACCGGCGATTTCTGCACGCCGATGGTGCAGATGTCGCCCGGCATTAAGTCGGTGAACGCCCCTAACTCCACTCTCAATCCGCAGTCGTACGCCAACCGCGACTACCGCATGAAGGCATCCATAATGTGGAACTACGAGCAGTGCATGGGCATGATGTCCCTTAAGGAAACAGGACTCACTCAGTATGAATACAAGAACTGGGAAGGCGCCCTGTCCTCGTTCAGCGTGGGTGACGACGGCAAAGTGACCGAACACAAGCACATCACCTACAACGTTCTGTCCACTACCGGCTATGTGTTCCGCAAGTTCGTGCGCAACTATGCCGGACAGGAACGCACCGACGGCGACTTCAACTGGCCGGTGATCCGTCTGGCCGACGTATTCCTGATGTATGCCGAGGCCGACAACGAAATAAACGGCCCGACGGCTGAAAGCATCGCCTTGGTGAACCGTGTGCGTCACCGTGGCAACCTGCCGGCTCTCGCCCCTGACAAATGCAATAACCGAGACAATTTCTTCGACGCCATCGAGCAGGAGCGCATCGTCGAGCTCCTTGCCGAAGGTCACCGTATATGGGACCTGCGCCGCTGGCGTCGTCTGGAACACGTCTACGGCGGAATCGGCAGCAAAGGCTACAAATGGTTCGACATATTCGGCGCCCTGGAGAACGAATACTGGGTAAACTCTCCGTCGCTCCACTACGAACAGTGCTACATTTTCCAGATTCCCGAATCGGAACGCAACAGAAACCCCAACCTGACACAGAACAAACCCTGGAGATAACCACAACGAATCCAAAACAATAATCATGAAAAGGATAAAGACAATATTCAATATACTGACGGTATGCGTCGCCTTCCTGACGGTGACGGCGTCATGCTACGACAATCCCGTGGACGACGACGGGCTTCTGATCACCGACCGCGACGAATGTTATGTCAGCAACTTCGACCTGACCGGCACGGACCATCTGACCGTGCGCGTGGGGGACGCCATAATCGACAACGACGCCTGCACCATACACGTCACCGTGGCCTACGGAACGGACCTGCGGCATCTCTACCCCCGGTTCTCGCTTGTCACCGACGCCATTCTCGAACCTAAGGTCGAGGGCATGACGGACTTCTCCGACCTCGACAACCCGCGGCAGTACACCGTAGTGTCGGGCAGCCGCCGCGTCCGAAAGACATATACAGTTTACGTAACAGTCCAGCAACCCACATCGCAGTCATGAAAAAGATATATTCCCTGATAACGCTTGTCCTGTTCAGCATGGCGTTCGCCGCCTGCACGGACCGGGACGACAACGATATAAAACCCATAAACAACAAGTGCCTGAAACGCACGCAGGGGCCCAACATCGTGGGCAACGACATATATTTCGTCTATGCCATGGCTATGCCCTACGGCTCCGGACAGCTTCAGACTTGCTCCGTCGAGGCGTCAATCCCCGGAGCGGACGGCACATGGCTGGAACACAACTCGTACCACACCAATTCCTCCGGCTTCGATGTGGCGGTGCCTGTAGGAACGCCGTCGGTCACCGACGGTACGGTCACTACGGTCACGTTCAATACCGACACCTGTGCAGCCGCGCTGCGTTATTATTACCGCATTCCCGAAGAAGCCCGCGGCAAGGAGGTGAAGTTCCACTTCACGGCTAAAGCCCGCAACGGCCGCACCGTGTCGATGGACATGGGTCCGTATGCCATCAGCAAGCAGTATATGGTTCGCGACATCACCCTGTCAAGAAGCCGCTGCTACATTTCGCTCAGCGACATGAAGGCCTATACCCTGGAGGAAGCACGGGAAATACCCGAACGTATCGACCTCGTGTATCTGTGGCGCAACAAAACCAACCAGGGCGTGGAGTTCGGGCACACCTTCGCCGCCCCTGCGGCCGATCGCGAATGGCTGGATAACCTCGAGGTGCCCGAATCGATGAACCGCGACCTGCACATACGCAAGGAATGGGGCATAATAGACGGACATCTTACCGACGAGCCCGACTACGGGACATATATCGACGACGTGGATTTCGAGACGATACAGCTGGCGGACATGCCCGACTACTGCATCAACATGAAAGAGAAAGGCGGAATGTGGATCGAGACGGCCGACGGACGTTACCGCGCATTCATATACATCAATTCGTTGCGCGCCACGTCGGGGGGAGTCATCAGCATCAAGCGATACGACATGCAGTGATACAAAAATATGGAATGCTCCGGTGATGAACGGATTCTTGCACACGATTACAGGATAATTATATTCCATGCCGCGATTATAGGCTAACTTGCGGCATCAAAACCAACGCAACTGTTTCCGATACTTTTGATTTAACCCTTAAATAATGATTATGAAACTCAAATCACTGTCACTCGCATTGGCGATAGCGGCCGGCACGATTCCGGCGTTCGCCCAGGCACCGACTACGCCGGCACCCACGCCGGCACACCGTCCCGACAAGGTGAAGTCGTCGTTTTCCGATGCCTACTCTCCTTTCACCAAATGGGACCGCCAGCATGGCGCGACCATGGAGACCATCACTATCAACGGCGATGACCATATCCTGAAATTCACCGGCGACTATGTGGCCGTGAGCGTGGGCGGACGCAAGCTCAACGACATGGAATACATGCACGCCGACGTATATGCACCCGAAACCGGAGGCGTGAGTCAGGTACGCTTCGGATTCGCCCTGTTCAGCGGCGGCGAAAAATACGCCGATGCCTACAACACAGACACTCCGGCCGGCCAATGGACCTCTATCGACATCCCCCTGTCGGCCTTCAACGGTTATGACTTCTCCAACGCCCAGGTGTTCCGCATGACCATGACCAAGACTCCGGGCAACACGTTCTATATGGACAACGTGTATTTCTACACCACCAGGGAGCCTGAGAACACATTGCCTGCCGTACTGGCGCCGACGCCCAAGATCGACGCGGCCAACGTGCGGTCATGCTACAGCGACGCGTACACCAGCTCGTTCGAGTTCAACGGATACAACAACAACGGCTGCCAGATCACCTCGCGTGAAATAGCTCCCGGCGAGCATGTCCTGGAAATCAAGGATTTCCGCTGGATTCATTTCGCGCTTGGCAAGGAAGCCGGCGTCAGCACCGTCGACCTCTCCGGTCTGGAGCGCGTGCATTTCGATGTATATGTTCCGGAAAACAACGTGACCACCGCGATACAGCCGGGAATGTACAACGTGGCTTCAAAGAAAGAGGCCTATTCGGGCAAGCAGAATCTTACCCCCGGCAAGTGGGTCAGCGTCGACCTCAAGATGCAGGATTTCAAGAATGTGGGGCTGTCGGCGGTAAACAACATCACCTTCAAGGATCCCGCCGGCAAGACCGGCCTTGTGTACCTCGACAACGTATACTTCTATAACGGCTCGCCTGTGGTGGATCCGGACCCCGATCCCGATCCCGACCCCGACAATATCCCCGTCGCCCCCGTTCCCACTCAGGATGCGGCCGATGTCAAGGCATTCTTCTCCGATGCATATCCCAATCTGTTCGGCAAGTTCGAGATCGCCAACTACGGCGAAGGCACTGTGGAGATACTCGATCAGGCCGAAAATCAGCAGGTATGCCGCATCACCAATTTCAACTGGGTGCCTGTCAACCTGGGACAGCGTGACGTTTCCGACAAGGGATACGTTCACTTCGACATGTACACACCCGCTTCCGACGCCGTGGCTTCCGTCAACGTGGGCTTTCAGAACTGGAACGCCGCCAACGGCTCGGCCTACGAAATCGAGGGCGAGGACTTCAACTACCGTGCGCTCGTACCGGGTCAATGGAACTCGTTCGACATTCCTCTCGCCAACTTCCATGACTTCGACTTCGCCACGCAGATGGCCGTGCTTCGTCTGCGCAAGGGAGGCTCGGGCAAGACCCTGTATGTTGACAACGTCTACTTCTGGGGCAAACCCGGCCAAGGCCCCGTCGATCCCCCGGTTCCCGGTGACGAGGACATACAGGATGACACTCCCGGCGAACTGCCCGACATGAACACCCCGATGTTAGGCGTCAACCTCTCGTCGGCTTCCGGCGGCAGCGTGCCCGGCACCTTCGGCTTCGACTATATGTATCCCCGTATACAGGACCTCCGCTACTTCAAGGCCAAGGGAGCGCGTCTGATACGTCTCCCCTTCCGTGCCGCCCGCTTCATCGAGGACCTGAAGAATCCCGCGCCCGACTACGCCAACGCCAAGAGCGATGTAGCCGCCATGAAGGAGGTAGTGGCCGAAGCCGAACGCCTCGGAATGTGGGTATTCCTCGACGCACACGATTATGCCGAGCGCACCATCGACGGCACGCAGTACAAGATCGGCGAAGGCGAGTACACCATCGAGCGTTTCGCCAAGATGTGGGGCGCCATAGCCAACGAGTTCAAGGATTACAAGAACATCTGGGGCTATGACCTGCAGAACGAGCCGAAGGTAAACGCGCAGACACTGGTCGAGGCTTACCAGGCTGCCATTGACGAAATACGCAAGGTCGACACCAATGCGCAGATTATCGTCGAGGGCACCAACTGGGCTTCCGCCTACGAATGGATTTACGGCGATCACGCCGACAAGAACTATCCCGGCTACAGCACCGAAGTGGAATGGAGCTACAAGGAGAACAGTCCCTGGCTGCTTGCCGGGCTGAAGGACCCGCAGAACAAGATTGTGTTCCAGGCTCACGGTTACTTCGACAAGGATAATTCCGGCACATACAAGAACGGATACACCGAGGTGGACTACCGCAAGCGCTTCCTGCCGTTCCTGGAATGGTGCCGCACCAACAACGTGAAAGGCCTGATCGGCGAGTTCGGCGTTCCCTACAACGGTCACTCCAGCGGCGATCCGCGCTACATGGATATTCTTGACGGCGCGCTCCAGCTGTTCCGCGAATACGGCATGAACGCCACATACTGGTGTGCCGGCGCCATGTACGAGAGCAATTCCCTCACCTGTCAGCCCGACAAGAGCGCCCTCGGCAATTATCTGGCCAAGAACGAGAAGTCGACGATGAAGGTGCTGGAGAAGTACTTCAACGATTGGGCACAGCAGAGCGGCATCCCGAGCTACGACACGACAGTCTCACAAACCGGCGACGGCCGCACCTACAACCTGATGGGTGTCGAAGTCGACGAGAATTATGTTGGCATCGTAATACGCGACGGTAAGAAATACATTCAGAAATAATCAATAACCCTTCTATATGCGAAACCATGTCAGGCCGACACATCCGGTCTGATATGGTTTCCCCTCTCCAATCAGGAAACACGATGAGACGTCTGATTCTGTCAATAATCACAACCTTTGCAGTCATTCATGCTGCCGGAGCGACCCTGGACGGCGTGCGCGACGCCATACGTGCCGAATACCTGTCGGTTCCACCGTCGGCTCAGACTCCGGGATGGGTCTCCGCGATAGGGCGCGACGGCCGCTGGCCGAACATAGACTATTCCGATGACTCGCGTTCGCTATGGCAGCTTGAAAAACACCTGGACCGCCTTGTAGACATGGCGCTTGCCTACGAACAAGGCTCAAAGAAGGACAAAAAGACGTATCGGGCCGTCGTCAACGGTCTGAGCCATTGGTTCGGTGCCGGCTACCGCAACAGCAACTGGTGGTACGGCAAAATAGGCGTACCGCGCCGTATGCTGGCCCTGGCCTATATTCTTGACAATGACCTTCCCTCCGCCCTGCGCGACTCGGTAGACCGATCACTGTCGGCCATAGATTCCGAGGATTTCCCGGCACGTCCGGGAGGCGACCGCATCCAGGTCCTGGGCAACCATGCAAAATTACTCGTCTGGCGCCGCGACTATAAGGACGCCGCATCAATATTCAGGAAAATCGAGAACGAGGCGCGCATCGCTCCGCTCGAAGAAATCATGTACGACGCCACCGGTGGTCCGGCTGTGCGCAACACGTATATGCCGGCCGGACGAGGCGTCCAGGCCGACATGACGTTCCATCACCGGGGCGACCGCGTGAATTCAACGCTCACCTACGGCATGGAGCTCCCCGAATTCTTTTCATACTGGGCCGCGTTGCTGCGCGACACCGAATGTCGGTTCGACAGCACGGGCGTCAATTTCGTAATCGACTATTATCTCGACGCCGTATGCCGCCATCTGGTAGCGGGACGGTATGCCGAGCCATCTATAATGAACCGTGAGATAGCACGCCCCGGCGCGGGTGTCATCACGCCGCGGCTTGCCGAGAAGCTGCTGTCGGTGTCCGACGGATACCGCAGCGGCGAATTGCGCCATTTCGCCGACGTACAGGCCGGCAAAGCGGCACACAAAGCTTCATACGCACATCACTTCTGGCAATCGGACTATTTCGTGTTTTCACGACCGGAGTTCCAGACCGCCGTCCGTATTCATTCCCAGCGCAACGCCAATTCCGAAGCCGCCCACAACAGCGAGGGCATACGCAATCATTTCAGGGGCGACGGCGCCTGCATGCTTTCAGTCACGGGCCGTGAATACGCCGACATGGCGCCTGTCATGGATTTCCGGATGATTCCGGGCGCGACAACCCCGATGATTCCATACGAGCCGCTGGAGGCTTGGGGTTCAGTACATATACTTGACAACCCCACCCGCTTCGCCGGGGCGGTGACAGATTCGCTTTACGGCGCCGTGGCGTTCGACTTCATCAGTCCGCGTTCCGATCTGCGTGCACGCAAGGCATGGTTCTTCTTCGACCATGAATATCTGTGCATGGGCAGCGGAATCAGCTCCACCTCTCCCGACAGCATAGTCACTACCGTGGAGCAGTGTCTTTCGCCCGACGCCTCCATGAGCCGCAACGGCGACTGGTACTTCCATGCCGGATCAGGCTACCACATAATCGACGGAGAGGCATACGGCTCCGTGACGCACCGACACGGCGCATGGAACAATTGTGTGGCTAACGTGGAATATGCCGACAATCAGATGGACGCCGACGTATTCTCGCTGGCCATCCCGCATGGCGTCGCGCCCGCACAGGCGTCATACGCATACGCCGTGGTTCCCGGCGCGCAGAAACCTGCCGGACACTCTTTCCGCATACTGGCCAACACTCCGTCCGTACAGGCCGTGGCCGGCAATGACGGTTCACTGATATATATCGTGTTCTATGAAAAGGGATATGTCGACACCCCGGCAGGCCGATTCGGTGCCGGGCAGCCCTGCATGATGATGATACGCGACGGACATCTGCGTGTCAGCGATCCCGCACGCCGCCACTATCTGCTGCGGATATCCACGCCGGGAGGAGACCGCGAAGTGCTTGTCCCGACCAACGAAAAGGCCGGATGCAGCGTGGATGCGGTAATTTGAAATATCCTTGCATCGGTTTGAAATCTTTTAGCATCCCCTCATAAAGCGATTCCCTAACTTAGCGTCGAAAAATCAACGTTTATGACATCACCAAGATCAATACTGTTCGTAGTCCTCGCGACACTCCTTCCGGGCATGTCCGGAACGGCGGTGGCTAAGCCGCGACAGGTGAAATGGGCCGAACGGCAGCTTGAATACTGCCGTCGACAGATTGACCGTACACTTACCGAACTGCCCAACGACAGCGCGCTGCCGCGCAGTATAGACATCGACAAGAACAAATGGCTCACCACAACGCCATACGACTGGACCAGCGGTTTCTGGCCCGGCATACTGTGGTACAATTACGAAAATTCCGACAAGCTCACTGACAAGCTGCAGGCCCTGGCCTATACCGAGCGCCAGCGTCCCCTGGTCGACAAGAAACACGTGCCTGACCACGACATCGGATTCCAGCTTCTGTGCAGTTTCGGTCACGCCTACGCCAACACAGGCCGATGCGAATACAAGAAGATTCTGCTGGAAGGAGCCGCCAAACTGGCAGCCCTGTACAACCCGAAAGTCGGGACCATACTGTCATGGCCCCACGCCGTGAAGGACAACGGCTGGCCGCACAACACCATCATGGACAACATGATGAACCTGCAGCTCCTGTTCTTCGCCGCCAACAACGGCGGCTCGCCTGAATTCCGCGACATCGCCGTCAGCCATGCCCGCCGGACAATGGAGAATCAGTTCCGCGCAGACTATACAAGCTATCATGTGGCCCTGTACGACACCGTCAGCGGGAAATTCATACGCGGATGCACCAACCAGGGTCTTAACGACGACAGCTTCTGGGCACGCGGACAGGCCTGGGGCATCTACGGATTCACGATGATGTATCGTGAGACCCTCGACAAGGAATTTCTCCGTTTTGTAGAAAAAATCACCGACGTGTACCTGTCGCGCCTGCCGGCCGATTATGTGCCCTACTGGGATTTCGACGACCCGGACATACCGGATGCCGAACGTGACGCTTCATCCGCCGCAATCGTGGCGTCCGCGCTGATCGAGCTGGCACAGCTTGAAGACAACGACACCCTCGCGAAAAAATACATCAAGGCGGCTGAGAAAATGCTGCACAGCCTTTCGTCCGCCTCCTATCAGAGCCGGAAACATAACAGCGCGTTCCTGCTGCACAGCACCGGCAACATGCCCGCCGGCTATGAAATAGACGCGTCTATCAATTATGCCGACTACTACTATATCGAGGCTCTGACACGTTACCGTAACCTTTTCACCACTGAGAAAAATGAAAAAAACAGTTCTCGCAGCTATTCTTTCAATTACGTCGGTCGTTAACGTTGCCGCGCATTGTCCTGCCGACATGGTGGACATGTTCATGGGCGTGCGGGGCAACAGCAACTGCGTAATAGGCCCGCAACTGCCGCACGGGTCGGTCAATCCATCGCCGCAGACTCCCCTTGGCGGACAGAACGGATATGATGAACACGACCGGATCCGCGGATTCGGTCAGCTGCACGTGTCCGGAATCGGGTGGTCGCGCTACGGACAGGTGTTCCTTTCGCCGCAGGCCGGGTCTTTCTCTGCAAAGGAAAACGGCCACGATTCTCCTAAATCCGCCGAGATCGCCACACCATATTATTATAAAGTGCATCTGGACCGTTACGGCATCGACGCCGAAATGGCGCCCACGCGCCATGCGGTGGCCTATCGGTTCACGTACCCCGAACGTAAGGACAGGTCGCTTCTGATCGATATGCGTCACAGCATTCCGCAGCATATAGTTCCCATAGTCCGCGGCACGTTCCATGGGGGCTCACTTGAATGGGACCCTGCCGCATCGGTGCTGTCGGGCTGGGGTGAATATGCCGGCGGATTCGGTAGCGAGCAGCCTTACAGGGTGTACTTCTCCATGCACATCGACGATCCGGACTGCAAGGTCAGGATTATCGACAAGGGGGATAAGGAACTCTATGCGCGCATCGACTTGAGCAAGTCCGTGGTAAACGTCGGAATCGGCGTGTCGCTGCGCAGCGTTGACCGCGCAGGAACATACCGTTACCTTGAACTGGAAAACAAGGACGTGGACCGGGTGGCGGCTTTGGCCAAGGCTGAATGGAACCGCGCCCTCGGACGTATCGAAGTCAATGGCGACGAGTCAGGGAAACGCCTGTTCTACACCGCACTGTATCATTCGCTGGTGATGCCCCGCGACCGTTCGGGCGACAACCCGCACTGGCAGGGTACCGACCATATCGACGATCATTACTGTGTCTGGGACACATGGCGCACGGCCTATCCGCTGCTGACACTGATAGAGGAAAGTTTTGTGGCGAAAACCGTCAACTCCTTCATCGACCGTATGGCCCACGACGGCAAATGCACCCCGACATACACGGCGTCGATGGAATGGGACAACAAACAGGGTGGCGATGACGTCGACAACATCATAGCCGACGCCATTGTCAAGAACGTTAAGGGATTCGACCGCCGGAAGGCATACGGGGTAATGCTGGCCAACGCAAGCGGGGCGCGCTGTCCGGAATATCTCGAAAGGGGCTGGATTCCGGGCCAAGGGAAGATGATGTCGTGTTCCTACACGATGGAATACGCCTACAACGACGATTGCCTGGCACGCATAGCCTCGTTGATGGGCGACACCGCCACGGCCGTACGGATGTCAGCCCGCTCACGAGCATGGGAGAACATGTTCGACCCCACATTGGAAAGTCACGGATTCAAGGGATTCATCGCCCCCCGCCTGGCCGACGGAACCCGTGTGGCCATCGACCCTGCACACGTCTACGGCCCGTGGGTGGACTATTTCTATGAAGGCAACTCGTGGACATATACCCTGTTCGCCCCGGCGCAGATCGAAAGGCTGATACAGCTGTGCGGCGGCAAGGAGGAGATGATACGGCGTCTGCGCTACGGTTTCGACCACCGGCTGGTAGACATATCGAACGAGCCGGGATTTCTGGCACCCTTCGTTTTCAGCCACTGCGACCGCCCCGACCTCACGGCCGACTATATAGACGCCATCAGACACCGCAGTTTCTCGATCGAAAACGGCTACCCCGACAACGAGGACAGCGGAGCGATGGGGTCATGGTATGTATTCACGTCGATAGGTCTGTTCCCCAATGCGGGACAGGATTTCTATTACCTGCTGCCTCCGGCGTTCGGGCGCGTCAGCCTGACCATGGAGAACGGCAAGAAGATTCAGGTCACGGCCCGTCGACGCACACCCGACGCACGGTATATCGCATCGGTCACGCTGAACGGAAAGCGCCTGAACCGCTCATGGATCCGTCATGACGAAATCGCGCAGGGCGCCGTAATCGAATACGAACTCACATCCGACCCCGGTGAATGGACTCCTACTGAATTCCAGGCTTCGCGCTGCGACCGCAGGCCTTTCGGCGTGAACCTGGCCGGTGCGGAATTCTATCATAAGAAAATGGACGGCGCGGGCCGCTTCAATGTCGATTACCATTATCCCACCACACGCGAGCTGGACTACTGGGCGTCCAAGGGCATGAGACTGATACGTCTCCCCTTCAAGTGGGAGCGCCTGCAGCGGGAAGTGGAAAGGCCTCTCAGCACCGATGAACTCGAGTATATCCGTTATCTTCTCCGCGAAGCCGATGCCCGCGGCATGAAGATACTGTTGGACATGCACAATTACGGCCGACGCAATTACATGGGACGCAACCGCGTAATCGGCGACACACTCCAGCCGGAGCATTTCGCCGGAGCATGGGCTGCCATAGCCCGCGAGTTGCGCGACGAGCCGGCCATTTACGGCTACGGACTCTGCAACGAGCCCCACGACATGCTTCCCGACTGCCCCTGGGTGGACATTGCGCAGACCGCCATCGATTCCATCCGCGCCGTCGACCGCCGCACGGCCATAGTGGTGGCCGGAAACACATGGAGTTCAGCCGAACGCTGGCCCGATATAAACCAAGGTCTTGAATCGCTGCGCGACCCGTCGGACAACCTGATATACGAGGCCCACTGCTATTTCGACCGCGATGCTTCGGGTATCTACCGCAAGGGTTACGACGAGGAAGGCGCTTACCCAACCATAGGCATCGACCGTGCCCGTCCTTTCGTCGACTGGCTTAAGAAATACGGCAAACGAGGAATGTTCGGCGAGTACGGAGTGCCGGCCGACGATCCCCGCTGGCTGGAATGTCTCGACCTGTTCCTGGACTACCTCGCCCGCAACGGCGTGGAAGGCACCTACTGGGCCGGCGGAGCGCGCTGGAACAAATACATTCTCGGCGTGCACCCCGAACAGGATTACACCGTTGACCGCCCGCAAGTCGCCATAATGGCCAAATATCCCACCACACGATGAAACGCAGACTGATTTCACTGACGCTGGCCGCAGTGTCAGCAGGTGCACCATCCATGGGGGCCGATTACGACCTCGTGATTGTCGGAGCCACCCCCGGCGGAATCATGACGGCCATCGAAGCCGCGCGCATGGGCAAGACATCCGTAATCCTTGAGCGTACCGGTCATATAGGAGGATTGCCGGCAAACGGTCTCGGAGCCACCGATATCGCCACCCGTGGCGCGACCACAGGTCTGTTCTCCGAATTCACAGGAGCGGTTAGGAAATATTATGCCGATACGTACGGCGAAAATTCGCAGCAGGTCAAGGACTGCAGCGACGGATTCCATTTCGAGCCGTCGGTGGCGGAGAAAATATTCGGAGATATGATCGCATCGCAGGGGAATAGAATCGATGTACGCACCATGCGCCAGTTCAACTTCACGGACGACGACATAGCCATGACGGCCAACGGTCGTCGCATCGGTTCCATCAAGGTGGTCAATCGCCTCAACGGCGAGGAAGAACATTACAGCGGACGCATTTTCATCGATGCCACCTACGAGGGAGACTTAGGCGCAGCCGCCCGCGTGCCGTACCGCATAGGACGAGAGGCAGCATGGGAGTTCGACGAGCCGGGCGCCGGCCGGACATACGAATATTGGAAATCTACGCCGGCCGAAGGAAGCACCGGACAGGCCGACAATGCCGTGCAGGCCTACAACTACCGGCTGTGTCTTACACGCGACACGGCCCAGCTCGTGCCTTTCCCCCGTCCCGAACGTTATGACCGAAGCGAATATGAATCCCTGGCCGAAGATGTGTGGACCGGGCGCCACACATGGAAGGCCATGCGCGACGTCACTCCGGAAATGATGGAACGGAACCGTCAGCACCTGCTCCGCGGTGGCGAACGGACCATAATCCCGTGGGATAACTGGGGAATAGAAAAATTAGTGACAATCAATACGGAGCCCAACGGTAAGACCGACGCCAACAATCAACACGCCGCATTCATTTCCACTGATCTTCCTGAAGAAAACTGGCCGTGGCCCACTGCTTCATGGGAATGGCGCGACCGCTTCGCACGTCGTCTGCGTGACTACACATTGGGGCTGTTCTGGTTTGCCGCCAACGACAGCACGTTGCCTCCGCAATTCCGTAAGGAAATCCAGCGCTGGGGCCTGTCGGCTCAGGAATACCGCGACAACGGCAATTTCCCGCGCCAGGTCTACGTGCGCGAGGGACGCCGTTTCGAGGGAATGTATTTCTTCACGGCCAAGGATGCGTTGCCAGTCACCGAGGGAGGCCGACCGCCGGTACACGCCTCAAGCATCACAGCAAGCCATTATGCCCTCGATTCGCACGCCGCACGCAAACGTGAAAAAGGGCGCGCCCATCTTGACGGATTCATCAGCTATCCTACGGCCGTCTATACTGTGCCATACGGCGTAATTGTACCTAAGGAGGTGGAGAACCTGTTGCTCCCCGTGCCTGTCAGCGGCTCGCACATAGGATTCTCCACCCTGCGCATGGAGCCTTGCTGGATGGCTTTAGGCCAGGCTGCCGGTGCCGCGGCTGCAATAGCGATAGATAGAGGTGTTACAGTTCAGGCCGTACCCATCGAAGCCCTTCAGCAACGGCTGTTGGATGAAAAGGCGACCCTGATATATTTCAACGACATGCGTCCCGGAGACAAAGGCTTCGTGCAGGCCCAGAAACTCGGTCTTCAGGGTAAGATTCCCGGATGGTCAGCACATAAAACCTTTTTTGAAGAATCCTTGCATCGTAAATGATCCCTTTTGCAGGATTCTTGCATCCGAATGACGGATTATTATATGCATCAGGGTAATGGCATCACTACCTTTGCATACCGAATCAATCATAACGGCATGTTCAGAATCACACAATTGAACGACATAAATGACAACCCAATAAATCTATTCGAATGAAAAAATTACTACTATTTACAACATCGGCGTTATTGACGCTCGGTGCATTCGCACAAGAAAGCGGGAGTGACAATCCCGCGGCCGGATCGCAATGGAAGGTTATCCTCAACTGCACCGAGCCGGCCGATCTGATCGACATCAAAGTATTTGATATGACCGCGACCGGCGCTCAGAACAGTGGAAATGACATTTATTCCGCGACATTTACAATCGACGAGGTCGCAGGTGGAAAGTCTGGAAAGTACTGGCTGTATATCGCAGACAGCTCTGATTCCAATTACGAGCAGAATCTCCTGGATAAGAATTTCAAGAATTTTACAGCATACGGACCCGCGTATTATGTAGCACCCAATACTGGCTCCCGAACCATCACGGTCAGCATGTTCAAGAACACCAAGGGAGTACAGGCCATGTGGAGCATCAACTCATACGGCCTGGCCAATGCCAACCGCCGCGCGCTGGCGTATTTCCCCGCCACCGACAATGCAGGTGTAAGAACGGCCTACTTCAACAATCCCGCCAACAAAGCTGAATTCAAGGGTATGCAAGGCAACAAGGGATCCACGATGAATTTTATCGTAGGGTCCAATTATGACAATTTCACATGGACTCCCGGAGCAAAAAACTGGAGTACCGGCGTCTACAAAGCTACACTGGACTATTCCAAGATGAACCTTGCTGTTGAATCGGCCACGACAATCGATGTAGACATCGACGGATTCACCACTTTCGCGGCTCCATGCGACGTGACGCTTCCCGAGGGCGTGACAGCATACACCCTGACATACAACGCCGAGGCTCCTGCCGCATACAGCGACGAGGCCGACAATGGCGTGCTGGACGCAGTCAGGATCGAGGGCAACGCCATCGCTGCACATACCCCCGTGGTGCTCAAGGCAAACACAGCCGGCAAATATACTTTGACCGTGACCGGTGATGCCTCGTATACTACCGAAGGAGATCAGCCATATATCGTGGACAGCACATCCGAAAACAATGTGCTGGTAGGCGTGCACCAGCCCCACAATGTCTCGGACGGCACCACGACCGGTGAAACCAACGACGCCGTGCATTATCTTGACAACGGAACGTTCACCGTATGGGACAACGCCAAGAGCACCGACGGCAAAGGCAAGGTCGTAAACTGGCATATAGTCTATCCTTTCAGCGCTTACGTGAATCTTCCGGCCGACGTGGCCCGTCCTTCCACACTGACAGTGAACTTCCCGGCAGATCCATCAACACCCACAGGCATCAACGGCATTGACTCGGAAAATGACGGGGCAGCGCAGTCCTATAACCTGTTCGGAATGCCCGTGGGCCGCGACTACAAGGGCATCGTGATACGTAACGGTAAAAAATACATTCAGAAATAAAAACTATAACAAGATATGAAACTTTCCACACAATTCCTGACATTGGCCAGCATGGTGGCCGTAACAGTCCCTACATTCGCACAGACAACACCCGATACACCTCCCGCAATCAAATGGGACGCGGCTGACGTGGCCGTAATCTATGCCGCCGACCAAGATAAATTTCCCGAAGTGTTCAAGGACTCGAAAGGCAATGCCGCCAACGCCTGGACAGCCCCTTCCTGGGGACAGAAATGCGTGTTCAGCGACGATGAATGCGGCGACGGCGCGGCTCTGCGCATCGACAACCTGGACTTCCTGCCCCTGCAGTTCCAGGCTACCGTCGACCTGAGCGAATACCGCTTCTTCCACATCGACATCTGGGCTCAGAACGACGACCAGATGTGCATCAAGTTCCAGAACTTCTGGCCCGGCGAAAAATTCGTCACTGAAGTCTACGACCTCAAGGGAGGCGAATGGAAAAGCATCGACATCGACATGGACCGCGCGGACTTCACCTGGTCCAAGAAGAATGAGATTCCCCAGCATTGCATCAATGTCCTGCAGTTCGGCGGCGAGAAGATAGCCAATGACTATCCTCATTCTCCCTCCATCTATCTCACCAATATTATGGCGCATAACGACGCATCTGTCATCGGCGGCTCCGGCATAGGCAGCATCGCCGCCGACGCTTCCGCCGACAATACCCTTTACAACATCTTCGGCCAGCGTGTCGACAAGTCGTACAAGGGAATCGTCATCAGCAACGGCCGCAAGTTCATACAGCGATAATAATAGGCTCTCCGGTGACTGGAGGGGCGACGTCCCCGTCGCCCACACAATGGTGGCGCAGGCTCTACCCGAGTCTGCGCCACTACGATATAAAGGTATGATATTACGGCTTGGCTGTTGCGGTCGAGTCCTTCGGCTCGGGGGCACTGAGCTTGAATGCGATGGGAAGATTGAAGTATGATGCCACCTTCTGACCGTTGTTTTCGGCAGCCTCCCACTTAGGCATAGCCATAACTACGCGTATTGCCTCCTGGTCAAGTGACGGTTCCACACTTTTAAGCACCGTAGGATCGGAAATGGAGCCGTCGGGGTTGACCACGAATTTTACGATTACGCGGCCCTGAGCATCGTTCTTCATAGCATCTTCCGGGTATCGCACATTCATGCTGAGCCATTGCATCAAGGCCTGTATTCCTCCGGGAAATTCCGCCTGCTTTTCAACGGCTACATATACCTCTCCCCGCTCTTTATCCGACGGCAATTCGGCCTCTACAGGATCTTCCACGGCATTCTCCGACACGGGTTCATCCATTTCCGAGATTGCGTCCATACTTTCCGAGGCAACTGTTTCACTCGATGCCATCGCATCCGAAACAGGCACTCCCGATACCGCTGCCGTTTCCGCATTATCGGAATTTTTACTAACTTTGTGACTGGATTCCATCAGGGTGGCTTCCGAAGCATCGGATATGACCGACGCCACCGAGGGGACAGACACTACGGCCATGCCTATGGCCAGGGCGGGCAGCAACGCAAGAGTGCTGAATTTTCCCGCCAACTTTGATTTTGACTGATACATCATAGTTACACGTTTTTGAAGTTTACTGTGATTCAAACTGTTGGCAAGTGACGGCAATCGCGCGCCAGCAGTTTTCTTTATTAGCAGCATCTGATATTCCTTGAGGTTCGCGCCCGAGTCAATCACGGCTTCGTCCGCTTCGTATTCATGTACGGTCTTCAGCTCGTCTATCATGAGCCACGACACGGGGTTGTACCATACCAATATGGCATATAGCCGGGCGATGAAAATGTCTATGCTATGCCCAGCGGAGAGATGGCGCAATTCATGCACCATCACCGCACTATGTTCATCGGCATCCTGCGGATCGCCTACCACCACATATTTGCGCCAGCTGAACGGCGAAAGTGCGGCATCGTCGGCAATCACCAGCGTATAACCCTCTCGCTTCTCCTTATGTCCCTGACGGATAATATGCATGAGTCTGAGGTATGACCACAGGAATTTCAGCAATGTCACCGCCACTCCGACAATGTAGATCCAGAGAACCACTCTGGTCCATACGGGAGCGTGGGCAGCCAATACTCCTCCCGTCAACGGGCCGATGGCGATATTGCCTACGGCAGTTGTCGCGGCCTCATTAGAGGTTTCGCCAACCGGGAACGAAATTCTCGGCAGCAATGGCACCGTTACCGCCACAAGATACATGCATATTATGACGGCGCGGTTGAAGCGATGCTGTCGTTCCCCGGCAAGCAACAACTTGTAGGGAAGATACATGCACAGCAGCATTACACCCGACACAAGCGTGATTGAAAACAATTCTCCCATAGCAATATCATTTATCGGAAGGATTCTTACTCTCGATATATTCGATGATTTCCTTCAATTCGTCGACAGAAAGTTTTTCGTCCTCCACCAAGGCCGATATGGCCTGTTTGTACGAATTGTTGAAATAATTCCTGATAACGTCGGCTATCCCCTGCTTCTGGAACTCGGATTTATCCACCGTAGCATAAAACCTATGCGAATTCCCCACCACTTCGTGGTTGACATATCCCTTTCCTTCCAGTATGCGCACCAAAGTGGACACCGTATTGAAATGCGGCTTAGGCTCTTCATAATGCTCCAGCATCTCGCGCACGAACATCGGCCCGTTCTCCCACAGCATGTTCATAATTACGCTCTCCTTCTCCGTCAATACCTGTTTCTTTCTTCCGGCTCTCATATCGCAACTCCTTTCAATATATTAGTCAATATATCTGTAAATCTATCTGTAAATCTGCTTTTTATAATCAGTGTAGCCTCGAATAAAGCAATCCGACTACCCTAACTAATAATTTAGTTACAGCAAAATTAAACTAAATATTTCGTTCCAGCAACTAATTCATTAGTTTTAATTGTCAAAATATGTTAATTCTCAATTAAAGCACCACAAAAACTCCGATTAAAATGTCACAAAAACTCCGATTAGCTTGCAAAATCGTCTGATTCGACAATAAATCTTTTATGAACATTTACAACCTACAAGTTGTATTAATAATAAATTATTAGTAACTTTGCGAAAACATTAGCGCAAATGACATTTGATCAGATTACAGATAATGAAAGCCTTTGGGCTGTCAGATACGACAATTGTCTTGACAATGTCCTTGATACCATCCTGGATCAATGGAATGATGTGATGTGGCTTCGTTCTTTCTTCAAGCAAAACATAGATGATTTGGCATCCTATTTTAAAATCACAGATGTAAATCAGGCTATCTATGACACTATTGAAGACAGCGAACGTTTACAGTGTCTGATTTTAGATATTTCGCCTGATGCCGACTTGGATAAAATTTTTCGGCCTCTTGAAAATAATCGTACTTCTGAAATGTTTCTCGGCAAAGAAAAAGCAAGGTTGCGCAATACACATAAGCATGCTTCATGGCTACGAATATACGCGATAAAACTTGATCCCGGCATCTATGTAATTACCGGCGGTGCAATTAAATTGACCCGCACAATGCAGGAACGGGAACATACGTTGGTGGAGCTTGCAAGGATGGAAAAGGTCAGACGATTCTTAATTGATAATGGAATCTCCGACATGGATTCCTTTAAGGATTATCTTACAGAAATAATATAGAATGGTTTGAAATGAAGAACAAAGAAGAAATAATATCCAGATTAAGCGAACACCGCAGTTCGACACCGTCCAAATGGCGGAAAAAAGCGGAATGGCGTATGGCTAACAAGTCCTGGCTTCGTTATTCACAACGAATTGCCATGATGATGCTTGACAGGATGGAGGAACTGGGATTGACGCAGAAGTTGTTGGCCGAAAGGATGGGTTGCTCACAGCAATATGTTTCAAGAGTCCTGAAAGGCACGGAAAATCTTTCGATTGAAACTATTTTCAAAATTGAATCAGCCCTGGAACTTAATATACTGGAACCGGCATTATCCTGACTAAAGCATTAAGTCATTAAATGCACGCGGCTGGGAACAGACTGCGTCACCATCCAGCCTGCTCGATAATACAAAAATCGTGTAATTTTAAACTCTGTGTTTAAAATTACACGATTTTTATTGTTGGGTTACCGGCGGATTGCCGGATTATCGGTCGCTTACTGCACCGGTTTCATATTACTTCACCGGGTTTATCGGCGGGTTACTTCACCGGCTTCATGATGAAGGTGAAGGTGCGGTCGCCGTATTTCAGGCGGTACTGCGGCAGCGGGAGGGCGCCCCAGCTGTTGACGCAGCCTAAACCCATCTGCTCCTTGTCGATGATCAGGTTGGTGAAGCCGGCCTTCTCAACCTCGGGCGAGTGCGTCTGACGCTTGTGCAGGCCTTCGTCCAGACTCTCGACGGTGTAGTCCAAAGCCGATGCCGAGAAGGGAGCGTCGGAAATGAATTCCAGGCCCTTGCCGGCATGGTTCAGCTGCTTCCAGTAGCGGATGTCGGTCTTGGTGCCGGTCTCCTGCGGACGGACGTAGGGGAAGAACTGCTCGGCTACCGTCTGCTTGTAGAGGCCCAGCCTGGTGCCGTGGTTACGGTCGGAGTAGTTCTCGATCGGGCCGCGGCCGTAGTACTCGATGGCGTCGAAGCTTTCAGGCATCTGCATCTGCATTCCGAAACGGAACATGTCGGATACCTTCGCATCCTTCGTGGCCTTGAACGCCTCGGTCACCTTGACAGCACCGTTGCCGTTCACCACGTATATCATGTCAAGCGTACCCTGCACGCCGGGCATCGAATAATTGGCCGTGATGTAGGCCAGGCCGTCCTTGCTTTCGCCGGTCAGCTTCTCCAGCTTCATTTCGGGATTCTTCCATGCAGCATACTTGCGCATCAGGTCGGCGCCGAAGTCATTGTCGGTAACCGCGCGCCAGAAGTTGGGAGCCAGCTTGCCACCCTCGTTGATGTACTCCGTGCCGGCCACCTCGTAACGGGTCATGAAACCGCTGTGACGGTTGAACTCAACCGTGAAGTCGGTGCCCTCTACAATCAGATAGTGACGGTCGTTGTCCACCACCGTGGCAACGGGAGCATCCTGGTTGGAAGCGGCTACCGTGGCGATGTTCATGTCGTTGGCCTTGGGCTCGGTGAGCAGGAACTGCTCGCCGGCAATCTCATATCCTGCGGGAAGGACGCCGGTGCTTTCCTTCAGGACATACGACACATTCAGTGCCCATTCGCCCTGATCGGAAATCTCGCCGTAAGGAATGGTCACCTCGGTCTCCGTGCCGGGCTTCACCTTGATGTCGCTGATGCGGCCCTCGCGCACAGGCACGCCGTTGTTCAGAAGCACCCAGTCGAGGTTGACATCGCACAGGCACTTGAAGAAGCGCTCGTTCTTAATCTTGACCTTACCCTTTGACAGGTCAACGGGGAGGGTCCAGATGTCCTGATAGTAGTATTTCACCTCGGTAGCCGACGGATTGGGAATGCGGTCGGGGTTCACGATACCGTTTACACAGAAGTTGTCGTTGCTGGCGTCAAAGCGGTTGAAGTCGCCGCCGTAGCCGTATATCTCCACGCCGTTCTTGCCCTTGGTGCGGATGGCCTGGTCCACGAAGTCCCAGATGAAACCACCCTGCAGGTTGGGATACTTGCGGATAAGGTCCCAATACTCCTTGAAGCCACCCACGGAGTTACCCATGGCGTGAGCGTACTCGCACTGGATCAGAGGCTTGTTCACCTCCCCTTTCAGTCCCTTCTCGCCCCACTTTTCCATCGTATTGTAGTCGGCGTACATCGGGCAGAACACATCGGTAAGTCCCGTGGTGTGGGCCTGCTCATACTGTACGGGACGGCTGGGATCCTCATTCTTCACCCACTTGTAGGCAGCCTCGAAGTTCGGACCGTAGCCAGCTTCGTTGCCGAGGCTCCAGAATATCACGGCCGGATGGTTGAAGTTCTGCTCCACGTTGCGCTGGTTGCGCTCCATGTGTGCCTTGGCATACTGCTTGTTCTTAGCCAGAGTCTTCTCGTCGTACCCCATGCCGTGGCTTTCCAGATTGGCCTCGGCCACCATATAGAGTCCGTACTTGTCGCACAGGTCGTACCACAACGGATCGTCGGGATAGTGACATGTACGCACAGCGTTGACGTTCAGTTTCTTCATGGTCTCCACATCCTGCAGCATACGTTCGGGCGAAACCACATAACCGCCGTCGGGATCCAGCTCGTGACGGTTAACGCCCTTGAACAGTACAGGCTTGCCGTTGACCAATACCTGATTCTTCACCATCTCGATCTTGCGGAAGCCGACGTTTACGGGCACGGCCTCGCTGTTGCCCTGCATGGTAGCGGTAAGGGTATAGAGGTAGGGGGTCTCCGCGCTCCACTTCTTCACATCGGCTACCTTGAGCTGAGTGCGGCCGCTCTTGTTTGCCGTGCCGGTCGCCACCTCGTTGCCCTCGGCATCCTTCAGGCTCAGGGTTACGGGAGCCGAAGCCGTCAGCGTCAGATCCACGTTCAGCACACCGTCCTTGTAATCATTCTCCAGATCGGGGCTGACACGCACGTCGGCGATACGCTTCTTGTCGCGGGCGTAAAGATAGGAATCACGCGCCACGCCGCAGAGGCGGAAGAAGTCCTGGTCCTCCAGGTAGGTGCCGTCGCACCAGCGGAACACCTGGAACGCTATCAGGTTCTCCTTGCCCGGCACCAGGTAGCGGGTCACGTCGAATTCGGCGGCGAGCTTGCTGTCCTCGCTATAACCTACATACTGGCCGTTGACCCACAGATAGATGTTGGACGTAACCGAACCGAAGTGTGCGATGATGTCCTTGCCCTTCCAGTTGGCCGGCACCTTTATCTCACGGCGGTAAGTGCCCACATGGTTGTTGGCCACGGGCACGTACGGGGGATTGTTCTCGAACTGGTTGCTCCAGGCGTATCCGGTGTTGACATACAGCGGATCGCCGTATCCGTTCAGCTCCCAGATGCCGGGAACGGGCATCTCGCCCCACCCCTTGTCGTTGAAGTCTTTCTTCCAGAAATCCACGGGACGCTGGTCGGCATCGTTGACCCAGTTGAATTTCCACAGACCGTTAAGGCTCAGATAATTTTTAGAAGCCTTCATGTCGCGGCTGTCAAGCGCCGCCTCGTTCTTGTCATAGGCGAAATTCGCAGCGCGCATCGGAGCGCGGTTCACTGCATTCACCTCCGGATTCTGCCATTCCTTGAATGTCTGCGCCGACACACCCATAGAGGCCGCGGCAGCAAACATAGCCGTCAATAACACTTTATTCATCATATCAGATTAGTTAGTAATTTCACACACGTCACATCGGGATCCGAGGCCCCGAACGGGTAACAGGGCACACGGGTAACAGTTTCATCCCCAAAATTGTGTAAAATTAGCACTAATCCGCGGCTCCGGCAAATTTTACGGCATGTTTTACAACACCATCAGCGGGACTTCATCTTGTAAGTGACTGGTCGAGCCATTCTTGAGCCTGCCTGTACGTCATCAACGGCATGGCCGGCTGCTCGTTATGCAGGGTCTGTACATACATCCTGTCGCTGCCCTTACTTCTCAACAGCAACAGCTGCAGATTTGCGGCCATCGGCACAACCTCGTAATCATGCCAGTGTTCGGCCACCCGGTCCCAGTCGGTCGTCACATACCTGCATCCCGGCACCGCCAGCTGGCTCAGCAACGGCATCAGTGTCTCGGCATGTCCGAACCGCAACGTCATCGCCGGTCCGTCATAACCGGGCCGCGAGGCACGCTCCAGGCTCTTTGCCATGTCAGCCACAAGACTGCGCGACATACGCGACGGCGTCAGGCTCAATCCGTTGGCCGAATAGGTCAGATAATGGCGCAGATTCTCGCTGTGCCAGGCGTGGCGGTATTCCTGCGGCGTGTAAAACGCACGCCAGTCCACATCGCCGAACACGGCATTGGCTCCGGCTATGATCTTATACATCACGCGCGCCATCTTGCGCAGCTTCTTGTCGCTCATAGCATTGCCAGCGGGTATAAGCCGGCGCACAGCATTTACAGGGCTGACTTTGGCGTCATATTTTTCCCATACACGTTTCCATTCATTCGACCTGTCGTATGCGATATACGCGCTGTCCGTATCGAAAAACCGCACCAATCTGTTGTAACGCGGGCCGCTTCCCTGACGCATCTCCGTTTCGGGATGATTCCATATCACGGCATGCGAGCATATATCCATACTCATCACACAGCGCGGCACATACGAGGCTATCGCCGTGACACTGTCAAGCTGACGCAAAGCCTCCGCGCCACGCCGCGACATCCTGTCGCCTATGCCCGTCTGCTCCACCATTCCTATCGAATCCAGCGCCCCGTAATGTCCGGCCGTCACGGAATCAAGACGATGGCATAACGCCCGCAGCTTTACTCCGGCTGCCGTTAACGGCCCTGCCGAGTCAAGGAATTTCAGCATATCCTGTGTATATGATGCTTTGGAAAGGAACCGCGCTCCATGCCGTCCGACGTGGTCTACATACACCACTTCCAGCGAATCGGGCACCTGATACACCGCCTGTTCGCCGTGGCTGGGGTACGGCAGACTTGTGCCGGCATATTCGCATACCTGCGCCGACGCCGCCGTAACCATTGCCGTCACCACCGCCATCACAATAATTCCAATCCTTTTCATAACCATACAGTTTTATAATTCAACTTGTGCATGTTAGAATTATAAAGATTCTCAAGGCACAGAACCAAACGGCAAAAGCGAGGCTTTTAGCCTGCACAGAACTTACAGATTTACACAGAACTAACTATTTGACAGACACTTCGAGTCGATACCTCGGAGAGGTTGTTTCTCATTAACCCCACGATGGCTATAGGGCGCGAAGCGTCCCGACAGCCTTCGTGGGGATAGTCCGGCTCGGTATAGCTTGGTCGGAGACCATGCCGCTCGCCTTAAGCAACCTGAACCTTGATCATAGAGGATACACATCAGGCAGTACAGAGGCATGGTCTCCGACCAAGCTGTGTCATGCCCGACTGACCCCACGAAGGCCGGTGCCTGCTGAAGCTGTCCCCGACCATCGTGGGGTTATCGAGAAACAGCCTCTCCGAGGCACCACATTCCGATTGGAATATAATCTACCTGATAGTTCCGTACCTTGCCTTTCTTTAAATTCCATCTTATAAACTTGAGATACTTAAGTTTTATAATTAAAACCATAACCACGACAAAAGGTTGTGTCGGATATTTTTTGTAACTTTGCGGCATGGCAGACAATTACCTTGAAAAGAAGATGGAGGAGCTTCACAACCGCAAGGCCGGTTGCGCGCCGACGCGCGTCAGCCCGGCTTCGCGCCATCTGCTCACATTCCCGTTCAAACCGTTGCGCGTATTGGTCATATCCCGTGACCGCCACGCCCTGAGCCAATACACCAAGCCGTTTCAGCAAGCGGGCTGCCGTGTGGCCGTCGTCAGCACCATTGATGCCGGCGACACCGACCTGCCGCAGGATCACGGCTGCCGATATTACGCCATCGGCAACGAAGGGCAAACCGCCCCCACCTTCTCCAACGATGGGCAAGCGTCTCAGGCTTTCTCCAATCTAATTGCCTCCTGGCGCGACATCGATGTAGTTGTAATGCTTGACAATTGGCCGGCCATGACCGCATTGCTGCGCGACCACGCCGCCTCACGGCCCTACCCCAACGACTGGGGTTTTCCGGTTTTATCTGTATCTCAAAACCGCGTCACCCGTCACGACATCATGGCTGACATCTCCATCTCCTCTCCCGTCCCCGACGTATCCGGCCGTCCCGAATCCACCGTCCTCACCTTCCTCGCCCTGAAATCGAGCGCCCCAATCTCCTCAATCACTTTTTAAATCCACCGGTCTTCCACAAGCCCCAATCCCCTCCTTAATCCCGATTATAACAATAGTAGCGCGTTGCCGGATTACCAGTCGAGTGAATTTTCATTAAGAAGGAAATCATATATACTTATGATTGTTATTCCATATTCATCGCGTATTACGGGAGTTGATTCTCCAAGGATAATTGTTTTCTTGAATGAATCATCTATGTTTTTTAATGAAGCTTTCTCTTGGCTGACTTTATCTTCATCAATCATTTTGTATGCCGACTGGATGTAATAGCGCCGGCTGCCCTGATTGCAGACAAAATCCACTTCATAGTTTCTACGGATTCGATTCCCGTCATCAGTTCTCATTTGCTTGGACACGACGCCGACATCGACATTGAATCCCCGGATAAGCAGCTCGTTATAGATAACGTTTTCAAGAAGATGTGTAAATTCTATCTGCCTGAAATTCAATCTGGCATTTCGAAGTCCGCAATCACTGAAATAGTATTTATACGGACTGTCAATATATCTTTTCCCCTTAATGTCATATTGGTTTGATTTCTCAATCAGAAACGACTCGCACAGGTAGTTCAGATATGAGGTAATGGTCATGCGGTTTACCTTTTCATGTCTGACACTCTCAAACGTATTACATAATTTTGTAGGATTGGTAAGGCCACCTGTTGACGATGCCACAATGTTCAACAATTCATCCAGCACATCGGTATTCTTTATGTTGTAGCGCTCCACGATATCGCGGATATACGTGCGCTGAAACAAGGCTTTCAAGACTTCAGACTTTTCTATTTCAGTATTTCTAAGCACTACCTGTGGCATACCGCCAAAAATCATATATTCACGCAGATTTAAAGTCTTATCACCGTCCCTCGTTGAACTGAACTCACTGAAACTAAGCGGATGGAGTTTTATTTCATCGCCTCGTCCGGCAAATTCGGTCCGCACGTTACTTGACAGGAAACGGGCGTTACTTCCAGTGACATATACATCGGCATTAGGCATATTGAGATAGCTGTTCAGCACGTCTTCAAATTCGGGAACAAGCTGAATCTCATCAATCATTATGTAATGCATATCATCGTCTTTAATTTTTGAATCGATGAATGCAAGCAAATTGTCCGGATCTCGCAGACTCTTGTTTCGCCGGTCTTCAAGATTAATATCAATAATGTGGTCATGGGATACGCCCTGCTCCTTAAGCCACCCGGCATACAGGGTGGAAAGGAGGAATGATTTGCCACAACGACGAATGCCTGTAACAATCTTAATCAAACCGTTATGGCGTAAAGCAATCAGCTGATTAAGGTAATGAGGTCTTTGTATTATCATGTTATTGTCAAATCATGTGCCTTGTCACAATATTTGACAATGCAAAGTTAACGAATAACTATTGCACCACAAAATTCCTACTGCTAAAAGTTACAAAGCTATAGCTTTGCCGTCAGTTCTGCGACTTGAAAATTCAAATTATTCCAGCCTATATAAATTGAATAAAGGTTACTTCTTTTTGCGGCGGCGGGCCATCTTCCAGCCCGATACGAGTACCAGCACACACGATGCGCCGGCCAGGAAAATAAAGAGTACGGAAACAGGACCCAACAGACTGTCGTACAGGCGGCCGCTGTGCGCCTCCAGTGCTACGTTCCAAAGGGACATCGGCTGTCGGCCCAGCACCTCCGTCATCTCCGGCAATCCGACCGCGCCATTGTAATGGTCGAACACCACGATATTGCCGCCGGACACGTCTCGCGTAAAACCGGACACATCTCGCGTAAAACCGGCCACCAGATGGTCGCTTATAGGCGGCCCCGGCTTTTTCTTCCGGTATTCCTCACCGGTAAACCAGTCATGGATTCTGCCCGACCGCATGTCCCACACATACATACCGCTGAATGAGCCGATCAGCCACCTGCCCGGCTCCATTTCCTCGAATACGGTGACTCCCATTGGGCTGACCGGTGGAGTCACCTTCGCTCCTGACGGTTCGGGCGCGGCGTGAAAACCCCCGTCAACCGTATAGAATCCCTCGGATGTGGACAGCAGCCAGCGGCCCGACATGCTGTCCCATCGGATAGCCCGCAGGCGGTCGTGCCAGAAATTGTCATGATCCAACGTCGTGCCGGGAATAGCCTTGGACCGGTTTAAGGCCAACGGCACCATCAACGGCGGCCGCAGACACGCCCCGGTCACCGCTATCAGCAACGTCAGACCGATGGTCCAGTAACCCACACTGTTATGCCATCTGAAATTCCATTTCAGCCACCCAGCCTGACGCTTCACCTTAGCCACCGCGCTCCGGCGTATGGAATATGGTAAAATGAAGATTACTATACCTGTAATGCTCAGAAAAACAAACACTATGGCAAGCGCATCCACAATCAATACCCCGGGCAAACCGAAAAGCTGGCCGCTATGCAGATTCCATACCGTCTTGAACAGCGTCACTTCATTCTTTGCTCCTGCGGGAGTCTTCAGGCCTACATTTCTGAATACGGCATCATTCGCAGACTTTACATAAACGTCCGAACGGGTCAGAGCCAGCACGCCGGCACTGTCGGGCAACAATGCGACGTCGGTTACGCGTTCCGTATTGCCGGGAAGCCCGACCGGCCTCCATTTTTCTCCGTCATGACGCATCAGTCCGGACTGTGCGGCTGCGTATAGCTGGCCCGTGCGTGTACGCACCACGTTGCGCACATTTCGCCCGTCCATTCCTTTCGGGAAACCCTCGTTGAAGTCGCGGGCATCTGTGAGCGATGTGTCGCTGAGCCAAATACCCGCATTACCGAACAGCAGGACCGTGTCGCCGCTCAACTTCACCGTACCCCGGACCACGCCGTTGTTGTAGTCTTTTATCCGGTATGAAGACGGCAGTAACTTACGGCTGATGTCGCATCCTGATACCAGATCCCGATGATTCAGTATCAGACCGGACACGCAGAACACAAGCATCAGCACCGCCATCACCAGCCCGAGCCAGCGATGCAATCCGCGCCATGTTATATGAAATCGTTTTCTGTGCAGTTCGTTCTTCATTGAACCGCAAAGTTATGAAAAACCCGTTGCTCCCACAATACCCATTTCAGAGGATTGCGGAATCAGACCTAAAAATCTAATTTTGCGCATAATTTCGAATGGTGTTTATTTCAATCACATCTCAATATATTATGAAGACCAAGACTAAAAAAACATATCCGTTCAAAGCGATTTCTTCTTTCCTCATCGTATTGTTTCTGATGCCGCTGGGCCATGCGCTGATGATCCTGATGGAACATTTCATGCAGCCCACCGCTCTGCATTATTCGGCTTTCGCCATGGGCCTGGTCGGTATGCTGATGGCCATCCGCGGCGTTTTCGCCAAGGGTGATACGCACCAGACGCTGTGGGGACTGATCGGCGGTCTGTTGTTCTGGACCGGCTGGGTGGAATTCCTGTTCATGTATTTCGCCAACAGGTTCGGCACACAGCCGATGCTCGACCCTGTCACAGGCGAGGTCGTGACCAAGCCCGAGTATCTGATTCTGCCGGCGTCGTTCGGCTTTTTCATGCTGATAATGGTGATGTACACGTTCAGCACACGCAACGGCTGCAACTTCATCAACTGGTGTCAGCGTCAGCTGCTGAGAGGGCGCAAGAACGAAATCTGTGCCCGCCCCATGACGCGCCACGTCTCGATTGTGACCTTCATGGAATTCAACATGATAATGTGGGCGTCGTACCTGCTGCTGATGTTCTGCTACGACCCTGTGTTCTTAGGCGACAGTCATCCCGTCACCATCCTGGTCGGCATGGGATGTTTCATCGGAGCCTGCTTCATGTTCGCCCGTCAACTGCGCATACCCTCCTGGGGAGCCAACCTGCGCATGTCCATCGCCACCGTCATCGTGTTCTGGACCCCCGTCGAGATAATGGGCCGCAACAATCTGTTTCAGGAAATATGGGTCGCACCCCTCGAGCACGTCACCGAGATGCTGCTGATCCTCTCCGCCTTCATCCTGTTAGGCATCTACATGATCCACACCTCCCGCCGCAAAAAGAACGCAGGTCATGGAGCCTGACGGAATTCCGTCCACTCCCTGACCGGCGAAAGATGTCTATTGGAGTTGCGGGGTCATTTCTCACCATTTACAATCCATTGACCGGCCTTAGTGGAACCTTGGCGAGAAATTACTCCGGCTTCCTTAAGTCTATTAGTTACTTTCTGCACACCTCTTTTTGTCATACCAAGATATTCAGCCATTTTATCCAATGTCATCCTATTGTTCGACTTCAGAAGCATTATAACTTTCCGTTCTGATGAACCATTTATAAATTCTGATGAACTTAAAATAGTTTCCGGTGAACTTTCCGGTGAACTATTACTATTATTCCGGTGAACCGTCGCAGATTCTGAAGAACTTATAAAACCTTGGGTATTATTCGCGCCTTTTGCGGGTCGCTTGAAGGTAACGTAGACAAAACCTCCGTCCCAACGCCAGGTCGGCTCCTCCACGCCCTGCTCCTGACAGGCTTCCATGATACGTCTGGCGCCTGAGCCCCAGTTTTCAAGCCACATGGAACGATACAGCACCTCGGCCATCTTCACATTGTATGGATATGAATCATGTGGTCCCTTTATATTTTCCGGAGTTATCTGAGACGGGAATATGCCTGGATTGCCTATCTCTACACGGTCATCATAGATGGCGATGCTATTCATCAGATTATGTTTCTCCCATTGACGATGACACAGCGAGTTTATAATAGCTTCGCGGAGAGCCTTATATGGTATTTCAAGCCGTTCTTCCCGCTGAAGACTGCGGTTCGTGATTTTACCGCTCAGGTTAAGATGCTTGAAACAGAATGCCAAACCCGCGTCAAGCAGGTCAAAGAAATTTCCCTCCACACGCATCTCATCGATGAACTCATTCTTGTCCGTACCCAAGAAACGAGCCATCTTGATCTTGAAATTGTCGTACTCATCCACATTATTTGAAAATAACATGGCTGCTCCGTTGGTAGGGATTCCATTCTTCAACAGTTTCCACTTCGACAACGTATCGGAAATTGGCGCACTCAACGCACTTACCGGAATACGGCCTCCCTCCACACCCATGCGGACACACCCGCGGATATGCTTCTCATTCAGGTCCTCAAAAGTCACTCCGCAGGCGGGGCGCATCTCCCACGAATATGTTTTAGGCTCAAATGCCCGTATACGTTCGTCATACATCTCGTGAGGCATAATCTGCGTGGTACTTTCCACTTTATAATACGGGCAACCGTGAAAAGTATGCGGACGCTCGCCCCAAACCCATCCGTCAAAATGCATGGCTATGACTTGATGTCCCGGATAATCGGGCACGTCAACATAATCCGGACGCATATCGACTGCCGGTGCCAAACCCGCTATGGCTTGAGCTATTTCCTGTTTCGTCTTGTCAGTAACCTCCTGCCCGATAATCTTTAACGATTTCGGAGCGACGCCGAATATCAGCCAACCTCCTTCAGTGTTCAGAAACGCACATGCCGCATGCATACCGTCCTTAAGCTCCCCGGTACTTTTCTTCAGTTCCAGAGTCCGCGACTCATCCGAGGCAATCAGCCCTTTTATATCGTCAATCGTCATATCAGCCTCAACATATTGTTACCTACAAAGTTACAACAAACAAGCGAAACTGACAAACTTTACTGAACATAATCCAATTTATATAGAGACAAGAGGGGATTTGCGGATGTGGAATAATTTGCATACTTTTGCGCGACAATCATACTATAACAACGAATAAATTTACCTTATGGCAAATTTCAAGACAACAGTAGCCGCTCTTTCCGCCGCCGTTGTAATGGCAATATCGGCATTCTCCGCTTCCGCACAGGAAACAGGCGTTGACGCAGTGTTCGTTTCATCGGCTACGGCCAACATCCGCCAGCAGCCTTCCACCTCGGCCGCTATCGTGGGGAAAGCATTCTACAACGACTGCTTCGAAATGCTGGGACAAGAGGGTGACTGGCTGAAAATACGCAATCCCTTCACCGGTGAGGCTGCATGGCTTTCGTCGTCCGTAGCTTCCGAGGGCAGTTTCCTTATGGAAGGGTCTCCATTGTACGTCAGCTTCAAGGATTCCTCCGCCGCGTATGCCGCCACCGAGTGCAAAGGCAAGGGAAGCAACGAGAAATGCTACACCACCTCCTGGAACTTCTCATACCCGTCCAAGACTTTTCTCGGGCCGGTCATCATCTGCAAGACGGAAATGACCACCGACGCCAGCGGTCGCTCCAATTCCTTCGAATCATACTTCAAGGGAATAAGCACGCCGGCTAATATTCTGGTCACGGAATCATGCGACATGGATGGCAACTCCACGGAAAAACTGGACAAGCCCTTCATCATTTCCCACATCACAGGAATGGATGAAGAAGGCATCGTATCTAAAGGCGTCGTCTACAATTTCGAGCAATATTAAGGCAACATCCCTTAAAAAATAACCGACAAGGGCTGACTCCAGCAAATGGAATCAGCCCTGATTTTTTCTAATTTCCAACAAGTTTATCAGGTCCCGGGCACTTGGTTCACGAACCGGGAGCCGGCTGTAGGTTGCTCCGTCTGTGCTGCCACAGATAAAGCATGGCTATCACCGACAGTGTAAGGATTTCGGAGACAGGAATGGCCAGCCACAGCCCCGCGTCGCCCAACAGTCTTGGCAGCAGGAAGAATCCCGGCACCAGGAACACCACACCGCGTAGCAGCATGTAGCAGATGGAGCGTGCAGCCCGCTCGCAGCTCTGATAGTAGCCGATGAAGGTGATGTTCAGTGCGAAGAACAAGGCACACAGGCCCAGCAGCGGCAGTCCCTGACGCGCCAGAGCGTATGCAGCCTCGGCCGAATCGAGGAAGATACCTGCCAGTGCGGGCGACCATATCCACATTCCGACTGTTATGGCAACGCCGCAGATGCTGGCGGCGATAATGGACATCCGCAGTGCCTGACGCACCCTGTCCATCCGGCCGGCTCCGTAGTTATAGCTTATGATAGGCTGCGACGACTGCGCCACGGCGTTGCTGATGGAAAACATCAGCGGGAACAGATAGCAGCCAACGCTGTAAGCCGCCACGCCGGCCTCACCTAAATATTTCAGGAACATGAAGTTGCCGGTCACCATGGTGACGCCGATGGCCAGCTCAGCGATGAAGGTGGCGAGTCCTATCTTGGCCATGTATCCGACGTTACGCAACGACAGCCGCAACGATTTCACCGACATCTTCAGACGGTAGAACTTCAAGGTCCTGGAGAAGAATATGAAATATGCCAGCACCATTACGCCGCCCACGATACAGCTCAGCGAGGTGGCTATCGACGCTCCCTTTATGCCCATTGCCAGGGGGAACACCATATACCAGTCCAGGAATATGTTGAGTATGGCCACTATTATCTGAATCGACATCGCATACTTGGGCGATCCGTCAAGGCGTATCAGCATCATGCCGGCACACTGAAGGTAGAAGAACAGCAGACCGGGCAGCAGCCATAGCAGATAGTCCGTCGCATTCTGCTCCAGAGCCTCGCTGCATCCCAACGCATAGAGCAGCGGACGCGTAAATAGCAACGATACCAATATGACGATGCCGAATATGACGCCTCCGGCTATGTACGCCTGCGTCATTATGATACGTGCGGCCTTGACATTGCCCTCGGCCAGCCGTATGCCGCCGATCACGGATGCGCCGATGCCGAACATCAGACCGATTCCGGTGCATACTAAAAACAGCGGAGCCACGATGTTGATGGCCGCAAGGGCGTTGCTGCCCACGCCGTGACCTACGAACATGCCGTCGCATATATTCAGCACGGAATTGAACAGCATCCCTATAAGTGTCGGGAAAAACATGGCGAGGAAAAGGCTCTTGATCCTGCCGTTCCCGAAGTCAAGTTTATCTCTATCCATTTTGCCTGTAATTAAAAAGGGGGAAATTTTCGAGTGTTGGAATTATTTATAATTTAAGGCACAGAACTGACGCCAAAAGCAAGCAATGTGAGTCGATACCTCGGAGAGGTTGTTTCTCGATAACCCCACGATGGCTGAAGGGCGCGAAGCGTCCCGACAGCCTTCGTGGGGTTAGGCCGGTACAGCCTGTCTTGATCGGAGACCATGCCGCTATACTGCCTGACTGTCCCCACGAAGGCCGGTGCCGGCTGAAGCTATCTCCGACCATCGTGGGGTTATCGAGAAACAGCCTCTCCGAGGCACCAAATTCCGATAGAAAAATAATCGACCGACTTCGTTCTGTGAGTCTTATTTCTTTTAATTCCTTTATCATATCAACTTGTGAGATTTGAATCAAAGGGGTAATTTCAAACCGGCTGCAAAATTAGCAAATATATCAGCCATAACCGAGGGCCAAAACGTTATAAAGACAGTACTTTTTATAACATATTTTGCAATATTGCCGAATTTAAGGTAATTTTACACATTCCATGACGGCAAACAACCCGAACAAACATCATATCGCACCATATTCGTGCGGACAGGCCGATGCCTCGACATGGCGGTGCGGACAGCCACTGCCGGTGGATGGCTGCCTCATCATGTTATGCCGCGAAGGCTCGGCCAAGTTTTCGATCAGTTCACGGATCCGCACGCTCCGCCCCGGTCGTATGGCGTTCATCACATTCGACATGGTCACGGTGCCTCTGCAATTCTCAGACGATTTCAAAGCCGTGTGTCTGCGCATCGGATTTAACGAGACGCTCGACATATTCTATCTTATGACATCCAACCGTTTCTGGGAATTTGTATTCAAGTCCACGGTCTTTCCCGTCCCATATCCTCTCCGGGGAATAGTGTCCAACTGGTTCACGATGCTTGAATGGATAGAGGCGAATTGTTCGGAGCCGATCCGTTTCGAAACAATGCACAATGAAACCGAGAACCTGATGCACACATGGCCGATCAGATAGAACGGCGGTTGGGGCAGCTTGGCGACAACCCGGCCAAGAACCGGGCGTGGGTGCTGGCCAACGACTTCATCGCCATGCTGAGCCCGCATTACGCCAGGCATCACGACGTGGCTTATTACGCCGACAGGCTCAACATCACCCCCAATTACCTGAACATCATCAACCGTAAATATTTCGGCACCACGGCCAAGGAACAGATCAACATACAGATCGGGCTGGTGGTCAAGAACCTGCTCGACACCACCGATCTGACCGTAAAGCAGATAGCCGAGCGTCTCCATTACGACGACCCCTCGTACCTGTGCCGCATCTTCCGCAAGCAGACCGGCATGACGCCCCTCCGGTTCCGTAACCGCATGCGCGACTGACAGATAATTTTGCATATATTTCATTTTAAAGTGAAATATTTATTGGGGCATTGCGTTATAATGTTAAATCTACATATATTACCCATCCATGAGCGAAGTAGAATTATATCTTATCCAGGACGGCGAGAACTGTACAATCTATACATTGCAGTTTCTCCGCGATGTCGAATCCGAATTTGAAAAATTTGTCACCAAATTCAGAGAAGATGCCGAGTACAGCGAGGATTTCTCTCGGATCGCAGCATTTATCAAACGCATTGCCAAGAATTGTGCGCTGGAACGATACTTCCGCACAGAGGGCAAAATGAATGATTCTGTTGTTGCACTACCTGTGATATCATCCAAATTGCGCCTCTACTGTCTGCGACTGTCGGACAAGATACTGATATTAGGCAATGGTGGAGTAAAAACATCTCAACGATATGAAGATGACACACTCCTTAACGGATATGTGATGACTTTACAAAAATTCGAGCAACTACTCCGGCAGGAAGTTGCTCTCGGCAACGTAAATATTACCGAATCGACAATAGAAACTGACTATATATTTGAATTATGAAGCGCACAACCAGAACACTCGAAGAAATGCTCGGCCCTATTCCGGCAAACATTCAGGCAGAGGTTGACCTATCTTTTGAAATATCCGATCGCATAGATGCACTGATGAGACAAAAAGGTTTATCGAAGAAACAGTTTGCCGATGCCCTCGGACGCAGGCCCAGCGAAATCACCAAATGGCTGAGCGGCGAGCACAATTTCACCATCGCCACACTCGCTATGCTATCCACTTTCTTCGGCAAGCCTATTATTACGGTAGGCTAAAATCAGTAATGAGTAATATTATGGCAAGCACGGCAATGAATTATTTAGAGGAGATGGCATAAAGTTGTTCTCTATGCCTTCACAGTTCAATTCATATATCGACTTTCTGGATCTTACGGCAGCCACTGATTATTGCCGCGAGAAGGGTGTGTCATGCCTTTATAAGAAAGGGGAACATTTTGTTCAGCAAGGAACCATTACACGCTATGCAGCCCTTGTAGTGTCAGGCTATTTCAAAGTCGTCACCCTTAATGATTCGGGAAATGAGGCCGTAATTAATTTTGCCTTTCCCGGTCAGTTCATTACAGATTTCCATTCATCACTGCATGGAGAGCCATCACAGATGTCAATTATCGCCGGGGCTGATTGTGAAATATTGCGAATACCGTTAAAGAGTTTCTTTCTCCATCGCTGCTCGACGAATACAAATCGCTGTTCAATATGATATTCATGCGGTTGCTCAATCTTTACCGCAAATCGCCACGTCAGCGTTATGTGGCACTATGTGAACAATATCCCCAAATTGTCGAGACCGTTACATTGAAAGATCTGTCCTCCTTCCTCTTGATTACACCAAACCATCTCAGCCGTATCCGACGGGAGTTGACAAAGAATCCGGACACAAATATCAAAAAGTAAACATACTCTATACATTTGTTAAGACCAGATCCATTTACCCTTACTAAATTTGCAATCGGAACGGATGCGACCTGCCCGTAACATTTTGAAAATAAGAAGCCTTAAACCATTATGAAGAAGTTATTATTAGTTTCCGCGATTATCGTTCAGGCGTGCGTGGCGTTCGCGCAGGATTGCTGCGTGAATGACAGCACTGTACGAGAAATTCAGTTCCCGCTCACCGAGAAGGACACAGAAACCGTATTTTACTATTTCAACAACGAATGGATAGCAGGCGCACCACTTGACATGGTGCCGGCCGACTCCATCCGGAAGATGGAGGTAAAAAACGACGAGTACGGCAACCGGGCTGTGTTCCTGACGGTTTCGCCTGAAACCGTTGCCGGCATTAAGGCGAAAATGAAAAAACTGTTTATAAACCTTGACCCACGCTGTGAGTTTCCCGGAGGCAACGGCAAACTAAAGGAATGGATTGATGCCAACCTCCGGGTGCCCGAAGGATACAAAGGTTCCGAACGGGTAATTGTTGACTTTACCGTTCATCCCGACGGCTCGATAGGCAACGCCAAGATTATGCGTCCCAGCAAAAACGAGGCGGCAAATCAAGAGGCCCTAAGACTTGTCAATGCGTTACCCAACTTCCGCGTCAAATACTTCACGCCCCGAAAGAGCGACTTACACTATTGCATTCCAATAACTTTCCGCGAGCCCGGCGCAATATTCATAAGAGGCTGAAAAGTAGTTATTTGGCTTTGCTGAGGTTCAGCTCCTGGACGGCAGGCTTGTAGGTGGCGTCGCCGTCGGCTTCCACGCAGAGGGTGATGCCGGTCCACTGGCGTTTGGGGTCACGTCCGAAATAATCGGGATCGTAACGGAAAGTGTATTCGCCGGTCTGAATGGCGGGCCCTGAAATCAGCACCACCCGCGGGCGTACGGCAGCATGAGCGTCACTCTCCGTCATGCGTGTTTCGTCCGTAAACACCGGCTCAACCGTAAACTCTCCCTCATGATACCTGCCGTTGATCTTGACATGGCTGTCCTTGTCATACGGCAACAGTTCGCCGTTGATTTTCAGCGACACATACTGCATCTTCTTGCCGCGCGTCTCGGCATAACGCGCCTTGGTCAGGTCCATCATCTCCTGATCCTGATACCAGAACTGTTCGTGCGCATCCGTACTTTCCGTTCCGTCCTCAAACCAGCGCGAATATCTCACGCCATCTTCGGGACGCGGATTCTCCAGAGCCTTGGCTATAAACCGTGCCATATAATCCTGGGTGGCTTCCGACAGGTCGAAATGACCTCTGCCGGCATCGCACAGGAAGGAGATACGGCTGTCGGGATACATCATCTGGAAGGCGAGTGCCGGACGCAGACGCGCGTCCCACCATTCATACTCGCCCATCACCATCAGCGCCGGAATGCGGTCGATGTTGCGGGTGCGCCCCCACTCCACGTTGGCGCGGCCATAGCCGCACAGGTTGGTGCGCGGAGCATCGCCGTGAAACGATATCACGCACAGCGTACGGTCCGGATTCCACGCCGCGAAATTCCACGGGAACGTAGCCTGCGCCGAATGCCCGAACGGTATTATACGGGCCGTCTTTATCTCATTATGTCCCGACATCGAGGCCAGCGAGTCGATGATGCTTTCGAAGCGTTCCTGGCAACCGGTAGACGTGTCCCAGTTCTGCGAACCGCTCTGCACGAACACCATAGCCACGCCGAGCGAATCCATCCTGTGCGTAAACGACGGCGAGCGGAACAGCACCTCCTCCGTCATGTTCTGATGCGCATACAGCACCGCGCGCACCCCCTTCTCTTTCGGCAGGCGCAGACATACCCTCTGCCCGTCGCCGCCATACATGTAGTCGAATATCTTAGTCTGCCCGGCATCAGCCATCGCGACTATTCCTACCAACGCCAGCACACTGGCCGCTATTCTCTTTATTCCTTGTCTCATATCAATCCGGTTGAATTACCCCCTCTTTTTTTAATACTCTCAACCACCCCGTTCAACTCAACCGGTTTGAAATTTACCACTTCATCAGCTTGCGGAGGTAGGCGGTGAGCTCGGAGGCCATCTTCTGCTGCTGGCGGATCGAGGGATGGTAGTCGGCGCCCATGCCGAGGGAGCCGGTCTGCGGAGTGAAGTCAAAACGATACAGGTTCCTGTCGCCGGCTGACTTCAGCTCCTGGGTCACCTTGTTCAACGCATCTTTCACCACCTGCAGTGGGCGCCCGTTCAGCATCGAGCCGGTCAATAGAATTATTTTAGCATCCGGGTACGTGGAACGCAAATGCTTTATGAACTTTCTGTAACCGTCCTCCAGCAACGCGACCTCATATTTGTCCTCGCTTACGTCATTGGTGCCTAAATTCACGCACACCACATCGGGCCGGTACTGCGAGTGATCCCACACCTCGGTGGCATCGCCGAACAGAGTCTGTCCGTACATATCCGGCATATCACCCCTGCAGCCCTCCCTCGGACTACCATAGTTTCTGTACACTCCTATACCCGACCGCGCCACTACCAAGTGCTGTGCGTCAAGGTTTCTCGCCGTCCGTGCAGCGTAAGTATAATAGAAATTCTCGGTATCGTATGTGAACCGATCCGTGGGCTTGTCGGCTTCGACCCCGTAACCGCACGTTATCGAATTGCCGATAAACTCTATCTTCCTCTTGGGAAGCACCGGTTTGGCCGACAGGTCCGCGCCCTTATCCACATAGAATCCATGGAATTCCGGCTTCAGCGCATATCCCTCCAGGACATACGTGGCGCGCACCTTATGATTACCTTCCGGAAGGCTTTCGGCCAAGGTCACTATCGAATCGTTCGGCCCTATGTTCAGCCGGTAAGGCAATTCATCGTCTATCTCTATCATATAGGAGCCGCTGCCCGGCTTCACGCCCATTTTCAGCGAAGTGCCGGTAAATCCCACGTTTATATTTACTCCCGGATAAGTAAATCTGACCGTATCCGGCTTGGCGGTACTGATACGGCCCATGTAGGCTATACGTGAATCGGATGCGGGAATGAATTTTGCATCCCGGCCGTCATTCGCCGACAGTGCCATGAACGCATTGCCCAGAATCAGCAATGGCAACAATATTTTTCCGACTTGCATGTCTTTATCCAATTAAGATCAACGTTCTGAATATTAGCATATATTATTATAACTAACAACACGCTCATATTATTTCATAAGCAGTTACTAATTCAAATTCACTTGATGGGATTAAAATAAAGGCAAGACACAGAACTATTTCGGTCGATTGTTTTCCTATCGGAATTTGGTGCCTCGGAGAGACTCACATAGCCACGCTTTTCCCGCCGGTTCTGTGACTTGAGATCTTTATAATTCCGACATGCAAAAAGTTGAATTACTGAAAACAATCAGAACGGAAAGAACAGCGGGATGACGAATATCATGAGGATTCGAGAAGCCCGACAGAGCCTCCTGCGTGGTCAATATTCCCGACAGAGTCAGTATCAGCAGCGCGATAAGCGCCACGATGTCGGCCCGTATCCGGCCCCATACGAATCCGGCCCCGGCCAGCACAAGCGTCATGATCGTTATCCACATGGCGTATAGTTTCCTTTTCGTTCTTAAAGTCTTTCAACAATACCCTTCCACGTCTTTGTTCCAGCCTCTCCGCAATGGAATTTTATTTGTTATGATTAACAAAAAGTATGATTTTGTTCGTGGCTCATAGGATTGCAATAGCAATAGAAGGAACGCGGGGTCTCCGCAGGCCGGTACTGAAATGACGGCGTCCACGCTGTCAACTTACGGGCGGTTAGATTCTGTGGGCGGTGAGGACACCGCCCCTCCAGTCGCCTACACTATCTATACAACACTGTTAAGAATGACCGGATAGTATAAAGGCGCCACGGGACCGAGGTCCGTGACGCCTTGGGTTAATGCGTGTTTCAATAGACTGTGGCTGAGACTCAGACTGTGGCTGAGACTCGAAGTCTCAGCAGAAGCCGTCAGCCGTCGACGGTTTCAGTTCCGTTACTTAGTCTTCGATGGCTATCAGCGTGCCGTTCAGGTCGAAGATGTAGGTGTCGGGACCTTCGATGCCGATCTCGACTTCAACGGCCCGGCCTTTGCGGAACTCAATCGATTCCACGTTGTTGACATAGCCGTCTTTTACCAGACGGTTGTATGCTCCGTGGTGCAGCAGATCCTTCACTACCGACTGGGCCAGGGATGTGTTGTCGGGAGCGTCAATCTCCAGCACCTCTCCCTTCCTGTTGAAGTCGATGTCAACGCCGTTGGCCAGTTCGACTTCATACTGACCCTTGGCAAAGTATTGCTCGCATTTAGACACGGCCGTGCCTTTGAAATGCTTGTCCACGAACTTGCGGGCCTTTTCGGGAATCTTGTTATAGTTTTGCGATCCGGCCATTACGATGCCCGGCATACCGTTGTTTATCTGAGGTTCCGCCTGGGCGGTAACAGGCGCGCCGGCCAGCATGATCACGGCCGCCGATGCCAAGGAGAGGAATAAATTAGTTTTCATAACGAATCATGTATTAAAAACCGGAGCCTACCCGACCCCGGTTACAATAACAACATTCCTATTCAACTAAAGTTCAAATCCAACTGTCCGACCCTGGCGTAAAATTTTATATAGGCAGAGTCTCAGTCGGTCAATTCGGCGGGCAGTATGGGCATGGCGCCCTTCCTGGTGCAGACGTAGGCCGAGGTCTGCACAGCGCGTGAGTGAGCCTCCTGTACGCTCCTGCCCTTCAGTATCGAGGCTATGAACGCGGCGGTGAAGCTGTCGCCGGCGCCGACCGTATCGGCCACCTCCACCTTGGGCGTGGGCTGGAACGACACATTGCCCGGCGTGAACACATAGCTGCCGTTGATGCCGCACGTCAGTATCAGCATCTTCAGGTTGTACTTGCCTAACAGTATCCAGCACTTGTCCTGCAGGTCGATTCCGGGATAGCCGAACATGCGGCTCACGGTCACTAATTCCTCGTCGTTTATCTTCAGAATATTGCAGCGCGACATGGAGTTGCACAGTATCTCCTTGTTGTAGAATCCCTGGCGCAGATTCACGTCAAACACCACAAGACTGTCGTCACTCTGCGGCATGGCGTCCAGAAAACGGTTGATCGTTTCGCGCGACACCACATTGCGCTGTGCCAGCGAGCCGAAGCATACGGCCTTCGTTCTTTTTGCAAGCGCTTCAAGGCTATCGGTATAAGGGATATTGTCCCATGCCACATTCTCCTTGATGTCGTACTGGGGGATGCCGGCCTGGTCTATCTCCACCTGCACCGTGCCTGTGGGATAGGGCACCTCGGCTATCAGCTGGTTCAGCCCCTTGGAGGTGAAGTTTTCCACAATCTCTTTGCCTAAGGCATCGTCGCCCACGGCGCTCACCACGTAGCCGGGTAGCCCGAACTGCGACACATGATATGCGAAATTGGCCGGCGCCCCACCTATTTTCTTACCTTCCGGAAGTACGTCCCACAGGGCCTCTCCCATTCCTACTACTATATCTTGCATAATTTTGCGGTATTAAATTTTTCTGATTTTGAGGGTGTAATACATCAGGTAAATCACGCCTACGGTCATGACGGCGACCGCACCGGCCTGACCGAGAGCATCGGCCGCATAACCCATCGCGAGCGGGAAAACGGTGCCGCCGAACAGACCCATGATCATAAGGCCGGACACCTCGTTGCGCTCGTTGGGCGTGTACATCAACGCCTGCGAGAACACTACCGAGAAGATATTGGAGTTGCCGAAGCCTATCAGACCGATTCCCACATACAGCGGAGCGAGAGTATTGCACACGAACAGTATGACCATTCCGGCCAGCATCATCGCCACGCTGATGGCGAAGAACAGCCTGGGCGACATGGAACGCAGTATGAATGCGCCGAGGAAACATCCCGCCGTACGGAATATGAAATATACGCTTGTGGCGAATCCGGCCTCCTCCAAGGGAAGTCCCAGGCGCTCCATGATGATTTTCGGAGCCGTGGTGTTGGTGCCCACGTCGATGCCCACATGGCATACGATGCCGAGGAAGCAAAGGAATATGAACGGCTTGCCAAGCAGTCGCAGACATTCCACGATGCCGGTGGCCTTGTCGGGCTTTTCCTCGTCGATGGGAGTGGCCGCCAACAGAGATATTGACAGGAAACTGATCACCGCGTAAATCACGAACAGCGCGCGCCAGCCCAGTCCGAACGTAGGCATCATCGTCGTGGCGCCCCACGCCGCGATGATGGGAGCAAGGAATGAGGCTATCGCCTTTACGAACTGACCGAACGTCAGAGTGGACGCCAGTTTGTCGCCGCTAATCAGATTGCTCACCAGCGGATTGAGCGACGTCTGCATTATGGCGTTGCCTATGCCTAACAGCGAGAACGATATAAGCATCACGGCATAGCTGTCGCCGAACGCAGGAATAAACAGCGACACCGCCGTAACTATCAGACTGATCAGCACTGTTTTCTTACGGCCGATGCGGTTCATCAGCATTCCCGTCGGCACGGAGAATATCAGGAACCAGAAGAACACCAGCGAGGGGAACAGATTGGCCTGCGAATCGCTGAGGCCCAGGTCCTTCTGCACATAGTTGGATGCCGTTCCCACCAGGTCCACGAAGCCCATGGCGAAGAAGCACAGCATCACCGGGACCATCCGGGCTATATAATTATTCTTATTGGCTGCTTCTGTTTGCGTTATATCCATAATTAAGATTTATTCTTTTTATAATTAATTATTCTTGATTTCATACACTTTCAGGTTGCGCACCTTAGCCTTTCCGTCACGCGCCTTAACCGTCAGCTGCGAATACGGTTCGTCGGGAAACACTAAGTTGGTCATCACCGAACGACCGCCATCGGCAAACACCTCCATGCTGCACCGGTCAACGAATATCCTCAGCTTCAGCGTGTCGCCGTCGGAATAAAGCGGAGCCACCGTAACGGCTGGGAAATCCTGACTGAAGTCCGTTATTCCGCTTTCGCGGCGGTCGAACGCGAGCCTGTTTCCGGCCACATCGTATGTCAGCAGCACCTTCTGGCCCTTGGCATTGTTGAGCCATATCTCGACCTCCCGGCAGCGTTCCGGCTGTATTTCCATATCTATCTCGCACAGTTCCGGAATGCCGAAGGTCATTCCCTTTGCACCGACAGTCGCTTTGCCTGCGGATTTAATCAACTTGCCGCGCAACATGTCCACCTCGGGCGAAGGGACAGATGCCATATATATTTCACCGTCTTTGGCACGGAACAGGCTCATATCGCGCGGCAGAGTGTTCGCGCTGCGATACTGCATGGTGGGCACATCGGCCGCGTACTGCCAGTTGCTCATCCAGCCCAGTATCGTGCGGCGTCCGTCGGGCGCGTCACTGAAACTTACACTCGCATAATTGTCCTTGCCGTAGTCCATCCATTTGGTCGGAACCTTACCGCTCGCATCCGTATCGGCCCTGAATGTCTTGCCGTCGAAATCGCCGACAAAATACTGTGTCGCGCTACCGCCGAAAGGACCGCCGGGATTTATGTTGCAGATAAGCACCCATTTCTGTTCGTCGGTGCCTTCCACCTTCAGCGGGAACAGGTCGGGACATTCCCATACGCCGTCCTGCGCGCCAAGTCCCTGGCCGAATTTGCTTTGCAATGTCCACGACTTCATATCGGGCGACGTGAATATCAGCATTTCATGATCCAGCGGATGCGCCAGTATCAAGGTCCATGTCTTCGTGTCGGGATTCCGGAACATATTCGGATCGCGGGCCTCGCTCTCCAGCGCTAATGTCGGATTACCCGGGTATACGCTGAAAGTCTCGCCGTTGTCGGTGCTGTACGCCAGGCTCTGCACCTGACTCACGCCGGCCGAGGTGTACATGGCCAGCACGGCATCCTTGCCGAATCCGGCACTGTTCTCCGTATCGACGGCACTGCTGCCGCTGAACACCGTTCCCAACCCGTTGGCCTCGATAGCCGCCGGATGGTGCTCCCAGTTTATCAGGTCCTTGGACGATGAATGGCCCCACGTCATGTTCTGCCATTTCGATCCGTACGGATTCCACTGGTAGTACAGATGCCACACGCCATCCTTATAAAACATTCCGTTCGGATCGTTCATCCAGCCGTACAGCGGCGTGTGATGATACGCCGGACGGTATTTCTCGCGGTTGGCGGTATCGAACGTGTCAGACACGTTGAAATTGTTCCAGCACACATCCTCCTTGGCCTCGCGGACAGTGGATCGGTTCTGCGTAGTGACGATGTTCAGCACCACATCATGGCCCTTGTACCTTGCTATGTCCAGAGGCACGGTGTAGTCCACCTTCGACTTCGCCAGCCTTACATATATGGTGCGGTCAAGTTTCCCGTCCACCAGGACGTTGACCGTCGCGTCATCGTTCGACTCCTGTACGGGCATAAGCAGATATTTCCCGTCGCCGTTGACGCGTACCAGCGTATTGTTCGTTCCAAGATGATTCACTTCGACTCCGGCGGCATTCAGCACGAATGTTCCCATCATGCCGGCCGTCACTAACGATGTCTTTATTATTCCGATCAAGTTGTTCATGTTGTTGATTTTTTTCAGTCACAAGTCCCGACATTAACATCTGTCGGGTTTCACTTGCAAAAATACATCAAAAGTCCGCGGCTCTGTTATTAATTTTCGGTCAAAGGGTATCAAAAATGTTGCAACGCCCCATTTTTACAATCGATTGCATCAATATTTTAATTTTTATGACTAAATTTGTGTGCGAATTAACCTGATTAACATAAGATAAGCCTGATTAACACAAGATAAGCCTGATGAAACGGCACCTATTGATACCATTACTTGCCATGGCATGTCTGCTCTGTGCTTCATGCCATAGGGAAAAGACTTACCGCATCGGCGTCTCGCAATGCAGCGCCGACGACTGGCGCAATAAAATGAACGAGGAGATCATGCGCGAGATGATGTTCCATCCCGAGGCGACGGTTGAAATCCGCTCGGCCGACGACAGCAACGAGAAGCAGATTGCCGACATCCGGTATTTCCGCGACAACGGCTTCGACATCATTCTTGCGGCGCCCAACGAAGCGAACGCCATTACACCTGTTATAAAGGAGACGTACGAGTCCGGCCTGCCGGTGGTGATATTCGACCGCGACATCAACGGCGATTCATACACTGCGTATATCGGCGTGGACAACCACGCCATAGGCCGTTCCGCCGCGCAGTATGCCGGCAATCTGACAGGTGCCGGAGGCCGTGTGCTGGAGATACAGGGCCTGAAGGGTTCGTCTCCGACCATACAGAGACACGAAGGATTTGCCGAAGGTGCAAGACAGAACCGGCTTGACATCGTGGCATCGGCCCACGGCAACTGGAACGACACGGACGCGACACGCGTAACGGACTCCCTTCTGAATATATATAAGGATATAGACCTGATTTACGCCCACAACGACCGTATGGCCATCGCCGCATCCAACGTGGCGCGCCGACGGGGCCTGCACATCCGCATCATCGGTATCGACGCCGCCCCAAGCATCGGCATGAAAGCCGTGGCCGACAGCGTGATAGACGCCACTTTCCTGTATCCGACCGAAGGCCACCAGCTGATACGCACCGCACTGGCCATCCTGAAAGGCGAACATTTCGACCGCATCCAGACGCTGCCTCTCGCTTCGGCCGTTGACAAATCGAACGCCGACATCCTGTCGCTTCAGAACAAGTCGCTGAACGAGGAAACTTCCAAAATGAAAATCCTCAAAAGCCAGGTGGACCAATACTGGGAACGGCATTCCATACAGACCACCCTGCTGTATGTCACCATCGGGCTGGTGATACTGCTGTTAGCCTTTGTGTTCATGCTGTTGCGCACATACTGGATGAACCAGCGCCATCACCGCCAGATACTGGAGCAGAACCGTCTGCTGGAGCAACAGCGTGACGCCCAGGAGGAACTGAACCGACAGCTGGAGGAAGCCACGCAGTCCAAGCTCATGTTCTTCACCAACATATCCCACGACCTGCGCACGCCCCTCACCCTGATAGCCGAGCCGGTGGCGCAACTCGCCGGCGCAGACAACCTGACGCCCCAACAGCACGCGCTGATGCGCATAGCCGACAAGAACGTGCGCATACTGAAACGCCTGATTAACGAGATTCTCGATTTCCGCAAATACGAGAACGGCAAGCTCGATGTCAACCTCACTGAAGCCCGTTTCGCCGACCTGGCCCGGGACTGGGCCGAGGCATTCATGGCCATCGCTCGCAAACGCGACATAAAACTGACCGTCGACATCGACCTGCCCGACGGTTTCACTATCGCAATAGATACGGAGAAACTGGAGAGGGTATGCTTCAACCTGCTGTCCAACGCATTCAAATATACTCCGGACAACGGCCGCATCAATTTCATTGTCAGGACTCAAGGCGACAACCTTGTAATAGCCGTTCACGACACGGGCCGTGGTATCTCCGAACGCGACTTAGGCAACATATTCGACCGGTTCTTCCAGGTAGACAAGGTGCATCCGCAAGGTTCCGGCATCGGACTCTCGCTGGCCAAGGCGTTCGTGGAACTGCATCATGGCGAAATTACCGTAACGAGCCGCGAGGGTAAGGGATCGGAATTCACCGTCACCATTCCCGTCACGCATATAGCTGAAACCAAACAGACTCCCGTTGTCCCGACAGGCGGCACACTGCGCGACGACACCATCACCGAACTGGAGCGCATAGAGAACGACGCGCCCCTGCCCGACTCCGACAAACCGCTTCTGTTGGTAATAGACGACAACGAAGACATCCGCAGACTCACCGCCGAACTTCTCGGCGACGAATATACCGTAATCGCCGCATCCGACGGCAAGGAGGGCGTGCGCATGGCCGCACGGCATGTTCCCGACCTGATAATCTGCGACGTGATGATGCCCGTCATGGACGGTCTGGAATGCACGCGCCGCATCAAGCAGGAGGTGTCCACATCGCACATACCGGTATTGATGCTCACGGCCTGCAGCATGGACGAACAGCGCGCGCAGGGATACGACAGCGGCGCCGACGGCTATCTGTCCAAACCGTTCGACATCACCGTACTCAGGGCGCGGTGCCGCAACCTGATTCAGAACCGCAGACGCATCAAGGAGCTGTGGGCCACGCCGAAGCCCACCGACGTCACGCCGTCGGCCACCCCCGAGACCAGGCGCACACGACCCGATGTCGAGAACGAATTCTACGCACGGTTCGTGGAGATCGTCAACAAGGAAATGGAGAATCCCGAGCTCAGCGTGGACGGCATCGCCGCCCAACTCGGACTGGGCCGTTCGCAGTTCTACCGCAAGATCAAGGCCCTCACCAATTACTCGCCGGTGGAATTGGTGCGCGAACTGCGGCTGAAACGCAGCCGCGACCTGCTTATCTCCACCGACAAGTCCATAAGCGAGATCGGCTATATGGTCGGATTCTCCACACCGGCATACTTCACACGCTGCTTCCGCGATTATTTCAACGAAACGCCTTCCGAACTCAGGGAACGTCTCGGTTCAAAATCATAAAAATGTTGCATAGAATGTCATAAATGGTGCGATGACCGTTTTTTGACAGCATACGCAACATATTTGAAATGTCAGCCGCCACAAGGGTTCTAATTTTGCGGCATAAAACAACTGACAACGACATGAAAAATTCATTCCTGTTAACGCTGTTGCTGCTGTTGACGGCATTCGGCGTTCAAGCACAGAACATCACGGTGCACGGAACGGTGCTTTCCAAGACCGACGATGAGCCTTTGATCGGTGCTTCCGTATTATGTGTGGACAACAAGGCCGGAGCGGCCACCGACATCGACGGAAAGTTCGAAATCTCGGTACCTGAGGGCGCTACCTTGAAATTCTCTTACGTAGGCTACAACACTATCGAGATCAAAGCATCTCCTGAAATGAAGGTCTATCTGGCCGAGAATTCCGAGTTGCTTGACGAGGTGGTGGTAGTAGGTTACCAGACTGTACGCAAGGCTGACCTGACCGGTTCGGTATCGGTAGTTTCCACCAAATCGCTTGAAACATCGTTCGACACCGACCCGATGCGCGCACTGCAGGGCAAGGTTCCCGGCATGACAGTCACGGCCAACGGATCGCCCAGCGGCACAGGTTCGGTTCGCATCCGGGGTATCGGCTCGTTCAACGCCTCGCAGGACCCTCTGTTCGTGATTGACGGCGTGCCTACCACAGCCTCGCTGAATTCGCTCAACATGAACGATATCGAGAGCATGCAGGTGCTTAAGGACGCCGCTTCCGCCTCCATCTACGGTTCGCGTGCCGCCAACGGCGTGATCATCATCACTACCAAAAAGGGAAAAGCTTCGCAGAACGGCAAAGTCGACGTGACCTTCTCCACCAACCTGACGGCTCAGTACTATTCATCGCAGGCCACCATGAAACTGCTGGACACTCCCGGATATGCCACGGCCATGGCCCAGGCCGCAATGAACGACGGCATCGATCCTGTGGCCTACGCCTCAAGCTACGGCCTGAACCTGAACGCCGCCGACGGTTATCCCATCAGAGTCTACGATATCGCCAACAACCGATATGTGAACTATATGGTCAATGGCGCTTACGACGGATACATCAACGCCAAACGCACCATGGGCATGTCGAACACCAGATGGCTCGACGAGATATCCCGTACGGGATTCGCGCAGAGCTATGACGCATCGGCGTCATACGCGACCGACAAGGCAAATGTGCTCTTTTCGTTAGGTTACAAGCGCAACGACGGCATTCTTAAGTACACCGACTTCGAGAATATCTCGGCTCGAATCAATTCCACATTCCATATATCCCGCGTCGTTTCGGCAGGCGAGAATTTCACTCTGACACATACCAAGCAGGTTGACTGCCAGCCGATGGAGAACGCGCTGAAGATGCCCTCCATCGTTCCGGTGTTCGAAACTGACGGCACCACATACGGCGGACCCGTCGGCAGCATGGCCGACCGTCAGAACCCCCTGCGCGAGCTCGCCTTCAACCGTCACAACGCCCTGAATACATGGCGTCTGTTCGGCAACGCTTTCATCGACATCACCCCGATCAAGGGGCTGACCCTCCGCAGCAACTTCGGCCTTGACTATACATCCGCGTTCATCCACTCCTATAATTTCACTTTCCACAGCGACATCGTAAACAACGACACCAACTCCACTACACTTTCCCAGGCCAACGACCTGCAGTGGACATGGTCAAACACCGCCAACTACAATTTCACTGTCGCCAACGACCATACCTTCACCATCCTGGCCGGCATCGAGCTGTTCCGTCAGAACAGAATTGACTTCTCAGGCTATAACGAGGACTATGACATCGAGACGCCCGACTATATGTATCCCGATGCTTCGGTAGGCGTCGAAAAGTCCACCGGTAACAAATCGGCTTATTCGTTGGTTTCCTTCTTCGGCAAGGTCGACTACAACTGGCGCAACCTGCTGCTTGCTTCGTTCACCATCCGCCGCGACGGCTCGTCCCGATTCGGCCGTCACAACAAATACGGTACATTCCCCGCCGCCACACTCGGCTACCGAATCTCCGAAAACATCAACAAGTCGTGGCTGAACGATCTCAAGCTCCGTCTGTCGTGGGGCAAGACCGGTAACCAGGCCATCTCCAACACGGCCCGCTACGCCCTCTACATCGCCGATTACGGCAACGACCGCGTGACGTCGTCGGCTTACGACCTCCTGCTGCAGCAGAGCGGCATATTCCCCTCGGGCTACATCGCAAGCCAGACGGCCAACGACAACCTGAAGTGGGAAACCACCATCCAGTACAACGCCGGTATCGACTACAGTATGCTGAACGACCGCCTGTACGGCACAATCGACGCCTACATCAAGGACGTAAAGGACATGCTTATCACTCCCGCCTACCTTGGCGCAATGGGCGAAGGCGGCGCATCATGGCTCAACGGCCCCTCGCTCCGCAACTGGGGTATGGAATTCCTGATCGGGTGGCGCGACGAACTGAAGTGCGGATTCTCGTACAAGGCTGCCCTCAACTTCGACTTCTTCCGCAACCGCGTGACTTATCTGCCCAACACCACCACCGGCTCATACGCCCACACCACGACCGAGAATCTGGTACAGTCGCGCCAGCCGTACGGCTCGATTGTCGGATACGAGTTCGACGGTCTGTTCAAGACTCAGGAGGAAGTGCGGAACTCCGGCCAGGACAATGCCCGCCTCGGCGGCATGAAATACCGTGATCTCAACGGCGACGGCCGCATCACGCCCGACGACCAGACATGGATATTCAATCCTGTGCCCGACCTGTCGTTCGGACTCAATGTCGAGCTGGGATACAAAGGCTTCGACTTCCAGATGTTCTGGCAAGGCGTATTGGGTCAGGACGTTTACAACAATCAGAAGTTCCAGAACGACTTCTGGAGCGTTACCGACGCCGGCAGCAACAAGGGGCGTCGCGTATTGGACGCATGGCTGCCCGAAGTGAACGTCAACTCCACCATCCCCATGCTTACAACCGACAACAAGGGGGATGAGGGACGTACCTCCTCCTACTTCGTGGAGAACGGCTCGTACGCCAAGCTGCGCACACTGCAGATAGGCTATAATCTTCCCGCGAAAGTATTGGCTAAGCTGCGCATGACCAAGGCCCGCGTATACGTATCGGGCCAGAACCTGCTGACCATCAAGAGCAAGAGCCTGACATGCTCCGACCCGGAAAATGCCAACTGGGCATATCCTATCCCCACTTCATTCTCGTTCGGCCTCCAGCTCGCTTTCTAACTTCCTAAAATTCGAAAAATCATGAAATTTTCAAAATTATATATATTCTTCGCACTCGCATCTGTGCTTACGGCTTGTAACGATTTCATCGACGAGCCTCCTACGGGCGTCATCGACGGCGAACTGGCCTACTCGCAGCCCGACAAAATGGTGAATGCCGCGTACGCCTCGTTGGGAGACTGCTGGTTCAGCTATCCTTTCAACCTTTGGCCCTACGGCGACCTCGGCTCCGACGACTGCCTGAAAGGTGGCGGCGGCACGACCGATACAGGCTACCATCCCATGGAAATCTGGTCAACGTTGACCTCGACTCCCGGCGAACTTGACGAGCTGTGGTATCGCCTCTACTGCAACATCTCGCGCTGCAACCGTGCCCTCACCGCCCTTGACGAGTATGGTGTGGAGAAACTGGGCGAAAAGACAGCGGCACAACGCGAGGCCGAGGTTCATTTCCTGCGCGGACACAGCTACTTCAAACTGGTTACAATGTTCCGTCAGGTGCCCTGGATTGACAAGGCTGTGTTCGAACAGAGCTCGCATGAGCAAGTTCGCAACGATGAGTTCACATACGAGGAACTGATGGGCAAGGTGATTGAGGAATTCGAACAGGCTTACAACGGTCTGCCTCTTGAAGTGGAGGACGGCGGTGGACGTGCAAACAAAGTCGCTGCGGCTGCATATCTGGCCAAGTGCTACCTCACCCTTGCGTGGGGAGACGGTTACGAGGCCACCGACGGCGTCGGCTTCATCAACCGGGAGTATATGAAGAAAGTGGTGGAATATACCGAGGTTGTCAAAAACTCCCGATACGGTTATCTCGAGGACTTCGGCGACATATTCCTGCCCGAATACAAGAACAGCAAGGAATCCGTGTTTGCCGTTCAGACATCGCAGTACACCGAGGACCACACCCGTTTCGGACGCGCCAACTGGTCGAACACGCTGAACGGTTGTTGGGGAATGTGGTCGTGCGGTTGGGACTTCCACAAACCTTCGCAGAACCTGGTCAACGCCTACAAGACCAAAGACGGTCTGCCCATGTTCGATTCGTTCAACGACACGAACGACTATCCGGTAAACGGACAGCCCACAACTCAGAAATGGGATCCGCGCCTGTTCCACACCGTGGGTATGCCTACCTTCCCCTATAAGTACGAGGCTGAATACACCATGACAACCGAGAATTCACGTACTCCGAACACTTACGGGTATTACACTTCGCTTAAGGAAGTGCCGCAGCGCAGCGCCGGCGAGACCTTCGAAGGCTCATGGCAGGCTTTCGCAATGAACGACTATGTGTTCCGCTATACCGACGTGATGCTGATGCGTGCCGAGGCCCTGATTGAGTTGGGCCAACTTAATGAAGCCGCAACCATCATCAACGACATCCGGCAACGTGCCGCCAACTCGGTGGACAAGCATATCGCATACGCCAAGGACTTCTGTGAGATCTCGCTCTATCCCGCATCTTATTTCGCTGATAAGGAAACCGCCCGCAAATGCCTGCGCTGGGAACGCCGTCTTGAGATGGCCATGGAAAGCAGCCGCTACTTCGACCTGCGGCGCTGGGGCATCGCATCCACAGTGCTGAACGCTTATTTTGAGACGGAAAAGAACGCCTCCTACAATGGCACTAAGTTCGGGCAGTATTACGAGGACGCCCATTACACCCCGGGCAAGAACGAGTTCTACCCCATCCCCTACAATCAACTGTATTACGTTCCGGGGCTTTACGTTCAGAACAAGGGTTATAATTAATCAACTACCTGACACCCCCGACTGTAGTCGAGGTCTATACAGACTCAGGGCTGATTCCGCAGCGGAATCAGCCCTGATTATTCAATAAAACCTCAGTTCCTCTTACCGAAATAAGACCTCTTACCGAAAGCCTATAGTTTCCTGCCTATTTTCAGTTTGTCGCCGGCGAGATCCACCTCAAACAGCTGCGGTATGCGGATGTAATGCCCGTTTTCTTCCCGATGACTGTGCACCGACATCAGCCATCGTCCTGTCAGGTCCTTGAAAAGCATACCGTGGCCATGGTCGGGCGGCGTGACGGGATCCTGCTCCTGCACCCACGGCCCGTCGAGAGTACCGCTCTGAGAATATGCCACTCCCTGGGTATAGACGTTGTAGATCCAGCTGGTCCAGATCATGCCGAGACGTCCTGAACCTGTACGGAACAGCCACGGGCCGTCGGTCACCCTGTTGGGCTGCACCTTGCCGTCGATTCTTTCGCGGCTCCAAGGCGATGCGCTGGACTTAAACATCAGGCTGCCGTCGCCGATACTGCCGCTCAAATCATCTTTGAGCCGTATCTTCTCCATCGTGCCGTCCCAGTTGGATATCCACTCTCCGCAATATATCATATATGGCTTCCCGTCCGCATCAACCCAGAATGTGCCGTCAAGCGTGGGACGGTCAGCCGGAAGATAATCTTCGTCAGAAACCGGCCTGTAAGGTCCCCAGGGAACATCGCTTACCATTACATGGCTTGCGCGGCGCGGCATGTCCATCCCCTTGAACCTGCCGGTTATGATGTCGTTATTGGTGAACGTCGCGAAGCAATAATATTTCCCTTTGTATTCATGAAGTTCCGCCGCCCATATCTCGGGGTGTGATCCCATCCATGACGTAGTATCGGGCTGAATCAGGCTGTAAGGTCCCGTCCACGTGTCAAGGTTGTCGCTTACCCAGAGACGTCCGCGGGTTCCGGTCATATAATACATCTGCGTGTTCTCGTCGGCCAGTATGCACGGGTCGCTGAGCCGGATGGAATCGCGCGGATAATCTACATGAAAATCGGCCAACCGCCGCCCTTCCAGACTTTCATACGGTTCCCGGGCCGCTGCCATACAGCCCAACGCCATCAGGCCTGCCAGCATTATTCCTAATGTTTTATACATAACAAACAAAGTCAACTGTTTATAGTGGATTATAATGGATTTTCCCTATAAACGTTGCTTCGTCTGTATTTATTTTCAGCAATAGATGGTTGGAACTTCCGATTGTTCAATCTTTGTGGTGATGGCGCTTGCCGTGCTTCTTGTAGTATTTGTCGTGATGCTTGTAATACTTCTTCTGCTCCTTGTAGTATTTCTTCTGCTCCTTGCGCCACCGCTTGTATTGTTTTTTGTGGTGCTTGTGGTGCTTGTCGTAATGCTTGTAATACTTGGGATAGACATATCTGCAACTGTGATGGCTGTGGTGACGGCCGCAATAGCCGTATGTAGGAACGTCGTACAGCCTGAAGCCGTCGCTGGTCAGGACATAATGGATGTCTCCGTCGGAATCAAGGCCGAAATATCCGTTCTCGCCCACTACATACACTGCCGGACGCCCGGCATCGGCCAATGGGGCTATTATGGCGACAGACGCAATCATGAGGCAGATCAGCGTCGTTTGGATGGTATGTCTTCTCATGGTCTTACTGTATTGATTTACAATAAAACGCACCACCCCCTCCCTCGGTTCAGGACATATCGAGAAACAGCCTCTCCGAGGCAACGAATTCCGATAGGCTGATCAGCATACCATTAGTCCCGTGAACCTGATTCCTTTTAATTCCATTACATTATGAACTAAAGAAACTTGAATAAACTATTATTCCAGGTTGTGTAATTCCAATTTTTATCTTAAATTTGGAAACCAGGAATAAATACAGATGAATATGATTTACAGACGATGCGGAAGGAGCGGCATTGAGTTGCCGGTGATTTCATTGGGATTGTGGCACAATTTCGGCGATGTGGACGATTTCGACACGGCACGCGACATGCTGTTGACGGCATTTGACCGGGGAATCTGTCATTTCGATCTTGCCAACAACTACGGACCGTCGCCCGGCAGCGCGGAAAAGACTTTCGGCAAGGTTCTGAAAGATGACTTAGCCTCCCACCGCGACGAGCTGTTCATTTCGTCCAAGGCCGGCCATGATATGTGGCCGGGCGTATATGGAGGCAATTCATCGCGCAAGAACCTCATCGCATCCTGCGACGCCAGCCTTAAACGGACCGGTCTGGAATATTTCGACGTGTTCTATAGCCATCGCTATGACGGCGTTACTCCCATCGAGGAAACGATGCAGGCCCTGATAGACATAGTGCGCAGCGGAAAGGCCCTCTATGCCGGCATCTCCAAATATCCGCCCCGGGAACAGGAATATGCCTACCGTCTGCTTGCCGAGGCAAAGGTGCCATGTCTTGTAAGCCAATACCGTTATTCCATGTTCGACACGGCTGCAGCCGGCGAGAATTTCGGGTTAGCCGCAGCCAACGGAAGCGGCATCACGGTCTTCTCTCCACTGGCACAAGGTCTGCTGACCGACCGCTATCTTCATGGCATCCCGGCCGATAGCCGCGCCGCCAGAAGCACCGGTTTCCTCCAGCTGTCGCAGGTCACGGACGACAAGATTGCCAAGGCTCGCCGGTTAAATGAAATCGCAGCCCGTCGCGGTCAGACTCTGGCACAGATGGCTTTAGGCTGGATACTGACTGACGAGCGGGTCACTTCCGTAATCATCGGAGCATCATCGGTAAAGCAGCTTTCGGACAATCTCGGCGCAATCGACGGTCTCTCCTTCTCTGAGAAGGATCTGTCACAGATCCGCGCCGTTCTCACCGATTGACAACTGCCCGAGGTCTTAGCTATCAGTACAGGTGCAGATAGTGGCATTTCTCGCAAAATGCCGGTGGAGTTCCCTGTATCCATGCCGACCGGAATGCCTTGGCCTTTTTACTGTTTATCACTTCCATCAGCTTGTTGTCTCGCACGTTCCCGAATGACATCTCCTTCGAGAACGGTTTGGCGCAGCAGGGTGGGACCTCGCCGTCGTGGTTGATCTGGAAATGATTCCACACGAGGGCACATCCGGCTTTCCCCGGTTTTTCAGGAAGTTTCAATCCCGTAATTTCCATGTCGGGGAATTTGTCGGCATATTCCAGGGTCTTGGTCAACTCCGCACGGTAATCTTCCGACCTGAAGAGCCCGTAATATGGAATATCTATATCCGTGACACTTGCCAGATTGAAATATGTGAAATTGACATAGCCCACACCATGGTCGTGAGCGAACCTTATCACATTCCTCATCATGGTGTAGTTCTGTTTTGTGATCACCATATTCAGCATTATGTCCACATCAGCCTGCCGTGCCTTGGGCACCAGTGCCGCGATGTTGCGCTCCAGCAGCTTGAAGGAGCCTCCGTGCCGGATTCGCTCATAGCCCTCGCCTACGCCGTCAATCGATATCTGCACCGTGTTCAGGAACGGAAGCACAGGACTGATCCGTTCGATGAAATCCTCGAAGTTGGCATTGGTTGAAATAAAGATGATCATGCTTCGCTTGCGGGACTTTATGTATTCGGCAATCTCCTTAAGATTGGGGGCAAACAGTGTCTCGCCCATGCCTGTCAGTCCTATGGACTGAAGATATGGATATGCCGAATCAATGATATTCCTGGCCAGGGCAGTATCCATGTTTCCTATATCCATTCTCCTGCCATACCCGTATTCGCGGGGACATGTGATGCAATGCAGGTTGCACTTGTTGGTAAGTTCCAGCATCAAGGTGCTGGGATGTGGCATATCCGCGGCGGCATCGGTTTTGTAGCGTCCGCGCTTTAATTTATACAGATTGCCTGCGAACCTGAATAGATTCTTATCTACCCTGATTGTCTTTACAATCTTCTTTACCTGGCGCAGTTTCCTTTTCGTTATCATAATAAAACGGTTGGTCGTTGCAAAGTTACTAAATTTCCCTTACAATCCATTCACCTTTCTTGTTGGAACCCCGGCGGGAGAGAACGCCTTCATGCTTCAGTGTGCCGACTATCTTCTGCACGCCGATTCGCGACATACCGATTACCTGCGCCACTTCCTCCAGTGTCATCGTGGAGTTCATGGACAAGACACGCAGCACCTTGTCCCTGTTGGACTTAATTCCGACAAGGCTGTCCTGCAGGCCTTCATAAGAGTCGGCTTGTAAACTTTCCGGCTGTGGGACGTGCATCACGGTCGTTCCGTACATAGACGCCGCGTCGGGTTCCTGTACGACGCTGTATTCATGCACTTCAGGCAATGCGTATTCTTCGTCATACACCCCATACAGACGCCTCATCGCCGGGATGTCGGGCTGTCGTCCTTGGAATTCAAGGGTCAGCGTCGTGCGGTCGACGCCACCAGTGGTGGTCACCTCAAGCTTGGGCGCGCAGTGATACACGCTCTGCCACGTCTTGAAGATACCCTGCAAGCCACTGCCCGCGCGCTCGCCATATTCCACCATAGCCAGCATCTTCATCATCACGCCGTTGCGCGGGTCGGACGCGCTGTCCTGCAATGCCTCGTTCAGCGACACACGCATACTGCCGGGGTTGGCGAACCTGAACCCTTCGGGGCTTTTCTGCACCACCACACCGCGTCGTCCGTAGAAATCCGCGTTGGCCAGCATGTTGACCGTGGCCTCGCGCACGGTCTTGTGCAAGGGCGTGTCATCGTCTCGGAAGTTGCCCTTGAACATGAACGGCACCTTCAGGTCGGACTGCAGTTTCGGGATGACTTTGAGGATAAAGTCGAACACGTTGCCGCTCCAGTCGCCCGACTGCGAGGTGATGCGGTCGGTCCACCGGGCATACATCCCGTTGCTCCGGTTCTCCTGATAATCCAGAAAATAGTTGGGGAACACCGGCGTGATCTCGTACTCATAGCCGAACATAAGCAGTCCCGCCACCGTGGGATGGAACCGGCCGGTGTCCTTGTCCTCGCGCACGGCGCCGATCCTGCGCAGAAACATGGTGTCGTCCTCATGGTTCCACAGATGCTGCGAACGGATCTGCCTAAAGATGTTGCGGTATGCCTTTACGGTTTCGGGACAGAACACCGACACGTCCAGTCCGGTCAGCAGTCGGTTGTCGTCGGTCACCAGCGAGGAGTCGCGCATCATCAGTGCCACTTCTTCGAGCGAGCAGTGATAGTCGCCCTCGAAGTTGCGGCGGTATGTTCCGGTGCGTGGATCGGCGCCGACATACACCGGGCGCGATGTGCGTTCGGCTCTGGGCACATGGATCACGATCACGTCCTTTCCTTCGACTTGGTCCACATACGCCATACTGTCGGTCAGGATGTTGCTGCTGACTTTCTGGCGGTTGTTGACCATGTTCCAGAAATCCTTTATTGTCTTGTAGGCGTCAGGTAGGCCTTCAACCACGAGGCGTCCATGTCCTTTTTCGTTGACTCCGAGCACGATTACTCCGCCATCGGTGTTGGCGAAAGCGGAATACGTCTCCCACAGAGAACTTGGCACGCCGCCGCGGCCGGACTTGACTTCCAGTCCGCCGTTTTCCTTATATGTCGTCAGTCTTTCAAGACTAAAGGATTCCGTCGTCTTCATATCTTGTTATAATATCTCTGTTATTATATCTTCAATATATATTATAACGTCTTTGTTGTATCTTTTATTGTTTACTTTATCCTTTTTATATATTTTATTATATATTTTTACCGTTTTATTATATGCTTTATTATATATTATTATATCCTTTCCTTCACGCTATGCAATTACTAATGATTACCAATATCTAATTACTAATTGATTATGAAGGAGTCAGATTATTCCCATCATCCGCATGATAGGACCGGCAAGTATTGCCGTCAGTATTCCGTTGATGATTATGCCGAGGGTGGCGAAAGCGCCGTATTGCTCACCGAATTCCGCCATGCGCGAAGTGCCGATCACATGTGCGGCCGTACCCATGCTTATACTTTTGGCAAACGGATTGACCACATGTCCGTAGGAAAGGACTTTGAGTCCAAGTATTGCGCCGGTCAGGCCCACGCACACCACAATGGCTGCCGTCAGCGAGGGAATCCCTCCCAATTGCGATGAGATGTCAATGGCAATCGGCGCTGTAACCGACTTGGGAGCCAGGGATATTATTATCTCCTTGCTTGCCCCAAGGGCTTTGGCGATGGCCACCACCGACACGATTCCTGCGACGCATCCGGCAAATTCCGATATCAATATCGGCATGAGCTGCTGGCGTATTGTGCGCAACTGCGTGTATAGCGGGACGCCGAGAGCCACGATGGCAGGACGCAACCAGAATTCTATCATGTGGCCGCTTTGGCTGTATGTCTCGTAACTGATGCCCGTCAGTCTAAGAAAGAGTATCAGCACTGCAATCGTGATAAGCACGGGGTTCAGGATTACGAGTCCCGTGAGAGTCTGTAGTTTTCTGGCTCCGAGAAATGTCAGAAACGTGATTGCGATAAGGGAAACGTTACTTTCCAGGAATTCCATGATGTCAGTGTTTAGATCTGAATTTACATTTGTGTGAGTTGACAAACTGGTGCACCCATCCGGTGACTATAAGCACAATGGCGATGCTGAGCAACGTGGCCGTAACGATAGGAAACCATTGCGCGGAGATTATGTCGAAATAGAGCATTATCGCCACACCCGGCGGCACAAAGAAGAAACCCATGTTTGACACGAGGAATTGACTGATGCCTTTTACAGACTCAATGTTGACCACCTTCTTCTGAAGCAGGGTGGTCAGCAGCAACATGCCGATAATGCTTCCGGGAACCGGGATTGCGAAAATCCAGGCGATGAATTCTCCCGCGGCAAGGCATGCGAAAATAATCGAACACTGTTTAACCATAGTATTATTAACCTTAATCACTATTAACCTTAATCCGGCCGCAAAGTTACAACTTTTTTCTTGGACCACGTCTATGTTCTGTAGATTCGACTAAGAGTGTGCGGACTACCGGGGACTCGGGCAGGTGCAGATAAGTGGGCTTGTAGTCGCCGGCAGATACTATTATCTTCTCGAAGACGATGGCGGGGTCGTGCGGCGTGAGGGTCAGCAGCGCGAAGCCGTCGGAGGTGTATGTGACGGGCAGTTTTATCTGCTTTTCGATAACCCGGCGCGCCACAGTGGGATAGAATACGGTGTAGATGTTCTCGGGCCGCTCGTTAAGGTCGTGATTTATGTTTACCGTCACCGACGGGGTGCCGTCAAAGCCTGTGCTGAAGCAATGTCCGGCGGGATTGCTGAACGCCAGCGTGGATTTCAATACGAATCGCACCGTCACCGAATCGGCTCTTTCCGGGAATCTGATTCGGTATGTGAGGGATGCGTCTTGTGGCTTGACGGTATATGGAGTGAGGGCGACGCCGCTTAACGTGCGTCCCATGTCGGGATATACCGTCCATTGTATTCCTTCGGGCGCCTGGGCGCTATAAAAATGCTCGGCCTCGATCACGGCTGTTTTCCCGTCGGCGTTGACAGTATATCCTCCGGCATTGCGGTCGCCGGCATTGACTGTAACCACCTCCGGCATAGTATCGTGCCTGAAGTCATCGTTCCATGACGTGTAGCCGATGTGTTTCTGGCTCATCATGCCGTTCCACTTGCCCCCTGACATCGTCTTGTTGTAATAGCGGCACAACTCGGCATCCCGGTTGAAACAGCGTTCCACCCTCCCGGCCCAGTCGTTGGACGCCGGGTCGTTGTTATTGGCAAGGCTATGGTTCATGGCCTGCGCGTAATACATCTCGTAAAGGTTGCCGAAAGCCTGGACAGGGAACAGTATCAGCTGCTGATAGGCGTCGCGATACTGTTCGGGCAGCGCGACATATTGTCGCAACGCCTCGGCTTCAAGTCGCGCCCATCGGTCTGAAATCATGCGCCACTCGCCCGACTCAAGGTCGTACGTATCCTTGTCCAGCATTTCGGGCGTGACCAGTCCGGCTAACTTGCAATATACGTTCAATATACGGGCCGCTTCTTCGCCATTATCCGCTCCGAACGCCGACGTGCAGTATTTCCTGATGTGCTCAAACAGTGTGTTCTGGTCGTAACGATGCGGATTCCACGCCATGTCCATAAATAGGGTGATGGGATATTCCATCGGCTTGAGGTCGCCGACGTTCAGAATCCACAGCTTGTCGACACCGTAGTCGTAGGTCAAGGCAAGCTGTTCCCACATCCCCTGTATCGGCGTCACGTTAAGCCACTTGGTGTTGCGGGGCGCACCGACGTAATCCACATGATAATACATACCCCAGCCGCCGGGATGCTTACGCTCCTGCTCATTAGGAAGTCGGCGCACATTGCCCCAGTTGTCGTCGCAAAGCAACATTATCACGTCGTCGGGTACCTTCATGCCGGCGTCATAATAATCAAGCACCTCCTTGTACAACGCCCACAGCTGTGGCGTTTCCTTGGCCGGACGACCTGTTTCCTGCGCTATGATGTCGCGCTGGTTCCTGATGATGCGCTCCATCAGTTTCACGTTGGTGCCCTCCTCCATAGCCTCGTCGCCGTCGCCGCGCATACCGATGGTCACGATGTCCTCAGTGCCTTTCATGCGCCTTACGCCCTGCCGGAAGAAGTCGTCTATCACCGCCTGGTTGGTTGAATAATTCCACGCGCCGTATTTCTGTCGGTTGCGCGCCCATTCCTGATGGTTGCGTGCCATAGGCTCGTGGTGCGACGTACCCATTATGACGCCCATCCGGTCGGCCGTGGCGCTGTTCCGGTCGTCGTCGGCATAGAACGCCCAACTCCACATGGCCGGCCACATAAAATTACCGCGCAAACGCAATATCAGTTCGAATACGTCGGCATAAAACCGATGGTCGCCATAGTCCGTGCCATAATGGTTTTTCACCCAGCTTGTCAGGCTGGGGGCCTCGTCGTTAAGGAATATACCGCGATATGCCACGGCCGGTTCGCCGTCGGTGTAGGAGCCTGGCTTAAAACAGGCTGTGGAATTATGCTCAACCGGCACGTCGGCCCACCAGTACCACGGCGACACCCCGAGCTGCTCCGACAGTTCGTAGATGCCGTATACGGTACCACGCCGGTCGCTGCCGACAATCACCACCGCGCTGTCCACATTCTCGCACGGGCGTTTCACCGACGTTATGATGAACTTCTCCCGCTTCCCCACTATGTCCTTCCCGGCGATGGTCTTATTCTTTATCAGCCGGTCTGCCACAGGCGAACCCACAGTAGTGACAATGATGCCGGTCGAGCTGTCCGCATTTCGACTTATCCTCGCCCTTTCGCCACAAACGGCCTGAAAATCCTTCGACAGATTCCCGGCTGCGATAATAGCCGCCGAATCCACTTTCTGATCTATATAGACAGCGGCAGGTTTCCCATTCTCGATCAGCGGATAATAACCCTTCCGGGCATCAAACGATATAAACTTCTCGGCTCCCGAAGCGGCGGCCGCCACCATCATAGCCGAGATCAATAAGCCTGTCTTCAACTTGAGCATACGTAGTTCGTGAGTATGTTTCATGATTATCGGATCATCCCAATTCGGAACCCCCTCACTAACAACAACGTGACATCCTCCGTTATCGTATCCAGACAGTGAGTGACAGTTCAGGCAAACCTTATGAGTTTATATAGTTTCTCAAAATTATTCTTGCCTTATCGAAAATTAGTAGTAAATTTGTATTTGTAAGAGCCATTATCCCTATGAATATCCTACCATTCCAGACCATAAAAGAGAAAATCATAACAATAAACGATCTGCCTGTAATTCTTGACTTCGATGTTGCTGAATTATATGGAGTCCAGACAAAAGAAGTCAATCAAGCAGTTAAGAATAATCCAAACAAGTTTCCCGATGGATATGTCTTTAAACTTGATGATAAGCAGGTTACCGATTTGCGGTCAAAAAATTTGACCGCAAACAGTAAAAGTAGAGTAGCTCCTAAAGCATTTACAGAAAAAGGGTTGTATATGCTCGCAACCATATTGAAAGGAGAAGTCGCTACCGACACCACCATATCAATAATAGAAGCATTCGCTAAACTTCGTGAACTTTCTCGTACGATTGGTGAGCTTTCGGCAAATCCCGGACAATATGAACAACGCTCGCTAATGCAGAAAAGCGGCGAAATAATGGCAGATCTCTTTGGCGAAGATATGCAGACCAACGAAACTGAAACCGAGATTGAACTGAATTTCGCAGTTCTAAAGCTCAAACATACAATCAAGCGCAAGGGTAAATAACTTGTCGTTGCTATGGTTTAGATAGTTCGCGGAGGGACGCCTTCGCGGGTGATCTTGACAGGTGCGATGGTGCCGTCGGCGTTAAACTTCAGGCGGTCGATGCAGGTGTGACGGTGGTCGCGTCCGTCATCGCCCAACGGACGGCGGTGATACACGATATAGTATTCATCCTGTCCGGGAATCTGAATTACCGAATGATGTCCGGCACTTGTAGCCACTTCCGGGTCGGAACAAAGTATCTTTCCGACACGCTCAAAAGGTCCGTACGGGCTGTCGGACATAGAGTAGGCTACGGAATAATCCGGGCCTCCCCACCCTCCTTCGCTCCACATGAAATAATACTTTCCGTTGCGTTTCAGCATGAACGGGCCTTCGGTATAACCTTGGGGTGTGACTTCGCGGTAGTAGCTTCCGTCCTTCCAGGGCTGCAGGGCCGTGAAGTCGTCGTTGAGGCGCACCATATTGCAGTGTCCCCAACCTCCATAATACATATACCATTCTCCGTCGTCGTCCTTAAACACATACTGGTCGATAGGCTGTGCACCATTCACTATCTCGTTGATGAGCGGACGGCCGAGAAGGTCACGGAACGGCCCCTCGGGACGTTCCGCCACAGCTACTCCAATGCCTCCGATTTCTCCCTCATGCACATCGTTGGCCGAGAAAAACAGATAGTATTTACCGTTGTTTTCAACGATTGCGGGCGCCCACATACACTTGTGCGCCCATTTCACCCTATCAGTGTCGATTATGGCATGATGGCGTTCCCAGTTGACAAGGTCTTTCGATGAAAAACAATCGATGAAAGTCTGTCGCTCGTAGAGGTCGCTCCATGTAGGATAAATCCAATAAGTATCACCGAAAACAACACCCTCCGGATCGGCATACCAACCTTCGAATACCGGATTTTTAGCCTGCAACGTGGCCGAAAGCGTGAGTAGTCCTAATAATATCGCAATTCTCATGTTTTTTCGTCTATATTAGTTGTTGTTCAGGTCCAGCGACACCCTTACCACAACCGGGAAATGGTCGGAAGGTGTGCGGGCCACGTAGCGGCTCACCTCTATCTCCTCGGGTGCGTCATTGGCGTTTACCCGCTTGCTGTTCTCCGGTGTACGGTAGGTGTCGGTCAATACTCCGTACTTAAGCACCTTGACACCGGGCGTGACGAACACATGGTCGATGCGGCTGTCGGTGTAATTATCGGTCTTATAGCTGTTGAACGTGCCGTTCAGGGCGTACCGGAGCTGAGCCACTTCGTACGAATCCAGCAGGTCGCCGCCTGCGGTGATGGTACGGTACGACGGGCTGGTCTGGTCCACGTTGAAGTCGCCGGTCACGAATGCCGGACAGCCCCGACCGAAGCCGTCGATGCGGCTGCGCACCAGCTTGGCGCCCTCCACACGGGCCTGCTTGCCGACATGGTCCATGTGCAGGTTGAACATCACGAACTCCCGGCCGCTTTCCTTATGACGGAACTTTCCCCACGAGCATATCCTCGGGCAGACGGCGTCCCAGCCAAGGCCCGGCTTGTCGGGCGTCTCCGAGATCCAGAAATCGCCGTGATCCAGCAACTTGAACTTTTGTGTATTATAGAATATGGCCGAATGCTCGCCGGCATCTTTGCCGTCCTCGCGTCCCGCGCCGATGTAATCGTACCCCGGCAGCAGGGCCTTAAGTTCATCCAGCTGGGTCTTGAACCCCTCCTGTGTGCCGAAGATGTCGAACTCATGATACCTGATCAGTTGTCCCAACACCGGGCATCTGCGTCCCCATCCGTTGCCGGCCTTCGTGTCGCCGTCGTTCAGCTGCCGCAGGTTATAGCTCGCCACGTTGAACTCTGTCTTTTCAACAGCAGACATGGTGCTGCCTGAACCCGACAGCACCATGACAACCATAACCAATCCAAAAAATATTCCTAACTTTTTCATCATGTAGAATCTGTGTTATTCCGACTTGCTCATATACTGTTGAGCAGGTCGATTTTACCCTCGTTCACCAGCTTCAGCACCAGTTCGCCGAACAGAGTGTTCTGCCATGCGAACCATGCGCGGGTGAAGTCGGACGGATCATCCTTATGGAAGGATTCGTGAATGAAACCGGTGCCTGCCTCGGTGTCCATCACGCTCTTAAGGCACTGCGCCACCTCGGCGTCGTCGGTGCTTGTGAAAGCCTTCATCATCAGGCTCATGGGCCAGATATAGTCGTAACCCACATGCGGGCCGCCTATGCCTTCGCCGGCTTTCCCCTTGAAGAAATAGGGATTGCTGTCGCTCCAGATGAAGCGGCGGGTGTTCTGATATATCGGGTCGTTTACGTCCACATCACTCAGATAAGGCATTGACATCAGGCTGGGCGCATTGGAATCGTCCATCAGAAAATGGTTGCCGAACCCGTCGCACTCAAAGGCATATATCTTGCCGTAGACAGGATGATTGTACACGGCATGTTTCTGCAACGCGTCCTCCACCTCGGAGGCCAGTGCGCGACACTCGGCGCTCCTGCGCGCGTCATGGTTCACCGTATCCAGAATCTCGGCCGCCTTGCGCAGTATGGACACCGCGAAGAAATTGGAGGGCACCAGGAACTGCAGGGTCGTGGCGTCGTCCGACGGACGGAAGCTCGACGCGATCAGTCCGCACGGTTTCACCGGCGTTCCCATTCCGTTGTTGCTCAGCGTGTCGAAAGCCCGCTCCGTCTTACGCATGAATTTGTATTTGCCATGGCCGTCGCGGCGCTGCTGCTCGCGGAAGGTGGTCAGAATGTTGTCCACGGCCTGGATCCACGTCTGGTCAAACACGGACGCATCGCCCGTCACTTTCCAGTACTCGTAAGCCAGACGCACCGGATAACACAGCGAGTCGATTTCCCATTTACGCTCGTGCACCTCCGGCAGCATGTCGGTCACATCCGACTGCCATTCGCCACCGGTGGGTCCGTCGTTGAAGGCATTGGCGTACGGGTCGATGTTGATGCACATCAGCTGACGGCGTATCACTCCCTCCAGCATCTTGCGCAACTGCGGGTCGGAATTGGCCAGCTGCACATACGGCCACACCTGCGCTCCGGAGTCGCGGAGCCACATGGCGTGGATGTCGCCCGTATATACGAAGGTGTCGGGCTTGCCGTCCTCGCCTGTCCTGTAATGCACGGTGGTGTCGATGGTGTTCGGAAAACAATTCTCGAACATCCATGCCAGTTTGGGATTCGTCAGCAGGGATTTCACCCTTTTTATCTCCCGCTCCACGGCATCGGAGTGGAACAGACGCTCCTTCTTCGCGGGCCGCTGACACTTATATGCGGCGCGGTCCACCCGGCTGACCTTGACATTGTCCGGCTGGCAGATGCACGTCTCCGACGAATACGCCGGAATTGCCGTCGACAGAGCCAACGCCCCTGTTAATGTGATTATAATTCTGTTCATGATATCTGGTTCGTTTATCTGGTGGCAAAGTTACATGTATTCCTATATTAATCTGTATGCCTAAACGACAAGAATGTCGTTATCCCTGAATACATGCGACACCATACAAAAATGTCACAAACGGAAACAAAACCGGATTACGCCTCTTTCTTCGCTTCCACCAGCGAATTATCGCAACATTTGTTGCGGTTGCGGTAATCCTTGGGCGTGGTGTGGAAGCGCTTGTCGAATTCCTTATAGAAATGTGACCGATTTGTAAAACCGCTGCGGTAAATGATTTCCTGAACGGTATAGGATGTTGTCTGCAGCAGTTTCGCGGCGTAACTTATGCGGTGGTTCTTGATGAAATCGTTCGGGGGCAGCCATCCCATTTCCTTGAACTTGCGGTACAGGTTCCGGACACTGATCTTCATGTGTGCGGCCAGATGGTCGGGCGACAGCTCGCTGTCCTCGATGTGCGCGTCGATGAATTCGGTGATCTTGTCCAGATAATCCTTGTCCTCGCGGTGTATCAGCTTGCCGTTGTTGAACTCGAACGCGCTGGCCGAGGTGTTGTAATATTCCTTCAGCCGGATCTTGTTCTCAAGCAGACGTTTGGCCACGGCGCGCAGATAGTTCAGGCTGAACGGCTTTCCTATATAGGCGTCGGCGCCGGCCTCGATGCCCTCCACGCGCTCGGCATTGCTGGTCTTGGCCGACAGCAGAATAAGCGGAATGTGCATGGTGTGTCTGTTGCACTTCACCCGGCGCGTGAATTCCAGTCCGTTCATGCCGGGCATCATGATGTCGCTTATAATCAGGTCCGGCGACAGCTGCGTGATGCAGTCCAGTCCCTCCTGGGCATTGCCGGCCACCACCACGTCGTAATCGGCCAAAGTGTCGCGTATCATGGTGAGTATCTCGGGATTGTCGTCTATCACCAATACCTTGCCCAGGTTCTCCTTGAGTTTGGCTGCCGAGGCCACCGGTTTGGCGGTATCCACCGAAATCTCCGGGAGCTTCACTCGCTGCGGCGCTTCCTTCACGCTCGCGGCATCCCCGTCGACGTTGACCTCAAGCTGCGGCAACGTCACGACGAACTCGGCGTACACCCCTACCTCGCTTTCGATCTCGATGCGTCCCTGCAGCAGTTCGGTCATGCTGTGACAGATGGCCATGCCGAGTCCGTTGCGGTGCGATATTCCCTTCACGGCGTTTTCCTCAACATTGTCCAGCACGCTGTAGCGGTTGAAGATACGCTCGCGGTCCTCGGGAAGGATTCCTTTGCCGGTATTATAGACGCTGAGCCTCAGTTTACCGTCCACTACCCGAAGCCCCACCTTGATGGTGCCGCCCGGGCTGGTATATTTGAATGCATTGGATATCAGATTGGTCACTATCTTGCGCAGACAGCTGAAATCCGTGTTCCACTGTATGTCGCGATCCACCTCGCTCACGAAATCGATGCTGTTGCGGTCCGACAGTTCCGAGAACGAGCCTATTATGTCGGAACACAGGTCGCTGACGGCCACGCTGCGGATCTTCAGACGCTTGTTGCCCGTCTCCATCCTTCGGAAATCTATCAGTTCCTGTATCAGACTGTTAAGACGTTCGGCATTGTTGCGTATCAGTCCCACGTACTTGCTGATATAGTCGTCGGTGCCGGGATACGTCTGTATGCGTTCGCAGGGGCCGTATATCAGCGTCAGGGGCGTGCAGAACTCGTGCGTGATGTTGGTGAAGAACCGCAGCTTCTCCTCGTACAGGTTCTCGCGGTGCTGCTGCTCCATGCGGTCCATCTCGCGGGTCTGACGTTCACGCTGGCGCCTCAGATACAGATAGATTGCGCCTGCGACGGCTGCGGCCAACAACAGGAAATAGAAAGTCTTGGCCCACCAGCTGAGATACCAGGGCGCCAGCACCACGATGTTCAGCACGTATGGCTTGCTCTCCACGCCCGTGGCGCGGTTCAGGTACTTCACACTGAGTTTGTAGCTGCCGTATTTCATCTCGTTGAACGAGATCACCGGCGACGGGCCGTTGTTGATCCAGTCCTTGCCGTTCAGCGTGTAATAGTATGTATAGTTGTCGGCGTTGATGAAATCGGGGGCGGCGAAAGTCAGCGAGAAATGGTTCTGCTTCGGTCCGAATTCCAGCCTGTCGGTTCCTCCCGACAGATACAGATGTTCCGACATTCCGGTCTCGACGCCACCTATATTGACTTTCTGCAACCTCAAGGCCGGCATATAGGGTTCGATGGCCTTGTAGTCTTCGTTCTTGTTGATTATCACCAGACCGTTGATACCGCCGAACATCATGGTGCTCCCCGTGTATGCGCTTGCTCCGTCACTGAATTCGGTCACGTTGATGCCGTAATTGCCGGCGTATGTCTGAGTCTCCTCGTTCTCCGGATTGAAGCTGACTATGCCGTTGTTGGTCGAAATCCATATCTTACCGTCCGGCATGCTCATTATTTCATGTATGGTATTGTTCGGAAATCCGAATTGACGTCCCGCGAAATGTTTTTCCGAATCCGGCGTACGTTTTATCAATCCTTTGCCGGTACCGACCCACAAGGCGTTTCTGTCGGCCACGGCATCGAACACGTCACGCACGCCGTTGGTGTCATACCTGTTTTTCAAAGGGATGGAAGTCATTTTGCCATTGCTGTACCTGAACACGCCTTTCCCCCGGTTGCTGAAATACAGGTTGCCCGATGCATCGTGCGTTATGGAGAAGAACTGATTGGACGATACGGCTCCGTTGTCGAGTATGTATTTCTTCACGTCCGTCAGCACGGGATTATCCGGCGTTCCCTTGATTGCCGCCTTAATGACCCCGAGTCCCAGCGTACACATCCACAATGTGTCTCCTACCTCCTCTACCTGATGGACATAGCGTATGTCTTTAACCGATTCCACCCTGTTTATACGGTCGGTCACGTAACTGTAATAGTTCAGGCCCTCTTCGGTAGCTATCCACAACACCGGTCTTGAACTCCGGCCGAACCCGAACACCGAATTGTGCAGCAGAGGGGAATTGGACGATGTGTACAGCGACCCCGTGCGGAGGCTGGCCTCGGGCCGTCCTTCATCGAAATTGTTGATTCTGAGCAATCCGTCACCCTTTGTCCCGAGCCATAATGTATTCCGGCTGTCAAGGAATATAGCGCGGATCGGATGGGTTATACTGTTGCCGAACGAATTGAAATCGTATGAACGGATTCCGTACGCATCCTCCCAGCATGTGTAGAGTCCCTGACAGTCGGACCCGATCCACACCACATCCTGTCTGGAAGATGTCTCCAGACAGAACACTCCGACCTTGAGACCCATGTCGGCAATAACAGGGCTTGACGGGTTCGAGGCATCCACCTGTATCACGCCATCCGTGCTGAAAGACACAAGAAACAATCCGTTATGATTGCGGGCTATATCCGAAACACGGCCGCGCCGGCGCACCTCCGCCGAAATGTCCGCCAGCCGCTCACGGCTCCCGTTTTTACGCACGCGGCATATCCAGCCGTCGCCATCTATCAGATATATCTCATTTCCGATGTTGTTGGCGAACAGAATCGGCTGTCTGTCCACAACATCCATCCTTATGTTTTCAGTCCCTTCGGCAGACTTAGGCAAAGTCGCCACCCTGATGCCGTTGCGGGTAAATACCCACATCCTATTGTCAATTATGTCTAAATGCAGCACATCCTTGAATGGCACATCCAGTTTGCTTGCCTTTTCAAACCCTGATTCCGGATCTCCCGTATAGCGGTACCGGCTGGAGTCCTCGCCCAATACATACAATAGACCGTCCTTGCTCACTGCAATCTTTTCCTGACCGCCGAACTGAGGGAAAGTCGTGACCCGGCCGGTTCGTGTATCAACCAGGTCCAGGCCATAATTGCTCAGCACCCACATCCTGCCGTTGCCTCCATTATACACGCCCTCGATTATATTGCCCGACAATGCCTGGCCCGGAAATATCTGACTGAATGGATTGACCGACCGGCCGTCGGCGATGTTGACGCCATCGCATGTGCCTATCCACAGATAGCCGTCGTCATCCTGCGCAATGGAGAGAATCGCGCTGTTCGACAGACCGTCCCGGTTCAACGTCTGACGCATGTTGTATGAGTATGCCGCCAATGCTTCAAACAGCATCGCGACCGTAAGTATGATTCGAAATCCGATTTTCATGATATCAGTTGAATTAGGCTCGTGCTCTTATTCAACGCAAAATTAATTATCATTTTTGAAATATACAAAATATTTCCCCTCTCCAAAGGCATATCAGGCATATAACAGCGTGACAAATTTGTATCGGATATTGCCAAAATTGTATTGGCCCGTCTCCGGGATAAATATGGCGCGGTCTGTTACAGGTCCGCGTAAAATTCCTTATAACTTTGTGGCGTGACTCATCACAACGCTTAGTCACGATACTTAGTCACAATGCTCTGAATCAAATTCCATCAATAACTCAGATACAATGAACTTCAAACCTATTATTCTTGCAGCCGCGATACTGACGGGTGCATCCTCAGCCTGGTCGGCGTTCCGTGCGCCTGCGGTTCCGCTTGTGACGGTAGACCCCTACACCAGCTGCTGGTCCATGTCCGACAATCTGTACGATGACGTGACACGTCACTGGACCGGCACACAGTTCCCCCTGATCGGCGTAATCAACGTGGACGGCACCGACTATCGCTTCATGGGCAAGGAAGTGCCGAACCTGTCGATGCTGGTGCCCACCGCCGACGGCGAGGCATGGACCGGACGCTACACCACCTCGAAGCCCGCCGCCGACTGGTATGAACCCGGTTTCGACGCATCGGCCTGGAAAAGCGACAAGGGCGCATTCGGTTCCGTACCCCAGGAGCATCTGGCCAACACCCTGTGGAACACGGAGGAAATCTGGGTACGCCGCGACGTGAACGTTCCCTCGGGCATCGGCAACAAGCCCGTTTACCTCAACTACTCGCACGACGACGATGTGATAATATACATCAACGGCATCAAGGTGGTGGACACCGGCAACCAGTGCCACAAGGGAGTGCGCCTCCTGCTCGAGGGCGAGGCCCGCAAGTCGCTGCGTCCCGGCAAGAACCTGATTGCAGCATGGTGCCGCGACCGCGGCGGACTGGCGTTCCTGGACTTCGGCCTGGAAATCGAGGAGAACCCCTCCACCACGTTCAACAAGACAGCCGTGCAGACCGCATGCCAGGTGCTGCCCATGAACACCGTATACGACTTCAAATGCGGCGGCGTGGACCTGAAGCTTACATTCACCGCGCCTATGTTCATGGACAACCTCGACCTGTTGAGCCGCCCCGTGAACTATATCACATACAACGTGGCAAGCAACGACGGCAAGAGCCATAACGTGCGCCTGTATTTCGAGGCAGGCCGCGAATGGGCCATCGACAATATCGCCCAGAACACCACCTCCGGCCTGGTGAACGAGGGTGGCATCAAGTGCGCCACAATCTCGAGCGTCGACCAGAAAGTGCTTGGCAAGAGCGGCGACGGCGTGCGCATCGACTGGGGTACGTTCTACCTTGCTTCCGTCGAGTCGAACGCAACGCCCTGGAACGCACTGTCCAAGACCTCGCGCAAGGCGTTCAGCAACGGCAAGAAACCCGGCAAACCCGTTTCGGGCCACGAGGTGGGAATGACCGTGAACATGGGCAAGACACAGAAGGCATCGGGCTACCTGATGGTGGGATACGACGATCAGTATTCCATCCAGTACTTCGGCACCAACCTGCGTCCCTACTGGAACCGCAACAACGACTCAGACATCATGAAGCAGCTGCGTCTGGCCGCCGACGAATATTCGTCGCTGATGGCCCGCACCACCAAATTCGACAAGGACCTGATTAACGAGGCCACGGCCGCCGGAGGCAGCGAGTACGCCGACCTCTGCGCCCTGGCTTACCGTCAGGCCATCGCGGCTCACAAGCTCGTGGAGACGCCCGAAGGTGAGATAGACTGGTTCTCGAAGGAAAACTTCAGCAACGGCTCCATCGGAACGGTGGACATCACATATCCCTCCGCTCCTATGTTCCTGGTATATAACCCCGAACTCGTAAAGGGTATGATGAACCACATCTTCTACTACTCGGAGAGCGGCAAGTGGACCAAACCCTTCGCTGCACACGACGTCGGCACCTACCCGCTGGCCAACGGCCAGACCTACGGCGGCGACATGCCTGTGGAGGAATCGGGCAACATGCTGATTCTGTGCGCCGCCCTGGCCAAGGTCGAGGGCAACGCCGACTATGCCGCCAAGCATTGGAACGTGCTGTCGACATGGGTCAAGTATCTGGCTCAGTATGGTCTGGATCCCGAGAACCAGCTCTGTACCGACGACTTCGCCGGCCACTTCGCTCATAACGCTAACCTCTCCATCAAGGCCATCCTGGCCGTGGCATCCTACGCACAGTTGGCAGACATGCTCGGCAAGAAGAACATTGCCACGGAATACTTCGACAAAGCCCGCGCCATGGCTGCCGAATGGGAGAAGATGGCCGACGACGGCGACCACTACCGCCTCACATTCGACAAGGCCGGAACCTGGAGCCAGAAGTACAATCTTGTATGGGACAAGCTCCTGGGTCTGAGCATCTTCCCCGACAAGATCATGGAGAAGGAAATACCCTACTACCTGAAGAAGCAGAACAAGTACGGACTCCCGCTGGACAACCGCGAGACATACACCAAGACCGACTGGATAATGTGGACAGCCACTATGGCTCCCGACAAGGCTACGTTCCAGAAGTTCATCGCGCCCATACACCGGTTCATGAACGACACGCGCCACCGCGTGCCCATGAGCGACTGGGTTTACACCGACCGTGCCGACCAGCGCGGATTCCAGGCCCGTTCGGTAGTAGGCGGTTATTACATCAAGATGCTGGAGAACCGATTGAAAAAACATTAACAATTAACACTTCCGACAGATGGGAATCAGACTTCCCATCTGCATCGCATTGGCATTGGCGGGCACCATTCAAGTGTCCGCCAATGTTACAGATATGCGTTGCGAATACCGCCTGGATCACTATATACCGGCTTTTTTCTACCCTTGCGTTCTATCCACCCGGCTTTTTTGTTGGAGACAATCTTTTTCGTACCATTTTCCGTAAGTCCTGATTTTCTTAATTATTGATTTTCATTTTAGAATATGTTTCTTTTATAGTGTCCGTAGCGAATTTTTCGCTGAATTTTGCACATTCAGAAGTAACTTCATCTGATAATGACCAAGTAATTAACTCAGAAACATTTCGCTTAGCCGTATGGAACAGGTTACAAATCATGCTTAAAACCAGATAGTTTCCGACATTCATGCCATAATCGAACAGTCGCGGCTTCAAGTCGCGGCCACGGTCAACGCCGGCATGACCCTGATGTACTGGCATATTGGCGAACGCATCAACCGCGAGGTGCTTGGCGGTGAACGTGCCACCTATGGCAAGCAGATTGTAGAGAGCCTTTCGCGACAGCTCACCAAAGAATATGGCGGCAGTCAGTTTTCTGTAAAGAATCTAAATAGAATGCGCCTCTTTGCAGAGCGTTTCCCGGATTTATCAATTTGGACACCACTGGTGTCCAAATTGTCCTGGTCTCATTTCCTGCAGGTTATCCCTATCGAAGATGATCTCAAGCGTCAGTTCTATCTTACGATGGCAGCAGATCAGAGGTGGTCAAAACGCACCCTGAAAGCCAAGATTGACAGTATGCTTTACGAGCGTACGGCCATTGCCAAACAACCGGATGAAGTAATAGTTCATGACCTTGAATTGCTACGCGATGAACGCCGGATGTCGGCAGACCTCGCTTTCCGGGATCCTTATTTCTTGGATTTCCTCGGTCTTGAAGGCAACTACTCCGAGAAGGACCTTGAATCTTCAATTGTAAGCGAAATGCAGAATTTCATAACAGAGATGGGCAATGACTTCGCATTTATGGCCCGTCAGAAACGCATTACGGTTGACAACGAGGATTACTATATAGATTTGTTGTTTTTCAATCGTCGCCTGCGCTGTATGGTCGCTATCGACCTTAAACTGACCGACTTCAAGGCTGCATATAAGGGACAGATGGAACTCTATCTGCGCTGGCTTGAAAAATACGAGATGATGGAAGGAGAGAACAAACCTATTGGTCTGATTCTCTGCACCGGCAAAAACGAAGAACATGTGGAGCTGATGCACCTCAACGACAGCAACATCCGCGTGGCAGAATACCTCACAAAGCTACCCGACAGAAAACTATTGGAGCGCAAACTGCAACAGGCCGTCGAAATCGCCAAAGAGAAGTTTTCGCACTCACGTATGCCGAACGCCTGTGATTCCGAACCACAGGTTTCCGAAAGTTGATGGCAACATCCAATTTATATTTCGTCTAAGTCTTTTTGTCGTTTAGCACTGACATTCTGAGCATCTTGATATTTAATCATAACATATCCATTACTGAGACCCTCTTTCTCAATAGATAGCTGGATTACTCCACCTGGAACCTCAAATATGCAGGCATAAGTGACTCGACCTTGACATAACTCATGCATAAGAAACATATTTAAGTCCCCGTTGCTCGGATTATTTTCAACGCATTGGATAGGCTTGCCATACTTCTCTGAGTATAAGTCTTTATAATGTTCGTATGTTTGAACCAGGGTGTTCCAGCTATCTGACGAATCGAAGAACACGGCAACTTTAAAGACAGTTTGACCGTTATCTGCGGCAACGACTCCAACAGTCGCCTGCCATCCAGTGAAGTCACCCTTAAACATGCGCACATTGCTCTTGGTTCCTATCTGAACAAAGCCTTTGGCTTTTAGCTCCTGACAGAATGTAGTCATTGGGCCTGTGATTGGTATGCCTTTGAATGATAAATGCTCTTGTGCAAAGCCACATAAAGCTATGCAGCATAGCACAAACGTTATTAGAATCTTTCTCATGGGTGTTGTTTGTATTGTTTTACTTGTCTATATCATATACAGGTAGCTATCTCATAATCTTTACTGCTCAACCGAGTGCATAGTGCAGCTATTTCCCCGAGCCTCATTAAATAAAAACAATTTCTTAATAGCCATATAACATGGCTCTCAACTATTTAAGTCGTATTTAACGACCCAGTATCCGGTCTTGTTGCTACCCTCGCGCTCTATCCAACCGGCAGCTTTCATGTTGGTGATAATCTTCTTTATTCCGTTTTCGGTAAGTCCTGATTTCTCGGCGAGTTCTACACGAGTAAGACGAGGATTATCCGCAAGCAACCTTAGAATAAATAGTTCAGATTTATTGGGTACTTTATTGGGTACTTTATTGGGTACTTTATCGGGTACTTTATCGGGTACTTTATCGGGTACTTTATCGGGTGCTTCTTCTCGTATATTCTTTTGAAGCGCCTTCAATATTTCGCTGAGCATAAAGTCTATAAAGGGCCCGGACTGCCCCTCGCGTGTGGATGCAGCAATAGCGTTGTAGTATTCTTGCTGATTGGCATACACCATATTCTCGACCGGAAGATGCTCAAAGAGAGGGTTGAGACGGCCAAGAATCAGTGATTGCCACAGTCGTCCGGTACGTCCGTTGCCATCGGAGAAGGGATGTATAAATTCAAATTCGTAGTGGAACACACAAGACCGAATCAACAAATGGTCTTTCGATTTCTTGAGCCATGCGAAAAGATCGCCCATCAATTCGGGAACTCGTTGTGGTGGCGGAGCCATGTGGACGAGTCCCGATTCGCCAAATACCCCGACACCTCCACTACGGTATCGCCCGGCATCATCGGTCAAAGCCTCCATCATTATACCGTGAGCCTTGAGCAAATCCTTTTCAGCAAAAGGATTTAACTGAGAGTATAGATCATAGACGCGGATAGCGTTCTTTACCTCCTGAATCTGACGGATTGGCGCCACTACCTGCTTGCCGTTGATAATATCTCTAACTTCATCCTCACTGAGAGTGTTACCTTCAATAGCGAGAGACGAATGAATTGTCTTGACGCGGTTTGCCTTGCGGAGCTTAAGGCCCAGCTCTCCCTCCAAAGCGATATTATGTCGCTCCAAAAGTGCCGATATTTCAGCAATACGATTGATAGCTTCTGCTGATATGTTGAATGGAGGGGTTGCCATAGGCTTACGCGTTTAATATAAATTTGACCGGAGAAATGCGTAAGGATTGAAACAAGAAACAATGAAATTCATCCTTAATATGCGAAGTTAGCAAAAATTTCGCTAACGGACACTATTTAAATGAGAAAAAGAAAATTTCATCCGGACAGAAAGACAGAAAGCCGGACGATCGCTCGCCCGGCTTTCTCCTTACACTATTCTATGTATCGATGTTCAGGGTAATCCTATTTACTCTTACTCTTATTGATTTACTCTTATTGGTTTTCTTGCTTGCCTTATCGCTTACCGGCAGACTTGCCTGCCTTCTTGGCAGCTTTCTTGCCGGTGGCCTTGGCTGCCTCGTTGCTGAACGAGTAGGGACGCGACTCGGCCGACACGCCACGGGTCTCGTTGGGCTTCGGAGCCATCCGGAAGTCGATGGCGGCGCCTGAGGTCAGTTCGTCGTGGGTCAGATAGTTACGGTCGTGGTTCACGCCGTTCAACGTCATGGCCGAGATATATCTGTTCTCGTCGCTGTTTTCAGGAGCGTTTATACTCAGCGTCTTGCCGTTCTCCAGCTTGACATTCATTTTCTTAAAGAGCGGTGTGCCGAGCGCATACTGACCGCTACCGGGACATACGGGATAGAAGCCCATGGCCGAGAATACGTACCATGCCGAAGTCTGGCCGTTGTCCTCGTCGCCGCAGTAGCCGTCGGGGTTGGCGTTGTACATGCGGTCCATCACCTCGCGGATCCAGTGCTGCGCTTTCCAGGGCTGGCCGGCGTAGTCGTACAGGTAGATCATGTGCTGGATGGGCTGGTTGCCATGGGCGTAGTTACCCATGTTCATGATCTGCATCTCGCGTATCTCGTGTATTACGGAGTTATAGTAGCTTTCGTCAAAGATCGGCGGCACGGAGAATACGGAATCAAGCATACCGGTGAATTCGGCGTCACCACCCATCAGGTCGATAAGTCCCTGAGGATCATGGAACACCGACCATGTGTAATGCCATGAGTTGCCTTCGGTGAAGGCGTCGCCCCACTTCAGCGGATTGAACGGCGACTGGAACTTTCCATCCTTGTTCTTGCCGCGCATCAGCTTGTGCTCGGGATCGTACAGGTTCTTATAGTTCATGGCGCGTTTCTTGAAGGGAGCCAGTTCCTTGGCCGACTTGCCGAGGCTTTCGCCCAGCTTATAGATGCACCAGTCGTCGTAGGCATATTCCAGCGTACGGGCCGCGTTCTCCTTGATATTCACGTCGTAAGGCACATAACCCAACTTGTTGTAGTATTCGTGTCCCAGGCGTCCTGTGGAGGGAACCGAGGGATGCACCTTGGTCGTACCGCTCACAACGGCTTCCCACAGCGTGTCGATGTCCTTCTGAGACACCTTAACGCCTTTCAGCCAGGCATCTGCGACAACCGAAGCAGAGTTATTGCCCACCATACAGCCGCGATGTCCGGGGCTGGCCCATTCGGGCAGGAATCCGCTCTCGCGGTATGCGTTGGCAAGGCCCTCCTGCATCTTCTCGTTCATCGAGGGATAGGCAAGGTTCAGCAGCGGGAACAGGCAGCGGAACGTGTCCCAGAAACCTGTGTCGGTGAACATATAACCCGGCAGAACCTCGCCGTTGTAGGGGCTGTAGTGCACGGGCTGTCCGGCGGCGTCGAACTCGTAGAAGCTACGGGGGAACAGCACCGAACGGTACAGACAGGAATAGAAAGTGCGCAGACGGTCCAGGTCATTGTCCTCTACCTCGAAGCGGCCCAATACGTCGTTCCAGCGGTCGCGGCCCTCCTTCTTGATGCGATCGAAGTTGCCGTCGCCCAGTTCCTTCATGTTGCGCTCAGCCTGTTCGGGGCTGATGAACGAGGATGCAACGCGCGCGTTGACCACCTGCCCCTTGTGCGTGCGGAAACCTATGATTGCACCGGCATGGTTGCCCTCCACCGACTCACGGCCTGTGACGATCTCGCCGTTGTCCAGCACTGTTGCGGTGTAGGTGATCGGGGTATCGAACACTATCTCGAAATAATTGCGGAAATTGTCGGGCACGCCGCCGCTGTTCTTGGTGGTATAGCCCACAACCTTGTTTTCCGCCGGAATCACCTTGACGTACGAGCCGTTGTCCATGGCGTCGATCACCACGTAGCTGTCGTTGTCGGGGAATGTGAAGCGCATTGCGGCTGCACGGTCCGTAGGCGCCACTTCGGCCACCACGTCATGGTCGGCCAGGTACACGCGGTAATAATATGGAGTGGCCGTCTCGGCCTTGTGCGAGAACCAGGAGGCACGTTTGTCCTGATCGAAGACGGGCGTTCCGGTCACCGGCATGATGGCGAACTGTCCGTAGTCGTTGATCCAGGGACTGGGCTGATGCGTCTGCTTAATGCCGCGGATCTTGTCGGCGTCGTAGGTGTATGCCCAGCCGTCGCCCATCTTGCCGGTCTGGGGCGTCCAGAAATTCATGCCCC